>MKWU01000006.1_pt1 | contig 496232 bp, 435 predicted proteins | sample 809101 | NCBI WGS metagenome assembly MKWU01 (sample SAMN05860141, study PRJNA318959) | sponge metagenome | host: Aplysina aerophoba | place: Slovenia: Piran, Adriatic Sea, Gulf of Piran | collected 2013-05-07 | reverse complement strand
AGGTCTCGTAGTCGTTCAGATACACCTCTTCGTATTTCACCGTTTTGATGAAGCTTTCGCATTGAGCGTTGTCGTAGGGATTCCCGCGCCGGCTCATTGATCCCCGCAGGCCCCACTCGGCCATCAAGGCCCGGTAGGCCGCCGAGCCGTACTGGCTGCCGCGATCCGTGTGATGGATGCAACCGGGTGGTGGTCGGCGTTCCGCCAACGCCGCTCGCAGCGCTGCGAGCGTCAGCCGGGTGTCGATCTGTCGTGACACCGCATAGCCCACTACGCGGCGCGACCAGGCATCGAGGATTACGGCCAGGTAAACGAACGCCAACCGAATACGGATGTACGTGATATCGCCCACCCACAATTCGTTGGGACCGCCGGGAATGACGTGGCGGGCCAGGTTCGGGAACACCGCTTCGCGGCAACCACCATCGCTGGTGCGAACCGCTTGGCGCCTGGGTCGTACGCTCAGACCACGCTCGCGCATGATGCGGGCGACTTTCTTGTGATTGACGCGCCAGCCTTCGTGGCGCAACTGCGCCGTCACACGCCGATAACCGTAACGAGGGAACTCCACACAGATCGCCTCAATCCGTGCGATCAACATCTCCTCATCCCTACGGCGGCCCTTGGGACGGTAATAGTAGGTGCTGCGCGCCAGACTCATGAGTTGGCAGCCTCGTCGGACCGAGAGGCCACAGGGCCGCTCACTACGGAGGACGTCACGCTGCCGGGCTGGATCGCCGGACGCCTCGTTTTTTTGAGCCACTCGTTCTCCATGACCAACTGACCCACCTTGCGCTCCAGCTCCGCGATCCGCGCCTCGTAGCGGGTCAGAATATCCCCTTGCACGGACTCATCGTCGAACTCGCCAGCCTCATACTTGGCCACCCAGATCCGAATCAGAGAGCGACTCATGTCGTGCTGACGTGCCAGCGCGGCAAGAGAGAACTCACCGGATAGATACTGCTGCGCTACCAGGCGCTTGAACTCCAGACTGTAGGTACGTTGACGAGCCATAACCTGTCCTCCTGGCTCAGCAAGCCTACTGGCTAAATCCCACCGTCAATGTGTCCAACCTCAGGGGTTCATTCCACTACGTAGGACCAATTCGTCGCGCAAGGGCGTAAATGTGTGCGTTTATGCAGTATTAGGTTTGCAAGGCCAATAGGTGCCCATCGCGAGGTTATCGAGCAGGTGCAGTTCCGATAATGCGGTGCGAATCACAACAATTGGCGCTGCGGCGCTAATACTGAATAAACGCACACTATTTCGTCCTTGCCTAAAGACTATGGTCCGCAGTATTGGCCGGCAAACGGTCCCCGCCAGTGCTCTTGATCGACGAGATCGGTTACCTGCCCGTAACCCAGGACCGCGCAATCCTGTTCTTCCAGTTGAAAAAGTGCGCAATTCTCAGTTGAAATTGACAAGGTGCAGTTCCGATTGCGTCACGGCGTGGCGCGCAGCGCAGTGACTGGCCCCACGACCGCCCCCTAAGCCCTTGGCCACCTCCCCCCGGTCAGAAGGAATCGCGGGCTGGACCAGGCATACAAAGCCACGCTCCCGGAATCATGTCGCGATCCGCCGAAATACGGTGCGAATTACAACTAGTGGCGCTGCGCGCCTAATTCTGCATAAACGCACACTATTTCGTCCTTGTGTAAAGACATGTATCAATGGCAACCGAAAATGGCACATTTCTGGCAACTGAAAATGGCACACTTTTGAGGCGGGCGATCATGATCTGGCTCCTTCACTTCGATTCTCGCTTGCGGGTCGCAGCAGGTCCTGATGAGCCCGCATCCGGTAGCTGTTGCCCCGGATGTTGACGATGTGACAGTGGTGCAGGACACGGTCGATCAGCGCGGCCGCCATCACCTCGTCGCCCAACACACCGCCCCATTCCTCGAACCCCTTGTTCGAGGTCAGCACGGTGGAGGCGCGTTCGTGACGGGCGTTGATCAGCTGGAAGAACAGCACGGCGTCGTCCTGGCTGACGGGTATCTGCCCTTGTCCCGGGATGAAGCCATCCTGTTCTTCCGCCTGGTCGCCCGACGCTACGAGCGCGCCTCCATTGTCCTGACCAGCAACAAAAGCTTCGTCGGCTGGGGCGAGATCTTCAGCGATCCGCTCCTGGCCACCGCCATCCTGGACCGGCTGCTGCACCATTCCACCACCATCAACATCAAGGGCGAAAGCTACCGGCTGAAGCGGGTTAGCCACCCGTACGGGACACGGTAACGTGCCGAAAAGCGGACATCTTATCTTGCCGAAAAGCGGACATTACTGCGTGCCCTTGACACCGGGAAGGAGGATGTCCCGGCCTCCACGAAGGCTGTCATTGGCGTGCTGATGTTGCTGCTGTGATCCGGACCGCGCCGGCTGCTGCTTCGCAACTGGCCTTCGCGCAAGGGCGTAACTGTGTGCGTCTATGCAGTATTAGATGCGCCACACCAATTGTGATGATTCGCGCCGAATTTCGGCCAAGCACGCAATGAGCCCCTTTGGCAAGACCGTAATAGTGTGCGTTTGTGGAGTAATAGATGCACGGCGCGAAATGTGGTGATTCGCACCGGATTACGTCAAAGCACGAAATGAGTCTTTTTGGCAAGGTCGAAATAGTGTGCGTTTATGCAGTAATAGATGCGCGGCGCAAAATGTGGCGATTCGCGCAGCATTACGGCAGACCGCGAGATGATTCCGGGAGCGTGGAATTGTGTGCCTGGCCTCGAAGCACTCATGGCGGGGACCTGCCTGCTCATTCACCTGCCCTTGAACTGACTTGCCGTTCATTGACAGATACGTATACGCGTATAACCTATACGTATCTTTCTTGTCCCGATGCGATGAAAACGAAACTGACCGTCACGGTGGACTCGGAGGTGCTGCCAGTCGCCAAGCAATATGCGCGCGCTCAGGGCGTGTCGCTTTCCTCTCTCATCGAGCGTTCGCTGCGGGCGATGGTTGCCGGGAATACGCCTTCCTTCGCCTCGCGCTGGCAAGGGCGGCTTCGTCCCGCCGAGCGTGACGACGCGCGCTACCAGGCCCTGGCCGAGAAGTATCTCTAGATGCTGCTGGACACGGACGTCCTTATCGACCTGGCGCTGGACCGGCGGCCCCATGCGGAACCGGCAGCGGCCCTTCTCGACCGGATTCAGGCAAGCGGGCACTCCGCCTTTATCGCGTGGCACTCCGTTGCCAATTTCCATTACCTCGTGTCCCCGTCGCACGGACGCAGAAGCGCCCGCGACTTTATCGTCGAACTGACCCGTTTCATTGGAGTAGCGGCCGGCGACGCGCAGGCCATCCGTTACGCAGCCTCGCTGCCCATGAAGGATTTCGAGGACGCGATGCAGGTAGCCGCGGCAAGATCCTGCGGCGCCTCGCGCATCGTCACCCGCAACATCAGGGACTACGAACGCTCCCCGATCCCGGCCGTCACGCCCGAGCAGGCCCTCAACCGCCTGCCGACAGCCTGACGACGGCGTCCCGCTGTCCCGGAAATTATTCGGGCAGCGGCTCCAGGGCGGCGACAAGCCGGGTAGCGGGCAGGGCGCGAATTCCGGCAGCGAGTTGGTAGCTCCGGTCGCCCACGTGAACCACGCTCAGGCTGTCGAGCTTCAGCGTCTCCATGGCCGACCGCATGGAAGGCGTGAGGCGCGGGGCTTCGGCCCGTTTTACCTCGAAGCCGTAGCGCCGGCTGCCGGTCACAACCAGGAGGTCAAGGGCCGCGCCGGTGTGCGTTGACCAGTGAAAGCACTGCCCCTGACCCGCGCTCATCAGGTGCATGATCTGGCCGACCACGAATCCCTCCCAGGACGCCCCCACCCTGGGATGCGACAGCACATCTTCGCGTGCCCCAAGTCCCAGCAGGGCATGAAAAATGCCCGAATCGGCGATATACACTTTGGGAGAGCGGACCTGCCGCTTGCCGATATTCTCAAACCAGGGCGGCAGTTGCCGTTGACAATCTCCGATCGATTCGGGTAAAACCCAATTCGGAAGGAACGCCGCAAGGGCGCTCCAGAAAACGTTCAAGGAGGATCGTCATGTCGCAGTCGGCTCTCGACACCCACGCCGAGGTAAGGAAACTCAAGCAGGCCGGCTGCCCGGAGGAGCAAGCAGAAGCCATGGTGAACCTGGTCAGCCGGGCCCCGCTGAACGCTCAGATCGCCGGAGGTCTCGAGCAGGTGCAACTCCGCCTCGAGTCCATTGAGGCCACCATGGTCACCAAGTCCGAATTGCAGGCTCTGTCTCTCCGCGTGGAGTCCATCGAGGCCACCATGGCCGGATTGGCGCCCCGGTCCGCCGTGGAGGCCCTGTCGCTCCGCGTGGAGTCCATCGAGGCCACCATGGCCACAAAGTCGGACCTGGCCGTCCTGGGCGCCGAGACCAGAGCTGCCCTGAAAGACTTGCGGTCGGAAATGTTCCGCATGATCTGGCTTCAAGGCGGCGCGCTGGCCACGCTCATCCTCGGCCTGGCCCTTTCCTGACCGGCGCTCCACCCGGGGTTAACGCCTGGCCGCGGGGACCTGCCCGATCTCAAGGCCCACGTCACCGAGAACATGGTCACCAAAGCCTACCTGGCCAAGAACGCATTGATTCCGGGATTGCAATCCGATCCAACAATAGATCACTATAGTGGTTGGCTTAGCCATCTAATAGGATATATGATTCACTATAGTGAACTGTTGATCCTTTCCTGGAGTGAAAGCGACCTTTGAAATCTACCGTGGCGGCCGTTGGCAGCTGGCGGCGACCCTGGCGCCCGTCGATGACGCGGCGGGGATTACGAGTGCCTGTCATTTTGAATACGATACGGAATACGCGGTCGATGCGGCCGGTCCCGACACGGCTGCGGCTGCGGGCCTGAGTTGCCGCTACCCGGTCGATTTCCAACTGCATGGTCTTGGGCGCTGGCCTGCTTTTGCGCTTGATATTTTGCCGGGTGGCTACGGCCGGCAGCAGTGGCTTGAGCAGCTCGGCCTCCAGGATGGTCCCGGGGCGGATTGGCCGTTGTTGCTTGCCGGCACAGCGTTTCCGCCCGGCAACCTTCGTGTGGCCGAAGCCGTCGCAGCCCGAGACTTCAACACCCCGGTTCCAACGGCTTCGGGTGATGTCGTCTCAATGAAGGACCACCCCGGGTTTCCGCGCGCCGATGTCCTGGCGCGCAAGGAGACCTTCGTCGAGTACGCCTTTCAGCACGGCATCTACGCGGCCGGCGCATCCGATGTTCAGGGTGTCGCGCCCAAGTTGCTGCTCGCACAGGATCATGACGGCGCCTGGCATGCCGAGGGTCGGCTCGCCGACAATCAAGTGCAATCGCACTGGCTGGTGAAGCGGCCTCGCGGCGATCATGCCGACGACCGCCAGGTGCTGCGCAACGAAGCTGCCTATATGCGCGTCGCCAATCAACTCGGTCTGCGGACCTACGCCGAACTTGAGTGGGAGGACGACAGCCTGTTCGTACCGCGCTTCGATCGCGAGGTACGTGATGGCGAAGTGTTGCGCTATGGCATGGAGAGTCTCTATTCCGCAGCCGGCATCGCCGAATACGGCGCGCGCGTACCGCACGAAGTACTGTGCGGCGCGATCACCGAGCACTGTACTGAACCTGCGGAGGACCTGGTCGAGTACGTCAAACGCGATCTAGTCAATGTCGTGATGGGCAACAAGGACAACCACGGTCGCAATACCGCGTTGCTCCGGCACGACGACGGCCGCGTTGTGCTCGCGCCGGTGTTCGATTTTGCGCCTATGTACCTGGATCCCGAGGGCATTGCGCGTGTGTGTCGCTGGAACGCGGACATTGAGCAGGCCGGGGACCCGGACTGGGCCGGCGTCATCCAGTTGTTCCCCGATTACAAAGAACGATTGCAAATCGAGTTGCGCGGCTTCGGCACGCAATTGCAGCGGCTGCCGGAGACGATGCAAAGCTGTGGGGTCGACGACGACATTATTGAGCGCTGTACCCCGTACGCGGCGAGACATGCCAAACGCTTACTGGAATTGTAGGAGAGACCACTATGGGATTCCCGGACGACACAACGGCCGCCAAGCATGAGCTGATGACGGCGATCGAGAATGGCGACCTCAGCCTGGGGCAAGCCGCGCAACGCATGCGCAAGATCACGGGCCTGAATCAGAAAGCGTATGCCGAGCGCATCGTCGGCATCGCGCCACGTATCCTCGCCCAAATCGAACTCAACAAAGGCAACCCAACCGTCGAGACCTTGAACAAGATTGGGCGACCCTTCGGTTACACAGTCGGATTCGTCCCACAACGGCGAAGATCCCAGCCGTGATCCTTAGACGCCTATTGGCGCAGCTGCTATAGGGCACTGGCGCTCGGACAGGCGCCTGGACCGCATGGACGAGCGCCTGAACGGCATCGACGGGCGGCTGGATCGGTTTGAGGTCACGCTCGGTGCCTTAAGCGTGTCGGTGGGGAAGATTGAGACCAGGATCAATATCGTTCTCGGGTTTCTCGGCGTCATCGGTTCGGGCATGTCCTTCCTGCTCATACGCCTGCTCTTGAACTGATTCATTCCAATTAGCTCCATACGCAGCGCTTGGGCCAGTATGGTCATTGCCGTAATCAAGTTCCTATAGTCCACACTCCGGTAGGCCCCCGATACGGCGGGCGGGACACTTCAGTCAGGAGAAATCCAGAACGCTTCGCTCAGCCAGGTTCAGCACGGCGCCCTGTGCGCCGGGTGATCCTCAACGCCCGAAATTGCGAAGGTGTTCGCGGTTGATCGAGAGGTCTTCGGGGCCTGCAAACATGCCCTGAAAATCGGCGGCGAGGGCCAAGGCCGAGCCGTTCCGCACCGATTTATCGTTCAGCAGGTACGCTTCCAGCGCGTCGCGAATCAGTGCGGATTTGCTCATGCTTTTCCGGCGGGCCGTTTCCGTAAGCTGCAATGCAAGCGGGTCGGGGAGCTTCAGCGAGACCGTGGTCATGACGCCTCCTGGTAATACCTGACTGTCAGTATAGTAATACCATTGCGCGGCGCAGCATTGGGAGGCGGAACATGATGAAGCACTTTGGCGTGTGCTGGACCGTGGTTCTCAGCCTGGCGATCTCTCCCGTCCAGTCGCAGCAGGGCAGCGAAGAACCGCCCGGATACTGGACCACGTATGCCGACAAGCTCCGGTCCGGCGGAGAGGGGCCCCTGATGGTGGGAATCGATCCCGGTACTTTCCGCATGGGTTGCGTCTCCGGATTCCGCTGCGCCGACAGCAAGCCGGTGAGGGAAATGACCATCGCCCAACCCTTCGACCTGTCCGTGCACGAAGTGACCGTGGCGGATTTTCGGAGGTTCGTGGAAGCGACGGGCCATGTGACCGACGCGGAGCATGCCACTCGCAAGTGGCCCGCAGGCAAACCGTTCAGTCGCATGGCGGCGCTTACGATTCCGAGAGCGAAGCGCGATTGCATCGGGTTCTCCCCCGAACACTTGCGGGCCGTGAGAAACGGAATCATCGTGCGGCGCATGAGCGCGGTGCTCTGGAACTGGAAGCAGCCGGGGTTCGAGTCGAGCGATCGCCATCCGGTGGTGTGTATCTCGTGGACGGACGCCAGGGAATACGTCAACTGGCTTGCGGAGGAAACGGGGGAGCCCTACCGCTTGCCGAGCGAGGCGGAGTGGGAGTTCGCTGCGAGGTCCGGCCCCCTGGCGCACGACGACTACGACAATCCCTCGGTGTGGTGTGACTGGAACAAAGACCGGGAACACTTCCGCAGGACGGGCGTGCAAAGCAAACAATGCATGCCGCTGCCCGGGCCGACACCCGTGGGCAGCCACGGACCGAACGCTTTCGGCCTGTATGACATCGGAACCAACGTGACCGAGTGGACGGAAGACTGCTGGAGCAGGAGCCTTCGTGACCTGCCGGACGACGGCTCGGCCCGTACGGCCGGCGATTGCTCGAAGCGAACCGGGCGCGATTACCGTTACATACTCCAGGCTCCACCGCACGAATCGCGGGCGGGCGGCACCTTGCGCAGATCCATCAACTGGTCGGGCATACGCGTCGCGAAGACGCCGGACTATACGTATTAGTCCCCCCTTGCGCCGGCTGCTTGAATCGTTCCTCCCAAGCCCCATATCTCCGCTAGAATCCTTCATCGTCGGCAGCGCCGGAGGAAGCCGCCGCCAATCCATTGACGACTCTACGGGAGAAATTTCAGATGAGTGAATCCAAAATCTTTGTTGACGGGCTGATGTCCGCCGTGCTGCGCGACGGAGTCGTGCGGCTCGAGTTCGGGGAGTTCGAGGCGGAACAGGAAGGCGGCGGCGATGAGCAGCCGCCCAAGATGTTTCCCAAGACCCGCGTCGCCATGCCCTGGCCCGGATTTCTCCGCACCCTGCGAATGATGCAGGAAGTCAATGAGCGTCTGCGCCAGGAAGTCGAGAAGCAGCGCGCCGCCCAGGCCAACGGCGGCACCGCCAACTGACCTGCGAGGGAGGGCATCCGGCCCTCCGCGGGGGCGGCACGCCGTAAGGGCAATGCCCTCACCCCCGGGCCAACATGAACGACAAGCCCAAGACACCTGAGACCGAGCGGCCCGTAACGCCGTTGCGCGCCGCCTTGAGCAAGTATCGCGGCGGCTTCATCGCGATCGCCGTGTTCAGTTCGCTGGTGAACATCCTGATGCTGGTCTCACCGGTGTACATGCTGCAGATGTACGACCGCGTGCTCACCAGCGCCAGCGCCGAAACGTTGCTCATGCTCACCCTGATCGCGGTATTCCTGCTGGCCTGCTTCGGGCTGCTGGAATGGGTGCGCCAGCGCCTCATGCAGCGCATCAGCCTGGCGCTCGGCCTGAACATGGCCAACGACGTGCTGTCCAGCGCGTTTCGCAGCAACCTCGCCGGCCAGGGCCAGAGCACGACACAGCCGGTGCGGGACCTGGATTCCGTTCGCCAGTTCATGGGCAGTCCCACCATATTCGCTTTCTTCGACGTGCCCTGGACGCCCATTTTTACGGCCGTCATCTACATTTTCCATCCGCTGCTGGGCGCCGTGGCTACCCTGGGCGCGGTGGTGATCTTCACCCTGGGCATGCTGGCGGAATTCCGTTCCCGCCTGCCCATGCGGGCGGCTGCGATCGAAGGCTTGCAGTCGCACCAGTTGCTGGAGTCCTCAATGCGCAATTCGGACGCGCTCAAGGCCATGGGCATGTTCGAGGGGCTGACGAACCGCTGGCGGGGGCGGCATCGGCGCTCGGCGTCCTACCAGTCCCAGGCCGCCGGCCGTCTGAGCGTTCTGCTGTCCATGACCAAGGCGTTCCGCTTCTCGATGCAGGTGGGCATCCTCGGGACCGGCGCCTACCTGGTCCTGCAGGGAAAGTTGACGCCCGGAATGATGATTGCCGGCTCGATCATCATGGGCCGCGCGCTGCAGCCCATCGAACAGGGCATTACCGCCTGGAGAGGCTTTGTAAACGCCCGCCAGGGGTGGCGGCGCGTCAACGCGCTTTTGGAGAACTTCGGCGCCGGCGATGATCCCGATGGGCCGGACCTGCCGCGCCCGGAAGGCAAGGTGGAAGCCGAGAACCTGAGCGCCGTGCCGCCCGGAGGCGAAGCGCCGGTGGTGCGCGGCGTCAACTTCACCCTCAAGCCGGGCACGCTTACCGGGCTGATTGGCCCCAGCGGCAGCGGCAAGTCTTCGCTGGCCAGCGTGATGATGGGCGTATGGCAGCCTGCCGAAGGCGCCCTGCGCCTGGACGGCGCCGAGATCGACGGCTGGCCCGACCACCTGCGCCTGAAGCACTTCGGCTACGTCCCGCAGACCGTGGAACTGTTTGAAGGCAACGTCGCGGACAACATCTCGCGCCTTGAGGAGCCCGACGAGGGCAGCGTGATCGGCGCTGCCAAACTGGCCGGTTGCCATGACGTGATCATGCGCTTGCCCGGTAACTACGCATCGCCCATAGGCGCGGGCGGGCGCGGTCTGTCGGCGGGCCAGCGGCAGCGTGTGGCGCTGGCGCGCGCCCTTTACGGCGATCCCGCTTTCATCGTCCTCGACGAACCGGACTCCAACCTCGACGCCGAGGGCCAGGAAGCGCTGGCCAAAGTGCTGGATGCGCTGCGCGAGCGCAAGATCACCACGGTACTGATCACCCACAATCTGCGATTGCTTCGCCGCGTGGACCAGATCGGCGTGATGAATGAAGGACAGCTGACAAGCTTTGGCCCGCGCGACGAGGTGCTGGGCCAGTTCGCCAAGCCCAAGGCGCAGCCTGGCCGTCAGCCGGCCCGCACCAGGGACAAGCCCGCCGGTCCCGCCAGGCCCATACAGGTCAAGTACACGCAATGAACATACAGCTCCAGGCCCCTCCGCAGAACTGGCGCGAGCATGTGCTGGCCTTCCTCAAGCGGATCTTCGAGACGCCACCGAAAATCGAGGAAAACGAGTCGATCGATCCAATGAAGGACCGGGCGATGTGGATCGGCGGTTCCGTGGTGTGCGGCGCGTTGCTCATTTTCATCCTGTGGGGATCGCTCGCCCCGCTGTCCCAGGGCGTGGTCGCCGAGGGCATCGTCGAGGTGGCCGGCGAGAACAAGATCGTGCAGCACCTCGAAGGCGGCATCGTGAAGGAATTGCTTGTGCGCGAGGGGGATACCGTAACGGCGGGTCAAATCCTGGTGGTCCTCGACGACACCAGGCCGCGCGCCGAGCAGGACCTGCTCGAGTCCCGCTACTACGGTGCGCTGGCCGCCATCGGCCGGCTCAACGCGGAGCTCTATTCGCGCGACGAGATTGAATTTTCCAGGGAGTTTGAGTCCCTGCGCGGCGACCCCCGGATCGAGGAGATCATCCAGGCGCAAATTGATCTGTTCAAGGAGCGCGTCTCCCAGCATGCCGGCGAGATCGAGATCCTCGAAGGACGGGTGGAACAGCTCGGCGAGCAGGTCAACGGACTGGTTGCCCGCCGGGACGCGGCAATGCAGGAGCAGGAGCTCCTGGAGCAGGAGGTGGTAATGCTTGCCGACCTGGCCGCGCGCCAGCTCGAGTCCCAGCAGCAGCTCACCCAGCGCCGCCTGGACCTGGCAAAGACGAAGGGGCAAGTGGGGCAGATCGGCGCCGAGATCGCCGAGGCGCAACTGGCCATCGGCGAGACCCGTCAGCAGATCATCCAGCTCAGGAACGACTACCGCACGGATTTGTCGGCGGAATTGACCAAGGAGGCCAACCTCTCCTTTGAAAGCGGCGACCGGCTGGTCTCGGTTCGAGACCAGGTGGCGCGCACCCGGATACCCGCTCCGCAAGGAGGCAAGGTCATCAACATGCAGGTGCACACGGTGGGCGGCGTGGTGCCCGCGGGCCAGCCGATCATGAACATCGTGCCCGAGGACGACACCCTGATCGTGGAGGCGCAGGTGCGTCCCACCGACGTGGACAACGTCAACGTGGGGCAGGAAGCGCGCTTGCAGATAACGCCTTTCAAGCAGCGCGCAACGCCGGAGCTCAAGGGCGAGGTGATTCTGGTATCGGCCGACATCCTTACCGACGAGCAGTCGCAGTTGCAGTACTACCTCGCACGCATCAGCATTTCCGACGAGGAGCGCGCCAAGCTGGGCGACCGGGACATACGCCCCGGGTTCCCGGTGAGCGTAACCTTCAGCGGCGGCAAACGCACCATGATGGCCTACCTGGCCGACCCCATCGCGGACGCGATTCGCAAAGGCATGAAAGAAGAATGATCCCCCCCTGTCGCACCACAAGCCTCCTCGCCCTCACAGCCTGCGCTCTGTTGGCCGCGCCCCTGGGTTCGGCCCAACCCGCTTCCGACGCCCCCTACACACTGAACGAGGCGCTGCGCGACGCGGTGCAGCGCGATCCCCGCATACGCGCAGCGGGCAGCCGGGTGCAGGAGGCCGGCGAGGAATTCGCCGAGGCCCGCAGCCTGCGTTTCCCCACCGTGAACCTCACGGGCGGGCGGGGTTACGGCTATAACCGTAACGAGGCCCGCAATATCGGCATCTACGAGGGCGATTCACGCACCTCCGGGCTGGAGGTGAACCAGACGATATACTCCTTCGGGCGCATCGGCGCCCGCGAGCGCGAAGCCAGCGCCCTGATCGCCGCCGCCGAATACGACGCCGGCGAGACCCGCCAGTCGGTCATGGCCGACGTCGCGGTGGCGTATGCCGGGCAGGTCTACAACCGCCGTATCCTCAATCGCCGCATCGAATTCGAACGCCTGGTGGGCGAGCAGGAGGTCTCGGTTCGCGAACAGTTGGAGCTGGGCAGATCGGACCTGACCCAGATGCATGAGGTCCTTCGCTACCTGCACCAGGCCCGTGCGCAAAGGATCGAGGCGGAAACCGCTTACCAGCGCGCGCAGTCGGAGCTGGCGCGCCTGACCGGCGCTATCCGCGAAAGCCTCGACGCCGGGGGCCTGAGCGATCTGGAGCGTCGTCTGCCTGCGACGTTGGGAGCGGCCAGAACGCGAGGCCTTGAAGGCGCCCCGATCGCCGGCAAGGCCCGCCAGAACCTGATCGTCGCCGAAAGCCGGGTGAAGTTTCAGCGCGCGGAGCTTTGGCCGTCGCTGCAATTGAAGCTGGGCGGCGCGGACGGATACGTGGGCGAAATCAAGACCCGCGATGCGGACGCCCAGTTGCTGCTTCGCATGCCGATCTTCGAGGGGGGCAAGAAGTTTGCCCAGTTGCGGCGGGCCCGTTACGCCCAGGAGGCGGCGCAATATGACCTGGATGCCGACCTGGAGCAGCTGGAACTGAACATCACGGTTTCCTGGAACCTGGTGAACGGCCTGGCGCAGGCCTGCCTGGAACTGGAACGTTCGCTCGAGGACGCCGCGGAGATCGTATCCATCGTGGAGGAGAAACTGCGCCTGGGAAGCGGCACCATTCTGGACCAGCTGGAGGCCGAGGAAATCGTCGCGGAAACCGACGTGACCCTGCTTGAAAAGCGCATAGAACTGGCCGAGGCCCGCGCGGGCCTTCTGCGGAACCTGGGAGCGCTTTCCCCCTCCCTCTGAGAAAATGCACTCAGGACCCAACGCCTTAGCTCCAAAGTTTCTCCTTGTCCTTTTCGGCTGCGCGATTTCACTCGTTCCCGGCCCGCCCGCCGCAGCGCAGGAAGCGCCAACCGGCGATTTCACGGTCGCGGCGACACAGGGTCGTGAGGTCGTCGTCCTGCCTACCGAACAGGCGTCCGGGGCGGTGCATTCGGGACGGGACACGGTTTACGGGTATGCCTTCGAGAGCGGCGATCGGCGAGTGCACGTCATCGAATTCGAGGGCGAGGTTTTCCGGGCCGCCACGCCGTTGCAAGGCCCGGCGTCCCGGATCGCGTTCGATCCCTCCCGGCGGACCTTCGTGCCCTTGCTTCCCAGCATTCGGGTCGAGGCCGGGAGCCAGGCGCAACTGAAGGCTATCGGCGAGCGGCTCGGCGCCGGGAAATCCGTGTACTTCGACAAGCTGGGCTTCGGCATCATCGACCTGCCCGAGGATATGCATCCCCTGGAGGCCATCGCGCAGCTGGAATCGGTGGCCGGCCAACCGAGGGCGAACATCCGCCTGCGGCGGCCGCCGATCGAATGGCGCTAGCGTCCGCCTGCCGTTGGTCGCTGGCGTTGGCCGGTGGCCTGCTGCTGGGCGCCTGCGGCGGCGGCGGTGGCGAACCCGCGGCGCCCGTTACCGTGACGCTGTCGGCGGTGGCGGAGGTTCACGAAGAGCGCAATGCCATGGTTCGCATCGACGTTCGGGCCAGTTCGACCTCGCACCAGGGGCTGGCCATCCCGCTGGAATATTCCGGCACGGCAACGCGTGACCACGACTACGCGGGCGGCGCGGATACGGTCGTTATTCCCCCGAACGGCACGATGGCCGGCACAAGTATCGACGTGTTCCGGGATTTCGAGATGGAGGGCGACGAAACGATCGTGATTGCTCTTGGGCCGATCAGGGGCAATGCACAACCCGGGGCGGCATCCCGGGTGACTGTGACGATTCTTGACGGCCAGGCGGCGGCGGTGGACAAGACGCCGCCGGAGTCCGCCCAAGGCGGGCTGATTCTGCCGGCCTTCTTCGCCGTGACCGAAGCGTCGGTTGAGTTTACGGTCGTGGCCCTGACTTTTCCCGGCCCGGGCGCACCATCGTTGCAGCTGGTTGCGGAGTGGTCCGGCGACGCCGGGTTCGCCACCGACGTGAATGAGCTTGGCGTCTTCGATATCCCGGTGTTCGACCCGGGATCGATGGCTTTCTTCCCGCCGTATTCGTTCAGCCTGCCCCTGCAGCGGTTGCCGCCGCTGGGGAGCTACTTTGTGCGGGTCTATCTGGACGATGGGATGAGTCGCACGGTTGCCCAGGACGACGACGGCGTATTCCGGTTCTCCTTCGCCACGGACTTTGAGGGCCGGATCGTCACGCGCTGCGAATCGCCGAACGGGCTCCACGGCGGCGGTGGGCCCGACCCGCTGTTTGCGGAGCAATGGCATCTGCGGAACACGGGACAAACCGGATTCTCGCGAAACGGCGGCACGCCGGGCGCCGATATGCGCATGAGCGATGCGATTCGCGACGGTCACAACGGCAGCGGCGTACGGCTCGCCGTGGTGGACACGGGCCTTGAGATCTGCCATCCCGACCTGGCCGCCAACGTCGAGCCGGGGCAGTCGTTCAATTTCCTCTTCGGGCTCAACGCGGGCGCGTCGTTGACGGACCCCTTCAATTTCGATGTGCTCGGCGACCATGGCACCAGCGTGGCCGGGGTGGCGGCGGCGGTGGCGAACAACGGCGTGGGCGGCCGCGGCGTGGCATCGGGCGTGGCCCTGCGCGGCTACAACGTGGGCGGCGGTTTTTCGGCGGACCCCGAGATCGGCCTTTTGCAGAGCCTGGGCGGCAGCCGCAGTTTCCCCGATTCGGCCAGCGCCGACGTGTTCAACATGAGTTTCGGCACCATCGCTCCGGCGCAGAATGCCGAGCCGGACTTCGTTCGGCTTCTGCGGATGGGGACCAGCGAACTGCGCTCGGGCCGGGGCGCGCTGTACGTCAAGGCCGCGGGCAACGGGTTCGGCGAATGCCCGTCGCGCCATCCGCTCAATGCCGAAATCGGATGTCTGGGCAGCAACTCGGACGTGGACCAGAATCTTCCCTACCTGATCAACGTGGGGGCCTTCAACGCCCGCGACGTCAAGGCCTCGTATTCGAGCGCCGGCGCCAATCTTTGGGTGGTTGCTCCCGGCGGGGAGGGCGGCATCGACCGTCCCGGCATCATCACCACGGACCAGGCCGGGACCGGGAAGGGCTACGCACGGTCCGGCGCCGCGGCGAACGGCGGCAATCTGATCGACCCCCACGGCGACTATACGAGCACGTTCGGCGGCACATCGTCGGCCGCTCCGGCCACGGCCGGGGCCATCGCGGTGCTGCTGGGCGTGAACCCGGAACTGACCTGGCGGGACGTCAGGCACATCCTCGCTTCCACCGCGCGACAGATCGATCCGGGCCGCGCGGAGGTTCGGGCGGCCTTCAACGGCCGGCCCTATATCGCGCAGCATGCCTGGCAAACCAACGCGGCGGGATACGACTTTCACAACTGGTACGGGTTCGGGGCGCTGGCGCTGGACGAGGCCGTGGCCATGGCCGCTACCCACGTTCCCGGCAGCCTGGGCGCTTTTTCGCAATCCGCGTGGTTCCCGGCGTCCGACGGGATGGGCCTGTCCCTGCCGATTCCGGACGGCGACGGGGCCGGTGTCTCGGATACGCTTTCGGTTGCGGGTTTACCGGGGTCGGCCAGCATTGAAGCCGTTGTTCTGGAAATTACCGTGGATCACAGCTATGCCTCGGACCTGGGCGTAACGATCACCTCGCCGAGCGGCGCCGCCAGCGTCGTGAATGCGCCGTTCAATCCGGTGCTTGATCGTCATCCCGGACTGCGCCAGTGGCAATTGCTCAGCAATGCGTTCTACGGCGAAGGGCCCAACGGCGACTGGCGGATTCAGGTTGTGGACCTGGCGCCCGCCGATACCGGTTCGCTGATGTCCTGGCGTCTCCGCTTCCACTACGGAGAGCATCCGGACTGAGATCCGCTGCGCCGTTACCCTACTCGTAGGTTTCCAGCAGCTCCGCTGAGTGCGCGGTGGTCCAGCAGGGGTTGTACGAATAGCCCCGGATGACTTCCACGGGCTTGAGCGGTTCAAGCTCCTCGTTGTCCGAGTAGCCGAACTCCACGCTGGCTTCGCCTGAGAAGACGTTGATCGCGCGGGCGTTGCTGATGCGGTTGCGGAGCAATTGTTTCGTTGCCGGAACGCTGGGGCTCATTTCCGGGTAGTAACGCACCGAGTAGAGCCAGCCGAAGGTCGGCGCGGCGGTGTCCTCCTCGCGCTTGTCCAGGCGCACCGACACGTCCAGGATGCGGTAGCCCTCGCGGTCCACCACGCCTCTCAAGTTCGATCCCACGCCCAGCGGCCTGATCGTGGGATGGTTCGGCGGGATATGGGTGAGGTGAATGCGGGCGATCTTCTTCGGCCAGCCCATGAAGTTGCCGAAGGTCATCGACCAGTCCTTCGACACCCACATCGCGTTCATGAAGGTTCCCGGCTCGCCCTTGTAGGAGCAGCGCAGGCCCACCACGCCTTCGGTGTAGCGGGTCCGCTCGGGGTTGCTGTGGACCAGCTCCGGGTTGTCGCCCGGCACGCACACCAGTTCATCGACGATCGCGAAGGCACGTCCGGTGGGGTCCGGCTCCAGCGGCGCCGGGAGGTAGCGCGCCACCTCGTCCACGTCGGCGCGGTAGTCCACGAAGATGAAGTGCCCGCCGTAATGGTGCGGCGTGGGCGTGACCAGCGCGGCCCGGCCTTCCGGCGAGAGGGGGTTGCTGTAGCCCTTGAGGTTGAGTTTTCTTTGCCCGCTCACGCGTTTGCCAGTTCCGCGAGGACTTCTTCGGTGTGCTGGCCGGCTGTCGGCACGTCGCGCAGCAGCGCGGGGCGGCTGCCGCCTATCGCCACCGGCAGCGCCGGCAGCGACGCCTTTTCGCCGGCGAAGTCGCCGTCGGGCACGGTCACCTCCACCAGGCCGCCCGAAGCCGTGAGGTGGGCGTCGCTGAAAAGGTCCTCGGGCCGGGTGATCGGCGCGAACGGCAGGCCCGCCTCGGCGCAAAGCTCCATCAGTTGCGCCGGCGTCATCGCCGAGAACAGTTCCTTGATTCTCGGAATGAACTGGTCGCGTCGGGCGACCCGTCCCGAGTTGGTCTTGAGGTTCTCGTCGGCGCCCAGTTCATGCAGCCCGAAGACCTTGCAGAAGCGCACCCACTGCACGTCGCTGACCACGCCCACGAATATCTGCTCGCCGGTCCTGGTGGCGAACACCTCGTAGATCGCCCAGGCCGACACGCGCGCCGGCATCGGCGTGGCGGGGGTGCCGGTCACGGCCTTCTGCGCCATGTGCTGGCCCACCAGGAACACCGCGCTTTCGTAGAGCGTCGCCACCACCTCGCAGCCGCGCCCGGTGCGCTCGCGTTCATGCAGGGCCGCCAGCACCGCCAGCGCGCCGAACATGCCGCCCTGCACGTCGATCACCGACGCCCCGGCGCGAAGCGGCTTGCCCGGCGGACCCGTCATGTAGGCCAGCCCGCCCATCATCTGCGCCACCTCGTCCAGCGCCGCGCGGTTTTCGTAGGGACCGGCCTGGAAGCCCTTCTCGGTGCAGTAGATCAGGCGCGGATTGCGCTTCGACAGCGTCTCGTAGTCCAGCCCCAGCCGGGCCATCGCCCCGGGCCTGAAGTTCTGCACCAGCACGTCGGAGCGGTCGGCCAGCCTGAGCGCCGTGTCCATGCCCTCCGGCGACTTGAGGTTGAGGCAGATGCTCCGCTTGTTGCGGTTGTACATCGGGAAATAGCCCGCCCCGGAACCCGGCAGCCGGCGGGTCGGATCGCCGCCCGGCGGCTCCACCTTGATCACGTCGGCGCCCAGGTCCGCCAGCATCAGCCCGCAGGCCGGCCCCATCACCATGTGGGTCAGCTCCAGGACCTTCAGCCCCTCCAGCGGTCGGCAGGAATTCTCGTTCACAGCGCCGGAGCGTACCGCGTTTGGAGCGGTGCTTGCAAGCGTTCCCGGGAGCGGGGGCATGCCCTCGCAGCGTCCCGCCCTCCGGGAAGGCGAGACGCCTTCCCTCCCGGGACTAGGCCCAGGGGCGGGCGCTGCGGTCGGATTTCTCGAAGGCTTCGATGGCTTCGTGGTGTTCGCTGAGCGTGAGGGCGATGGGGTCGAGGCCCATGAGGATCATCTCGCGCTCACGGGGTTTCATGGGGAAGGGCAGGGCCCGCTTGCCGAATCCCTGTACCTCGCAGGCCTTGAGGTCCACCGTGAGGCGCAACTCACGCTGTTCGGCCTCGGCCCCCAGCGCGGCCACATCATCGGCGGGAAGGACCACGGCCACGATGCCGTTCTGTGCGCAGTTGGCCTGGAAAATTTCCCCGAAACTCGGTGCAATGACGGCGCCTATGCCCCAGTCGGCCAGCGCCCAGACGGCGTGCTCGCGCGATGAACCGCAGCCGAAGTTCTCCGCGGAAACCAGGATCTTCGCATTCCGGTAAAGGGCCCGGTTGAGCACGAAGTCCGGTTTTTCCTCGCGCGTGGCCAGGTCCGCGTAACGCCAGTTCGCGAACAGGCCTTCGCCCAGGCCCTCGCGCGACACCCGCTTCATCTCGCGGCTCGGCATGATCGCGTCCGTGTCGGGGTTTGGCCGGATCAGCGGCCGGGCCTCGCCGGAAAACACCTCCCCCAGGCCCCGGGCCCACCCCCTCTTCACGTCGCCGCTCGGAATGATCGCGTCCGTGTCGACGTTGGGCCGCATCAGCGGCGCGGCCACGCCGGAAACGACGCCCCTCATCCCCAAATGCGCAATGCGGTCAGTAGTGCAGCGAACGCGGTGAAGGAGCCGGCCATGGCCAGGACTATGGTGCGGTGAAGGCCAGCTACGCATTCCCGCATTTCCACCCTGAGCGCTCCGAAGCCCTCGACCATTTCCGTGCGCAATTCAGCCAGCTCCAACTTCGTCACGAAGTTCTCGAGGTCGTCCTTGGTCGCGAAGTTCTTGAGGTCGTCCTTGGTCGCGAAGTTCTTGAGGTCGTCCTTGGTCGCGAAGTTCTTGAGGTCGTCCTTGGTCGCGAAGTTCTTGAGGTCCGCCCTGGTGACCATCTCATTGTCGATTCGGGCCTTTATCGCATCGATCTGGCCCGTGATTGCATCGACCTTGACCGTGATTGCATCGGTCCGCGCCGTGATTGCGATCAAATCGCCCGCTATTTGCTCGTTGATCGCGGCGGCGCGGCTTACCGTTCCCACTATCGCCTCCGCCTGCCTGCCGCTGAATCCGGCTGCTTCAAGTTCCTTTGCCTCCGACAGTGTGTCGTATGCCAGTTCTTCCATTTTCACACTCCTTGCGAAATCCTTGAACCAACAGGGATGCATACTGTCCGCACCCCTCCGTAAGGACACTCTTATAACTTTCACCGACCAAGTCTGTCAAGTCCCGAATTTGCTGGGGATTAGATCAGTTTGCGCGGGTCGGTGAGGCGGCCGGCGACGGCGGAGGCGGCGACGGTGGCGGGGCTGGCCAGGTGGGTGCGGGCGCCGGGGCCCTGGCGGTTCTCGAAGTTGCGGTTGGTGCTGGACACGGCGCGCATGCCGCCGAATCCGTCGCCGCCCGCGTAGAAGCACATGGCGCAGCCGGACTCCTGCCACTCGAAACCGGCGCTCTCGAACACCCGGTGCAGACCCTCGGCCTCGGCGGCGGCCCGCACGGCCGTGGAGCCCGGCACGCAGATCGCCTTGACGCCATCGGCCACCCGCCCGCCGTCCAGAATCCCCGCCGGCGGCCCGCGGGCCGGGAAGCCGGTCCGGCAGATCGCTTGGCCGCCACCGCCCCCCCGCCGGCCGTCAAGAATCCCGGCCGCCGTCCGCAGGTCCGACAGCCGCGCGTTGGTGCACGAACCGATAAAGGCGGCGCCGATTTCCAGCCCCTCCAGGCGCCCGCCCGGCGCCAGGCCCATGTAGTCCAGCGCCCGGCGCATCCCCTCGCGCCGGCCCGATGCGCCGACGGGCTCCGGCACGACGCCGTCGATCCCGACCGTATGCTCGGGGCTGGTGCCCCAGCTCACCTGCGGGGCCAGGCCTTCGCAGTCCAGTTCCAGTTCGCGGTCAAACACTGCTCCTTCGTCCGTCTTCAGCTCCCGCCAGGCCGCCAGCGCCTGGTCCCGGAGCGTGCCGCGCGGGGAAAACTCGCGCCCGCTCACGTATTCGAACACCTCTTCGTTGGGCGCCACCATGCCGGTCCAGGCGCCGAACTCGATGGCCATGTTGCAAAGCGTCATGCGCGCTTCCACGCCCAGCGCTTCGATCGCATCGCCGGCGAACTCCACCGCGCAGCCCAGGCCGCCCGTGGCGGAGTGCTCGGCGATTACCGCAAGAATCAGGTCCTTCGCCGTTACCGCCGGATCCGGCCGGCCGATAAAGCGCACCCGCATGGCCGCCGGCTTCTCCACCCTGAGCGTGCCGGTGGCCAGCGCGTGCTCGGCCTGGGTGGTGCCGATGCCCCAGGCCAGCGCGCCCAGGCCGCCCACCGTGCAGGTGTGGCTGTCGGGGCATACCAGCGTCAGGCCGGGCAGGGCAATGCCGAGTTCCGGCGAGATGACGTGCACGATGCCCTGGCTGGGGTCGTCGATGTCGAACAGCCGGATGCCGGCCTTGAGCGCCGCCTCGCGCGTGGCCGTGATGAACTCGGCGCCGCCGGGCATGCGCGTCAGTCCCGGGCGTCCCGGCTTGGTATCGACGATGTGGTCCATCACGCAGAACGCGCGCTCGGGATGGCGTATCGTCCGCCCGGCCTTCTCCAGCGCCTGCAGCGCCAGCGTGCCGGTGCGCTCATGCAGAAAAACCCGGTCGATGGCGATCAGGGACTGGCCGTCGTCGGTCCGCGCAATCTCATGGGCGGCCCAGAGCTTCTCGAACAGCGTGCGGGGCATTGCGTTCAGGCGCGCGTTCTCCGGATGCGGAACAGCCCCTCCTGGGCCATGGTGGCCACGCGCGTTCCGTTGCGCGCGTACACGGAGGCCCGGGCAAAGCCGCGCGCGCCGCCGGCCCGCGGGCTGTGCAGGTCGAACAGCAGCCACTCGTCGACGCGCACCGGGCAGTGGAACCACATGGCGTGATCGAGGCTGGCGAGCTGAAAACCGACGGCCGGGCGAACGTGCGGGAAGGTCACCATGCCGATCAGCCCCATGTCGGACATGAAGGCCAGAAACGCCTGGTGGGCCTCGACATCGTCCGGCAAGCGCGTTGAAGTGCGCATCCACAGCATCTGGCGGGGCTCGCGGGCGCCAGTCCCCAGGGTGTGCTTCGGGTCCACCGGCCGGAAGTCGAGCGCCTGGGTCAGCCTGAGCAGGTGGAAATACCGGCGCGGCATCCAGTCCGCTTCGCCGCGGGCCAGCTTGCGCAGGTCCCTGAGTTCCTCGGGCGGCGGCGCCTCCGGCATCGGGTCCTGGTGCTCGGGGCCCTCCTGGGCGGCCTGGAAAGATGCGGCCATGTTGAACATCTGCCGTCCGTGCTGTATGGCCACCACGCGGCGGTTGGAGAAGCTGCCGCCGTCGCGGGCGCGGTCCACCTCGTACACGATCGGCGCGCGGATGTCGCCCTCGCGCAGAAAATAGGCATGCAGCGAGTGCGCCACGCGCCCTTCGACGGTGCGCAGGGCGGCGTACAGCGCCTGGCCCAGCACCTGGCCGCCGAATACCCGGCCGGTGCCGAAGTCGCGGCTCTGGCCCCGGAAGAGGTTTTGTTCAAGCTGCTCCAGCTCGAGCTGGTCGACCAGTCCCTTCAGGCCGTCCGCGCCCGTCGGATCGGATCGCGTGTCCATGGGTGTAAAGCGTACAGCATCGGCGCCGGGGTATGCCGTAATATAGACCGCTCGCTTTGGGAGAGGGTGGACTATGGCCAGACATGGCAGGATGTCCGTAACGCTCGCCAGGATCGGGGTGTGGATCTGGGCGGTGGGCGCCGTTGTCGTGGGGGTGAGCATCGGCGGATACCGGCTGGAGCTGCTGACCCTGGCACCGGCCTTCATCGGCTACGTCGGCAGCGTTGCAATCATGGCGCTGGCGATGCTGTTTCTGCTGGTCGCAATGATCGGCGGCCGCGGCCGCATGGGGAGTTGGCAACTCAACGCCGCCTGCTGGATCGCGCTGGTCCTAAGCGTCGGAATGACCCTCAACAACCTGCTGTGGCTTCGCCAGGGGCAGGTCTCTCCGCCGATCCACGACATCACCACCGACACCGTCAACCCGCCCGAATTCGTGGACATACTGCCGCTGCGCGCGGGGGCGCCCAATCCGCCGGAATACGTTGGCGAAAAGGTGGCCGAACAGCAGCTTGCGGCGTATCCCGAAATCCAGCCGCTGGAGCTGGACGTATCGCCGGCGGCGGCGATGGCGGTTGCGGAAAGCGCCGCGCGCGAAATGGAATGGGAGGTGATCACCGTGGCGCCTGACGAAGGGCGCCTGGAGGCTGTCGCCACTACCGCCTGGTTCGGTTTCAAGGACGACATCGTGGTGCGGATCACGCCCGCCGGCGACGGTTCGCTGGTGGACATTCGCTCCAAGTCGAGGCTGGGCCTGTCCGACGTCGGCACCAACGCCCGGCGCATCCGCGGGTTCCTCGCGCTCATGCGGCCGAACGGCTAGGAAATGAAGGACCGCTCCGCGTTTATCGATTTCATCGAGCGCCGCTATTTCGGCAACGTTTCCGCCGATGACCTTCAAGCGGTGCGGGATTGCTTCGCCGCCGACGCCGAGGTGCTGATACGCCACGGCGACAACCCCGAACGCCGCTATTCGCCGTCACCTGGCCCCGGGCAGGAGCCGCTGGGGAGCTTCTTCGAGCATCTTTGCGGGAACTACGACTGCTGGTTCGGCCATTTCCGCCACACGATCGACGTGGACGGGCAGCGCGCGGCCAGCCGCTTTGTCGTGCGCCTGACGCCCAAGCCCGGCGGACTCTACGCGGACCATCCCACGCAGCAGTTGCTGAACTCGAACTTCTTCGAGTTCGCCGAAGGCCGCATCAGCTTCATGCTGATCAACTACGCCAACGCGGCGGGCCCCGATACGCCCACCGGATATCCCCGCTAGATCATGTAGAGGCCGAGGGTCTCGGCGGTGCAGGCGGGCTTGTTCTGCCCGTCGATTTCGATCCGGTGCCGGCAGGTCATCTGTATGCCGCCGAGGCGGGCCCTTGCCTTGAGCACCGTGGTGCGCACGCGCACGCGGTTGCCGCACACCACCATCCTGGAAAAGCGCACCTTGTTCAGCCCCCAGTTGATCGCCCGCTTGAGCGTGGGGAAATGGACGAACTCCTCGGTGGCGCCCGGGATCAGCGACAGCGTGAGGTAGCCGTGGGCGATGGTGGCGCCGGTCTCGAGTTCTTTCGCCGCCCGCTCGGGATCGACGTGGATCCACTGGAAGTCCTCGGTGGCCCGGGCGAAGCGGTCGATCCGCTCCTGGTCCACCAGAATCCAGTCGGACACGCCCACCTCGACGCCTTCCAGCGCCCGTGCGTCTTCTATCGATCGAACCTCGTGAGCCAAGTGATTTTCCGCGGCACCCCCCGGTGCGGCGTATTATCACCGCCTGCGGTCGATCATTGCCAGGAATTCGGCCCTCGCGCGGGCGTCGTCGCGGAAAATTCCGAGCATCTGGCTGGTCACCATGCTCACGTTGCGCTTGCCGATGCCGCGCGTGGTCATGCATTCGTGCGCGCCTTCGACCACGACCGCCACGCCGCGCGGCTCCAGGACCGTGGAAATGCACTCGGCGATCTGCGCGGTGAGCTTTTCCTGCACCTGCAGGCGCCGCGCGTAGGCGTCAACGACCCGCGCCAGCTTGCTGATGCCCACCACCTTCTCGCGCGGCAGGTAGGCCACGTGCGCCTTGCCGATGATCGGCGCGATGTGGTGCTCGCAGTGCGAGTTGAAGTCGATATGCGTGAGCGCCACGATCTCGTCGTAGCCGTTGACTTCCCTGAACGTGCGTGACAGAAATTCGTACGGGTCCACCGAGTATCCGCTGAACCATTCCTCGAAGGCCCGCGCAACGCGCTTGGGCGTGTCCACCAGGCCTTCGCGCTCGACGTCGTCGCCGGTCCAGCCCAGCAGCACGCGCACCGCTTCCTCCGCCTCGCGGCGTGTCGGCCTGTTACCGTCGTTCTTGCTCATAGGACCGCTCCCGGCTGCGAGGCTGCGCCGCGCAGAAATCTGCGTAGATCGTCATGACTATTGATGTTCGTAATATCCATGGGGATCAGTTTCAGCGCACGGGTTTCCAGGTAGGCGCGCGGCGAGGGGCCCTTCCCGGAGGCCGTCTGTTTCGCCAGACCCGCAAGGGTAGCGGGTTCGTAGATTGCGCACAATGGCTGCGGGGCGCCGGTGGCGGTGTCGCAGTAAGCCGTTGCGGCGGCCTTCGGGTCGCGTTCGGCGAGCAGGCGCTTGAGGTCGGCGGCGCTCAGTCCCGGCTGGTCGCAGGCCAGCGCCAGCCAGGCCCGCCCGGGCTCTGAGGCATGCGCCGCTTCCAGGCCCGCCGCCGGCCCCTTGCCCGGATGGCGGTCCACCAGGCAGCGGTAACTTGAACGCAGCACGTCGGAGACCTGGTCCGGGCGAACCGACACCCAGACGTCGTCCAGGACCTCTTCGAGCAGGCGGACCGCGCGCTGAAGCAGGCTCACTCCGCCGATTTCGGCAGCCGCCTTGTCGCTGCCGAAGCGCGTGCTCAGGCCCCCCGCCAGCACCACGCCGGATATCGGCGCGTCAGCCGGCGCCGTCATCGCGGTAGTCGCTCTTGCCGCCGGTCTTGTTGACCAGCCGCGTGGCGGTGATCTCGATGCCGTGCGAGACCGATTTCAGCATGTCGTAGACGGTCAGCGCGGCAACCGTCGCCCCGGTCAGCGCCTCCATTTCCGCGCCGGTCTTGCCGGTCACTTTCACGGAACACTCGATCCGGACCTCGTTGCCCTTCAGATCGAGCGCGATGCGGCAGCCCTCGAGCTTGAGCGGATGGCAGAAGGGTATCAGTTCGTGGGTGCGCTTGGCGGCCTGCGTGCCGGCGATGATGGCGGTCTGGAACACCGGCCCCTTGTGGGTCCTGATTTCACCGTCTTCGGCCTGTTGGGCAGCCTCGGGAGGCAGCACGACGACCGCGCGGGCCGTGGCCGTGCGCTCGGTCACGGCCTTGCCGGCCACGTCCACCATCCCGGGGCGCCGCTTCGAATCAATGTGCGTCAGCATCGCCCGGGAATTATAGTTTCCACCAGGCCGGGAGCGAGGGCGTCGCCGCCCTCGCCGAGGGCCGGATGCCTTCGCCCGGCCTTGCAATTGCTCATTGAATTCAAGCATCCGCGATATACTTTGCAACCCGAATCGAGTCGTCACATGCCGGTAGTAGCCCAGTTTGAAATTACGTATACGCAGTTCTTAGACGAGCACGGTAAAGCCCAGCAAGAATTGCCCGAATTCGCCGCCGATGCGGACGAAATGGCGCGCATGTATCGCTTCATGCACCTGACGAGAGTGTTCGATCGGCGCTGCATCAACCTCCAGCGCACCGGGCAGGTCGGCACCATCGCCTCCAGCAACGGCCACGAGGCCGCCCAGATCGGCCTGGCGGCCGCCATGCGGCCCGAAGACGTGCTGGCGCCCTCCTATCGCGAGCATGGCGCCGTGATCTGGCGGGGCGTGCGCATGAGCCAGCTGCTGGCGGTGTGGGGCGGAGATGAGCGCGGCCACGACTGGGACGGCGCCCGGCACGATTTTCCCTATTGCGTGCCGATCGCCACGCAATGCCTGCATGCCGCGGGCGCGGCGCTGGCGCTGAAGATGCGCGGCGACGAGGCCTGCGCGGTGGCGCTGTGCGGCGACGGCGCCACCTCCGAAGGCGCGTTCTACGAGGCCCTGAACGCCGCCGGCGCGATGAATCTGCCGGTGGTCTTCTGGGTCACCAACAACCGCTACGCCATATCCATGCCGGTGGAAGGCCAGACGGCAGCGCAGACGCTGGCGCAGAAGGCGATCGCCGTCGGCATTCCGGGCGAGCAGGTGGACGGCAACGACCTGATCGCGGTGCGCAACGCCGCCGAAATCGCCACGCAGCGGGCCCGCTCGGGCGGCGGGGCCACGCTGGTCGAGGCCCTGAGCTACCGGCTGGCCGACCACACCACGGCCGACGACGCCACCCGCTATCGCCCCGACGACGAGGTCGAACAGGCCCGCCGGCGCGCGCCGCTTCACCGCATGAAGCGGTTCATGGAGGAGCGCTTCGGCTGGACCGATGAGCAGGAAACCGCGCTGATCGAGGAACTGGAAGCCGAGGTCGAGAAGGAGGTCGAAGCCTACCTGGCGACGCCCCGGCCGAAGATCGAGGAGATCTTCGAGCACCAGTTCGCCAACATGCCCGCCGCGCTTGAGGCGCAGCGGGAAATCGCCCGCCGCTATCCCGTCCCGGATTGATGGCTAACCTCACGCTGGTCGAAGCGGTGAACCAGGCGCTGGCCTGGGAGATGGCCCACGACGAAACCGTGGTGGTGTTCGGCGAGGACGTGGGCGTAAACGGCGGGGTGTTCCGGGCCACGGTGGGCCTGCAGGAAAAATTCGGCATCGAGCGGGTGTTCGACACGCCGCTGGCCGAGGCGATGATCGCCGGCTTGTCGGTGGGCATGGCCACGCAGGGGTTCAAGCCGGTGCCGGAAGTCCAGTTCATGGGCTTCATCTACCCGGCGCTCGACCAGATCGTCAGCCACGCCAGCCGGATGCGCAACCGCACCCGCGGGCGGCTGACCTGCCCGATGGTGCTCCGGGCGCCGTTCGGGACCGGCATCCGCGCGCCCGAACACCATTCCGAGAGCACCGAGGCCTTTTTCGCGCACATGCCCGGCGTGCGGGTCGTGATCCCGTCCTCGCCGGTGCGGGCCTACGGCCTGCTGCTTTCGGCGATCCGCGACCCGGACCCGGTGGTTTTCCTGGAGCCCAAGCGGATTTACCGCGCCTTCCGCCAGGAGGTGCCGGACAACGGCGAGGGTCTGCCGCTGGACAAGGCCTTCGTGACCCGGCCGGGCACCGACGTGACCCTGATCACCTGGGGCGCTTCGGCGCTGGAAACCTGGAACGCGGCCGGCGAACTGGCCGACGAGGGCATCGACTGCGAAGTGATGGACCTGGCCACGGTCAGCCCCATGGACAAGGAAACGATCCTGGAATCGGTGTCGCGCACCGGGCGCGCGGTCATCGTTCACGAGGCCGCGATAAGCGGCGGACTGGGCGGGGAAGTGGCCGCGGTGCTGGCCTCGGAAGGGCTCTACAGCCTGGAGGCGCCGGTGATTCGCGTGGGCGGCTACGACGCCGTGCCGCCGCTGGCGCGCATGGAATACGGCTATATTCCGGGCGTGCAACGAATCAAGGACGCCGTGCACGAGTGCCTGGAGAGCTGATCGATACTTCAACCGGGAAGATTGGAATGAGAGAGTTTAAATTGCCGGATCTGGGCGAGGGTTTGACCGAGGCCGAGATCGTGGAATGGCATGTCGCCGCCAACGACGAGATCAAGCTGAATCAACCGCTGGTGTCGGTGGAGACCGACAAGGCCGTGGTGGAAGTGCCGTCGCCGGTTTCGGGCCGCGTGGTCTCGATCCACGGCGAGGCCGGCGACGTGATCCCGGTGGGCGACGTGCTGGCCCGTTTCGACCTCCCCGGCAGCGACGCCGCTCCGGAGGCGGAACCCGGTCCCGCCGAGCCCGCCGCCGACGGCAGGGACGAGGCCCCCGGCGTGGTCGGCGAACTGCCGGCCAGCGCCGTGGTCATGAGCGACACCACCCGGTCGGCCGCCGCGGCGCCCGGGAGGAAGCGCGTCAAGGCCGCCCCTTCGGTGCGCGCCCTGGCCCGCGAACTGGGCGTGGACCTGACCGACCCTGAGGGGTCCGGCCCGGGCCGCCGGCTGACGGGCGCGGAACTGGCGAAGGCGCGGGAGGAAGCGCGTCACGTCCGCGCCTTCGGTGCGCGCCCTGGCCCGCGAACTGGGCGTGGACCTGACCGACCTTGAGGGCTCCGGCCCGGGCGGCCGGATCACGGCGAAGGACGTGGCAAAGGCGGCGGAAGGCGCCGCCGGCCAGGCAAGCGCCGAGGCCGCTCCCGCAGGCGCATCCGCGACCGACGAGAAACTCTCCGGCCCGCGCCGCGCCATGTTCCGCAGCATGACCGCCGCGCACAGCGAAGTGGCGTTGTGCACCGTGATGGACGACGCCGACATCCACGACTGGGAGTCGCCGCGCGATTTCACGCCGCGGCTGATCCGGGCCATGGTGGCCGGCGCGCGCGCCGAACCGCGGCTGAACGGGACCTTCAGCGCCGGGACCGGCGTGCTTTCGATGTCCGAAGAGGTGCACATGGGCCTGGCCATGCACACGCCCCACGGTCTGATCGTGGCCACCATCTTCAACGCCGGCACGCTTGGCCTCGACGAGCTGCGCGAGGAAGTGGCGCGGCTGAAGAAGGCCGGCGCCGACCGCACCCTGAAGCCGGAGGAGGTGCGCGGCTACACCATCACGCTGTCGAACATCGCCGGCGGATCGTCGCGCTACGCCACGCCGCTGATGGTGCCGCCCACCGTGGGAATCCTCGGAAGCGGCGCGGCCCGCGACGAAGTCGTGGCCGTGAATGGCGAGATCGCGATCCGGCGCATGCTGCCGCTGTCGCTCACCTTCGATCATCGCTGCGTGGCCGGCGCCGATGCGTCCCGATTCCTGGGAGCGGTGGTGGCGGACCTCAAGCTGGCCTCGTGAAGCCCTCGTATGGGCGGCTGGTCCTGTGCCGGCACGGCGAGAGCCTGTGGAACCGCGAGAACCGTTTTACCGGCTGGACCGACGTTGACTTGAGCCCCGCGGGCGAGGAAGAGGCCAGCCGCGCCGGGCGCCTGCTCCGCGGCGCCGGCCTGGTCCCCGAGGTGGCCCACACGTCGGTGCTGACACGCGCCGTGCGGACGTTGTCGCTGATGCTGGCCGAGCTGGAATGCAGCGGCATCAAGGTCCATCGGCACTGGCGCCTGAACGAACGTCATTACGGCGCGCTGCAGGGCCTGAACAAGGCCGAGACCATGGAAAGGCACGGCGAGGCGCAGGTGAAGATATGGCGTCGTTCCTACGCCATCCCGCCGCCGGCGCTCGAGCCCGACGACCCGCGCCATCCGCGCCATGACGCGCGCTATGCCGGCGTGCACGCGCCGCCGGCCGCCGAGTCGCTCAAGGACACGCTGGAACGCGTGCAGCCCTGCTGGGAGAGCCGCATCGCCCCGGACATCGAGGCCGGGCGCTGCACCCTGGTCTCCGCCCACGGCAACAGCCTGCGGGCGCTGGTGAAGCTGCTGGAGAATATCTCCGATGACGATATCGTCAGGCTGGAGATTCCCACCGGGGCGCCGCTTCTCTACGAGTTCGGACCCGGCTTTACGGCGCAGCCGCGGCGCTACGTGGGAGAAATACCGTGATTTACCGGTTGGGTGACCGCGCGCCGAACTCGGAAGCACTGTTTATCGCCCCGGATGCAGCGGTGATCGGCGCCGTGGAGCTCGGGAAGGACTCGAGCGTGTGGTTCGGCGCCGTGCTGCGCGGCGACAACGAGCCGATTCGTATCGGCGCGCGCAGCAACATCCAGGACGGTTCGGTAGCGCACACCGATCCCAGCTTCCCCACGACGGTCGGAGACGACGTAACCGTTGGGCATCGGGTCATTCTGCACGGCTGCACGGTAGGGGACGGATGCACCATCGGCATGGGCGCAATCCTGCTGAACGGCTCGCACGTGGGCGCCAACAGCCTGGTGGCGGCCGGCGCCCTGTTGCCGGAGGGCCGCGAGTATCCGCCGGGCAGCCTGATCATGGGCGTGCCCGGCCGCCAGGTGCGCATGCTCAGCGACGAAGAGCGCGCCGAAGTGGCGCGGGGCGCCGAAATCTACGTCCGCAACGCCCGCCGGTTCCGGGATTTTCTGAAGGCCTGAGGAACCGCGAGGCCGCTACCGCCACAGAGCGGCAACGGACATCGCTGCGATCATGCTGGCCAGTCCCAGGATGAGCGTGCCGAGGATTCCGGTAGCGATAAAACCAAAGCGGAAAATCTCGGACTTCAGGACCGCGAGATCCGCCGTGAGCATTTCCCTGGTCACAAACGCACTGAGGTCGTCCCGGGTGGCGAAGTCCTTGAAGTCATCCCGGGTGGCGAAGTCCTTGAGGTCGTCCCGGGTGACCATGTTCGCCTGAATGTACGACTTCAAATCCGACAGGTCGTCGGCGACTTGCTGCGTAAGAACGTTCACTTCCGATACGGTCTCCACTACCGCTTCCGCTTGCTCTGCCGGAAGTCCGGCCGTTTGCAGCCGCTGACTCGCGGCAACCGGTTCGAATCCTGCCTGGGTCATTTTCGTTCTCCTTTTCGAATTCCATGGACACGCCGACCAAACGCGTCCTTCCATAGGTCTTTATACTCCTCGATACTTGGGTGTGTCAACAAGAAATCGGCTGCGATTCAACCTCTTATGCGCTTCGTGTACGTTTCGGTGAGTTCGGCCATGATCGAAAGCGCGATCGAGGCCGGGTCGTTGGCGCCGATGTCCAGGCCCACGGGGCCGCGGAGTTTGCCGTGCAGGTCGCCGGCGCCTTCTCCCAGTTCCCGCAGCAGGCGCTCGCGGCGTGCTTTGGGGCCGAGCACGCCAACCCATGGAATGGGGCGGTTCGCCAGGGCGGCCAGGTAGGAGCGGTCGGAGGCCAGGTGGTGGCTCATGACCACGCAGGCGTCCCAGGAATCCAGGTCGATGCGCTCGGCGATGTCCTCGGGCCGGAGCTCGCGCACGGCCTCGGCCGCGGCCAGGTCGCCGCGCTGAAGGTACGAGCGGCGATGGTCGCAGACCGTTACGCGCCAGCCCAGCCGTTCGGCGAACTCCACCAGCGGCACGGCGTCCACGCCGGCGCCCAGCACCAGGAGCCGCGGAATCGGCTCAAGCGGATAAACCAGCACCTTGCGCGCGGGGTTCTCAAGCGTGTGAAGGCCGTCCGGATGCTCGGCGGGCACCTCGTCGTCCAGGAACGTGCTGCCCACCGGCGCCTGGTCGCCCTCCACCACGACCGCGCAGCGCGATGCCCTTGAGCCCATCGCCAGCTCCGCCATCCGCGCCAGCGGCGCCCAGGGATTTTCGCCGCCGGGCGAGAGCGGCTGCAGCAGCACCTTGAGCATTCCGTCGCAGCCCACGCCGGTCCCGAACAGGATGTCGTGCTCGCCGCGCATGTCGTAGCAGACCGAGCGCGCTTCGCCCGACTCCAGCACGGAAGCGGCGTGCTCCGCCAGGTCGCCCTCCAGGCAGCCGCCGCTCACCAGCCCCTGGTAGTTGCCCTCGCCGTCGATGAGCACGCGCGATCCGGACTTCGAATAGGTCGATCCCGCGGTTTCGTAGACCGTCCCCAGCACCAGCCGGCCGCCGGCCTGCTTCCAGGCCGCGAACGTCTCGATGAGGTGCTTCAGCGCCATCTCGCTTCCAGGGCGGGGAGGGCGGCCATGAGGGACTCGGCGAGGCGGAGCTGGCCGCGGGCGCGCACGAGGTTGTGCTCGGCGCGCGAGGCGAAGCGCTCGGGGTCCCAGCCGAAATAGCGGTCGTTGACGATGTCGGCGGTGAAACGGGTGGTCAGTTCCAGCGTGATCCAGAGCGTGGCGTCCACCAGGCTGGAGCGCTCGTCTTCGCTGAGGAAGGTGGCCACGTCCAGGTAGCCGGACCGGGCGGCCTCGAACAGCTCGACCGAGAACTCCGTATCCTCGCTGTCCTCGCCGACCGGATTGCACCAGGAACGAAACGCGTCGCCCAGCTCAAAGGGCAGGCTCAGGCGGCCCAGCGAGTCCAGGTCCAGCATGGCCAGGCCTTCGCCATCGGGCGAGAACAGCATGTTGTTGATCTTGGGGTCGCCGTGGGCCACGCGCAACGGCGTTTCGGGCAGGGCAGGCAGTTGCGAGAGCAGCTTTAGCGTCTTGCGCCGCAGGCTCTCGGCTTCCGCGTGCAGGGGGTGGCCGCGATGCTCGGCCAGCGCTTGTTCAAGCTCCCGGATGCGGCGCCGGGGCTCGTGTATCGGCCGGCGCTTGCTGGCGAAGGAATGCTCAAGATCGGCCAGCGCCATGTGAAAGCGGGCCAGCAGGGCGCCGGCCTGTGCGGCCTGGCGGGTGTTCTCGAGCCGGTTGTGGAACTCGCCTTCCAGCCAGGTGAGCAGGCGCCAGACGCCGTCGGCCCGCTCCACGCAGAGGCCGCCGCCGGATGAGCGCACCAGCCGGGGCGTGGCCATGCCCCTGGCGGCGATATGTGCCGTCACCGCCTCGATGTCCTCGTGGATCTCCGGGCCCAGGATGGGGCTCAGGCGCTGCAATGCGTAACGTGCGCCGTTCTCGCCATGGATCCGCCAGGTGCGGTTGATCAGGCCATGGTTCATGTATTCCAGCGATTCGGCTCGCAGGCCGTAGGCGCCGAGCACTTGTTCGGCGGCACCAGTCTCGCTGAGTTCGGAGGATTCGTTACTGGGCATCGGCCCCGGGGCTGGTCAGTCGTTCTGCAAGGCAGCCGATTCTATCCCCCACCGGCCGCCGATTTACCTGGGGAATTTTGCGCCAACGGTCAATGTACATATACTGATCCCCCGTGGGGACATTGAATTCCCTCTTTTCTTTTGGGATTCAATGCGCTGGTCAACTTTCCAGGGGACAAAACATGACAATTAGTGTCTGCTTCCGCCGGCTCGCCGGCGTTGCCGCTGTGTGCGCCGCCGCCCTGATGGGCATTCAGGACCTTGCCGCGCAGGAATTCGAGGAAATCGTGGTCACGGCGCGTAAACGCGACGAGTCGGTACTCGAAATTCCGGTAGCCGTATCGGCATACAGCCAGGAGGACCTCGACGCCCTCGGCATGAACACGCTGGAGCAGCTCGCCTCGATCACGCCGGGCTTCGTCTTCCAGACCATCGGCGCCGGCGGATTCGGCGGCCGCTACAACCCCTCGATACGCTTTCGCGGGCTGGGCGTGCAGCAGGCCACTCCGGCTTCCCGCGCCGGCGCGGTGTTCTGGAAAGGCGGCTACATTTCCGATGGCGCCGGCATTCTGCCGCTGATGGACCTGGAGCGGATTGAGATCCTGAAGGGACCGCAAACCGCGTTTTTTGGCCGCAACACCTTCGCCGGGGCCGTCAACTACATCCCGGCCAGGCCGGGCGACGAGTTCAGCGGCAAGGCGTCGGTGTCCTATTCCGCGTCGGACGAGAGCAGCCACAATTTTGTCGGCGCCATCGGCGGGCCGATCAGCGACAAGGTGGGCGTGCGCGTCGCCCTGAGTCAGGAAAGGGTAGGCGCCGACTGGGCGTTTGACAACGGCGACCCCTTGAACGAAGAAAATACGACGGCAGTGACCGGGATGCTCACGTTCGACGTTTCCGACGCCCTGAGCTTCCAGGTCACCGGCTTTTATGTCGACTCCGACGACACCCGGATCCTTCAGTCTCAACCCGGACACGTGGCGGCGGGCAGTTGCAACCGGACCTACACAGGCAATTTCCGCTCGGTGGCTACCGGCCAGAACGACGGCAGCTTCACCACCGATCTTTCGCAGTCCTTCAGGAACACCTTCTGCGGGAACATGCCGGACTGGGATACGACGCCAATCAATTTTTCCGATACCGGCACCGTTAACGACAGCACACCGGTGTTCATGTTCTCCAATCCCTGGTCGTTCGTAACGACGCTGCCGCCGGAAATGGAGGGCGTAAGCATGGTGTCGCCGCCGCAAGGACTGGAAAACGTCTACGAACTCTGGAGGGTTGATGTCTCCGGAGAATACCAACTGGCCAACGAGGGCGTAATCACCGCCCAGATCGCCCGGGGGGAATCGTCAAGCTGGGTCATCAACGACAACAACTTCGGCACGCCGGTGCTGTTTATCTTTGCCAACTCCAGCGCTCCATGGCTGGCCTCGATCGCCAACTGGGTGCGCGATACCTACATCGAGACCCGCTACACGCCGCCGGCGGGCGAGCGACTGAACTACACGATCGGAGCCAGCTACTATTCGCAGGACAACCAGAGGGCCGCCTTCCAGGCCTTCGGCCCCACCCACAATCTGAACTTCCAGGCCGCCGATGTATTCGGGATATTCGGGTCCGTCGATTATGCGCTGAACGAGCAGTGGACGGTGTCGCTGGAAGGACGCTGGAACACCGATACGCAGAACATCGTCTACGACGGCGTTTCCGTTCTCCAGACGCCGAATGATCCCGGCGCGATCGTGGATGCCGAACAGCAGTACAGCGCGTTCATGCCACGTCTGATCATTTCCTGGCAGCCCTCGGAGAACACCAACCTTTACGCGCACTTCTCCAAGAGCAATCTGCAGGGCATCGACACGAATGCCGGCGATTATTCTGAAAGGACCGGCATTCCCCTGGGCCTTGGCTTCTTTACGCCGAAGCAGACGCTTTCCGCTTTTGAAGTGGGTTTGAAGCAGCGCGTGGGCGGCTGGCTCAGCTATGCGCTGGCCGCTTTCGCCATGGACTGGGACAACCAGACTTTCTTCGAACTGAGTCCGGCGCCGTTCTTTACCGCGGCCAACCTGTTCGGTGATGCGGAGATCAGGGGCATGGAAATCGAGTTCGACGTGTCCCCCAGCGAGTGGTTCAATTTCTCGGGCGGCTTTGCCTACAACAGCGTGGAGTTCGTTGACTTCGCCGGCGCCGGCTCGGTGGCCTCGGGCGTTCTCGCGCCCACGCTGTCACTTGGTCAACAGATCTCGGCGGTCGGCAACCGGCCCCGCTACATGCCGGAATGGACCGGCAGCCTGTCGACAACCGTGCAGCTTGGTCAGCTGGTCGGCCTCGCCAATAGTGTCTGGTTGCGCCTGGACGGGATCTACATGGGGCAGTTCTATATCGACAACTTCGAATGGAACTCCGTCGAGGGGCACTGGAAGCTCAACGCCAGGGTGCATGCCGATATCGACGAGTGCTGGTCGGTCGAGGCGTACGCCAACAACCTGACCAATGACCTGAGCCACACGACCGCGGGCGGAACCACGAGCATCTTCGGTTTTCCCCACCGCAAGAACTTTGCGCCCCTGCCGCGCAAACGGGAAGTCGGCTTAAGGGTTACCTACAACTTCTAGCGGGGAGGGCGAGACGCCCTCCCTCCGCTATTCCTTGTAGCCGCCGAAGACCAGCCAGTGGGAGAGCGCTCCCATGCTGGGGTCTTCCTTGTCGGTCGTTCCCCGTTCGCCCGCGAAGTTCAGGGTGCGCGGCTGGAAGCCCTGCATGACGCGGGTGAAGCCGGCGTCTTTCATCGCCTGCTTGATGTCCACGGTGCCCAGCGCGCCCCAGAAGGGCTCGGCGTTGTAGTAGTTCTGCCAGTCGCGCACCACGACGCCGCCCATGTCCATGCCCTTGTAGCGTAGCGGCACTTCCAGATTGCACATCGCGCCGCCGGGCTTGAGCACGCGGTAGGCCTCTTTCAGGATGGCCGGCATGCCGGTGCCCGAAGTCTCGTGGAAAAGGATTTCCGACGTGACCATGTCGAAGCTCTCGTCCTCGAACTTGAGATTGCGGGCGTCCTGCTGGTGGAAATGCACCGGCTTGCCCAGCGACTCGGCGCGGGCATGGGCGTAGCGCAGCAGGGCGCCGCCGATGTCGATGGCATGCAATTCGGCGTTCGGGAACAGGTCGGTGAGCGCCAGGGTGCCGTGGCCTACGCCGCAGCCCAGGTCCAGGATCCGCTTCGGTTTCTCGTCCCCAAAGCTGTCCTGTATGAAGGCGCAAAGCGTGTGGCCGCGCACGTCGTTGAGGCCGCCGGCACGGCCCAGGCCATACAGCACGGCGCCGCGGTCGTAGATCGCCCCGGCGCGCACGTCGTCGCCGCCGGCGTCATGCAGATAGCCGCCCGGCTGAATGTGCTGATCGACCAGGGTGAGGTATTCGGGGTTCGGCACGTCCGGGTGGAGCGTAAGGCTGCCGATCGGGTCCTTGATCCCCCGGAACTTGTCTTCCAGTTGGTCCAGTTGCCGGTCGACGGTGTCGGCCACGTAGTCCCACATCAGTTCCTGCGAGGTGCGCAGCAGCGCGCCCCAGTGCTGGAATATGGGAAGTTCCTCGGATTTGCGCAGCACCGCCGTGCGGTCCTTTTCGTCCTCCGGGTCGCGCTCGCCCATTTCGGGCATTATCCGCTCGTTGCAGGCGTCGATGGCATGCCCCATCAGTCGCCCGTTGGCATAGGCCCGCAGGCCCAGAAAGTACTTCTGCGCCGCGAGTTCGTCGTGGGTGGCGCCTGCCATCATGCCGTGACGCGGATACACGTCGCTGCGCATGGTGTCCTGGCGCACGCCTTCAGCTTCAAACATCACCATGTTGAACCTCCTTTGAAATGCGGTCGAGTTCACCGCCGGCCGCCGCGGGTTCCATATCTTCTTCCAGGTAGCGAAGCACCCGGCCCATCATCTGCTGCCGGATCGGGGCCCGCTCCGCCTCGGCCGCCGCGTCGGGCAGCCACGCATCCACGGTGTCCTTGCCGAACAGCCCGGCCTTTTCCAGCAGCCGCTCGTGCGTGTCGATCCGCTCGCGGATCACGCTCACCTCGCCAAGGAGCGTCGTAAGCATCGCGAACAGCATGTCCAGGCGTTCGTCGCCGTAAAACGCGGGGCGCTTGCCCAGCGCCCGCCTGGGCCGTGCTTCGGGTTGTGTATTCGTGGGCATAAACAGTTCCGTTCCGGTTGCCGCGGTTCAATCAGTGAATATTAAGCGCGTCTTGCGGCGGAGTAAACGAGTGGTCCAGCGCCTCGGCCACGGCCTGGTTGGTGACGCGCCCGGCATGAACGTTAAGCCCGGCCATCAAACCGGGATCCTCGCGCATGGCCCGGCGCCAGCCCTTGTTCGCCAGCGCCAGCGCAAACGGCAGGGTGGCGTTGTTGAGCGCCTGGGTGGACGTGCGCGGCACCACGCCCGGCATGTTGGCCACGCAGTAATGCACGACGTCCTCTTCCACGTAGGTGGGGTCGGAGTGGGTGGTGGGATGGCTGGTCTCGAAGGTGCCGCCCTGGTCGATGGCCACGTCCACCAGCACCGATCCGGCCGCCATGCCCTGGACCATCTCGCGCGTCACGAGTTGCGGGGTGGAGGCGCCCGGAACCAGCACCGCGCCGATCACCAGGTCCGCCTGCGCGACGTATTCCTCGATCGCCGAGCGGGTGGAGTACATGGTGTTGAGCCGTGGCCCGAACTGCAGGTCCAGCTCCCTCAGCCGCGCCAGCGACTTGTCCAGCACCACGACGCGCGCTTCCATGCCCACGGCGATGCGCAGCGCATTGGTGCCGACCACGCCGCCGCCCAGCACCACGACGTTGGCCGCCAGCACCCCGGGCACGCCGCCCAGGAGCTTGCCGCAGCCGCCCATTTCGGTTTCCAGGCAGTGCGCTCCGGCCTGCACCGCCATGCGGCCGGCGACCTCGCTCATCGGCGCCAGAAGCGGCAGGTGGCCGTGGACGTCGGTGACCGTTTCGTAGGCGATGGCCGTGACTCCGGACTCCATCAGCCTGCGCGCCTGGTCCGGGTCGGGAGCCAGATGCAGGTAGGTGAAAAGGACTTGGCCCTCGCGCAGCATCCGGCATTCATCGCGCTGCGGCTCCTTGACCTTCACGATCATTTCGGCCTTCCCGAATATCTCTTCCGCGCTGGAGGCGATGGCTGCGCCCAGGGCCCGGTAATCTTCGTCGCTGCGGCGCAATCCCGCGCCGGCGCCGGTCTGTACCAGTAATTCGTGGCCGTTCTCGATTAACTCGCGCGCACTGCTTAAACTCAATCCCACCCGGTGTTCGTCGGGCTTAATCTCTTTGGGTACACCGATCAACATACCTGAATTGTAACGCTGCCGCGCGCTCAGGCGCGTACCCTCGCCCTGCCTGGGAGAGAGGGCGCTAGTGGCCGGGCGGAGGCTGGATCGGAGGCAGCGAATCCATGAATCCGGGCGCGGCCTTTTCGACCTCGCCGAACAGCCGGCCTTCCTCGGCCGCCGCATCGGCCGAGTTGTCGGCGACGTAATCCCAGTCGGCGGCGGCGAACTCTGCCTCTTCCTCGGCCAGCGTCGAATGCCGGCTGGCCGAGAGGATGTTGAGAAACACGTCCAGGAACCGCCGCGCCTCGTCCTCGAAGCCCTCGCGCTCGCCCGCGCCGCGGGCCCTCAGGGCGTCGCGCGCACTGACCAGGCCGGCCAGGGCCTGCTCGCTGGCGGCCAGGCGATATTTCAGCTTGTCCAGCTTGTCGCGGAACACGGCGTCATCGGGGCTGGCGTGCGGGTTCAGCCGTTCCCACAGCCGGTGGTCCTGGGCATGCAGGCGGTCCAGCGCGTGCTTGAGATAGTCCGAACAGGCGAGGTACACCGGGACGGGGTTGTCGGCGGCGGCTTCGCCATCCAGCGCCGCGCCCAGCGTGCGGCGAACCATCGACATGCGCATGCGCTCCTGGCGTACGCGCTCCTGTGCTTCGGTAATCATTTCAACCTCCCTCGGGAATCTCACATAGCTGCACGCGGGTGGCGGTGATCGAACCCAGCAGCAGCCTGTTGCCGTAGCGCGCGGCGACGCTGCCGGCGGAATGCACCTGTCCGGAATCGGCCGCCACCAGTTCCAGCCCGCTGCCGTCGGCGTTGAGGCGATAGAAGCGGCTCGGCGCGGGATAGTCCTTGTCGCCGAAATGCCGCCCCAGCGCCATGCCGTTGGGGTGCTCCGCGACCCACAGCTTGCCGTCGGCGTCCACGTCGATATTGTCGGGAAAACCCGGCATGGCGACGCGCGACTCTTCGGTCAGCCTTCCGTCGCCGTCCGCCGTCATGAACTTCAGCCGCTTGCCCTGCGTCTCCGATATGACGAAGCGGCCGTCGGCGTATGCGATTCCGGCGCCGCCGGAGAGCTTGCCGGCGGCCACGCGCATGACCTTGCCGTCGTAGTACACGGCCCTGGCCAGGCCCGCCCCGAACAGGAACTCCTGTATCTGCTGGAAGCGATTGACGGCTCCGGTGTCGTTGACCGCCACGAACTGCTCCGCGCCCACGGCCTGGATGTCGTTGGGGCTGTTCATGAGCGGGCTGCGCACGGTGCGCACGTGGTGCAGCAGGCCGTCGTCGCGCAGTTCGAAGATTTCCACCGCCTCCGGGCCTTCGCCGCGCTCGCTCGGATGATTGATCACGAAAAGCCGCGTGTTTCCGGCGGCGTCCTGGTGCAGGCTCAGGCCGTGCGGATGCAGGTGCGAGGGCAGTTCCGCCAGGGGCAGGAACAGTCCGACGGGATCGGCGTTCAGGTCCAGCGCCATGATGACGCCGCGGATGCTGCGGTTGGAAAGCAGCGCTCGCCGGTCGAGTACCGACAGGTAGGCGATGCCGCGCATGTGGTCGATCACGATGTCCTCGGCGCTGCCCGGCAGGCTGATGGCCTCGCAGGTCCAGGGCAGCTCGTCGTCCACGCTGGTGAAGGCGTTCATGCGCGCCATGGAGCCCACCCCGGCCAGCAGCAGCAGTCCGAAGATGGCGGCAATCGCGATCAGGAATTTCTTCATGCCGCCGAGTATAAGCAATACAGGCCTACAGCAGGATTACCGCAGACAGCGCCAGGCGGTAAAGCGCGAACGGCCACAGACCCCAGCGCGCCACCAGCCGCAGCAGCAGGCCCATGCACGCGAAGGCGGCCACGCCGGCCACGGCCATGCCCAGCGCCAGCGCGCCCCAGTCCGCGGCGGCCGGCGCGGCGCCGAGCTTTACAGTCTCCAGCCCGGCGGCCGCCAGGATGACCGGTATCGCCAGCAGGAAGGACAGGCGGGGGGGCGGGGGGCGCGCGGGGGGCCGCGCCCCGGGCCGCGGGGGGGGGGCGGGCGAGGGCGGGCCGGCGCGGGGCGGGGGGCCGGGGCGGGCGCGCGCGGCGCCATGCCCAGCGCCCGGGCGGCGGTAATGGTGACGCCGGAGCGCGACGCGCCGGGGATCAGGGCCAATGCCTGGCCGCAGCCGATCCACAGCGCCTGTTTGAATCCGATCTCGCGCAGGCGGGTGTCGTATTGCGGGCGCCGGTCCGCCCACACCATCAGGACCGCGAACAGCGCGCCGGCTACGGCGATCAGCCACGGCTCGCGGAACGATGCTTCCACCGTGTCGTGCAGCAGAAGGCCGAGCATGCCTATGGGCAGCGTCGCCAGGACGATCATCAGTCCCAGCCGCGCCGAGGGCCCGGGCGCCGCGCGATGCAAGAGCCATGTCCGCCATTCGCCCAGGATCGCGGCGATCTCGCGGCGCGAGAACGCGATCACGGCGATGAGGCTGCCCAAGTGCACGGCCACGTCGAAGGCGATGCCCTGGTCCTCCCAGCCGAGCCAGGCCGGCACCAGGATCAGGTGCGCCGAGCTCGATATCGGCAGGAACTCGGTGACGCCCTGCAGCAGGGCCAGCAGGACGATCTGCCAGAGGCTCATGCGCCGGCCGCCTGGCCCGCAGGCTGGCGGGTGAGCGCGGGCTCCAGCGACGCCAGCAGGTCGCGTTCGCCGAACCCGCTCGGGGCCCGAATTCCCGCGGTGGCCAGCCCCAGGAACTTGAAGGCTTCGCCCATGCCCCCGGGAAGCATCAGCCGGCGCAGCGCCGCGGCGTCCTCCGGCGCGGGCGGCGATCCGGCCAGTTCAAGAATTCTCGCGCCCAGGAGGAACTGCGCCTGGCTGGCGAAGCCCACCGCTTCCAGGCCGGCCGCCTCCGCGCTGCGCTTGACGGCCGTGAAGTCCACCCAGGCGGTGATGTCTTCCCGCCCCGGCCGATGAAACGGGTCGTCGTGCCAGCGCTGCCCGGAATGGCAGCCCAGGGTGCCCGCGTCGCGTTCGGCCAGGTACAGCTCGTGCCGGGGAAGCCCGTAGTCGGCCAGGAGAACCAGGCCGGCCTCCAGCGACTGGGCCAGTTCCCCGATGAACTCATCCAGGTTCGCCCGGATTTCCGAGCAATACCCGTCCGGCAGGCTCCAGGGCAGTTCCGCCTGCAGCGCGTCCAGGGCTTTCTCCAGCGCCGTGTCGGCGCGTCGGTCCTCCCAGCGCAGCCGGTCCGCGCCCGAACTCACGCCCCGCTCCAGCCAATGGCCCGGTGCGCGCCGAAAGCACTTGCAGGGCAGGGCGTCGATCACTTCGTTGGCGAGGATCACGCCGCGCAGGCGTTCGTGCGTGAGCCGGTCCACCCATTCGAGCCGTTCGGCCAGGTCCGGGTGCGCGTTTTCCAGGCGCTCGCGCTGCCTGGCGCGCAGGCCGGGACCGGGCTCGACCAGGAGATAGCGCCGCGGAAGCATGCCCAGGGCCTTCAGTTCGGCCAGCAGCACCTCGGCCAGGCGGCCGCTGCCCGGGCCCAGCTCCACGATGTCTCCGCCGTTCAGGGCGGCGAGGACTTCGGCGCACTGGCCCGCCAGCGCGCGTCCGAACAGCGCCGAGGTCTCCGCCGCGGTATCGAAGTCTCCACCCTCGCCGAACCGGGCCCGGCCGGCGCCGTAATAGCCCTCGTCGGGGTGGTACAGCGCCAGCTCCATGTAGCGGTCGAACGCGAGCCAGCCGCCGGATCCGGTGATGGCGGCGGTAATGTGCCGGGGCGGCCTGGAGGACTTGTTATCGTTCGAATTCACGGGCGGCTTCATATAATGCCGCCTCCAGGCAGCAAAGGGCGGCGCAAGGGCAATGACGACGGCGAAAGTCGCACTGGTGACCGGCGGAGCAAAGCGCGTGGGCGCGGCGATCGCCGGGGAATTGCACGCCGCCGGATTCACGCTGGCGGTGCATTGCAATCGCTCGCGCACGGACGCCGACGCGCTGGTAACGCGGCTGAACGGGCTTCGCAGCGACTCCGCGTTCTCCCTGCAGGGCGATCTGCTCGGTGAAGGCGCCTGCGAGCGCCTGGCCGCGCAAGTGCTGGACCGCGCCGGCCGCCTCGACTGCCTGGTGAACAACGCCTCGACCTTCTATCCCACGGCGGTGGGCGAAATTACCGAGGACGACTGGCAGAGCCTGGTGGGCAGCAACCTCAAGGCCCCGGTGTTCCTGTCGCAGGCGCTGGCGCCGGCGCTCAGGGCCTCGGGCGGCGTGATCGTGAACATGGTCGATATCCACGCCCGCATCCCGCTCCGGGGCTACCCGGTGTACAGCGCGGCCAAGGCCGGGCTCGCGGCCCTGACGCTAAGCCTGGCCGGCGAACTCGCGCCGGAGGTGCGGGTCAACGGCATCGCGCCGGGCATGGTGATGTGGGCCGATCCGCCGCCGCCGGAAAACGTGAAAAAGGCGATCCTCTCGAAGACGCCGCTCGGAAGGGCGGGTGAGCCGCGCGACGTGGCCCGGCTGGTGCGTTTCGTGGTCTGCGACGCGCCCTTCGTGACCGGCCAGATCATCGCCGTGGACGGCGGCCGCAGCATCGGCTGGTAGGCGTCAGGCCGGCGAGAAGGGCGGGACTTCGCTCAGGTTCCAGCGGGGGCGGGCATCGGGCCAGGCCGGTCCGGGGACGCCGCCGGCAAGGCGCAGGCAGCCCGTTAGCGCGATCATCGCGCCGTTGTCGGTGCAATACTCGGCGCGCGGGTAATAGAGGCGCACGCCGGACTCGCCGCACAACGCCTTCAACTGCGACCGAAGGCGGCGGTTTGCGCCCACCCCGCCCCCCCCCCACACCGCCTCCACCGGCCCCGGAGGGCGGCGGTTTGCCCCCCCCCCCCCCGCCACGACCACGCTTGCGTGCCCGGTCGCATCCAGCGCGCGCGCAGTGCGGTCGAGGAGCGAGGCGACGATCGCCGTCTCCAGCGCCAGCGCCAGCGAGGCGCGGTCGGTCTCGGCGAGGGGCCGGTCGGCGGCCAGGTCGCGCACCTTGTAGAGCAGCGCGGTCTTGAGCCCGGAAAAGCTGAAGTTGAGCTCCTTGCGTCCGCGCATCGGCGTCGGCAGCGTGAAGCGGCCCGGCTCGCCCTTTTCCGCCAGCCGGGCGATTTCCGGCCCGCCGGGATAGCCCAGGCCAAGCAGCTTCGCGCCCTTGTCGAAGGCCTCGCCGGCGGCATCGTCCAGCGATTCGCCCAGCACGGCGTAATCGCCGTAGCCGCGCACGTCCACCAGCAGGCTGTGGCCGCCGGAGACCAGCAGCGCCAGGTACGGAAACGCGGGCGAGTCGCCTTCCAGCAGCGGCGCGAGAAGATGCGCCTCCATGTGATGCACGCCGATCAGCGGCACGCCCAGCGCGCGCGCCAGTCCGCCGCCGAACACCAGCCCCGCCAGCAGGGCGCCGATCAGGCCCGGGCCGGCGGTGCAGGCGATACCGCTGAGTTCCGATTTCCGTAGTCCGGCGTCGTCAAGAGTGCCTTTCACCAGCCCGGCAAGACGCTTGATATGGTCACGCGACGCCAGTTCCGGCACCACGCCGCCGAACTCCGCATGCTGCGCGGCCTGGCTATACAATCGGTGCGCCAGAAGACCCCGGCGCAACCCGTAAACGGCCACGCCGGTCTCATCGCAACTCGTTTCGATTCCCAGAACCCGCACCGCAGGAATTTTAGTGTCGTTCTTTATTGGAAAGTTGGTCAAACTGATTGAGGAGGGACGATGAAATTCGAAGAATATCCCATCAACGTGAGTCCGATTCCCCGTGAAGAAGGGGGTGGATACTTGGCTACCTTGCCGGATTTGCCGGGCTGCGTTGCCGATGGCGACAGCATCGAACAAGCGATAGACGAAGCACGAGATGCCTTTGCGGCGTGGACAGCGGCGGAATTGGATGACAAGGGATCAATCCCGAGGCCGAGGACCTACAGCGGTCAGTTCGTGCAGCGCATACTCAGGAACTTGCCCGGCAAAAGAGTCGCAGAAAAGAAATGACTGACAGAATCATCATTCGGGACTTGCGCGTGAAGGCGACCGTGGGCGTGAATCGCTGGGAGAAGGCGGCGCCCCAGGTGGTCGGAGTGGACCTGGAGATCGCTGTGGATGCGACGAAGGCGGCGGCGGCGGACGAGATTGCCGCCACGCTTGATTACAAGCGCGTGTCGCAGGACATTACGGCGCTGGCGGAAGACCGCGCCTACGAATTGATCGAGACGCTGGCTGAAGCCATCGCGTCGCTGGTCCTGGAGCAACATGGCGCGCCATGGGTCCGCGTGACGGCGCGCAAGCCGTACGCACTGCGCAATGCGCGCGACGTGGGCGTGGTGATCGAACGCGGCAATGGAACGCGCAAGGACGCGTGAGAGCGTACGCGCGCGCGAACGCTTCGGTGCATGTTTTCGTCAGCGCCGGCAGCAACATCGATCCGCGCGCCAACCTCGAGGCCGTCTGCAAGGCGCTGAATGAAGACTACGGCGAGCTTGAACTATCGCCCGTGTACCAAAGCCCGGCCGAGGGCTTCAGCGGTCCGGATTTTCTCAACCTTGTGGCCGGGTTCCGCACGGAGGAATTTCCCGGGCAAGTGCGCCAACGGCTCGCGGAACTGGAGTCGCTAGCCGGCCGCGACCGATCCGCCGGCAAGTTCTCCTCGCGCACGCTGGACCTGGACTTGCTACTCTACGGCGACCGAATCGACGCGACGCTGAAGCTGCCACACCCGGACATCGAACGCTACGCCTTCGTTCTCAAGCCGCTGGCCGACCTCGCTCCCGACCTCCGCCACCCGGCCGCCGGCGCCACCATCGCCGAACTCTGGCGCTCGTTCGCCGGCCCCCGCGGCCTCCAGAAAGCGTCGCCGTTGGGCTTATAACCAGGCTTCGATTCGTGCGCGTTGATCGGCGTCCGGGAGCGCGCCCGTGGCCGCGCCGAGGTTGTCCACCATGTGCTTGACCTTGGTGGTGGCCGGAATCACGCAGGTGACCGCCGGGTGGCCCAGGATCCACTTGAGGAACAACTGGGCGGCGCTCTCGCAGCCGAGTTCGGCGGCGACTTCCGGCAGTTTCTTGCGGCCCACTCGGCGGAACAGGTCGCCGCGCACGAATGGGCGATTCACCATCACCGCCATGCCCTTCTCCTGCGCCAGCGGCAGCAGGCGCTGTTCGGCCTCGCGCTCGCCCAGGCTGTAGTTGAGCTGTACGAAGTCCCAGTCGGCGGCCTGCATCACGCTCTCGAAGTCGGCAAACTGCCGGGGATTGGAGGTGGTGATCCCCAGGTAGCGGAACAGGCCGTCGGCCTGCATCTGAAGCATGGTCTCGCGGTGGACCCGCCAGTCCACCAGGTTGTGGACCTGCATCAGGTCGATCCGGTCCACGCCCATCTTCTCCATGGATTCCCGCATCTGCTTGACGCCGGACTCGCGTCCTTCGGTCCAGACCTTGGTGGCGCAGAACATCGTCTTGTTGCCGGCGGCCAGGGGAAGCAGCTCGCCTAGGTGGGCCTCGGAATTGCCGTACATGGGCGAGGTGTCCACCAGGGTGCCGCCGGCGAACAGGGCTTCCAGCACTTCGACGAGCGCGGCGCGCTGGTTCTCGCCGCTGACGCTGTTGAACACGCGCGAAGTGCCCAGGCCCACCGGGGGCAGGGCCTCGCCGCTGGACGGGATGTGGTGCATGCGGATATCCGCGGCGCTGATCGGCGGCAGGCTCAGCGCCAGTCCGGCTGCGCCGGCGCCTACAAGCGCGTCTCTGCGGGTTATTTTGCGGGTCATGGTGGTCCTCCCTTGCCGGGCCGGCAAGCGTTTGTTCTAACTTTCCGCGATGGCGGCGATGCGGCGCCGTCGCAGTTCCTCGCCGAGGCGGGCGCCTTCGTAGCCTTCGTCGGCCAGGTCCTTGCCCGACACGGTGCTGGCGTTTGCGAAGGCGCGGCGGAAAACGTCCGCGGCGGGGTAGGCGTCCTCGGTCATGCCCTTGCGGCCGCGGTAGTCCGCCTCGCAGGCCACCAGGAAGTCTTCCAGCAGGCTGTCGGCGCGAAAGGCGCCCAGCGATTCCAGCACCTTGAGCCTGGTGTCGGGACGCAGCTCGTCGGCGCGGTGGCAGACGCCGTGGTAGCGCGCGACCTTTTCCGCCAGCGTGCGAAACCGCTTCGGCGCGCCCAGCCGTTCGCACACTTCGCCGACCAGCCGCACGCTGGCGGCCTCGTGACCGCTGTGCCGCGGCCAGAACTGTTCGGGCGTGACCCCCTTGCCGAGATCGTGGGTCAGCGCCGCAAACCGGACCTCGACCTTCGGCGAAAAGCGGGCCGCCTGTTCAAGCACCATCATCACGTGCACGCCGGTGTCGATCTCCGGGTGCCAGCGCTTCGGCTGCGGCACTCCCCAGAGACGGTCGATCTCGGGGAAGATCACCTTCAGGGCCCCGCATTCCCGCAACACTTCGAAGAATCGCTGCGGAGCGTCTTCGCCCAGTGCCCGCACCGTCTCCTGCCAGACCCGCTCGGGCACCAGCGCGGCCGCCTCGTCCCGCGCCACCATTTCGCACATCAGCGCCATCGTTTCCGGGGCGATCCCGAAACCGAGGCCGTCGAAGCGGGCCGCGAAGCGGGCGACGCGCAGGATCCGCACCGGGTCTTCGCGAAACGCGGGCGATACGTGGCGCAACACTTTTTCCTCAAGGTCGCGCTCGCCGCCGTAGGGGTCGACAAGGCGACCGTCCTCCTCCTCGGCCATGGCGTTGATGGTCAGGTCGCGCCGCATCAGGTCTTCTTCCAGCGTCACTTCGGGGCCGAATTCGACTTCGAACCCCCGGTAACCCGGCGCGGTCTTGGTCTCCCGCCGCGCCAGCGCGTATTCCTCCTGCGTATCGGGATGCAGGAACACGGGGAATGAGCGCCCGACCTCCTTGTAGCCCTGCTTGAGGAGTTGTCCGGCGGTGGCGCCCACCACCACCCAGTCGCGCTCGCGCACCTCAAGGCCCAGGAGCCGGTCCCGCACCGCGCCCCCTACCAGGTATGTCTTCATGTGCTCAGGCGGGCCGCCTCCCACCGCCGGGACGCCGCCGGCCGGTTAGCCCCGCACCGTAATGACGACTCTGCGGTTCCCGCGGGCGATGTGGAGCACCAGCAGCGAGCGGTTTTCGGCCGCCGCCGTCATCTGTTCCACGTTGCGCACGTCGGTGCGGTTGACCCGGAAGATCACGTCCTCGGCCTGCAGGCCGCTGTTCTCGGCGGCGCTGCCCGGCGCGACGGAATCCACCAGCACTCCCCGGTAGCCATCGTCCTCGCCGTTGACCAGCGTGGCGCCGGCCAGCGCGGGGTGAACGTCGTCGCCGCTGGAGGTCACCATGCCGCCCAGCGTGGCCTGCACCAGCTTGAGCTGGCCGTCCTTGCCGACGAGCTGCAGGGTGACCTCTTCGCCCACGGAACGCAGGCCGACGCTTTTGACCAGGTCGCCGCTGCCCGCGATTTCCTTGTCGTCCACCTTGACGATCACGTCGCCCGGTTCGATTCCGGCCCGCTCCGCGGCGGAATCCGGGACGACCTCTCTGACGAAGGCGCCGGCCGAGGACGCAAGATCCAGCGCCTGGGCCACATCCTCGCTCACGTTGTCCACGACTACGCCCAGCCGGCCGCGCCGGATCTCTCCGAACTCCACCAGCTGGCGCATGATCTCGCGCGCGATCGAGGTCGGAATGGCAAAGCCGATGCCGATGTTGCCGCCGGAGCGGGACAGGATGTTGGAGGGAATGCCCACCAGTTCGCCGCGCATGTTCACGAGCGCGCCGCCGGAATTACCGGGATTGATCGACGCGTCGGTCTGGATGAAGTCCTCTATCGGGCTGGGCGTTCCCGCTCTGCGGGACCGCGGGATGGACCTCCCCAGGGCGCTGACAATGCCGGAGGTCACGGTGTGAGTCAGGCCGAAGGGGTTGCCGATGGCCAGCACGTAGTCGCCGACCTGCAGTGCCTCGGAGTCGCCCAGCCGCATCTCGGTGAGGCCATCGGCATCGTCCAGCTCCAGCAGCGCCACGTCGGTGCCGGCGTCCGATCCCACCACCGAGGCGGCGATGGCCCGTCCGTCGCTCAAGGTCACTTCGATCTCGGTGGCGTTCTGGATCACGTGATGGTTGGTGATCACCAGTCCGCGCCCGGCGTCCACGATGACGCCGGAACCGGTAGGCTGGGGCTCCTGCGGCTGAGAGTCCTGCTGAGGCTGCGGCCCGCGCCGGGGGTTGCCGAAAAAGCGCTCGAAGAAGGGGTCGCCCTGGAATGGGCTGCGGAAACTTCTTGCCGGGCGCGCGATGGCGATGCTCACCACCGCCGGCTTGGTCGCTTCGACCAGCGGCGCCAGGCTGGGAAAGGGCTGCCCGTCAAGTTGCACCGGCGGGGAGGATCCAACCGTGCTGTCCTGGGCGTACGAAGTCGTCGGCGCGCCGCTTGTAAGCAGCGCGCCGGCGCCGGCAAGGATCAGCGCCAGCGCCGCCAATCCGATCAGTATCCTGCGTCTCATCTTCTTGTCCGGAGTATCAGTGAATTGCATTCGCGAAGTATCCCAATTGATGCGCATGTGCCGCAAACAGTCGCGCCGCCATAATGGTTCGCCAAACGGAGAACGGCGGTTTCATTGTAATTCAGAGCGGCTGTTGCAATTGCCGTTCGCGGGGGTTAAAAATTCTGCCAGATCAGCGCCGAATCGACGCTGGAATAAGGGGACAGCGCAGGCGGCTTTCCGGGCTCACGCAGCTGGAACGGAAAGCGGTAATTTGGGGGAGTCTATGGGGCAACCGGTCAAGCTGGCACAATTCGGCGAAGACAGAGAGGAGATTTCCTTACAGCCAGCCTCCCTCGACATCTGGGATTCCAAGTACCGGCTCAAGACAAAAAAGGGCGAAATACTCGACGAAGACGTTTACGCCACCTACGCCCGGGTGGCGCGCACCCTGGCCGAAGTCGAGCCCGAGGAGATTCGCGAAAAATGGTTCGAGTCCTTCCTCTGGGCGCTGAGCCACGGCGCGGTCCCGGCCGGAAGGATCGTTTCCAACGCCGGCGCCCAGGAGCACAAGCCGGCCACCTCCACCATCAATTGCACCGTGTCGGGCACCGTGCGCGACTCCATGAACGGCATCCTGGAGATGGCGCATGAAGCCGGGCTGACGCTCAAGGCCGGCTGCGGCATCGGCTACGAGTTTTCCACCCTGCGCCCGCGCGGGGCCTACGTGGCCGGCGCCGGCGCCTACACGTCCGGGCCGCTGTCGTTCATGGACATCTACGACAAGGTCTGTTTTACGGTTTCCTCGGCGGGCGGGCGCCGCGGCGCGCAGATGGGCACCTTCGACGTGGGCCATCCCGACGTCAAGGAGTTCATCACCGCCAAGCGCGAGGACGGGCGGCTGCGCCAGTTCAACCTGTCGCTGATGATCACCGACGAGTTCATGCAGGCCGTCGAGGCCGAGGGCGAGTGGGTGCTGGCCTTCCCGCTGGACAAGTCGGAAGCTCAGGACGATGGACTGGACATGGGCAATCCGGAGAAGGTCGTGTGGCGCGAGTGGCCGGTCACGGAGGGCTATAAGACCGACGCGGAAGGCCGCGTGGCCTGCAGGGTGTACGGAATGCTGCCGGCGCGCGAGTTGTTCGATCTCATCATGCGTTCGACATACGACTTCGCCGAGCCCGGTTTCATCCTGATCGACCGCGTCAACGAGATGAACAACAACTGGTTCGTGGAAAACATCCGCGCCACCAACCCCTGCGGCGAGCAGCCGCTGCCGCCGTACGGCGCCTGCCTGCTGGGTTCCGTCAACCTGACCCGCTTCGTTCGCCGGCCCTTTACCGAAGCGGCCAGTTTCGACTGGGACGAGTTCAACGCGGTGGTGGCGATCTTCACCCGCATGCTCGACAACGTGGTGGAGATCAACGGCCTGCCGCTGGACAGCCAGGTGACCGAGATCCTGCGCAAGCGGCGCCACGGCATGGGCTTCTTGGGGCTGGGATCCACGCTTGCCATGCTGCGCATCCGCTACGGCAGCGATGATTCCACCGAATTCACCGAGCGGGTGGCGCGGGAACTGGCGCTGACCGGCTGGCGCGTGGGCCTGGAACTGGCGCGCGAAAAAGGGCCGGCGCCGATCATGGATGAAGAGTTCGAGGTGACCCCGCAGATGCTGCGCCAGCGTCCGGATATGGCCGAAGACGGCATCCGGGCCGGCGACCGGCTGCCCGGCAAGGTGCTCATGGCGCGCTACAGCCGCTACATGCAGCGCGTGGCCGGCGAGGACCCCGACCTGGTCGAGGCCATCGCCGATGATGGCGCGCGCTTTACCCATCATTCGTCGATCGCACCCACCGGCACGATCTCGCTGTCGCTGGGCAACAACGCCAGCAACGGCATCGAACCCAGCTTCGCCCATCACTATTTCCGCAACGTGATCCGGGAAGGGCGCAAGACCAAGGAGAAAGTGCCCGTTTACTCGTGCGAACTGCTCGCCTACCGCGAGCGGATCAATCCCGAGGCCGGCCCGGACGGCGAGGGCGACCAGGCCTTGCCCGACTACTTCGTTACCGCCGACGACGTTACGCCATCGGAACACGTCGCCATCCAGAGCGCGGCGCAGAAATGGGTGGACTCATCCATCTCCAAGACCGCCAACGTGCCGTCCGACTACCCGTACGACCGCTTCAAGGACATTTACGTCGAGGCCTGGAAGAGCGGCCTCAAGGGCTGCACCACTTTCCGCTTCAATCCCACCGCCTTCCAGGGCGTGCTGGTCAAGGAGAAGGACCTCAAGAGCACCTTCTACGTCTTTAAGCTCGAAGACGGCAGCGAGGTGAAGTTCGCCGGCGACGAGGAAGTCGAGTACGACGGCCAGGTGCACACCGCCGCCAACCTTTTTGACGCCCTCAAGGAGGGCTACTACGGTAAGTTCTGAACAATGACTGAGTCCGCCAGGAAAATCGCCGGCAAGATCGTCGGCTACCGCGTGGAGCAGCCCGAGGCCGCGCCCGAAGTCTCCGCCGAGGAACAACCGGCCGCCGCGCCCGAGACGCCCCCGCAGCCCAAGCCGCCCGAAAAAACCGCCGCGCGCCGGGCACTCAGCGCCAGCGAGGACGGCAAGGTCGTGCGCATGCACGAGGGCCTGGAGCGCCCGATGCGCCTGGAAGGCACCACCTACAAGGTCAAGACCCCGGTGTCCGATCACGCCATGTACGTGACCATCAACGACATCGTCCTGAACGAGGGCACGCCCGACCAACGCCGCCGCCCGTTCGAGATCTTCATCAATTCCAAAAACCTCGATCACTACCAGTGGATCGTGGCGCTGACCCGGGTCATGTCGGCCGTGTTCCGCAAGGGCGGCGACGTGGCCTTCCTGGTGGACGAACTCAAGGCCGTGTTCGACCCGCGCGGCGGCTACTGGCAGCCCGGCGGCGTCTACATGCCGTCGATCATCGCCGAGCTGGGCTGCGTAGTGGGCGAGCACCTGGAGCGGATCGGGTTTTTGGGAGAACACTCCCTGGACCCGGCCCAGCGCCGTGCGCTGGAAGTCAAGCGCCAGGATTTCGAGGACGCCCAGCGCCAGGAGGACGCCTTTGCCAGGAATTCCTTCCCCGCCGGCGCCCAGCTTTGCGGGCGCTGCCACACCGCCGCCGTCGTGATGATGGACGGCTGCCTGACCTGCCTCAATTGCGGCGATTCGAAGTGTAACTAGTGTCGTGTCACGGACACGGCGCTGGTGTGCCGAAAAGGCCCCGCCGCGATGAGTGACCTGTTCGATCTTCATGGCAAGACGGCGCTGGTTACCGGCTGCCGGCGCGGCATCGGCAAGTCCATGGCCATAGGGCTCGCCGAGGCGGGCGCGGACCTCATCGGAGTCTCGGCCACGCTGGAAGCCTCGGGCTCGGCAGTGGAACAGGCTGTCAGGGAAACCGGACGCAGCTTCACGGCCTATCAATGCGACTTTGCGCAGCGTGACCAGCTGTACGGTTTCATTGCCGCGGTCCGGGAAGCGCACGGCGCCGTGGATGTGCTGGTGAACAACGCCGGGACCGTACGGCGGGCCCCGGTCGCCGGGCATGGCGACGACTACTGGGACGAGGTGCTGGAGGTGAACCTGAGCGCCCAGTTCATATTGAGTCGCGAACTGGGCCGCGAAATGGCCGAAAGAGGTTCGGGCAAGATAATCTTTACGGCTTCGCTGCTTTCGTTTCAGGGGGGAATCACGGTGCCCGGGTACGCCGCCAGCAAGGGCGGATTGAAGCAGCTCATCATGGCGCTCTCGAATGAATGGGCGGGAAGTGGCCTTAATATCAACGGCATTGCGCCGGGTTACGTCGAAACCGACAACACCGGGGCCCTGCGCGAGGACCCGCAGCGCTTCAATGCAATTCTCGAACGAATTCCGCAGGGCCGCTGGGGCAGGCCCGACGACTTCAAGGGCGCGGCGGTGTTCCTGGCTTCCGGCGCTTCCGACTATGTCAACGGCAGCATATTGCTGGTCGATGGCGGCTGGATGGGGCGCTAGCGACATGAAACCGGTAGCGGCGTTGTTGGCCGGCGTGCTGCTGGCGCTGGCGGGTCCGTTCGCGGCCGCCCAGGACAACATTCGTCTGCGGGCCGCCGACATTCAGGAGGCAGGCTATCCGACCGTGCGCGGCATGGAAGCGATGTCGGAGCGGCTCGACCAGGCCACAGGGGGCCGGATTCGCCTCAAGATCTACCCCGGCGCCCAACTGGGCGACGAGCGGGGCATGCTGGAAATGACGATATTCGGCGGCATCGATATCAGCCGGACCAGCATCGCTCCGCTGAACTCGATCGCGCCGGAAACCGGCGTGTATTCCCTGCCGTTCCTGTTTCGTTCCACGGAACACATGCGGCGCGTCCTCGACGGCCCCATCGGAGATGAAATCCTTGCCGCGCTGGAGCCCCACGGACTCATAGGCCTGTGCTACTACGACGCCGGCGCACGCAGCATGTACAACAACCTCCGTCCGATCCACTCCCCGGCCGACATTCAGGGAATGAAGGTTCGCGTGATGAACTCGGAAGTTTTCGTGGACATGATTTCGACGCTTGGCGGCAACGCGACGCCCATGGGGTTCGGGCAGGTGTATGAATCGCTGGCGCTGGGCACGATCGAGGCGGCGGAGAACAACTGGCCTTCCTATGAGTCTTCCCGGCACTTTGAAGTTGCGCCGCACTACAGCGTTACCCAGCATGTGATGGTGCCCGAAGTGCTGGTCATGTCCCGCTATCGCTGGCGGAAACTGTCGCCCGAGGACCAGGTGCTGGTGCGCAGGGCCGCAAAGGAGTCGGTGCCCGCGATGCGGGCGCTCTGGGACGCACGGGTGACGACATCGCGCAACGCCATGGTCGAAGCCGGCGTGCAGATTGTCGACAACATCGACAAGCAACCCTTCATGGACGCGATGCAGCCGTTGTATGAACAGTATCTGAAGGACCCGCGGCTCAGGGACCTGGTGGAGAGGATCCGTGCCGCGCCTTAAACTGGACCTGGACCGCGCAGCCGGGGCGCTCGCGGGTTTCGTCCTGAAGGTCGCCGCGGCGGGACTGACCGCGATGACACTGGTGATTTCCTGGCAGGTGTTCGCGCGCTACGTGCTGAATGCCAGTCCGCCCTGGTCCGAGGCGGTCGCCCTGATCCTCATGGTCGGCTTCGTGCTGCTGGCCGCGGCCGTTGGCGTGTATGAGAAGTTCCACCTGGGGTTCCGGTGGCTCGTCTCCCAGCTTCCGCTCCGGCTCAAGCGGGCCGTGTTTGTTTTCGGACAGGTGCTGATAATGGCCTTCGGCGCGGCCATGGCCTTCAACGGGCTGGCTCTCGTTGACTACACGGCGACGCACATCATCCCCACGCTCAATATTTCCCGGTCGGTGGCCTACTGGCCCTTCGTCGTATGCGGCGTGCTGATGATGCTGTTCGCGTTCGTCAACTGCGCGACCCTGATTGCCGGAAGGAGGGATGCCGACCCATGGAGCTAGTGGTACTGTTCGGCTGCTTCGTGGTTCTGCTGGCTCTCGGCGTGCCGGTCGCATTCTGTCTCGGCCTCTCGGCGCTGGCCACCCTGTTTTACCTGGATATTCCGCTGATCGTGGCATTCCAGCGCATGGCGGCCGGCATCGACGTGTTTGCGCTGCTCGCCATTCCGTTCTTTATTTTTGCCGGCGAACTCATGAACCAGTCGGGAATCGCGGCCAAGCTGGTGCGCCTGGCGGAATCCATGCTGGGCCGGGCCAGGGGCGGACTGGGGCAGGTGAGCGTGCTCTCCTGCATGATGTTCGGCGCAGTCTCGGGTTCGGCGGTGGCGAGTGTTTCGGCGATGGGATCGGCGTTGACGCCGATCATGAGCGAGAAGGGCTATTCGCGGGATTTCGCCGTCAACGTCACAGCGACCGGCTCGGCCACCGGCCTGCTCATCCCGCCTTCGCACAACATGATCATCTACTCGATCGCGGCGGGCGGCAGCGTGTCCATCGTGTCGCTGTTTCTGGCCGGCCTGCTTCCCGGAATCCTGCTGGGTCTCGCCCTGATGGCCGCGACCTGGCTGGTTGCCGTAAGGCGCGGGTATCCGGGCGGCGCCTTCCCCGGGTGGCGTCAACTCCTGGTGGCCTTCGTGCAGGCTTTGCCGGGCCTGCTTTCGGCGCTCATCATCGTGGGCGGAATACTCTCGGGCATATTCACGGCCACCGAATCATCGGCGATAGCGGTCGTCTATACGGTCGTCATCGCCGCTTTCGTATATCGAAGCCTGAACTGGTCGAAGTTCGCGACGGCCACCCGCAACGCCGTCAGGACCACGGCCATCGTCATGCTGATCATTGCCGCGGCCTCGGCTTTCGGCTGGCTGATGGCGGTCGCGGAAGTGCCCCTGCGCATGTCGGAAGCCCTGCTCGGCATCAGCGAGAACCCGCTGGTCCTGTTTCTGATCATCAACCTGATCCTGCTGATGCTGGGCACCTTCATGGACATGGCGCCGCTGATCATCATCACTACGCCGATCTTCCTGCCGGTGGCCACCCAGCTGGGCATGGACCCGGTGCAATTCGGCGTGGTTATGATCCTGAACCTGGGCATCGGCCTGGTCACTCCGCCCGTGGGCGCGGTCCTCTTCGTCGGCTGCGCCGTGGGCGGCATTACCATCGAGAAGAGCCTGCGCTCCATCTGGCCGTTTTATTGCGCAATGCTGGTTGTGTTGCTGCTGGTGACGGCCATTCCGTCCATTTCGCTCGCTCTGCCCGGCCTGTTCGACTAGTTGCCGTTTGACTCGGGCCTGTTCGTCCGTGATTCCCGACTACTCGAAAGTGCGCATCCTGGTGGCGGGCGACGTCATGCTCGACGAGTACTGGCTGGGAGCGGCCACCCGCATTTCGCCCGAAGCGCCCGCGCCGGTGGTCCATGTCGACAGCCAGGAATACCGTCCGGGCGGCGCGGCCAACGTGGCCTGCAACCTGGCCGGTCTGGGCGCCCGGGTGACGCTGCTGGGAATTGTCGGCAAGGACGACGAGGCCGAGGCGCTGGCCGGGGCCATGCAGGGCAGCGGCGTGAGCTGCGAGTGGCTGCGTTCCGAAAGCCGCCCCACCGTCCGCAAGCTCCGGGTCCTGAGCCGCAATCAGCAGGTCATCCGGCTGGATCGCGAAACGCCCTTCAGCGGGGAAGATTCCTCCCGCCTGATGGTGCGCTTCGCCGAACTGCTGGACGGCTGTTCCGCGGTCGTGCTGTCGGACTACGCCAAGGGCAGTCTGGCCAATTCCGGCACGCTGATCGCAGCCGCGCGGGCCGCCGGCGTTCCGGTCCTTGTGGATCCCAAGTCCGCGGATTTCGGCGCCTATCGGGGCGCCAGCCTCCTGACGCCGAACCGGGCGGAATTCGAGGCGGCCCTCGGTGGATCGGAGGAATCGCCGGAGGAAATGGCCGCGCGGGCGCAACGGGTGTGCGCCCTGCTGGAAATCGGCGGCATGGTCGTGACGCTGGGCGAACAGGGACTGCTGGCGGCGCCGGCCGCCGGACCCGCCCGGCACATTCCGGCGCGGGCGCGCGAGGTCTACGACGTCACGGGCGCCGGCGACACCGTAACGGCGGTGCTGGCCGCCGGCCTCGGGGTGGGCGCGGACATGGATGAGTCGGCTTGGCTCGCCAACGTGGCGGCGGGCGTGGTCGTGGCGCGCGTGGGCGTGGCGCCGATCCATATGCGCGATCTCAGGGAAGAACTCCGTGCGCCCGGATCGAGCGCTTCCGCGGTCATCGACGCCGCGGAAGCTGCCGCCATCGGCCGGCGGCTGCGCGACGACGGCAAGACCCTGGTCATGACCAACGGCTGTTTCGACCTGCTGCACGCCGGTCATACCGCCTGTCTCGCGGAGGCGCGGGCGCTGGGCGACCGCCTGATGGTGGCGGTCAACGACGACGAATCGGTGCGCAGGCTGAAAGGGGACTCCCGGCCGGTCGTGCCGCTGGATCAGCGCATGGCGGTGCTCGCCGCGCTGGGCAGCGTGGATTGGGTCGTGCCCTTCGCCGAAGATACGCCGGCCGCGCTGATCGAACGGGTCGGCCCGCTTGTCCTGACAAAGGGCGGCGACTATCAACCGGAAGAGATTGCCGGCGCCGATGCCGTCGAGCGCCTCGGCGGCCGCGTGGTCGTCCTCCCGTACCGCGAGGGCCTCTCCACCTCCGCCCTCCTGCAGCGCATTCCCGGCGGAAAGGGGTAAGGGGCGGCGCGGGCAGCTCGAGAGCGGATGTCTCTGAGCGACAAGGTGGTGCTCGGCGCTTACGGCGCGCTGTCCTGGGTTGGCGCGCCCGCAATGTTCGGCTACATGCTGGCGCGTTCGGCGCGCGATCCCGGCTGGCGTCGCCGGCTTTCCGAACGCTGGGCCTTCAATACCCCCGATGTGCCGCCCGGAGGGGTGTGGCTGCACGGCTCGTCGCTCGGCGAGGCCGGCCCGCTCTCGATGCTGGCCGGCGAACTGCACACCCGCCGGCCGGAGCTTCCCATGCTGCTTACGGCCTTCACGCCGGCCGGTTCGGCGGCCATCCGGCGCGGTCTGCGCCAATCGCAGTCTCACTGCTTCCTGCCGCTGGACCTGGGCGTCGTCAACCGGCGGTTTCTGCGCGCTGTGCGCCCCGGCCTGGGCGTGATCCTCGAAACGGAGATCTGGCCGGGACTGTACGCGGCCTGCCGTTCGGCGGGCGTGCCTCTGGTGATAGCCAGCGCCCGCCTTTCCGAGCGTTCCCACGCCCGCTACCGGCGGGTGCGCCGGCTGGCGTCGGCGGCGTTGCGGGCGGTGCAAACCGTTGGCGCGCAAGGCGAGCAAGACGCACGGCGCTTTGCGGACCTGGGCCCCGGCGGCCTGGACGTGCGCGTGACCGGCAACCTCAAGTTTCACTATCGGCCCGGGGCGGGCGCGCTGGAGCGCGGCGCGGAAGTTCGCCGGGCGATCGGCCCCGGCCGGCCGGTGTGGATCGCCGCCAGCACCCATGAGCCGGAGGAACGCCTGGCCCTGCAGGCGCACCGGCAGGTGCTGGCCGCGCGTGAAGACGCGCTCCTGATCATTGCGCCGCGCCATCGCGAGCGGTTCCCTGCGGTGCGCGCCTTGCTGCGGGAGAGCGGCCTGAAGATCGGAGTGAGATCGGTCGAAGGGTTGCCGCAAACCGGAGCCCAGGTCTTCCTGCTCGATTCCCTGGGCGAGATGACCTCCTTTTACGCCGCTGCCGACGTCGCCTTCGTGGGCGGAAGCATTGCGCGGGTGGGCGGGCACAACCTGCTGGAGCCGGCCGCCTTCGGCCTGCCGGTCCTGGCCGGGCCGCACCTGTTCCAGACGCGGGATACGGCCCGCCTGCTCCGCGAGGCCGGCGCGCTGTTCACCGTGCGCGACGCGAGGGAACTGGCCGGCCGGCTGGCCCGCCTGCTCGACAGTGAGGACGCGCTGCGCAGCGCGGGAGAGGCTGCCAGGAGCTGCCTGGCGGCGGGGGAGGATGTTCTCGAGGAGACGCTCGCTCTTATTGAGCCGTTTCTTCCGCCTCGGCCTCTTCGGTCTGCTCCATCCAGCGGCTGACTTCCGCGAGGTCCGCCTCGGTCAGGATGCCCGCGGCGTTCTTGAGCGTCAGCACGTTGACGATGAAGTCGTAGCGGCTGCGGGCGTAGTTGCTTTCCGCGGCAACCAGGGCCTGGCGCGCGGCCAGCACGTCCACGATGGTGCGGGTGCCGATCTCGTAGCCGGCTTCCGTGGCTCGCAGGGCGGTACGGCTGGAGGCCACCGCCTGGCGCAGCGCGGTGACGCGGGAAATCTCGGAGCTCACGCCCAGGAAGGCATCGCGGGTCTGGCGCACCACCATGCGTTCGACGCCTTCCAGGCGCTCGGTGGAAGCGCGGTGCAGGAACCGGGCTTCGCGGATTCGCGACGACCGGTTGAAGCCGTCGAATATCGGAACCGAAAGCGTCAGCCGGATCGAGTTGTTGCGGTTGCTGTCGCGGAAATCGCTGGGCTGGCCCCGGAAGACACGCTCCCGGTTGCCGTTGCCACCGCCGGTATCCGCCACCAGTTCCAGCGAAGGCAGGTAATCGGAGCGGCGCAGCTTGACCTCGCTTTCGGCGATGGACGCCGCCAGCCGGGCCGAGACCAGGCTGGGATTCTGCTGCAGGGCCGTGTCCACCCACGATTGCTGCACATTGGGCGACGGCAGCGGCAGCGGCATGCCTTCGCCGGGCTTGGTGAGGTTGGCGACCGGCATCGGCGCGCCGACGATTTCGCGAAGTTGTTCTTCGGTGCTCGCCAGGGCGCGCTTGGCGCCGATCTCGGCGGCTACCGCCTGGTCGTGCGCGGCCTGCGCCTCCTGTACGTCGGTGATGGCGATCAGGCCCACCTCGAAGCGCTTCTGGGCCTGCTCCAGTTGCCGGGCGATGGCGGTGCGCGCGGCGCTCTGCGCAGTCAGTTCGTCCTGCGCGCCCAGCACCGCGAAGTAGGCCTGGGAGGTGCGCAGCATGGATTCCTGGCGGGCCGCTTCGAAATCCGCCTCGGACTGCGCCAGGAGGTCCTTGGCCGCGCCCATGGCGATGATGGCGCCCCAGTCGAACAGGGTCTGGGTCAGCGTCAGTCCCCAGCCGCGGGTCCGCCCTTCCGACGAGCTGGAATCGGTGATCGGCGCAAACTCGCCGGTGGGCGTGGGTGCGTAAAACAGCAGCGTGCTGCGGCTGTCGCTGCGGGTGAAGTTGCCGGAGGCGTCGATTTCCGGGAACAGGAAACTGCGGGCCTGGGACCGGGTCTCCTGCGCCGCCATCAGGCGGGCCTCGGCCTCGCGCAGCACCGGGTCGCCGGTGCGCGCCCGCTGGTACACTTCAAGCAGGTTTTCCGACCACCCCGGCAGGGGCGCTGCGACGACCACCGTTAGCGTGGCGAAAAGCAATAATTTCTTCATTGGAGACCAGTCGCCCAAGTCAACGTGGGGATTCTAACCGCTGCCGCCGATAGCACAGTGTTCCGCGGGACACGCCACCGCGTACTACAGGTGGAAGGGGTCGGGATGAGGAGCGTTCGTCAATGGCGCGGCAACGGTTTCAAACAGGGATTCCTCGGTTCGCGGCTCACCGGCGGTGATCAGCAGCGCTTCCATGATCGGCTGCTGCCCCACGATGCAGAACAGCCGGCCGCCCTTGTTGAGCCACTGCTCGAAGCGGTCGTCGTAGCGGGGCAGGGAACCGGTAAGGACGACGGCGTCGTATGCTTCTTCGGGCTCGAAGTCGAAGGCATCGGCGCAAACGGTCGTCACGTTTTCCCTTGCCGCGAGCCTTTGCGACGCGCCGGCATGCAGTTCGGGCGAAATCTCCAGGCTCAGCACCTCGCCGGCCATCCGCGCCAGGCAGGCGGCGAGCCAGCCGCTGCCTGTTCCGACCTCCAGAACACGGTCGCCGCGCTTGAGTTCGAGCGACTGGAGGATCCGGCCCTCAACGGACGGCGTCATCATTTCCTGGCCGCCGGGCAGCGGCAGCGCCAGGTCGGCGTAGGCCAGCGCGCGGTGCCGCTCCGGGACGAAATCCTCGCGCCGCAGATCGCTGAACACGGCCAGAACGCGCTCGTCCAGCACATTCCAGCACCGGACCTGGCCGCGCACCATCCGCTCCCTCGCCGTCATGTCCGCCGATTGCGCCATGCTGGTCAGGTTACAGGAGGGGGGCGATGAGGAGGGCGACGATGTTGACGATCTTGATCAGCGGGTTGATGGCGGGACCGGCGGTGTCCTTGTAGGGATCGCCTACGGTGTCGCCCGTAACCGCGGCGTGGTGCGCTTCGGAGCCCTTGCCGCCCAGCGCGCCGTCTTCCACGTATTTCTTGGCGTTGTCCCAGGCGCCGCCGCCGGTGGTCATTGAGATCGCCACGAACAGCCCGGTGACGATCGAGCCGATCAGCATGCCTCCGAGCGCCCTCGCGCCCGCGCCTTCAGGCATCAGCCAGCCGATCACCAGAACCAGCACCACCGGCGCGAGCACCGGCAGCAGCGAGGGCACGATCATCTCGCGGATCGCCGCACGGGTCAGCAGGTCCACGGCGCGACCGTAGTCGGGCTTGGCCGTGCCTTCCATGATGCCCGGGATTTCCCTGAACTGGCGGCGCACTTCCTGCACCACGCTGCCGGCGGCGCGTCCCACCGCTTCCATCGCCAGCGCGCCGAACAGGTACGGGATGAGGCCGCCGATGAACAGGCCGATGATCACGGCCGGGTCGTCCAGGCGGAACACGATACTCTTGCCGGCCGCCTGCAGGTTATGGGTGTAGTCGGCGAACAGAACCAGCGCGGCCAGCCCGGCGGAACCGATGGCGTAGCCCTTGGTGACCGCCTTGGTGGTGTTGCCTACGGCGTCCAGGGGATCGGTGATGTTGCGGATCTCTTCGGGCATCTCGGCCATTTCGGCGATGCCGCCGGCGTTGTCGGTAATGGGGCCGAAGGCGTCCAGCGCCACGATCATTCCGGTCATGGAAAGCATGGCCGTGGCGGCGATCGCGATGCCGTACAGCCCCGCGAACTGGTAGGTGAAGAGGATGCTCAGGCACACCGCCAGCACCGGCAGCGCGGTGGCCTTCATCGAAAGGCCCAGCCCGGCGATGATGTTGGTGGCGTGGCCGGTCGAAGACGCCTGGGCCAGTTTGCGTACCGGCGAGAACTGCGTGCCGGTGTAGTAGTCGGTGATCAACATGATTACGCCGGTAAGCACCAGGCCGATCAGCGCACAGCCGAACAGGCTTGCGGGCTGATACGAGCCGGCCTCGGCCCACATTTGCTGCGTCAGGAACCAGATTCCGATCGCGGCCAGCACGGCGGCCACGATCACGCCCTTGTACAGCGCCGACATCACGCCCTGGCCCTTGCCCGCGCGCACCGCGAAGGTGCCGATGATGGAGGCCACGATCGACACGGCGCCGATGGCAAGCGGGTACAGCACCGCCGCGTCGGGCGCCTCCTGAATCGTCAGGAATCCGAGCAGCATCGTGGCGATGACGGTCACGGCGTAGGTCTCGAACAGGTCGGCGGCCATTCCGGCGCAGTCGCCCACGTTGTCGCCCACGTTGTCGGCTATGACCGCCGGGTTGCGCGGGTCGTCCTCGGGAATGCCGGCCTCGACCTTGCCCACCAGGTCCGCGCCCACGTCGGCGCCCTTGGTGAAAATACCGCCGCCCAGCCGCGCGAAGATCGAAATCAGCGATCCGCCGAAGGCGAGCCCGACGAGCGCGTGCAGCACGTCAGCCGTCTCCATGCCCGCGCGATCCAGCACCAGGTAATAGCCGGCCACCCCCAGCAGCGCCAGGCCCACCACCAGCATTCCGGTGATTGCACCGCCGCGGAAGGCCACCGCCAGCGCCGCGTTCATGCCGTTGTGGGCGGCCTGGGCGGTGCGCGAATTGGACCGCACCGACACGTTCATCCCGATGTAACCGGCCGCGCCGGAAAACACGGCGCCTACGAAGAACCCGCCGGCCACCGCCCAGTCGAGCACGAACCCCAGGATCAGCAGCAGCGGCAGGCCCGCCAGGGCCACCGTCATGTATTGCCGGTTCAGGTACGCCTTGGCGCCGACCTGCACCGCCGTGGCGATCTCCTGCATTCGCTCGTTGCCGGCGTCCTGCTTCAGCACCCAGCGCGTGCTCACGAGTCCGTAGAGAATGGCCAAGGCCCCGGCGGCTATGGCGCTGTACACGTAATTCATATGATCTGTCCCAAGCGTAGGGCGATTGCCCGCAAACCGGCGAATTTTATCCGTTTCCGCGAATAGTAAAATGCGCGCTCCCAATCAGCCGCCCGCGCTTCCCGGATGAACACGATCAATCTGCCCGCCCCGCTGCGGCACGAACTGGAAACGATAGCCGTCAACGGTTACCCGTACGAGACCTGCGGGGTCCTGGTCGGGGCCTGCACGGACGGCGAGGTGCGCGTCAAGCGGGTGTTTCAGGCGCGCAATCTCAACACCGAGCGCGCGCGCGACCGCTATGTGCTGGATCCAGACGACCTGATGACCGCGGACGAGGCGGCGCGTGAAGACGGACTGGACATCGTCGGTTTCTGGCACACGCATCCCGATCATCCGGCGCTCCCGTCCGAGACGGACCGCGAGGCCGCGTGGAACGGCTATTCCTACGTGATCCTGTCGGTGAGCGGCGGGCGTGTCGAGGACCTGCGTTCCTGGCGGCTCAACGGCGCCGGCTTCGTTGAAGAGCAGGTCGCGGCATGAGCAGGGCGACCGTACGCATTCCCACGCCGCTGCGCGGTTTTGCCGGGGGCAACGCCGAAATCGCCGCCGAAGGCGCCAGCGTGGGCGCCGTGATGAGCGCGATTGGCGCGGATTACCCGGAACTGCTGGAACGGGTCATGAAGGCGGACGGGCAGCCGCGCGAGTTCGTGAACATCTATCTGGGCAGCGACAACGTGCGCACGCTCGACGGCATGGATACTCCGGTGAGCGAGGGCGACGTCCTCTCGATCCTGCCGGCGGTGGCGGGCGGGCGCGCGGCCCCGGGGCGCCGGCCGTGGGGGCTCCGCCGGCGCGGGGCCGCGGCGGGGGCGCGCGCGGGGCGGCGGTGGCGGCCGGCCGCTCGGCCCGGGACCGCCGGCTTGCCGACATCCGCGGCAATGTGCCGGAAGTCGGCCCGCGCGAGGCGCTGGAACTGCAACGCTCCGGCGCGGCCCTGATCGACGTGCGCGACGCGGCCGAAGTCGCCCAGGGCAGCCCGGGCGGCGCGCTCAGGCTGGACCGCAGTTTCCTGGAACTGAGGATCGAGGAGGCGGTTCCCGACCTGGACCGCACCCTGGTGGTCACCTGCGCCAGCGGCCAGCGCTCCCTGTTCGCGGCCGACGACCTGAGGCGCATGGGCTACAGCGACGTGCGTTCGCTGGCCGGCGGGTTCAACGGCTGGAAGGACGAAGGCCTGCCTTTCGAGATACCGAAGATGCTCAACGCGGATGCCCGGGAGCGCTATTCGCGCCACTTGGTCATGCCGGAAGTGGGCGAGGCGGGCCAGTTGAAGCTGCTGGAAAGCCGGGTGCTTCTGATAGGCGCCGGCGGTATCGGTTCGCCGGCGGCGCTGTACCTGGCCGCGGCGGGCGTCGGCACGCTGGGCATCGTCGATCATGACGTGGTCGACCGCAGCAACCTGCAACGCCAGATTCTGCACTCCGACGAACGCGTGGGCCTGTCCAAGGTGGCCTCGGCGCGCGAGGCGCTGCTGGCGCTCAACCCGTCCGTCAACGTGGTGGAGCACCGTTTGCGCCTGGAGAGCACCAACGTCGAGGAGGTTTTCGAGGGCTACGACGTGGTGGTTGACGGTTCCGACAATTTCGCCACGCGCTACCTGGTCAATGACGCCTGCGTAAAGCACCGGATTCCGAACGTGCACGGCTCGGTGTTCCGCTTCGAGGGGCAGGTGTCGGTGTTCTGGCCGGCCCGCGAAGACGGGCCGGGGCCCTGCTACCGCTGCCTTTATCCGGAACCGCCGCCGCCCGAACTGGCGCCGTCCTGCGCGGAGGCGGGCGTGCTGGGCGTACTGCCGGGCATTGTGGGGCTTCTCGAGGCGGTGGAGGCGATCAAGATCCTGCTCGGCGCCGGCGACCTGCTGGTGGGCCGGCTGTTGCACTATGACGCCCTGTCGGCGCGGTTCACGGAATTCACGCAGGCCCGCAACCCCGATTGCAGCTATTGCGCCGAGGACGCGGAGTTTCCCGGCTACATCGACTACCAGGAATTCTGCGCCCTTGCCGGCTAGTCCCGGCCTTCGCTCCCGGGCCCCGCGCCGCCTGAATCCGCAATGAAGGGCATGCAGCCGGATTGCGGCGAACCCGTCATTCCTCACGCGGCGAGGCGCAAAGGCGTTTTCACGGGCATTGGCGAGACTCCGCTGGTCGAACTGGACTTTCTGGAGGAAATCCCCGAAGGGGTGCGGCTGTTCGCCAAGCTGGAGAGCACCAATCCCGGCGGTTCCATCAAGGACCGTCCGGTGGCCCGCATGCTGTCGGCCGCATTGCGCGACGGGCATCTGGGCGGCGACCGGCGGCTGCTGGATTCCTCCTCGGGCAATGCGGGCATCGCCTACGCCATGCTGGGCGCCGCGCTGGGTATTCCGGTCACCCTGGTGGTGCCCGGCAACGCCAGCCGGGAGCGCCTTCAGCGGATCGGGGCGCACGGCGCGGAACTGATCCTGACCGACCCCATCGAGGGTTACGACCACGCGCTACGCGAGTCGCAACGGCTTGCCAGGGAGCAGCCGGACCGCTACTGGCATTGCGATCAGTACACCAACGACGAGAACTGGAGGGCCCACTATCACGGCACCGGCGCCGAGCTGCTGGCGCAGGTCGGCGAGGCTGCCGGACGAGCGCCCGACGCCTTTGTCGCCGGCGTCGGCACCGGCGGCACCATTACCGGGGCCGGCCACAGGCTGCGCGAAGCCAATCCCGGCCTGCACATCGCCTGCGTGATTCCGGAAGTGTTTCCGGGCATCGAGGGCTTGAAGCCCCTGGGCGCACCCGACGATATCGTGCCCGCCATCCTGTGCGAGGAGCTGATCGACGAGCGCATCGACGTGCGCATGGAGCAGGCCACGCCCGTCTGCCGGCGGCTCTCGAAGGCCGGGCTGTTCGTGGGGCCGTCGTCCGGCGCCTACGTGCACGCCGCCCTCAAGGTTGCCGCCACCGGCCGCTACCGCGTCGTCGTCACCATTCTGTCGGACGGCGGCGAACGCTACGCCTCCACCGGCATGTGGGACCGCTAGACGGGAACCGTGTAGTTCAGCGGCAGGCGTCCGCCGTCGGCGAACAGGGTCTGGCCGGTGATGTAGGAAGCCATTTCGCTGGCCAGGAACACGGCCACCGAGGCGATCTCTTCCGGTTGGCCCAGGCGGCCCATGGGGGTGCGCGAAAGGATCATGCGCCGCGCGTTCTCGTCGGTCATCACGCTCTTGAGAATCTCGGTCTCGATCGAGCCGGGGCCGATGGCGTTGACCCGAATGCCGTGCGCGGCGAGGCTGAGGGCCATGGCGCGAGTCAGCTGCGAAAGTCCGCCCTTGGACACGACGTAGGCAAGCTGGCTGGGGATCGCCAGCGTTTCGTTGACCGACGACATGAAGAGGATGCTGCCCTTGCTCTTTCGCCTGACCATTTCGCGGGCCGCGAGCTGCCCCAGCACGAATCCGGCGCGCAGGTTGACGCGGTGCACGCGGTCGAATTCCTCGCGGCTTACCGTCAGCACGTCGCCGGGCGCCAGGATGCCGGCGTTGCTCAGGAGGATGTCCAGGCCGTCGAAGTGATCCGCCGTGGCGGCGATGAGGCCTTCGCATTGCTCGTCGTCGCCCACGTCGCAGCGGTGCGCCAGGGTTGTGGCGCCGGTTTCCGCGGCGATCTCGCGCGCCGCCTGCTCGCAGCCTTCGCGATCGATGTCGGCCAGCGCGACGCCGGCGCCGTGCTGCGCGAAGGCCAGGGCGCAGGCGCGGCCGATGCCCCGGGCGGCGCCGGTTACCAGGGCGGTCCTGCCTTCGAGCAGTCTGCTGCCGTTCACGCCGCGGGCGTGTGCTGTTTGAGGTACCACTCGGCGATTTCCTCGCGCGTGGTCCACCACACGCCCGGCAGCGACCTGGCGTGCTCGATGAACTCGCGCAGGGCGCGCATGCGGTAGGCGCGCCCCGAAACGTGCGGATGCAGCCCCACGTTCATCATGCGCGCCTGGGTCGCGCCCTCCGCGTATAGCTGGTCGAGCTCGTCGATCAGGATGTCGCGGAACTCGTCGGTGGTGTGGCCGCGCCGGGTGAGAATCGTGAAGTCATTGATTTCATTGGAATACGGAGTGGACACGATGTTCCCGTGCGGGGTCCGGATCAGGTACGGCTGATCGTCGTTCATCAGGTCGCAGTAGAACAGCAGCCCCGCCTCGGCCAGGATCCCCGGCGTGGCCAGCGTGCCGCGCAGCGACGAGGACAGCCAGCCGCGCGCCTTGCGCCCGACGGTGCGCTCATATATGTCCAGCGTGCGGTGAATCACCTCGCGCTCGCGCGCCTCGTCGCCGGAAAAGTCGGTCAGCAGCTCGCCCTGCTCGTAGTTGTGCGCGATCAGCTCGCAGCCGCGCTCCAGCGCGGCCTGCACCATGGGCAGGCGCCGCTCGCAGGTCACGGCATTGAGCGTGCAGGCCGGCGTGACGCCCAGCTTGTCGAACAGTTCGAACTGCCGCCAGATGCCCACCCGCTGGCCGTACTCCCGCCAGGTGTAGTTCGGGAAATCCGGCACCCGGCCCGGCAGGGCGTCCGGAAGTATCGGCGGCCCGCCCGCGTAGTAGGGCGCGTCGGTGTCCTTGACGAGGTCCCAGGTTTCGAGATTGAACGTGATCAGCAGCGCGACGCGCTTGCCGTCGGGCCACTCAAGCCGCGGCCGCTGCGTGATCGGCGTGTATTCGTACTCCACCGGAGTATTAGTGCTCGGCCATCAGCGAGCCGAAGCCGTAGACCCTGTCTTCGATCCCGTTCTCGCGCAAGGCGTGCCAGTAAGTGCAGGTGTTGATCGCCAGCACCGGCTTGTCCAGCCAGTTCTCGGCCTCCGGCGCGATGTGCGCGAACGCCAGGTTGGTGCCCACCTGGATGATCAGTTCCACCGAGTCGTCGTTGACCTCGTGTACCGCCCGCCGCAGCGTGGCCGGAGTCTCATGCGCGATCAGCATGGGGCTCTTGCTCTTCAGCCCCAGCAGGTGCACCACCTCGAAGCCGCAATCCTCGAAGAAGTTGCGCACTTCCTTGTCTCCCACCGGCATGTACGGTGTGATCACGCCGATCCGCCTGATGTCGCCGTAGCAGGCGATGGCGTCGCGGCAGGCGTGCGAGCCCAGGCCCACCGTCACGCCGGCGCGTTCCTCCAGGTTCTTCTTCAGTTGCTCGGCGCCCAGCACGCCCTCCCAGAACGTCTCCGCCGACATGCCCATCACGACGTAGTCCGGGCTGCAGGTCATGACGCGGTCCACGGCGTTCTCCGTTTCCGCGCGGATGTTCTCCATCAACTGCAGGAATTCCTCGTCGCTGTTCACGGGGTCGTCCGGAATCCAGGCGCGTGAGAAATGGTTGGTCACGCCGCGCGGGCGCATGTCGTCGTATTCCGGCTGCACGCTGGTGTTGGTGGACGGCGCCACCACACCGAACTTCATGCGCCATCCCAGGGTATCGGTCATTGCTAGTCCTTCAGAACAAAGTCAGCCACGATGCGGGTCCATTCCCCGGGCTGTTCGTCCACGATGTCGTGAGTGCCGCCCTGCAGCTCGGTGTATTCAAAGTCAGGTCTGAGCTTGTTGACGCGCTTGCAGACCTCGTAAATGTCGTCTCCGGTGTTGGTCAGCACCAGCGTCGGCTGGGTCATCTTGCGCAAGGGCTCGGAAAGGTCGTGGGCGAAGGCGGCGGCGTGGCCGAACCTGGCTTTCTCGCCGGCGATCAGCATCTGCACCACGCCCCAGTGCATGGCGCGCAGGTTGGTCCAGCCCGGCGTGAAGTGCAGCCGCCGGTTCCACATGTCCATGAGGTGGCTGCCGTCCGCCTTTACTTCGGGCTCGGCGCGCTTGCGGGTCGCCTCGCTCCACTTGGCCTGCTCCTCGCGGGTCAGCAGCGGTGCGCCGTTCAGCACCACCCGGGTAACCCGCTCCGGCTCCATTACCGCGAGTTCCGCGGCTATGGAAGCGCCGGTGTGGTGGCCCAGCAGGGCGGTGCGCTCCAGCTCAAGGTGGTCGATCACGCTGCGGATGGCCTGCGCGTAGTCTGGGATCCAGGGCTGCTCGTCGGGTACGTGGGACTGGCCGAAGCCGGGCGTATCGACGCCGATCGCACGTATGCCGCGCTCCGCCAGCGGCTGATAGGCGGCCTCGAACATCTCCGAGGAGCTGGGAGATTGATGCAGGAGCAACAGCGGTGTGCCGCTGCCCGCCTCCTGGTAATGGATCTGCCCAAACGGCCCGTCGGCGTAGCCTTTGCGTCTCTTCATATCGTCTCGAATCCCTCTCCCGGGCGGGCTAGTGTAGCGCAGCCGTGTCTTATACTTGCCCCCCACCGGCGAGTTCATTCGCCGCCCGATGTAGCCGGGGCGAACCGATGCCACAGATGCAAACCTCCAGCCTGACGCCTCGCCAATACTGGGAAGAGGTCAAGTCCAACCCCAACCGGGCGCGCTTCGGCTTTGGGGAAAAGGCGGCCTTGATCAACATTGATCTGCAGCGCGCCTATACGGACATCGACAGCTTCCCGACGGCCTACCAGACGAACCCCGACCAGATCGACTGCATCAACCGGCTGTCGGCGCTGGCGCGCGAACGGAACATGCCGGTGATCTGGACCTACGTCGCCTACATGGACAACGCCGACGACGCCGGTGTCTGGGGCACGCGCACCGACACCGAGAATTCGCTTCAGAACATCAAGGAGGGCGGCGAGCGCTCGGAACTCGACCCGCGCTTGGAGGTGGACCGCGAACGCGACGCCGTGGTGAACAAGCGCATGGCAAGCGTCTTTCACGACAGCCTGATACCCTCGCTTCTGGTCTGGCACAAGGTGGACACGGTGATCCTCACCGGCGGCAGCACCTCCGGTTGCGTGCGCGCCTCCGCGGTCGCCTCGCTCTCGCACGGCTATCGGACGATCGTGCCGGAGGAGTGCGTCGCCGACAAGCACGAGATACCCCACTTCGCCAACCTCTGCGACATCATGCTCAAGTATGCGGATGTGGAGCCCTTCGCCACGGTGGCCGGCTGGCTGGAGAACCATCCCGGCTGTGCGCCGATTCGTCAGGCCCGCGGCGCCGGATTCTAGTGACTAGTCCCGTGCGGGAAGATCCAGCGCTTTACGACTATCGCGCCTGGGACGAGCGCCTGCCGATCCGTTGGCCCAACGGCGCCAGGGTCGCCTTTTGGGTGGCGCCCAATATCGAGTTCTACGAACTGGATCCGCCGACCAATCCAATACGCAAGGCCTGGCCCCGCCCGACCCCCGATATCCAGGGCTATGGAACACGGGACTACGGCAATCGGGTCGGCCATATGCGCATGATGGAACTGCTCGACCGCTACGGCGTGCGCGGCTCCGTCAGCCTGTCGGTGGCGCTTTGCGAGCATCATCCCGAGATCATCGACATGTGCCGGGAGCGCAATTGGGAGTTCTTCAGCCACGGCATCTACAACACCCGCTATGTCTATGGCATGGACGAGGCGCAGGAACGCGCCGTGATCGAGGACTCGGTACGCACCATCGCCAGACACACCGGGCAGCAGTGCTCAGGCTACCTGGCCCCGGCCCTCACGCATACCGAGCGCACGCTGGACCTGTTCAGCGAGGCCGGCGGGCTTTACACCTGCGACCTTTTTCACGACGATCAGCCCACGCCCGTGCGGGTGCGCTCCGGCCGGCCGTTCGTTTCCGTGCCCTACTCGCTGGAACTCAACGACACCATTGTCTATGTCGTCAACCGCATCGAGCCCAGGCGCTACGGAGCGATGATCAGGCAGGCCTTTGACCGGCTGTACCGGGAAGGCGAAAAGGGTGGAACGGTCATGTGCGTGCCGCTGCACGCCTACCAGGTGGCGCACCCGCACCGGATACGCGCGTTCGAGGACGCGCTGGCCTATATCACCGGGCACCCGAAGGTGTGGGTGACCACCGGCCGGGAAATTGCCGAGTACTTTGTGGAGCACTACTACGACCAGGCCGTGGCGAAGTGGGGGAGTGGAGACAAGGGGGAGGCCGGAGATGGCGCTTGACCCGGCCTACCTGGAGTACCAGCGGCGCCGCTACGGCATGGACCACGACCGCTACGAGTGGTCGATGCTGTCCCGACGCGCTCCGGTCGCGTGGCCGAACGGCGCCCGTGTGGCGCTTTGGGTCAACGTGGCGGTGCAGTTCTTCCCGCTGAACCAGCGCGGCAAGCCGTTCCCGCCGCCGGGCGGCATGAGCACGGCGTACCCCGACCTGCGCCACTACACGCTGCGCGATTACGGCAACCGGGTGGGGCTGTTCCGTTGCCTGGAAGCCTTGGACGAAGCTGGCCTTACCCCGACTTTTTCAGTGAACGCGGCCATCGCCGAGCGTTACCCGCAGCTGCTTGAGCGCCTGAACCGGCGCGGCAACGAGATTCTGGCGAGTTCCTGGCACATGGACACCCTGCATCACGGCGAGCTGGCCATGGACGACGAGCGGGATCTGATCAACCGCTCGCTTGCGGCCCTGCGCGCGGCCGTGGACGAACCCGTCACGGGCTGGCTGGGCCCGGCGCGGTCGCAAAGCGGCAACACGCCGGACCTGCTCGCCGAGGCGGGCATACGCTACATGGGCGACTGGATCAACGACGACATGCCCTATCCCTTCACCACCCGGCACGGCGAGTTGATTGCGCTGCCCCTGTCGCTGGAACTCGACGACCAGTTCATCATCCAGAACAACCTGCACTCGGAATGGGAGTACGCCGACCAGGTGAAGGACGCCTGCGATTACCTGCTGGCGGAGGCCGGGAAGACGGGACACGGGCGTCTGCTCGCCCTTTCGGTGCACCCCTGGATGATGGGGCAGCCGCATCGCATCGGCGCCTTCGAATCGGCCCTGAAACACATCTCGGAACAGACGGGCGTCTGGTCGGCCCCGGCCACCGACATCGTGGCGGCCTGGTCGGATCAACGCGCCTGAGGGCGTGCTTATCGCGGGTCAGGCTGTTACGTCGACAGCAAACCCTGACCCTGCCGCGCGAAGTGAGCGGTCGCCACGCCCATTACGGCGAGCAGACTCTGCTCCACCCGCGCCATTTCGGCGGCGGTCAACTCGGTTAGCGGCTCGGGCCCAAGCCGCCTGCGGTCAACTGTCCGGGGCTGATCTACTACAACCTGCGATTCCTTTCGCAGAGCATCACGAGCCGGCAGAGTAACTCGAAGCGGTTCTCTGGACCCGTGGACGTCGCTCGTTAGCGGCAGCACTATGACTGTGTGGTCCTGGGCGGCACTCAGCCAATCGCCCTGAATGACAAGCACAGGCCGAATCTTGCCGACTTCACGTCCGCGGCTGGGGTTGAGATAGGCGGTCCAGATCTGGCCACGACGGATAATGGCGGGTGCATCCATGCAGGGTCCGGAGTTTATCCGGATATCGGCGTCTGACTTTCCGCCAGCGCCATTGACTCATTGTCGAGAGGCAGTGCTTCCTCCGCCAGCTGGCCAGCGTGGTCCGGGTCGATGGCTTTCGCTGCCCGGGTCATTCGCGCGAGAAACCGCTCGCGTTGCCGATTGGCCAGAAAGTGCTCCAGCGCAATCCGCGTAATCAGAGACTTGGGCTGTCTCGACAGCCGGGCTTCTTCGTTCAGACTTTCATTGAGCTGATCGGTCAGCCGGATGCTGAGAAGGGACATGCACGCACCAGATGTAATGCAATATGTATTACAAATTGTATTCATCACGCTGCCTGCAGGCAATGTTGATATTATGCATTTGAAATGCATAATATCGACTGTAGGTAGTCTAGAGCGCTGGCGCTTACCATGCAAGGTTACATTGAACGCTCGCTGGAGCCGGTAATCGTACGGGCGGCGGCGGAATTTCCCGCTGTGGTGCTTACGGGTCCGCGGCAATCTGGCAAGACCACGCTCCTGAGGCATCTGTTCGGGCAGAGTTTTCGCTACGTCTCCCTTGAGACGCCCGATATTCAGGCTTCCGCCGCGCAGGACCCGCGCGGTTTTCTGGAGGCGCACCGGCCTCCGGCGATTCTTGATGAAGTGCAGAATTGTCCCTACCTGCTTCCCTATCTCAAGGAGAAAATTGACGGCAACCGATCGCGGAACGGGCAGTACCTGCTGACGGGATCGCAAAACCTTGCGCTGACTCAAAGCGTGACGGAATCGCTGGCCGGCCGGGTGGCGATGCTGCAACTGCTTCCGTTTTCGCGGCGGGAGGCGGAATGCCGTCCCCATCTTCCGCTGCCCTGGGAGGCGGAGCGAAAGCCCGCTTCAGTAAACTCGCACGCCTTTGGGGAATTGTGGAAGAGCTTCCTGCGCGGTGGATATCCGGAGCTTGTGGCGGAGCCCGGCCGGGACGCGGCTCTTTGGCATGCGGCATACATTCAAACGTATCTGGAACGCGATGTTCGCATGCTGCGTCAGGTTGGCGACCTGACGCAGTACCGTCTTTTCCTCCAGTTGCTGGCCGCCAGGAGCGGTCAACTCCTCAATATGACCGACGCGGCCAGGGACCTGGGCATTGCGGTGAACACTGTCAAGGCCTGGATCAGCATTCTTGAGGCCACGTACCAGATCGTTGTGCTTCGCCCGTATTTTGTCAGCCCGGGCAAGCGTCTGGTCAAGCGCCCCAAGGTGTATTTCACGGATGTCGGCACGCTTTGCCATCTTGCAGGCCTCAAGGACGCGGGGCACGCAGCCTCCGGTCCCATGGGGGGCGCAATCATGGAAACCGCCGTGCTTTCCGAGTTATTCAAGACCCTTACGCACAGAGGCATTGCGCCGCAGATCTACTTCTGGAGAACGATGGCCGGTACCGAAGTGGACTTTGTGGTCGATACGGGTGGCCAACTGACTCCGCTGGAGGTCAAGCTGTCCGCGACGCCTCGACCCGCCATGGGCGCCGCTATCAGAACCCTGCGCAGAGATCTGCGCGATCGGTGCACGTCCGGTTACGTTGTGCATCCCGGCGACAGCCGCCTGCCTCTTGGCGCCGGAGTTTCCGCACTACCCTTCGCCGACCTGTAATCCCGCGCCTTCGTTGAGGGCGGGACGCCTTCCTTCCGGTCAGAAGCGGGCGGTGAGCTCCAGGCCTACGCGCCGCAGGTCGGCGGGGTGGATGAAGGTGCCGCCGAACTCGGGCGCCGGTATCACCTCTTCCAGGTAGACCTCCTCGGCCGCGTTCTTCGCGAACAGCACCGCCGACAGACGGTCGTTCTCAACGCCCACGCGCAGGTTCAGCACCGTGTAGCTGTCGCGCCTCGTCGGCGTAAAGTCACTGGCCGCGCCCTCGAACAGGGTGTGGCGCTGCTGGTCCTGGACCACGTGGAACCAGGTCTCGCCCACTGCGGAAACGTCCGCCGAGGCCGCCAGCCGCCAGTCGCCCGTCAACGGCATGACGATGCGCGCGCCGGCGCTGGCGGTCCAGTCCGGCGTGTACGGCGACTTGTTGCCGACCGTATCGGGGCGCACGCTGTTGGCCTCGATCTCGCTGTCGACGTAGCCCCATCCCGCGTAGACGTCCAGGATGTCCGTCACCGCCCAGCTGGCGCCCACTTCGGCGCCCTGCAGGCTCACTTCGTCGAGGTTGCCGTTGAGGCGCAGCAGGCCGAAGGGACCGACCAGGAACTCGAAGAACTGCATGTCGTCCACCTGCACGTTGAAAGCGGTGGCTTCCAACCGCAGGCGGTCGTCCAGCAGGCTGCCCTTCACGCCCACTTCCAGCGATACCGAGGTTTCCTTGTCGACGTCATCGGTGATGCCTACCGGCGCTTGCGGGGGTAGCCCCAGGTTGGCCAGGAAAACGTGGTTGATCAGGCCGTTGATGAAGATGTCGACCGTGGCCTTGGCGCCCTGGTTGTTGAAGCCGCCGCTCTTGAAGCCCACGCCGCCGCTGGCGAACAGGGTCCAGTCCTCGGTCACGTCCCAGGTGAGCGACAGCTTGGGCTGGAACTGGCTGAAGGTGCGCGACTTGGGCGCTATGGATCCGGCCGGGTTCACGCCCGGGCAAAGCCCCGGGTTGATCGGCGCGTTGCCGGTGTACGGCGGTCCGTCACAGTCTATGTATTGGGACAAGGCGTTGACCGGGACCAGGTTGTCGACCTTGCGGCGCTCGCTGTCGAAGCGCAGCGCCAGCGAGACTTCCGTGGTTTCGGTCATTTCGTAGGAGACTTCGCCGAAGGCCGCGATGACCTGGCTGTTGAAGCGGTCGTGCACCAGTTGCTCGGTGGGGTTGTTGCCCGATTGCGGAACATACAGCTCATTTGTGATGCCGTGACCCAGGTCCAGGCCGGTGTTCACGCCCACTTCGCGGTCGATGTCGAGGAAATAGGCGCCGGCCAGCCAGGTCATCGGCCCGTCGCCGACAGAATTCAGCCGCACCTCGACGCTGAAGTCGGTCTGCTTGCGCTCCTGGTACTGGGTGCCGTCGCAGGCGATGGGCGTGTAGGGGCCCAGCAGCGATACGGGGAAATTCGGACTGGGCCCGAGGTAGGTGGGAGGCGGTAGCCGCACCCCCGCATTGACCGCATCGGTGACGCTGTCAAGGCAATGCTGGTTGGCGTTGAAGAAACCGAACGCCCCGCTGGTGCCGTCGGCGCTCAGGTTGTTGTCGATCTTGCTGAACAGGAACCAGGCGCGCATGTCCGCCCAGCCGAGGCCATGGTCGACGCGGGCGGAGAACTCCGTGGCCTCCTGCTCGTTGCCGGGATCGATGTTGCTCTGGAACACGAATTCGTGGTCGTTGACGTCCTCGAAGAACTGCGGAACGCCGAACAACTGCGCAAACAGCGGCAGGTGGAAGGCGGCGTTGAAGGTGATCGAGGCCGCGTCGACCTCGCCGTAGCGGAACTTGAAGTCCCAGCTCGTCGCCTCGGACGGGTCCCAGGTGAGGCGGGCATTGACGTTGTAGCCGCGATAGTCGTCGACGATGTCGTCGCGGTCCAGGTAGGTGTTCTCGTAGAACCCCTTGGTGGAGCGGTAGTCGCCCTGCACGCGGTAGTTCACGTTTTCCGCCAGGGCGCCTTCGATCGAGCCGGAATACAGCCAGGTGCTGTCGCCCGCGGCGCTGACCTTCAGGTAGCCGCCGGACTCGCTGCCCGGCCTTTCGGTGGAAATGATGATGGCGCCTGCCGCCGCGTTGCGTCCGTAAAGCGCGCCCTGCGGACCCTTGAGGATTTCGATCTGGCTCAGGTTGGCGTATTCGCGGTTCAGCGCCGCGGGGTTGGTCATCAGCACGCCGTCGACGATCAGCGCGTAGGAGTTCTCCGCGTCGCGCGCGCCGTTGATGCCGCGGATGTTGACCTGCGTGTCGCCGACTTCGGCCGAGTCCACGATGGACACGCCCGGCGTCATGTAGATGAAGTCCTCGGCGCGCTGAATGCCGGAGCGCTCGATGTCTTCCGAGGTCAGCACCCGCACCGTGCCCGGCACGTCGCGCAGGGTCTCCTCGCGTTGCCGGGCGGTAACGATGATTTCCTCGATCGCGTCCTGTGCCGGGGCGACCGGCGCAAGAAGAACCAGGCCGAGCAGGCACAGGCTCGGTTGTCTGAATGGGTTTGTGTGCATGACCAACTCCAGGGCTGGAACGTTGGCCGGCATGCGATTCGCTGCCGGCTTCTCAGAGTTTGGAATATTAGGCTTGGTGGACGACGCCCGTCAATGCATGCATTGACCGCAGGCATTGACCGCGCTCACCGCTGCCGGAAGACGGCCTGAGGGTCGCGGCGTGATAGATTAGCGCCCGGTTCGGGCACGGTGGAGTTTTCGATGACTCAGGGGAAGACAGTGGTGGTTACCGGCGGCACGCGAGGCATCGGCAAGGGCATGGCGCGGGAGTTCCTGAAACGCGGTCACCGGGTGGTGGTGTGCGGGCGCAGCGACGAGAGCGCCGCTGCCGCTGCCGAGGGCCTGGCGGAACATGGCGAGGTCCTCGGCAAAGGCTGCGACGTAAGCGATTACGCCAGCGTCCAGGCCCTGTGGGGCGCGGCGGTGGAACGTTTCGGCGTCGTCGACATATGGATCAACAATGCCGGAATCAGCAATCGCCGCGCCGGGTTGAGCGAACTGCGGCCCGAAGAAGTGGCGGAAGTGGTGAACACGAACCTGACCGGCACTTTCAACGGCTGCCGGGTAGCCATCGACGGGATGCGGAAGCAGGAAAGCGGCGGGGCCGTGTACGTGTTCGAAGGCTTCGGAAGCAACGGCATGACCGCGCCGGGACTCACTCCGTACGGTTCCACCAAGCGCGCGATCAGCTACATGGCGCAGTCGCTGGCCAAGGAAGTGCGCGGCAGCAACGTGATTGTGGGCGCGCTGAGCCCGGGCATCGTGATCACCGACATGTCGATGCTGGCCGGCGGGCGCGATACCGAGCGCGCGGCGCAGGCGCGCAAGATCTACAACATCCTGGGCGACAGGGTGGAGCGCGTCACGCCCTGGCTGGTGGAGAAGGTGCTGGCGAACCGCAAGAACGGAGCGGCGTTCCGCTGGCTGACCCGCCTGCGGTCCGCCGGCCGCTTCCTTTGTCCCGTATACCATCGCCGCGACGTAGTCAGCGACTACGCCCCCGGCGCCTGACGCTCGCCACCCCCATCCGATCAACAACTGTGCGCGGTCACGTAGCGAATGGCGGCTGACGACTTCATTCGGCGGATCGTCGCCGACGACCTGGCGTCCGGGAAGCACCCGGGCGTGGTCACGCGTTTTCCGCCCGAGCCGAACGGCTTTCTGCACATCGGGCATGCCAAGTCCATCTGCCTGAATTTCGGAGTCGCCGCCGAGAACGGCGGATCCTGCTACCTGCGCTACGACGACACCAACCCGGTGGCCGAGGAGCAGACATTCGTCGACGCCATAAGAGAGGATGTCAACTGGCTGGGTTTCGACACGCCGCTCGTGACGCATGCCTCGGACTATTTTCCGCGGCTGTACGAGATTGCCGAGCACATGATTGGTACCGGACATGCTTTCGTGGACAGCAGTTCCGCCGACAAGATCTCCGCCGACCGCGGCACGCTCACGAGCCCCGGGCGCCCCAGCCCCTACCGCGAACGCTCGGCCAAGGAAAACCTCGACCTGTTCCGGCGCATGCGCGCCGGTGATTTCGGCGACGGCGAGCAGGTGCTCAGGGCCCGCATCGACATGGCCTCGCCCAATATCAACCTGCGTGATCCCGTGTTGTACCGCGTGCGCCACGTCGCGCATGCGCGCACCGGACGGGACTGGTGCATTTACCCCATGTACGACCTCGCCCACACGCTGAGCGATGCGCTCGAAGGAATCACCCACTCGCTGTGCACGCTGGAGTTCGAGGACCATCGGCCGCTGTACGAGTGGCTGCTGGACCGCAGCGGGCTGGAACTCAAGACCCGTCCGCGGCAATACGAGTTCGGGCGGCTCAACCTGGGTCATGCGGTAACCAGCAAGCGGCGAGTGGCGAGCCTGATTCGAACGCAGGCTGTCGAGGGTTGGGACGATCCTCGCCTGGTAACGCTGTCGGCACTGCGCCGCCGCGGCTACCCGCCGGAAGTGCTGCGCGAGTTCTGCGCCCGTGTCGGCGTCAGCCGTTCCGAGCAGATGATCGGCGCGGATCAGCTGGAGACCGTGGTGCGTGATGAACTCAACCGCGATGCCCCGCGCGCGATGGCGGTGGCCCGGCCGCTGAAAGTGGTGCTGACCAATCTCCCCGAGAACCATTTCGAGGAGCTTCCGGCGGGCAATCACCCGCAGCGCCCGGAAATGGGCAGCCGAAACGTGCCTTTTTCGCGCGTAATCTATATCGAGCGCACCGACTTCATGGAAGATCCGCCGCGGCGCTTTTTCCGGCTGCGTCCCGGCGGAGAGGTGCGTCTCCGCAACGCCTACATCATTCGCTGCGATGAAGTCGTGCACGGAGCGGACGGCGAGCCTGCGGAACTCCATTGCAGCGTGGATCCGGATTCCCGCAGCGGAGGGGAGGGCGCGCGCCGCAAGGTAAAGGGCACGGTTCACTGGGTCAGCGCGGCGCATTCCGTTCCGGCGGAGCTGCGCCTGTACCGGCCGCTGTTCAACGTCGAGCGTCCGGACCTGGCGTCCGGGACGCCGCCGTTAAGCGAACAGGTGAATTCCCGGTCGCTGGAAGTCGCCGCCGGCGCCCGCCTGGAGCCGAGCCTGGCGAATGCCGGCCCGGACGAAGCCTGGCAGTTCGAGAGGCTGGGCTACTACACGCCGGATTCCCGGGACTCCTCGTCCAGCGCCCTCATCTTCAACCGCATCGCCCCACTGCGCAGCAGCTACGCCAGCTAGTCCTTCGCGACGCTCCTGCCAGGAAGGGGGCAGCAACGCGCCCTGGCTGGTTATTCTTCCTGGGTGAAGCTGCGGAGGCGCTCGGCGTGCGACGGATGGCGGAGTTTGCGCAGGGCCTTGGCTTCGATCTGGCGGATGCGCTCACGGGTGACGTCGAACTGCTTGCCGACCTCCTCCAGTGTGTGGTCGGTGTTCATGTCGATGCCGAAGCGCATGCGCAGCACCTTGGCCTCGCGGGCGCCCAGCGTGGCCAGCACGTCGCGCATCGTCTCCTCCAGCCCGCGCGTCGTCGCCACGTCCATCGGCGAAGTGGCGTTCTGGTCCTCGATGAAGTCGCCCAGGTGCGAATCCTCGTCCTCGCTCAGCGGCGTTTCCAGCGAAATCGGCTGCTTGGCGATCTTCTGAACCTTGCGGACCTTTTCCTCGGGCATCTCCATGCGCTGCGCCAGTTCCTCCGGCGTGGGGTCGCGTCCCATTTCCTGCTGCATCTGCCGGGAAATGCGGTTGAGCTTGTTGATCGTCTCGATCATGTGAACCGGCACCCGGATCGTGCGCGCCTGGTCGGCGATCGAACGGGTGATGGCCTGGCGGATCCACCAGGTGGCGTAGGTCGAGAACTTGTAGCCGCGCCGGTACTCGAACTTGTCCACCGCCTTCATCAGGCCGATGTTGCCTTCCTGGATCAGGTCGTTGAACTGCAGGCCCCGGTTGGTGTACTTCTTGGCGATGGAAATGACCAGGCGAAGGTTGGCCTCGACCATTTCCTTCTTGGCGTCCTTGGCCTTGAGCTCGTTGTGCGAAATCTCGCGATACAGCTCCTTGATGCCGCGCGCCATGGGCTTGCCGTCCTTGCCCCTGGGAATGGCCTTGAAGCGGTTGATCGGCAGGCAGCACTTGTCCTCGACCCTGCGTAGGCGGCGGGTAAGCTGCCGCGCTTCCTCGGCATGGGGCGCCAGTTTCGATCCGTACTCCTCGCTGGCCAGTTGTTCCTCCAGCCATTCGTCGTTGCTCGGATCGGATGCGAAATATTCCTTGAAGCTGCCCAGCTGGATCCCCGCGCTGCGCACGTATATCCGGCGAAGCCGCTTTTCGCATCCCGATACCGACGAGGGATACAGGGCGTCCTGATCGTCGGAAGGGGCGCGCATTGTGGCGTGCAGCGCGTCGAGCATGCCGTCGAAGGCGCGCGGCGTGAATTTCAGTTCCAGCAGCATCCGGCTCATGACCTTCTGCGCGTGCTTGAGGTTGCGGCAGGACAGCGCGAAATGTTCCGGTTCTTCGCCGTTCTGGGCCCTGAACTCCTGCGCTCGCACTCTCTTGAGGGCGCGATGCACCCGGGCGCACTGGGCCGTCAACGCGAGCAGCCGCCGCTCCAGTTCCACGGGATTGGGCGGCTGTTTGCGCGCGGCGTTGTCGGCCGGGTCGCGTTCGGCGGCGGGCCGCAGGTCTTCAGGTTCGTCCGGATCGACGATCTTGGCCACCAGGTCGGTCAGCTTCATCCGGCCGGCCCGGTAATCCTCGAAGCGGTCCACCAGGTGTTGTACTGACGGCAGGTAATAGGCCATGAGGCGCTGAATTTCGCTGCGGCTCTGCTCGATGCGCCGCGCGATGCTGATTTCCCCTTCGCGGGTGAGCAATTCGACCGAACCCATCTCGCGCATGTAAAGCCGCACGGGATCGGTGGTTCGGCCCAGTTCGACTTCGAACGCGCTGATGGCGTCGTCGGCCTCTTCCACGTCGTCGTTGGCGGATTCGCCTTCGGTAAGGGCCAGGGTGTCCGCATCGGGAACCTCGTCCTCCTCGTACACCTTGATGTCCATGTCGCGGAGCACGTTGATGATCTCCTCGATCTGCTCCATCTCGACGATCTCGTCCGGGAGCTGGTCGGTCAGCTCGGTGTGCGTGATGTACGAGCGTTGCCGCCCAAGTGAAATGAGGTTCTTGAGCCAGTTTCTCTGTCGTGAGCGCTGTGTAGTGGTTCCAACGGTCATGCGGGGTGGCGGCCTCCGGGAGGTTTAACCGGACAATTATCGCTTATTTTTTGTCTTCCATAAAGCCGGGCAACCCGAAGGGGGCGACCCCACTTATGTTCCCTGGATGCCGCGGATGTGGGATCCGTTTCCGGGAAGTCAACGGCTTTGCTCGCCCTGTCACCGCTCATTGCCTCATGGCGCGCCGCAGGAAGACGACGCCAAAGGCAACGACGAGGAGTTCAAAAGCGATCGCCAGTCCCTGGTTCGTGGAGATTCCGGGCCCTCCGGCCAGGACTTCGGCAAGCAGCCGGGTCAGCATCAGCGCGCCGACGCCGAACACCGTGCAGGCGAGGCCGGCGAACGCCAATCGCTTCGACCACAGGCCGGAAATCAGCAACAGTCCGATGCCCGCCACCAGGCCGCCGTAGGTGGCACGGATTTCGGTCACGCCCGAGGGGTCCGCCGGCGCAATGCCCATCGCCAGTCCCAGGGTGTGCGGATCAACGTAGGCAAACAGGGCGGAAGCGACGAAGATGCCGCCCACGACTGCGAGGTAAATCTTCTGCGCCATCCCGGATCCCCTTGCGTTTCGATCTTCGCCTGCTTCAGGCGGGGGTGCGCGCCGCCATTTCGCGAATCGAGTTTTCCCTGCGCATTCTCGCAACGCCTTCCTTGAACTCCAGCCTGGCCTGACGCGCGCTGAGTTCGGGTTCCCTGGCCAGGAGCTGCGATACAAGGCCATGTTCGGGTTTTTCGCGATAGCGCTCGACGAGTTTTACCGGGCTGATCCCGGGCGTTGAACGCACCGTTTCGAACAGTTCAGACAGCAGGCCGACGCGCGGTTCCCTGAGGTATGCCAGTTCCGGCAGCGGGTCGAGGTCCACTGCCAATTCGGGGAAATTGACCAGCAGGCCGGCCAGGGATTCGGCCAGGTTTCCCCAGGGGTCCCTGCGCACGGGTCTTGAGGCCGGCGGGCGGGCAACGGCGCGTCGCCGTTGCGAGGTCTCGAGAAGCTGCCCCAGGCGCTCCCGCGGAAGCTGCACCTCTTCGGCCAGGCGGTTCACCAGGAGGTCCCGATATACGCCGACCGGCGTTGCGCCGAGCAGCGGCCGCGCCAGTTCGGCCAACCGCGCGCGTCCCTCCGCGGTTGCGATGTCGCACTGCGCGGAAAGAGTCTGCATCAGGAATTCGGACATCGGCGTGGCGGAATCCAGGACCTTGTTGAAGGACGCCGCCCCCTCGGAGCGCACGAAGCTGTCGGGGTCCTCTCCCTCGGGCAGAAAGGCGAAGCTCAACTGGCGTCCGCCGCGCATCTCCGGCAGGGCCCGTTCCATCGCCCGCTCGGCCGCTCTCCGCCCGGCCGGGTCGCCGTCGAAACAGAACACGACGCCGGGTGCGATCCGGAACAGCCGGGTGAGCTGCTGCGGCGTGACCGCCGTTCCCAGCGTGGCCAACGCGCCCGGCACGTCATGCTGGGCCAGCCCGATGACGTCCATATATCCTTCCACCAGCACGCAGCGGTCGACTTTTCGCCGGCCCAGTTCATGCAGTCCGTACAGTTCGCGTCCCTTGTGGAACACCGGCGTTTCCGGGCTGTTCATGTACTTGGGCTGGACGTCGCCCATCGCCCGCCCGCCGAAACCGGTCACGCGCCCGCGGCGGTCGCGGATCGGGAACATGATCCGGTCGCGGAAGCGGTCATAGAGTTCGCCGGATTCGCCCTTGAGCGCCAGGCCCGCGTCAACCAGGCTGCGGCGCTGGTCCTCCGACTGGCCAAAGCGCGCCAGGATGCCGTTGCCCCGGGGCGCGTAACCGATCCCGAAGGCCTGGGCCACCTTTCCGGTCAGTCCGCGGCCCTTGAGGTAGTCCTTGGCCGGGTCACTGCCCTTGAGCTGCCCGATGTAGTGCCGGGCGGCTTCGTTCAGCAGTTCGTACAGGCCCTTGCCGGACGGGCGGGACGGACCGCGGCGTGGAACTTCCAGGCCGTAGCGTTCGGCCAGCGCTTCGACCGCGGCGGGGAAGTCCAGCCGGTCGTGCTGCATCATGAAGCCCAGGACGCTGCCGTGGGCGCCGCATCCAAAGCAGTGGAAGAAGTCCTTTGTGGGGCTGACGGTGAACGACGGGGTTTTCTCGTTGTGAAACGGACAAAGTCCCGTGTATTCGCGCCCGGCCCGCTTCAGCTTGACGCGTTCGCCGATGATCTGCGTGATGTCGGCGCGATCCAGGAGATCGTCGATGAATTCTCTCGGAATCGGCCCGGCCATAAGCTGAATATTGCACTATTCGGCGCGCCTGCCAAAACTTCACGGTTTGAAGGCCGGCATTCTGCAAATCCTTCGCGCGGTGTCGCACCCTTCCCTTCGTCGCCACTTCGCGACGCTCCTGCCGGGAAAGGTGCGACACCGCGCTCCAGTTGGCGTTTGCTATCCCGCTCCCTTGTAGTATGATTTTCCAACTTTCCAACATCCTTAAATGAGGTCACTATGGCGCTTGTAACTGTGAAACCGAAGTTCCAGGTGACCATCCCCGCCAAGCTTCGCAGAGACATTGATCTTCGCGAAGGCGACATCATGGAGGCAAGTCTTGTCGGCGATGGCATCTTGTTCAAGCCTAAGGAATTGGTGGATCGGGTCGCCGCCGCCAATCGCATTGCCGAGAAATTTGCCGAGGTTCAGCCAACGCGCTTGGATCGCGGGCGGTCGGAGGACGAAATCATGCGAGACGTAGTCGACGACATAGCCCGATCGCGCCGTGAACGCCGCAGCAGCGAGGCATGAGGGTCGTCCTGGATTGCAATGTTCTGGTGTCAGCGGCGAGAGTTGACGGCGCGTGCCGCGAGGTCGTCAACCGGGTGGTGCGAGGACACGAAATCGTTTTGTCCAGGCCAATCTTGTCCGAGTACGAAGCTGTCGCCGAGCGGCGCAGCCAAAGGCCATACCGCGAGGCTTTGACTTTCGTCATCAGCGAGATCGAGCGATTGGCAGTTGTTGTTGAGCCGGCCAAGGTCTTGTTCGGTCTTCGCGACCCTGACGACGAGGTCTACCTGGCCACTGCGGCGGCTGGTGGCGCGACGTTGATCACGGGCAACACTCGCGATTTCACCGAGGCTCGATACGGGTCGGTCGAAGTCTGGTCCCCGCGGGCGTTTCTCGACGGCACGAGTGGAGAAGAAAGTGTCACGTAAAGCGCATACTACGGAGCGGTGGCGGTTTTCCAATAGATCTCATCCGACTCCCTGTTCTTCTTCTCGACATAGGCTCCTAGCGCCCAAACAAGATTGTCCGCCTTTGTGAAATTGCAGTCCTTCGGCGTAACTGCCATGCCTGCCAGAGAGTAATTTAGTCCGGTGATGACGTCCTTCGAACCACAGAAGAGAATCTCCCGCGCAAGAATTTCCGCCCTCCCTGACTTTTTCCTGACGACCTCGGGAAACCATCGCTCAAGCAATCTGTTGATGTGCCGGTCTGGTTTGAAGGCTGCCCAGTGCAGGTTACGGAGAAACTCGCTGGCCAGGACCATTCCCATTCCAGGCGCCTTCCAGCTTTCCATGCCGGATGGCGGGGGGCGCTGCTTCTCCAGCTTCTTTCTTGGCGATCCCAGCAACGCCGCCAGAACCGGGACGACTTCGCCATCGTCAATACCTGCTTGCATGTCTCGTTTCAACTCGTTCAACGCATTGAAGTAGTCGGTTACTCTTGCAAGCATTGTTGCCCACTTTGCCAGCGCCTTTGCATCTCCCCACCCGGTCTGTCCCCCCAAGCAATTAGCGACATCCCGAAGCCGGGCACCATTAACTTCAACTGCGCGCGAAAAGGCGATGGGGTCATACTGCTCCAAGAGCGATTCAAACTTGTGGCGACGACTCAGAAACCTCGACCACTGACGCATATTGCTGGCAAGCGCCAAAGCAGCAGCCCTGAATACTGTCTTATTGTCTTCAAGAAACTCGGTGCTACTGTCACTCAAGCGAACTTGACCCATGGAACTGACCAGGGCGTCCGCCATCTTCACCGGATCGCGAATGTCCTCGATACAGTAGTCCCTACAAAGTTTTGCTCGGATTTCCCTACTCTCAAAGAGCCTCTCCGAAATCCTCTCAATATTAAGGACCCTGGATTGGCGGGCTGACGAGTCACAAATCATCTGACTTCTATCCCGCGACGCCCGACTGTCTGCAGCCGCACTGCATGCAGAAGTGGCATTGGGGCGCGCGTGAACGCCGTGGTGTGGGGGGAGGGGGTTAGTAGAGGCGGCGGCGGCGATTCTGTTCGCGGCTGGTGCGCTTGGCCTGGCGCTTCACGGCGGCGGCCTTCTGGCGCTTGCGGACCTGGGTCGGCTTTTCGTAGAACTCGCGACGTCGCACCTCGGACAGGATGCCGGCCTTCTCGCAGGCGCGCTTGAAGCGGCGCAAGGCCGCATCAAAGACTTCGTTTTCCTTTATCCGTACGCTGGGCAAGTCGTTTTCCTCGTCGCAAGGAGCGCGGATTTTAGCGATTGCCCGCTTCCATTGCAATTGCCTGTTGTATTGTTGGCCGCCTCGCAACGATGATTTTCGTGGAACGGCACACTCGTATCCCGGCCTTGATTCTGGCGCTTTTCCTGGTGACGGGCGGCGCCGGAATCGCGTGGGGGAAGGGCGACGTGGAGCGGGGCAAGCGCCTGGCCAGGGAGTGCTTTGCCTGTCATGGGCAGGACGGCTACAGCCCGTCGCCGATCAATCCCAAGATCGGCGGGCAGCATGAGCGCTACCTGTTCCTTTCGCTCAAGGAGTACCGTGACGGCGGGCGTTCCCATTCGCTCATGCGCGGATCCGTGCTCAGCCGCACGGACCAGGAGCTTGAGGACATCGCGGCCTATTACGCCAGCCAGCCGGGCTACCTGACGCCGGAGGAAATATGGGAGCGCAAGCAGGAAGGGTTGCCGGCCGCCGCCGGCCCGCCGGCAGGCGCCCAACGGGGCGGTCCTCCCCGAGGCCCGGCGGGACCCCGCAAGTTCGACCACAGCGACCACATCGCCCGCTACAACAGCATGCTGGCGCAGGCGATAGCGGACGCGGCGCGGGCCGCGGGCGAGGTTGGCGAGTCCGCTTGCCAGGGCCTGTCCGGCAGCGCCGATTCCGATGCCGACGGCGACGGCCTTGCGGACGCATACGACGCGGCCCCCGGGGATGCCGGCGAATTCGTGCTGGACACAAACGCCGACGGCTTCTTTGAGATCTGCGATATTCGGCAACTGGAGGCCATCGGCAATCTCGGCCGGCAGGACGGCAAGGCAACCACGCTGGATCGCGAGGTCCGCATGACGCGCAAGTACCAGCTCGTGCGCGACCTCGACGCCTCGTCCATCCCGAACTTCGAGCCGATCGGCGATTGCGGCCCCGAAGGCAATTGCATGATCACGCTGGACCGCTACGGTTTTCAGGGCGTCATCGATGGCCGGGGCCACACGATCCGCGGTTTGCGTATCTCCAGACCTGGCGGTGGAGGGATTGGCCTGCTCGGCGTGCTCGGCGCCCAGGGCACCGTTCGCGACCTGGTGCTTGAGGATGCGCTCGTGATCGGACGTGGCGGCGCAGCCCTTCTCGTGGGCAGCAATTTCGGCATTGTTTTCGGCTGCCGCGCCGAAGGCGAGGTGGCCGGCGACCTGGCGCTCGGCATCCTGGTGGGAGGGAGCGGCGGCCTGGTCGCCTTCAGCGAGTCTTCCGGCACGGTTTCCGGAAACCAGGCCCTCGGCGGGCTGATCGGGGACATGCGCGGCGGCGTCTACCACAGCCGCTCGAGCGGCGAAGTTTCCGGGAGCCGCGGCCTGGGCGGGCTGGTCGGCCTGAATACCTTCGGCCTGGTAGCGGGCAGCTACGCCACGGGAGCGGTGATCGGCGGCAACGACCTGGGCGGACTGGTGGGAATGAACACCGACGCCAAGGTGCGCAACAGCTTTTCCACCGCCAGGGTGGAGGGCGACGGAAGCAATATCGGCGGCCTGGTCGGGTTCAACTCCTTGAGCGAGGTGCGCAACAGCTACGCCACAGGCCCGGTGTTCGGCGCCGATGCCGTCGGCGGGCTGATCGGGCGCAACAACGGCAGCGTGCGCATGAGCTACGCTGCAAGCAGGGTGGTGAGCGAGGGCGCTTCGGGCGGCATTTCCGGAGTCACGGTCGAGGGTGAAGAAGAGCTCAACTTCTGGTCCAGCGCCGCCCACTCCGAAGGCGCTTCGGCGCTGAACCTGCTGACTGCCGAAGACAGCGGCTGGATTCCGGCGGCAGGCGACTACCTCGGTCTGATCGACGCCTATTGCGACGCCAACGCCAACGGTTTCATCGATCCGCAGGAACGCAGACCGGATAACCGCATCTGGGACTTCGGCGATGCCGCGCAGTCACCTACAATCCGCTGTACCGCCGTTGTCGAAGAACTTTGGGGCGGCAAGAAGGGGGACTGAAATGCTGAGAACTCCGGTGGGTGCAAGGGCGTGGGCGCTGGCCCCGGCACTGCTCGTGGCATCGAGCCTGCTGTGGGGCGCCGAGGAGCGCGTCAACACCTTTCAGCCGTTTGTCGCCGGCGATATTTTTGTCGCCTCCACCATCATGGATCACCCCACCGACGATCACATGGGTACGGGGCGCATCTTCCAGTACGACGCCGAACTCAAGCTCAAGGGCGAGCTCTACACGAAGGGCACCACGCACAAGATCGGCGGACTGAATTTCGGCCCCGACGGCACGCTGTGGGCATTCGCGCAAGGTACGCCGGCGGTCGTGGAAATCGGCCCGGACGGGGTGCAGAAGCCGGTGCGCAGGTTCTCCGAGCGCAGTTTGAGCAGCGTCACCTTCGCCCGCGACGGGAGCCTGTATTTCGGGGAGCACCTGCAGGGGACCAACACGACCATCCCCACCAACACCACCGTATTCAACCTGCTGTCCGGCCGCGACGTGATCGGCGACGGCAACATCTTCCAGTTCAGCCAGGATGCCCGGCTGCTGAAGGAATTCCACTCGGATACCCATGGCGGCGTCGTGGGCATTCACGGCGTGACCTCGACCGTGCTGACCGACAACGACACCCGCATGGTCTACGTGTCCGAGACCGGCAACCGGGTCATGCAATACGACCTGGCCAACGACCGCCAGTTGCCGGACCTGAGGGTCTTCGACGACGACGAGAACGTGTTCATGGTCCTTACCCTGATGCCCATGCTCGACGGTTCGCTGTTGATCAGCACGGGCAACGGCCTGGTGGTGCTCGACAAGGACTCAGGCGAGACCCTTCGCTATTACGACATGCGCAGTCCCGGATGGGCGGCCTCGGGACCGACGGTGGACGGCGCCGGAATTATCGTGGGCAACTTCTTCACCGGCGAGGTCGTGATCATCAGCCGGGAGACCGGGGAAGTCGTCCGCAGCAACAACATCGGGCAAACGAACTCGCTCTCGGGCGTGGCCCAGTTTCCCGGCTGACACTACACCAGTTTCGCTCGCAAGAGGCCCTCTCATGACAAAAAGACGCATTATCCTGATCGTTCTCGCGGTCATCGCCGTACTCGTCCTGCTGTCCTTCAGAACCACCCAGTACCCCGTTTTCGAAATGAAGGCCGACGCGGCCCCCGAGGGCGGTCACCATGTCCTGCTGTTCGGCGGAACCCGCAACACGGGGCTGGAGGTGGCGAAAATCCTCGCCGGGCGCGGCGATGAGGTTACGGCCTTCGTCCGCCCGTCGTCCGACCGCTCCGGGCTTGAGCCGCTGGGCGTGAGCTTCGCCGTCGGCGATGCGCTGGATCTGGAAAGCGTGCAGGCCGCATTCGCCGGCGGGGACTACACCTCGGTCATAACCACGGTGGGTTGCTTCAGTTGCGATCCGCGCCCGGATTACCTGGGCAACCGCAATATTTTCGATGCGGCCGAAGAGGCTGGCGTGCAGCGGATGGTGTTTGTCACCAGCATCGGCTCGGGTGACAGCGAAATGGCCGCTCCCTGGCTGGCCCGCGTGTTTTTGCGGGAAATCCTGCCGCTGAAGACACAGGCCGAAGACCACCTCATGGCCAGCGGCCTCGACTACACCATCATCCGTCCCGGCGCGCTCCGCTCGAGACCGCCCACCGGCAAGGGATACCTGAGCGAGAGCCGCGATGCAGAAGGCATCATCAACCGCAGCGACCTGGCCGGCCTGATCGTAGAAGCGCTCGACGACAACGCGACGACCGGCAAGGTCCTCGCCGCGGTCGATTCGGAGATGTCCTACCCCTGGGACCTGTTCTAGCGAGCTTCCGGGAGCTATTCGAAATGCAGCGTGTCGTGCAGCGTGGCGCGGCCCTGCATCCGCGCCTGGATAAGATCGAGGCCGGCCTGGATCCGGTCGTAGAACCCGGAGGCGATTAACTCCCGGCGGAGTTGTTCGTTGATTCCGGCGCGGGTCGCGTGCTCGTCAACGAGTTCGGCGAAGCCCTGGCCCGTCGGCTGGGTGGACCGCTCGGCGATGCCGCGGAAAAGCGAGCCGGTATAGCGGTCGGCCTGCGCGGCATCGACGCCCTGGCCGCGGAGCCAGGCCGATACGGACTCCAGCAGCTCGAAATACGGAGCCATCAGCGCCGAAGCCGAGAAGAAGGCGTCGAGCTGCGCCTCGTCGGAAACTTCAATCACGGTTCCGATTGGGTCAAGGAAACCGGCCAGTTCCCGGTTCGGTGGACACATCGCGATCGGGCCGTTGCGCCGCGCCACGGGCGGCACCGGCGCCACGCGGCCGAGGAACTCGGCAGGCCGGACCTGCCGCCGGATTTCCGCGGAACTCATCGTTGCGATAAAGCTCACGACCTTGAGATCCCGCCGGAAGTTGATAGCGCTCAGGATCGCGCCGGCGTCCTGGGGACGCACGGCAAGAAAGACCAGCTCCGAGCGGTCCAGCACCTGCTGGTTGTCGGAGGCCACTTCCACCGCCGCATGGCGTTCGCTCAAGCGGCGCGAGCGATCGAGGCTCCTGGGCGACAGGCGGATCGAGAGATCGGGTGATCCGGCCCCGCAAAGACCCGTTACCACGGCTTCGGTAATCGTGCCGGTGCCGATGAACCCCACGTTCATGGGCCTACTCCGAATCCCGCTCGAGCAGCAGCCGCTCCATGATCCGCGCGTACACGCGCCGCAGGCCTTCGACATCGCTGGCCCGGACGCGCTCGTTGACCTGGTGGATGGTGCGGTTGATCACGCCGAATTCCACCACGTCGGCACCGTGCAGCGCAATGAAACGCCCGTCGGAGGTGCCGCCGCCGGTGGACAGCTCAGGGTCGATACCGCACTCATCGCGCACTGTTTCCCGGGCCGTCTCGACCAGCGGGCCGTGGGCGGTCAGGAAGGGCTCGCCGGCGGGGAACCATTTGATCTCGTAGTCAATTTCGTGGCGGTCGAGGAGATTCTCCACCCATTCCTTGATCTGGTCGCTCCGCCACTCGGTGTTGAAGCGGAAGTTAAAGCGTGTAACCAGTTCGCCGGGAAACACGTTGGTCGCGCCGGCGTCGGCATGAACCCGCACCACCTGGAAGCCGGTGGGAGGGAAATTGTCGTTGCCCTGATCGAGCGGCGTGGCGTACAGGTCCGCGAGCACCGGCGCAAAACTCTGTATCGGGTTTTGCGCCAGCGCGGGGTAGGCGACGTGGCCCTGTTCGCCACGCACGGTCATGATGGCGCTGAGCGAGCCGCGCCGGCCGACCCGCAGGGTGTCGCCGAGCTGCTCCGAGCAGGAAGGCTCGCCCACCACGCACCAGTCGATCATTTCGTCGCGGGCGCTGAGTGTGTCCATGACCCTGCGGGTGCCGTCGGTTGCCGGTCCTTCCTCGTCGCTGGTGATGAGGAAGGCCACCGAGCCGAGGTGGTCGGGGTGGTCGTTGGCGAAATCGATCCCGGCGCGGACCATGGCCGCGATGCCGGATTTCATGTCCGCGGCGCCGCGCCCCTTGAGCCAGCCGTCGCTCAGCTCCGGCTCGAAGGGATCGTGGTCCCAGTCCTTGCGCGGCCCCGGCGGCACCACATCGGTGTGGCCGGCAAAGCACAGCACCGGCGAGTCGCCGCCGTGCCGCGCCCAGAGGTTGGACACCTTGCCGAAGGGCATGTGCTCCACGCTGAAGCCGGCCTCTTCCAGCAGCCCGCCCAGGAGCTCCTGGCAACCGCCGTCGGCGGGCGTGACCGACCGCCGGCGCATGAGGTCCAGCGCCAGATCGATTGTTTGCTGATCGCGGGCGTCAGACATCGCGCAACAACTCGTTCAAGGACGTGCGCCGGCGGGTGCGCTCGTCCACCTGCTTGACGATCACCGCGCAATAGAGCTGCGCGCGGCTCTTGCCGTCCGGCAGGCTGCCCGGCACCACCACCGAGCCGGCGGGGACCCGCCCGTACAGGACCTCGTCGCGGGCCCGGTCATAGATTCGCGTGCTCTGGCCGATGTAGACGCCCATCGCGATGACCGCGCCGCGCTCCACGATGACGCCCTCGACAATCTCGGAGCGGGCGCCGATGAAGCAATCGTCCTCGATGATGGTGGGCGTGGCTTGAAGCGGCTCCAATACGCCGCCGATCCCGGCGCCTCCGGACAGGTGCACGTTCTTGCCGATCTGGGCGCAGCTTCCCACCGTGGCCCAGGTGTCGATCAGCGTGCCGCTGTCCACGTAGGCGCCGATATTCACGTAGCTGGGCATGAGCACCACGCCCGGCGCAATGTAGGCGCCTCGCCGCACCAGCGCATCGGGCACCACGCGCACGCCGGACGAGGCGATGTCGCCGCTTGCGAATTTCAGCGGGACCTTGTCGTAAAAACGCGTATGCCCCGCGGGGATCTCGCGGCTGGGCGTGATCGCGAAATAAAGGAGCACCGCCTTCTTGAGCCACTCATTGACCCGCCAGCCGTCGTCGGTCGGTTCGGCGACGCGGGCCTTGCCGCTGTCGAGCAGGCCGATGGCCTCGTCGATGGCCGCGCGCAGCCCGGCGGGCGCGCTGTCGGGCGCGAGTTCCGTACGCTGTTCGTACGCGGCTTCGATGATGTTGCGCAGGTCTTGCACTTCAGGCTCTCGGGAGCGATTTCCGCCGTATTTCCCACGGCGCGCGCAATTATCGCATCATGGCGTTAACCCTTCGCGCGGTGTCGCACCCTTCCCTTCGTCGCCACTTCGCGACGCTCCTGCCGGGAAGGGTGCGACACCGCGCTCCAGCATGCGCGCAATTGACGGGATTGGCGTTTTGCGACGCCCCCTTGTGGCGGAAGCGTCGCGAAGTGGCTGAGGCCACAAGGGGGCGTCGCAAAACGCCCGAGAGCCCAGTCAGGTGGAGAGGTTCTGAATGAAGTGGCGCGTGCAGCGCTTCCAGCTGAATTGTTCGGCATAGCGCCGACAGTCCTCGCGATCGAGTTCGAGCGCGGATTGAATGGCGACGGCCAGGTCCTCGTTCATCGCCGCAACCCGTCGATCGCGCAAAACGTCAAGCGGCCCCGGAACCGGATACGCCGCCACCGGGGTCCCGCAGGCCAGCGCTTCCAGCATGACGAGGCCGAAGGTGTCGGTGCGGCTTGGAAAGACGAATACGTCGGCGGCTCCGTAATGGGCAGCCAGTTCCTCGCCGAACCTGGCGCCGGTGAACAGCGTGTCCGGGTAATGCGCCGTGTAATTGTCGAGCGCCGGGCCATCGCCGACGACCACCTTGCTGCCGGCAAGGTCCAGCCCGAGGAAATCCGGCAGGCCCTTCTCCACGGAAACCCGCCCGACGTACATCTGTATCGGCCGGGGAAGGTCCTGCAGACCCGCGGGTACCGGCAGGCCGGGCCGGAACAACTCCGCGTCCACTCCCCGCATCCAGGGTCGCGTGTTCGGGAGTCCTCGTTGCTGGAGCTCCCGGCGCAGGGTGGGCGTGGCCACCATCACGCCGCGCGCCGGGCGATGGAACCAGCGCATGGCCTTCCATCCCCAGCTCACCGGCAGCCGGCAGCGGGCGTGCAGGTACTCGGGATAGCGGGTGTGCAGGGACGTGGTAAAGCCGCGCTTTCTTCGCAGGCACCAGCGGCGTGCCGCCAGGCCCAGCGGCCCTTCGGTGGCGATATGGATAACGGCGGGGTCCAGTGCGTCCAGGCGCCGGCCCAGCGCCCACCAGGCGTTTGCCGCCAATCGGATTTCCGGGTAGCCGGGGCAGGGCAGGGTCCGAAACTGGCCGGGGTGAATGACGTGAATTTTCAGGCCAAGATATTCGGATTCCCGGACGACCGTTTCCAGGGTGCGGACCACGCCGTTCACCTGCGGTTTCCATGCGTCGGTGACGCAGGCGACGGTCAGTCGGCCTTCGATCACGCGGCTTTTCTGAATTCTGTCGGTCCGGGGCATTCGTCGGCCCAATCCTTGCCATCGATCAACTTGAGTTCGCCGGCGTGAGTCTCGCAAAGGGCGCTCAGGCTTTCGACCCAATCGCCGTCATTGCAATACAGCACACCGTCGATCATGCGTATTTCGGGTCGGTGTGTGTGACCGCAGATCACGCCCTTCAGCTTGCGTCTGCGTGCTTCCGCCGCCAGCCTTTCCGGGTAGCTGCGCGCGCCCGACACTACCCGCTTGATCCAGCGCTTCAGCCAGGCGGACAGCGAGCGCTCACGCAACCCTGCAAGTCTCATCAGTTTCATTATGACCACGCTCAAGCGCAGCAGCCATTCGTAGAGCAGACCTCCAAGAGAACTCAGCCAGGGGGTGTGCTTCTGCACCGGGTCGTACTCGTCGCCATGGCAAACCAGCATGCGGAGGCCGTCGCGGCAGCGGTAGATGTGCTCACGGCGGATCTCCACGCCCCTGATTCGGAGGCCGCCCAGGCACCGGAAAGCTTCGTCGTGGTTTCCGGGAATAAAGATCACGCGCGTCCCGTTGCGGGCCATCGCGAAGAGTTTTCGGACGACCTGCGAGTGGCTGCGGGGCCAATACCATTTGCGCCGCAGGGCCCACACGTCGATGATGTCGCCGACCAGGTAGAGCGTCTCGCATTCCAGCCGGCCCAGGAATGCGCGCAACTCCTTGGCCTTGCATCCCCGGGATCCGATATGGGTGTCGGAGAGGAACACCGTCCGGCAGCGGATGTCGGCGCGTGTGTCGGTGACCTTCGTGTCAGCGCCGTCCCTGTAGACGGGGAACGGCAGGGCGGTTCGGTCTCCGCCCAAAGAGTTGATCAAGTAACAGCTCCCTCGGGATCCACGCCCGGATATCGTGACCCCGCACCTTTTCCTTGCGATTACAACTACTTGACGGTTTCGCTACGCAATTGCTTCAGTATCGTGAACGGAGACTCTTCGTCAGGAGGAGTGCAGGGTCCCGGCGAGGGTTGCGAGACGGCGGCCGAGGGCTTCCGCCAGGGTTTTCTCGTCCGCCGTGAGTCCGTTGTCGTTGGTGCGCTCGACGTGCGACGCGCCGTAGGGCGAGCCGCCGGACGTGGTCTTGCGCAATTCGGGCACGGTGTAGGGGATTCCGGCGATCAGCATTCCGTGGTGCATCAATGGGACCGCCAGCGACAGCAGCGTGGCCTCCTGTCCGCCGTGCATGCTGTTCGACGACGTGAAAACGGCGGCGGGCTTGTCCACCAGCAGGCCGGAGACCCATTCCGCCGCCAGGCCGTCGAGAAAATGCTGAATGGGCGCGCTGGGGGCACCGAAGCGGGTGGGACTGCCCAGCGCCAGGCCGGCGCAATCCCTGAGGTCGTCCTTGCTGACGTACGGGGCGCCGCTTTCGGGCACCGCGGGCAGGGCCTCCCCGGATTGTGCGGCCACCGGGGGCGCCGTACGCAGCACGGCTTCGCAGCCCGCGGTCATTTCGATGCCTCGGCCGATGGCCCTTGCCAGGGCTTCGGTGGCGCCCTTCACCGAGTAGTAGACCACCAGGATTTTGAGTTCGCTGCTCAATGCATGGGCGTCAGACGACGATGACGGGGTCGGTGATGGTGTGGATGGGTTCGGCGCCGTCGGCGGTAATCAGGCTCAAGTCCTCCATGTGCGCGGAGCCGCCGATGCCCGTGTTCATCACGGGACAATCCACGCTGATGATCATGCCGGGCTTAAGCGTGAGGTCCTCCTTCACCCAGTAGGGACGCCCGTCCTGACCGGGTTCGTCGGTGTGCGTAAGGCCCACGCTGTGCGGCGCGAACGGAATGTCGAAGTCCAGGCCCGCCTCCCGCACCGCCTTCTGGCCGATCGGGGGGATTTCCGAGTAGCGCAGCCCGGGCCGCAGTTTCTCGCGTATCGCCTCCCAGCCGATGCGCATCGCACGGGTGGCATCGCGCATGGCGTTCGCCGGTTCGCCGACGAAGATCGTGCGGGCGAAGTCCCCGTGGTAATGCCAGCCGTGGCTGACGCAGTCGATGAAGAAGGCATCCCCCTCGCTGAACTCGAAGTCGACGACTTCGGAGATCATGCGATCGATCGACATGAATACGCCGGCATTGCCGCGGCTGGCGGCCTCGGAGAAGAACGACGCCCGCAACTCCTGGGTGGTGGCGCCTTCGCGCGCCGCGCCGGCGGCGGCCAGGGCGGCGTCGGCGTTGGCCTGCGAGGCCAGGCGCATCAGTTCGATCTCGCGTGGCGACTTGACCACTCTTATCTTGCGCAGGGTGTTCTCGCCCGCCACCGCCGTGGCCTTGAGAGGCGAGTATTCGAGCATTGCCATGATCGCCATGTGGTCGACGCCGACACGGCCTTTCTCCATGTCCAGGGCGCGCGCGGCCTTTACCATCGCCCATTCGCGCTCGGCGCTGAGGCCGTTGCGCGCGGCGGCTGCCTGCACTGCGGCCCGCCGGTGGGTTTCGACCGCATCCACCGGGGCTTCGCCCTTGTCGCGGTAGATGCGGAGGTCGCCGGCGCCGGGTTCCTCGACGTCGCCCAATACGGCGGTCGCCGTTACCGCACGGTGGGTGTACACGTAGGGTTCCACGCCGCCGTCGAAGTGGGAGTCGGCGTATACGAGGTAATAAAGAAACTGCGGGATGACCAGCGCCACCGGCTTGTTCGGATTGGCGGAAAGCAAGGCCAGGGAGGGTGCGGGGAAGCCCATCTTTCCGAGTTGCGGCCAGTAACCGGTCAGGTGAAAGACGTTGACCGGCTCGGCCACGATCAGTCCGGCCAGCCCTTCCTGCTGCAGGACCTTCTCGGCCCGCTCGCGATTGAACAGCGGCCCCCCCTTGAGCAGCGAGCCGCCTGCGGCAAACGTTTCCCGGAATGATTCGTGCGGGGTCATGGCCGCTTGATTCTAACGCGCCGGCCCTGGCGGGTAGAATGACCCCATGTCCGTCGAGATCTGCCGCCGCTACATCGTTTCGGGACGCGTGCAGGGCGTGTTCTTTCGCGCCAGCACCGCCAGCGTTGCACACCGCCTCGGCCTGCGCGGGCGCGCCAGGAACATGCCGGACGGTAACGTGATGGTCGTGGCCCTGGGGCCGGAATCGGCAGTGGACGAACTGGGCGAGTGGCTGCGCCATGGACCGCCGTCCGCCCAGGTAGCCGATGTTCAGCAGGCCGATGAGCAGCTGGACGAGTGGCAGCACCTGCCCGACTTCAGAACGCACTGACGCCCGCTGAAGAATCGCCGCGTTGGCGCGACTGTGCCCCCCTGTTGCGGGAGACGCATGAACCCATCCATGGGGCTCGGCGGCGACTCCTGTCGCCGACGCTCCCGCAACAGGGGGGCACAGTCGCGCCGCACAGCCTAGCGCCGGGCGCGCTCTGAAAGGTCTTCCGCGGCCTCGGCGGTGCTTAAGCGCTCGGCGTCCTCCGAACGCCGGTGCTTGTATTCCAGCGTGCCCTGCTTCAGACCGCGGGCGCTGACCACGACACGGTGCGGAATGCCGATCAGGTCGGCGTCCGCCAGTTTGACCCCCGGGCTGGCATCGCGGTCGTCGAACAGCACTTCCACGCCCTGCGATTGCAGGTCCTCGTAGAGTTGCTCCGCCGTTGCCCGCACCTCCTCGTCGCGCGCGATGTTCAGCGCCACGATCACCAGGCTGAATGGCGCCATCGCTTCGGGCCAGATAATGCCCCGCTCGTCGTGGTTCTGCTCGATTGCCGCGGCCACCGTTCGCGTCACGCCCAGGCCGTAGCAGCCCATCTGCATGTGCTGCTCGGCTCCGTTCTCATCCAGCACGGCGGCGTTCATCGAGCGGCTGTACTTGTCGCCCAGCTGGAATATGTGTCCGACCTCGATGCCCCGGGCGATTTGCAGGCTGCCGCCCCCGCCCGGGCTGCGGTCGCCCTCCACGGCGTTCCTCAGGTCCACGCATTCGGGCTCCGGCAGGTCGCGTCCCCAGTTGACGTTGACGAAATGCTTGTCGCGCCGGTTCGCCCCGCAGGCGAAGTTCGCCCGGTGGCCCGCGGCGTGATCGACGTAGGTGGTCACGGACAGGTTGACCGGACCCACAAAGCCCGGCGGGCAGCTGGCCGCCTGGGCCACTTCCTGCGCATTGGCCAGCGTCAGGGGTTTGGCGACTTCCGGCAGGCCCGTCGCCTTCAGTTCGTTGACCTCGTGGTCGCCGCGCAGTACCAGCGCCACCACGCCGCCGCCTTCGGCCTTGACCAGCAAAGTCTTGAGGCAGTTTTCCAGCGGCTGATCCAGGTGCGCGGCGACCTGCCTGATGGTGCGCATGCCGGGCGTGTGCGCCTGGGACATGGCGTCGCCGGGCGCCTGCCTGTCGCCCTCGGGGGGCAGGGCGGGCGCCAGCTCCAGGTTGGCGGCGAAATCGTCGCCGTCGCACCAGACGATCAGGTCCTCGCCCGAATCGGCCAGCACGTGGAATTCCTGCGAGCGCGAGCCGCCGATTTCGCCGGAATCCGCCTGCACCACGCGGTAATTCAGGCCCAGGCGCTCGAAGACGCGGCTGTAGGCCTGGCGATAGTCGCCGTAGGTGTCGCGCAGGGAATCCTCGCCGAGGTGGAAGGAATAAGAGTCCTTCATGATGAATTCGCGGGCCCGCATCACGCCGAAACGGGGGCGGATTTCGTCGCGGAACTTGGTCTGGATCTGGAAGAAGCTGACCGGCAGCTGCTTGTAACTCCTCAGTTCCCTGCGGGCGATGTCGGTAATCACCTCTTCGTGCGTGGGACCGAAGCAGTACTCCCTCTCGCCCCGGTCGCGCATCTTCAACAGGAGGTCGCCATAGTCGTCCCAGCGGCCGCTCTCGCGCCACAGTTCCGCGGGATGGACCGCCGGCATCAGTACCTCGTGGGCCCCGATGCGTTCCATCTCCTGGCGCGTCACCCGCTCGACTATGCGCGCGACGCGCCAGCCCAGCGGCATCCAGGTAAACAGCCCCGAGGCCAGCCGGCGCACCATCCCGGAGCGCAGCATGAGACGGTGGCTCGCGATTTCGGCTTCAGCCGGGGTCTCGCGCAATGTGGCCAGGGGCAGCTTGGAGAGGCGCATCGTCGGGTCAAACTTTCGGAGCGGCAATTGTAGTGGAAGCAGTTCGGGCCCGCCCGCGTGCGGCTCCCGGCCGGCGGGCTTGTGGCAGACTTGCCCGGATGGAGGGTAACCGCGAAAAATTCGCCCGGGGCAGGGCGGCGATGCGCAAGCGGGGGATATACCTTTTCCCCAACCTGCTGACCAGCGGCGCGCTGTTCGCCGGCTTCTACGCCATCGTGGCCGGGGCCGACGGTGATTTCGAGAGGGCCGCGGTGTCCCTGTTCGTGGCGATGATTCTTGACGCCCTAGACGGCCGGGTCGCCCGAATGACCGGGACCGTGACGGAGTTCGGCCGCCAGTACGATTCGCTGTCGGACGTGGTGGCATTCGGCGTGGGTCCCGCGGTCGTGATGTACCAGTGGGGCCTGAAGTACATGGGCGATTACGGCTGGGTCTGGGACAAGGTCGGCTGGGTGATCGCCTTCCTGTTCGCGGCCGGCACGGCCCTGCGGCTGGCGCGCTTCACCGCCCGGGAATCGACGAGCGACAAGAACTTCTTCGAGGGTTTGCCGTGCCCGGCGGCCGCGGGCTTCGTGGCCGGCCTCGTGTGGCTGGCGGCCGACTCGCAATGGACCGGCCTTCCTGTCCTTATTCTGGCGGGATTCGTGACGCTTGCGGCCGCGACCCTGATGTGCGTGCGTATCGCCTATCCCAGCTTCAAGCACTTCGCCGTGAACCGGCGGCTGAAATTTACCCAGATGGCGGCGATTCTGGTTTGCTTTGCCCTGATTTCGCTGGACGCGCCGCTCATGCTGTTCACCCTGTTCGGCGTTTACGTGGGGCTGGGTCCGGGGCTGCTGGCGTGGCGTGCGGTACAGAAGAGCCGCCGCCGCGCGCTGCGCAAAGCCGCCGATTGATGCCGTCGTGACACGGCGCTAGCGAGTCTGCCGGCGGGTTATGGGGCAGGAAAGCAGATTCAGCCGGGCGCAGCGCGATCTGCTTGAGTTGATGGATGTAAGCGTCTGGACGGGCCGCGCGGGGTCGCAGCCGCCGGGCGATAGCGCGCAGAGCGCGGAGCCGGCAGCGGGGGCGACGGCGCCTGCGACGCGGGACGCCCTTGTTCCCGGGGCGGACGCTCCTGCTCCCGGACCCGCTACATCCGGTCCGCCGGAACTGGAGGCGCTGCGCAGCAAGGTGGCGGCCTGCAAGGCCTGCGGGCTGCACGCCGGCCGCCGGCAAACCGTGTTCGGCGTCGGCAACCCCAGGGCCGACTGGATGTTCGTCGGCGAAGGACCGGGAGAGGAGGAGGACCGCCGGGGCGAGCCGTTTGTCGGCCGCGCCGGCAAGTTGCTGGATGCAATGTTGCAGGCGATGAAGCTGGACCGGACGATCGTTTACATCGCCAACATCGTCAAGTGCCGGCCGCCCGGCAACCGCAATCCTTCCCTCGAGGAAGCGGCCGCATGTATTCCCTACCTCACGCGCCAGGTCGAACTGATCGCGCCGCGGCTGATCGTCGCCCTGGGCGCGGTGGCGGCGCAGCGTCTGCTGGAAACCGACCGCCCGGTGGGCGCGCTGCGCGGCAAACTGCATTACGCCGCGCACCTTGAGCCGCCGGTGCTGGTGACCTATCACCCCGCCTACCTGCTGCGGTCGCCCGGGCAGAAGCGCAAGGCCTGGGAGGACCTGCAACTGGCAATGCGCGAGATGGCGGCGTTGCCCGGGGAGCAGAACGCCGTTTGAGCGTCGCGCGCGCCAGACGGTCGGCCACGCTCCGGGCGCTTTCGGGCGAGGTCTGGCGATGGGCGATGTACGACTGGGCCAATTCGGCCTTCGCCCTGATCGTAATGACCTCCTTCGTCCCGCTGCTGCTGCGCGAACACTGGTCGGCGGGCGAAACCTCCACCGAAATCACCTTCATCTGGGGTTCCGCCAACAGCATCGCGGCGTTGCTGCTCGCGCTGGCCGCCCCGCTGCTCGGGGCGCTGGCGGACCAGGGCGGTCGGCGCCGCCGGATGCTGGCGATATGCGTCGTGCCCGGGGCAATCTGCACCGTGATGCTCGCCCTGCCGGGCGCCGGGCACTGGGCGACGGGACTCTCCCTGTTCGTTCTGGCCTGGGTCGGCTATTCGGCCGCCAATATCTTCTACGACGCACTGTTGACGGAGGTGGCCGAGCCCAAACAGTACGATCTGGTGTCTGCCTACGGCTTCGCGCTGGGCTATATCGGCAGCGCGATGCTGTTTACCCTGTGCGCTCTGGTAACGGTGGACCCCGAGCGCTTCGGTCTGGGCTCGCAGGTGCAGGCCATGCAGGTGAGCATGCTGGCGGTGGGGGTCTGGTGGGTGCTGTTTTCGGTTCCGCTGTTGCGCGGCGGGCGCCGGACGGCCAACGCCGCTCGCCCGGCGCGTCTGGGCGCGGCCTGGCGGCAGCTTTGGTCGACCGTGCGCACCGCGCGCCGCTACCCGCAGCTTTGGCTGTTCCTTCTGGCGTATTTCCTTTATATCGACGGCGTGCACACCATCATCAAGATGGCGGTCGATTTCGGCGCCGCGATCAATCTTCCGCCTTCGGACCTGGTTTTCGCGATTCTCGTAACCAATTACATTGGGTTTCCGGCCACCCTGGCGTTCGGGTTCGCGGGGCGCCGCTTCGGGCCCCGGCGGTGCATTTACGTGGCCCTGGTGATCTATTGTCTGGTGACTCTCCTCGCCAGCATGGCCAGCGAAGCCTGGCATTTCTACCTGCTGGCGGCAACGATCGGCCTCGCCCAGGGCGGCGTGCAGAGCCTGAGCCGGTCGCTGTTCGCACGCCTGGCGCCCCCGGAAAAAACAACCGAAATGTTCGGCTTCTACAACATGTTCGGGCGTTTCGCGGCCATCCTGGGGCCTGTCCTTACCGGCTACGCGGCGCTGGTCCTGGGCAGTCAGCGCCTGGGCGTGCTCGCGATCCTGGTGCTGCTGGTGGCGGGCTTCATCCTCCTGACCCGGGTCAGGGAAGTGCCGACGGAAGCTTGAGGTCGAACGTCCTGGCGCAGTCGAGGGCCTCTTCGTAGCCGGCGTCGGCGTGGCGGATCACGCCCGTGGCCGGGTCGTTCCACAACACGCGTGCGATGCGCTCGTCCGCCTCGGCGCTGCCGTCGCAGCAGATCACGACGCCGGCGTGTTGTGAGTAGCCGATTCCGACGCCGCCGCCGTGGTGCACCGAAACCCAGGTCGCCCCGGAAGCACAATTCACCAGCGCATTCAGAAACGGCCAGTCCGACACGGCGTCCGAGCCGTCCTTCATGGCCTCGGTTTCGCGGTTCGGACTGGCGACCGAGCCGGCGTCGAGATGGTCGCGACCGATCACCACCGGCGCCTTCAGTTCGCCGCTGCGCACCATCGCGTTGAAGGCGAGTCCCAGCCGGTGCCGGTCGCCCAGGCCCGCCCAGCAGATGCGAGCCGGCAGGCCCTGGAACCGGATGCGTTTGGCCGCCATGTCCAGCCAGCGGTGCAGCGCCGAGTCGTGGGGCATGAGCTCCTTGACCTTTTCATCGGTGCGCGCGATGTCCTCCGGGTCGCCGGACAGCGCCACCCAGCGAAACGGGCCCTTGCCGCGGCAGAAAAGCGGGCGGATGTAGGCGGGCACGAAGCCGGGGAAGTCGAAGGCGTTCTTGACGCCGGTTTCCAGCGCCATCTGGCGGATGTTGTTGCCGTAATCGACCACCGGTATCCCGCGTTGCCAGAAATCGAGCATGGCCCGCACCTGCACCGCCATCGACTCCCTGGCCGCACGCACCGTTCCGGCCGGATCGGAACGCCGGCGCCGCTCGTGCTCCTCCAGGGTCCAGCCCTGCGGCAGGTAACCGTTCAGCGGGTCGTGCGCGGAGGTCTGGTCGGACACTGCGTCCGGCGACTGGCGCGAGTCGTTCGCCGAGCGCCGGGCCAGTTCCGGGAAGACATCGGCGGCATTGCCCTTGAGGCCGACGGAGACGGCCTGGCCGCGATCGCAGGACCCGTCGATCATGGCCAGGGCCTCGTCCAGACTGTTCGCCTGCCGGTCGAGGTAGCCGGTGCGCAGCCGAAAGTCGATGGCGGTCTGCCGGCATTCGACCGCCAGCATTGAAGCCCCGGCCATGGTGCAGGCCAGCGGCTGGGCGCCGCCCATCCCGCCCAATCCGGCGGTCAGGAACCACTTGCCGCGCATGTCGCCGGCGAAATGCTGCCGGCCCATTTCAACGTAGGTCTCGTAGGTTCCCTGCACGATTCCCTGGCTGCCGATGTAAATCCAGGAGCCTGCCGTCATCTGTCCGAACATCATCAGTCCCTGGCGGTCCAGCTCGTTGAAGTGTTCCAGCGTGGCCCAGTGCGGAACCAGGTTGGAGTTGGCGATCAGCACCCGGGGCGCGTCGGGAAACGTACGCAGGACGGCCACCGGCTTTCCGGACTGCACCAGCAGGGTTTCGTCCGCTTCCAGCGTCTTGAGCGCGGCCACCATGCGATCAAAGGCTTCCCAGTTGCGCGCGGCCTTGCCCCGGCCGCCGTACACGACCAGTTCCGCCGGGTTCTCCGCGACTTCCGGGTCCAGGTTGTTCATCAGCATGCGCATCGGGGCTTCGGTAAGCCACGACTTGCATGCGAGCTTCGCGCCCCGCGGCGCGCGTATGGTCCGGCTGGCTTTCATCACTTCATTTCCGGCAGCGCTTACAGTTCGCGCAGTACCCCATTCTTGAATACGCGATGGCAGGGGTTATGACCCAGAGCGTAACTGAGTTCATCCGGTGATTGCACATCCCAGACGGCCAGGTCGGCGCGCTTGCCTGTCTCGATCGAGCCGCGATCGGTCAATCCGAGCGCGAGCGCGGCGTTCACCGTGACGCCGCGCAGCGCTTCCTCCGGCGTCAGCCCGAACAGCACACAGGCCATGTTCATGGCAGTGAGCAGCGACAGCATCGGCGAGCTGCCGGGGTTGTGATCGGTGCTGACCGCCATCGGCACGCCCTCGGCCCGAATCGCCTCCACCGGTGGCTTGCGGGTTTCGTGGAGGTAGTAGTAAGCGCCCGGCGCCAGCACCGCCACGGTTCCGGCTGCCGCCATCGCCTCGATTCCCTCGGGGGAGAGGTACTCGAGATGGTCGCAGGACAGCGCGCCAAGCTCCGCGGCCATCGCCGCGCCGCCCGAATCGGAGAACTGCTCGGCGTGCAACCGAACCGGCAGGCCGAGCGCCCGGGCGCGCGCGAAGATGGCCCTGACCTCGGCCGTGGTAAACGCAAGGCCTTCGCAGTACGCGTCGACCGCGTCGGCCAGGCCTTCCGCGGCCACGGCCGGCAGCATTTCCTCGATCAGCAGGCGCAAATACCCGGCACGGTTGTCGCTGTATTCCGGAGGGACGGCGTGAGCGCCCAGAAAGGTGGCAATCACGTCGATTTCCGGGGTCCTTCCCAGCGTCCGCGCCACGCGCAGCATGCGCAGTTCGGTGTCGAGGTCCAGGCCGTAACCGGACTTGATTTCCACGGTGGTCAGGCCCTCGGCCATCAGCGTCCGCAGCCGGGCCGCGGCCGTTCCCAGCAGCTCGCCGTCATCCGCCGCGCGTGTTGCATCCACGGTCGAGACGATTCCTCCGCCGCTTGTTGCGATCTCTTCGTAAGTGGCGCCCGCGAGGCGCATGGCCCATTCGTTCGCGCGGTTGCCCGCATAGACGAGGTGCGTATGGCAGTCGATCAGGCCGGGCGTAACCAGCCGCCCTCCCAGGTCCAGTCGTTCTTCGCCGGACCGTGCCTCATGCTCGGCAGCCGGGCCCACCCACGCAAGGCGGCCGTTTACGATGCGCATCGCGGCGTTGGGCATCAGGCCATACGGTGCAGGGCCCTCCCGCATTGTGGCAATCCTGCAATTCCCGAGAAACAAACTCATGCAAACTACCGGCCCGCGGCTTGCGCCGGCGTCTCTGGATTCCGGCTAATTTGGCGCCGTTCCCGGTGTCTCACGCATCGCGGTCAGGATGCCTTGTACCTCTGTTGCCGATTCTGCTATGTGCCTGCGGCAAAATCAATACAGGAATTCATAGGGCTGGCGCATGCTGAAAGGCAACGAACTCATGGAACAGCACACTAGCGTCGTGACGAGCCTGTTGTTTTCGAAAGCGCTGACGCCGGACGGCTGGCGCGACGACGTGCGGGTCGAACTGGACAGCCAGGGCACGATCCTTTCGCTTGAGCCGGGCTGTCGTGACGCCGCCGTGCCCGCGGTCGGCGGCGTGGCCATACCGGGGGTGCCGAACGCGCATTCGCACGCGCACCAGCGGCTGCTGGCCGGGTTGGCGGAAGCGGGAGCCGGGCGGGGCGATTTCATGCGCTGGCGCGAACTGATGTACCGGGTCGTGGGCAGGATCGATCCGGACAGCTTTCAGGCGGTGGCGGCGCTGGCCTACATGGAGATGCTCAAGAGCGGCTATACCTCGGTGGCGGAATTTCATTACCTGCATCACGACGCCGGCGGCTCGCCGTACGCGCAACCGGCGGAAATGGGACTGCGCTGCATCGCCGCGGCCGAAGACGCAGGCATTGCGCTGACGCTTCTGCCCAGCCTCTATGCTCACGGCGGCTTCGGCCCGGCGACCGCGGGTTCCGGGCAGGCGCGTTTCGTCTGCGATAGCGGCGCCTATATGGAAATCTACTCGGCGCTTGCGAAAGCGGTCGAAGATCGGCCCGGAATGCGGCTGGGCTGCGCACCGCATTCGCTGCGCGCCGTCGACGAATCGCTCCTCGAGGAGGTGCTCGCGGCCGCACGGCAAATCGATCCCGATGCCCCGGTCCACATGCACGTCGCGGAGCAGCGATCGGAAGTGGCGGCCTGCCGGGCCTGGTGCGGCGCTTCCCCGGTGCAGCTACTGCTGGACAGCGTCGCGGTTGACGGGCGCTGGAACCTGGTTCACGCTACCCATATGAGCGATTCCGAACGGAGCGCGCTCGCGGCCACGCAAGCTACCGTCGTGTTATGCCCCACCACCGAAGCCAACCTGGGCGACGGCGCCTTTTCGGCCCGGGAATGGCTTGATCTGGGCGGTCAGTTCTCCATCGGATCGGACAGCCAGGTCACGATTTCGCCGGCGGACGAATTGCGGCTGCTCGAATATGCGCAACGCCTGGCTTCGGAGTCCCGAAATGTGCTGGTGGGACGGTCCGGCCAATCGCTGGGCCGGTCCCTGCTGGACACCGCGCTGAAGGGCGGCGCGGCTGCCCTGGCGCAGCCCTGCGGCTTCCTGGATGAAGGCGCGCGCGCCGATATCGTGGTGCTCGACAGCGAACACCCGGCGCTGATTGCCCGCGACGGCGACGAGATCCTCGATTCGTGGATTTTCTCCGGCGGCACGGCCTGCGTGCGCGACGTCTTCGTTGGCGGCCGGCAGGTCGTGAGCCAGGGAAGGCACGTCAACGAGCCTGAAATTGTGGGCCGCTATCGCGAGGCGGCCGAGGCGCTGCTGCAATGAACACGGGCGCAGCCCCGGCTTCGATCACGCTGGGTGAACAGTCGCTCGGCCTCAAGGCGATAGAGGCGGCACTGAACGGGCCGGTCAGCGTGGCTCTGCACCCCGAGGCGGCGAAGCGCTGCGAAACCGCGCACAAGGTGCTGCGCCAGGCCGCAGCGGGCGATACCGCGGTGTATGGCGCCAATACCGGTTTCGGGCGCCTGGCCCTGGAACGCATTCCGGCCGACGACCTGCGCACGCTGCAACTCAACCTGGTGCGCTCGCACGCCGCCGGGGTCGGCGAGCCTCTTCCCGGCGCGATCGTGCGCCTGGCGATGCTGCTCAAGTTGAACAGCCTTGCGGCCGGCTACTCCGGGGTGTCCGGCGAACTGCTGGACTTGTTGAGCCAATGCATCAACGAGGATGTACTGCCGGTGGTTCCTTCCCAGGGTTCGGTGGGGGCGTCCGGTGACCTGGCGCCCCTGGCCCACATGGCGCTGGTCCTGGTAGGGCGCGGCGAGGCACTTTACCGCGGACAGAGACTGACGGGCGGGCAGGCGCTGGCCGAGGCGGGGCTGGACCCGATCGACCTGGGCCCCAAGGAGGGCCTGGATCTCATCAACGGCACGCAGGTTTCCGCGGCCCAGGCGCTGGCCGGCATGATCGATGCGCGCCGCAACCTGAAGGCGGCCGTGGTGATCGGGGCCCTTTCCTGCGATGCCTTCAGGGCCACCGACGTGTTCTCCGATCCGCGCCTGAACGCGCTCAAGCCGCATCCCGGCCAGGTGGCGGTGGCGCGGGTGCTGCGCCGGCTGTGGGAGGGCAGCGAGATCCGTGCCTCGCACCTGGACTGCGACCGGGTGCAGGACCCGTATTCGTTCCGGTGCCAGCCCCAGGTGATGGGCGCCTGTCTGGACCTGGTCGACAACGCCCGCCGCACGCTGCTCATTGAAGCGAACGCGGTCACCGAAAACCCGCTGGTTTTCTCCAGGCAGGAGGAAGTGGTGTCCGGGGGTAATTTTCACGGCCAGCCGGTGGCATTCGCAGCCGACACGCTGGCCCTGGCCATCTGCGAGACCGGTTCCATGGCGGAACGGCGGATCGCTGCGCTGGTGACCGGCGAATTGAGCAGCCTCCCGCCCTTCCTCATGCCCGATCCCGGCCTGAATTCCGGTTTCATGCTGGCCCACGTGACGGCTGCCGCACTGGCCAGCGAGAACAAACAGCTGGCCACTCCGGCCAGCGTCGACAGCATTCCCACTTCCGCCAACCAGGAAGACCATGTGAGCATGTCGGCGTACGGTTCGCGGCGGCTGGCGCGCATGAACGCCAACGCCGCGGGGATCCTGGCCATTGAATGGCTGGCCGCCGCCGCGGGCATCGACCTGCTCCGGCCGCTACGGTCCTCCGACGCGCTGGAGCGCATCCACGGTTTGCTGCGCGAAAAAGTGCCCCGGCGGGTGGCGGACCGAGAGTTCGCGCCGGACATCGCCGCCGCGCGCGAGTTGATCGAAGACGACGTACTGACGGAACTGGCCGCCGAACTCGTGGCCGGCGAAGGCTGAACGGGCCCGGTGGAGGGGTCGTCCGTCCGCTCCATGGATCGCGGACCGGCTGACGGGCTGTACACCTGTACCCGTGGCCGCTCGGCGCTGGTGCTGTCGATTCCGCACTCGGGAAGGCGCGTGCCCGGTCCGATCGCGGCGCGCATGACCCCTCGGGCCAGGGAACTGCCCGACACCGACTGGCGCGTGGACGAACTCTATGACTTTGCCGCGGATCTCGGCGCGACGGTCGTCCGGGCCAACTACAGCCGTTACGTGGTGGACCTGAATCGACCCCCACACGGCGCCTCGCTGTATCCGGGGCAGGCGGTGACCGGGTTATGCCCGGTTACCGGGTTTGACGGGCGAGCGCTCTATGAGCCGGGACGGGAGCCCGACGACGCGGAGATCGAGCTTAGGCGCATGAGGTTCTGGCAGCCCTATCACGATCGGCTCGAGGCGGAACTTCAACGAGTGTGCGAGCGGCATGGCAAAGCCGTCCTGTACGACTGCCACTCGATCGCATCGGTCGTACCGCGGCTCTTCGAGGGCCGCCTGCCGGCGCTCAACCTGGGTACGAACCGGGGGCGGAGCTGCACGCCCGCACTGCAGGAACGTGTGGTCGCAGTGCTTGGGGGAAGTGGTTATGAATTTGCGGTCAACGGCCGCTTCATCGGCGGATTCATTACCCGCCATTACGGGCAACCGGAACGAGGCCTGCACGCGCTGCAAATGGAGATCGCACAGGATGCGTACATGGACGGCGCCGCACCGGAGGACTACAGTCGAGGCAGGGCCGCCACGCTACGGTCCTGCCTGCGACGCATCCTGGGTGTCCTCCTGGAGTGGGCCGATTCCACCGATCGGGATTGACCGGCGCCGGCCGCACGTCTAGATTGTCCGAAAAAAATGGCGATTCGGCTGGTTTTTGTCCACTGTGGGATTTGGGCCAGGTTGTGAATATTTGAATGCTCGAGATACGGAGACGCACATGAAGAAGTCGGTTATTGCAATAGCGGTTCCGGTTGTGGCGGCGGCATTGATCGTGCTGCCGGCCGGATACTTCGGCCAGGTGACCGAAACGACACTGAAGAACCGTATGGCGAACATGCCGTACGGCTTCCAGATGGAGCTCAAGGATTACCGGCGCGGCTGGTTTTCTTCCACGGCGCGGCTGGAGTGGGAGCCTTTGGGCGGCCTGCTCATGCCGGGCCTTGGGCCTCGGAGCCCGTTACCGGACGCTGCCCTGACGGATTTGCCGTCCGCCATCGATATGCTGGTTTCGGGACCGATCGCAATGGAAATCGAAATCGCGCACGGACCCGTATTCTTCGCCGTGGAGCCGGGTGCAGGCCTGTTTCATGCCCGGGGACGGGTCGATTTGGGGAACCGGGCAACCGACGGTGAGGAGGATCCGGCGGACAACTACATGGAGTTCTACGTGAGTTCCTTTTCCGGCGCAACGGTCGACAACCGCCTGGTAATACCGGCTGCGGAAGCGGAATTCGGCCCGATGGCGGTCAATCTGGCGGGTGCGCTGCTGGAAGGCGAATGGACCGGCCCGGAATCATTCCAGCTGCAGCATGTAGCGCTTGACACTATGGAAATGTCCATCGGCGTCGCCGGAACCGGCGTGCGTATTGCGATCTCGGATCTGGAAAGCAGCACCGAGTTCCCGCAGGGCCTCGAGGGCGGAGCGATTCTGGCGCCCTCGCAAGCGACCTCCTTCCTCGGTGAGATTCTCGTCGAGAGTTCCGAAGGCGATACCGTTTTTCGCATGACCGGCCTGAGCTCCGAGGACGCGACATCACCGGAAGAGGACGGGACTTATCGCGCCGACAGCGACGCGACGATCGAGTCCCTGGAAGTGTTGGGGCGCGAATTTGCGCCGATTGAAATCCGTCAGACGGTCGGGGGCTTAAGTGAGGAATCGTTGCTGAAACTGCTGTCGGCCTTGAGTGGAGGCATCGTGGAGCCGCCTGCCGCGCCGCAGGAGCCGGAGGAGAATCCGCAAGGTCCGTCCGCGACTCCTCCCAGCCTTCAGGTTGCCGCCGGGATGTCGCAGTTTTCCCGGGACATGCAGGAAGCAATCCTCGCAATGCTTGCGGACGGTCCGTACGCGGAAATCAGCGCCGGCCTGACCTACCAGGGAGAGCACGAGCTTCGTTCGGACCTGCACTACGCTTTTGACTCGGAACTCGCTCCGGCCACGGTGGAGGAGTTGAGTTTGTTAGGCGTTCTCTCCGGGCTGGAATTCACCATGGACGCCGAAATTGCGATTCCCGCCGCGGAAGAACTGTTCGGTCAGGGAATCATCCAGCTCGGTTTGATGCAGGGACTGTTTCAGCCCACCGAAACCACCTACACCGTGAGCGTGGCGCTCGGTAACGGCGTGCTCAGCATCAACGGCCGGCTGGTGCCGATACCCTTGGGTCCCCCGGCTGCTCCCGGCGCGGTTCCACCACCCGGCTAGTGCTTCTCCAGGATGCTGCCGTGGCCGTGGATTCGGTCGTGGATGCCTGAGCGGCGTAGCGCGTCCCAGTAGGTGACGGCGTTGATCGCCAGCACCGGCTTGCCCAGCCAGGCCTCGGCTTCGGCGCAGATGTCCATGGCCGGCAGGTTGGTCCCGACCTGCACGATGGCCTCGGCGTCGTCGCCGTCGAGTTCGCGGATGGCCGAGCGCATCTGCGGTCCCGTCGTGTAGGCGATCTCGATCGGCGACGGGCACTTGAGCCCGATCAGCCGCAGCACGTCGAAGCCCGCCTGCGCGAAATACTCGCGCACCTGCTCGTCGCCGCGCGGCATGTGCGGAGTCAGCACCGCGATTTTCTCGACCCCGAATGCGCGCAGGGCGGCGACGGTGGCCGTCGAGCCCATCGAAATCCCCACGCCGGCGCGCTGCTGAAGCGCATCCTGGAGTTCCGCCGCCTGTTTCACGCCGCCCCAGAACGCCTCCAGGGCCACGCCCATGATCACGTGGTCCACCTGCGCCGAGCAGACCCGGTCGATGGCGTCGCCCATGCCGTCGCGCATCGCCTGCACGTGCGCCAGGAAGTCCTTCTCGGTGGTGATCTTGCGCTGGCGGATGCTCACCCGGCCGGTGTGATTGGTCACGCCGGGCGGCCGCAGCAGTTCGCATTCCGGCTGCACCGTCGTGTTTGTGGAAGGCACGGCAATGCCGACGCGAAGGCGGTGGCCGTGGTAGTCGGTCATGGTGAATCTCCGGCGGGAAAAGGCTCGCGGGGATTGTAATTGCGCCGGAAATCGTTGACTATCCGCGCGGATGTCCGAGTCTCCCACCCCGACCGGCAACGTATACCGCCTGCTTGGTTTCATTCCGCTGCGCCTGGAAGAGGGCGTGCGTAACCGGCATGTAAACGCGCTTTACTTCGGGGCGTTCTTCTCGATCGGCCTGCTCACGTTCATCAATGTGCAGCAGGGCTATCTGTTCACCAACCTCGGCATTCCCGAGAGCGAGTGGGGCGGGCTGGCCGGTGGGCTCCTGCTGCTGAACGAACTCGTCGTGCTGGCGACCGTGTACCTGTTGGGGACCCTGTCCGACCGTATCGGGCGGCGGGTGGTCTACGCGCTGGGCTTCAGCATGGTGGGCATCTGCTACGTGCTGTATCCCATGGCCACTACGGCCCAGCACCTGTTCCTGTCCCGGCCGCTGTTCGCGTTCGGCGCCGCGTGCATTTCCGCCATGCTGGCATCGGTAATCAACGACTACCCCGAAGAGGCATCGCGCAGCCGGTTCCAGGCGGCGGCCTTCATACTCAACGGGATCGGCATCAGCGTGGTCAACGGGATGGCCGGCCGGCTGATCGAGGGCTACAAGGGCCTGGGCCTGGAATCGGTCATGGTGGGGCGGGCCACGTTTTGGACCGCGGCCGCAGCCTGCCTGGTCGTGGCCGTGGTGCTGATCGTGTTTCTCAAGCCGGGCGCGCCGGCGCAGGTGGAAAAGCGCGAGGGCCTGTTCAAGACCGCGGGCGTGGCGTTCCGCGCGGCGCGCAATCCCCGGGTGGGCCTGGCCTACATCGGGGCGCTGGTCTCGCGTGGAGACCTGGCAGTCGTCAGTGTTTTCTACTCGCTGTGGCTGCGTCAGGTGGGAATGGAGCAGGGCCTGACCAGCGAGGAGGCGCAGGCCCGCGCGGTCCTTTTCTACATCGTGGCCCAGGCGTTTGCGGTGCCGTGGGCGGCCATCATGGCGCCGATCCTCGACCGGATCGACCGCGTGGCGGGCATTGCGATCGCCATGTTCCTGGCCGCCTGCGGCTACCTGTCCATGCCGTTCTTCCCCGATCCCATCAGCAACTGGATGTTCCTGGGCGCGGCCCTGATCGGCATGGGCGAAATGTGCGCGCAGCTCTCGGCCATTGCGCTTATCGGCAAGGAAGCGCCGGTGCGCGGCCGGGGTTCGGTCATCGGCCTGTTCAGCTTTTTCGGCGCCCTGGGCATCATGGGTTCCGGCGTCTTCGGCGGCTGGCTGTTCGATCATTGGGAGAGTTACGGGCCGTTCGTAATGGTGGGCTGCGGGAACGTGGTAGTGTTCTCGCTGGCGCTGATACTGCTGCGCCGCGAGGCCAGGCGGCGCAAGGCGCAGTCCGCGCTCGTCGCAAATTCGTAAAGGGAGGGGACTCATGGAAACGGGAAGAAGGGAAGTATTGAAGAGCTTCGGCGCGGTCGGCGCCCTGGGGGCGGCGGCGCTGGCCTTCAGCCAGGCGCCGCGCAAGGCGATTGCGGACGGCCACGATTCATCCGGTGCGCCGGACTACCTGAGCGGTCCGTACCTGGACCTGCGCAGTCCCCAGGGCAACCAGATCGGCTATGCGCGCCTGAGCAGCGACCTGGACGAGAGCAAGCAGCGCTACGGCTGGTTCAAGGGCTACGTGATGGGCGTGCGGCCTGGCGAGAAAATCCAGGACCTGTTCGGATTCGCCGGTTTTGGGGTGTCGCGCCTGGAGACCCAGCCGGACGGCGGTATCGCCAGGGTGCTGCGCGAGGTGGGCTACTACACCGACCTGCATAGCGGCGAGATTATGGAGGAGTGGCACAACCCCTATCTCGACGAGACCACGTACCCGGTACCGATCGCCAACGATCCCTTCAATACCGTGATCCGGGACCACTTTCCGCCGCCGCCGCAGTACGGCGGCCTCAACGAGGACGACGTGCGCCCGCCGCGGCCCTTCATCCTGCCCTGGCGGCAGGTGGGAGATCGGCTGCAGATGGAGCGCCATATCCATCTCTACTACCCCAGCGCGCTCGATCCCGAAGTGTGGGTGCGCGAGTCCGCGGGCGAAAGGGTGCGGGTCTCGGAGTTCTTCTCTTATGCCCTGAGCGGCGCCGACATGCAGAATCCCGAACTCACCGCACTCCCCGTGCACGGCGTCTGGAACCGCACGACGCCGTGGCTGCCGTGGATGCTGATGGGTCAGGCCGAGGGGCACTGCCAGTACGCCTGCTTCATGGGGTCGGGCGAGGACCTGGAACAGATTCATGACCGGGCGTTGCTGGATTACGCCGAGAAGCACCATGCCAAGTACTTCAACGCGCCGGAGACCTATTCCCCGGACACGCCCAGCCTGTCCAGCCTGGAACTGTATGCCATTGAACAGACTCCGGCGACGCCCGCCGGCGGCGAGTAGCGTGCGCCTTCGCTCCCGGGCGATGTGCTGGTATCCTTGCAGGCCACGCGCCACCCGGCATATGAGGCCGGGCGGCTTCACGGGACCTGTGCGGCGGGTCTGAATCAGCGGAGATTTCAAAAAGAGGGGATCACCTATGCAATCGAAACGGCGGGAATTCATCAAGGGCTTCGGGGCCGTGGGGGCGTTCGGCGCCGCGGCGCTGAGTATGGGGGCCTGTGGCGACGTCAACGTAAACATCAATGACGACAGCGCCGATGCCGGCGGCGGCGACGCCGACGGTTCGCAGGATTATCTCGGCGGCCCGTATCTCGACCTGAGTACCGGGGAGGGGAACAAACTCGCTTTCGCCCGTACACAGGGCAACCTCGACGAGAGCAAGCAGAAAGTCGGCTGGTTCAAGGGTTACGTCATGGGCGTGCGCCCGGGCGAGAAGATCCAGGACCTGTTCGGTTTTGCCGGATTCGGCGTGTCCCGCCTGCAGCAGAATGAGGACGGCACGATTGCGAAGATCCTGCGCGAAGTGGGGTATTACACCGATCTGCAAAGCGGAGAAGTCCTGGAGGAGTGGCACAACCCCTACCTGGACGAAACGGTTCCCGTCGTGCCCATCGCCAACGATCCCTTCAATTTCGTGATCGCGGATCATTTTCCCGAGCCGCCGGCATTCGGCGGACTGAACGAGGAGAAGCCGCCCAAGGTTCCATTCAGGCTCCCGTGGACCCAGCGCGGCCCGCGCATGGACATGGAAGTGCACATTCACCTGTACTATCCCAACGCGCTCGATCCCGCCAAGTGGGTACGTGAGTCGACCGGCAGCATGGTCCAGGTATCGGAGTTCTTCGCCTATCACCTGAACGCGGCCGATATGCAGAATCCCGACATGACCACGCTGCCCTACCATGGCGTCTGGAACCGCACCACGCCCTGGCTTCCCTGGATGCTGATGGGCCAGGCTGACGGCTTCTGCCAGTACGCCGCCTTTATGGGCGCCGGCGAGGACCTGGAACAGGTTCACGACCGCAAGCTGCTCGACTACGCCGAGAAGCACCATCCCAAGTACTTCAACGCGCCGGAAACCTACGATCCGGAAACGCCCAGCCTTTCGAGCCTGGAGATGTACGCGATCGAACGCACGCCGGCGCCGCCCAGGGAAACGTAGGCCGTAGCGACACTCGAATCCGCACTCGCGGCTGCCGCCGGCCGGCCGCGAGTGCTTAGAGCCTGTTCACAGGCCCTGATGCCGCCGGCAAGGGAGCGATGCTGAGATGGCCCGCGGAATCAACCCGGCCAAGGACCTCGATCTGAAGCCGGATCCTTCAGGCATCCGTCTGATCGGCCTGTGGTTCGTGCCCGGCCTCACGCGCGCCAATGGCTGGTCTTTCATTTTCCTTTCGTTCACGGCCGTCGGCCTCCTCACCGCAATAACCGGCGTTCAGACCAATGTCTTGAGCGAGAACTTCGGCATCGCAGCCAGGGACCAGGGTCAATGGATCAGCGCCCTTGTGCTGTGGACGGAATTCGTGCTGCTGGCCGTGTTCGCCGTCGTGGGAGTTGCCGCCGACCGTATCGGCCGCCGCCAGCTCTTCGCGGTGGGGCTGGTCTTCATGGGCTTCAGTTATGTCTTCCACGCCTACGCCGGCGAAATCTGGCAGCTGTTCGGGGCGCGTGTCGCCTATGCAATCGGCATCGGTGCGGCCACGGGGATGCTGGGCACTATCCTGGCGGACTACCCGCAGGAAGTCTCGCGCGGCCGAGTGGTGGCGATCAGCGGTGCGCTCACCGGCCTGGGCGTGGTGCTCATCAAGCTGATGTTCGGCGATGGCGCCCGGGTGGTGGTGGGAAGCCTGGACCTTCCCGAGGAAAGTTCCCTGACCGTGGGCCTGTACCTGATCGCGGCGGTCGCATTCGTGTCGGCCGCGGTGGCGGCCTGGGGCCTGCAAGCCGGCACGCCCACCAAACGTGAAGAGCGCCCGCCGGTCAGGGAGCTGCTCACCGCCGGCGTGCGTGAAGCGGTCCGAAACCCGCGCATTGCCGTGGCCTACGCTGGCGCCTTTGTGGCCCGCAGCGACCTGGTGATCCTGGGCAGCTTCCTGACCCTTTGGGGGCGGTTTGCGGTCGAGAGCGCAGGCATAAGCGGGTCCGACGCCCAGGCGATGAGCGTGCGCCCCTTCGCCGTCGCCCAGACGGCCGGGCTGCTCTGGATCGTCCTGCTCGGCTTCCTGCTTGAGAAGCGCGACCGGCTGTTGGCGCTGGCCGTGGCCTTCGCAGTGGCCACGATCGGTTACCTGGGGATGTGGTTTGTCGACGACCTGCTCTCGGCGGGAGCGATTCCGCTGCTGTGCATGCTGGGCGCGGGGCAGATCAGCGCCTTCTGGGGCGCCACTACACTCATCGGGCGCGAGGCGCCGAAGGCATCGCGCGGCACGGTCGTCGGTGCTTTCAATCTGAGCGGCGTGCTGGGCATACTGGTTTTCGTGGCGCTGGGCGGCGTGTTGTACGACAAGTACGGCCCGGCGGCTCCATTCCTCATGGTCGGCTGCGCCAACCTGCTCGTGATGGCCGCGGCCGGAGGGCTGGCGCTCAAGGAATCGCGCGACGCCGCCGCGGCCCGGAGCGCTGAGGGCGCCGCCTGAGGCCGGTCTACTCCGGGAGGAAAGGACTTGAGAGACACAGGCGAGCGCGTCAACTGGCGCGCGCTTCTGAGCCCGTACTTTCTGCAGGTGTTCGGCATTTGCCTGTTCGGCTGGACGCTGGCCAACATGGACCAGGCCTTCTTCGGCTATGCCATCCCCCCGATCAAGGAAACCTTCGCGATCGGCGATCCGGAGATCGGCCTGATTCTGTCGGCTTCGTTCCTGGCCGCCGCGATTTTCGTCGTCGTGGCCGGGCTGCTCACCGACCGCTATGGCCGGCGGATGATGTTCTCCGTGTTCCTCGCCCTGTCGGCGCTGATGGTCGGCCTGTTTTCGCTGGCCGAAACGTTGTGGATGCTGGTATTGCTGCGCCTGCTCGGCTGGTGCCTGTGTTCCGGAATGGTCCCCATCGTCAATTCCTACGTGGTGGAGGCCTCGCCCGCCCGCTTTCGCGGATTCAATGCCGGCATCCTTCAGATCGGCTATCCCCTGGGCTGGTTCATCGGCGGACTGCTGGCGGTCGAACTGATGGGCAATCCCGAGATCGGGCGCGTCGTGGGCGGGTTTCTCGAATCGCTGGGCCTGATTTCCGCCGAGGCGGTGCAGGGGACCGGAAGCTGGCGCCTGCTGTTCATGGTGGCATTCCTGGTCATACCCATCGCCGTAGCCCTGTACTGGTTCATTCCCGAGAGCCGCAGGTTCCTGGCCGAGAAAGAGGCGCAGGAGGCCGCCCCCGATGCGGGCATGACGGCCCGCGATCGCATATCCCTGCTGCTCAGCAAGCAATACATCCGCCGCGTGTCGCTGGGATGGATCGCTTCGCTGACCTTCGGCGGCGCCTACGGGGGAACCGCGTTCTTCTTCCCGACGTTCTTCCATGAAGTGCGGGGCCACACGCTGGAGGAGGCGAACCTGATCGTTGGCATTTCCTACGGCATCGGCGCGCTGGGTTATATCGGCTCTTCGCTTGTCGGGGAGTTCCTGACCACCCGCCGCAACACGGTGGCGATCTGGGTCTTCACCGCCATCCCCATCGCCGCCGCGGTTTTCTGGCTCGATCTGGGACTGGGCGCCGACATTGCGCTGATGGCGGCGATGACCTTCTTCTTCTACGGCACCATCGCCGTGCTGCAGACTTACCTGGCGGAAGTGTTTCCCACCCGGGTGCGGGCCACCGCGGTGGCTTTCGTGGCCGGAGTCGGCATCAATGTCGGCTTCGCCTTCTATCCGCTGGTGGTCGGGGCGCTGGTGGGGATCATCGGCTGGCAATGGGCATTCACCGTCACGGTGGTACCCAGTCTGCTTCTGACGGGGATCTCCACGCTCATGCAGATCAACGTGCGGTCCGGCGAGCGCCTGGAGGACATCTCGGATTAGCCGAACGCCGCCCGTCAGTAGACGCGGGGGATGATCCGCCAGGGAACCCGCTTGCGGTATTCCTCCCACAGCGCGCCGTATTTCTCCGCGCAGCGGCGGTCGTCGTCGCGTTCGCGGGGGACCAGCAAAGCCAGGTAATACAGCGGGTACAGCCACGGCCCCAGCGCCAGCGGCCAGCCCAGCGACAGGGCCAGACCGATGGCCATCAGAATCTCGCCCGAGTAGTTCACGTGCCGGGAGACGCCCCAGAACCCGCTGCACAGGACCCCGTGAGTCCCGTCGGAGATGGATTCGGGCTGAATGACTCCGAGGAAGGCGCGATCGGGGTCCCGCTTGAAAGTGAATTTCTGCATGTTCGAACCGCGGGCCAGGATCCAGCCGCCGAAGAAGATCAGCGCCGCCAGGAAGTAGAGCCATCCCGGGGCGCCGGGATTGGGGCGGTCGGCGACGGCCCACAGGCCCACGGCGTAGAACCAGGGATACCACGCCAGGCAGCCCCAGATGAGCTTGAAGCCGACGCGTTCGGCGACCAGGTCGTAGGTATACAGGTGAACGCGTTCGAAGAACAGGTAATCGCAGATGAACCAGGTGAACAGCATGACGTGGAGCACGACGCCGGGGGAAAGATCGAGGGGGTTGTCGAGGTGGTGGTGGGCGGCGAACGAGAGCAGGTTCAGTTGCAACAGCGTCGCGCCGGCTACGTACAGATACATCTTCGCGTCAACCCGGCCTCCGAACAGTTGCGGGTTTGCGCGCCGGCCCAGGTAATACTCGGCAAGCGCCGAACGCCCCCTGCCGGGTGCGGAGAAAACGGTTGCCGCGGACACCAGCAGGCCCAGCACGCAGGCGCCGGCCGCGCCGGACCAGCGATGCCGCCACAGCCAGTCCCAGGGCACCAGGCCGTAATGCCCGAGAACGAACCAGGCTGCGACGCACAAGGCGAATACGCGCAGACCGTTAAGCCGGTAGCCAAGGCGCTGGCCGGTTTCCTCGTGCCGGGCGTAGCCTCTGACCCGGCGGGCCGGCAGCACCAGTTGCAGGACCAGGATGATGCCGAATATCAGCCAGGCGGAGAAGAGGCCCGCAATGGACCCGCTCATATGACCTTTTTCATCATCTTCCCGGTCAGGCGGATCAGGGGCCTGCGCGGCAGCGCTCGGGTGATGAGCTGCCAGCCGATCCGGTTGAGCAATCCGGGGACCACCCTGGGGCCCTTGCCCAGCGCGTCCAGTGTGGCTCGCGCCACGGTGTCGGGAGGCAGCATCCCCGGCGACTCCCGGCCGAAGTTCCTAAAGTAGCCCGGCGTGCTGATCGCGCCGGGGCAGGACACCACCACATCGATGCCTTCTCCGCCCAGCTCATACCAGAGTGCTTCGCCGAGCGTGGTATTGAATGCCTTGGTCGCCGAGTATGCGGCGAGCCCCGGCCAGCCCTGCAAACCCGACATCGAGGACATCAGGACCACGGCCCCGCGGCCGCGTTCCCGCATGGGGTCGATCAGCGCACGGACGAGCGTAAGCGGACCCAGCACATTCACCTGCGCGATCTCCTCGAGCGTGTCCTGGGCAAGTTCCGCAAAGGGGCCGGTGGGGATCAGCGCCGCGTTGTAGACCAGCAGGCCCGGCGAAACGTCACCGCAAACGGTCTCGAATCGCGAAGCCAGGTCCGGACCCGACAGGTCCAGCTTCTCCCAGCGGGTCTCGACCTCGTATTGTGCGGACAGCCGCCCCGCCAGTTCCGCCAGCGGTTTTGCGCGGCGCGCCAGCAAAATGACGTTCATGCGGCGCGCGGCGAGCTGCTCGGCGAAAGCGGCGCCCAGGCCCTCGGATGCGCCCGCAACCAGGGCCCACTCCCCGTAACACTCAGGGAAATTGCTCACTGGCCGTACAGTAACCCATATGCCGGAAAGCAATGACATTCGGCCCGGTCGGAACGTACACGTGACGCTTGTGCTCGGCGGGCAACGCCGGGAATTTCGCATGGACCCGTCACGGGGACTGGATATCGTAAGCGCCGCCATCGAGGCGGGGCACACGCCTCCGCATTCCTGCCGCAGCGCCATCTGCGCCACCTGCCGGGCGCGGCTTGTGGAAGGAGAGGTCCGCATGCGCCGCGACCATGCGCTGCTGGAAGAGGAAATCGAAGCCGGCTTCGTGCTTGCCTGCCAGTCGCTTCCGCTCAGCGAGAGCGTGGTCCTGGATTACGAAATCGAGACTTCCTGAACAGGTTGCCGGAAAAGCCTCCGGCGGCTGGGCAAAAGGGCTTTGATGTTATTATTCCAAGCTTGGTTTCCCCGAATTTCGGGCACACGTGCCCTGGAGGAAAAGCGGATGAAGAAAGGCAGTATTAGCTTGGGATTGCTGGCCGTCGTGATGATCTCTCCGATGGCCATGGCCCAGGACGACGGCATGGTCCTCGAGGAGATCATCGTCACGGCCCAGCGGCGCGAGCAGAGCCTGCAGGAAGTTCCCGTGGCGGTGACCGCCTTTACCGGCGAGGCGCTTGAGATCGCCAACATCACCGAGGCGGCCCAGTACCTCAATCTGACGCCCAATGTCAGCTACACCGAGGACGGCCAGGTGGGTTCCCGCGGCATCAGCATCGCGATGCGCGGGGTCAGCAACATCAACACCGACGAGAGTTCCTTCATCCAGTCGATCGGCGTCTACCTCGATGAGTTCAGCGTAGCTTCGGTAGGGCAGGGCACGGTCAACCCGCAACTGCAGGACCTGGAGCGGATCGAAGTGCTGCGCGGCCCGCAGGGCACCTACTTCGGCCGCAACGCCGTGGGCGGCGCGCTCAACCTGACCACCCGCAAGCCGCAGCCCGAATTCGACGCCAGCGCCAGCCTGGGCTTCCGCATGTTCGAGGGCGCCAGCGAGCAGGCCGATTTCAGCGGCATGATCAACATGCCGGTCAGCGAGAATTTCATGCTTCGCGGCGTGCTCTATTACGAGGACTCCGGCGGCCTGGTCGAGAACATCGTTCCCGGCGGCGGCGACTCGGGCCACGAATACACCATGGCCCGCGTGTCCGCCCGCATGATGCTCGACGAGTCCACCACCGTGGACCTGATGCTCATGCAAAGCGACGAGCAGCAGGGCCACGACGAGAACGTTCCGGCCGGCGTATGGGATACGGACTCGGTGGCCACCTTCCTGTTCCGCGGCCCCTCCGGCGGATTGCAGGCCCCGGTGGATCCCGGCACCGGATTCTGGCCGGAAAACCGCAACAAGACCGCCCGTTCGGCCATAGGCGAGAAGAACGACAACACCACCAGTCTGGCCATTCTGAAGGTAAGCCGCGAGATGTCCGACACTTCCACGTTGAACTGGATCACCGGCTGGATCGACACCGACACCGACCGGGTATTCGACAACGACCTGGTGCCGGAAAACGTGGTGTTCCGCGAGCAGACTCGCGAAGGCACTTCCTTCAGCACTGAACTTCGTCTGGACATCACATCCGATGACTTTGACTGGACCATCGGCGCGATGTACGCCCGCGACGAGAAGGAAATCGACAGCAATGTGCAGTTGGGCACGACCACCGTCGTCAACGGCGTGGACCATGCGGCAATCGGCTCGCTGCCCCCAACCTTCCTCGGCGACATTTGGGGTTGGGGGGAAGGATCTTTCTGCCTGGGCTGCGCCATAGACGGGTTTGAATTGACCAGTCTGGCGGTCTTCACCGACGTGACCTGGCACATGACCGATCGCTTCGATTTCACGCTGGGCGGTCGCTACACATCCGATGACGTATCCAATACCTACCTTCCGTTTGGATCATCGCCGGCAGGTCCAAAATTGCCGCGCTGGCCCAACGACCTGGTGCCGACCGCCGAGATCAGTGGCGAGGAAACGTTTACCGACCTTTCGCCGCGGATGGCGCTTTCCTACGACATCACGGACGCGGCCACCGTATATGCGACGGTGTCGCGGGGATATAAGGCCGGCGGTTTCTCGCTGGCCCGCAACGGCGCGGACAACTCGGCGGTGAACGAGACCTTCCGTCCGGAAATTCTGACCAACTACGAGCTGGGCGTGAAGTCCGAACTCTTCGATGGCCGCGCGCGCTTCAACGCCGCGGTGTTCCAGCTGGATTGGGAGGACCTGCAACTCGAGACCTTCTTCTTCCTGGTGCCCGGCGACGCCACCACCAATGTGGAGCTGACGATCAACGTTCAGGAAGCACGCGCAACAGGCCTGGAGGCCGAGCTGGCGGCGCTGGTCAGCGAGAACCTCACCATTACCGGCGGAATCGGCGTGATCGATACGGAGATCCTGAGCGACGACGTGGCCCGTTTGAGCGGCAACCTTTTCGTGAACCTGAAGGGCGAGCCGCTGCCGCGGGCGCCGGAACTGACCTTCAGCATGGCGGCCGACTACCAGTTCACGCTGGATCGGTGGGACGGATGGGCAAGACTCGAGTGGATCTACAAGGACTCGCAGTTCTCCACCATCGAGGACGTAACTTACCTGCAGACCAGCGGTGCGACGATCTACCGCGATCCACTGACGCAATCGGATTGGATCGCACAGGTTCCCAGCCGTTCCGACGGCTTCCCCTTCCGTACCCCCGAGGTCGACATCTTCAACCTGCGGGCCGGCGTGCATCTCAATGAGTGCTGGGAGGTTGTGGCTTACGTCGAGAATCTGACCGACGAGGAGTACTTCACGGGAACCGGCGAGAACTTCGGTTTCAGCGGCTTCCGGCTGCGTCCGCATCCGCGTATCTGGGGCGCCAAGGTCAACTACAAGTTTGGCCGTTAGGCGGTCGGCCGGCATAGCCCCGGGAACGAGGGCGTCCCGCCCTCGACGAGGGCAGTGCGCCTTCGTTCGCAGGGCCCTCGCGCCGATTCCGGCCTGCCTGGCGCTGGCGCTTATCGCGCCTTCCCCGGCCACTGCCCAGACCCGCGATGTCAATTTCGCCGTGGTGGGCAAGCACGCTGGATTTGAGCAGGTTGGCGACGGCAGACCGCAGCGTTTGTATTACTCGTTTTTCTCGGAAATTTTTCTGGCCGACGGAACACCGCTGGGCGAAGCCACGCTGGTCCGGCCGGATGGCCGCGAGGTGCCGTTTACGGATCAGCGCCAGGTCGTGGGTCCCGCGCGCGACCGGATTCTGCTGATCCGGGGCGACCGGCGGTACGACAGCGAGGCCGACCTGGACGAATCGTGGCCTGACGGGGAGTACATGTTCCGTTACCGGCCCCCGGGAGCGAATGAAGATGTTTCAATTGCGGTTACGCTGGGGGACGGCGAGTACCCGGGCGGTCCGACGGTTCGGCTGGAACAGAGAGGCGCCGAAGTGAGGACAGACAGCGTCGACCCGATGCTGGACCTGGTCGTGCGGTTTGCGCCCTTCGGATCGGGCCACGCGGACCCGCGCGAGATTTGCGATGACTTGATCTTCGTGATCCTGCGCGACGAGGAAAGTTACAAGGTGGATCACAGCGGCCGGCCGTTTCAGGGCCAGCGATTCATGCTTTATTCCGACACCGAGCGCATCATCCCGGCCTCCGCCCTGGCGCCCGCCAGCCGTTATACGCTGAGCGTGGAGCACGCCACCCTCGAGCAGACCGCCCGCGGGGCCGGTGTGCCGGTGATGTCCACCCGCGCGGTAACGACGGCGCTGGAGATCGAGACGCTGCCGCCGCTTCCCCAGATCATGGACTAGAAGAACACTTCCAGAGGCTCGTGGGGCGCATCGCAGTCGATCAGGTCCACGCGCTTTTCCCGAATCAGAAAACCGCTCTTCGCAATCCGTAACCGGTAGGTGAACAGCCCGGCGAACATCCGAACGCGGTCCCCTTGCCGTTCACTCATATGGAATCGCCGCTCGACCACCCAGTCTCCGCTGGCGTGGTCGATTTCGCGCAGCGCCGCCGGCCCGACCGTGCGGCTCGTGCGGATCCCTCCGGCGAGGGAATGCGCCGACTCGTGTTTCAGGCGGGTGATCCTCATGCGCATCAGCGTACGGTCCTCGTGGAACAGCGACGAGTGCGATTGCGCTTCTTCCTGTTCGGGAGAAAGCGGCGCCCAGTAGCGGCAGTCGTCCGTGAACAGGGCCAGCCAGTCTTCGTAACGTTCGCGATCAAGCAGCTCGCATTCCCGATACAGGAGACGCTCGGCCTTCTGCAGTTGCGATCGGGCAACCCTGTGTCCTTCAACCAGGACGATCATCGGCCGGCCGTCATGTATTCGCGCCAGGCACGGTACTGGGCACGGACATATTCTTCGTCGAGCGCGGTGCTTGTGCCGCCGTCCCGCGGGCCGGCCTCCCGCCGGTGCTGGCTCACCCTGCCGGAAGAACTTTCCAGTCCCCGCTGCACGCGCCGGTATGCCTCCGCGTCGTCGGGCTTGACCAGCGAGGAGGGGGAGTGAATCGTGTTGGCGTAGCGGATGTTGCGGCGGAAGTGCGATTCGGGCGCTCCTTCCGCGCGCAGGGTCCAGCTTTCGACCAGCGTGCGGTCCACGGCCAGCGGAGTCAGGCGGCGCATCTGCATGTATTGCGGGTGCGCCGAAGCGCCCGGGTAGAAGCAGGCGTTGTGCAGGTTGCGGGTCAGCGCCTGCCCGGCGCGTTCCGCGCCCCAGGCCTCGGCCAGCGCCTGCCGGTACGCCGGGTCCTCGCCGTCGGCTTCCTTGCGGAAACCGCTCATGTCACTGTGCCCGTAAGGGTGGCAGCGCACCTTCAGGTCACCGAAAACCGCGAGCGGCTGGCCGTTGGCGGCCACCCACTGCACTTCCTGCGGCGGCTCATCCACACGGGCCGCGGCGCGGGCGGCCGCGATCGAGGATTCGTGCACGGCCGGGGGATGGACACCGTCGTGCAGGTTCTCCAGGTACACCTTCCAGTTGCAGCCAAGCACAATGGCCAGGCGTCCTCCGGCGATCGAGAGGCTGCCGGAAGGCGAGCGGTCCGCCATCAGGTCCAGAGCTTCGCGGGCCGGGCCGAGGAATTTCTCCAGCGGCAGCGGATTCGAAGGCGTCTGCAGCCGGACAAAGGCGAAGTCCCGGTAGGTCTCCACAGGATACGCGTCGAGCGCCCAATCCGGATGCCCCGCGCGCGGCGCGTCTTCGCCGACGTAGCCGTCGGGCAAAGGGAGCTGCTTGAGCGCGCCGTCGGTGCCGTAGGTCCATCCGTGATACGCGCAGCGCAGGCGCCTGGCGCGGCCGCAGGCTTTCCCGATGAGTTGAGCGCCGCGATGGGCGCAGCGATTGAGCAGCGCGCGTGGCGTGCCGTCCCGGTGGCGGATAAAGATCAACTCCCGGCCGGCAACGGACACGCGCCGATAGTCGCCGGGTCGGGGGATTTCACTCAAGTGGCCCAGGTAACTCCAGCTTCGCGCGAAAATCCTCTCGATCTCCGCGGCGAATACCTCACGGCTGGTGTAGACCCGCCCGTCAACGGAACTGTCGCGTACCAACCCCTCAAACATCGCCGCATATAGTACGGGCGCATGACGGGATCGAGTAATCCTCAGCGCAGGTGGTGGATCGTGGCCGTGGCCGCGTTCGGGCTCTCGACCAGCCCGGGCCAGTTCGCCTTTGGCGCCTTCAGTCTCTTCATCGAGCCGTTGGAGCAGGAATTCGGCTGGTCCCGCGCCGACATGAGCCTGGCCCTGACCCTCTTTACCGCCTGTCTTGCGGTGACCCTTCCGTTCATGGGCAGGTTGGTGGACCAATACGGTTCGCGGCGGGTGCTGGCGCCCTCGATGCTGGTGCTCGGGGCAGGACTGTGCGTCCTGGGCTGGCGGCTCGACGCGCTATGGATACTGCTCACCATCTACGTCCTGATCGGCGTGCTCGGCGCCGGCGCCAACAGTCCGCCGTATATGCGCACCGTGTCCTCGTGGTTCGACCGCCGCCGTGGACTGGCCATCGGCACGGCGATGGCGGGCGCTGGGCTGGGGTACGCCTACGTTCCGCCGATGGTGCGCTATATCAACGACGCATACGGCTGGCGCTTCAGCTTTCTGGCGCTTGGGGCCATCATCATTTTCGTGGCTACGCCGCTGGTGGCCCTGTTTCTCAAGGACCCTCCGCACCCGCAATCCGCCGAAACGCCGGGCCCGGACGGAGCCGTCGCCGCAACTACCGGCGACGGCTGGCGCCAGGCGGTGGGCCGGGGCGTTTTCTGGATGCTGATCTGCGTGTTCGCGCTGTTGTCGTTCAGCCTTTACGGCATGCTGGCGCACTTCAAGCCCATGCTCAGCGAAATGGGTATTCCGGGCGCGGAGGCCGGATGGATCACCGGCATGGTGGGCATCGCCGTGATGGTCTCGCGGGTCGCGATCGGCTATCTCATCGACCGGATCTTCGCGCCCCGCGTGGCCCTGGTGGTGTTCCTTCTTTCGGCGGTCGGCATGGTCGTGCTGTCCACCGGCAATGCGGCGGGCTTCGCGATACCGGCGGCCGTGCTGCTGGGCCTGAGCATGGGCGCGGAAATCGATCTGCTCGCCTATCTCGCAGGGCGCTATTTCGGCCTGAAGTCCTTTGCCGTCATATACGGCCTGCTGTTCAGCGCATTCCTGGCCGGCACGGCGCTGGGGCCCTGGGCCTACGGCGCCGCCTATGACGCCGACGGTTCCTATTCCGTCATGCTGCTGGTGGGCGCCGGTTGCTGCGCGCTCGCCGCGCTGGTTACGGGCTTTTTGCCGCGCTGGTCCGAGCAGGTCCCTTGATGAGGGCGTGGGTGAACCGGCTGGCCGAGGCCGGCAAACTGCTGACCGTGGAGCGGGAGGTCGATCCCCTGTTCGAGCTGGCGGCGGTGACCAGGCGGGCCCAGGAGGCGGGCAATCGCCCGATCCTGTTCCGTAACGTAAAGGGGACCCAGCTTGAGGTGGTCACCAACCTGTTTGCCGACGGGGAGCGCCTGAGGCGCCTGGTACCGGTGGAGGAGGGGCCGTTCGCAGCCGCCTACGCGGGCATGCTCGACGCGGCCGAGGCCCGGGTCGAGCCGCCGACCCGCGAAGCGCCGGCGCCGGAAGACCTTCGGCAGGGGCAACTGGCCGACCTGCCGCTGATCACCTACCACGAGCGCGACGCCGGGCCGTATTTCACCGCGGCAATCGTGCTGGCGCTGGATCCGGATACGGGCGTGCCCAATCTTTCCTTTCACCGGGCGATGTACGCGGGCCCGCGGGAACTGCGCCTGCGGCTGGGCGACAGTCACGATTTGACCGACTACCAGCGCCGGGCCGAGGAGGCCGGGCAGGCGCTGCCGGTGGCGCTCCTGGTCGGGGTCCCGCCGGGCGTTTTTCTGGCCGCCGGCACGCACCTTCCCGCCGGAGTGAATGAGTACGCGCTGGCCGCGGAATTGGCGGGCGGGCAGGTGGACGTATATCCGGGCGCGCGCACCGGACTTCCCATCCCCTGCGCCACCGAGGTCGTCGTCGAGGGCCGAATCCTGCCGGCGGAGAGGCGCCCGGAGGGACCGTTCGGCGAGGTGCTGGGGTACTACGTTCCCGAGGCTCCCAACCACGTCATGCAGGTCGACAACGTGACCTGGAGGCGCGATGCACTGTTCCACAGCCTGCTTTGCGGTTCGCGCGAAGACCTCGCGCCGCTGGAAGCGATCAATGCCGCGCGCGTGTACCGCGACCTGAGCCGGCGCCTGCCGGGAATCGTGGATGTATCGTGCGCGCCGGCCTTCATGAACACGACGGTGCAGATCCGCCCGCAATACGCGGGTCACGCCCGGGACGTCATGGATGTGGTTTTCGACAGCCACGCCGACTACAACCAGTTGTGCTGTGTGGTTGAGGAGGACGTGGACCCCGGGGACATGAACTCCGTGATCCATGCCTTCATTACCCGGGGCAGGGTCGATGCGCGAACCCTGGTGATCAGCGACCGTACGGGGTTCTACCGCGATACCCAGGACGATTTCGTGGGACGGGTAGGGCTGGACGCCACCCGCCCCTTCGGCCGGGAAGACGAATTCGTCGTCAAGGAAGTACCGGGGCTTGACGCCGTGCGGCTCGAGGACTACCTCACGCGCGGCAGCAGGATATAGGGCCAGGGGCTGGGCATTTCGCTCACCGGCATTTCGATCAGCCCCGGGGCGTCGGCATCGAGCGCTTCGCGCAGGGCTTTTCGCAGTTCTTCGGGCGTGCGCGCCCGCCAGGCTTCCAGCCCGAATGACTCGGCCATCGCCTTGAAGTCGGGATTGGTCAATTCGGAGGCCAGCACGCGCCCCGAGTAGCGTTGCGCCTGGTCGCGTCGAACGTTGCCGTAGGCGTCGTTGCTGAACACGATGACCACAACGTTGAGGCCGTGGCGTTTTGCCGTGGCCATTTCCGCGCCCGCGTACAGGAAACCGCCGTCGCCGGCGAAAGCGACGACCTTGCGGTCGCGGTGCGCCGCCTGCACTCCAAGGGCGGTGGGGTAGCCGTATCCCAGGTTGCCCTGGAAGTTGCTGCTGATGTAATGCCGCGCCCGGTAGGAGGGAAACGCGAACCAGGACGTATAGGCCATTTGCGTGACCTCGTCCACCAGGAAGCCGTCTTCCGGCAGTTCCTCCCGGACCACCTTGAGCACCCCCATCTGCGGCGCGTTGTTGCGGTGAAAATCCTTCTCGAAGCGGCGTTTCAGTCCCAACAGCTCCTTCCTGCGCGACCCACGCTTGCGGTTGGCGCTCTCCAGCGCTTCGGCCAGGTCAGCCAGCCCGGCGCCGGCGTCGCCGCACAGCGCCACGGTCGGCGCCCGCCCGCGGTTGAACGCGCTGTCATCCGCCTCCAGCCGTACCACCGGCAGGTCGTCGTCCAGGCCCCATTCCAGTTCGGGCTCCGTGAACCGGGTGCCGACTGCCAGCACCGCGTCCGCATTGCCCCAAAGCGCATGGGCCACCGGCAGGTTGATTCCCAGGTAATGACGCTCGTCGATGACGCCCTTGGCATTGAAGTTGGCGGCCGCCGGCGCCTGCAGCATTTCCGCCACGCGCTTGAGTTCCTCACCCGCATCCAGCGCGCCTGCTCCGGCGATGATGATCGGATTTCGGGCGGAACCCAGGATGCGGGCCGCCTCCGTCAGTGCGTCCGGGTCCGGTCTGTTCACTTCGTACGAGGAGGCCGGCTCGGGCAGCGTGGCTTCGCACTCGCCCTCCATCACGTCCGGAGCCATTTCCAGCGCCACGGGAAGTGCGCGCCCCGTATGCAATTGCCGAAATGCTTCGGCCACCAATTCCGGCGCATCCGCGCCGTTGGGAATACGCTTCGCCCACTTCGTCAGGCGCCGGAGGATCCCGAGCTGATCGTGGATCTCGTGCAGCATGCCCCATCCCTGGTCGATGTGTTGCGAGGGGACCTGCCCCGCCAGGCAGAGCACGCGCGAGTTGGTGGCATAGGCCGTGACCAGCGCGGAACCCGAATTGAGGACGCCCGGTCCCGGTACCACGCTGAAAACGCCGGGGCGCCCGGTAGAGGCGGCGTAGCCGAGCGCCATGTAGGCGGCGCCCTGCTCGTGGCGGGAGTTGATGACTTCAGTGGGACGCCCGGATTGCGCCAGCGCGTCGAAAAATCCGTAGGTCTGGCCGCCCGGGAGTCCGAAGACCGTCTCGACGCCGTGCGCGAGGACCGATCGCGCCAGCGCCTTGCCTCCCGTCATCCGCTCACTCATGCGCCGACCTTGTCCGATCACTCTTCATGCGCGATCAGGACTTCAAATTTCGAGCCGGTGGCGCGACAGAATTCGACCGCGTCCCGGCCCGCCGCGGCGTTTTCCTCCGAGCGCATGGCTGCCTCGAAGTCCTCTTTCGGGCCGAACTGCAGTCCCACCAGGAGATACACGGAGGGTTCGCCGCCCATGGCATTTCCCGTTATCCGGTTGACAACCAGTTTCTTCAGCCCCGGGATCCGCCGCACCATCGGTGCGTGAACATCGCGAAAATACCTGTCGAAAGCCTCGACATCGTCGGGACGTGTATATGTGACAAGAATCTTGTGCATTTGGGCACCTCTGGACGATCCGTACACCACCACGGCGATCACCGTGCGGAGGGCTATCTTAAGGCTTGTTCCGTTGCTTCCGGAACTCGTGCTGGGGGAAGCTGCCGAGCACGCGAACAATGTCGGTGTAGTACGCGATCTCATCAAGGGCCGAGCGCGCCGGGGCGTCCGTTTCGTGGCCCTCCACCTCGACGTAGAAGCGCGCCCGGTCAAAGTGCTGGGTGCCGATATAGCTCTCGAGCTTGGTGAGGTTCACGTTGTTGGTGGCAAACGCGCCCAGCGCCTTGTACAGGGCCGCCGGCACGCTGCGAAGCTGAAACCAGAGCGCCGTGATGTAGTCCGTGTCCTGATCGGCGGGCCCGCTGTTCTTTTCCCTGGCCAGGACGATGAAGCGCGTCGTATTGTGCTGCTCGTCCTGGATGTCCCGGCCCAGGCTGTTCAATTGATAGAGTTCGCCGGCCAGCGCCGAAGCGATCGCGCCGATGGACGGGTCGCCCTCTTGCGCCACCCACTCGGCGGCCGCAGCGGTGTCGCTGGCCGCCCGCGGCTCAAGCCCTCTCTCGCGAAGATGGCGCCGGCACTGGGCCAGAGCCTGGGGATGGCTGTAGACCGCCTTCAGGCTCTCGGCGGTGGCGCCCTCAACGGCCAGCAGTTCGTGGCGTATCGGCTGGAAGTGCTCGGCCACGATATGCAGCGCCTGGTGGGGCAGCAGCTGATGAATGTCCGCCACGCGGCCGCCCAGGTTGTTCTCGATCGGAATCATGGCAAGGTCGCCGCCGCCGGCCTCGACCATCTCGAACACGTCCTCGAAACTCGGGCAGGGAACGACCTTGAGCTCCGGATGGACTGCGCGGCAGGCCAGGTGCGACCAGGCGCCGGCAATGCCCTGGTAGGCGATGCTCAAAGGGGATCCTCCGGAAACAACGGCGGCAGTATACTCCCCGCCTTCCCTCCCTCGCGACCGGAGAAACCCGATGAATGACGAGAAGACCAACCGCGAGCTGGAAGCGGCGGTGCTGCGGCGCCTGCTCAGGCACCTGGACGACAATACGGACGTTCAGAACATCGACCTGATGATCGCGGGCGGCTTCTGCCGCAACTGCCTGGGGCGCTGGTACGCGGAAGCGGCCAATGAACGTGGGATCGACCTGACCGAAACTCAAGCGCGCGAGCGCATCTACGGCATGCCCTACGCCGACTGGAAGAAGAAATACCAGAAACCCGCCACCGAGGAGCAGTTGCGCCGTTTCGCCGCCCGCCACGACTGAGCGGCAAGGAACTTATGGGACAGCACACTAGTCGAACGCGGGAAGGCGTTTCTCCACCGACGGCAGGTCGATTTCCTCGTAAACGGGCAGCCCGCCGCGGAACGGGGGCAGGGCCTCGCCCTCGACCAGCGGCTGCAGGTAAGTTCGGGCGGCCGCGGTGATGCCGTAGCCGTCGTCCGTAATGAACCCGCGGGGCAGTTCCTTCTCGCGGTTGGCTATCTGATCCAGAGGGGCGGCCGAAGTTTCCCAGGTGTAGGGATCATCGCCGGTACGTTTGATCGTCACCATCACGGCATTGCCGCCCTCTACCGCCATTTCGACACCCGTCCGCCCGGCCGCAAAGGCATGCTCGAGGTCCGTGGCCGACGCCAGGTGCCGCGCAGAACGCTGAAGGTAGTCGCTGATCGCGTAGTGGTGCTTGTAGCCGAGCCTTTCGCGGACCATGTTCGCCAGCACCGGCGCCAGCCCGCCGAGTTGCTTGTGGCCGAAGGCGTCGGTGCCGCCGGCCTCGGAAAGAAATCGGCCGTCGGCGTAGCGGGCGCCCTCGCTGGCCACGATCACGCAGTATTCATGCCGCTGCACGGATTGCCGGACCCGCTCGAGGAAGCGGTCGGCCTCGAAGGGAACCTCGGGAAACAGGATGATGTGCGGCGCGTCGCCCGCACCCGATCCCGCCAGCCCCCCGGCGGCGGCGATCCAGCCGGCATGCCGCCCCATGACTTCCAGGATGAAGACCTTGGTTGAGGTCCGCGCCATGCCGGCCACGTCCAGCGCGGCCTCTCGGGTGGATACCGCCACGTACTTGGCCGCCGAGCCGAAGCCCGGGCAGCAGTCGGTGACCGGCAGGTCGTTGTCGACGGTCTTGGGCAGGCCGATGCATTGCAGGGGGTAGTTAAGCCGGCGCCCGAGTTCGGACAGCTTCAGCGCCGTGTCCATGGAGTCGTTGCCGCCGTTGAAGAAAACCATGCCGATGCCGTGCGCGCGGAACACGTCGATCAGACGGTGGTACTCGCGCTCGTCGTCCTCGAACCGGGCCAGCTTGTAGCGGGCCGTTCCGAACGCGCTTCCCGGGCGCTGTCCCAGGGCGGTCACGGCTTCCGCGGACGCGGCATCGGTGTCCAGCAACTGCTCGTGCAGCGCGCCGAGGATGCCGTTGCGCGCTGCATAAAGCTTGCCGACCGCAGGCCTGGCGCGGCGCACCGCCTCGATGACGCCCTGGGCGGTAGCGTTGATGACGGCTGTGGGACCGCCGGATTGCGCATAAAGTGCGTTGGGTGCGGGCATGCGGATACTGGTTTTATTGTGTGGGCTACCGTGTACGATAGCACCCCCTTAACGCTGCGCAAGCCAGGCCGGAGGACTCGATGCGGATTGTTTTTCTGGGCGCCCCGGGCGCGGGAAAGGGCACCCAGGCACGCCGGCTCGAGGAGCGAAAAGGCTGGCCCCAGGTGTCCACCGGCGACCTGCTGCGTGCCGCAGTAGCGGCCGGCACGCCGCTGGGCCTTCAGGCGAAGGCCGCAATGGATGCCGGGGAACTGGTTTCCGACCAACTGGTCATGCAGCTTCTGGATGAGCGGCTCGGGCAGGCCGACTGTGAAGGGGGCTTCATCCTCGACGGCTTCCCCCGCAACCACTCGCAGGCACGGCTGCTCGGAGAGCTGCTTGAGGCCTCGGACCTGCAACTGGATGCGGTGCTGATGCTGGACGTCGACCACGGCGTCTTGATGAAAAGGCTGACCGGCCGCCGGACCTGTTCGGCAACCGGGAAATTGCTGAACATCCATTTCTCTCCGCCGGAGGAATTGGCGGCGAGCCGCGAGGCCGCCGGCCGGGCCCCGGACCTGTGCGGCCACGGGGAAATTTCTTAACCTCCATTTCCCCCCGGCGGGGGAATTGGGGGGGGAGCCGCGAGGCCGGCGGCGAGCTGATTCAGCGCAACGACGACACGGAGGAGACCATCGCCAACCGGCTTGCCGTGTACGAGCGCCAGACCCGCCCGCTTCTCGAGCACTATGCCGAACTGTTGCTCCGCGTTGACGGACTCGGCTCGCCCGACGAAGTTTTTGTGCGGGTGTCGAAGGCGCTTGAAGCTGACCCCTTTTCCGGTCCCGCGTCCGGCTAGCGGGCAACATCCGCAAGTAAGGAATCCGGGGCCGATGGTTGCGATATTTCAGGGCGTGTTGATGGTGTCGCTTGGTCTGCGCGGCCCGGACTCGTTGCCTGGTTCGCGCGGGATGCTGGCGCTGTGCCTGGTTCCCTGGGTAGCGGCGACCAGTCTCGGTTACCTGATGCTGCTGCCGGCGTCAGCGGTCTTCGTACTGCCTGTCGCGGCGTTCGAGCTGCTCCTGCTGCTCGGCTACTCGCGTTTCATTCTGTGGATGGCAGGCAAGCCCGAGCGCTGGCCGCAAACCCTTGTGTCCCTGCTCGGGGTCCAGGCGATCATCAACACCCTGAACCTGCCTCTCGTTTATGTCGCGACATCGCAGGAACAGCCGGGGCTCGTGGTTCAGGCGGCGGAATTTGGCTTCCTGGCCTGGTGGTTGCTGGCCATGGGCAACATCTTTGCGAAGTCCATGGACCGCGGCATCTGGATCGGCCTGCTCCTGTCCGTGGCGCACTTTTTCCTCTACATGATCCTCTACGTTTCACTGACCCAGCTCTTCGGCATCCCGATCGAAGCTTCTTCCTGATGCATATTCACATTCTCGGCATCTGCGGGACCTTCATGGGCGGACTTGCCGCCCTGGCCCGCGAACTGGGCCACGAAGTCACCGGCGCCGATCGCGCCGCCTGGCCGCCGATGAGCACGCGGCTGCGCGAACTGGGGATCGAACCTGTCGCCGGCTTCGATCCCGGACAACTGGATGCCAAACCCGACCTGGTGCTGGTCGGGAACCTCATGTCGCGCGGCATGCCGATCGTGGAGGCGCTGCTGGACTCGGGCCTCGCTTATCTCTCGGGTCCCCAGTGGCTCGGCGCGCACGTCTTGCCCGGCCGCGAGGTCATCGCGGTGACGGGGACGCACGGCAAAACCACGACGTCCGGGATGGTAGCCTGGCTGCTGCAGGAAGCGGGGCTGGAACCCGGCTTTCTGATCGGCGGAGCGCCGGGGAATTTCGAGCGCACGGCGAGGCTCGGAAGCGGACGGCATTTCGTTATCGAGGGCGACGAATACGACACCGCGTTCTTCGACAAGAACGCGAAGTTCCTGCACTACCGCGCGCGAACCGTGATCATCAACAACATCGAACACGACCACGCCGACATCTACGCAGACCTGGAGGCGGTGAAGTGGCAGTTTCACCTGCTGGTCAGGCGCACGCCGGGGGGCGGCCGCCTGATCGTCAACGGCGCCGATTCCAATGTCGCCGGGTTGCTGGAGAAGGGTTGCTGGACAAAGGTGGAGCGCTTTTCGGTGGAGTCGTCCGTCAAGGCCGAATGGCGGGCCGCAAGGCTGCAGGGCGCGCGGGCGCGGTTTCAGTTTTCTTCGGGCGAAGCCGAGGGCAGGCTGGAACTTCCCGGTTCGCACAACCTGTCCAATGCGCTCGCTGCGGTGGCCGCTGCCCACGGCGCCGGCGTCGATCTTGAGAGCGCCTGCAGGGCGCTTGGGAGTTTCAGGCCCCCGGCCCGGCGACTGCAGCTCATCGGGCGTTACGGAAGCGGTCCGGGCATCGCGCTGTACGACGACTTCGCCCACCACCCCACGGCAATCCGAGCGACGATTGAGGCCTTGCAACAGGACTATGCACGCGTGCTGGCGGTGTTCGAGCCCGCATCCAACAGCATGCGCTCCGGCGCACACCTCGGTGGGCTGTCCGGTGCGCTGAGCGGCGCGGCGCATGCCTGGCTGACCCCGTCCGGCAGCCTCGAGTGGGACCCGGCGGCGGAATTCGCGAAAGTGGCGAATGTAACGCCCTGCGGCGACGCCAAAGAGGCCTCGGAGGCGGCCGCGGCGGCTGCCCGTCCCGGCGACGCCGTCGTGTTCCTGAGCAACAGCGGCGCCTCCGGCTGCGCGCGTCTGCTGTCCGACGCCCTCTCCGAATGAGCGTCCACGCTCACCCTCAAATATGCCTTGAACGTGACGATGTCCTGTGCGTGGCGCCGGTTACGGCGCCCGTCACGCAACTGAAGGGCATGCTGCCCAAACCCGCGCGCTCGTGACTTGAGCGTTAGCGGACGATCGTCATTTCGTCGATCAGCGCTTGGGCGCCGTCGACTTTCTCCATTACCCACAGCATGTAGCGCGTGTCCACGTGAATGGTGCGCGTGATGCTCGGGTCGAAGTCCCAGTCCGAGTTAACGCTTTCCAGCGTGCCGTCGAACAGCAGCCCCACCAGCTTGCCGTCGGCGTTGAGCGTGGCGGAACCCGAGTTGCCGCCGGTGGAGTCGAGATCCGAGAGGAAATTGACCGGCACGGAACCGATGGATTCGAGAAAATAGTCGCCGTAGTCGCCCGCGCGGATCAGGTCGAGCTGCGTTTCCGGCGAGTTGAACGGCTCCTCGCCCGTGTCCTTCTGCAGGATGCCTTGAAGGCGCGTGAACGGCTCGTACAGGAGCCCGTCCGCAGGCGAACCGCCCATCACCGAGCCGTAGGTCACGCGCAGCGTGGAATTCGCGTCCGGGTAGGCGGCGTGGCCCCGGGACTGCTGCCAGCTAATGATGGCGCGCATATATTGCGGGTTGAGCAGGTTGGCGCGCCCTGACCGGACCTTGGCTGCCTCTTCGCGCGCCATCTGCGTCTCGTGCAGCGCAACGGCAAGGCGCATGAAGGGATCGGAATTGCTTTCAAATTCCTCGGGCGTGGCTTCCATGAGCGCCAGGCGCGTATCCAGGCTGTTCAGGGTCGTCCCTTCGTAGTATTCGTCCAGCTTCCGTGACAATTCCTCATCGCTCAATTCGGGCGAGAGGCCTATTGCTTCGTCCAGCGCCTCGATGCGCATCTCCGCAGACTGGGCAAGATAGCCCTTGAGAAACAGGTTCCATTCCGCCTTGTCCACCGCGGGATCGAAGCGGCGGTCGATCACGCTCATGCGCTGGCGCAACATCGCCATGTCGCGCTCCTGGTAACCGCTCTCTCGCTCCGCGTCCGGTTTGCCGCGTTCGTGCGCCAGGCGGTACAGGCGCTGCGCCGCGCCCAGCAGTTGCGGCCGCAAGACATTGCCGTACCAGAAGCTGCGCTTTGCCTCCTCGGCGCGTTCCTCGGAAAGGGCGTCCAGCTCCGCTATCGCCTGGCCCAGCATCATGCGGTGCGGGTCGGCCACGATCCAGTCACTTAATTCCGCTTCCCGCTCCGCGCGGCGCTGCACCAGGCCGTTACGGCGCGCGCCATCGATCTGTCCCTTCAGGTTCTTGAGAACATTGTTAAGCCCGGCCAGCCTTGACTCATAGCGAATGCGCGCCTCGCTGCCCTCCGGCGCTGCGGCTTCAATCGTGGCGATCCAGTCGGCCAGCAACTCAACAAACACGGGATATTGCCAATCGAAGGTCTGCCGCACGGAGGCGAGGCGGGCGTAACGGGACGTGCTCCCGGGGTAACCCATGGCCATCACGAAATCTCCGTCTTCGAGGCCGGCTGCGGACACCTCAAGGTAGTGCGGCGGCGAATACGGGACGTTGTCCCCGGAAAAATCCGCGGGTTGCCCGTCCGGACCGACGTAGGCGCGGTAGAAGGCGAAGTCGCCGGTGTGCCGGGGCCAGCGCCAGTTGTCGATATCGCCGCCGTATTTGCCGATGGCGTCGGCCGGCGAATACACGATGCGCACGTCGCGTATCTCCAGGCGCTTGATCAGCTTGTACTGCAGACCACCGAAAAACGACGCGGCCTGGCAGCGGTAGCCCGGTTCCGACTCGCATTCACTGATCAGGGCCTTGCGGCGCCGCTCGATGGCGGTGAAGCGCTCGCGAGGCGCCAGCGCCGGGTCCAGTCCGCCGGTGACCCGGTCGGTAACGTCATCCACCTGGAGCGTGACATACACCCGCGATCCCGGGGCGGCCGGAAGCTCTTCACCCATCGAGGCGGCGAGGAAGCCGTTCTCGAGGTAGTTGTTCTCGCTGGTGGAATTGAACTGCACCGAGCCGCGCGCGCAGTGATGGTTGGTTACCACCAGGCCCTTCGGAGACACGAACGAGGCGGTGCAGCCGCCGAGCGAGATCACGGCCCCCATGGGGAAGGCCGTAAGGTCGGCCAGCGTGGCCGGATCCAGGTTCAGTCCCGTGGCGCGCAGGTCCCCGGCGATACCGGGTATCTGTTCCGGAGTAAACATGCCTTCCCTGGCGAAACCCGCGGTCACGGAAACAGCCCCGACAAGAACTGCGCAGCATAAGGCAACGCCATTGCCATTACGTTTCTTCATGTCAACAACCTCATGGGACAGCACACTAGCACAGGCAGCAACTAAAGCCTTTTCTCGCACCCCCCTTGTGGAGAGCGTTGAAGCAAGGATAGCGAAACCGAGCCATGGATGGCGCCTCTCGACAAGGGGGGTGCGAGAAAAGGCGGGGGGCAGCGGTGCGCTTGTCGATAGAATTGCCCCAGCCATGTTTCTCGCGCTCCGCGATCTCACCTTCGCCAGGGGTCGGTTCCTCCTGATGGCCGCGGTCATCGTAATGGTGGCCCTGATGATGGTGCTTCTTACCGGCCTGTCGAGCGGGCTGGTCGACCGCAACATATCGGGCATCCGCGCCCTGCCCACCACCCACCTCGCTTTCGAGTACGACGACAAGCCCACCTGGTCCAACAGCATGGTGGAACGGGCGATGTGGGAAGGCTGGGCGGACGAACCGGGAGTAGTGGCATCGACACCGCTCGGCAACACCATGTTCAATGCCCGCACTTCCAAGGGCGAACCGGTCACCCTGGCGTTGTGGGGAATGGAACCGGGATCGTTCATCGATCCGGGCGCGGACATCGGCCGACCCATCGGCGACGATCCTTATGGCGTGGTGGTCAGCCGCATGCTGGTGGCGGAGAACAACGTGGAGGTTGGCGACACCATCGTGCTGGATCGCGTGCTCACGGAACTCAAGGTTGTGGGGCTTCTCGACGCGCACAACAACATCGCCCACACGCCCATCGTCTATGCGCCGTTCCGCCTGTGGGCCGAAGCATCCTACGGGCCGCCGGGCGGGCCGCCGGAAGGGGAATCCCTGCCCGACATCCTCTACGACTTCGCCACCGTGGTGGCTCTGCAGCTTGGGGAAACAACGGAGATTGCCGCCATAGACGAGCAGTTGTTCACGGTCGCGCTCGACAAGCCCATGTCGTTCGTGGCCTCGACCGGCTACAAGGCCGAGCGGGACTCGGTGCGCATCAACCAGGGTTTCCTGCTGGTGATCGCCACGCTGATCATCGGCGCGTTCTTTTCGATATGGACCATACAGCGCACCCAGGAGATCGGCCTGATCAAAGCGCTGGGCGCGTCCACGAAATACCTCGTTCGCGACGCCCTGGCGCAGGTTTCCCTGCTGCTGGCGGTTGCCGTGACTTGCGGCGTAGGGATCGGCTACGCCCTCGGCGACCTGATCGTTGACCGCACGGACATCCCCTACGTCATCGATATCGACGCCATGCTGATTTCCGGCGCGCTGGTATTCGGCGGCGGGCTGGTCGGCGCGTTCCTGGCGGTGCGCAGGATTGCCCGCATTGATCCGATCATTGCCCTGGGGCAGTTGCGATGACGCTGGAAGTCGATTCCGTATCCCTCGTGCTCGGTGACGGCGACCAGCAGGTGACCGCGCTGGACAAGGTCTCGCTGGCGGTCGGGGCGGGCACCCTGTGCGCCGTGATGGGACCGTCGGGGGCCGGGAAATCGAGTTTGCTGGCGGTCTGCGGTGGCCTGCTGCCGCCTACTTCCGGCCGCATCACCATCGAAGGCAAGGACATGACCGCGCTTAAGGAAGACGAGCGGGCCCGTCTGCGGCGGGAACGCGTCGGGTTTATTTTTCAGCAGTCGAACCTGGTCGCCGCATTGACCGCCATGGACCAGCTCCTGCTGATGTGTCATATCAACGGCCGCAAACCGGACCGGTCCGCCAGGGAGCGGGCCGGCCAGCTTCTCGAAGAGGTCGGCCTCAAGCACCGGGCCGGACATCGTCCGCACCAGATGTCCGGTGGCGAACGCCAGCGCGTCGGTATCGCGCGGGCCCTGATGAACGATCCGTCGGTGCTGCTCGTGGACGAGCCGACCTCCATGCTGGATCACGACCGCGGCAGGGAAGTGGTCGGGCTCCTGGCGAAGCAGACCAAGGAGTACGGCGTCGCCACGCTGATGGTGACCCACGACCAGGCCATGCTGCCCTGGGCGGACCAGGTCGCGGAGATTGAGGACGGATTCCTCGGCAGCCCGCACCGCCCGAACCTTGACGGAGGACCTCCAGATGATTCCTAGACAATTCCTTGTTCTGACCGCAGGCGCGATCTGGCTCAGCTTCGGTCTTGCATCGGCCGGGGCGCAGGAGGACCACGGCGCCCACCGCGCCCACGGCTACCAGGGGCATGACATGCCCATGCCACCGCCGGACGAACTCGGCCGCCGCCGCATGGGCATGGACATGCGCGACATGCTGAGCGAAGACGTTCTCGCCGGCCTGAAGGAGAAGATCGCGTTGTACGGCCTGCTGACGGACAACGAACTGCGCATCAACGTGGCGCAGATGGGCGAGAACTACACCTGGTATGTCAGTGACGCCGATACCCGCGGCGAGGTGGGCGTGCTGGTCCTTTCCCACGGCGTCAGCGAAGCCGGCGACCGGATCATGACCGATTCCATGCGCGCAATCGCCGGCCAACACCCCACGGCCATCGGCTACGGCATGGCCATGATGACCTCGTCGCACTTGCAGGCGGCTATCGACGATCTCGAAGCGGCAGGCGCAAAGACCATTGTGCTGGTGCAGACCACGTCCACCGTCCATAACTCGATGACCCGGCAATGGGAGTACATCCTGGGCCGGCGCGACGAGTCCTCCTACCTCAAGGTCAAACCCGTCGAGGCCAGCGCCGAACTCGTGTTTGCACCGCACATGGACGACGATCCGCTGATCGCCGAGATCCTGTCCGACCATGCGCTGGAAATCAGCACCGACCCGCAAAACGAAGCCCTGTTCCTGGTGGCCCACGGCCCCGAGGACGACTTCGACAACGAGCTGGACCTGCCGGTGATCGAGAGCCTGGCCGAACAGGTCAGGACCGCGACCGGGATCAGCGAAGTGCGGGCCATCAACCTGCAGGACGACGCCATCCCGCCGGTGCGCGAAGGCAACGTTCGTCAACTGAAGCGCTGGATGCAGCAGGCGCAGCGCAAGGGCAAAAAGCTGATCGTCGTGTCGCCGGCGTCCTCGGCCGACGGCTTGCAGCACCACATCAGGCAGGACCTGATGGGCCTGGACTACACCTTCAACGAGAAGGGGCTTTCACAGCACCCCAATTTCACCGAATGGGTCGTGAACACGGTGCAACAGCAGATCGCCGAGATGTAGAAATGGCTAACGTGTGACGAGGCGGCGCGGTTTCTGGCGCGACTCGGAACCCGTGATCTCGTCGAGGCTGCCGGGTTTACGCAGCTCGACCGGCACGCGAACGCCCAGCCGTTCGCGAATCAGCGCGCCGATGCGATCGGCCAGGTCGGGAACACGCGGGTCGCTGACTTCAATCTCCACGTGAAGCCGTTCGCCGTCGCGCACGCACACATAGTCGCCGGCGTATTCCTCAAGTTCGACCAGCACGGCGGCGGCCGACTCCGGGTAGAAATTTATGCCCTTGAACTTCACCATGTTGTCGCTGCGTCCGAGAAAACCGGCAATCCGGGCGAACGGCAGCCCCAGGGCATTGCTACCGGCCAGGCGCGCGCTCATGTCGCGCGTGTTGAAGCGGATGATGGGATAGGCGTCGTCCTTGTAGAGGCAGGTGCAGACCAGTTCGCCGGCCTCGCCGTCGGCCGCCGGCCGCTGGCTTTCGGGATCGAGAATCTCAAGGAAGTGGGCGTCCTCCATCACGTGCATTCCGTCGAGGTCCGGGCCCTCGGTGGCGATCAGCCCGGTGTCGCCCACGCCGTACCAGTCGTAGACCGTCTGCGCCGCCCAGGCCGCCGCCAGTTCCTCGCGCGGCATCAGGCCCAGGTGCGTGGAGATCATTCGCACCCGGATGTCCCGCCCCGGTTCCAGCCCCCGGCTGCGCGCCGTGTCCGCCAGCTTGCGAAGGTAATCCGCAAAGCCCACCAGCACGGTGGCGCCGAATCGCGCCATGTTGGCCACCTGGCTCACCGACGGCGTCTCGTTGCCGGCGCCGGCCGACAACAGCAGCGCGCGGGTGTAGTGCAACGCTGCCTCGCGCACGAAGTGCCCCGCGTTCACCATCCCGTGGGCGTACGAGGAGTGCACCACGTCGCCGGCCTTGAGTCCCTGCAGCAGCCAGGCGCGCGCCACCATCAGCGCCTGCAGCTCACGGCTGCGCGGCCCGAAGAAGATCGGCTGCGGCGCCCCCGTGGTGCCGCTGGTGGTCTGCATCACCAGGCCGGCGGGACCCGCTTGCGGGTCTTCGTCACGATGCCGGTAGTAGTCGCCGAAGGGAGGGTTGCGTTCCACGCTCTTCATGAGGTCCGACTTGGAGAAGACCGGCAGCCTTTCAAGGTCCTCGAGGCTCTGCACGTCGCCCGGCTCCAGTCCCGCTTCGCCCCACAGCCTCCGGTAAAAAGGCGTGGCCCAGGCCCGTTCCAGGCAGCGGCGGAACCGCCCTTCCTGCATCGCCCGCAGCTGGTCGCGGCTCATGCCCGAAAACCGCGCCAGGAAATCATCGCCGAGGGGGTACTCGCGCCTCAACGCCGCCGGGTTGGCGACCGGGAAATAGTCGGGAAGGTGACCGGTGCTCATGGCAGGGGAGAGGATAGCCGACGGAGCGCTTGGGGCGAATAGCCGGGCCCGGTTTGCTGTTATTCTGCGCCGGCCAATCGGCTACCCAACATGACGTCCGGCAACGACCTCACATTGTATGAACAGCTGGTGCTGCTCGCTCTGGTCCCCACCAGCGTTGAGTATCCCGTGAGGATCGAGAAAAAGTTCCTGGACATCGGCGTGTCCGGGGCCATTCTGATTCTTCTCCTGCGCAGCGGCCGGGTGACCTTTCAGCGCGGCGGATTTGAGGTGCGCGGGCAGCTTTCCGTGGGCGACAAAGAGGTGGACGAGCTGTTGAAGGGCCTGGAGAACAAGGCCGACCCCTTCAGCCCCTTGCGCCTTGGCAAGTGGTTGCGGCGGGCAGCCAGGGCCAAGCCTCAGAATGCGGTCATTTCGGGGCTGGTGATCAAGGGGGTCCTGGCCAGAAAGAAGAGGAAATTGTTCAGTCTCAAGCCCGAGTTGCGTCAGGAAATTGTGCAGAGGCTGAGTGAGGCGATCCGCGGGGAAGTGAGGGCCGACGAGAAGACCGCTGCGCTGGCAAGTCTGGCGCACGCCACCAAGTGCCTGAAGGAGTTGGAATTCAGTGACGGGCTGAAGCGCCACAAGGCGCAGCTCAATGCGCTCGGCAAGCAATCCGGACCGGTGATCCCCGCCGTGCGCACGGCGGTGGCGGAACGGAAACTCGCCACATCCTTCTACAACGTCATCGGATATGCGACCAGCGCCGCAGTTGGTCTCCTGCTTGCTCGCGCCTGTTCCTCGTGACGAAGGGGAACGGGGTTTGTCCGCGGATTGATTGCTCCGCCCGCCCGGCGCCGCGGTGGTACCATCCGGCTCCACACCGGAACATTCACTTTCCTGGAATTCTTATGCGAATCCGTACCGCGCTTCGATCAGCCGCTTGCACATGAGGAGGATGCCGCACTGTGAGTCCCATCGGCGGAAAGTTTGACGTATCCCGGGGACTGAGCGCGTGGCTTACGGCGCTTGGTGATGGAGTCTTGCGCGTTGATGAGCCGATGGCGGTGGAATACGAAGCGACGGCCCTGCAGCACATGCTGGATGCCGAAGGCCTGTATCCGCCCATCTGGGTGCGCAATCCGCGCCTTGCGAACGGAGAAATATCGCCCTTCGGACTGGTTACCAACCTGACGGCAAGCCGGGAGCTGGTTTGTTCCGCGCTGGGGCTGGACGACCACCGCCGGGCGGCCGCCTGGTGGGCCCGACGCCAGGAGCGCCGGATCGAGCCGGTGACCATTTCCGCGAAGGATGCTCCGGTGAGGGAGACTCTCATTGACGGCGATGACGTGGACTTGAGCCTGCTGCCCGCCACCCTTCAGCACGAGGGCAACCCCGGCCCGTATCTCACCGCGGCGCACGCCACGACATTCGACCCCGAGTCGGGCATCGACAATTCCGCCATCCAGCGCTGCTGGCTCAAGGACGCCCGCCGCATGAGCTGGTTTCCGTATCCGAATTCCCACAATGCCCGCAACATGCGGGCCTGGCATGAACGGGGCGAGCCCTGCCCGGTGGCGTTCTGGATCGGGCACCATCCGGCGGTCAGCGTCGCCGCTCAGGTCAAGCTGGGTTACCCGGAAAGCCACTGGCCGGCGGCCGGCGGGCTGATCGGCGAACCGGTCCGGCTTACTCCCTCGCTCAATTTCGACGGCCGTTTGCTGGTTCCGGCCGACGCGGAAATCGTTATAGAGGGGCTGGTCCATCCCGAGGCAACGGCCCCGGACGGGCCGTTCGCGGAATACACGGGCTTTCTGGGGCCGGCCGTGGATGCGCCGGTTTGCGAAGTCCTGTCGATGTCGCATCGCGAGGGCGCGGTGCTGCATGACTGCGGCTCGGGCCTGGCCGACAACCTGACTCCGGACAACATCGCCATGGAGGGCAAGCTGTATTCGCTGGCGCGCGCGGTGTCGCCGCGCCTGATCAACGTGCATGCGCCCGCGCAGGGCCGGCGCTTCCTGGCGCTGCTGCAGTTCGACGGCGCGCTTGCGGGGGAGGTCCGCGACGCGCTGGCCGCCGTGCTGGCATGGCGGCGCGTAAAGACGGCCGTGGCGCTGGATTCGGACATCGACCTGTTCGATCCGCAGCAGGTCAACTGGGCGCTGGCGACCCGTTTTCAGTGGGACCGCGACCTGATCCGGGTGGACGGCCTGTCGACGTCCTTGCTCGATCCGTCGCTGGAACCCGGCCGCAAGACGGCTTCCAAGGCGGGCCTGGACGCGACCTTGCCTCGCTATCCGTCAACGCCGCCGGTAGCGCATCCCGAACCGGCGGCGCTGAAGAAGGCGGCAGCCTTGCTGAGGCGGTTGACCGATTCGGGGCTGGCTGGCGACTGGCCGCGGCTATGATTGAGGTTGTGGGAACACATTTGCGGGCGTTATGCTGCGCCCCGCCTATGGGAGGAAGTAAATGAGACATGCATATCGCGTGGCGCTGGGCGGCGCCGCGCTGCTGATCCTGTCCTCGGCGGCGATGGCCGCGGAAAGGCTGGATCCGGCCAACCCGGACCATGCCATTCTTCTCGGACAGAAGATGAACTGTTCGCTGAACGAAGGTGAAACGGTCCTGTACTGGTGGCAGGGCGGCGCGATGAGCCGCATGCCGGGCGAGAAGGACCGCCACATTTTCAACGTGCAGGGCATGAACATCCGCCAGTGCAAGAACTTCGAGGACCCGGAACGCGGCCACGGCTACCGTTCGGTTTCCCGTGAGCTGCTGATCTACCTGGACCCGGAAACCAACGAGGTCCTGCGCACCTGGACCAACCCCTGGACGGGCGAGGAAGTGGAGGTCGTGCACGTGGCCAACGATCCGGTCAACATGCGCGGACCCGCTTACGCCCGGCGCCCCGACGGGACGGGCATTACGTTTAACGGCCGCTTCATGAAGGGCCGCGTGTGGACCACCGGCTTCGCTCCGCTGTTCTACACCAACCCGCTGGCGGGCGATTACCAGGATTACGTGGGCGGTACCTATCACGCCATGGAAATGCTCAATGCCTATGCGTACGAGGACGAACTGCTGGATCCCGAGCTTGCAACGCTCAAGCGCTACACCCTGTCCTGGGCGCGCACGTCGAAGTGGCTGCCGTGGATGAAGATGGGCGACCGTCCGGGGATGATGATCTTCACCACCGTCGGCAAGCGGGTTGCCGGGATCGACGACCTGACCGAGCCGCTGCTGGGCGAACTGCGCAACAGCTATCCCGAGTATGCCGAGCCGCCGCCCCTGGACGATCCGCGGCCCAACGTGACCAGCTGGTCATATTTCGAATCGGTAACCGAGCCTGAGGGGGAGTGGAGACAATGAAAACTATCAGAACTTCAGGCCTTCTGGCCGGATTGATCGGCGCGCTGTCGCTGGCAGCGGGCGCCGCTTACGGCGGACAACTGGACCTGGACGACCCGGACGACGTCATTCGGCTCCTGATGAAGGTCCGCTGCTCGCTCAACGACGGCGAGACGGCGCTCTACTGGTGGGAAGGACGGATGTACTCGCGCAAGCCGGCCGAGAAAGACCGCCATCTGTTCAACGTGCAGGGCATGAATATTCGCCACTGCGAAACACTGAACGACCCCGTGCGCGGACTGGGTTTTGTCGCCCGCTCGCGGGAACTGATGTTCTACCTGGATCCGGAAACCAACGAAATCCTGCGCACCTGGACCAATCCGTGGACCGGCGAGGAAGTGGAGGTCGTGCAGGTGGCCAACGATCCGCCCGGCAACTACCGCGAGAACTGGGCCCGGGACGAGGAAGGCAATCCCTCCGCAGGGCTGTCCTACTTCTTCAAGGACGGCGTGATGATGCACGGCGGCGGCGCCGCGCGGCTCTTCTACAGCAACCCCTTGGGCGGCGATTACCAGCAGTACGTGGGCGGGATCTATCACGCGATGGAGTTCGGCACTTCGGCGTCGCCCGCCGATGAAATCCTGGACGCGGACATTCCGGTGGCCCAGGACCGGGTCATTTCATGGGGGCGCGTGTCCAAGTGGCTGCCGTGGATGAAGATGGGCGACCGCCCCGGCGTCGCGGTGTTCCATACCGCCGGAATGCGCCTGAGCAGCTACGACGAATTGCCCGCCGTGGTGATGGATGAAATCCGCGCCAATCACCCGGAATACGTCGAGCCGCCGCCGATACGCACCGAGAACCCCAGGGAAACCTCCTGGACCGTGTTCAAGGACCACATCGACGCCCAGCGCGCCCAGGAGAGCGAGGCCGACTAGGGTCGTGACAGGACACTAGTTCCCGGCCTGCTTCCAGACGAAGATCAAGCCATGCCCGGATTTGCAATCCTGGCGACCATTTACCTGGTCCTTGGTTTTGCCCTGGCCATAACCCTTCTGACCTTCTGGGCCAGAAACCGCGAGGAATTGCGGGAGTACACAAGATTTGGTGTCTATACAGCGTGCGTTTTTTGCGCCTTCTCGGCAGTTGCGCTGGCTGTAGCCCATTTCGAGCAAGGCCTGCCAGTGGGTTCCATTGTCCTGACGTTCGCACTGGTATTCGACTTCTTCAAGATAACCTTCGTCGTTGCGGTTGGCGCCTATTGCGCCCGGCTGGCCGGTTACGTCGCCTTTCCCCTGATACGCCCGCGCCTGGGTCTGGAGATTGAGCCGGCGAATGGCGCCCTGACCCATCCGGGGCACTTCGACGCCGACCTCAGGACCAAAGCCACATGGGTTGCCGTGCTGGTTCTGGCGTGGCTGGGTTATTCGAAGCTGTTGTTCTGGCTGTTCTCCCCGCAAATGGCGGAACCCCTGCAGGAAATGTTGAGCGTGTTGGAGACAAGCCAGTCAATGGAGTTGACTCCGGCAAGCGCTCTTGCCGTATCAGCAGTGGCCATTTCCGAGGAGCTGATTTTCCGGTTGGGAATTCAGAATATGCTGGTGCGCCTGTTCAATTGGCGAGGCCACAAGTATTGGATAGCTGTCGTCCTGACTTCCCTGTTGTGGACCATCGGCCACACCGGGGTCCTGGAGCCCGATTGGGTCAAGCTGTTGCAGGTGTTTCCGGCTGGACTTGCCCTGGGATGGATGTTCAGAAAACATGGAATCGAGTGCTGTATCGCGGCCCATTTGCTGTTCAACCTGATCATGCCCACGCTGGGGCTTTAGGGCCTGTTCACACTATGCGATGCCGCTCTGCCAGTTCGGCCGATCAGGCGCGTCAGGTTCGCGATGTGTTCCTACAGTTGCTTTTTTACTGTTCGGCTGTGGCTTGCTGCAAATAAGCGATGAGGTCGGCGCGATCCCGAGCCCGGCGGATGCCGGCGAAGATCATCTTGTTGCCGGGAATGACTTCCGAGGGGCTGCGCATCCAGTCATCCAGCGTTTCCGGCGTCCAGGTGAGTTCCGAGGCCAGCAACGCTTCCGAATATTCGTATCCGGCCGCTGTGCCGGCCCGGCGGTCCAGGAAGCCGAGCAGGTTCGGTCCCAGCAACTGGTTGCCTTGCGCCACCAGGGTGTGACAGGCGCGGCACTGGATATACAGGCGACGGCCGCGGTCCGGGTTGGCGGCGGCCAGCAGGGTAGCGAGGTCTTCCTCCTCCACGGCAGGCGCGGATTCCGCCGCACCCTCGGCGGAAGAATCAGCCTCCGCTGCGGTCGTGGCCGGCCGCTCGCCGCCGCATGCGCCGAGCGCAAGCGCTGCCGCCAGCAGGGCCGGCGTGAATTGCCTGAGAGAGTTCAACTTTCGCCGGCCGTGGTTGCCGACATTGATTTTGCCGCGGCGTGTATGGCCCGCCGGATGCGCGGGTAGGTGCCGCAACGGCAGATGTTGGTGATCGAGCGATCGATGTCTTCGTCGCTGGGCGCGGGGTTGTCAGCCAGCAGCGCCGCAGCGGCCATCACCATGCCCGGCTGGCAGTAGCCGCACTGGGGGACCTGCTCGTCGATCCAGGCCTGCTGCACCGGGTGCGGCGCGCCGCTTTCCGCCAGCCCTTCGATGGTGGTGATGTTGCGCCCTTCGGCGGCGGCGGTGTTGATTCGGCAGGACCGCACCGCCACACCGTCCAAGTGCACCGTGCAGGCGCCGCACAAGGCGATGCCGCAGCCGTACTTGGTTCCGGTGAGGTGCAGATGATCGCGCAGCGCCCACAAAAGCGGCATGTCGCCGGGCACGTCCAGCGTCACCGCGCGTCCATTGAGAGTGAAGCTTGCCACGGCCCGGCAGTTTATCATGCAAGCGCATACGCGCAGTTGGCATAGTTTGCGGGGGAGGCCGCCGGGCGAATAGGTTTATTATTCGCCGACATGTCAAACCTGAATCCAAAACTTTCCACTGGGGCGCCAGGCGCCGTAAACGTGCAACCCATCGTGGCGCTCAATCGCCGCGAACTGATTGCGGCGGCCGGCGCACTGCTGGCCGCACCCGCATTCGGCGTTCGCATGGCTTTCGCCGAAGAGGGGCCGCAAACGATGAACGTCTGGGTGACCCTGGACGAGCAGGGCACGGCGACCGTGCTTTGCCCCGTTGCCGACATGGGGCAGGGCATCATCCACAGCCTCCCGCTGATACTCGCCGAGGAAATGGAGGTCGACTGGGAGCAGGTGCAGGTCCGGTACGCGCCCCTGAATCCACCCGTCTACGGCAACCCCGGCCGCTTTGACCACGGCCAGGGCTCGGGTAACAGCATCTCGGTGATGGGTTATCACACCAGGCTCCGGCAGGCCGGCGCGGCGGCCAGGGAAATGCTGATCGCGGCCGCTGCCGCCCAATGGGGCGTTGCGCCTGCCGAGTGCCGGGCCGAGCAATCGCGCGTCTGGCACGGCGATCGGTCCATGGGCTATGGCGAACTGGCTGCGTCGGCGGCGAAGATGGCGGCTCCCGAAGATCCGCCCCTCAAGTCTCCGGACCAGTTCCGCCTGATCGGCAAGCACGCGCCGCGCAAGGACTCTGCGCCCAAGGTCGACGGGAGCTTTGCGTTCATGGCCGACTTCGCCGGCGGTGAGCCGGCGTTACGGGCGGCGGTCGTCAACGCGCCCCGCCCCGGGGCGCGCCTGAAAAGCCTGAGTACGGCCAACGCCAACGGCGGTTGGCCGAGGGTGTTTGCCATTGGCGAGAACGCGGTGGCCGCTGTCGCCGAAGATTACTGGACCGCCTCAAGCGCTCTGGAGCAGGCCGAGATTGACTGGGAAGGCGGCGACACCAGCAGCACGGAGACGGTGTTCGACGAGCTGCACCGGGCCTTGAGCGCCGACGACGCCCGGGTATTCATCGAGGGCGGCGATCCCGACGGCGCGCTTGCCGCCGCCGAGTTCAGCCTGGATGAGACCTACGAGGCGCCGATACTGGCCCACGCGACCATGGAGCCGCTGGGCGCCACAGCGCGCCTTCAAGGCGATGGTTGCGAAATCTGGATCCCTTCGCAAAACCTGCAGCGACTGAGCGCGGACATCGGCAACGCTTTCGACATGCAGCCCGAAGACCTCACGCTGCATCCGTGCAACATGGGCGGCGCTTTCGGCCGCCGCATCGAGTCCGAAATCGCCATTCAGGCGGTCGCCATCGCCAAGGCGCTGCGCGCGCAGGGGCTGCCGGATCAGCCGGTGAGGCTGGTCTGGAGCCGCGAGGAAGACATGCGCAACGACTGCTACCGCCCGCCCTACGTCGCCCGGCTGCGCGCCGCCCTGAATACCGAGGGACTGCCTGTCGCCTGGACCGGAACGGTGGCCGGCCATTCGCTCCTGTACGAGCGCTGGCCGTGGATGGTGGAGGAGACGGCCGATGCTTCCTCGGCAGGCGCCCTGTTCAACGATCTTTATTCCATTCCCAACCGAAGAATCACGCATGTGATGCGGCAAATGCCGGTGCGCGGCGGATTCTGGCGCAGCGTGGCCTCGAGCATGAACTCGTTCTTCGCCGAGAGCTTTCTCGACGAGGTGGCTCACGCCGGCGGCCGCGGGCCGGTGGAACTTCGCGCGGAGCTTGCGGCCGGGGACCCGCGCGCGCTGAGAGTGCTTGAGGCTACCGTTCAGGGTTGGACGCCGCAAAGCGGAATCGCGCTGGCCAAGCTGTTCGCAAGTTATATCGGGATGCAGATTGATTTGGGCGTTGAAGACGGGGAATGGCGGGCCCAACGCATTCGCGCGGTCGTGGATTGCGGGCTGGCGGTGGACCCGAACAACATCGAGGCCCAGATCGAAGGCGCCATCGTGTACGGACTTACGGCCGTACTGCTCGGCGAAATCAATCTTGAGGACGGCGCCGTGGTCGAGGGCAATTTCGACCGCTACCGGATGCTCACCATGGCGCAGGTTCCGCCAATGGAAGTCGTGGTGATCGAGTCGGATGCGCCGCCCACGGGCATAGGCGAACTCGGCACGCCGCTGGTGGCGCCGGCTTTCTGCAACGCACTTTTCGCCGCCACGGGCCGCCGCGTGCGCAAGCTCCCGCTGCGTGCGGAAGACCTGAGCGCCTGACCGCCAAGCACACCAGCAGGAAAGGGGGGACCCATGCGAGCCATTGTCGTCGCCATCGCTCTGTCTCTTGCGGTTGTGCCCGCTGGCGCCACCAACTCCAAGCCCGAACTGATGAAGGTTCTTGAGGACTTCATGGCCTGGATGCCGGGCGAGTACACGTCCATCCCCCAGGTGTTCCTGGAGCGCAACCTGGGTGCGCCGCCGGACGGCGAGCACGACGTCTTCTACCGGGTGTTTGCCCCGATCGATGCGCCCCACCTTGCCGAGCACGTGATCTATACGCAGATCAGGCTCGATGGTGACGACGGTCCGGTGTTTCCCGGGCAGCAGGTGCTGTTTCTGATTTCGATCGACGAAGAACTGGGCGCGGTTTCGATCTCCGGCCGGCGCATCAAGGATCCTCAAGAATACGTGGACGCGCATCTGCGGCCCGAGGTGTGGCCCGAACTTCAGCCGGACCCCAATTTCGGGGGGAATTGCAGTTTCAACTGGAGGCGCCACGGCAAGCAGCTCAGGGGTCTGCTCGGCGAGTTCGGCGAATGCGCCATGGTGTCGAAGAACACCGGCCAGCAGATGACCTGGGACGCGGAGTGGATCCTCAACCCCGATGAGCTGTGGATTTACGACAACGGCTACCTGGAGGACGGGTCGCTCATTTCAGGGCGCCTGGACCGCACCCACCTGCGCATGTACAAGGCAAAACGCTACGAGTGTTTCGTCGCCTTGCAGTTCGAGGACGGCAGCAACCAGGTGATCAACCCCTTCTTCATGCATGACCGCGGAGACGTCTTCACATTCACGACGAGCGAGCCCGAACCGCGTGACATCCACCTTGAGTTCCTGACATCGCTTTGGCCGTCCAGTTCCGGACGCAACTTCGTGGACCTCGCGCGCCTTACGCTGCACGACGGAGAGCCGGGCGCGTATACCGGCGACGATGTCATCGCCAATGCCTGGGCGACACCGGAAAGCGGCCGTGTGGGGTTCGGCGCCGATGGGGCCTCGGCCCGCTGCAAGCTGGCCGACCCTGAGGACCCCCGCTTTATCGAAGCCATGCGCTGGAAAGGCGAAGAATAGTTCGCCGGCAGGGCGCAAGGCCCTAGGTGGCCAGTCTTTTCCGGAGCTGTGCCAGCCAGATGGCGGTGAGCAGGAAGTAGGTCTGCATCAGCAGCGAGAAGTCCCATTCGATGATGTCCTGGAAGGTGTCCTTGTTGTCCATGTAGTTCATCACCGGGATGCTGAAGAAGCCGAAGAACAGCATCGAGAAACAGATCCATTTCATCGTTCGCGTCAGCCATCGCGGGGCAAATGTTTCCAGCCGCCGCAACGCCATGAGTTGCGCGACCATGGTCAGTCCGAAGTAAAGCAGCGCACCGAAACGGCGCATCAGGAAATAGAAGTGGCCTTCGGAGCCCAGAAAGGCCGTGTAGAGCACCAGGAAGGCCGCGCCGCCCATGCCGGCCGCGGTCGCAACCGGAGCGGCTCGCCCGGTGCCCGCACGTATGTGCCCGTTCATCTGCCGCCAGAAAAGCACCAGAAGGACCGCCCCGGCGACCATGCCCACCTTGAACAGGTAATAGCTGATGCCGTAGCGGCCGGCGGAACTGATCGATGTGCAGCCCTCGAAGTAGGGGATGCAGGCGGGTACCAGGCCCTGCGTGCTGGAAATCAGGTAGCAGATGTTGACGGTAAGCGTGGGCACTACCGCGGTCAGAACGGCGATCCAGACCGCTCTGCGGTCAGGCTGTATCGCGGCGCTCGCATGCACCGGCGCTACGGGACCGTGCGGCGCGGGGGCAGGCCGAATCACGAGTCGCGGGCGCTTAGGTACGAACCTTCCGAAATGGCCTGCCAGCCGGATACGCCTTCCTGGAACTCGCGGTAGGAGCGAAGGATCCGTCCGGCCAGCGGGTTTTCCGCGCCCAGTTCGTCCAGGATTTCATTTGCGGCCTTGCGCAGGCCCTTGAGCACGTCGTCGGGGAAACGCCGCAACTGCACCCCGTGTTCCTCGACCAGCACCCGCAGCGATTGCACGTTGCGGGCCATGAATTCCGAGAGCATCCGGTGGTTGACCGCCGTGCAGGCCGTCTGGATCAGGCTTTGCAGGTCCCTGGGGAGCGACTCCAGCGCCTCGCGGTTGACGATGATCTCGATCGAGCCGGCCGGTTCGTGCCAGCCGGGAAAATAGTAGTAGGGCGCCGCCTGGTAAAGGCCCAGCGGAAGATCGTTGTATGGGCTGGCCCACTCGGTCGCGTCGATCAGCCCCGATTGCAGCGCGGTGAACAACTCGCCCCCCGGCAGGTTGACCACCGTTGCCCCGAGCCGTCGCAAAACGTCGCCGCCCAGGCCCGGCATCCTGATCTTGAGCCCGGAAAAGTCCTCCAAAGAACGGATTTCGCGGCGGAACCAGCCGCCCATCTGGGCGCCCGTGTTCCCGCCGGGAAACGGCACCAGCCCGTAAGGCTCATAGCATTCCCGCCACAATTCCATACCGCCGCCATAGGCCATCCAGGCATTGAATTCCGCCGGCAGCATCCCGAAGGGGTAGCCGGTAAACAACTGGGTGGCCGGCGCCTGGCCCTTCCAGTACGCGGGGGCCGAATGGCCCATTTCCACGCTGCCGCGCGACACCGCGTCGAAAACCTCGAAAGCAGGCACAAGCTCGCCTGCGGCATAGACCTGCAGGGTGAGCCGCCCGCCGGAGACTTCCCTCAGGGTGTCCGCCAGCGTTACCGCGGTCGTGCCGAAGCCGGGCAGCCCCGGCGGCCAGGCGGTGACCAGACGCCAGCGGAAACGCTCGCCCGCGCCGCCGCCCGCGCCGGGGGATGCGCCTGTTACGCTGCCGGGCGAAGGCGCGCAGCCGGCCGCCGCCACCCCTGCCGCGCTGGCGGCGAGCATTTTCAGGAATTGGCGGCGCTGCTCGGTCATTCTGTGTCCCTTGCTGTATCCGCCCAAGAATAACGCACCTGTCTTCGCTATCATTGCCCGCCATGAACACGACGAACCCGCTCGCGCCCGGCAAGACAAAGGGCGACGCACTGGTCGGCACGCTGGCCGCCGCAACGGTGGTTACCAGCGACCTGGACCGTTGCCGAACCTTCTACTCCGAGTTGATGGGCCTGGAACCGGCGCTGGATCATTTGCCCGAGGGGACGCGGGATCCACTGACCCGGCTCTGGGGACTGGAAGGCGAGGGCGATTGGGAACATCTCCTCTACCAGCAGCCGGGCAGTACCGACATGCCGTACCTGCGCGTGATCGGCGTCTCCGGCGATCGTCCGGAAGTGCGCCCGGGCATGAATGCGCTGCTGGAAGGCGGGCTGGCGGTGGGTTTTGCCTGCGCCGACATGGAGAAGCTGATTGCCGAGAGCGAGCGCATGGGCTTTGGTACCGTGGCCGGCGTTACCCGTATTCCGCTGCACCGCCCGGACGGCTCGCCCTACGATGCCCTGGAAACGCATTTGCGGGCGCCCGACGGGGTCTACGTGCTGGGTATTGCGCGGCCGCCGGACCTTGCCCCCATTTGCCCGATTGCCGACGGTACGCTGACCGGCGGACCGGCGTATTCGAGCCAGGTCATCAACAACGGACAGCGCAGCCTGGACTTCTATACCGAAGTGCTGGGATACGAAGTCCGCCGCGACATCGATCTCCCCAGCGAAGGTCCGGCAGGCGGCTTGCTGGATGTGCCGCCGGGCTCGAACATGCGATTTCTGCAGGTCTTCGCGCCGGGCTCCGAGAGCAAGTATCTGGTGTTTCTGGACTGGTACGGGACCGGCGCCGGGGCGGTTGCTCCCTCACGCCCGCCGAACCGCGGCATGGTGATGTGGTCGTTCATGACCACCGACCTGGACGCAGTGCTTGAGCGCGCCCGCGCCTTCGGTGCTGAAGTGCTTTGCGAACCGCTAGCCGTCGACGCCCGGCCCGAGGCAATCGCCACGAGGCGCGCCACGCTGGCGGCGCCTAACGGTTTCGCCATAGAACTGGTCGAGGAAATCGCCGACTAGGGCTGGGCGCCCTCTTTCCCGGGGCGCGAAGGCGTCCCGCCTTCGCGGAGGGCTGGGCGCCCTCGTTACCCGTGCGCGCTCGCGTGTAACGCAAGCGTCACACAATTAACGTAATCGTCAATTATCTGTAACGCGAAAGTTATCCCGCGCGCTTTAAATGCGCCCTACAACGGGAGGACCTCGCGAATCCATGACGATCAGCAAGAACGGACTGGCGGCCATCGCTGCCTGCATGCTGGCAAGCACGCCGGCAATTGCCCAGGAAGAAGAAACCCCAAACGCCGACGGCAGCCTGAGCGGGGCCGTGATCTCGGCCGCTTCCGGAGCCGGGATCGAGGGGGCCCTGCTAACGTTTTCCGGAGGACCCGAACCACGTTACGCCAGCAGCGACGAAGTGGGCGGGTTCGTGGTGGTGCTTCCCGCCGGTTCGTACGCACTTTCGGTCTTTCGTTCCGGCTTCGCGTCCCCGCCGGACCGGGAAATTGCGATCCAGGCCGGCATTGAGCAGAACCTGACGATCCCGCTGAGCAGGGAAGCGGCCGCGTTGCAACAGGGAATGGAGGAAATCGTAGTGCTCGGCGCCTACCGCCCCACGGCGCTGACCCGCAGCCGCGACTCCGAGTCCGTGGTGGACGTCCTCTCATCGGAAGACTTCGCCATTACCGGCGATTCCACGGCGGTGGACGCCCTCGCCCGCGTACCCGGGCTGACCGTGGTCAACAACAAGTACGTCTACGTGCGCGGTCTCGGCGAACGCTACTCCAACACCGTGTTCAACGGTTCGCCCCTGCCCAGCCCCGACCCCACGCGCCGCGTCATTCCCATGGACATGTTCCCGACCGGCGCACTGGAGAGCGTCGACATTCAGAAAACCTATTCCCCAAAGCTTCCCGGCGATTTCTCCGGAGGGATGGTGGCGATGGCGACCCGCGGCGCGCCTTCCGAGCGGGTGCTGGAGCTGAGCGTCGGCATAGGGGGGAATTCCCAGGCCACCGGCGACCAGGGCCTGCACTTCGGGGGCGGTGACCGGGACTGGCTGGGAATGGACGACGGCACCCGGGAGCTGCCGGCGGTCCTGAATCAGGTCACGGAGAACGGCGCCGTGTCGCTGAATCTTGTCAGCGACGAGGAACGGGCCAGGGCCGGCCGCTCGCTCAACCGCGGTTACGACACAAATCTCCAGGAAGTTGAACCCGGCGTAAGCCTTTCCGGCCGCTGGGGCGGCGGCAGGGCGGTCGGCGGCGGCGACCTGGGGTTTCTGCTTTCGGCGCGCTACTCGAATGACTGGTCGTACCGGGACGAAGAGCGCCGCACCTTCGGCCTTTCAGGCGCCTCCGACGACCTGTCCATCCTGGACGAGGGCACCCAGAGCCGCACGCAGAACACCATCGACCTGTCGCTTCTGGGCAACGTCGAGTGGGACATCAACGCCAACACCTTCCTGCGCAGCACCACGTTCGTTACCCGCCGCACCGACCGCACCTTCCTGCGCGAGTTCGACTTCTTCTCGGAGAACGACATTCACGTGGCCGACACGACGCTGGAATTCGTCGAACGGCAACTCTTAAGCCAGCAAGTCGCCGGCGAGCATTTCATTGAGACATTCAGGTCGCTGACCGTCGACTGGTCGCTGACCTGGTCGGTGGCGACCCGCGAGGAACCCGACACCCGCTTTTACCGGTTTGAGCGGTTCAACGAGGCGGAAAACCTCTATGCGCTGTCCGACACCGGCCAGTCCAACGAGCGCAGCTGGGAGGACCTTGAGGACGAGGCGCTCAACTACGCGCTCAACCTCTCGTTGCCGATCGAGTTCGGTTCGGACTCCGACGGCGAGATTGCGTTCGGCCTCTCGTACCTGGACAAGGAGCGCGACTCCCATTTCCGCCGCTTCCGCTTTCTGACCGACTTTTCCCGCAACAACCTGCGCTCCCAGCTCGGACAGACGCCCGATCTGATCTTCGCCGACGAGCTGATAGCCGAGGACCTCTGGGAGCTGCAGGAAACCACTCAGCCCACCGACAACTACGCGGCCGGCCACAGCCTGTCGGCCGCGTACGCGATGGCCGACCTCAACCTGGGAATGAGCTGGCGCTGGATGTTCGGCGCCCGTTTCGAGGACTCCACCCAGGACGTCACCACATTCGAGCTGATCGACCCCACCCGCCGCAACATGCGTGAGCTGGCCGAGTCCACGCTGCTGCCTGCCATGACCCTCACCTGGCTTCCGGGCGGCGGCGAGACCCAGCAGATACGCCTGGGCTACAGCCGCACGCTCAACCGCCCCGATCTGAAGGAATTGTCCGAGGCGCCCTACATCGATCCCGAGGAACGCTACACGGTTGTGGGTAACCCGGACCTCAAGGTGGCATCCATCGACAATCTGGACCTGCGCTGGGAGTATTTCTTCGACAACGTGAACAACGTCCAGGTGGCGGTGTTCCACAAGAAGTTCGAAGATCCCATCGAGCGCGTGATCCGGCTCGGAGCCGGCGGTGTCCGCACCTTCGCCAACGCCGAATCGGCCACCCTGCAGGGCATCGAAGTGCAGTTGCGGGCGGAACTGGGCCTGGTTTCCGATGCCATGCGGGATTTCGAATTCCGCCTGAACGCGGCGCTCGTGGATTCGAAGGTCGACATCGGCTCGGCCGGCGCACAGCAGACCAGCACCGAGCGCGAACTGGAAGGCCAGTCGCCCTGGGTGGCCAACGTCCAGTTCATCTACGACAACCCGGATCTCGACCTGCAGGCCGCCCTGCTGTTCAACATGGCGGGAGAGAGGATCGTGGACGTCGGCACGCAGGGGCTGCCGGATTCATACGGGCAGCCTGTTGCGCGGCTGGATTTCAATTACCGGCAGGCCGTGAACCTGTTCGGCGCGCCGCTGCGGATACAGCTCAAGATCCGCAACATCCTGGATGACAACTATGAAGTCCTGCGCGGCAGCCGGGTGGAAAGGCTCTACAACCGGGGCCGCTCGATCAGTCTCTCGGTCGACGTCCAGTTCTGACCGAGCCAATTACCGTCCGACCAAACCCATTTCGCAGAGGTGTGACTCCATGCCATTGAACTTTGCCCGTTGTCTTGCCGTGACCCTGTTCACCAGCATGATTCTGACCGCCTGCGGTGGCGACACCCGTGACGACATCGTGATCACGACCGCTCCTCCCGCGGCCGCCGTCGTCAATCCGGACCCGCCCGCGGCCAGCAATGACCCGTTTCCGGTGTCCGAGGCCTTAGACGGCAACGGCAACCGGATCGGCATGGATCCCATGCTGAACTCCAACGGCACGCCCGGCGAGGGCTCGCCGGACCTGCAGGGCGCCGAATGGGCCTTTACTTCCAGCTCGCCCGACCTGCAGGGCGATGCCTTCGCCATCTCCCTGGGCGGTGAATTCGAGGATGTGAACTACGTGGGCGCCTTCGCCCAGGACACGGCCGATGCCTGGACCGAGGGCTGGACGGTGGGCGTGCACGGCAACAACACCGTGTGGCAGCCCAAGGGCGATCCGGCATCCAACAGCGACTGCCCGGCGGGGACCACCTTTGTCGAAGCGCAGTCGCTGCCCGAATCCGTGGGCGGCGGTTCGATGGACCTCTGCCAGCTGGCGCGCCGCTACGACACCGACGGCCAGACCATCACGCTGACCGGCGACAACATCTACCGCCTGGCGGCCGGTTTTCCCGGCACCTACATCGGCAATGGCGAAGCGGCCGACGGAAATCCGGGCAACGACGTGTCGGTGACGCTGGTAATCGAGTCCGGCGCGCTGATCCTCGGTTCGCAGCAGGAGGCCCTGATCATCACGAGGGGGTCCCGCATCGAGGCCTCGGGCACCGCCGACGACCCCATCGTGATGACCTCCACGGACCAGTTCGAAGAATGGGTCGAAGGCCGGGCAAGGGCGGACGGGCGCGGCGAGTGGGCCGGCCTGGCGCTGATGGGCTATGGCCGCTCCAACGAATGCGGCGATCCCTGCGACGTCAACGCCGAGGGCAATATCGGCTCGTACGGGGGCACGAACGATTCCGACGACAGCGGATTCATCGAATACCTGGTGATCCGCCACGCCGGCAACGACATCGACGGCAACGGCAACGAACTGAACGGCCTGACCCTGTTCGCGACCGGTTCGGCAACCCGGGCTTCCTACGTCCAGGTGCACTACGGATTCGACGATGGAGTGGAGCACTTCGGCGCCACCGATCACATGGACCACATCGTGATCACGGGCGCGCGTGACGACTCCTTCGACTGGGGCCAGGGCTACCGCGGCAGTGCCCAGTTCGTGCTGATCGTGCAGGCGCGCGATGACGGCGACCGCGGAATCGAGGCCGACAACGACGGCGACAACCCGCTGGCGGCGCCGGTCTCGCGGCCCACACTGGCGAATTTCACCATCCTGGGCGCCGCGAACAGCGCGGAAACCTCCTCCGACGGCATTCTGCTGCGGCGCGGCACGGGCGCACGCATCTACAACTTCCTGGTGGCCGATTTCCAGGATTCCTGCCTGGACGTGGATGGCGGCGCTACCGAGGACCTTTTCGGGACCGACCTGACCATCGAGAACTCCCTGTTCTACTGCCCCGCCAGGGAAGTCTACGAGAGCGGCGACGATGACGTGTCGGGCACGGCGATCGCCAACTGGGTGGACATGGATCCCGACAACCGGGTCGCCAATCCCAACCTGCGCGCCGACTACCGGCCCAACGAAGTCGAAGCCGACGTGGCGAACACGCTGTTCGTGACCACCGACTACGTGGGCGCCTTCGCGCAGGACACCGACGACAACTGGACCGAAGGCTGGACGGTTTCCTTAAACGGCAACAACACCGTTTGGGAGCCGGCGGTCGCCAACCCCGGCGCCGACGGAAGCTGCCCTGCGGGCACCACGGTGGACGGCAGCATCAGCCTGCCCTCGAGTGTGGGCGGCGGCGAAATGGACATGTGCCGCTTGCAGCGCCGCTACGACACTGACGGTTTGACGCTCGTCCTGACCAACGACAATATCTACGCACCGGCGTCCGGTTTTCCGGGCACCTACGTCGGCAACGGCGAGGAGGCCGATGGCGATGCGTCCGACAACGTGTCCGTGACGCTGAAGATCCAGCCGGGCACGCTGGTTCTCGCTTCTTCGGGCGAGGCACTGATCGTCACCCGGGGCTCGCGGATCGAAGCCGACGGCACCGCCGAGGACCCCATCGTGATGACTTCGCGCCGCCAGTTTGAAGACTGGGCGGGCGGCGGCGACGGCACCGCGGGCCGCGGCGAATGGGCCGGCCTGGCGCTGATGGGCTATGCACGCTCGAACGAGTGCGGCAGCCCCTGCGACGTGGCGGCCGAAGGCAACATCGGCGCCTACGGCGGCAACGACGATGCCGATGACAGCGGTTACATCCGCTATATGGTGATCCGCCACGCCGGTAACGACATCGACGGCAACGGCAACGAGCTTAATGGCCTGACCCTGTTCGCCACCGGCTCCGGCACCCGCGTCTCCTATGTGCAGGTGCACAAGGGACTGGACGACGGCGTGGAGCATTTCGGCGCGAGCGACTTCATGGACCACGTGGTGATTACGGATGCGGCCGACGACTCCTTCGATTGGGGTCAGGGCTACCTGGGCGGCGCGCAGTTCGTGGTGATCCGCCAGGCTGCGGACGACGCGGACCGCGGCATCGAGGCGGACAATGACGGCGACGCCCCGAATGCGCAGCCTATTTCCGGCCCGACGCTGGCGAACTTCACGATGATCGGCACGGAAGAAGGCGGCACCACCACGCTGGGGGTGCTGCTTCGCCGCGGCACCGGCGCCACCATGTGGAACAGTGTGATTACCGGCTTCGACCGCTGCGTGGACTTCGACGACGAAGCTACCTTTGGCCGCTACAACACCGGCGAGATCGCGTTCCGCAACAACGTCGTGTCCTGCGCCACCAACTTCGACGAGGAATAGCCCCTGTCCAGCCTACACGCTTCGGTCATGCACGCGCTCTGTCCCCCGACCTTCGTCCGCGGGAGACGCGGCAAGCACATCCCTGTGGCTCCCTTCCCGCCTCCCCTCACCCCCCGGCCCAGCGCGGCGAGGCCGCGGCCACCCCCCGCCTGGTGGCGCTGTTCCCCGCCTCCCCTCCCTCCAACGCTCCCGCGGACGAAGGTCGGGGGACAGAGCGCTCCTGCCGGTGCTGCATCCGAAGCGGGTGGCATAATCGGAAGGCGAGATGCGGCGCGATATTCTGGTAGTTGAAGACGAGGGCGCGATTCGCGGAATGCTCGCCTTCAATCTGCGCCGCGCGGACTTCGACGTGCGTGAAGCCGAGGATGCGGGCGCCGCGCGCAAGGCCATCGCCGAGCGCCTTCCCGACCTGGCCATCATCGACTGGATGCTGCCCGACGGCAGCGGCCTGGAACTGACCCGCTGGATCAAGCGCACGCCCGAGACGCGGGACGTGGCGATCATCATGGTCACCGCCCGCTCTCAGGAGCAGGACAAAATCTCGGGCTTCAGCAGCGGGGCCGACGACTACGTCACCAAGCCGTTCTCCAGCCGCGAGCTGCTGGCACGCATCAACGCGGTGCTGCGGCGCTCCCAGAGCGCCGAAGAAGATCCGATAACCCGCGGACGGCTGACGCTGAACCCGGTAAGCCATCGCGTGCATACGGACAAGGGGGCCGTCGTTCTGGGGCCCACGGAATTCCGCCTGCTGCGCCTGTTCATGGAACGCCCCGAGCGCGTGTTCAGCCGTACGCAGTTGCTCGACCGCGTATGGGGGCCGGCGGTTTTCGTGGAGGACCGCACGGTGGATGTGCATATCCGGCGTCTCAGAAAAGCGCTGGAAACGCACGAAGTGGACCGCTATATCCAGACCGTGCGCGGCGCGGGCTATCGTTTCTCGTTACACTAGCCCGAGATTGGGGTCGGCGGATACGCTGGCTTAACGTGACTGCCACGAGGTAGGCGTCTTGGATCCCCTGGTTCGCAGACTGATCATTCGCATTGTGCTGCGCGCGATCGGCGCTGCGGCGGTGCTGGCCGTGGCCGCCTGGTTGCTGGCCGAAATGCCGATTGCGGGCGCGTTGACCGGCGTGGTGCTGGTCCTTGCATGGGAGTTGTCGGTCCAGCTGCGCGCCGCGGGCGAGCTGTCGCAGCTGTTCGACCCGGATGCCTGGTCCGGCGGCGCGTTTTCCTTCGCCGAACTGCCGCAGCAGCTGAGCGACCTGGAAAGCCGTACCGAGGAGGCCGAACAGCGGCTCAGGAAAGTGCTGAAGGCGCTGCGCAGCACGGCGCAGTCCTTCCCCGACGCGGCCCTGGTCCTGAACGACCAGGGAGAAGTCGTGGTCAGCAACCGGGAGGCCCGCCGGCTGCTGGGGGTGCGCAAGCGGCTGGACAAGGGCCGGCCGGCGCTGAAACTCATCCGCGATCCCGAGTTCAGGAACTGGCTTCAGCGCGGCGGCAAGGACCTGGTGCGATTCAAGTCGCCGGAAAAGCCCGACAGCTGGCTGGAGGCCCAGCGCGTTCCCTATGCCGAAAAGCAGTTCCTGCTGCTGGTGCGCGACATCACCGCCGCGGTGCTGGCGGACAAGACCCGCTCCGACTTCGTGGCCAACGCTTCGCACGAGCTGCAGACACCGCTGACGGTGCTGGCCGGCTACCTGGAATCGATGGCGGAAGACGAGGAATTCCCGGAGCGCTGGGGCGACCCCGTCCAGCTCATGGCGTCACAATGCGACCGCATGACCCGGCTGGTGCGGGACCTTCTTGAGCTGTCGCGGCTGGAGACGTCCGAGACCCCGCCCGCCTTCGCGCCCCTGAACATGATGGACGTGCTTGGGGACGCGGTGCAGGTCGCGACGGCGCGCTCCAGCGGCCAGTTGGATATTCGGGCAGAGGTCAAGAGTGAACGGCCCCTGCTGGGTGACGAAGCCGAGATCCGTTCGGTCGCAATCAACCTGGCAATCAATTCGGTGGCCTTTACGCCCCCGGGCGGCGAAGTGGTATTGCGCTGGCAGGCCGGAGATTCCGGCGGACGGCTGTCGGCTTCCGACACCGGCATCGGCATTGGGCAGGAGCACCTGCCGCGCCTGACCGAACGGTTCTACCGGGTGCGGGGAGAGGGCAGTCCCGTGGTTCCGGGCACCGGTCTGGGACTGGCCATCGTCAAGCACGTGTTGACGCGTCACGGGGGCAACCTGGAGATCGAGAGCAAGCCCGGGAAGGGGAGCAGGTTTACCTGCTATTTCCCTTCCAAGCGTGTCGGCGACGAGGGCTGAGGCGACCTGCGCGCCGGACGCGCGACGGTTCCTTAGCCGCTACGCCCCGCGTCGACCACCGGCAGAGGTTCTGTCGTGCGCCATTCTCCCCTTGTGAAGTCGGGAATCGGTCTGCTGTTGCCGCGATCGGCCACCGAATCGGCGCTGATCGGGCCGACCGCCGACCAGGCCGCGGCGTCGTAGACATTCTGGTCCAGCGGCTCCCCGTTCCTGAGGCAGTACACCAGCCGCCAGCACATCAGGTGGTCCATGCCGCCGTGGCCGCCCTGTTCCTCGGCACGCTTGCCCATCTGCACCCACAGCGGGTGGTCATACCGCTTCCGCCATGCCGCCATGTCGTAGTCCCACTCGTGGAATGACCCGCCTGGGCCTTCCTCCAGCGCAATGCGGTTGGGGAAGCCCGCAAAGACACCGTTGGTGCCCTGGATCAGGTTGTGGCGCGAATAGGGCCGCGGCGTGGTCGTGTCGTGCTGCACCATGATCGTTCGACCGTTGACGGTCCTGATCAGGCTGGTGTTCATGTCGCCGGTGATGTATTCGAGCCGGTTGCGCTGGTGCTCCGGCGGGAATTCCCGCCGCGCGTAGGCGGCCCTGCCGGCGGCCGGAGAACTCATGGAATTCATGTAATCGAACCGATCGCCGCGGTTGATCCCCAGGTACTGGGCGATCGGGCCCAGGCCGTGCGTGGGATAGAGATTGCCGTCGCGCTTTGCGTGCCACAGCGTCCGCCAGGAGCCTGTCTTGTGGTCGATCTCCTTCATCTGCCAGCGCAGTTCATGGATATAGGCCGCCTCGCCGTGCAGCAGCTCGCCGAACAGGCCCTGGCGCACCATGTTCAGGACCATCAGTTCGTCACGTCCGTAGCAGACGTTTTCCAGCATCATGCAGTTCATCCGCGTGCGCTCGGACGTGTCGACCAGCCACCAGGCCTCCTCCAGCGTCGTCACAGCGGGCACTTCAACGAAGGCATGCTTGCCGCTTTCCATCGCTGCCGCGGCCATGATCGCGTGCCAGCGCCAGGGCGTGGCGATCACCACGATGTCCACGTCGCTGCGGTCGAGCAACTTGCGGTAGGCAAAGTCGTCGCCGGTATACAGCGCCGCCGGCTGTTTGCCCAGATCGGCCATGATGCCGGCCGCGCGGTCGAGCACGAGTTTTTGGGTGTCGCAAATCGCCGTGATGCGCGCGCCCTCGATATTGCAGAAGTGCCGCACGAATCCCGTACCCCGCTCTCCCACGCCGATCAGGCCCACACGCACCGTTTCCAGCCGCGGCGCCACGAGATCCATGACCGGGCGGCTGCCCGCCGGCCGCGGCCGCTCGGTTTCCGCCGATTGCTCCGCCGTGGCCGAACCCAATCCAGCGGCCGCACCCGCAGCCAGAGTCGATTTCAGAAACCCGCGCCGCCCAACCTTACTCACTCTTCGCGCTCCTCTCGTGCTCTCCGACAACTCACCGAAATTCTAAAACCTTCTGATGCGCTTCAATAGCGCTTGAGCCTGATATTCGAATCAGCGCCAGCCAGAGCGTATCTCCGACCCTTCCTGGCCCGGAGCGTCGGCGACATGGATGTCGCCGCCGAGCCCCATGGATGGGTTCATGCGTCTCCGGGCCAGGAAGGGTCGGAGATACGCGGACAAGCTAACGGCGCGGTGGCGGGCATGCAAACCCCCGATAGTGTAAAATTCCGCGGCTTCGCGCCCACCGCGCGGCTTCAATTTCGAGTAACGATCCAACATGCGCACCGTCTCCGCAAAACCCGGGCAAGTCCAGCAGGACTGGTTCCTCGTGGATGCCGCCGGCCAGACGCTGGGCCGCCTGGCCACCGAACTCGCCAGGCGCCTGCGGGGCAAGCACAAGCCCGAGTACACGCCGCACGTGGATACCGGCGATTACATCGTCGTCGTGAACGCCTCCAGGGTGCGCGTGACCGGCGACAAGCTGAACCAGAAGATGTATCACCGCCACACCGGCTACATCGGCAACCTGAAGTCCGTGCCCCTGAAGCGGGTCATGAAGGAAACGCCCGAGCGGGCCATTCTCTCGGCCGTGCGCGGCATGCTGCCGAAAAACCGCCTTGGCCGCGCCATGCTCAAGAAGCTCAAGGTCTATCCGGGACCCGAGCACCAGCATGCGGCGCAGCAGCCCAGGCCCCTGGAGTTACAGGCATGACCGACACCGTGTTTTACGGCACCGGCCGGCGCAAGACCTCCACGGCGCGCGTGTTCATTCGACCCGGCACCGGCAAGGTGACCGTCAACAGGCGCCCGCTGGATGAATTCTTCGGCCGCAAGACGGCCCGCATGATCGTGCACCAGCCGCTTAAGGTCGTAGGCCTCGACGGCCGCATGGACGTCACCGTGACCGTCACGGGCGGCGGCACCACCGGCCAGGCCGGCGCCATCCGTCACGGAATCACACGTGCGCTGCTTGCCTACGACGAGGAACTGCGTCCCAAGCTGAGGGCGCCCGGCTTCGTCACCCGCGACGCGCGCAAGGTGGAGCGCAAGAAGGTGGGCCTGAGAAAAGCCCGCCGGGCCACCCAGTACTCCAAGCGCTGATCGCTGCCGGCGGACCGGCCCGGCGAACCGCGGGTGGGGGATCGTCTAACGGCAAGACATCGGACTCTGACTCCGAGAATCCAGGTTCGAATCCTGGTCCCCCAGCCAACCCCATCACTTGCGCGGCGCCCAACGCCAGGCAAAATATGCGCATGGCGGACAACGAACGTTCCATCGGCGACCGGCTCCTCGCGGAACTGGGCCACGCGCTCAGCGTGTGCGCCGGCGAGCCCGCGCCGAGCGCCGACAATCCCGCCGGCGACGCGGAGGACGAGATCCGTTCAAGCCGCGACCGGGAACTCAGCGCCAGCCTGATGCGCGTGAACCACTCCGGCGAAGTCTCCGCCCAGGCGCTGTACCGCGGCCAGGCCCTGGTCGCCCGCGACGGCGGCCTCAAGCGCAATCTGTTGAGTGCGGCCGAAGAGGAAGGCCGCCACCTCAAGTGGTGCGAGGAGCGGATCACGGAACTGAACGGCCGCCGCAGCCTGCTTACCCCCTGCTGGTATGCCGGTTCCTTCGCGATCGGTGCTGTTGCGGGCCTGATGGGGGACCGTTTAAGCCTTGGTTTCCTGGCGGAGACCGAGGCGCAGGTCGAAAGTCACCTCGATGGACATCTTGAAGAGCTGCCCGCCGACGATGTGCGCAGCCGCAAGATCCTCGAGCAGATGCGCGCCGACGAGGTCCGCCATGGGCAAGACGCCCAGGACGCCGGCGGCGAACCCCTGCCGGAAGCCGCCCGCTCGGCGATGCGACTGGTGTCCGGCATCATGACCACCACCGCGCGTTACATTTGAGCCCGGCGTCAGTGACATGAAGCGCGCACGCATCGCTCCCTCCATCCTGTCGGCCGATTTCGCCCGCCTGGGCGACGAGGTCGAAGCCGTCCTTGAAGCCGGCGCGGACGTGATCCACTTCGATGTGATGGATCACCATTACGTCCCCAACCTGACCGTGGGGCCGCTGGTCTGCAGGGCGCTGCGCGAGCATGGGATCACGGCGCCGATCGACGTGCACCTCATGGTCAGCCCGGTTGACGCCGTGGCCCGGTCCTTTGCCGAGGCCGGCGCGAGCATCGTGAGCTTCCACCCCGAGGCCAGCGGCCACGTCGACCGCACGATCGGGCTGATCCACGAGAACGGTTGCCGCGCGGGCCTGGCCTTCAATCCCGCAACGCCGCTGAGCTGGCTGGACCACACCCTTCAGGCCATAGACCTGGTCCTGATCATGTCGGTCAATCCGGGCTTCGGCGGCCAGAAATTCATTCCCCAGGCCCTGGCCAAGCTGTCCGAGGCCCGCAGCCGCATCGATGCCTGCGGGCGCGATGTCTGGCTGGAAGTGGACGGTGGGGTGAAAGCCGGAAACATCGCGGAGATCGCGGCCGCCGGCGCCGATACTTTCGTGGCCGGCTCGGCTATCTTCGGCGCGGACGACTACGCGCAGGCCATCGGGGAAATGCGCGCGGCCCTGGGCGAGTAGGGCCGAGTCAGGCCCTAGCGTATGCCGCGCTGTTCCTTGATCTGTTCGTAGGCCCGGTTGACTTCGCGGGTGCGCTCGCGCGCGCGTTCCATCATCGCTTCAGGCAGGCCGCGGGCCACCAGCTTGTCGGGGTGGTTCTCCTTCATCAGACGGCGGTAGGCGGTCTTGATTTCCTGGTCGCTGGAGCGGGATGACACCCCTAACGCCCGGTAGGCGTCCTCGACCGGTTGCTGCCGGGCCGGGCCCGCGCGGCCGTTGCCGCCGGCGAATCCGGAGCGCATGCGCGCCTGCGCTTCGAGCTGGCTGATCTGCCATTGAGACAGGCCCAGCGCCTGCCCGATGCGATCCAGCGCCGCGCGTTCCCCGCCGGTTACGCCACCATGGGCGAAGGCCATGAAGAACTGCGTCTGCAGAAAGAACTGCGTGAGCAGCGGCTGGCCGCGGCAGACTTCGTTCATCCGAATCAGTTCTGCGTCCAGGTCGAAATCGGGCTCCTTGCCCTCGTTGAAGCAGTCGATGGCTTCGCGTATCTGGGCCGAATTCAGCCGCATTCCCTGCATGACCTGGCGCGCGGCGCGGATTTCCTCTTCCGTTACCCGGCCGTCGGCCTTGGCGATATGCCCCATGACACGGAAGGTGGAGGCAAAAAAGACCCGGCGGCGGTTTGCGGTCTGTGCTCCGGAGTGGATTTGCCACGATCCGCGCATGCCCCGGGACATGCTGCGATCCAGCATGTGGCCGAGCAGCACTCCCAGGAAAGCCCCCGGTAGGTTGCCGAACATGAAGCCGAAGATGAATCCGGCGGCTTTTCCCAGAAGAAACAGGTACAACTAAAATACGCCCGAAACGCACGCACAGGGGAGCAGGCAGTGACCGTATCGTATACCGAAATACCGGGTTTGCAGTCCATCGGCAGCGGGAAGGTACGCGACCTTTTCGCGGTAGGCGAAGATCGCCTTCTTCTGGTCACCAGCGACCGCATTTCCGCCTATGACGTCGTTTTGCCCGATCCCATCCCCGGCAAGGGGCGCGTGCTGACCGGGCTCTCGCGGTTCTGGTTCGCCAATACCGGCCATATCGTGCCGAACGCGCTCTTGGATACGCCGCTGGCCGACGTGATCGACGGACTCGCGCCGGCGGAGCTTGAGGAGCTGGAATCGCGCTCGGTGCTGATGGAACGGGTGCGTGCGCTGCCGGTTGAAGCGGTGGTTCGCGGCCATCTGATCGGTTCGGGCTGGAAGGACTACCAGGCCACCGGCGAGGTATGCGGCATTCGTCTGCCGGAGGGCCTGAGGCTCGGCGAGCGGCTGCCCGAGGCCATATTCACACCGGCCACCAAGGCCGAGGTGGGCGAGCACGACGAGAACATCGGAATGGAGCAGACCGCCGGCCTCATAGGGGACTCGCTGGCCGAGCGCGTGCGGGACATTGCGCTGGCGCTGTTCCGGTTCGGCGCCGATTACGCCGCCGCGCGCGGCATCATCGTGGCTGACACAAAGTTCGAGTTCGGGATCAACGCGGCCGGCGACCTGGTGCTGATCGACGAAGTACTGACGCCCGATTCCTCCCGCTTCTGGCCGGCAGCCGAATACCGCGTGGGCGTATCCCCGCCCAGCTACGACAAGCAGTTCGTGCGCGACTACCTGGATTCGGTTGACTGGGACCACCGCCCGCCCGCGCCGCGGCTGCCGGAAAACGTGATCGTCCGCACCGCGGAGAAGTACAACGCCGCACTGAAAGTCCTGACATCCTGAGCGGTCCCCCCTGCAAATCTATAATTGACGCCAGGCGGAAGTGGCGGAATTGGTAGACGCGCAGGATTTAGGTTCCTGTGGGGTAATCCCCTTGAGAGTTCGAATCTCTCCTTTCGCACCAGAATTCCGCTCCACCAAGGGAGGGCGAACCAAGCAGTCCTATGAATCTCGACAGCGCTAACTACCAGGTGGAAGACGGCGAGGGACTTCGCCGCGTCATGCATGTGCAGGTTCCGGCTGCCGTCATGCAGCAGGAGTTCCTGGCGCGTCTGGGCGCCATTCGGCGCCGCACCCGGATACGCGGCTTCAGGCCGGGCAAGGCGCCCATAAAGCTGATCCGGCAGCGCTACGGTCAGGACGTTTGGAACGAAATGACCCGCGAGGTCATCGAGAGGAGTTTCCGCGAGGGCGCGCAGGACCGGAAACTGCGGGTGGTCGGCAGCGGAGAGGTCAAGACCAGCAAGGCGCGCGAGGGTTCCGACCTCGAATACGAAGCCACCTTCGAAGTGTTTCCGGACATCGAGTTCAGCGGCCTTGACGAACTGGCTTATGAGCAGCCCGCAGTGGAGATCGGAGAGCGGGACGTGGACCGCACCATCGAGCGCCTGCGCAGGCGCGATGCGGAATGGGAGGATGTCGAACGTCCGGCCCGCGAGGGCGACCGCATGGTGGCGAATATCCGCGCTTCGCGGCGGCGCGAGACGCTGCCCGCCGGGGACATCAGGGAGGCGCCCCTGATGCTGGGCGAAACCCGCCTGATGCCGCAGCTACTCGAACGCCTGGTGGGATTGTCCGCTTCGCGTAAGAAGAAGTTCCGTCTGAAATTGCCGCCCGATTACCCGGACGAAGCCTTGCGCGGCAAGCGCGTGCTGTACGAGGTCGAAGTCGTGAGCGTCTCCGAGCCCTCGCTGCCGGACCTGGACGAAGAGTTCATCAGGAAGCTGGGCGTCGAGAGCGGTTCCATCGACGACTTGCGCTCGAACGTGCGCCTGACGCTGGAACGCGAACTTGCGTCCGTTTGCGAGGACCATAAGCGCCAGTCACTGTTCGAGCAGTTGCTGAGCGCGAATCCCGGACCCACGCCCAAGTTGCTGGTGGACCAGGACGTCGAACAGGCGCGCGCGGCCATGCGACCGCCTCCTCCTCCTCCGGACCTGGACGCCGGGGAAGAAGCCGCGGAGCCGGCCGAGCTGCCCGAGGAAACGCCCGAGATGCGCGCCGCGGCGGAGCAGCGCGTGCGTCTGCAACTGCTGATTTCCGAGCTTGCGGCGCGCGAAGAAATCGCACCCGAGGAACAGAAACTGCGCGAGCAGCTGCAGGGACTGGCTTCCGGAGCGCCCGATCCCGAGGCGGCGCTGGCCGAGCTGGCGGGCAACCGCGAACTGGTCGGCAATCTGCGCGCGCGCCTGCGCGAGGAACAGGTGCTCGAGTGGCTGTACGAAAACGCCGATGTCAAGACGCTCCCCATGGCCTTCGACGAGTTCATGGAACCCATGCCCCCCGTCCTGTCCGGCGGAACCTGATGCGAGAGCCCGCAAGGAAACCCGAATGAATGAAAAAGCACTGAATCTCGTGCCCATGGTCGTGGAGCAGACCGCCCGCGGCGAACGCGCCTACGACATTTATTCGCGCCTGCTCAAGGAGCGGCTGATATTCGTCGTAGGCGCCGTGGACGACCATATGGCCAACCTGATCGTGGCCCAGTTGATCTTCCTGGAATCCGAGAACCCCGGCAAGGACATCAGCCTCTACATCAATTCGCCGGGCGGCCTGGTGAGTTCCGGGTTGTCCATTTACGACACCATGCAATTCATCAAGCCCGACGTGAGCACGCTTTGCCTGGGGCAGGCCGCCAGCATGGGGGCGCTGCTTCTCGCGGGCGGCGCCAAGGGCAAGCGCTACTGCCTGCCGCACTCGCGCGTCATGATCCATCAACCCATGGGCAGCTACCAGGGCCAGGCATCCGACGTGGATATCCATGCCAGGGAAATGCTCAAGACACGCGAGCGGCTGAACCGCATACTTGCGGAGCACACCGGCCAGCCGCTCAAGCGCATTGCCCGGGACACCGACCGGGACCATTTCATGAGCGGCGAGGAGGCGTGTTCCTACGGGCTCATTGACCGCGTTCTGGCCAGCCGCGACGAGGTGGCCGCGCCGGAAGAGGACGGCGCCTAGTGTCGTGTTACGCCCGGGCGGTTACAATGCCAGCGCGCGCCTAGGCGCAACTGCATCGCACTAAAGCTATGTCCAGCAAAAACAATCGTGGCGGCGGAGGCGAGCGGAAACTTCTGTACTGCTCGTTTTGCGGTAAGAGCCAGCATGAGGTACGCAAGCTCATAGCCGGCCCTTCCGTGTACATCTGCGACGAGTGCGTCGAGTTGTGCATCGACATCATCCGCGAGGAATTCGAAGACCGCGCGGAAAACCAGCCCGTGTCCCTGCCGCTGCCCGCGGGGATCATGAAATTCCTGAACGAATACGTGATCGGCCAGGACCGGGCCAAGAAAGTGCTTTCCGTGGCGGTCTACAACCACTTCAAGCGCATGCGTTCCCGGCGCAGGGAAAAGGACGCGCCGGACGTGGAGCTTGCCAAGAGCAATATCCTGCTGATCGGACCCACCGGCTGCGGCAAGACCCTGCTGGCCGAGACGCTTGCGCGCATTCTCAATGTTCCCTTCACTATCGCCGACGCCACCACTCTGACCGAGGCCGGTTACGTGGGCGAGGACGTGGAGAACATCATCCAGAAGCTGCTTCAGAAGTGCGATTACGACGTCGAGAAGGCGCAGACGGGAATTGTCTATATCGACGAGATCGACAAGATTTCCCGCAAGTCGGACAACCCGTCCATAACCCGCGACGTTTCCGGCGAGGGCGTTCAGCAGGCGCTGCTCAAGCTCATCGAGGGCACCGTGGCTTCGGTGCCGCCGCAGGGCGGCCGCAAGCATCCGCAGCAGGAGTTCCTGCAGGTCGACACCTCGAACATCCTGTTCATTTGCGGCGGCGCGTTCGCCGGGCTGGACGCCATAATCCGCAACCGGACCGAGCGCAGCGGAATCGGCTTCACCGCGGAGGTGTGGGGCGAGAACGAAACCCAACGCCTGGGCGAAGTGCTTTCGCACGTGGAACCCGAGGACCTGATCCGCTACGGTCTGATACCCGAGTTCGTCGGACGGATGCCGCTGGTGGCCACCCTCGATCCGCTGGACCTCGATGCGCTGATGGCCATCCTGGTCGAGCCCAGGAACGCGCTGACCAAGCAGTACCGGGTGCTGTTCGAAATGGAGGACTGCGAACTGGAATTCCACGAGGGCGCGCTCAAGGCCATCGCGGAAAGGGCCATGGAAAGGAAGACCGGGGCGCGCGGTCTGCGCACAATCCTTGAGGATGTGCTGCTGGACACCATGTTCGACCTGCCCTCGCTGAAGAATGCACGCCGCGTGGTCCTGGATCGCGGGGCGATCATGGGCCAGAACAAGCCCCTGGTGGTGTACGAGACCGAGGAACCGCTGGCCTTGAAGCCTCCGGAGGAATTCGAGAGGGCTACGGGCTCGGATGGCTAGCTCGCAGTCTGGCGAAGTCAGTTGCGGGACAGGAAACCGGCCGGGATGCCGGCGATGCGTTCCGGGTTGGGTTTGGCTTCAGCCAACCCCATATTGATGACACACAAAGAGTATTAGAGCGGGTATCGAGGTAACGCCATGAGTGATGAAACCAGCACCGATCTAGCCGTCCCGCGCCGACTGGCGGTCCTGCCGCTGCGCGACGTGGTCGTGTACCCGCACATGGTCGTTCCCCTGTTCGTGGGCCGCAAGCCCTCGATCCTGGCGCTGGAAAACGCCATGGCCGTGGGCAAGGAAATCCTGCTGGTCGCGCAACGGAAGCCGGAAGTGGACGAACCGCAGGCGCGCGACATCTACCGGGTAGGCACGCTGGCGACCGTCCTGCAGATGATGAAAATGCCGGACAGCACGGTCAAGGTGATGGTCCAGGGCGTGCAGCGCGCGCACCTCAGTTCGCTCAAGTCCGGCAAGTTCTTCAGCGCGGAGTTCACGACCGTTTCCCAAGAGGCCGAGGCGCTGGACAAGCCGGAGGAAATGGAAGCGCTGCGCCGCTCGCTATTGAGCCAGTTCGAGTCGTACGTGAAGCTGCACAAGAACGTTCCGCCCGAAGCCCTGGCCGGCGTGTCGGGGCTGGATGACACCGGCAGGCTGGCCGACACGATCGCCGCGCACATGCAACTTGCGCTCGAGAAGAAACAGGTCGTGCTGGAGACCGGCGCCCCGATGAAGCGCATGGAATACCTGGTGGGCCTCATGGGCAGCGAAATCGACATGCTCAAGATCGAGCGCAAGATTCGCGGCCGCGTGAAGACGCAGATGGAGAAGAGCCAGCGCGAGTACTACCTGAACGAACAGATGAAGGCCATCCAGAAGGAGCTGGGTGAGATGGACGATGCGCCCGACGAGATTACTTCGCTGGAGAAGGGGATCAAGGAAGCCGGCATGTCCAAGCAGGCCCAGGAAAAGGCCATGACCGAACTGGGCAAGCTCAAGATGATGGCGCCGATGTCGGCCGAGGCCACCGTGGTGCGCAATTACCTGGACTGGCTGCTCAAGGCGCCATGGAAGAAGCAGCGCCGGACCAACGGCAACCTGGCCCGGGCCGAAAGGATACTGGAAGAGGATCATTACGGGCTGGAAAAGATCAAGGAGCGCATCCTCGAGTACCTGGCGGTGCAAAAGCGCGTGCGGTCCCTGAAAGGGCCCATCCTGTGCCTGGTGGGTCCGCCGGGCGTGGGCAAGACCTCCCTGGGCCGTTCGATCGCGAGGGCCACCAACCGGTCCTTCGTTCGCATGTCCCTGGGCGGGGTGCGGGACGAGGCGGAAATTCGCGGTCACCGGCGCACCTATATCGGAGCGCTTCCGGGCAAGATCATCCAGAACCTGGCGCGCTCGGGCGTGCGCAACCCGCTGTTTTTGTTCGACGAGGTCGACAAGATGTCCATGGACTTTCGCGGCGACCCTTCGTCGGCGCTGCTGGAGGTGCTGGATCCGGAACAGAATTCGACCTTCAACGATCACTACCTCGAAGTCGATTTCGATCTCTCTCGCGTCATGTTCGTATGCACGGCCAACACACTCGCCATACCGCCCCCGCTGCTGGACCGCATGGAGGTCCTGCGGATCCCCGGCTATACGGAGGACGAGAAGCTGGCCATTGCGCGCAATTACCTGATCGCCAAGCAGATGAAGTACAACGGCGTGCGCAAGAACGAGTTGCGGTTCACCGTCGGCGGCCTGCGCAACATGATTCGCCATTACACCCGCGAGGCGGGGGTGCGAAACCTGGAGCGGGAGATCGCCCGGGTGTGCCGCAAGGTCGTTAAACGGCAGTTGCTGCGCCCCTCGCCGAGGGAAATCTGCATCGGCCCCCGCCAGCTCGAGCCGTACCTGGGCGTACGCAAGTTCCGCTACGGCCGGGCCGAGAACCAGAACCGCGTGGGGCAGGCCCAGGGTCTGGCGTGGACGGAGGTGGGCGGAGAACTTCTGCGCATCGAGGCTTCGGTCGCGCCGGGCAAGGGCAAGCTGACCCTCACCGGCAAGCTCGGCGACGTCATGCAGGAATCAATACAGGCGGCGGTGACCGTGGTTCGCGCGCGCGCCGCCTCCCTGGGGCTGGACCCGGGCTTCCAGTCCGAACTGGACCTGCACGTGCACGTTCCCGAAGGCGCCACGCCCAAGGACGGACCCAGCGCGGGCATCGGCATGTGCACTGCCCTGGTGTCGGCGCTGACCGGTGTTCCGGTGCGCGCCGATGTGGCCATGACCGGCGAAATAACGCTGGGCGGCGAGGTATTGCCGGTGGGCGGGCTAAAGGAAAAACTGCTCGCGGCGCACCGCGGCGGCATCGAGCGCGTGCTGATTCCCGAGGAGTGCGTGAAGGACCTCGCCGAGATCCCCGCCAACGTCAAGCGCAGCCTGGACATCCGGTCGGTGCGCTGGATCGACGAGGTACTTGAACTGGCGCTGGAAAACGTGCCCGGGGTGGCCGCTTCCGTTGCGGATGAACAGGCCGCCGCGGCGCCTGCCACGCCCGCCGCGCCGGCGCCGCCGGATCAGCCGCGCACGCACTGAATACTTGTCCCAAAGCGGCGATTGGACTGGTTTTTTCGGGTATCGCGTGCGCTTTGTGTCAAGAGTATGTAATATTGCGGCGGCCTGGGGATTAGTACATAATTCTTGGCTGTTGGGCGGATATGGCGGCATCGGAGTTTTTGGGTTTCGCCATACCGAATTTTGGGGGTGGATTTCATTGTCCTTTAGACACCGCCAGTGCGTATTGAACCGGTAGAGCCGGGCACAAACCTACGGAGAATTGCATGAACAAACGGGAACTTACGGATGCCGTGGCGTCTGCTGCGGGTCTTGCGAAAGCGGATGCGGCTCGAGCCGTGGATGCGGTTTTGGGGGCCATCAGCGGTGCCTTGGGGCAGGGAGACTCGGTATCTCTGGTCGGTTTCGGAACCTTCAGCGTCAAGCATCGCGCCGCACGGCAAGGTCGCAATCCCCGCACCGGAGAGACGATTCAAATCGCCGCCACCTCGGTTCCCGGATTCAAGGCAGGCCGTGCCCTCAGGGATGCCGTAAACTAACCACCCCCAGCTGTCGGGGCGTGACCCCGGTTAGCGTTTGCGGCGAATTCCGCAAGGGTAACGGCGCCGGCGGGTGCTTAGCTCAGTTGGGAGAGCGTCGCTCTTACACGGCGAAGGTCGGGGGTTCAAGCCCCTCAGCACCCATAGCGGAGTGGTAGTTCAGATGGTTAGAATACCGGGCTGTCAATCCGGTGGTCGCGGGTTCGAGTCCCGTCCACTCCGCCACTACTCTCCCCATGGGGCGGGTTAGCGCGCTCCGATGCTCCAGGTAATCCGTGACCGGCTCAGCGGTTGGGTGGCCGGCATCATCTTTGGCGTAATCGGGCTGGCCCTGGTTCTGACCTTCGGCACCATGCGGGGCAACGTCGGCATGTCCAGCACTGCGGTTGCCGGCGTCGAAGGCGCGGAAATCGGGCAGACCGAGTTTCTGCGCACGCTGGACGAAGAACAGATCAGACTGCGCGAACAATTCGGCGAAGCGCTCCCCGAGGAGTTCGAACAGGAACTTCGCGGCCTGGTCCTCAACCAGATGATCGACGCGCGCATGATTCAGGCGCATGCCGAGGAGCGCGGCTTTACGACCAGCGACGCCCGACTTGCGGGCGTGATTCAGAGCATTCCCGCATTTCTGGACCGCGGCATATTCTCGGCCGATCTGTACCGCAGCGCCCTGGCCAATATCGGCGAGACGCCGTCTTATTTCGAATATCGGCAGCGGGGGCTGATGACGCAGCAACAGTTCTCCCGGGGCATAGCCGAGAGCGCCTTTTTTACCCCGGTGGATTTTCGTTTCTATATTGAACTGGTGCAGGAAAGCCGCGCGGTGCGCGGCTTTTTCGTTGCGCCGGAATCTTTCCGCGACGATTCAGTCGTGACTGACGAACAGGTAAGCGGCTATTACGAGCGGAACGCCTCCGGCTTCTGGACGCGTGAATATCTGGACCTGGAATACATCGAGCTTGATGCCGGCAACCTGCCGGGCATGGAGGAAATAACCGATGAGGACGCGCTGGAATGGTACGAGGAGAATCGCGACCAGTTCGTCAGCCCGCTCCAGCGCAGCTCCAGCCATATTCTGCTGGCGGCGAGCCCGGAAGGCGACGACGAGGTGCTGGCCCGGGCCAATGAGCTTGTCGCGCGGCTGGAAGCCGGAGAAGACTTTGGCGCCCTCGCCGGTGAATTTTCCGAGGATCCGGGTTCCGCGTCGCTGGGGGGGGACCTGGGCTGGAACGAACGCGGCGTCCTCGTTCCGGAGTTCGAGGAAGCGCTTTTCGGCCTGGAGGAAACGGGGCAGCACACCGCCCCGGTGCAGACCCAGTTCGGCTATCACATCATCCGCCTGGACGGCGTTCGCGGAGGCGACATTGCGCCGTTCGAGGACGCCCGCGAGGACGTGCTCGCGGACCTTGGGGAGCGCCGCAACCGGACGCGCTTTTACGATCTGGCCGATCGGCTGGCGGACATGGCCCTGGAAAGCGATGAAGGACTGGCGTGGATAGCCGAGGAACTCGAACTGCCGCTCAGGACCATCGAGAGTTTCACCCGCGAGGGCGCGGCGGAGTTTGCCGGCAACCGGCGCGTGATTGACGCCGCCTACGGCGAGACCGTGCTGGACCGCGGCGAGAACTCGAGGATTCTTCAGCTGGGTCCCGACCGGGCGATAGTCCTGCGGGCCGCCCGCCATCAGCCTTCGGAACAGCAGCCGCTGGAAGAAGTGGCCGAACGAATCCGCGACATACTCGTCAGCGACGCGGCCGCAAAGGCCGCCGCGGCCCGGGGAGCGGAGTTGCTTGCGCGCCGCCGGTCCGGTGAAAACCTGCAGGACCTGACCGCAGACGAGGGCGTTGAGTTTTTCGAGGAGCAGGAAATGCGCAGAGATTCGGCCGACTTTCCCTCTGAACTGCTGAACGCCATATTTGCCGCGGCGCCCGGTCATTCGGCGGAGGGACTCAGCCTCCTCGACGGCCGTTACGCGCTGTATGAGGTCTCTGAGGTATTTCCGGGGCGCCCCGAGACCATCCCGCGGGACCAGCGGGACGAAGTCAAGGCCAACCTGGAGGATCGCGAGGGCATGATGGAATTCGATGCCTATCGCGCAAGCGTGCGTGAGCGGGCCAGCGTCTGGATAGCGCCCGAAACTCTGGGAGATACGCCATGAACCAATGGAATCCACTTCGCTGGCCCCTTTTTGCGCAGATCTTCGCGGGGATCGCGCTGGGCGTGATCGCCGGGCTGATCAGCGGCGACACCGCCGAACTCGCCGCCGGCGTAACGTTCGACTCCATATACGGCTACATCGGCACGCTGTTTCTCAACGCGCTGAAGATGCTGATCGTGCCGCTGATCGCCACTTCGATCATTTCCGGCGTGGCCGGCCTGGGCGGGCCCGGCACCCTGGGCCGGCTGGGCGGCAAGACGGTTCTCTACTACCTGGCCACATCCACGCTCGCGGTGCTGGTGGGGCTGACCATCGTGAACCTGGTGCAGCCCGGCATCCTCAATGGGGCCGCCGTGGGCGAACTGCTCGATTTCGAGACCAATTCGGAGCTGGTGGCTTCGCGCGTGGCGGGCGCCGAGGGCGGCGTCGCGCAGGTGTTTCTGCGGATGTTTCCGCCGAACATCGTCATGGCCGCCGCCGAAGGCCAGATGCTGGGCGTCATCGTCTTCTGCATCCTGTTCGGCTATTTCATTTCCCGCCTCGTGCAGGCGAAGCGCGAGCAGGTGACCAGTTTCGTGCAGGCCTGCTTTGAAGCGATGATGGGCGTCACCCGGTTCGTCATGCGGTTTGCTCCGATCGGTGTATTCGGACTGGTCGCCTCGGTGGTCGCGAACGTCGGGCTGGGCGCCGCCCCGCCATTGGTGATCTTCTCGCTCACGGTGCTGGGAGCCCTGGCGGTTCATTTCCTTGTCGTGATGCCGCTGATACTGCTTTTCGTCGCGCGCGTTAACCCGCTGCACCATTACCGGGCGATGGCGCCGGCGCTGCTGACCGCGTTCTCCACCTCCTCGTCCTCGGCAACGCTGCCGATCACGATGCGGTGCGTGGAAGACAACGCAAAGGTGTCCAGCCGCACCACCGGATTCGTTCTGCCGCTGGGCGCGACGGTCAACATGGACGGCACGGCACTGTATGAATGCGTTGCCGTGATGTTTATCGCCCAGGCCTACGGTCTGGAACTGAGCTTCGGCGTGCAGTTCACAATTGTCTTCGCGGCGCTGTTGACGTCCATCGGCGTGGCCGGGGTTCCGGCCGCTTCCTTCGTCGCAATCGCGGTAATCCTCGGGGCCGTGGGCCTGCCGGTCGAGGCGATCGGGGTCCTGTTCGTGTTCGACCGCATACTCGACATGTCGCGGACCGCGGTGAACGTCTTTAGCGACAGCTGCGGCGCGGTGACTATCGCCAGGATGGAGGGAGAGACCGGGGTACTGGGCCAGGAAACGCCGTGGCGGGGTCGCGCCCCGGCTTGAGCACGGAGGAACCACCGGGCCGGCGGCTGGTGCGCGAACGCCGCACCGTCGCCTTGTTCAAGCCCGAGCCGCCGCCGCGCGAGCTGCTTCTGGCGGCCGCGGATGCGGCGCGTTGGGCGCCGAACCATCACCTTACGGAACCGTGGCGCTTCTATCTGCTGGGTGCGCGGTCGGTGCGCACCATGATCGCAATCGCCGAGGAACTGACTCTCGCCAGGCGGGGAGCCGGCGCGGCGAAGAAGCGGCGCGAACTCTATGAGGCGGTCCCGTGGTGGCTGGCTGTGACCTGTACGCGCTCCGGGGACGAGTTTCGCGAGCGCGAGGACTACGGCGCCTGCTGCTGCGCGATACAGAATTTCATGCTGTGCCTGTGGGAGGGCGGCGTCGCTTGCAAATGGAGCACGGGGGCGGTCACGCGTGACGAGCGCTTCTGTGAACTGCTCGGCGTCAGCCCGGAAGAGGAAATGGTTGTGGGCCTTTTCTCGATCGGCTACCCGCGGATCGTCCCGGAGCAGAAGCGACGGCCCGTAGGAGAGATCCTCACCGAACTCGCCTGACCTCCCGGGCTAGTCCGGGAAGGAGAGGCCGACGGCGCCCATGCCGGCGTCCACCGGAAGGACCACGCCGGTGATGCCGGACGCCATTTCCGAGCACAGGAATACGGCGGCGCTGCCCACTTCGTCCAGCGTCACGTTGCGCCGCAGCGGGGCGGCGCCTTCGTAGTGCTGCAGCATTTTGCGGAAGTTGGGAATGCCGGCGGCCGACAGCGTCTTGACCGGTCCCGGCGACAGCGCATTGACGCGTATGCCCTTCTTGCCCAGGTCCATGGCCAGGGCGCGCGTTACCGCCTCCAGGCTGGCCTTGGCCGGCCCCATGACGTTGTAGTTCTGCACCGCGCGGGTTGAGCCCGAGTAGGAGAGGGTCAACAGCGCCCCGCCGTCGGCCATCTGCGGCGCCGCGGCGCGCGCCAGCGCGGCGAAGCTGTAGGCGGAAATGTCGTGGGCGACCCGAAAGCCTTCACGGGACACGCTGTCGGCAAAGTCGCCCTTGAGGTTATCGCCCGGCGCAAAGGCGATCGAATGAACCAGGATGTCGAGCCGCGGCCAGGAATTCTTCAACTGCGCAAAGGCCTGCGTGATCGAATCGTCGCTGGCGACATCCATGCCCAGGCAAAAAGGCGCATCGATCTCCGGCGCGAAGGCCTCGGCGCGCTCGAGCATTCGTCCGGGCAGCGCGCTCAGGGCCACTTCCGCGCCCTCGCGGCGAAAACTCCGGGCGATGCCCCAGGCAATCGAGCGCTTGCTCGCGATGCCGGCGACCAGCGCCCGCTTACCCTCGAGAATCGGCATGGCGCGATTCTACAGGCATTGGAAGCGGGAAAACGGAGGGCAATTCCTCACGAAAGGTACAATCCGTCCCCGTGCAGCAGGTGGAAATTTATACGGACGGGGCCTGCTCGGGCAACCCGGGACCCGGCGGCTGGGCGGCCCTGTTGCGCGCGGGGAAACACGAACGCGAGCTGACCGGCGCGGAACCACACACTACCAACAACCGAATGGAGCTGACCGCTGCGCTGCGCGCGCTGGAGGCCCTGAAACGCCCCTGCCGCGTGGTCCTGCACACGGATTCGACCTATCTGCAGAAGGGCATGAACGGCTGGCTGGACAAATGGAAGCGCAACGGCTGGAAGACCGCGAACAGGAAGCCGGTGCTGAACGAGGACCTCTGGCGCGAACTCGACAGTGCCTGCGCCCGCCACTCGGTCGAGTGGCGCTGGGTTCGCGGCCACGCCGGAAACCCGGGCAATGAGCGCGCCGACGAGTTGGCGCGCGAGGCGATAGATTCGCTTGCCGATCCCGGCGCGCCGAATTCCTGAATCCGCAGCCGTGCGCCACGTTGCCGTCGATGTCGAAACCACCGGGCTGGACCCGAACGGCGGCGACCGCGTCCTGTCCATCGGCTGCGTGGAACTCGTGGAGCGGCGGTTCACCGGCCGCGATTTTCACCGGCTCATCAATCCTCGGCGCTCCATTCCGGCGGAATCCACCCGGGTGCACGGCATTACCGACGACCAGGTAGCGGACCAGCCGGAGTTTGCGGATCTTGCCGAAGAGTTTCTCGAATTCGTGCGCGGCGCGCACCTGCTGGGACACAATGTTGAATTCGACCTGGGCTTTCTGGATGCGGAATTGCAGCGGGCCGACAGAAGCGAAAGGCTGAGGGAGATCGGCGACTCGACCTGCACGCTGAAATTGGCGCGGGCGCGCTATCCTACGCAGCGCAATAACCTCGACGCGCTGAGCCTGCGCCTCGGCGTGGCGTCTCGCGAGCGGGGCTACCACGATGCCCTGGAGGATGCCCGCCTGACGGCGTCCGTGTGGCTGCGCATGACCATGGGACAGGGCGAACTCAGCATGAACAAGGAAGCGGGCGGTGGCGCGGCACGGCCCGTCAACAGGGAGGGCCTTAAGTTCGCCCGCTTTGAGCCGGGCCCCGAAGAACTTGAAGCGCACGAGAAAATGCTGGGAAAAATCGATGCAGGATCGGAGCGCGGCGCCGCCTGGCTGAAGGATTTCAAGCAATCGTGATTTCCGTCAATTAGAATCCGGCTTTTTGCCGAACTGGAGAAGTACGTGGCGCAGTCAATTCGGTCCGCATTCGCACAAAACTTTCTGGGCGATTCGCCCCGCTGGTACAAGCAGACGATCATCGCGTTTCTGGTCGTCAACCCCCTGCTCTGGTTCCTGGTGCCGGGCGGCGAATTCATCGCGGGCTGGGTCCTGGTGCTGGAATTCATCTTCACCCTGGCGATGGCGCTGCGCTGCTACCCGCTGCAGCCCGGCGGACTGCTGGCGATACAGGCGGTCCTGATGGGCATGACCTCGCCGGAAACGCTGTACACCAAGACCCTGGACAACTTTCCCGTCATCCTGCTGATGATCTTCATGGTGGCGGGCATCTTCTTCTTAAAGGAGATGCTGCTGTACGTGTTCACCCGCATTCTGCTGGGCGTGCGCTCGCGGCTGCTGCTGTCGCTACTCTTCAGCGCGACCGCGGCGGTGCTGTCCGCCTACCTGGACGCATTGACGGTGACCGCGGTGGTCATCTCGGTGGCGATCGGCTTTTACCGCATCTACCACTCCGTTTCGTCCGGCCTCAAGGCGGGCGAGGTTGCCGGGCGATTGACCGATGACTCGCGGGTCGGGGATGAGAAGATGGCGGAACTGCGCCAGTTCCGGGCCTTCCTGCGCGGCCTGATAATGCATGCCGCCGTAGGTACCGCGCTGGGCGGCGTCACGACACTGGTCGGCGAGCCGCAAAACCTGCTCCTGGCCAAGGAAGCCGGCCGCGCTTTCGGCGAGGCCGGATGGAATTTCGGCCAGTTCTTCCTGAACATGGCGCCGGTGACCATGCCGGTGCTGGTGGTGGGGCTGCTGACCTGCGCGTTGCTGGAATTGAGCGGCCGGTTCGGCTACGGCGTCAAGCTCAGCCCCGCGGTGCGCGAGGTCCTCGAGCGCTACGACCGCGAGGCGTCGCAAGCCCGCACGCCGAGGCAGAATGCCGCGCTGGTGGCCCAGGGCGGCGCGGCGGTCGTTCTCATCGTGGCGCTGAGCCTGCATCAGCTTCACCACACCGAGGTGGGACTGATCGGCCTGATGATCATCGTGCTGGCGACGGCTTTTTCCGGTGTCACCGAAGAGCATCGTCTCGGCAAGGCCTTCCAGGAGGCGCTGCCGTTTACCGCGCTGCTGGTGGTGTTCTTCGGCATCGTCGCCGTGATCTACGACCAGAAACTGTTCAAGCCGGTAAGCGACCTGATATTCACGCGCGACGGCACCGAGCAACTGGCGATCATGTACCTGGCCAACGGCATTCTTTCGATCATCAGCGACAACGTGTTCGTGGCCACCGTGTATATCGCCGAAGTCAAGCAGGCGCTGTTCGACGGGCTGATCGACCGCGCGCAGTTCGAGTTGCTGGTGGTGGCCATCAATACCGGCACCAATATTCCCAGCGTGGGTACGCCCAACGGCCAGGCGGCCTTCCTGTTTCTGCTGACCACCGCGCTGGCGCCGGCCATACGCCTGAGCTACCTGCGGATGGTGATGATGGCGCTGCCGTACACGATCACCATGACCATCGCGGGCCTGCTCGCCATCGTCTACCTCTTGTAGGCGGGGCCGCCGCGCAGGGGATTCTCGCCTTATGACCGCCTGGGACGCGCTTTCGGAGCATGCGGAGACGGCCCGCGGCCGGAACCTGGCGCGGCTGCTGGATTCGCCGGGGCGGTTTGGCGGGTTCTCGCTCGCTTGTGAAGGACCCGACGGCGCCGGGCTGTTCCTGGATTACAGCCGCCAGAACGTATCGGCCGAGACGCTGCAGTTCCTGCTGGCGCTTGCCGAGGCGCAGGGAATCGAGGCGGCGCGCGCGGCGCTGTTGGCGGGCGATGTCGTAAATCCCAGCGAAAACCGGCCTGCGCTGCACCCGGACGCCCGTTCGGCGGCTCCGGGCGATGCGACGCTGGCTACGGCGCGTGCCAAGACAAGGGAATTCGCCGAGCGGTTTCGCGCGGGAGAGGTGTGGGGCGCGACCGGCAAACCGCTGACGCGGATCGTCAATATCGGGATCGGCGGTTCGGATTTGGGGGTTCGACTCCTGTGCTCGGCGCTCGCGGGGTCCGGCCCCGTTCCGGTGCATTTCGTATCCGAAATGGACGGAGTCGAGCTTGAGAACGCGCTTGCAAAGGCTGATGCGGAGCAGACCCTGTTCGTGGTTTGCTCCAAGAGCTTCGGCACGGCCGAAACGATGGCCAATGCCTACTCCGCGCGCCATTGGCTGGTGGCCGCCCTGGGCGAGGGCGCCCCGGCGCGGCACTTTGCCGCCATTTCGTCCAGCTCCGATGCGATGACCGCCTGGGGCGTCGTGCCGGCAATGCAATTCCCGATGCCCGACGGGGTAGGCGGCCGCTATTCCGCGTGGTCCGCGGCCGGCTTGAGCGCCTGGCTGTCGCTGGGAGTCGAGAGCATGGAGCAGTTTCTCGCCGGCGGGCGCTGGCTGGACCGGCACTTCCGCGACGCCCCGGCGGATCGGAACCTGCCTGTGCTCATGGCGCTGATTGCGCTCTGGAACCAGTCCTTTCTCGGCTGCTCCAGCCAGCTGTTGCTTCCCTATGACACCCACCTCGCCCTGCTGCCCGCGTACCTGCAGCAACTTCTGCTGGAAAGCCTGGGCAAGAGCAACGACGCGCGCGGGCGGGCGCTGACCGTGCCCGGCGTTGCGGCGGTCTGGGGTCTGCCCGGGTCGAGCGCCCAGCATTCGATCATGCAGTGGGCGCAGCAGGGAAACCGCAGGGTCTGCGCCGATTTCATCGCCGCGCGGCAGCCCGGCGGCGCTTATCCCGGCATGCAAGCGGAAGCCCTCCGGCACATGCTGGCGCAGGCCGAAGCGCTCGCCCGCGGCCTTCCGCGGGAAGACCTGGGTTCCGATCCCCTGGCGCCGCACAAGGCGCTTCCCGGCGGCCGCCCCTCCAGCGTGCTGCTTGTCGAGAAGCTGGACCCCTTGCACCTGGGCGCCCTGGTCGCGCTCTACGAGCACCAGGTATTCGTGCAGGCGACCCTGCTCGGCGTGAACCCCTTCGACCAATGGGGCGTGGAGCACGCCAAGCGCCTGGCCGGCGACGAGTCCGCGCAGCCGCCCCTGGCGAAATTGTTCCGCACCTGAACAGCTGTCCCCTTGCGGTGCCGCACGGCAACCGAAGCGAATGCAACCCTTGCGTAATGCGGCGAGCCTAAAATGAGCTGCCTATGAAGATCAGCGTGCACGGCTGCGGTTACGTCGGCCTGGTGAGCGGCGCTTGCTTCGCCGAAACCGGCGTGAACGTGATTTGTGTCGACATCGACCGCGCCAAGGTCGAGCGGCTGCAACGGGGCGAGCTGCACATCCACGAGCCGGGACTCGAGGACCTGGTGCGCAGGAATCTCGAGTCCGGCCGGCTCAGGTTCAGCGCCGATGTCAGCGAAGCCGTGGAGCACGGCGAGGCGCAATTCATAACGGTAAGCACGCCGCCGGGCGGCAACGGAGAGGCGAACCTCAGGCAGGTGTTCGCCGTCGCCGAGTCCATTGCCGCCCACATGCCCGGCTACCGCCTGGTGGCCTGCAAGTCAACCGTGCCGGTCGGCACCTGCGCCGAGGTGGATAAGCGCATCGCGGCGGCGCTGGCCGAGCGCGGCGCGGACCACGAGTTCGACGTGGTGTCGAATCCCGAATTCCTGAAGGGCGGGGCGGCGGTGTCCGACTTCATGCATCCCGAACGCATTATTCTGGGAACCGGAAGCCGGCGCGCAATCGAATCCTTAAGCGCCTTGTACGCCCCGTTTCACCGCAAGCGCGACCGCCTTCGGGTGATGGATCGCGCATCGGCGGAACTGACCAAGTACGCGGCCAATGCCATGCTGGCGACGCGGATCAGCTTCATGAACGAATTGGCCGGCCTGGCGGAGCGGGTCGGCGCCGACATCGAGCAGGTGCGCGCGGGGGTGGGCGCGGACAAGCGTATCGGCTACAACTACCTCTACGCCGGCTGTGGTTACGGCGGCTCCTGCCTGCCCAAGGACACCGCCGCGCTGGCGCAGACCGCGCGCGAACACGGCTATCGCACAGAGATCGTCGAAGCGGTAACGAACGTCAACAAGCGGCAGAAAACGCTGCTGGGACAGAAGATTCAGGCCCATTTCGGCGACACCCTGGCCGGTCGCCTCATCGCGCTGTGGGGCCTGTCGTTCAAGCCGGGCACCGACGACATGCGCGAGGCCCCCAGCCTGGTACTGATCGAATTCCTGCTTTCGCAGGGTGCGCGAGTTCGGGCCTACGACCCGGTGGCGGGGGAGCGCTGCAAGTCGCTGCTCGGCGAGCGCGACGGACTGGAATATGCGGCGAGCGCCGATGAGGCGGCCCGCGGCGCGGATGCGCTGGCAATCGTGACCGAGTGGCCGCAGTTCCGTTCGCCGGACTTCGGCAAGCTCCGCGAAACACTCGGCCAGCCGGTAATTTTTGACGGCCGCAACCTGTATTCGCCGGACCTGATGAAGGACAAGGGCTTTCGCTATTTCGGCGTGGGCCGCGGCGAGCGCGTCGCGCGCGACAACGGATCCGGCATGCACCCCGTCGGCGAGGAGGTCTTCCGGCCGTGGGGCAGCTTCGAGAGCCTGCGGCAGGGTCAGAGCTACCAGGTCAAACGCCTTCGCGTGCTGCCCGGGGAGACGCTTTCGCTGCAGCGCCATCACCGCCGGGACGAGCACTGGGTGGTCGTGAGCGGCGCGCCGGTGGCCGAACGTGACGGCGAGAGCCACTCGCTGAAGACCGGCGATCACATCCTCATTCCGTTGGGCGCCGTGCATCGGATCCACAATCCCGGCGATGAACCCGCTGAACTGGTGGAAGTACAGCTCGGCGACTACCTGGGCGAAGACGACATCGAGCGCTTCGAAGACGTGTACGGCCGCACGTAGAAGCGGATGAGGCTTAAGCCCCCGTTCAAGGCCTACGACGTACGGGGGCGGGTCCCCGGCGAGTTCAATGCCGAGCTCGCGTGCCGCATCGGCGCCGCCGTTGTTCGTTTTACCGGCGCGAAGGAAGTGGTGCTGGGGTGCGACGCACGTCTGTCCAGCCCCGAAATCGCCGACGCGGTGGCCGAAGGCGTGACCCGCGCGGGCGCCGACGTTGCCGACCTGGGCCTGTGCGGCACCGAGCAGGTGTATTTCGCGACCGGCCGGTTCGGCAGCGGCGCCGGCGTCATGGTGACCGCCAGCCACAACCCGGCTGATTACAACGGCCTGAAGATCGTCCGTGAGGAAGCGCGTCCCATCAGTGCTGACACCGGTCTGGCCGAAATCGCCCGCCTGGCGGAGTCGCCACCGCCACGCGGCGCGCGCGGCCGCAGGCGTCGCGCGAAAGTGCACAAATCCTGGTGCCGCCGCGTGCTTGGTTTTGTGGAAGAGCTGCCGCTCGACCCCCTTAAGGTCGTCCTCAACTCGGGTAATGGCGCCGCCGGTCCCAGCGTGGAAAAGCTGTCGAAGCATTTGCCGCTGGAAATTGTTCACTTGCGGGCCGAACCGGACGGCAACTTCCCGCACGGGGTTCCCAATCCCCTCCTCGACAGCACCCGCATCGCCACATCCGAAGCGGTGCTGGCGCATGGTTCCGATTTCGGCGTTGCCTTCGACGGCGACTTCGATCGCTGCTGTTTCTTCGACGAACGGGGTGAATTTGTGGATCCCTACTACTCGGTGGGCATGTTTGCGGCTGCTCTGCTGCCTTCGCAACCGGCCGCTGACCGGCGAGTGATCCACGATCCCACGCTGGTCTGGGATACGGAAGAGCAGGTGCGCTCCGTGGGCGGCGAGCCGATCCGCAACCGGGCGGGACATTCATTCATCAAGCAGCGGATGCGCGAAGAGGACGCCGTGTACGGGGGCGAGAGCAGCGCGCACCATTATTTTCGCGAGTTTCTCTACTGCGATTCCGGCATGATCCCCTGGGTGCTGATGGCCGGCATTCTTTCCGCGCAGGGCGGAGGCCTGGCCGAACGCACCGCCGAACGGCGCCGGCGCTACCCGACCAGCGGCGAAATCAACCTTGTGGTCGGTGAGGACCCCGCGCCGCTGCTAAAACGCCTTGCCGTCACCTACTCGGCACAGGGTGCCCTGGTGGATCACATCGACGGCCTCTCGGTCGATTTCCCCGACTGGCGTTTCAACCTGCGGCCTTCCAACACCGAGCCGCTGCTGCGCCTGAACCTCGAAACGCGCGCCGACCCCCAACTTCTCGCAGCAAAGACTGCGGAACTCAAGTCCGCTATTTCATGATGTCGTCAGCCCGACGCGAGAATTTGCTGTGCCCCAAAACCGCGCATTTGCACATCTATTTTGCTGGGACTGTTCAGAGTATGGCGGGCTATACTTCATCTTGTGGCCAACTCGGCATTCGACACCCTGCAAGCTGCGGAATCCTTCCAGCAGGCCGGCATGCCTGCCGATCAGGCCAAGGCGGTTGCGCGCGCGATTCGGCAGCGTGGTGAAGACCAGGTAACCAACTCGGGCTTGGCGGCTGCTTTGGCGCAATTTGAAACCCGCCTGACCAACCACCTCTACATTTCTCTCGGCGTCCTGTTCGCTGCACTGGTTGCCGTGGGTTTCTTCACCTGACGTCCGCATCTGTTTCCTCTGGCGTCCGTTTTCAGACGGCGGATGGGATTGCGGGGTCTGCGGATGGTGGGCGATGCTGGGATTGAACCAGCGACCTCTGCCGTGTGAAGGCAGCGCTCTCCCCCTGAGCTAATCGCCCGTGGCCGGGTATTATTGACCGCCGCCTGCGCCGCCTGCAAGTTCAGCCGATTCTCCGAGTCCAGTTCCGATGTCCGTACGCACCCGCTTTGCTCCCAGTCCCACGGGTGTTCTGCACCTTGGGGGGCTAAGGACGGCGCTGTACAACTGGCTGTATGCAAGGCGGCATGGAGGCGAATTCCTGCTCAGGATCGAGGATACCGACCGTCAGCGCTCGTCTCCGGAGCACGTCAGGACAATTGTCGCCGCGCTGCGGCGTTTCGGGCTGGATCTGGACGGCGAGCCGCTGCTGCAGTCCTCGCGGGTGGAGCGGCACCGGCAGGTGGCCAATCAGCTGCTTGAAACGGGTTCCGCCTACCACTGTTACTGCACGCCGGAAGAACTCGCGGCCATGCGTGACGAGCAGCGGGCGCGCGGCGAGGACCCGCGCTACGACGGACGCTGCCGGGAGCGCGCCGGGGCCCGGGCGGGGATTGATCCGGTCGTGCGCTTTCGCCGTCCCGATACGGAAGAGGTCGTAGTGCGGGACTGGTTGCATGGGGAGGTGCGCTATCGGAACGCGCAGCTCGACGACCTGGTGCTCTTGCGCGCCGACGGCATGCCCACCTACCACTTGAGCTGCGTGACCGACGACGAGGACATGGGCGTGCGCCAGGTCATTCGCGGCGACGACCATCTGAACAACACGCCGCGCCAGCTTCAGCTCATTCAGGCGCTGGGGTGGAAACCGCCGGAGTATTGCCACCTGCCGCTGTTGCTGGCCCCGGACGGCAGGAAGCTTTCCAAGCGCGACGAAGCCACCGACGCGCTGCATTACCTTAGCGCCGGCTACCTGCCGGACGCGGTGCTCAACTACCTGGCCCGGCTGGGCTGGTCGCACGGCGACCAGGAGGTGTTCAGCGTGAGTGAGCTGATCGACAGTTTTGGCCGGGAAGGGCTGGGCGCGTCCGCCTCCCGGCTCGACGCCGGCAAGCTGAACTGGATCAGTCAGCAGCACATGAAAAGGGCCGGGGCCGAAACGCTGAGCGAGGGCCTGGCGACGCAATTGAAACGGCTGGGGCTGGACCCCGTGGACGGTCCGCCGCTGGACGAGGCAGTCGAGGCCTGGCGCGAACGCGCCGAAACCCTTGCCGACATGGCCCAAGCCGCCCGTTGGGCGTATTCGGGCGTGATCGATCTCGACGAACGCGCGTCCCGCAAGTTCCTTCGTCCCGTGGTTCGCGAGGCTCTGGCCGCGGTCCGCAACGCGCTTGCCGGACTCGAGGACTGGGCACCCGGCGCCATCCATGCATGCATCGCAGAGACGGCGGAATCGCAGGGTATCGGCTTCGGGAAGCTGGGGCAGCCCTTGCGGGTGGCCGTGACCGGCGGCGCGGTTTCGCCGCCGATCGACTCCACGCTTTACCTGGCCGGCCGCGCCCGGACCCTGGACCGGCTGGACAAGGCGCTGGCCTACATCGACGCGCGCATCGCCGCCGCGGACCCGGCCGCGCAGGGCTGAGCGCGCCGCGCAACAGTCATGCTGGTTTGTCTTGAGCGGGTTACGGGCCCGGACCCGTTCCATAGCGTGATCTGGTTGCACGGCCTGGGTGCGGATGCGGGCGATTTCTGGCCCGTTGTCCCTGAGCTGGGACTTCCGTCCGCGCCCGCCTGGCGTTTCGTTTTCCCCAACGCGCCGGTGCGCCCCGTAACCGTCAACGGCGGCATGCCCATGCGGGCCTGGTTCGACATTCTTTCGCTCGAACGCATGGCTCCCATGGACGGAGAAGGCATAGAGGCGAGTTGCCGCGCGCTGGAGGATCTGATCGTGAGGGAAGAGCAGCGCGGCATTGCCCGTAACCGGATCGTGCTGGCCGGCTTTTCCCAGGGCGGGGCGATTGCCGCGCGCACCGCCTTGCTGTCGGACGGGCCGGTGGCCGGCGTACTGGCGCTGTCCACGTTCCTGCCGCCGCTCGCACCGCAGGGACCCGGCGCGGCTGCGGCCGGGCTGGCCTGCTTTGCGGCGCACGGCAGCCATGACGAAGTCCTGCCCTTGCGTCTCGGCCTTGATTTGCGGGAGAAACTTCAAGCCGCGGGATGCGCGGTGGAGTGGCGCCAGTATGAAATGGGCCACCAGGTCTGCGGGCCGGAACTCGCCGATGTTTCGGCGTTTCTACAAAGAGTTGCCGGCGCCGCAGCCGGGAGCGGCTGAAACAAGACTGAGGTATTCGGCGGGTTGGCGCAGCCTGTTGCTAGAGGCTACAATTCCGCCTCTTGTGTAGGGGCCATAGCTCAGCCGGGAGAGCGCTTGCATGGCATGCAAGAGGTCGGCGGTTCGATCCCGCCTGGCTCCACCAGAATTCTTGAGTCCCCATCGTCTAGTGGTTAGGACACCGGCCTTTCACGCCGGCAACAGGGGTTCGAATCCCCTTGGGGACGCCATATTGCATATCGGGAAGTTGACTTGGTGATGGATTTGTTTGCGGGGACAGGAAGATTTCATCCGGCGCACTGAACGCTAGTGAGACAGCACACTAGCCCCGCCCACCTGCTGGACGCATCCGAGCCCGCCCCGTACCAGGTGCACAGGGCTGGCGCCACTGCGCCTCAACTGGTGGTTTGCGATCACGCCGGGCGAGAATTTCCGCGCGCCCTGAATCATCTCGGCCTTGCGCCGCAGCATCGCGTGAGCCACATAGCCCAGGATCTGGGCGCAGGCGACCTGTCGCTGGCCTTGAGCGAACGCCTGAACGCCACTGGCGTGCTGTGCAACTATTCGCGCCTGGTCGTGGACTGCAACCGCTCGCTTACGGACATGTCGGCCTTTCTCGACATGAGCGACGGCGTTGAGGTCCCCGGTAACAGGGGATTGAGCGATGAGGCAAGGGAGATCAGGGCAGAGGCCATATACCGGCCGTACCACGGCGCGATAGACGCGGAACTGGATCGCCTGTGCGCAGTCGTGGAAGCGCCGGTGCTGATCGCGATACACAGTTTCACCCGTTTCCTTGACGGCGAGGACCGTCGATGGGATTGCGGCGTGTTATGGGACCTGGATGCGCGTATCGCCCGCCCGCTGCTCGATGCCTTGCGCGACGATGGGACGCTGCTCGTGGGCGATAACCTGCCTTACTCCGGGCGGCACCCCGAGGACTTCACGGTCGACCACCACGCCGAGACACGCCGATTTCCGTACGCGGCTCTCGAGGTGCGCCAGGACCTGCTGGACACTCCCGCCAGGCTGGAGCGCATGGCGGACCGGATCCACGCGGCGCTCGAACCCATCCTGGCCGACCCCGGCCTGTACACGCTGCGCAGCTAGAGACGCAGTTCAGAATGATCCCTTGAAGTGGCGTCATGGCCGATTCCGCGTTATGATTTCTTCCCACAACAATGAGGGTGGGCAATAGCCGCGCGGCGCAAGAGCTCGCCCAGGAGGCTTGGGGAATGCTGATTCTTACCCGCCGGTCCGGAGAGGCCGTAATCGTTGGCGATAACGTGCGCATTGCGGTGCTGGACATACGGGGCAACCAGGTCCGGCTGGGAGTTGAGGCGCCGCGCGAAGTGACGGTGCATCGCGAAGAGGTCTACCAGCGAATCGTTGAAGAAAAGGGCAGTGCCGGCGGCGACGACGAGGAGTCCTAGTGCAGGCGCCGCACGTGCGGAGAGGTGGCTGAGCGGACGAAAGCGCTCCCCTGCTAAGGGAGTAAGGGTTAGAAGCCCTTCGTGGGTTCGAATCCCACCCTCTCCGCCAAATCCAGCCGGGACCGAAGCGCCTACGTGAAGTCCGCGCCTCAAATCAGACTGACCCGCCGGGCATTTGTCGCGGCCGGCGGCTCGTTGACGCTGGCGATATGCCTGCCTGCCGCCAGATCGGAGGACGCGGACGAGTTTCGCCCCAGCGCCTGGATTTCGATAGCTCCTTCAGGCGAGGTTTCGTTTGTCTGCGACCGCACGGACATGGGGCAGGGCAGCCCCTGGGCGCTTGCGCGTATCGTCGCGGAAGAGCTGGAAGTGTCGTGGGGCCGCGTTTCCGTTTCCGCCATGCCCGACAATCCCGCCGGCTGGCCGCGAGTCGTGGGCACCGGCGGAAGTCAGGCCGTAAGCGGTTCGTTCGACCTGCTTCGCAACGCGGCGGCTTCGGCCCGGGAGATGCTGCGGCTGGCGGCGGCGGTGGAGTGGGGCATCAGTCCTTCCGAATGCGTCTGCAGCGAAGGCGCGGTGACCAACCGAGCCACCGGAGCCCGGCTGGAATACGGTGCGCTGATATTCGCCGCGGCGCAGTTGGACCCCCCGGAGAATCCTCCGCTGAAGGACTTATCCGATTACCGACTTGTCGGCAGGTCCTTCCCGCGGGCGGATGTCCCCCCCAAGACCCTGGGCACCGAGCGCTACGCCAGCGATGTACGTCTGCCCAGGCAATTGACGGCGCTGATCGACCGGTCGCCCTGGCCCGGTTCCGTGGAGCGGCGCGCGGTCTACGATGCCACGGCGGCCCTGAACCTCCCCGGCGTGGCGGATGTATTCGAAATTCCGGGCGACGTCCACCGGCCGCCTGGAGTGGTGGTACTCGCGGAGGATTTCTGGCGGGCTTACAAGGCGCGGGCCGCGCTGGACGTGAAGTGGGTTGCGCCGGACGGCGACGCCGCAGCCGGCCCGACCGATCCCGCGGCCGATTTTCGCCGCCGGCTGGTTACGGCCCTGTATGAACCGGCTCCCCTGGCGCGCAGCGAGGGCAACGTGCAGGAAGCTCTGCAAAGTTCCGGGGCGCGCCGGGTCACGGCGCAGTACGAAGCTCCGTTTCTTCATCATGCCACCATGGAACCGATGAATTGCACCGCGGATGTGCGCGTAAATCGCTGCGAGGTCTGGGCGCCCACCCAGTCCCAGACGCGGGCGCAGCAGGTGGCGGCAAGGCTCACCGGCCTGCCCATTGAAGACGTGCGCATCTATACGCCGGCGCTGGGCGGGGGTTTCGGACGCCGCCTCGAGAACGATTACGTTGCCGAAGCCGTGCTGGCCTCCCAATACGCCGGGCGTCCCGTCAAGGTCATGTGGACGCGCGAGGACGACATGCGGCACGGCTATTTCCGCCCTGCGGCGATCAGCCTGATGCACGGCGCGCTGGACGATGCCGGCGAATTGACCGCCTGGCGGCAGCGCGTCGCCTCTCCGTCCCTGCTCAGGCAGATGCGGGGGATGGAATTGGAAGTGGATACCGCTGCACTGCAGGGCGTCGCGGACCTGCCCTACCGGGTGCCGAACCTTGAGGTCAGCCATGGCGAAGCCGAGTCGCCGGTCAACCTGGGTTTCTGGCGGTCCGTCGGCCATTCATTCAACTGCTTTTTCGTCGAGACTTTTGTCGACGAGCTGGCCCACGCGGCCGGTCGCGATCCGTACGCCTTCCGGCTGTCGTTACTGCCCGAACAGTCGCGCATGTCGGCCGTGCTCGCCCAGGCGGCTGGGGCCGGCCGCCTGGTCCGAACAGCGGCCTGGGCATTGCCTGTTCGGCATGTTTCGGCTCCTATGTGGCGCAAGTGGCGCGGGTGTCGGTGGCGCGTGGCGAACTGCGTATCGAGCGCATAGACTGCGCCGTGGATTGCGGGCTGGCGGTGGATCCCGCCACCCTGGAAGCGCAGATCAGCGGGGGGATTCTCTACGGTTTGACCGCGGCCCTGCTCGGCCGGATCCACATTGACGAGAATGGCGTCAGGGAAAGCAATTTCGACAGCTACAGGATGCTGCTCATGAACGACACGCCCGAAATCCGGGTGCATGTCGTCAACAGCGGCGCCCCCATAGGGGGCATAGGCGAGGTCGGCGTGCCGCCGGTCGCACCGGCCGTGGGCAACGCGATTTTCGCGGCGCTTGGCAAGCGTTTGCGCACGCTGCCGTTTGAGGTCCCGGCGTCGTAGTGCGCCCGGGCGGAGGTACATTTGTGAACCAATCATTCTTGCGCGGCCCGGCCATTGCGGCCGCCGTCGCGATATTGCTCGCCGCCTGCGAGGGCGGAACGGATACATCCCAGGCGAGCGTTCCGATACGGTTCAGCGAGCAGGCTACCGAGCGCGGGATCGCCGACCTCGGGCTTGACGGCGCCGGCGTGGCGTTCTACGACTACGACGGCGACGGCGACGCCGACCTCTATATCACCAATAACGACAGCGGGACGCACGGGCTGGACTTCCGCAACCGCTTGTGGGAGAACGATGGCAGCGGCTACTTCACCGACGTGGCGCAAGCGCGGGGCGCCGCCAACGAAGGCGGGCTGGGACGCGGGATCAGCTTTGGCGACTACGACCTCGATGGCGACGATGACCTGGTGGTCGCAAACATGCAGTCCGGCGCCAGGGGCGGCTACGATCCGCCCGTCACCCTTTATCGCAACCGGCTGGCGGAAACCGGCGTGCCGGACTTCGAAGACGTTACCGGCGACGCCTGGCTGGTGCGCGAGGGGGTTTACGAGGACGAGTCCAACGAGGGCATAACCGCGACCTCGGGGGGCGTGGGTTTCGGCGACTACGATGGTGACGGTTTGCTGGACCTGCTTTGGCGTTCGGCCGACTACGACGTCGACCAGGCGCTGTTCCGCAACGTCGGAGACGGCAAGTTCGAGGACGTTACCGAAGCCGCCGGCGTCTTGCTTCTGGACAACATGAAGGAGGCCAACAGCCAGGGGTCGCCCGGCTGGTTCGATTTCGACTTCGACGGGGACCTCGACCTGCTGTCGCCCCAGGAGGGCGGCCCCAATGCGCTCTATTTGAACGAAGGTAACGGCAAGTTTGCGGACATCACGCGCTCCAGGCAGCCGCCCGCCGGCTGGGCGTTCCTGAATCCCGGCAACGCCAACGGCGTCTGCCTGGGCGACGTGGACAACGACGGCGATATCGACGCCTATCTGCCGAACGCGGACCAGGCCAACCGCCTGATCCGCAACGACTATGCGGAAACCGGCCAGGCCGGCTTCACCGACATCACCCTGGCCTCGGGCGCGGGAGACGAGGGCGGCGCCAGGGGCTGCACGATGGGCGACTACGACAACGACGGCTGGCTCGACATTTATGTGAGCAACGGCGGGCCCTCCAACGTGCTCATCAACGACATCGTCGAGGACCTCCCATACTTCGTGCAGTTCTACATCGCCGTCGGGTCCGCCAACAACGCGCTGCTGCGCAACAACGGCGACGGCACCTTCTCCGACGTCACCGCGGGGTCCGGCGCCGAGGGGCACAGCATCGGAGCGGGCGTGGCCAGCGGCGACGTCAACGGCGACGGCTTCACCGACATCGTAGGCACGGCCCGGACCTTCTACAACCGCGGCGAGATGCTATCGGACCCTCAGCGCAATTTCCTGTGGCTGAACGAAGGCAACGGCAATCACTGGATCAAGGTGCGCCTTGAAGGCCAGCGGCTCAACGCACGGGTCCGCGTGGCCGCGGGCGACCTGGTTCAGTGGCGGGAGATCTTCTCGTCCACCGGCTACAACTCGGTTGACGAGCCCGCGCCCATCTTCGGCCTGGGCAACCGCGAAAGCGTGGACCGGGTGGACGTCTGCTGGGCCGACGGCCGGACCCAGACGTTCCTCAACCCGCCCGTGGATCAGGAACTGCGCGCGGCCGCGGCGGACGCCGGCTTCCAGTCGCCCGGCGCCACCACCCAGACAATTACGGCAAATGTGAACAGCACCGCCTGCGCGCCGGCTATCAGCAGGAACGGCGCCCAGGGCGTTGCCGCGCTGAACAGTTCGCCGCCGTAGGTGGCGGCAAGGATGATGCCGGCGGAGCCGAACAGGCTCAGCAGGCCGATGACCGCGCCGCGCTTGGCGGGCGGCGCTTCCTGGCCCACCAGCGCCATGCTGCTCATCATGCCGCCGGCCATGGACGCGCCCACCAGGGCAAAGAGCGGGAGCATGCGCAGATCCAGGGGCGTTTCCACGAAATATATCAATCCATAGGCGACCATCGACATCGCCGTCGACAGCACCACCCCCGCGACCCGGCTGATGCGGTCGAGTATCCAGCCGAACACGAAGGACCAGCCCACGGCTGTCACCGTGCCCACGGCAGACGGCAGCCATACCTGGTATTGCGCCACGGCGACCTCGCCCCCGGCGGCCCTGAACGCCGTGCTGGCCCACAGGGACGTGAACAGGCCGAACACCACCAGGGCGCCGCGCGCCGGCATCGCGTAAAGGTAGGCGAGCACGATGCGCGGGTTCCTCATCTGCTCGATGCCCGTTCGGGTCAGGTCCCACCAGCGAGGGCGCTGCCGCGTCTGTTCGGGCACGCCGGCCTTCAGGCCGAAGCGGAATATCAGTATCGATACCAGGCACACGAGCGCTGCCGCGCTGTACGCGTAGCGGCCCGCGGCCACCGGCCCCACGCCGGCGTCCTGCAACCATACCGGCAGGCGCGACACCATCCATGTTGCCAACACGATGCCCAGCGCGTTGAAGGCCGAACTGAACCCGATCACGCGGCCGCGCGAGGACTCGACGGGATAGTCGTTCTGGATCGTGGCCGTCATGGCCGCGGCGGCGGCTACGCCGATGCCGAAGATTACCCGGATCGCCATGAGTTCGTTGACTTCCGTCGCCCAGGGGTACAAGGCGTAGCTGAGTCCGATCATGCCGATGCCCAGCATGATGACCGGGCGGCGTCCTATGCGGTCGGCCAGTATGCCGAACGGCCAGATCAGCAGCAGGTTCATGATTTCCGTAATCAGCGTGAGCTGGCCGGTGATCCTGCCGGCTACGCCCGGATTGGCGATCCCCAGGTGCTCGATAAGAATGTACGGCTGGGAGAAATTCATGTTCGAAATCATCCCGATGCAGATCAGGGACGCGTACATGTAGGTCCAGAAGTGCGTTACCCGCACGCCCGACGCCAGCTCGATATTTCCGATGCGACCGCTCATGCGCTTTCCTCCCGGGGACCGCCAGCCATCATATCCCACGCCCCTGGGACGGCTTGCAAAATGGCGAGCCGTGGTCTAGTTTGGGTTTGGGCGAGCCGGCCAGGCAATCGCCGGTCGCTTCGGTTTGCCGGTGCGGCGGGAGGAAAGTCCGGGCTCCGGCGGACGGGACGCCAGGTAACGCCTGGGGGGCGCAAGCCCACGGAAAGTGCCACAGAAAATATACCGCCCGGCGCCTTCGGGAATGCCGGGTAAGGGTGAAAAGGTGCGGTAAGAGCGCACCGCGCGGCTGGCAACAGCCGCGGCAGGGTAAACCCCGTCCGGAGCAAGGCCGAATAGGGAAGCCATGCGTATGTCCGCACGCGCTTCCGGGTAGGCTGCTTGAGGCCGTCGGCGACGGCGGCCCTAGATGAATGATTGCCCTCGACAGAACCCGGCTTATCGGCCGGCTTGCCCCTTGTTGCGGAGGCGGCGGATCAGGCTGGAAGTGTCCCAGCGGCCGCCGTCCATCGCCTCAATCTCCGCGTAAAACCGGTCCACCAGCCGCGCGACAGGGAGTTCGGCGCCGTTGCGCCGGGCTTCGTCCATCGCGTAGCCCAGGTCCTTGCGCATCCATTCGACGGCGAAACCGAAGTCGAACTCGTCGGCCAGCATGGTGGCGTGGCGGTTGTCCAGCTGCCACGACTGGGCCGCTCCGGCGCCGATCAACCCCGCGACCTGCTCGCCGTCCAGTCCGGCGCGACGGGCAAAGTCCAATCCTTCGGACAGCGCCTGCACGAGCCCGGCGATGCAGATCTGGTTGACCATCTTGGTGAGCTGGCCTGCCCCGGCCGGCCCCATGAGATCGATGCGCTCGCCGTAGCATTCAAGTAACGGAAGCACGCGGTCGAAGTCTTTTCTCCTGCCACCTGCCATGATCGCCAGTTTTCCGTTTTCCGCGCCGGCCTGGCCCCCGGACACGGGCGCGTCCAGGAAAGCAAGCCCGCGCTTGCGCGCGGCTGAGTCCAGTTCGCGCGCGAGTTCCGCCGAAGTGGTGGTGTGGTCCACGAAAACCGCGCCGCCGCGCATGCCCGCAAAGGCGCCGTCACGCTCCAGCGTCACGGCGCGAACATCCTCGTCGCGTCCCACGCAGGTAAACACGAAGTCCGCGTCGGCGCAGGCCGCCGCAGGACTGGCCGCCGCCGCGCCGCCGAATTCCCCGGCCCAGCGCCGGGCCGTGGATGCGGTGCGATTGAATACCGTTACCGCGTGCCCCGCCCGCGCCAGGTGTCCGGCCATCGGGTAGCCCATCACCCCCAACCCGATGAATGCCGCCTTGCGCACGGTCAGGCTTTGGGCAGCGTGACGCCGGTCTGGCCCTGGTACTTGCCGCCGCGGTCCTTGTACGATGTCTCGCACACTTCCCCCGCCTGGAAGAAGATCATCTGCGCCACACCCTCGTTGGCGTAAATCTTGGCCGGAAGCGGAGTGGTGTTCGAGAATTCCAGCGTTACAAAGCCCTCCCACTCCGGCTCCAGCGGCGTAACGTTCACGATGATGCCGCAGCGCGCGTAGGTGGATTTGCCCAGGCAGATGGTCAGCACGTCCCGGGGAATGCGGAAATACTCCACGGTCCGCGCCAGCGCAAACGAATTGGGGGGAATGATGCAGTGGTCGCCGGTCAGGGCAACAAAGCTCTTGTTCTCGAACTGCTTGGGGTCCACGACCGCCGAATGGATATTGGTGAACACCTTGAAATCGTTGGCGCAGCGCACGTCGTAGCCGTAGCTGGAAACGCCGTATGAGATCACCGGTTTCTCGCCGATGCGCCGGACCTGCTGTTCGGCAAACGGCTCTATCATGCGGTGTTCGACGGCCATCCGCCGAATCCAGCTGTCCGGGCCTATGCTCACTGTTCCAGCCAGTCAGCGAGCATCGCAAGCGCCGCGTCCTCGCCCCAGCCGAAGTCGTACGCCTCGATGATCACCGTGCGCCTGTCCTTGCGCCAGATCTCCCAGCGGGCCGGCAGCCAACCCAGTTCGCGCGCGTACCAGAGATACTGGAAGTTTTCGGAACCCTCGCGCTGGCGGCGGTACTTGACGGTCTCAAGCTCGCCGGCGCGCGTGCTGAGCGTTTCCCTGCCGAGCTTCTCACCTTTGTACAACTTCAGCTTTCCGCCTTCGAGCGTGGGTTCCAAGGCCAGCGGGCGGCCGGCTGCAATGTCCAGCACGGTCTGGATTTCCCATGCCTTGCGGTCCATGGTGCGCGCATCCATTCCAAAGTCCAGCAACTCCTCCCCCTCGCGGAATACGGCCAGCTTTGCATCCAGGTCATAGGCGATTTCCACCAGGCCGTCCTTGCGGCCGTCGCAGGAACGGCACAGGTAGCCCCGCGGCTGCACCATGCCGTCTTCGTCGAGCACGAAGCGGCTGCTCTCCAACGCGTCCGATGCGATGATCAGGCGGGCCAGGCCCAGGCCCCGCGAGTAGGTTTCGTAAATGAAGCCGTCGCCGTCGGTCCGAACCAGGCTGAGGCTCAGGGCGCGCTGTCCGAACGGAGCGTCCACGTCGTACAGCACGCCGACGCTTTCGATGCCGCGGGCCGACCCGGCAGCGCCCACCGCAAGCGCCGGCCAGGCGAACGCCAGCAGCAGGGCCGCAACCGTTGACCTGGCCGGGGTCAAGAGAGTTCGCCTTCTTCAAACATGAGCGGTTCGAGCAAGTCGTTTCCGTCCAGCGTCGCGTGTCGTTCGCCCATGACGAGACGGCCCTGCGACATCCATTCCAGCACGCGAGGATACAGGACATGTTCGCAGGCTTGAACCCTGGCCCGAAGCGAGTCCACATCATCCTCGGGGCCCACCCGAATTCGTGCCTGGGCGATCCGGGGACCGGCGTCAAGCTCGTGCGTCACGAAATGCACCGTGGTTCCGTGCCAGCGGTCTCCCGCCTGCAGCACCCTGCGGTAGGTATCGAGGCCGGGATGCTTCGGCAGCAGCGAAGGATGAATGTTGAGCACGCGTCCCTCGTATTCCTCGCACAGTTCCGCCGGCAGAATCCGCATGAAACCGGCCAGCACCAGTGCGTCCGGGGCCAGCGTGCGCAAGCGCGACGCGATTTCGCCCCACCATGAGCGCGCATCCGGAAACCCGTCGCGGGGCAGCGCGATTGCCGCAATGCCGGCTCGCCGGGCGCGTTCAAGCCCCTGCGCCTCCACCCGGTCGCTGAGCGCGGCGACCGGCTGGAGGCGCGATTCCCCCGATGCCGCGCGATCGAGTATGGCCTGAAGATTGGTCCCCGTGCCGGACAGAAGAACGACGGTTCTCAAGCTCACGGCCCCGGTTTTCCGCTATCAGTCAAGCGTTACGCCGCTGCCGGTTTCCACCCGGCCGATCTCGAAAACGTCCTCGCCCGCCCGGGCCAGGTCTTCGCGCACCGCCGCCGCTTCTTGCGGGGACACCGCCAGAACCAGGCCGATGCCGCAATTGAAGGTGCGCAGCATTTCCCCGCGCTCAACCGGTCCCTCGCGGCTCAGCCAGTCGAATACCGGTGGCCAGGGCCAGGCGCCGGTGTCGATTCTGGCCGCCAGGTCGTCCGGAATGATCCGCTCCACGTTTTCCGGCAGGCCTCCGCCGGTGATATGGGCAATCGCCTTCAGCCGTCCCGATTGCGCCAGAGGAAGCACCGAGCGGATGTAAATCCGGGTCGGCTCGCACAACTGGTCGATCAGGCTGCCGCTCAGGGTCCCGAGCCCACCGGCCATGTCCACGATTCGGCGAACCAGCGAATAACCATTGGAGTGCGGGCCGGACGAACCCACGCCCAGCAGCAGGTCGCCCGCCTCGATACCCTTGCCGTCCAGCAGCCGGTCCTTCTCGGCCACGCCGACGCAAAAACCCACGAGTTCCAGTCCGTCATCGACGTACGTATTGGGCAATTCCGCGGTCTCACCCCCCAGCAGTGCGGCGCCGGCTTCCCTGCAGCCGCGCACGATGCCCTCAAGCAGCGGTTCCAGGCGTTCCGGGTCCAGCCGGTTGGCCGCGCAATAATCGAGAAAAAACAGCGGCTCGGCCCCCATGGCCAGAAGGTCGTTCACGCACATGGCCACCAGGTCCACGCCCGGCGCCGCCATGCGGCCCGCTTCGGAGCACAACCTGAGCTTGGTGCCGACTCCGTCGGTGCCCGCCACCAGCACGGGCTGCCGGTATCCGCTGCAGGGCGCCTCGAACAGACCGCCGAATCCGCCGATCCCGCCCAGCACGCCGGGGCGGTGCGTCTCGCGGGCCATCGGCACGATACGGCGGACGATTTCCGCGCCGCGCTCCAGGTCAACTCCGGCGCCGCTGTAGGTGATCGGTTTGCTCACTCAAACCCTCTCTTTCGGGGGATCGCGCATCCTATAATGCCCTTTTCCATGCTCTCGCGCATCGCCTTAAGTGTCGTGGCCATGACGGTGTTTCTGGCGTCCGCCGCAACTCCAGCCGAAACGTCCTTCAGGTCCACCGCTCCGTTGCCTGACTCCAGCCAGGCGGGGGTGGACAGGGCGCTGCAGGACGCGCTTGCGCGACTGCTGGTTCGGGTTACGGGACGGCGCGGGGCTGGTGAACTCGCCGATCGCTTCCCGCCGGCCACGAGCGTTGTGCGGCAGTTCCGCGTCATCAACGGGCAAAGCCTGGAAGCCGAGTTCGACGAGCCCCTGGTTCGCCAGGTTCTTGAGGAGGCCGGTGAGAGCATTTGGGAAGGCGAGAGGCCCCGGCTCAATCTGTGGCTGGTCGTGAACGACGGAGAGAGATGGCTGTTCAAGCCGGTGGGTTTCGCGGAACCGCCGCCACAGGCCATGAACGTCCGTAGCGTATTCAGCGGAGCGCTGAGCCGGACTTTCGAGGAGGTTGCGGCGCTGCGGGGCATCGAAATCAATTTCGCTCCCGTCGCGGACGTAAACGGGGCAGGGCAATGCGCCGAGGAGATTTGGATCGGCTCCTTTGCATGCCTGCCGGGCGACGACGACAGGTTGATGGTTTTGGGGCGGGTGGCGGTACCCAGCGGGCTCGACGACATCGAGTGGAATCTGCGCGAGGATGGATTCTGGCAAACAGTATGGGAAAGCGACGCTGCCGAGGCGGTGCACCGGGTAACGGACATGCTGGCCAGGCGATTCATGGCCACCCAGGGACCCTTGCGGTCGTACCTGCTGGTGCTGGCGCCGGTCCCGGACCTCAAGGCCTACGCAAGCCTCCAGGAAACGCTGGGTTCCCTGCAGGCGGTACGGGAGTGGCAGGTGAAGGGTGCCGCGGGCGATGAGCTGACGCTGCAGATTACCTCGCGGACGGCCGAATCCCCGTTGCGAGAGGCGCTGGGTTCCCTGGGGATTGCATTCGAACTCACCCGGACGGGTTCATGAAACTCAAGCGCCACATTCCGAACCTGATCTGCATTCTTCGGCTCCTGCTCGCGCCGGTCATCGTCACGATGCTTGCCCGCGGGCACTACGGTCAGGCGCTGCTGCTGCTGGGCGTCGCGGCGCTATCCGACTGGCTGGACGGTTTCCTGGCCAAGCGCTGGAAACTGGACAGCTATCTCGGTTCGATCCTGGACCCGATGGCGGACAAGGTCCTGATTGCCAGCGTTTACGTAACGCTGGCCGCACTCTCGCATGTTCCGGCCTGGCTGGCGGTCGTGGTCATCGTGCGCGACCTGGTGATCGTGGTCGGCTGGCAGACTTTTCGCCTGCTACGCGGCGAGCTGCGCCCGCGCCCCTCCAGGGTAAGCCGTCTGAATACCTTCGTTCAGATATGGCTTGGCGTGGCGGTAATCGCCGCCGAGGCGTTCGGCGGGTTCCTGCCGGCATTGTGGATCCAGATCGGCGGAGCGCTGGCGCTGTTGCTTGCCGTGTTGAGCGGGGTGGACTACGTGCTGGGCGGTTCGCGGCTCGCTGCGCAGCGCAAGCGCCAGGAAACCGAGTCGGCCGGGGGCGAAAGACGGCAATTGCAGCTGGACGTGAGCCGCGAGGATCCCTGCGTTTTCGAGAATTTCTACAATGGCGCCAACGCGGACGTCGTGACGGCCCTGCGAAGCCTCATCTCCCGGGACGGCGTTCCTCCTTTCTGGTTATGGGGCGCCCCCGCAACGGGGAAAACCCATCTGCTGCTTGCCGCCGTGCGGGCGGCATCGGACCAGGGCCTGACCTCCGCGTACCTGCCGGCGCACGCCGGCTTCAAGCCGGATGCCCTGGATGCCCTGCGCAATATCGAACTGCTGTGCATCGACGACGCCGACAGGATCGCCGGCGCGCCGCAGGTGGAAGAGGCGATGGGCGGGCTTTGCCGGGAACTCGAACGGCGCGGCTCGCGGCTGGTGCTGGCGGCGGCCAGTACGCCGGCGGGGGCGGGCTTTGAGCGTGACGACATGCGGACCCGGCTGGCATCGGGACAGATCTGGAAGCTGCAACCGCTGACCGACGAGGAACGCCTGGAGGCAGTGCAGCTCAGGGTCCGCAGCCGCGGCATCAAGCTGCCGGCAGCGACCGCGCGTTTCCTCATGCGGCGAGTGCGCCGCAACCCCAGCGACGTATTCAGTCTGGTTGACCAGCTGGCGGCCCTGGCGGCCAGCCGCAGCAAACAACTGACGGTGCCCTTCGTGCGGCTGGCGTTGCGCGAGGGCGTCCTGGAGGCGCGGACCGGGCGCTAGCCGCTAGTCGGTCCGGGCGTCCTCAAGTTCGTTCTTCAGGGCCTCCAGCAGCGAATCCCGCTGGTCTTCCGACAGCGGCTCGCGTTCTTCATTGGTGATGTGAAACACGTCCTCGGCGCGCTCGCCTATGGTGGCGACTTTCGCGGTGCGCACCGCTATTTCCCGGCGGGTCAGGATGCCCCCCACCAGCCCCAGGAGTCCCGGCCGATCCGTGGTGACCAGCTCCATTACCGTGTGGCGCCCGCGCGGGTCGTCGCGGAAACTCACCTGCACGCCAACGTCGAAGGCCCGCAACCGCCTCGGCAGTTTGCGGCTTGCCGGCCGCGACGCCAGTTTGCCTCTGGCGAGTGCTGCCCGCAGGGAGCCGCAGATGGCTTCCAGCCGGTCGGCATCATGCAGCGGTGAACCGTCGCGCTGAACCACCAGGTACTGCGCAAGGCTGCGCCGCCCGCCGGAGGGCAGGATGCGCGCGTCGAGTATGTTCAGCCCCTTCGTGTCCAGCACCGAGCAGGTGATAAAGAACCGATGCACGGCAGACGGGCCATGCACCAGTATCGCGGTGTTGCCGTTAGCCGTGTCGGTGCGCGCGGCCACCTGGAAACCGTCGCCGGCCAGGCCGGTATCAAGGGCGATCGTGTGCCATACGATCTCGTCGTCGCGGAACAGCCAGAAATAGTCCTCGGCAAAGCGGTCCCACAGAGCGCGGATCCGCTCTTTCTCCAGCCCTCGGTCGCACAGTTGCAGCAGCGCGGCGTCTTCGCGCTCCCGCAGCAGCTCCTCGGTCCCGCGGGGGTGTTCTATGTTCATCCGCAGCGCCCGTTCCGTCTGGCGGTAAAGGTCCTCGAACGCCCGGGCCTTCCAGGCCGTCCACAGGTTGGGGTTGGTGCCCCGAACGTCGGCCACGGTCAACAGGTAAAGGTGGTCCAGGTGGACCTGGTCGCCCACCAGGCGGGCGAAATCGCGAATGACCGCGGGGTCGTATACGTCCTTCTTCTGGGCGGTCATTGACAGTTCCAGGTGATGCCGCACCAGCCATGCCGCCAGGGCCGACTCGCGCGGATTCAGGCCGTGGTCGGCGCAGAATTGTTCGGCCTCGCCGGCGCCCAGTTGCGAGTGATCGCCGCCGCGGCCCTTGGCGATATCGTGAAAAAGGCCGGCAATGTAGAGCACGGCGGGGTTTTCGATTCGTTGCATGATCTCCGACAGGCCGGGATCCTTGCTTTGCTCCGCGGGCAGGGCGAACCGGCGGAGATTGCGCACCACGCGCAGTATGTGAGCATCGACCGTGTAGCTGTGAAAGAGGTCGTACTGCATCCGGCCGGTAATCAGCCCGAACTGGGGAATGTAGGCGCCCAGGATTCCGTAGCGGTTCATCGCCTCCAGCTGGCTGGGCGCATCGGCGGCCGCGGACAGAACCTGCATGAAGGTGCGGCGGTTCTTCGGGTCCTTGCGGAACCGCTGGCCGATCGAGGGCACAGCTTCCATCAGCCGCTCCACCAGGGGGCCGCTGAAGCCGCGGATATCCGGATGCTTCTGCCGCAGCAGGAAAGGTTCCAGCACCGCCCGTGGCGAGTCCCGCAGCAGCTTGGGCCGCTTCGAGTCCAGATACCCGTTGCGCAGCAGGAATCGCGCGTTGACGCGCCGCTCGGCGCCGCGTGTGCGGCCGATGACCTCGCCCAGGCGCCGCAGAACGATTTCATTGAACAGCGAGACGCTGCGGGTGGTCCGGTAATAGCGCTGCATGAACTGCTCGACCGCGCGGTTGCCGGTCTGATCGTGAAAACCGAAGACTTCGGCAAGCTGTTTCTGGTGCTCGAAGAGGAGCCGGTCTTCCATGCGGCCGGCGTGTATATGAAGCGCGAAGCGCACCTGCGAAAGGAAATCGCGCGCCCTGCGAAGCGCGTCCAGCTTCTCGGCCGAGATCAGCCCCTGTTCGGCCAGGATTTCCAGAGTGGCCGATCCGAAGCGGCGCTTGAGAATCCAGTGCATCGTGTGCAAGTCGCGCAGTCCGCCCGGTCCGTTCTTGACATCCGGCTCCAGATTGGAGGCGGTGTCGCCGTACTCCGTGTTGCGCCGCTCCTGTTCCCGGAGCTTGGCCCGGTAGAACTGCACGGGGGACCAGACGCTGCGGGCATTGATGGCTTTCGTGAGTTGCCGGAACAGTGTGGTGGAACCGGTCAGAAGCCGAGCTTCCAGAAGCGCCGTCATGATCGTGACGTCGGCCCGGGCCTGGTCCCGGGATTCCGCCACGGTTCTCGTGCCGTGCCCCGGCTTGAGCCCCACGTCCCACAGAAACGCCAGAAATGCGCCCACTTCAGCCCTGGCGCTGCGCGAATAACCCGCCGGCATCAGGACCAGCACGTCGACGTCCGACGAAGGGTACATCTCCTCGCGGCCGTAGCCGCCTACAGCCAGCAGGGCGGCCCCGCGCAGCGCGGGGCCGGCGTGCAAATGCCATAACTCGCAAAGCAGCTCGTCGAGCTTCCGGGACCGCAGCCTCAGCAGTTCAGGGGTGCTTTCCCGGTTGCTCAGGAAAGCCTCGCGGATGCGCTCTTCATGCTTCCGGATGCGGTCACGGCAGGCGTCGAGTTGCCGTTCACGCGGACTGGCAAACGGCAGCGCCTCGGCGCCCGCAGTTTTCTGCTCAGGGTTCAACCGGACCGTCTCCCAGGGTCAGGACTTCGTAACCGTCCGCCGTTACCAGAACCGTATGCTCCCACTGCGCCGACAGTTTGCGGTCGCGGGTCACCACGGTCCAGCCGTCCGGAAGCAGGCGGGTTTCGGGAAGCCCCTCGTTGAGCATCGGCTCCACGGTGATCGTCATCCCTTCGCGCAAAACCATGCCCGTGCCCGGCTTGCCGTAGTGCAGGACATTGGGCGGCTCGTGGAACACCCGGCCGATACCATGGCCGCAGTATTCGCGCACAACGCTCAGACTCTGATTCTCGGCCACCGACTGAATCGCATGGCCGATGTCGCCCAGCCGCTTGCCGGGGCCGATCTCGCGAATTCCGGCCCACATGGCGTCGAAGGTTATCCCTGCCAGGCGCCGCGCCTTTATTCTCGGCCGGCCGACATGAAATATGCGGCTGGTGTCGCCGTGAAATCCGTCCTTGATCACCGTGATGTCGATGTTGAGCATGTCGCCGTCGCGCAGCTTGCGTTTTCCGGGGATCCCATGGCAGACCACCTGGTTGAGGGAAGTGCAGATGGAGCGCGGAAAGCCGCGGTAATTGAGCGGCGCCGGTATGGCCTGCTGTTCCCGGGTGATGTATTCGTGGCAGATCCGGTCCAGCTCGTCCGTGGTCACGCCGGCCCGCACGTGCGGGCCGATCATGTCCAGCACCTCGGCCGCCAACCGGCCGGCAACGCGCATGTGCTGTTGCTCCTCGCTTGACTTGATGCTGACTTGCATATTGTCGTAATGGCTCAAGACTGGCGCCGGCGCCAATGGTAGCGCGCATTTCCCCGTCAAAGAGCGGAGCCTCGACCTGGCGGGGCGCAAAGGGAAGCATGATGCTATAAAATTGCGGGCTCGCTCCGGCGGGCGAACATCGGGCGGCGGCAGGGCCTCGTCGCCCGGAGACATCCTTCCGGGGTTTCTTAGTACTCACAGGAGCAAGCTATTGGCGCAAATCACCGTGCGTGAAATGCTGGACGCGGGCGTGCACTTCGGGCACCGGGCAAGACACTGGAATCCGAAAATGGCGCCTTTCATATATGGCGAACGCAACCAGCTTCACATAATCGATCTGGAGCAGACGGTACCGCTCTACAAGAAGACCTGTGAGTTCGTGCGATCGGTGGCGGCGCAGCGCGGCACCGTGCTGTTCGTCGGCACCAAGCGCGCCGCGCAACACGCGATCCGCAACGAGGCAACCCGCTGCGGCATGCCCTACGTCAGCCACCGCTGGCTGGGCGGCACGCTCACGAACCTCAAGACGATCAAGAAATCCATCGCCCGGCTGGAGGAGCTGGAGGCGCTGGATGAAGCGACCCTGCGCGAACGTTTCACCAAGAAGGAAGCACTCGGAGTCAAGCGCGAACTGGCAAAGCTGAATCGTTCGCTGGGTGGGATCCGCTCCATGGATACGCTTCCCGACGCGGTCTTCATCATCGACCTGGAGCACGAGCGCATTGCCCTGAACGAAGCCAGGAAGCTGGGCATTCCGGTGGCCGCGGTGGTCGATACCAACTGCTCGCCGCAGGACGTGGATTACATGATCCCCGGTAACGACGACGCCATCCGCGCCGCTGAACTCTATGCGGGTGGAATTGCCGACGCGATTCTCAAGGGCCGCGAGGAAATGCCGGAAATCTCGCTCGGCGACGACGAGTTCGTCGAGCTGGACGAGTCCGGCAAGCCTATTGCGCGCAGCGGACGCCCGCGGTCACGGGCCAAGACGCCCGCGCGGCTGCGTGGCGTGTCGCGGCGTATGCCCCGGCGCACCGCGGCCGTTGCCCGCGAACGGGAAGACCGGGACGCCAAGCCCGCCGAAGCCGCGCCTCCGGTGGCGACCAAACCTCCCGCCGCGGCGGCGCCCGCAGCGGCTCCTTCCGCAGAGGATGCGGAGGCGCCCGCCGCGGCTCCCGCCACAGACGATGCGGAGGCGCCCGCACCGGCTGCCGCCGAAGATGGCACGGCGACAGCCGCATCACCGCCGGCCGAAGGGGAGGGCTAGCGAGTGGCGATTACTGCGGCCCAGGTCAAGGCCCTGCGCGAATCGACCGGCGCGGGCATGATGGATTGCAAGCGTGCGCTGACCGAAACGAACGGCGACGCCGAAGCTGCGCGCAACCTGTTGCGAAAGAAGGGCGCGGCGGCCGCGGAGAAGAAGGCTTCGCGCGCGGCGGCGGAGGGCGTGATTGCATGGGCCGAGAGTTCCGGCGCGATCGCCATCGCGGAAGTGAATTGCGAGACCGATTTCGTGGCGCGGCGCGAGGACTTTCGCCGCTACGCCGCGTCCATTGCGCAAACCGTGGCGGATCAGGCGCCCGAAAGCCTGGACGGTTTGCTGGCGCTCGAGGTGGAAGGGCAGTCCCTGGAACAGACCCGTCAGGATGCGGTGGCGCGGATCGGCGAGAACATTTCCGTGGGCCGCTTTGAGCGCATCGAGGCGCAGGGCGAAACGTCCGTGTACGTGCACAACGACCGGATCGGCGTGGTCGTGGACATGCAGGGCGGCGACGCGGAACTGGGCAAGAACATCGCCATGCACGTGGCGGCGATGCGCCCGCAGCACGTATCTCCGGATGACGTGCCCGGCGAAATCGTCGAGCGGGAACGCGCTTTTTTGAGTGATCAGGCCGCCGAATCCGGAAAGCCTCCGGAAATCGTGGCGCGCATGGTGGAGGGACGCTTGCGCAAGTTTCTCGACGGCATCTGCCTCACGGGGCAGATTTTCGTGCGCGACAGCAAACTCACAGTCGGCAAGCTGCTGTCCTCCCAAAACGCCCGGGTGCACAGGTTCGTGCGCTTTGAGGTGGGAGAGGGTGTAGAGCGCCCCGCAAGCGATCTCGCCGAAGAGGTCGAGGCCCAGCTTCGCGAGCACAGGTAGGGCCTGGTGTCCCCGCTGCGCCGTATTTTGCTGAAGCTCAGCGGGGAGGCCCTGATGGGCCGGGAGTCGCACGGGATCGACATGTCGATGCTCGCGCGCATCGCCGGAGAAATCAAGGAACTTTCCGACCTGGGGGTTGAGACCGCCGTAGTGGTGGGCGGCGGCAACATCTTTCGGGGCGAGGGCCTGGCCCGGGCCGGCATGGACCGGGTAACCGCGGATCACATGGGAATGCTGGCCACGGTCATCAACGCGCTGGCGCTTCAGGACGCGCTGGAACGCGTGGGCACGGGGGTGCGGGTTATGTCGTCCATGGCGGTGCGCGCCGTGTGCGAGGACTACATACGTCGCCGCGCGCTACGGCACCTGGAAAAGGGCAGGGTATGCATTTTCGCCGCAGGCACCGGCAACCCCTATCTTTCAACCGATACGGCCGCCAGTCTGCGGGCGGTGGAAATCGGCGCCGACCTGCTCATCAAGGGCACCCAGGTGGACGGCGTGTACTCGGCCGATCCGAACATTCAGCCGGACGCCACGCGGTATGAGCGGATCTCGCACGATCAGCTGATCGGCGCCCGCCTGGGCGTCATGGACTCGACGGCAGCGGTCATGTGCCGGGACAACGACTTGCCGATTCGCGTATATGATGTCGGCTCGCCCGGCTACCTGTTGCGTATTGTCAAGGGCGAGGATGTTGGAACTCTGGTAACCAGCGCCGCCGACTAGCAACGGTTGTCCCTGACCGGCGCCAGGAGCGGCGCGGCTTGGGGGGCAAATGATCGACGAACTTAAGGAAGATGCAATCGAGCGCATGGACAAGAGCGTGGCGGCACTGCGCACGAGCCTCTCCCGCCTGCGCACCGGCCGGGCGCACGCCGGACTGATCGATCACTTGACGGCGCCCTACTACGGCGTCGATACACCCCTGCGCCAGATCGCCAGCATCACCGTGGAGGACGCCCGCACGCTTGCCGTGTCCGCCTGGGAGGCGAGCATGGTTCAGCCCATAGAAAAGGCCATTCGCGAGTCGGGGCTGGGGTTCAATCCGGTCACCGCCGGCACGGTGATCCGTGTGCCGATTCCCGAGTTGACCGAAGAACGCCGGCGCGAGCTGGTGCGGGTGGCGCGCCACGAGGCGGAAATGGGACGCGTGGCGGTTCGCAATATCCGGCGCGACGTGCTGGCCGACATCAAGCAGCTCGTCAAGGAAAAGATGGCCACGGAGGACGCGGAACGTCGATCGGCGGACGAAGTGCAGAAAATCACCAATGCGCATGTTACGCAGATGGATGCCATGCTGCAGGAGAAGGAACGGGAAATCATGTCGATTTAGCCGGATATTGTCGTGAGTGAGGCATTGCAGCATCTGGCGATCATCATGGACGGCAACGGCCGCTGGGCCGAACGGCTTGGCCGTCCCCGGTCGGAGGGTCATCGGGCGGGAGTGGAAGCGGCGCGCACCATTGTCGAAGACTGCGCGCGACGCGGTATTTCCGTGCTGACGCTGTTCGGGCTCAGCAGCGAAAACTGGCGGCGTCCGGAAGATGAAGTAAGCGAACTGATGACACTCCTCACCGAAAACCTGCGGCGGCACATGGGACTCCTGAACGACAACGGCATATGCCTGCGGTGCATCGGGGACCGCAGCCGGTTCTCCGGCGGTGTCCGGGCCGCGCTGGAAAAGGCCGAGGAAGGCACCCGCCGGAACGACCGGATGCAACTGGTCGTGGCACTTTCCTACGGTGGGCAGCAGGAAATCGTTCGCGTGGCGCAGGAGTTGGCCCGGGACGCGGCGCGCGGAGCGCTGGATCCGGATGACATCGACCTGGAAGCGTTTACGCTCCGCACCGGCCTGGCGGACCTGCCGCCGCCGGATTTCATGATTCGAAGCGGAGGCGAGCGCAGGCTCAGTAATTTTCTGCTCTGGCACCTGGCCTATACGGAGCTCTACTTTACTGAGGTGCTCTGGCCCGATTTCGGAACCGGGGAATTGCAGGCGGCGCTCGACGACTATGCGGCGCGACATCGTCGGTTCGGTACTGCATGAGCCGGTTTCTGCCCCCAAGGCTCCTGACTGCGGCAGTGCTGGTGGCTGCGATCGTAGTCGCGAGCGCTTCCCCTCTCAGCCTGACGCTGGCCATGATCGGGCTGGTGCTTCTGCTTTGCTGGCGGGAGTGGCTGCGAATGGCGGGTCTGGCCGGGACCCTCGCCCGGTCGGTCGGGATTGTCCTGTTCGCCGGGGCCCTGGCCGTACCGGTTGCGATGCCGCCGCCCAGTGCGGTTTCATACGCGGTCATGGCCCTGGGCGTGGCCTGGTGGGCGCTCGCCATCGTCTTGTTGCGCGGGTCTTTCAGTTCGATGGGCAACTCCATTGCCCTGGCGTACGGACTCCTGGGTATGGCGCCCGCCTGGCTGGCGGTACTGGCCATTTTCGGCAGCGGCAGGGGAGACTTGCTCATCCTGTTGCTGGTACTGGTCGGTGCGGCCGACACAGGGGCGTTCGTATTCGGCAAACTGCTGGGCCGGCGTCCGCTGGCTCCCGTCTTGAGCGGCGGCAAGACCGTGGAAGGCGCCGCAGGGGGGTTGGCGGTGGCGACGCTTGCGGGCTTTGCCGCATCTTTTTACCTGCAGCAATCGGCGCTGTTCTGGACATTGGGAGGGCTGGCGGTTGGAGGTTTGTCGATGCTGGGCGATCTGACGGTAAGCATGTTCAAGCGGCGTGCGGGCCTGAAGGACAGTGGCAGCATGTTGCCGGGCCACGGGGGAATGCTGGACCGCATGGACAGCAGTATCGCCGCGGCGCCGCTGCTGGGCTTGCTGGTGTTTCAGCCGGTGGGCTGGCTGCCCCTTTAGGCAGGGATAGCAAGGCTTGTTTTGGTAGCATAGAAAAACAAGCCGCGAAAGTCCGAGTTAGAAGAGAATTCCCTCTGCCATGCTGCTAGATACCCTGATTGCGATAGGCGCGTTCGTACTGGCGATAAGCCTGCTTGTCGCCGTGCACGAGTGGGGGCATTACATCGCCGCGCGAATGTCGAAAGTCAGGGTGCTCGAGTTTTCAATCGGCTTCGGTCCGGCGATCTGGCGCCGCAGGGCGGGCACGGACCAGACCGAGTATCAACTGCGTGCGCTCCCTGTGGGCGGCTACGTGCGCCTGCTGGATGAGCGCGAGGGGCCGGTTGCCGAGGAAGAGCTGCATCGCAGCTTCAACCGGCGCCCCTACTGGCAAAGAATCTTTATTCTCGCGGCGGGGCCCGGCATGAACTTCCTGTTCGCCATAGTGGCCTATTGGGCGATCTTCATGGTCGGCATACAGGCAACCGCGCCGCTGGTGGGTGGAGTTGCGCCGGGCAGCGTGGCGGAACAGGCCGGGCTGCGTTCCGGCGACCGCATCGTGGCCGTGGAGGAGCGCGATTCGCCCTCCTGGCAGGCCGCCGTCATGGCCATCGTGGGCCAGATCCTCGGCGACCCTTCGGTGCAGATGACGGTTGAAGACGATCAGGGCGCCCGGCGCGAACTCGTTCTCGATCTGTCCGCGCAGAAGAGGGACATACTGGCAAACGGCAATCTGTTCGCCGCAGCCGGCCTGGAACCGATGACGGACTCGCGCCCCATCCTGGGCGACATCCTCCCCGACGGGCCGGCAGCCGCGGCCGGGTTCGCGCCCGGCGACCTTGTTCTCTCGGCCGGAGGGGAGGACATCGGCACCTGGCGCCAGTGGGTCGAATACGTGCGCTCCCGCCCGGGAGAAAACGTGCCGGTGACCGTGGAGCGCGACGGGACGGAGCGGCGGCTGCATGTGCTCATCGGCACCCGCCTCGAATCCGCCGGGGAAGACGCGGCCGGTCCCGTTGTTATTGGCTTCGTCGGCGTAATGCAGTCGCCCGAGGCGCGCTCGCACCTGTTCGTGACCCAGCGTTTCGGGCCGGTGGAGGCGCTGGAGCGCGGCATCCGGGAAACCGGGCGCATTACCGGCCTGACGTTCCGCGTGCTCGGCAACATGTTCACGGGCGACGTTTCGCTGCGCACCCTGAACGGGCCGGTGGGTATCGCCCGCTACGCGGGAGAAGCGGTCCAGATCAGCGGAGTCGCTTTCCTTACCTTCCTGGCGCTGGTGAGCGTAAGCCTGGGCATCCTGAACCTGCTGCCCATACCGATTCTGGACGGTGGCCAGATCGTGAACCAGACAATCGAGAGGCTTCGCGGCCGCCCGATTCGCGAGCGCACCCAGCTCGCCGTGCAGCGCCTGGGGGTGGCGCTGGTGCTGACCATCATGTTCGTGGCCCTGTTCAACGACATCAGCGGCTTTTTCGGCCCGGGCGGCTGAGCGAATGAAACGGAAGTTTCTGGCCGCCGCGGCGTTGGTCCTGATGGGCATCGCGCCGGCGCACGCGCAGGCGCAGCAGCAGGAGGCCTTCGTCGTTCGGGACATCCGCATCGAGGGCCTGCAGCGAATTTCCGAGGGCGCCGTGCTGAACTACCTGCCGGTGAACATCGGCGACACGCTGGATGCCGCGTCCGTGCGGCAGCTCATGAGGGGCCTGTACGAGTCGGGTTTTTTCGCGGACGTCGAGTTTCGGCGTGACGGGGACGTGCTGCTGGTGGCGGTGCGCGAACAGCCGACGATCGAATCGCTGCTCATCGAAGGCAACAAGGACGTCAAGACCGAGGACCTGAACCGCACGCTGTCCGGGAACGGCATCGCCGAAGGCAGCCTGGTCAAGCCGTCGGTGCTGGAGGAAGTCGAGCTTTCGCTCACCGACCTCTATTTCGGCCGCGGCAAGTACGGCGCCGAAGTCAACGTGGACGTCACCGAACTTCCCGACAACAAGGTGGACGTGGTGATCGACATCAAGGAAGGCGACCGCTCCCGCATCCGCCAGATCAACGTCGTGGGGAACGAACTCTTCACGGACAAGGAGCTGAAGAAGGACTTCGAGCTGAAGACGCCGAACTGGCTGTCGTTCATACGCCAGGACGACCGCTACTCGCGCGAGGCCTTGCAGGGCGACCTGGAAAAGCTGCGCTCGTATTACCTGGATCGCGGCTACGCCGATTTCGAACTGCAATCCACCCAGGTGACGCTTTCGCCCGACCTGAAGGACGTGTTCATCACCATCAATATTCGTGAAGGCAGCAATTACACGGTATCGGAGATGAAGCTGACCGGCGATTTCGTGGTGCCCGAAGCCGAGCTCAACCAATACGTGCTGCTCAAGCCGGGAATGCGCTACTCGCAGCAACTCATCACCCAGAGCAGCGAGCTGATCCGGCTGCGCCTCGGCCAGGAGGGATACGGGTTTGCGGAAATCACGCCGATCCCCGAAATCGACGAGGACGCCGGCGAGGTCGCGGTCACGCTGCTGATCAGCGCGGAGCGCCGCGTGTATGTGCGGCGCATCACCTTTGACGGAGCGGCTTCGATCGAGGACGAGGTGCTGCGGCGCGAAATGCGGCAGTTCGAGGGCGCCTACCTGTCCAACGATCTGCTTGAAAGGTCCAAGATTCGGCTGCAGCGTCTTCCGTACCTCGAAGAGGTCGATTTCGAGACCCTCCGGGTGCCCGGCTCGCAGGACCAGGTGGATGTGGTATTCAGCCTGACCGAACGGCAGCCGGGCGAGTTTCAGGGTTCGGTGGGCTACACGGGATATTACGGGGTGCAGCTCAGCGGCAGCGCGGTGCATTCCAACCTGTTCGGCCGCGGCAACCGGCTCGCGATCGGACTGACGGGCACCAGCTACTCGCGGCTCTACAACCTGGCCTACACCGATCCGTACGCGACCATGAACGGGGTGAGCATTACCGGCTCGCTCACCTACCAGAACTACAGCCAGTTCTTCAGCGCCGGCTCGGACCTCGACACGACCACGGCTGCGGCTTCCACGGAACTGAGCTATCCCATCACGGAATACCAGAGCCTGATACTCGGCGCGACGCTTCAGCAGGCCGACCTCATCACCACCAATTTCAGCAACGAGCAATCCCGGCAATGGGTGCAGGTCAACGGCAAACCGTATGAGCGCGAAGTTGTCAGCCCGGTCACGGGCGAGCCCGACATTTACTACGGTTCGAAATTCAACAGCCTGGAATTGCTGATGGGCTGGCTGTATGACAGCCGCAATCGCGTGCTGTTCCCCGACCGGGGCATGCGTCATCGCCTCTCCCTTTCGGCCACGATTCCCGGAAGCGATGTGGAATATGCCACCATGCGTTACCAGTACACGCAATATCTGCGAATCCCGGGACTGCGCTGGTTCGGCCTGCGCCTGAGCGCCGATATCGGTCTATCCGAGGCCTTCGGGGATACCAGCGCGGTACCGCCCTACAAGCATTACTACGGCGGCGGACCGGATTCGGTGCGCGGTTTCAAGGAGTATCGCCTGGGACCCAAGGACCGGTTCGGCAACGCCTACGGCGGCAACATGCTGGTTACCGGTCAGGTCGAGCTGACCCTGCCATTGCCCGAGCGTTTCAGCCAGAGTGCGCGCCTGGCGGCCTTTTTTGACGTGGGCAACGTGTTCTCCACGTCGGACCTGGTTTTCTACGACCGACTGGGCGATCCGTTGAGTTACGACTTTGACACAAGTAGACTAAAGCGCTCCGTTGGACTCGGCGCGGAGTGGCTGGCGCCCCTGGGACTGCTGAGATTCAGTTTCGCCGCGCCGCTTAACGCCGATCCGGAGACCGACCGGTTTTGGGGGGACGAAGTGGAGCGCTTCCAGTTTTCGCTGGGCGGCGCGTTCTGATTTTCGTGCGTCCTCCCGTATCCCTTTGGAAACAAGAGGCTTTTCTCAAACAATGAATACCGCAAAGAAACTACTCCTGGGCGCAGCGATGTGCGCGCTCACGGCCGGCAGCGCACTGGCTCAGGAGACCGCGCTGAAAATAGGGTTCGTCAACCTGGAGGCCTTGACCGTGGAGTCGCCCCAGGGGCGGGAGGCCAACGAGAGCATCAGCGAAATGTTCGCGCCCAGGCAACGGGAGATCAACGCCAAGCAGACCCGGCTGGAAGAGTTGAGCGAGAACTACGAACGCGACCGCGAAACCATGGGCACCGAGCAGCTCCGTAACGCCGAGCGCGAGATTGTCGCCCTGCGCCGCGAGATCCAGCAGGAAGCGCAGGCTTTCGAGGAAGACCTGCAACTGGAACAGAACAACAGCCAGCGCGACCTCGGCACGGTTTTTCTCGGCCACGTGCGCCAGGTTGCCGAGGAAAACGAGTACGACCTGATCCTGAGCGGCGGGGTGGTGTACTTCAGCGATGCGGTCAACATCACTCCGCAGGTACTGGGCGCCCTGCAGGAAACCTACAGCAGCGAACAGCAGGATTAGGGCCTGTTAAACACAGGCCCTAAACATGGCGAGGTAGCCGCCGGCTGTGGATGCTTCTACGACATCGCGTGGTGCGTTCGGTGATGCAGCGGCGTTCGCAGCACGAGCGGGGTTTGACGCTTGGCGAGTTGGCCCGGCGTCATGGCTGCGAATTGCGCGGACAGCCCGGCGTCAGGGTCCACCGCGTATCGACACTGGCGCGCGCCGATGACGGCAGCGTAGCCTTCTTTCTCAACCAGGCGTACCTGAACGATCTTCGCTCGACCCGGGCGGGCGCCGTAATCTTGAGCGAGCCCCATGCGCCCGAGTGCCCGGTCGCGGCGCTTGTTACGCCCAATCCCTATCGCGTGTTCGCCGGCGTGGCCGATGAACTGCACGAGCTGTTGCCGCCGGCGGCGGGAATCCATGCCGACGCCACGGTTTCGCCCGATGCCAGCGTGGACGCGACCTGCGAGGTCGCGGCCGGGGCCCGTGTGGCGGCCGGGGCCAGGCTGGCCCGTGGCGTTTACGTGGGTCCCAACGTAACCGTCGGACCTGCCGCGCGTATCGGCGAGGACAGCCGGCTGCTGGCCAACAGCACGGTATGCGAGGGCGTGATCATGGGAAGCCGCTGCCTGGTCCATCCCGGGGCCGTGCTGGGTTCCGACGGTTTCGGCAATGCGCCGGATGCCGGGGGGCGCTGGCGCAAGATTCCGCAGCTGGGTTTCGTGCGTATCGGCGACGACGTGGAGATCGGCGCCAACACCACGATCGACCGCGGCGCGCTGGAGGACACGGTAATCGGGGACGGCGTGCGTCTGGACAACCTGATACAGATCGGACACAACGTGCGGATCGGCGAGCACACCGCCATGGCTGCGGGTTGCGCGATTGCCGGGAGCGTGAGGATAGGGCGCCGGTGTCGTTTTGCCGGCAATGTGGGGGTGGCGGGCCACCTTGAAATCTGTGACGACGTGGTGCTGCTGGCCCGTACCGTGGTCACGCGCGGGATTGGCAAACCCGGAGCCTATGCAGGTTCGATGACGCCCATGGAGGAGGTCGCAAGCTGGCGCCGCAATGCGGCCCGCTTCAGGCACCTCGACGCCCTGCACAAGCGCGTGCGGCGCCTGGAGCGTTCCGGATGACGCAGGTTCACCCTACCGCCATCGTATCGCCGCAAGCGGAACTGGCTTCGGATGTGGCGGTCGGCCCCTATGCCGTGATCGGACCGGAGGTGGAGATCGGCCCCGGCTGCAGGATCGATTCGCATGCGGTCGTGGAAGGTCCCACGCGCCTGGGCGCCCGCAATGTCGTCCATCCCCACGCGGCCATCGGGCGCGACCCCCAGGACCGGAAATTCCGCCCAGGAGAAAACAGTCGGCTGGAGATCGGCGACGACAATACGATTCGCGAGTTCGTCACCATCAATCGCGGTACGCAGGAAGGAGGCGGAGTCACCCGGGTCGGGAACAACTGCTGGCTGATGGCGAGCGTACATATCGCGCATGACTGCATACTTGGCGATGACGTGGTGATGGCCAATTTCGCCAGCGTTGCGGGCCATGTGCGTGTCGGCAATCACGTGACCATGGCGGGGTTCTCCGGGGCCCACCAGTTCTGCCGGATCGGCGACTACAGCTTTGTCGGCATATACGCCGGGATCACCCGGGACGTTCCACCCTACGTAATGGTGGCGGGACAGCCGCCCAGACCGCGCGGGGTCAACATCATCGGCCTTCGGCGCCACGGGTTCGACGCCGGCCAGCGATCCAACATAGAAAGGGCCTACCGCACGCTTTTCCGCAAGCAACTCGGGCGCGCCGAGGCGACCGAAATAATCGCCGAGGCCGCGCGCGCACAGTCGGAATTGAAGTTGCTGACCGAGTTTCTGGCCGAGTCCGGGCGTGGCCTCTTGCGTTGAGTCCCACTGACCGGGCCCTGCGGATAGCGGTGGTCGCCGGCGAAGCCTCCGGCGACCGCTTGGGCGCGGGGCTGATTCGTTCCCTGCGCGCCGGTACCCTTGATGTGGATGTGGCCGGCGTGGCCGGCCCGGCAATGCGCGAGGCGGGATGCAGGCCGATGCTTGAAGCGTCGCAATTCGCGGTCATGGGCCTGGCCGAGGTCGTCCGCCACCTGCCGCGCCTGTGGATGCTTCGCCGCCGGCTGTTGAGGCAACTGGCCGAGTTTCGCCCGGACATATTCATCGGCGTGGATTCCCCGGAACTCAACCTGGGCCTGGCCGGGCGGCTGAAGCGCCGCGGCGTTCGCACGGTGCAATACGTGTGCCCGTCGATATGGGCCTGGCGCGCCGGCCGGGTGCGGCGTATCCGCCGCAACTGCGACCGGGTTCTTTGCCTGCTTCCGTTTGAACCGGCACTGTTGCGCAAGGAGGGCGTGGAGGCGGTTTTTGTGGGTCATCCGATTGCGGATGAGCAGGCGCCCGGGCGGGGTGGGTCCCTGACCGCCGTCCGCGAAGGCCAGTTGCTCGTGGCGCTGCTGCCGGGTTCGCGCGGGTCGGAGATCAGCCGCATCGGCCCGCCGGTCGCGCGGGCGGCCGCCTGGCTGGCGGCGCGTCGGCCCGGCGTTCGCTTCGCCACCGCCGCGGCCACGCCGCAGGGCCGGGAGCAATTCGCGGCGATTCTGAAGCGCTTTGCTCCCAGCGTGAAAGTCCGCCAGGCGAGCGGAAACGCCCGCGAATTGCTGAAGGCGGCCGACCTGGCGGCGGCGGCTTCCGGCACGGTTACGATGGAGGCCATGGTGTGTGGTTGTCCGCTGGTGGTGGCCTACCGGGTTGTGCCGCTTACGGCCTGGATTGCCCGCGCCTTCCGTCTCCTGAAAACACCCTATGTCGCCCTTCCAAACGTACTGGCCGGCCGCAAGGTGGTTCCGGAACTGCTGCAGGAGCGGGCCCGCGGCGAGGCGCTGGGAGCCGAACTGCTGAGCCTTTACGACGATCCGGGCGCACGCCGGGCGATGCGCGTCGAATTTGCGCGCCTTTCCGGATCGCTGCGCCGCGGCGTCGACGATCGCGCGGCGCAGGCCGTGCTGGCGCTGGCAAGCCGCCTGGCTCGTGGGTGATTGCAAGAAGCCCGGAATCGTGGCCGGGGTGGATGAGGCGGGCCGGGGCGCCCTGGCCGGACCGGTGGTCGCCGCAGCCGTCGCTTTTGCCGCCGGCACGCACATAGCCGGAGTCCGCGACTCCAAGCTGTTGTCGCCGCGACAGCGCGCGGCGCTCGAGGAAGCAATCCGGGGCGGCTGCCTGGCCTGGTCGGTGGGGCTGGCGACGGTGGAGGAAATCGATCGGCTCAACGTGTTGCGCGCCAGCCTGCTGGCCATGCGGCGGGCGCTGCTGGGCCTGTCCAGCAAGCCGGCGCTGGCCCGCGTGGACGGGCCCTACCTCCCCGAGATGCCTGGACGCTGGAGCCGGGATGTCGAACTCGAGGCCATGATCGGCGGCGACCGTCACTGCCCGTGCATCGCGGCCGCTTCCATCCTGGCCAAGGAATGGCGGGACCGGCTCATGCGGCGGCTGGATCTTGAGTGGCCCGGGTATCGGCTGGCCGAACACAAGGGATACGCCGTGCCCGCGCATCGCGCCGCCCTCGAACGCCTGGGCGCAAGTCCCGCGCACCGACGCAGTTTCCGGCCGGTTCGCGCATTGGCTGGAGGCTGAGCCACCCGTGGAAAAGGCCGCGCAGTTCGTTCACCTTCGCCTGCACTCGGAATTCTCCCTGGTGGACTCGGTGCTGCGGATAAGCGACGGCAAGGGAGGCTTTTGCCGCGCGGTCCGCGACCGGGGAATGCCCGCTGTCGCGCTGACCGACCTCAACAACATGTTCGGAGCGGTGCGCTTCTACCGGGCGGCGCTCAACGCCGGAGTCAAGCCCATCCTGGGCGCCGATCTCAATGTCGGCCGGCCGGGCGATGGCGGCCGTCCCGGTCGGGTCACGCTGTTGTGCCGCAACGCAAGGGGTTACAGGAATCTTCTGACGCTTGTTACGCGCATGTACCTCGAACTCGAGCCGCGCGGCGCGCCCCTGCTGATGAGGGAGTGGCTGAGCGCGGAAGGCCTTGAAGGTCTGATCGGGCTGGTCGCGCTCGACAGCCCCGCCGGCGACGGTCCCGAAGCGCGGCGAGAGCGAGAGCAGGTGCTGGGCCTGCGCGGGTTGATGGGCGAAGGTCTTTTCCTGGAGGTGAGCAGGCTGGGGCGCGCCGGCGAGGCCGAATTGACGCAGCGAACGGTCGAACTGGCCGATGCCGAAGGCCTCCCGCTGGTGGCGGTCAACGATGTGCGATTCCTGGACAGCGCGGAGTTTACGGCGCACGAAGCGCGGGTGTGCATTCACCGGGGAGAAACGCTTAACGATCCGCGCCGCGAAAGGCGCTATTCGTCGCAGCAATACCTGAGGAGTCCGGCGGAGATGGCCGAGCTGTTTGCCGATCTGCCGGAGGCCTTGAGCAACACCGTAGCCATCGCCCGCGCCTGCACGGTGGAACTGGAGTTGGGCGAGTCACGGCTGCCCACGGCGCGCGCGCCGGCGGGCATGAGCGAAGGAGACTTCCTCGAAAAGCAGGCGCTGGCCGGCCTGAAACGCCAGCTCGGCCTGGGCCCGAACGGCGGGGCGGAAGCGGAATTGCCCGCCCGATACATGGACCGCATGCGCGCCGAACTGGAAGTCGTGCGGCGGATGGACTATCCCGGCTACTTCCTCATCGTGGCCGATATCGTCCGCTGGGCCCGCGAGAACCAGGTACCGGTGGGCCCCGGCAGGGGATCGGCCGCCGGTTCCCTGATCAGTTACGCGCTGGGCATTACGACCATCGATCCGTTGCGCTACGGATTGATCTTCGAGCGCTTCCTGAACCCGGAGCGCATCTCCATGCCGGACATCGATATCGATTTCTGCGCCGAGCAGCGCGAGCGGGTCCTGGAGCATGTGGCCGAGGAATACGGGCGCGACCGGGTGGCTCAAATCATCACCTTCAACCGCCTTGCGGCGCGCGCCGCCATCAAGGACGCCACCCGGGTCCTGGGTCATCCGCTTGGCCTCGGCGAACATGTCGCCGGCCTGATCCCGGCGTTGCCGGTGGGGGTCACCATCGAGCAGGCGATGAAGGACGACCGGGAACTGAGTCATCTGTACAACACCGATACGGAAGCGCGCGAGGTCATCGACCTGGCGCTGCAGCTGGAGGGCCTGCCGCGCAACTCCAGCACCCACGCGGGGGGTGTAGTGATCGCCCCCGAGGAACTGACGCATTTCTCGCCGCTCTACCGCCAGGAAAGCGACTCGCCCACGGTTACGCAGTTTGACAAGGACGATATCGAGTCGGTCGGGCTGGTGAAGTTCGATTTCCTGGCCCTGAACGATCTCACGACGATTACGCGGACCGTGGCGGAGGTCAATCGCTCCCGATCCGCCGCGGGCGAGCCGCCCATCGACATCGGCTCCGTGCCGCTGGACGATCCGGGCGTGTACGAGCTATTGCGCAACCTGCGGACCCGCGCTGTTTTCCAGCTCGAGTCGCGGGGCATGCGCGACCTGATCCGGGACTTAAGGCCGGACCGCTTCAGCGACATGATCGCCCTGGTAGCGCTGTTCCGCCCCGGTCCGCTGCAGACCGGCATGGCCGATACCTACATCAAGCGCAAGCACGGTCAGGAGGCTGTGGATTACCTGCACGAGGACCTGCGCGATTTGCTGAGCGAAACCCACGGCGTGATCCTCTACCAGGAACAGGTCATGGAGATCGCCCGCCTGATCGCCGGATACAGCTTTGCCCAGGCCGACGTGCTGCGCCGCGCCATGGGCAAGAAGCTGAAAGACGAGATGGCCGACCAGCGCTCGGTTTTCGTAAAGGGCGCGCTGAAACACGGGCTGAACAGAGGCAAGGCCGAGCACATCTTCAACCTCATGGAAACCTTTGCCGGTTATGGCTTCAACAAGTCTCACTCCACCGCCTATGCGATCGTCGCCTACCAGACGGCCTGGCTGAAGGCCCGCTATCCGGCCCAGTACATGGCGTCCACCATGACCACCGACATGAGCGCGCATGATCGCCTTTACTGGATGACGCAGGAGTGCCTTGCTCTCGGACTTGAGGTTCTGCCCCCGGACGTGAATCACTCGCAGGTGGGGTTCAGCGCCGTGGGCGACAAGGCCGTTCGATGCGGGCTCGGCGCCATCCGCGGACTGGGGCAGGCCGCTGCCCAGGCAATTCAGGCCGAACGCGAGACAAACGGGCCCTATGCGGGCGTCGCCGACCTGTTTTCCCGTATCAGCGGTGCAGGACTGCATCAGCGACAGGCCGAAACGCTTGTTCGATCCGGCGCCCTGGACGGCCTGTGCGAAAACCGGGCCGCGGTAATCCGGGTGTTGCCCGCGGCCCTGGCAGCCGCGGCGCAGGCGGCCCGCGACGCCGAGAGCGGGCAGGAAGGCCTGTTCGACGAAGGCGGTGATGAGTCGATGCATATCGAGGTGCCCGAAACGCCCGCGTGGGGCCCTCGCGAGCGGCTGGACGGCGAGCGGCGCAGCCTGGGCTTCTGCCTGAGCGGACACCCTTTCGACGAGTGCCGGGAGGAGGCTCGCGCACTTGTCGGCGGCGCCCTGCGCGAAATTCTGGACCGGTCGCAGCCGGGTCCCAGGGACGAGCGCGACGCGCCGAACGTCACGGTGGCAGGGAGTGTGCTGCGCAAGTGGCGCAGGGCGGGCGCAAACTACTTCGACCTCGATGACGGGCAAACGCGATTGTCGGTGCGGCTGCCACGATGGGACGCGGGAGCTCCACCCGCGCGGCTGATCACTCCGCATTCGCTGGTAATGGTGCGGGGCCGCCTGTCGCGGCTGCAGCGCGGTTCGCTCAACCTCTATGCGGACTCTGTGGAGCCGCTGGACGAGGTCATGGAGAAGCGCGCGCGGCTGCTGTTGCTGGACTGCCACGCCGCCGAAGAGCCGGTCGAGACATTCACGCGGCTCAAGGAATTGCTGCGCCCGCACCTGCGCGGCGAAACACAGGTTGTTGTGCGCTATTCGGGGCCTGCCGCGGCCGGAAGCCTGCGCCTGGGTGCGGACTGGAATGTACGCGCAACCGGCGACCTTCGGCGGGCCCTGGGCGAATCGCCGGTAATCGGCGGGTTCAGAATTCGCTACGCCTGACACGGCCAGTAGCTGCCTGACACGGCGCTAGGGCTTACAATCGCAGGCCCGGCTAGGTCGGACGCAGTGCGTATGGAATCATTTCTTGACTTCGAGCAGCCCATCGCGGAGCTGGAAAGCAAGATCGAGCAACTGAGGTTTCTCGACAACGATTCCGGCGTGGACGTGGCCGCCGAAATTCAGCGGCTTCAGCGCAGCAGCCAGTCGCTGACCCGCAACATCTACCGCAAGCTTACGCCCTGGCAGACGGCGCAGGTGGCGCGCCACCCGAAGCGGCCCTACTCGCTGGACTACATCGCCGGGATGACCGGGGAATTCCAGGAACTGCACGGCGATCGCATGTACGCGGACGATTACGCGCTGGTGGGCGGGCTGGCCCGGATCGAGGGCACGCCGGTAATGCTGATCGGCCATCAGAAAGGGCGCGACACGACCTCCAGGGTGCGCCGCAACTACGGCATGACGCGGCCGGAAGGTTATCGCAAGGCGCAGCGCCTCATGCAGCTTGCCGAGAAATTCGGCCTGCCCGTGGTCACGCTGATCGACACGCCCGGCGCCTATCCGGGAATCGGGGCGGAGGAACGCGGCCAGAGCGAGGCCATCGCCTCCAGCCTGAGTTGCATGGTGGGTCTGAAGACGCCCATCATCAGCGCGATCATCGGCGAGGGAGGCTCCGGGGGGGCGCTCGCCATCGGCGTGGCGGACGTTGTGATCATGATGCAGTACAGCATTTACTCGGTGATTTCGCCGGAAGGCTGCGCCAGCATCCTCTGGAAGAGCGCCGACCACGCCACCGAGGCCGCCCAGGCCATGGGCATCACGGCCAGGCGGCTGCTGAAGCTCAAGCTCGTGGATGAAGTCCTGGAAGAGCCGTTGGGCGGCGCCCACCGGGATGCGTCCGCCACGATTGCGAGCCTGAAAAAGTCGATCAGCAAGCATCTGCTCGGCCTGACCCGCCTGGAAACCGCCGAACTGCTCAAGCGCCGTCATCGGCGCCTGCTGAAGTACGGCGTCTATCGCGAAGCCTAGTGTCCGCGCGGCGGACCCTGAATTACGTATTGGGAGGAAATATGAACGCTAACTTGAATCGCCGGTCATTGCTGGCAGGTGCGCTTGGCGCGCCCTTTCTGGCCGGTTTGGCGCCCGGGGCGCACGCAGACGAGTATTCGGGACTTACCGACCTGGACCTGAGCGACGATGAGATGCTGCACTACTTCGTCAAGCTGCGCAGCAGCCTGGACGATCGCGTGACCATGGGTTGGGTGGACGCGGTCAACTATGCCTTTGTCGACGGCGTGACCTATCCGCTCTACCGGCTCCTGTCGACCACCATCCGCCAGATGCGGAAGGTCAACGACAGCCTCTACAAGAGCGTTTCCCTGGAAGTCGCGATGTACATGGACATCGAGACGGGAGAGCTGCTGGACAAGCTGACCATGCCGATTACCGGCAATGTGGTGGACGTTCCTCTGTACCGTGCGGGCCCGTCCCATATGGACATGACCATTCGCGCGGATGAGACCACCGAGTTCACAATGGAAGAGGAGACCGTGGAGGGCGAATCCTTTTTCGTTTCGGGACAGGCCGAAAGCAAGCGCTTCATGAGTCTGCCGCAAAGGCGCGGCGACGATTTCTACATCCGCCAGGACATCAGTGCCCGTGTCTTTCCTCCGGGCCAGCAGTCGCCCAGCTTCTTCTACCGCGAGTGGACGATCAATCAGGGCAGCTGGAAGGCGCTTGCGGACCCGTCGGTGATTTCAGCGAATGTCGACGTGGCCTACATTGCCAACACGGCCTTCCGGCCCTGGATGCAGATGGGCGATACCCCCGGGCATACGGTGCAGAACGGTCGCGGAGGCAAGGCGGAATCTCCCGACGGGTTGCCGGTCGAATTGCTCCGCCTGGTCAAGCTCCACCACCCCGACCTGATCGAGGACCCGCGAGGGGTCCTGGCCGGAGAAGCCGCGTAGGGTTCAGTGACGGACGGATCATGACGCCGTTTGTCCGGGCGGCGCTCGGCATCGTACTGGGCGCCATCGCGCCTGTCGCACACGGCGCCACATCACTTTCCGAAGCCGATTGCCGGGGTCTGGCCGGCCTGGAATGGGCCCCGGTCGAGGGAAGCGGGGTGCAAGTTCGCACCGCCGCGGCGGTCAGCCCTCACGACGAAGGCTTGCCGGCCTATTGCCGCGTCCAGGCAACGATCGCTCCGTCCACGGGGGTGGAAATACGGCTGCCCCTGTCGGGCTGGAACCGTAGGCTACTCTTCACCGGCTGCGGCGGCTTGTGCGGCGTCATCTATAGTCAGCAAATGCCGGACGCCCAGGCGCGGGGGTACGCGGTGGCGAGCACCGACATGGGGCGGCAGCTTGCCGAGGGCGACGACCCCCGCGAATGGACGCAGGATCAGCAGTGGCGCGTGGACTGGCAGTACCGGGCCACGCATCGGGCCACCCAGCTGGCCAAGGCGGTCATTGCCGCCGCCTATGGCCAGACGCAGGATTACGCCTACTTTCGGGGATGCTCCACCGGCGGCCGCCAGGGACTGACCGAAGCGCTGATGTTTCCCGAAGACTACGACGGCGTCATTTCCGGGGCGCCGGCCATGCAGATGGTCACCCCCCATAACGTGTTTGCCTATGCCTCCAGCAAGCGGCCGGACGGTTCTCCGGTCTTTTCCCCGGAATCGCTGCATCTGCTTGCCGACGCCGTACTGGATGCCTGCGACGAGGATGACGGCGTACGCGACGGCGTCATCCCGAATCCCCCGGGGTGCCGGTTTGATCCGGCATCGTTGCAATGTGCCGGCGGTCAGGCGGGCGATTGCCTGACGGGGGAGCAGGTGGAAGCGGTCCGGAAAATCAACGACGGCGCCCGCAAGGCCGACGGCAGCCGGTATTACCCGATGGGATATGCCAGGGGATCGGAGAGGGACTGGATCACGAATTTCCTGGCCGTTGACGGCCGGCCGGCGCGCCGTGCCGGAAGCGCCCGGTTCACGCTGGAACGCAGGATCGGGCCGGACGCCACACTGGCTGAATTCGATTACGCACGGCACGGCGTTCAGGGCAGTCCGGTGGGCGGGATGCTCGACCTGGGGGCCGACGGCAGAAGGCTGGCGGATTTCACGGACCGCGGCGGAAAGATCCTCCTCTATCACGGCTGGTCGGATACCGACGCCACGCCTGCGTCCTCGCTGTTCTTTTACGAGTCACATGTCCGGGCCTTTGGTCGGGAAGACGTTTCAGGTTTTCTGCGGCTGTTCATGCTGCCGGGAATGGCCCACTGTTCCGGCGGTGACGGTGTGCATGCGGCCGATTACCTGACTCTCATCGAAAAGTGGGTCGAAGAGGGCGAGCCGCCCGATAGCCTGGACGCCTACCGGACCCGGTCGGCCCTCTCAGGCTCGACTTACCCGCGCTTTCCCCTGTCTTCCGGAGACGTAGTGTCGGGCCGCAGGCTTTACCCTTATCCGGCGCATTCGGTGTACGGTGGAAAGGGTGACGTCAATGATCCCGCCAACTGGATCAAGCGGTAAGGAAGCGGGAGGTCCGTGCCGGGCGGCGGCAGGGTCTGGCGCTGTCGAGCCGGTCCTGGAAGCGGCGCTCGGCCGATTGTGCCCTGATTGGAGGCAGCGTCCGTTGCTGGTGGCGTTCAGTGGCGGTCCTGATTCGACCGCCCTTCTGCTCGCCTTGCATGAGCTGCTCGGTGATTCAGGCCGCGGTCGGCTTCGCGCGGCGCATGTCGATCATGGCCTGCAAAGCGAATCGGGCGACTGGGCGCGGCATTGCAAGGCCCAGGCCCGCTCCCTTGGCCTGTCCCTGGTCTGCCGCGAGGTTGAAGTGCGGGCCGACGGCAGGGGCGTGGAGGCCGCGGCGCGGCGGGCACGCTACGAAGCGCTGGCGGGACTCATGGAGCCCGGCGAATGCCTTCTGACCGCGCATCACCAGGACGACCAGTGGGAAACGCTGTTGCTGCGGATGCTGCGCGGCACCGGCATTGCGGGACTGGCCGGTATCCGCGAAAAGCGCCGCCTGGGCCGCGGGTGGCTGTTGCGTCCGCTGCTCGATGTGCCCCGCACCGACCTGAGGGCCTGGCTCAAACGGAAGGGCGCGAACTGCATCGACGATCCATCAAATCGCGATACCGGCTTCGACCGTTCTCTTGTGCGCAACAAGGTGCTGCCGCTGCTGCGCGGGCGCTGGCCCGGGGCGGGGGTCACCGCCGGGCGTCTGGCGCGGCTGGCCGGGGAAACGCGTGAATTGCTGCAAGCCCTGGCCGAGGAGGACGGCCGCGGGATCGCGCGGGAGGACCATATCGACTGTGAGGGCCTGCTGAGGCTATCGGCGCCGCGCCGCGCAAACCTCCTGCGCGAGCGGCTGGCAGTGCATGGAGTCCGCGCGCCGTCCGAGGCGCGCCTGAACGCGGCCCTGGACATGCTTTTGAGTGCCGCGTCCGACCGACACCCCGTGGCCCGCTGGGGCGGCGTCCGCCTTGCCCGCCGCAGGGGCCGCATTTACATTTGCCCTGAGGACCCTGCGGAATCCGGCTGACGCGGTATTCCGGCGGCAGTCTGTGTTATCTTAGTTGCCCGATCCAGTACTGTGGTCGGAGTGGTATGACCCGCTACATTTTCGTTACCGGCGGCGTAGTTTCCTCGCTGGGAAAGGGCATTACCGCCGCCTCGCTGGGGGCAATTCTCGAAGCCCGCGGCCTTTCCATCAGCATGATCAAACTGGATCCCTATCTGAACGTGGATCCCGGCACCATGAGCCCGTTTCAGCATGGCGAGGTTTTCGTGACCGCAGACGGGGCCGAGGCCGACCTTGATCTCGGGCACTACGAAAGGTTCGTGGGCTCCAGCAGGCCCGGGAAGGACTCCAATTTCACCACCGGGCGCATCTATAACGCGGTCATCGGCCGGGAACGCCGCGGGGGATACCTGGGTGCCACCGTGCAGGTCATTCCGCATGTCACCGACGAGATCAAGCGTTCGGTGTTGCTGGGCGCAGGCGATGCCGACGTCTGCATCACCGAGGTGGGCGGCACGGTCGGCGACATCGAATCGCTGCCGTTTCTTGAGGCGATCCGTCAGATGGGCCTGGAAATGGGGCGCGAGAATGTCGCCTACGTGCATGCCACGCTGGTCCCGTATGTGGCCACCTCCCAGGAGATCAAGACCAAGCCCACGCAGCATTCGGTCAAGGAGCTGCGCTCGATCGGCATTCAGCCGGACGTCCTGGTTTGCCGTTCCGAGCTTGCGCTGCCGGATGAACAGCGGCGCAAGATCGCGCTGTTCACCAACGTGCCCGAGTCGGCGGTGTTTTCCGCCCGCGACATGGACGACCTGTACGCGATTCCGATCGAACTTCGAAGCCAGGGGCTGGACGAAGTGGTCGCAAGGCAATTCGGCATGGACCTGCCGCCGGCCGACCTGTCCGAATGGGAACAGGTGGTCGAGGCCGGCCGGAACTGCGAAGGGCAGGTCACCGTGGCCATGGTCGGCAAGTACATGGACCTGCGCGACTCCTACATCTCGCTGAACGAGGCCCTCGGCCACGCCGGGCGCCGCAGCGGCGTCAACGTGACGGTTCGGCATATCGAATCGGAGCAGGTCGAGGAGGAGGGCGTGGACTGCCTGGCCGGAGTTCACGCGGTGCTCGTTCCCGGCGGCTTCGGGGAGCGCGGAATCGAGGGGATGGTGCGCGTCGTCACCCACGCCCGCGAGAAGGAGATTCCCTACCTGGGCATCTGCCTGGGGATGCAGGTGGCGGTGATCGAATTCTCCCGTAACGTCGCCGGCCTTAAGGACGCCAACAGCAGCGAGTTCGACGCGGCCACGCCGCATCCCGTGGTGGCCCTGGTTACGGAATGGGTGGACGAGTCCGGGCAGGTGGAGCGCCGTAACGAGGATTCCGACATGGGCGGGACCATGCGGCTGGGCGAGCAGGCCTGCCAACTCGCAAAGGGCAGTCTGGCGCGCAGGGAATACGGCGAGCCGACCGTGTACGAGCGCCACCGGCATCGCTACGAATTCAACAATCGCTATCTTGAGGTATTGAAGAAGGCGGGGCTGGGATTTTCCGGGCGGTCCGTCGACGGCCTGGTGGAAGTGGTGGAATTGCCGTCGCATCCCTGGTTCCTGGCCAGCCAGTTTCATCCCGAGTTCACTTCCACGCCGCGCGCCGGGCACCGGCTTTTCGACGGCTTCATCGCCGCCGCCGTAAGCTACCGGCAACGTGGCGACCTGCCGGCCAAGGCAGCCAGCGCCGGCGGCGCCTAGCCGCCCCGTGACGACGCAATCCGGCCCCGGCAGGGCGCAGGTGGCGGGCTTTGCCGCCGGACTCGACCAGCCGCTGTTCCTGATTGCCGGCACCTGCGTGGTCGAGTCGCAGGAATCGGCTCTGGAAACCGCCGGGCGGCTCACCGAAATCAGCCGGGAGCTTGGCTTTCCGCTGGTCTACAAGTCCTCCTTCGACAAGGCCAACCGATCCTCTCTGGCCAGTTTCCGCGGACACGGCATGGAACGCGGTTTGCGGATTCTCGAAGAGGTCAAGCGCCAGGTCGGCGTGCCGGTACTTACCGACGTGCATGAGGACACGCCGATGGACGAAGTGGCCGCCGTGGCCGACGTGCTGCAGACGCCGGCCCTGCTGTGCCGGCAAACCGATTTCATTTTGCGGGCTGCCGCCGCGGGCCGGCCCCTGAACATCAAGAAGGGCCAGTTTCTTTCCCCCGCGGAAATGTCCAACGTGGTGGACAAGGCCCGCTCTACCGGCAACACGGACATCCTGGTCTGCGAGCGGGGCTTTTCCTTCGGCTACAACAACCTGGTGGTGGACATGCGGTCGCTGGCAATACTGAGGGACACCGGTTGTCCTGTCGTGTTCGACTGCACTCATTCGGTGCAGCTTCCGGGAGGCAGGGGTACGTCCTCCGGCGGGCAGCGGGAGTTCGTGCCGGTTCTTGCGCGGGCGGCGGTCGGCGCCGGAGTGGCGGGACTGTTCATGGAAACGCATCCGCGCCCGGATGAAGCGCTGAGCGATGGTCCCAACGCCTGGCCGCTGAATCGTGTGCGCGAGTTGATGGAGTCGCTGCTGGAGCTGGACCGCCTGGTGAAATCCCGACCGCTGGCCGAACAATCGTGACTGCAATAGCCCATGTACAGGCGCGCGAGATTCTCGATTCGCGCGGCAACCCCACGCTGGAGGCCGAGGTCGCGCTGAGCTGCGGCGCCCGGGGCAGGGCGGGGGTCCCGTCCGGGGCGTCCACCGGAGCGCGTGAAGCGGTCGAGTTGCGCGACGGGGATTCGCACCGTTATGCAGGCCGCGGCGTGCAAATGGCCGTGAGTCACGTCAACGGGGAGATTCGGGAGGCCTTGCTCGGAATGGATTGCGAGCGCCAGGATCAACTGGACGCGCGGATGGTTGCGCTGGACGGCACCGCGAACCGGTCCCGGCTCGGCGCCAACGCCATCCTCGCCGTTTCCCTGGCCGCTGCCCGGGCAGCGGCGGTGGCGCGGAACGAACCGCTGTACCGCAGGCTTGGCGGCGGCCCGCTGGCGATGCCCACGCCGATGCTGAACATTCTCAACGGCGGCGCACACGCCGACAATCGCCTGGACGTGCAGGAATTCATGGTCCTGCCGGTGGGCGCCGGAAATTTTGCCGAGGGGCTGCGCTGGGGAGTCGAGGTCTATCACGTCCTGAAGGGCGTGCTGCTGAAATCCGGCCGTTCGACGGCGGTGGGAGACGAAGGGGGATTCGCGCCCGATCTGCCTTCAAACGAAGCGGCTCTGGAGGCGCTGATCGAGGCAATCCAGCAAGCAGGTTTCAGCGTGCCGGGAGATTTCCTGCTCGGTCTGGACGTGGCAGCCAGCGAACTGTATTCCGGCGGCGTGTATCGCCTGGAATCGGAAGGCCGTACCTTTGACTCGGCCGATTTCGCCGGCTGGATCGGGGATCTTGCAGGGCGCTACCCGGTGGTGAGCATCGAGGACGGCATGGCCGAGGACGACTGGGACGGCTGGGAAGCCCTGTCGCGTGTGCTGGGCGGAAGGACCCAGCTCATTGGCGACGACCTGTATGTGACGCAGACGGCGATTCTTGCCGAGGGTATCCGCCGGAATATCGGCAATGCCATCCTGATCAAGCCGAACCAGGTGGGCACGCTTACCGAAACGCGCGCCGCAATCGATGCAGCCGTTGCGGCCGGCTACGCGGCCGTCATCTCGCACCGGTCGGGGGAAACGGCGGATACCTTCATCGCCGACCTGGCCGTGGGCTCGGCGGCCACCCAGATCAAGACCGGCGCCCCCTGCCGTTCCGATCGCACCGAGAAATACAACCGCCTGCTCAGAATCTCCGAAGAGCTCGGCGCCGACGCCCCGTACGCCGGCCTGCATGCGTTTCCAGCCTCAGTGATACAACACCATGAAGCCTAGGACGGCCGGAATCCTGCTCGCCTGCCTGGCGCTGGCCGGCCTGCAATACCCGCTGTGGTTCGCCGACGACGGCCTCCTGGGAATACTCCGCGCCCGCCAGGAACTCGCCGAGCAGGAAAAGGAGAACGAAGCGCTAAGGGAGCGTAACCGCCGTCTGGTCGCCGAAGTCCAGAGCCTCAAGGAGGGCGACGAGGAGATCGAACGGCTGGCGCGCTCCGAGCTGGGCATGATCGGCCCCGACGAAAAGATCTACCTCCTGGTCGAGGAAGCGGCGGAAAGTGAAGACCCCGAGCAGGCCCGCCCGTCCGGAGGCCCGCGCGAATAGGCGCCCCCGTGCGAGTCCTGCTTTCCAACGACGACGGCTATCGCGCCGAGGGCCTGCAGGCCCTGGAGCGGGCGCTGCTCGGCCTGGCCGAAATCATGATCGTCGCTCCGGAGCGCAACCACAGCGGCGCCAGCAATTCCCTCACGCTGTTTGAGCCGCTCAGGGTCACGAAATTGGGCAAGAACCGCTGGTACTGTTCGGGCACCCCCACCGACTGCGTGCATATCGCTATTACGGGATTGCTGCCGGAGGACCCCGACATGGTGTTTTCCGGCATCAACCATGGGCCAAACCTGGGGGATGACGTCCTCTACTCCGGCACCGTAGCCGCGGCGATGGAGGCCAGGGTGCTGGACGTGCCGGCGATCGCAATATCGGTCGCGGGTTACCCTCCCAAGAACTTCGACGCTGCGCAGCGCGCGGTGAGTGAATTGTTCGGGCGGCTGAGCAGGGACAAGCCGCCAAAGAACACGCTGCTCAATGTGAACGTACCCGATTTGCCATGGGACGACATCCGCGGTTTCAAGCTGACCCGGCTGGGGCACCGGCACAAGGCGGCACGCGTCAAGGTGTCCGCTGATCCGTACGGCGGCAAGCTGTACTGGATGGGCCTTCCCGGCCACGGGCTGGACGCGGGGCCGGGAACCGATTTCTTTGCCGTACAGGATGGATGGATCTCCGTGACCCCGCTTCAATGCGACCTGACCGATCACAAGCGTCTCGAAGCGACGCGCGACTGGTTGCGGCTATGAGCGTATCGCGCAGGGGACAACGCCGGCGCAGCGGCATTGGCCTGACTTCCGCGAGAGTCCGCGACCGCCTGGCGGATTCGCTTCGCGACCGCGGGATCAGCAGCATCGAGGTCCTGGAGCAGATACGCCGCACGCCCCGCCACCTGTTTATTGAAGAGGCCCTGGAACGCTACGCCTACAACGACAACGCCCTGCCTATCGGATCGGGCCAGACCATTTCTCAGCCTTACGTCGTAGCCCTTATGACCGAAGCGCTGCTGATGGAAGAGGACGGCAGCATGCGGCGGCCCGCAAAGGTGCTCGAGGTCGGATGCGGCTCGGGGTACCAGACGGCAATTCTGGCGCCGCTGGTGAGGTCCGTCTTCAGCATCGAGCGGATCGGTTCCCTGCTTGCCGAAGCCCGGCCCCTGCTGGCGGAACTCGGGTGCAACAACGTGCGCTTCCGGCATGGCGACGGAATGCTGGGCTGGCCCGGTCAGGCGCCCTTCGACGGCATCCTGGTCGCCGCGGCGGCGGCGGCGGTGCCGCAGGCGCTGCTTGACCAGCTGGCGCCGGGCGGGCGCATCATCATTCCCCTGGGTGACCATTCGCGCCAGGAACTCGTGCGTATCGAGCGCGAGGAGAACGGCGATATCCGCGAAAGGCTGGCGCCGGTTGCCTTCGTTCCGCTGTTGCCGGGGCAGGGCTGACACCCGCCATTCCGATGGTTACGGCGACGGCCCGCCTTGCCGATCGCGTCGTGGCATGGGCCAGCATGCCCCGGGCGCCGGCCGTCCTGTGCGCGGTGAGCTTTGCCGAGTCGATTTTCTTTCCGATTGCCGTGGACGTGATGCTGGTGCCCATGTGCGCCGCGCAGCCGAAAAGGACGGTCCGTCTTGCTTCCCTGACGCTCGTGGCCTCGGTGGCCGGCGGCCTGTGCGGCCTGCTGCTCGGCTATCTTGCGATCGACGCGGTATTGCCCCTGATCCAGGAATGGGGCTGGGGGGACCAGTATTCCCGGGTCCAGTCCTGGTATGAGCGCTGGGGCTACTGGGCGCTGGTCCTTGCCGCCTTTACGCCGCTCCCGTACAAGGTTTTCGCCATTGCCGCCGGCGGCATGAATATGGACGTAGGCAGCTTTGTTGCGGCTTCAATTCTTGGCCGGGGATTGCGTTTCTTCCTGGTGGGGGCGCTGTCGGCCTGGCTGGGTCCGAAGGCGATCAGGGCCATTCATTATTCGGACAGGGTCGGGTGGATAATTGTCGGCCTTCTTGCCGTCGCCATTGGGTTATTGTGGTACCTGTGATTATTCCGCCACGTATTCGAATTGCAGCCGGTCTGGCCGTAGCGCTGCTGCTCTCCGGTTGCTGGAACTGGATACCGGAAGATCCCGCTTCCGCCGGGCAGGCGCCGGCCGCGGCGATCCCGGCCGCCGCGACTTCATCGGAGTCGCCGCGGGAGGACGTGTCCGGCGGCACAGGCGCTGCTGCCCCGGATTGGTACACGGTGGAGGCGGGCGATACGCTGTTTTCCCTCGCCTGGCGGTTTCGCCTGCAGGTAAGCGACCTGGCAGCCTGGAATGAGTTGGGTGACGGCAGCCTGATCCTGGTGGGGCAGCGAATAAGGCTCACGCCTCCTCCCGGCCATGCGGCTTCGGGCTCCGGTGTTGCCGGTGCGGTTTCTTCCCCGGCTACGAGCGCCGCCACGGGCGGCGACACGGCCGTGGAACCGAGGACCTCGCCGGGCGGCGCCGGAGCAGGCGCCCCGCCGCCGCAGGGATCCCCGTCATCCGCTCCCGCGGGCCCGGCAGCGGGCGCGGCCGGCTGGGAATGGCCGGCAGGGGGGCGCCTGGACGTCGAGGGGGCCCGGGCCCGGCCCGGCGACTACGGCATACGCATCCTGGGCGCACGCGGGCAGGACATCGTGGCTGCCGACGGCGGCAAGGTCATGTATGCGGGAGACGGTCTGAAAGCTTATGGTCTATTGGTGATCGTGCAGCATTCGCCCGAATGGCTCAGTGCCTATGGCCACAACGAGAAGATTCTCGTCAGGGAGGGCGACGAAGTGCGCGCCGGCCAGCCGATCGCGACGATGGGCATCGGTCCCGGCAACGCGGCCATGCTGCACTTCGAGATTCGCCGCAACGGCAAGCCGGTCGAACCCGTACGGCTGCTGCCGCCGCGCGGCTGATGCCACCCTTCCGGGAGCGAGGGCGCCGCGCCCTCCCCAGCCCCTGGATTGTGCTACATTTTCAGCTTGCCGAATGACCTTGGAGGCACGAGACCCATGAAGGGACTGATGATGGACTACCCCCTGACGGTGACCAGCCTGATGCGTCACGCGGAAGCCCAGCACGGGGGGTCGGAAGTCTACTCGCTCACGGTTGAGAACCCCGCGCACCGAACGACCTACACGGAGATCTTCCGCCGCTGCGCCAAACTTGCCAATGCGCTCAGGCGCCTCGGCCTGAAGGAGGGCGACCGGGTGGCGACCATGGCCTGGAACGACTACCGGCACATGGAGCTGTATTACGGCATTTCCTGCATGGGCGGGGTACTGCACACCGTCAATCCCCGGCTGTTTCCCGAGCAGCTTCAGTACATCGTCAACCACGCCGAAGACCGGCTCCTTTTTTCCGACCCCCTGCTGCTCCCGTTGCTGGAAAAACTGCATGGCGCTTTTCCCACAGTGGAAGCCCACGTCCTGCTTTGCTCGAAGGAGGCCATGCCGGACTCCTCGGTGCCGGGCCTGATCAGCTACGAGGAACTGATAGAGGGCGAGAGCGATTCTTACGACTGGCCGGATCTGGACGAGAATCTGGCCAGCTCCCTGTGCTACACCTCCGGTACCACGGGCAACCCCAAGGGCGTACTGTTCTCGCATCGCTCCACCGTCCTGCACACCTACGCCAGCGGGCTGGCCGATGTAATCAGCATCAACAGCACCGACAGCGTATTGCCGGTCGTGCCGATGTTTCACGCCAACGCCTGGGGGGTGGTCTACAGCGCTCCGATGGCGGGCGCCAGGCTGGTTCTGCCGGGCCCCAAGGCCGGCGATCCCGAAGCACTGGTGGCCATGATGAACAAGGAGCGCGTCAGCAAGGCCCTGGGCGTCCCGACGGTCTGGCTGGGTCTGTTGCAATACCTGGAAGCCAGCGGCAAGAAACTGGAGACGGTCACGAGCCTGGTTGTGGGCGGGGCGGCCTGCCCGCGTTCGATGATGGTGGATTTTGCCGAGAAGCACGGAATTCATGTCTATCACGCCTGGGGAATGACCGAAATGAGTCCGCTCGGCAGCGTCAATGCGCCCAAGGTCACCACCGCCGGCCTTGATCCCGCTGCCCGGCTCGAACAGCAGTTGAGCCAGGGGCGCGCGCCGTACGGGGTGGAGATGCGCCTGGTCGACGATGAGGGCGAGGAATTGCCCAGGGACGGCAAGGCCGTGGGGCGCCTGCAGGTGCGCGGGCCTTGGGTAGCGAACCGCTACTACCGGGCGGAGGAATCGGCGCTGGAGGACGGCTGGTTCGATACCGGAGACGTCGCCAGCATCGATCCGGAAGGGTTTATGCGCATAACCGACCGCACCAAGGACCTGATCAAATCCGGAGGCGAGTGGATCAGCTCCATCGAACTGGAGGACGTCGCAATGGCGCATCCCGCGGTGGCCGAGGCGGCGGTAATCGCGACGCCGCACGAAAAATGGTCTGAAAGGCCGCTGCTTGTCGTGTGTCTGAAGGAAGGCGAGTCGGTGGACGCCGATGCCTTGCTGGCCTGGTTTGAAGGCAGGGTCGCCAAATGGTGGATTCCCGATGCGGTGAAATTCGCCGATGAACTGCCGCACACCGCCACCGGCAAGGTCAGCAAGCTCAAGCTGCGCGAGCGGTTCGCCGCGGCGGCGTGAAGCTCGAGCTGGAAGCGGGGGCCGCGCTTACGGTGCGGTCGTGGCGGCCGGGCGAACTGCGTATCGGGAAGGACACCTGGCGCGAGCCGGTCCTGCTGAGTCCGGAAGAGGTGCGGCCCTGGCCCCTGAAGGACGATGAACCCGTTACGCTGGAAATCCTGGCGCCGCTGATCGATGGACAGCCGGACGTCATCATCCTGGGAACCGGCGAGACGCAGCGGTTTCCCGATCACGAACTCGGCATGCAACTGCTGAACCGAGGCATAGGACTCGAGGTCATGGACACGGGCGCCGCCTGCCGCACCTATAACGTGCTGGCATCCGAAGGCCGCGCCGTTGCCGCCGCCCTGCGCATCCGCTAACCCGGTTGCGTTGCGCGGGGCAGTGCCGTACGCTTGCGCCGCCATGGAAACGACTCAACTCAAACCGCGTCTCTCCGATCTCGGCGCCCGACTGGAAGCGCTTAGGGGGTACCTTTGATTACGCCGGAAAGGCCCGGCGCTTAAGCGAGGTCGAGACCGAACTCGCCGACCCTTCCATCTGGTCCGATGCGCAACGCGCCGGCGCACTGGGGCGCGAGCGCGCGGCGTTGCAGTCCGTTACGATTACGCTGGACCGCCTTGCGGCGGACGCCGGCGAACTGGACGAGCTGCTTGAACTCGCGCTGGAGGAGCAGGACGAGGCCACGTTGTCCGACGTGGGCGATGGCGTCAGGTCGCTGGAAGCGGAAGTGGAGAAGCTGGAGTTTCGCCGGATGTTCGGCGGCGCCAGGGACGGCGCCAACGCTTTCCTTGAAGTAACGGCCGGGTCCGGCGGGCACGACGCGCAGGATTTCGCCGAAATGCTGCTTCGCATGTACCTCAAGTTCTGCGAGCAGAACCGGTTCAAGGCGGAACTGATCGAAGCCTCCGATGGCGAAGTGGCGGGAATCAAGAGCGCCAGCATCCACGTGCGCGGCGATCACGCCTACGGCTGGCTGCGCACTGAAACCGGAGTGCACCGCCTGGTGCGAAAGTCGCCGTTCGATTCCGGAGCCCGGCGGCACACCTCGTTCGCCAGCGTTTTCGTTTCCCCCGAAATCGAGGAGGACACGGAAGTGGAAGTGGATCCCGGCGATTTGCGGACCGACGTATACCGCGCCAGCGGCGCCGGCGGTCAGCATGTCAACCGCACCGAATCGGCGGTGCGTATCACGCATCTGCCCACCGGCACTGTGGTGCAGTGCCAGAACGAGCGCTCGCAGCACAAGAACCGCGCCACGGCCATGAAGCAGCTTCGCGCAAAGCTGTTCGAACTGGCGGAGCGGGAGCGGCGGGCGGAGCAGAAGGCCCTGGAGGACAGCAAGGCCGACATCGGCTGGGGGAACCAGATCCGCTCGTACGTACTCGATCAGTCGCGGGTCAAGGACCTGCGCACGGGCGTGGAGTCCGGGAACCCCACGGCGGTGCTGAACGGCGCCCTGAATCCGTTTATCGAGGCGGGGCTGAAGCAGGGCGTTTAGCCCCCGGGAGCGACGGCGTTCCGCCTTCTCTTCCCGCTACCAGACGTAGTTTGCCCGCAGGTACCAGGAGCCGCCTTCGAAATTTGCCGCCGTGCGGCGCGGGTAGAGCAGGCCCACGTTCTGCCGGTTGGCGTTCGGCGGGCCCACCACGTCCACATACTCGTCAAACGCGTTGGTTGCGCCCGCGGTCAGCCGCCAGCAGGGGTCGAGCTGGTAGCTGAGCTCCAGGTCCACGAATACCGTCGAACCCACCTTTTGCGTGGGCGCGCCGCCGTCCACGCCGCCGATCCGCCCGCGTTCGTCGTAGTGCGCGCCGTAATAGTTGATCCGGGCGAGAAAATCCCAGTTGGTCCCGGTCGATGTGATGGTTGTAATCGTCACGCGGTCCTGCGGATAACTTTCCTCGATGTCCTCGACGCTCGCTTCCGAGACCGGCAGGACACCGTTGACCGCCGTCTGGCTGTCCACTTTCACCTCGTTGTGGTTGTAGGCCGCCGTCAGCGTTGTCCTCAGACCGTTGCCGCCCCAGTCGAAAACGGTGGTCAGCACGAGGTCCAGGCCGGTCACGTCGAGGTCCAGCGCATTCGTGAAGAACTGAATGTTGGACCCAACTCCCGTCACCGGGTCGATCGTGGGCAGGTTCTGCGTCTTGAAGATGCGGTCCTGCACCTCGATGCGATAGAAATCCGCGGTCAGCGTCGTAGATTCGCCGAAATCCGTGACGAAGCCCACGCTCAGATTGGTGGACTTCTCCTCGGTCAGCGGCGAGCCCCCGGCCGCCAGGGCCAGTGGATGGGTGGGCGGTACCGTGCCCGACTCCACCTGCAGGCCGAGGTCGTTATCGAAGGTTGTCGCGATTCTCTGACTGTTCGCCTGCCCGGGCGTGGGGGCATGGAAGCCGGTGGAAAGGGCGCCGCGCAGCGCTAGACGGTCGGTGGCGTTGTAGCGGGCGGCGACCTTGCCGTTGATCGTGTCGCCGAAATCGGAAAAGTCCTCGTAGCGCAGCGCGTACTGGGCAAGGAAGGTGTCGGAGACGTCGTGTTCGATCTCCGCATAAAGCGCGTAGTTGTCGCGCGAGAACTCGCCTGCGTTCTGCGGTTCGAATCCCTTGAACCCGCTGCTGCCGGCGCCGAAGTGCGACGACGGTTCACCGGCAATCACGACAAAGGTTTCCTCGCGCCATTCCGCCCCGAAGGCCAGGTGAACCGTGTCGGTGAACTGGCGGGAAAAATCGGCGTTCAGCGTGGTTTCCTGCTGTTCCAGGTCGCCGACGTCGAAGTCGCGCTGCGCCGGGTTGCCGTCCGGTCCCAGGCCCAGGCTCTGGTTGATCGTGTTGTTGAGGATGAAGTCGATCCGGTTTTCTCCGTACCCGGCGCTCACGTCAAACAGGATCCCACTGGCAAGCTCGCCCCTGACGCCGCCCAGGAGACTGCGGTCGGTCTGGTCGCCGTCAAAGAACGGCGTGAAACCCGCAGGTAGCCCGTTGAAACCGAATTCCTCGCGCAAGGTCCGCAGCGTGATGTGGTCCGGTCCCCTGAAGAAAAAGCGGTAGCGGCTAAAGGTATCGGACAGATTGCCTTGTGCGTAGGCCGTCGTATCGCCGCCCAGTTCGATTCCGGAATTGAAGAAAAGGCGGATGTTCTCTCCGTACGCCCGTCCCCAGGTGTGAGCAAGGGGCGCGTCATCGAAGGGAGAATCCGCCCCCACGCCCGGCACTCCCGCATCGATCAGTGCCTGGGCGCTGGCTCGCTGAATCCCCCGGGAAAGCGCGTCGTTTTCCGAATACTCCGCACTCAGGTTCAGGAAACCCCTCTCGCCGATACTCAAGCCCACGTTGCCCGCCAGCGAGTAGGACTGCTCCCCTTGGTAGAACTGGCCGTATTGCACACGCAATTCGCCTCCCCCGGAAGCGTCCCTGGTCACGAAATTGATCACTCCGGCAATCGCGTCGGCCCCGTATTGCGCCGATGCGCCGTCGCGCAGCACTTCGATTCTCTCGAACGCTATGCCGGGCAGCATGCCGATATTGGGTCCGTGCGCGCCCTTTCCGGCGGATGGAACAAATTCGGCGATCAGCGCGGCGCGGTGGCGGCGTTTGCCGTTCACCATGACGAGCGTCTGATCGGGCGCCAGACCGCGCAGGGACGTTGGACGAACGAAGGTGTCGCCGTCTCCTGAAGCCGTGCTGGCGTTGAACGAAGGAATGTTCACGCGCAGGTTGTCGGAGATGTCGGCCGAGTTTCCGATCTGCGCGAATGTTTCTCCGGAAATCACGTCGATGGGCGCCGTGGACTCGGCTGCGGAGCGGCCACGCTTGCGCGAACCGATGACGACGATTTCCTCGAGGACGGTTTCTTCCGCCTCCGCGTCTTGCCCCTGCGCCGCGGCCGACAAGAGGTGCGGGCCCGGCAGCAAGCCCAGGCAGGCCAACAGCAGGGAAACCTTCAGGCGTGCGATCATGTCGCTCATGGATCTATTGCCCCCGTTGGATCAGCAAATGTGATTTGCCGAAGATCGCTCAGGTTCTTCGGCGGGTGAGCCAGACCAGCACGCCGGCCGCACCCCAACCCAGTACTATGCCCCATTCCTGCGGCCAGACCAGGCTCGAGGGACTGAAGGGCATGAACAGGCAAAGCAGGCCGAGGGCCAGCACGATGGCCGATATGCCGACGAAGCGAGGGTAGCGCAACTTGTAGGGTCGGGGCAGGTCAGGTTGGCTCCGGCGAAGGGCCAGAAAGGCGATCGGCACGAACAGGTAGGCGGCGACCACGGCAAAACTGCCGCAGTTGATCAGCCAGACGAGGATCGTGCGCCCGAACAGCGGGGAAATGCAGCACAACAGGCCGATGGCGAGTACCCCGACATAAGGCGTCCGGTAGCGTGGGTGAAGCCGCCCGAACACCGCGGGCAGGCTGCCTGATTCCGCCAGGGCGAACACGACGCGGCTGCCGCCGATCAAAAAGGCGTTCCAGCTCGTGAGTACTCCGCTGATGCCGCCGACCGTGAGCGCCACGCCGGCCCAGGATCCTCCCCATGCCGCGGACCACAGTTTCCGCGCCGCATCCGCCGTAATCAGGCCGTCGCCGGCCAGTTCTTCGGGCGTCAGCGCCACCGCGACCGACCAGGCGATGGCGCCGTACCAGACCACGGCCATGACCAGGGAAATGACCAGCAATCGCCCGATACGCCTGGGCGGCAGGTCGATCTCCTCGGCCGACTGCGGCAGTACGTCGAATCCGACCAGCAGGGCCGGCACCATGATCAGAACGGTGAGAATGCCGGTGGCCGGAACGGCAATCTTCGGCTCCGCCAGCTCGGGCAGGCCGAAGCCGGCCGCGCCGGTGAACAGCACCACGCCGGATATGAAAATGACGATGGTGACGATGCCCTGCACGATCGCCGCCGTGCGGATGCCGACCACGTTGATCCAGGTCATCACGACGGCGCCCGCCAGGCCCACGAGTATGAACCCCGCATCCACCGGGGCGCCGGCGACGTGCCAGATCGCTCCCATGCGGATCGCCGGCAGCAGGTATTCCACCGCGGTCGGCAATGCCACCGACTCGAACACGCAAACCGTCACGTAGGCCATCAGCAGCGCCCAGGTGCATACGAACGACCAGCCGGCGCCCAGCCCGGCGTGCGTGTAGACATGCTCCCCGCCGGCCCGCGGCATGGCGGAGGCGAGTTCGGCATAGGTCAGCGCAATGAACCCGATCACAAGGCCGCCGGCGGCGAACGCGAGCAGTGTGCCGATGCTGCCGGCATTGCCGACCCAGTAGCCGGTCATCAGTATCCAGCTCCAGCCGATCATCGCCCCAAACGCGAGCATCAGCACGTCGCGCGTCTTCAGAACACGCGCGAAGCGAGTCGGGGCAGACTGCATGTGGACGGGATTCAGGCTTCGGCGCCGTCGTCCCCGGCAGGCTTGTCGAGCGCCCGGCCAAGAATGGCCTGTATGAACGCGTCGCGGTCGCTCAGGATTTCGTCCTGCTGGCTTTCATCCGGATTCCAGTTGTCGAGTTCCTCGCGCTCCAGCGCGCCCCGGCTTTCGAGGACCCGCTCCATCACCTTCAGCCGGTCGCGGGTGACGTACAGCTCCTCGGCCAGTCCCATGATGACGTTCATCATGCGGTCCAGCATTTCGTCGCCCAGCCAGTCGTTTCTCTTCGCCATGACGCCGCTCAGCAGGGCAGGTGTATCAGTTCACGCGGCATGTCGCAAAGGTATTCGGGACCGTCTCGGCCGATCAGCAGGGTGTTCTCGTAGTAAATGCCGCCGAAGCCGATCTCGCACACCTCCATGTCCATGTTCACGACCATGCCTTCCTCCAGGTCGAAGCCGCTCAGTCCCGGCGAGGCGCTGGGCAGCTCCAGGTGCTCCAGTCCCAGCCCGTGCATGAAGGCGTGGCGGAAACCCTTGATCCCGGCTCGCTTGCCGACCTTGAGCGCCAGCTTGCGCAGATCCACGGTGTTCACGCCCGGGCGCATGGCTTCGAAGACCGCTTCCGCGGCGGCGTAGGCGGCATTCCAGTAGCGCTCAAGCTTGGCGCTGGGCGTGCCCATCACGCAGGTCCGCTGCATGTCGCCGAAATAGCGTTGCCAGGTGAGCATGGAATCGAAGCACAACTGGTCGCCCTCGCGTATCGGGTAATCGTGGTCGTGCCACAGGCCCATGCTCTTGTGGCCCGCGCCGACGTAGATGCACCAGGGCATGCAGTCCTGTTCCGCCACCGACAGGTGCCAGGCGCGGCGGATGTCGGACCACTTCACGCCCACGCCCGCCGCGTCGATCGCTACGCCGAGTGCCTGCTGGTTGCGGCGGCCGGCCTCGCGCATCAGTTCCAGCTCGGCGGGTGTCTTGACCGCGCGGATCATCGTCATCAGTTCCGGGCGGTCGAAGCATTGAACGCCGCTCAAGCGCTCGGCGCAAAGCGCTGCCAGGCGCGCGTCGTCGAAGCCGAGCCTGCGGTAGCCGCCCTCGCCGAGCGCCTTGAGCACCGCCTCCACCACGCCCACGCTGGCCGTGGCGCGCGTGGCATCCATCAGCGCCAGCGTCTTGCGGTCCGATTCCTCCAGTTCCGCTTCTTCGTCCACCGTGTAGTGGCAGAAGAGATCGTCGCCCACCTGCGTTTCATAGACGCGGAGCTCGGGCATCCAGCTCGGGTGCTCGGCCAGGTTGGTCAGTTCGACGTCGTGGACGATCAGCGTGGCGGGGCGGTCTTCGGCCAGCGGCAGGATGGCGCAGCCGGCCCACTGGTAGTCGAACAGCCAGTCGGATTCGTAGCCGCTTGCGTAGTAGACGTTGATGGGCTCTACGCAGACCATGGCTTCGAGGCCTGCTTCCTCCATTTTGGCGCGGGCGCGCTCGAGGTTGACTAACACGGCACCTTTGTCAGGTCCAGGGGTGGTTCCGGAGGTGCTCGCGGATGAGGTCCATCGAGCGCGGGTTTTCGCTGTAGTCGATGCCGAGCAGGCCGTGGGTGAAGCAGAGGTTGACGTTGCCGTTCTTGCTGGCCAGCGGCCCGTGGATTACGCCGGCGGGCCGGCACATGTAGCTGCCTGTGACCATGGTGTAGCCCGTTTCATCGCCGACTTCCCCGATCAGGACATCGCCCTGCAGGCAGTAGTTTTCCTCGTAAACAGGGTGCGTTTCCATGCCTTCGGCGTACCAGCCGGGCATCAGGCCGGCCAGGTGCGTGCTTGCCCGGGTTTCCGGGTCCACGTGCAGGACCTTGACGAAGATCCCGGGGCGGAAGTCCTGCGACGGGTCGCTGGCGTCCAGCGGGTTGTGCCAGTCCATGGCGAACGAGTCCAGCGCCGCGATCGCACCGGGCGCTGAGGAGCCTTGATCGGCATGAAATTCAGGACTTTCCAGGAAAACTACGAATGCGCGCGCGCCCTCGGGAGAACGCCAGCGGCCATGCCCTGAGCCGGCCGGGTGGTAGCAGAAACCGCCGGGTCCGAGGCGGTGTTCGCCCATCTGCAATTCGCCTTCGATGACGAACAGGCGCATCTCCACGGCGCAACTCAGGCCGGAGGCGCTATCGAAGCCGGCCGGCAGGTCCACCAGGCCGGTAAAACCGCCGCCGGCGGGGTCGCGGGCGAGTGGACGCAGCTGGGCGCCGGGCGCAAGTCCCGGAGGGTTCCAGGGAGTCGGCGGCACCTTGAGCGCCGCGAGATTTTCTATGTGTTCTTTGGTCAAACGTCGAATTTCAGATGTACGCCGTGCTGCTTGACCAGGTCCTGCTTCTGGATGTCGGGGCCGCGGACCTCGCCCGTGGCGGGATCGGTGTCCAGCAGGCTCTGCGTGGCCTCTCTCCTCAAGACAACGATGATGTCGGCCTCGTCCTCGACGGCGAACGGAAACTCGTGCCAGGTGCCCAGCTTCATGGTGAAGCCGGCGGAGCCGTCGAAGCGATACGCCCGCACTCTGTCCAAGTCCGGGAGGTCCCCGTCGGTGGGCGGCGCCAGCACCGCGATGAAGGGCGCTCCGCCCAGCGGAATGAAGGTCTGGGTGTGCTTGAAATGCCGCTCGATCCAACGCACTTCGAAGGGCCGCCGCTTCACGTGCGCCAGGCTCAGTTCGGTATCGTCGTCGGAACGAAAATCCACGGGGCGGTAGGTCTGTACCGAACCCTCGTAGAACCTGATGGGCAGCGGTTCGGCCGCGGCATGCCGCCCAAGAAGCTGCCCGCAGGGGGCCAGAGCTTCAGGCGTGGCCTCCACCAGCGGCAGAATGCGGGTCTTCATCAACGTGCGCCCGGAAGCTTGCCTTCCTCCGGCCCGCTAGAACTCGAAGACGGCGCGCACGCCGAAGGTCCGCTTGTCCTGCGGCACCAGGGTCAGCCCAAGCCGGTTGAAGTTGAAGCCGACGCTGAGCACGCGCGAGAAGTCGGTGTATTCCTGACCCGAGCGCCAGTAGTCCTCGTCGAGGGCGTTCTTCACGTAGGCTTCCAGCCTCAGGTTGTCCCGTTCCATCGCAAACCGGAGATTCAGCAGCGAATAGCTCTTGAGCGTCGCCAGGTTGGTGAGGCCGGGGAAGGTCTCGCCCATGTAGGTGAGATCGCCGCGAAGCGACCAGTCCCAGTTATTGTCGAAGGTTCCGCCGTAGGTGGAGGAGACATTGCCGGACCACTTGGGGAAGCGGCTGGAGCGGTGCCCCTTGACGTTGCGGGTGCCGCCGAGCGCGTATTCCGCGGACGCCAGTGGGACGAGGAAGTCGGTGAACTCGTTGTCGTTGAATGACCAGTTGAAGCTCAGGTCCCAGTCTTCGGTGACCAGGAAATCCACTTCCAGTTCCACGCCGGAGTACTCCGAACTGCCCGGTGTGCTGATCGGGTTGAAGTTGGGGTTGGTATTGGGGACCGTGTCGCCGTCGTCGTCGCGGTAAACGGTCACGAAGGTCGGGAAGGGCGCGTTCGCCCATTCCTGCCAGTAGGCCGCGACGTTGGCGACCAGCCGTCCGTCCATCCAGGTGGACTTGACGCCGATCTCATAGGCGTCCAGTTCCTGCACCGGCGTCACGTCCACAGCGTCGGCGCCCAGCGCATCGACGTATTGCTGGCACATCGAAGACGTGCTCGGCAGACCCGTGCGCGGATCGATGAACGGCTCCGTGTAGGTCGTCGGGTTGCAGTTGATGATGTTGGAATTGATGACGCCGGGAAGAATGCCGCGCGACGTCGTTATGTAGGCCGTTATGTCCTCGGTAAAGCGATACCTGAGCGAGATCCGGGGCAGGAAGTCCTTGAAATTAATCTCGAAATCGCCCCTGCCGTCGCTGCGCGTGTCGTCCTGCCAGCGCGCTTCCAGGTCCACGGTGAACCGCTCGGTGATGTCGTAGGAAAGCGAACCGTAGAAGGCCTGCACGTCCACGAAATCGCCGCCGTCCACGTCTACCGGAATGCGCGCCGGATTGGCGCACTGCGCGGGCGAGCCGAATGCCGCCAGGTTGCCGCAGGCCACGACGAACACGCCGCCGTTGGAACTGGTCAGGAATTCCTGCGTGTAGTAGTTGAATCCGCCCAGCCAGCGCAATTTCGCATCCGGCGCCGAGGAAAGGCGTATATCGATGCTCTCGTCCTCGCCCGCCTGCGGATTGGACACGTACCAGCCCTCGTCGGGCGTCATGTCCCAGTCGCGCAGGTTGGCGGCGGCGTTTTCGTTGTAGGCGCCGGTGGCGACCAGCGCCATGCCGTTGGCGAACTCGTAGTCCAGGACCAGGCTGATGCGCGTGATCTCGCGCTCGATGCCGAAGTGGTCGATGTAGGGCACGCCTTCGACCTGCGAGGGCGCGTCGATCAGCGAGTCCCGGATGAAGTTCTCGTATCCGGCGGGGAAACTGGCGGGACTCAAGGAAACGCTGGGGTTGGGGGTGCCGATGGTGCCCGGGCCCGGAATGGTTCCGCAGACGTATTCTCTCGGCATGAGGGTGGTGGGTTCCCCGTCGGTGGTGAGTCCGGGGAACGTTTTTCCCGTGCAGCTGTCATGCAGCCGGGCCTGGTAGAACGTCACGCCCGCGGGTCCGTCGCTGTCGTCCTGCTGGTAATAGCGCAGCTTGATGCTGGCGTTATCCGAAGCCTGCACGAAGAGCGTGGCGAAGAGGGAGTCGGAGCGTTGCTCGCCCACGCCAACGCCGTTCTCGTTGCGGTACATGGCGCCCTTGTTGAAGTAGCGACCGCCGACGCGCAGGGCGAGCATTCCAGGGGCGATGGGAATGTCCGCGCTCACGTCCAATTCATGCTGATCGTACTCCCCGGCGTCGACCTTTATCCTGGCGGAGAATTCCTCCATGTCCGGCGCGCGGGTAATGTAGTTGATCGCGCCGGCAAAGGAGTTGCGGCCGAAAGCCGCGGATTGCGGGCCCTTGATGACTTCCACGCGCTCCAGGTCGCTCAGCGCCAGTGTCTGCGCGCCTTGCAAGGCAAAAACGCCGTCGACGAACAGCGACGCGGTCTGCAGGGTGGAATACTCGCTGCCTTCAACGCCGCGGAAGCGGATGTTGCTGAACAGCCGCCCCGGCCGTGTGCCGGCCAGCTCGTTGTTGAACTGCATGCCGGCCGTCTGGAACGAGATGTCCTCCAGATCGACATAACCGCCGCGTTCCAGTTCCTCTCCCGTAAACGCCGTGATTGAAAGCGGCACATCCTGGATGCTCTCCTCGCGTTTTCGGGCGGTCACCACGATTTCTTCCAGTGCGGCCACCTGGGCCGAGGCTGTCGGCAAGACGAAGCTGGTAAGCGGAATGAGCAGAAACGGCGCAATCGCGGCGCAGGTGGTAGAGCGAATCAGGTTCATTTTGTCTCCCAGTGCTGTCGTCCTTGCCAAAAAAACGGCGCAGCCCCGCTGCACCGATTGACCTAGCGTGTGGAACACGCCTTTCTATAATATAGTCCAACTCGCCTGGGGGCCTCAATGAAAGCCATTCCGGACATTCAGCGCAGCCGTGCGGAGCAGGCGCGGCTCGATTTCGTAGGAGGCCTGATGGCCTTCAATTCGACCGGGTTCGGGCCCGCGATGGGCGCCTACTACAAGGACAACGAAGCCAGGCTCAGCGATCCGTCCGATATTCGGGAACTGGGCGGGCTGATGGAACAGGGTAACGCTTACCGCTTCGGCGCCTTTTTCGAGCGCCACAACCACGCACAGATGTTCCGCGCCATCCTGGATATCCTCGAACGCCAGGGCGACGAGGTGCGCGACTGGCTGGACGACTCCAATGCGCCGGGGACGCTGGGGAGCCTCGAGCTTGACCCGCAACTGGAAACGCCCCGCTACTACCGCAAGATCGAGATTCATACGCAGCCGGGCAACTACCACGCCGAGTTCGCCGGCATCCTGTATCACTGGATGATCAGCCCCTTCCTGGTGGGCCGCGACGACGGCGACGAGATGGGCTGGAACCTGGCACGCGCCGTGCCTCAGGGCGATTACCGGCGCATCCTGGACCTGGGTTGCGGCGTCGGAAAAAGTACCTTCCCGTACTGCGAGTTGTATCCCGATGCCGAGGTCGTGGGATTGGATTACGCGGCATCCATGCTCAAGTACGGCCACAAGTTGGCCGAATCGCGCGGGCACAGGGTCCATTTCACTCAACGGCTGGCAGAAGATACCGGCTATCCGGACGCAAGTTTCGACGTGGTCAGCGCCGTGTGGCTGTTTCACGAGCTGCCCGGCAAGGTGCGCGCGGCCGTCGTTCGCGAGGCCCACCGTCTGCTGCGTCCCGGCGGGATCTTCGCGATCATGGAATCGCCGCCGTTCAAGGTGCTGCAGGAGGACTTCAGTCCGCTGTCGGCTTTCCTCCTGGATTCCACCGGGCGGCGCATGGAGGACCCCTTCCTGCCGGGATTCCTTGCCGAGGACCGCGTGCGAATGTTTGAGGAAGGCGGTTTCGGCCAGGTCCGCGACGTGCCTTTGCCCAACGAGCTGACCGGCTGGGGATTCGGCGGCGAGTACTTTTTCGGCGCCTATCCCTGGTGGGCCACGATTGGGGTCAGACCATGAGCAGGGATATGGAAAGCCGCTTTCGGGCGATTACGCACAAGCTTTGGGGCGATGAACAGGGCGAGGAAATCTATCAGTGGATCGTCACGTCCCGCCCGCCCGCGTTCCACGCGAAGCTGCGCGAGGTCATGGTGCCGATCTGGGAGATGGACCGGGTGGATCTTCGCACCAAGATCCTGTGCAGCATCGCGATGTTCACCGCCACCCACAAGCAGGAAGTGGAATTCTTCATGAAGATGGCGGCCCATCACGGCATTCCTCGCGAAGAAGTGGAGGAAATCCTGCTGCTGGCGGGCCTGGAGTTCGGCTTTCCGGCTGCCGAGATGGCCATTGACGTCCTCACGCGCGTTTATGCGGAGCACGAAGCCCGTTCCGGCGCGGCCTGACCGACGGATCGCCGGATCCAGCATCGATGTCGCGTCCGCGAGTTGAGTTTCTGCGCCTGGACGGCGTGGCGTTGGCGCCCTCGCCAGCGCCTGCGTTCGGACATGGCCTGCGGGCGGCTGTCCTGAGCGCGCAGCCCGGCGAATCGGGGGCCAGCACGCTGCTCGTGCAGGCCGAGCCCTGGTGGTGCTCTCACGACGGCGGCGCTTTGGAGAGCGACCTCGAAATACTCCTGCTGGAAGGTGATCTGCGCATCGGCGACTGCGGGTTTGCGCGCGGCAGTTATGCATTTCTGCCCTCGGGTCTTCCCCTGGACGGCGCTGAATCCCGCAGCGGGTTTACCGCGCTTTGGATGAGAGAAGGCCGTTCGGGTCTGTCCCGGGATTCCGATCCGGCGGCGGCCTATGAGGAGGGAAGAAGAGTCGGGCCGCTGGACGTTAACGCGCAGGCATGGCAGCCTGTGCCCGATTTTCCCGGCCGAACGAGCGAGGAGGCGGGGTCCGGACTGAAGGTACGCAGGCTGCGCAGCGATCCGGACACCGGCGCCTACACGCTGATGACTTACCAGGAGTCGGGATGGTCCGATCCGCGGCTTGAAGCGCACGAAACCTGGGAGGAACTGGTGCTGTTGCAGGGCGATTACCTGATGGGTGAGACCGGCATGATCACTTCGGGTTCCTACATTTTTCGTCCGGGCGAGAAACCGCACGGACCGCAGGCCACGCGCGGCGGCTGCGTCTGGTTTTGCCGCGGCGAGAAGGAAATCGACTTCCGGTTCACCCAGCCGGACTGGACCGCACCGCGATGCCGCGAATACCTGGCGCAGCCGGCGCCGGACCCGCAACCGCAACTCTGGGGCAACTGGAGCTCGTGAGGCGAAACTAGCCATGGCCGGATATACGCGCCCTTTCACACCCAACGGCGAGGCCTCCATGCTGGAGCCGCTGCCGTGGCGTTTTGCGGGCAACCTGCTGCTGTTCCATTTCCGGGCCGATCCCGATGCGATTGCCGCCTACCTGCCGGAGCCGCTCACCCCTTCCGACCCGCCCGATGAGGCTTATGTGTGGAGCCCGCATCTGAAGTGTTACCCCGAGGGCGTGGTGCCCGGGGACTGGCCGGCTGCGCGCAGTCATTACGACGTTGCGGTTATCGGGTTGCCTTGCAGGCTGCACGGCGAGCGCACCATGTTTTCCACCTTCCAGTGGTGCAACCGCGACTGGCTGGTGCTGCTGAGCTGGTTTCTGGGCGCCTGTTCCAAGCAGGCGGAAATCGAAACCAGCGGGCTGCACCCCCTGCTGCCCGGCATGACCCAGGATGGCGGAATCGGCACGCGGCTCAAGCGCACCGTAAGCCGCCACGGCGAGGCCGTCATGCGCATGGAGTTCTCGCCGCAGCGCGTGATCGACCTGGCGGAGCTCGGGTTCTACACGCGCAACCTGCCGCTCACCTGCATGCGCCACGTTCCCGACTGCCATGTGCCGCCCCTGGGCAAGCCCCTGGTGCACGACCTTACGCAGATGGTGATGAGCGGTCTTGAGCAGGGCGAGACGCTGGCCGGCGAGGGCAGTCTCGAGTTCTGCCCGGCCGACAACGAGGAACTGATGCCGCTGGCGCCGAAGGAGGTGCTGGGCGCGTACTGGATGCCGATGGGGTTCATGCTGGACGGGGTGCGGATCGTGCATCAGTACGACGCCGCGATCTCTCCGCAATAGGGAGGACGGAATGGCCAAGGTACGCGTGGATGGCGCCAATCTCTGGTACGAGGTACGCGGCGAAGGCGAGCCGCCGCTTACGCTGATCGGCGGTTTTGCGCTGGTGGACAAGCAGTTCGAGTTCTGCGAGCCGTACCTCACCCCGCATCACCGCATCCTGCAATGGCACTACCGCGGCGTGGGCAAGTCCGACTGGACCCAGACGCAGCGGTACTCGGTCGAGCGCTGGGTGGACGACCTGGCCGCGGTTCTGGATGCGGCCGGGATCGAGCGAACGTCACTGTGGTGCACTTCAACGGGTTCGTCGATCGGACTGCGCTTCGCGGCCAAGTACCCCGAGCGCATGCACTCGCTGATCGCCTATCCTTTCATTCGCGTCGACGACACTTGGCGCAACATCTACGAGGCCTCCTGGTGGGTGGGCCGGGTGTTCGGCATAGAACAGCTGTCCCGCCTTTACGCCGGGGTGGTGCTGCCGCCGGACGTTCTGTATTCCGAAGAGGGAATCAAGTACGAACGCTGGGCGAAGAAGCAGTACGCCGCCAACGTGAACATGGCCACCCTGAAGTCCGTGCTTGACGCCTATACCAACGTGGACCTCACCGCCGACATACGGAATATCGAATGCCCAACGCTGCTGCTGATGGGCGACGACAGCGCGCTCAACGAAAACGAGCGCATGGACTCCGCCAGCCACGACACCCTGATGCGCGAGTTCCTGGCGATCAAGCCGGACGTTGACAAGGCCGAAATAGCCGGCGCCGGCTCGACCTATTGCATGATTACCAAGCCCCGGGAATGCTGCGAGGCCGTGGTGGACTGGCTGGCGGGGCTGAACAAGGACTAGATTTCGAAGGAGAACGCCATGCCTATGCGAAGAGAAGACTGCCTGGACGTAAGCAAGGTGCAGCCGCAGGCGCTCAACTCCGGGTACGCGCCGGGCGCCGTGGCCCGCAACCTGAGCACCGAGAGCAGGACCGGCGGCGAACACCTGGTCATGGAGTTGCCCGCGGGCTGGTCCCTGCCGCGCGGCCGCAATGAAGCCGACATCGACCTCTACGTGCTGGAAGGGTCCCTGGACATCGGCGGCGAGAACTGGATGCAGGGCTGTTACGGCTATTTCCCGGCCAGCATGGCCTGGGGGCCGCTGCAGACCTCCGGTGGCTGCAGGCTTTTGCTGTTCACCAGCCGGCCGCTGGCCTTCGAAGAGGCAGGCGAGTCCCTGGCGGATGCGCACGTGGAGCGGCATATCGGGCGCACCAATACCTGGCACATGCCGTGGGTCGATCCGATGGCGGACATCGTCAAGCGCTCCACCTGGAAGGACCCGAACACCGGACAGGAGGCCCGCCCGCCCGGCGTGCTGACCAAGGGCCTGCGCAAGGACGACGGCACCAAGGAAGTCATCGCGCTGACCGCGCTGGCGCCGGGGTTCGTGGATCCGGGAACGGAACATCACCCGCACAATGAGTGCCTGTACCTGATCGCGGGCGATTGCTACATCGGCTACACCTTCGATCACAAGCGCGAGGATGTGAAGGAAGACCTGGTCCTGACCCGGGACCACTACATCGGTCGTCCACCCGGCGTGCGCCATGGTCCCGTGTGCAGCATCAGCGGCGCGTTCTGGCTGATCTACCTGGCGGACTACTACACCGGCATCTTCGGCAAGGTTGACGACTGGGAAGAGCGCGTCAACAAGTATTTCGCCAGCGCCTCCTTTCGCTGATCCGGGGAATCCGGCATGTTGTTGAATCGCGAGCGGGCGTTGGAGTTGATGGAGCGCGAAGGACTGGACGCGCTTATCGCGGTCACGCCCAACAACGTTCTGTACTTGAGCGATTTCGACACTGATTTCTTGTACGACGTGCCCTGGGTGGCCTGCGCGATCCTGCCGCGCGACCCGGACATTCCGCCCTGCCTGGTGGTGACCGAGATCGAGGCGGCCGTCCTTGTCCAGCGTCCGACCTGGATGCCGGACAAGCGTTTGTACTACTTCGGCCTGTACGGCGGCGTGCTGAAAGTGCACACCTTCGCCGAGGATACGGAGCTAAAGGGAGAGGACCTGGCCATTCGCCGAATGGTCGCGGAGCTCGAGGACGAGCCGTACGCGGGAATCAACGGCGCCGTCTGCGCGATGCTCAGCGAGACCGGCCTGGACAGGGGCCGGCTGGGGTTCGACGACACGCGCTTTGCCGGGCTGCTGGGTGACACGGTGGAAGGCGCCGAAATCGTCGACGCCAGTAATCTGCTGATCGAAATACGGATGGTCAAATCGCCGGATGAGATCGCCATACTCAGGGAAGCGGCGGTCAAGAACGAGGCGGCGCTGCGCGCCGCGCTGGCGGCGATCAGCGACGGAGCCACCTGGAACGAGGTCTATACCGCCTACGAGGTGCGGGTGGTGGAGCAGGGCGCCCGCCCCTTCGCCACTTTCAACGGCGCCGGGCCCATGAGCGCGGGCGCCGGGCGTCCCGAGCGCGATTACATGATCCGTCCCGGCGACCAGGTCTGTTTCGACAGCATGATGAAGTGGCGCCGCTACATGGGCGACGCGCAGCGCACCGCGGTCCTGGGCGACGCTTCACCCAAGCTGGAGCGCTACTGGAAGGCGTACATGGCGGGAATCGGCGAGGCCTATTCCAACCTGCGTCCCGGCATACAGACCGGCGAATTGCGCAATCGGGTCATACAGGCGGTGCGTTCCGCCGGCTTGCCGAGTTTCGAGCTGGCGTTCACCCACGGAATCGGCCTGGACCATATCGAGGTGCCGTTCATCGCCGGCGGCAACCTCGGCGACTTCATGATCGAGGAGAACATGGTGCTGAACATCGACATGGAGTTGCACGAAATCGGCTGGGGCGGGATGTTCTTCGAGGAGTCCGTGCGCATCACCGCCAACGGCTCCGAACGCCTCTACAACCTGGAACGCGACCTGATCCGCGTTTAATCAGGACCCATGGGCAGCGCCTACAAACCCTTCTCCGAGGCCGAACTTGAGCGCGGTCGCGCCATGTTCCTGCGCATCTTCGGGCCGGACTACGGCGCCGAGTTGTGCGAACAGCTCGACCAGAACGACTTCAACCGGCAGTTGATGACGCGCATCGCACCCGAGGTCTGGGACCAGGAAGTGGTGGACCTCAAGACCATGATCCTGTGCGCAATCGGGATCGTCACCGCCGCCCGCCACGACGTGGGCTATTTCGTGCGTGCCGGCATCCACCACGGCGTAACGCGCGAGGAAATGGAAGCCGTGATCATGCTGGCCGGCCTCGAAGCCGGCTTCCCTTCCGCCGGCGAGGCCCGCAGACGCATGGACCAGGCTTACGCCGAACACCAGGCGATGCTCGACCGCGCGCGGTAGCGCTTATTCCACGCGGCGTACGCGGATGCGGCCGTTGAGACCCTCCAGGCGCATCCGGTAGCTGTTCATGAACCCTTCCTTGATCTCCACTCTGGGATTGGTGGCCCGGTAGTTGCGCCGGGTCTGCTCGACCTGCTGCCACACCTGACCGTTCTCGAGCGTAAAGCGCGTTCCCTGCCGCGGGTTCCTGATTTCGCCGACCACCCGCGATTCAAGCAGATTGTCGCCTTCGGCCCTGCCGGGAAGCAGGCCGAATACCCGGTCCGCCAGCGACTGTCCTGATTCCTGTTCGCGCGGCTGCTCCGGTGCGGATTGGGCCGGTGCGGAGGGCCTGTCGGGGGACGCAGGGGCTTCGCTTGGGGACGAAGCCTGCCGAGGCCTCGATGCGCTGATCCCGGCCAGCGCGTCGTAGCAGGCCAGACGGACGTTGGCGTTCTGCAGTTGCGCGCACCTTTCCAGTTCTTCGCGCAGTTCGTCCGCTGCGGCCGTTCCCGCGAGCGACAAAGCCAATCCGATGCTGACTGTCTTGAGCACTTTCATGATTCGCGGCCCCGTACCTCGTCGAAAGGAGGCGGTCATTCCACCCTTTCCGATTTGTGAAAGTTGAAATTCGCCATGGTCATGACGACCGTGTCGTCTTCAAGGCGCACGATCTTGTCGCGAAACCAGAAGGCGTTGCCGGTGATGACGGCTTCATAACTGAACGCCTGGCCCCCGAAGGCACAGGCATTGGTGCGCATGCGCATGTGATAGCGGTTGCCGCGCTGTTCAACAATCAGATCGCAGATCCCGGGGAACGGTGCGATATCGTCGCTGGTTATGCCGTCAAGCATGGAAGTGTCCCGGTACGCGCCGATGTATTTCTCACGGTCCTTGAAATTGGCGAGGTTGACCCTGATGACCTGCTCCTCTTCGTCGACGGACAGTGTGTAAATGCGTTGACGGTAAGTCTCGCCCGGCTGACCGTCGCGGTATTCCTCGACGTACAACACGTTGTCGCCGATTGCCGGTTCATCCAGGCGTATGTAGTGGGACGTCACGTTGAGATAGCCGCCCATGCCGCTTCCGTCGAGACGCCATACCTCGCCGGTGAAATTCTCCTCGCCCATCTGCGCTTCGACGGCGGCCACCTGCCGATTGTTGTTGTAGGTCCCCGGCCACCACTTCATGATTTGTTTGAGGTCCTGCTCCAGCGGGCTTTGAGCGTTGGCCGGTAGCGATCCCAGGCAGGCCAGAGTCACCGCGATACCTGCGATTTCAATTAACCGTCGCGCGTGCATTTGCATTCTCCCGAATACATATTGAATACCGAATCATATGTCCCGTCACGCGATTCCGGGAGGCACCAGGATCCCCTCCTCGACAAGACGGCTTACGGTTTCACGTTGCGCCGCGATGTGTTCATCCATGGAAACCAGCGGCGCATCCAGGTGGGTATTGACGGGGGCAAAGTCCGTGGCGCTGTACATGCCCCGGTGCAAAGGCATCTGCAGATGGCTCAGCAGGTTCGAGCCGCCAAGGGACGTTCGCTCGCGACGCAGCGCATCGATATCGATATCCGCCACCGCATATTCCACACCGCCGGATTGCGTGCCGGCCAGCCTGTTGCCCTTGAAATCGATGACTTGCGAGGGCTGGCGTCGGCGGTAGGGCGGTTGTGGATCGACACCCACCGGGCCCAGATCGGACAGGAGCACGTACGCCACGTTCTCGTATGCGCGCACACGGCGCGTCATGGTGGTGTTCACGGGCACTTCGAAATCGTGATCCGCGGGATAGGTGGCGGACGCCGTGGGGCTCAGGATCACTTCCGCGCCCTTCAGGACCATGCCGCGCGCAATTTCCGGGTAGTTCATGTCCCCGGCCACCACGCAGGCGAGCCGGCCGATCGGCGTGTCGGCAACGGGAAACAGGCTGTCTTCGCCGAAATGATCCAGCCAGGCGGACAGGAGGTCGCCGGGGCGGGTCTTGCCGGTAAGGCCCGTGAGCTTTCTGTAGTTGAGGATCACGTCGCCGCTGGGTCCCACGATCATGCCGGCCAGGAAGTACCGGCCGGGAAACCTGTCGATGCCTTCCATGGGGTTAAAGGCGACATAAGCGTTGGCGTCCTGCGCGGCCTTGCCGATGCGCTCGATCTCCGGCCCGTCGACGCGGATGGTTCCCGGCCACCATTGGGCCGGCGTCATGGGGGCGCTGGGGACCTGCAGTCCGAATTCCGGAAACGACATCAGGCGCGCGCCATGTTCGTCGGCGCCGCGCCTGATCAGTTCGCACATGGCGTCGACATTCCGCTTCAGGCCGTCGGGCAGAAAATTTCCCGTCGAATCGAAGGTGGGAACAACGCCGGATTGCACGCAGGCCGCCGGGTAAGGCTGAACCCTGGCGCCCCGCGGATCAATGCCCGGTGTGACCGGGGGATAGAAGGCGGACGTGTCCTGGGCCCCGGCCGTTTTTCTGAACGCGTCCTGAATTGCACCTGCGGCGGCCAGCCCGACTCCGGCCAGAAGTGCGGACCGTCGAGTCAGGCCCCTGGAACCGGTTTTCAGTTTGGAGTCTTCAGTCATATGCGCCCCCGTTGGCGTCTTGCAGGCGTCGAAATGATCCTCAGCGGAATACCACGGTACGGCGACCGTTGATGAGGACGCGCTTTTGCGCGTGGTACTGCACCGCCCGGGCCAGCACCACCCGCTCGATGTCCTTGCCGACGGCGGCCAGCCCGTCGGGCGTCATGCGATGCCCGACCGGCTGCACGTCCTGGGCAATGATCGGGCCGTCGTCCAGCTGCGCGGTGACGTAATGGGCGGTGGCGCCGATCAGCTTGACGCCGCGCCGGTAAGCCTGGTGATAGGGCTTGGCGCCCTTGAACCCCGGAAGAAACGAGTGATGGATATTGATCATGCGTCCGGGAAGCCGCTCGCACAGGGTCGGTGAAATGATCTGCATGTAGCGTGCCAGCACCACGAAATCGATGTCGTGCTTTTCGATCTCCTGCACCACCCGCTGCTCCTGCTCCGCCTTGGTGGCGGGCGTCACCGGCAGATGAAGGTATTCGATGTCGGCGGCATTCGCCAGCCATTCCGCATCCGGATGATTGGAGACGATCAGCGGAATGTCGATCGCCAGTTGGCCGAGGCGCACGCGATTGAGCAGGTCGAGGATACAGTGCAGGTGCTTCGAAACCATGATCAGCACGCGGGGGCGGGCGTCGGCCCGCACCAGTTCCCAGCGCATCTCAAGCTTTCCGGCTTCGGGATCGAACGACTTGCGCAGTTCCTCGATCGTCACGTCTCCCGAAAAATGAACGCGCATGAAGAAGCGCTCGCGGAAGGGGTCCTTGTAGGTGTCGCTGTCCAGCACGTTGCACCCGTTCTCAAGCAGCCAGCGCGTTACGGCATAAATGAGGCCGGTCCGGTCCGGGCAGGAAAGCGAAAGGAGGTATTCGGTCAGGATCGTTACCCCGCTGGTTCAGCCGTGCGTATTATGCGCTCATCTCCGCTTCAAAAGCTCACGCCGTACAATCTGAATCATGCCCGCGCCGCCCAACGACCGGTCTTCCGAGGACGCTCCCGAACACCGCCTGATCGCCGATCGCCGGCGCAAGCTCGGCGCGCTGCGGGAAACCGGCTGGTCGTTCCCCAACCACTACCGGCCCGACACGACGGCCGCGGACTTGCATGCGGAATATGCCGAAACGGACACTTCCGGCCTGAAGGAACTGGGGCGCGAAGTCCAGGTGGCGGGACGCCTGGTTTCGCAGCGCCGAATGGGGCGCCTGAGTTTCGCGTCGGTCCAGGATTCGAGCGGGCGGATTCAACTGATGCTGTCGCGCGACACCCTGGGCGAGGACGCCTACGCGCAAGCGGGAGGATTGGACCTGGGCGATATCGTTTGGGCCCGGGGCGTGGTGATGCGCACGCGAACCGGCGAGTTGAGCGTCGAGGTGGGCGAATTCACGCTGCTTACCAAGTCGCTGCGGCCGCTGCCGGAGAAATTTCATGGGCTGACCGATCGCGAGCAGCGCTATCGGCGCCGATACGTGGACCTGATCGTGAACCGGGGTTCGCGCGAGGTCTTCGAACGCCGCGCCCGCGTGATCGCCGCGCTGAGGGAGTTCCTGACAGGCCGGGGCTTCATGGAGGTCGAGACGCCCGTGATGCAGTCCATCCCCGGAGGCGCCGCCGCCCGTCCCTTCGCCACGCACCACCATGCGCTGGACCGCGACCTGTACCTGCGCGTGGCCCTGGAGTTGCATCTCAAGCGGCTGGTGGTGGGCGGCATGGAGCGGGTGTTCGAGATGAACCGCTGCTTCCGCAATGAAGGGCTTTCGACCCATCACAACCCGGAATTCACCATGCTGGAGGTCTACCAGGCCTATGCCGACTACAACGACTTCATGCGGATGACGCAGGAAATGATCAGCGCGGCCACGGAAGCGGTGCTCGGCGCAACCCGGGTGACCTATCAGGGCGAGGAGTATGAGCTGGGCAGCGACTGGCCGCGCCTGAGCATGGAGCAGGCGGTGCTCAAGCACAATCCCGACATGGATGCGGAGCGGCTGCGCGACGCCGGCTACCTCCGCGAATGGTTCAAACGGGTTGAGATCGAGAAGAGTCCGCCGGCAGACGCGGGCTGGGGCAAGCTGCTGGCGGAGCTCTTTGACCGCACCGTGGAGGACAAGCTCTCCGGCCCGGTTTTCATCACGGGGCACCCCGCGGAAGTCTCGCCGCTGTCGAGGGCCAACGATGACGATCCGGAAATTACCGACCGCTACGAGCTGTATATCGCCGGGAGGGAGCTGGTGAACGGCTTCTCGGAGCTGAACGACGCCGAGGACCAGGCGCGCCGTTTCCGCGAGCAGGTGCGGCTGCGGGAAGGCGGCGACGACGAGGCCATGCTCTACGACGAGGACTTCGTGACCGCGCTGGAATACGGCATGCCCCCGGCAGCGGGCCTCGGCCTGGGTGTGGACCGCCTGGTCATGTTCCTGACCGACCAGCCGGCCATCCGCGACGTGCTGCTCTTTCCGCAATTGCGCAGCTGAACCGGGTGCGGGTTGATGAGTGATTCCGATTCCGGTGCGCGGATGCCCGCGGTGGAGGTAGACCGCGTACTTTTCTGGGGAATGGTCGCCGTAATCCTTGCGTGGGGGACCTTCCTGCTGGGCTTTCCTGAATTCGCGGGCGGCGCAATCGACAGGACCTACAGCTGGATTGCCCGGGAAGTTGGTGTTCTTTACCAGTGGATCGTGGTGGCGGCTATCGTGGTGCTGGCGGTGATCGCGTTCAGCCCGTACGGACACTTTCGCCTGGGCGGAAAGGACGCGCCCCGGGCCTATTCGACGTTTTCCTGGGCATCGATGTTGTTCTGCACCGGGATCGGCGGCGGATTGTTGTACTGGGCGCCCATCGAATGGGCGTTCTACGTGGATACGCCGCCGTTCGGCCTGGAACCCGGCTCGGCCCAAGCCCTGGAATGGGCGCCGGCATACGGGTTCTTCCACTGGGGCGTCTCGGCCTGGGCGCTGTACGCCTTTGCTACCGTGGCCATTGCCTATCCCTATTACCAGAGAAAAGTCCCGTACCTGAGGCTTTCGACATCACTGGTTGGATTGCTGGGCCTGAATGTTGCCGGCCGGCCGCTCGGCAGGCTGGTGGACTTTGTCTTCATCATCGCAATGGTGGGCGGAACGGCCACTTCGCTCAGCCTGGCGACACCGATGGTGGGCGCCTGTCTCAGCACGCTGTTCGGGATTGACAAGACATTTGCCGTTGACATCGGCGTCATCGCCATTTCCGTGGCCCTGTTCGCCACCAGCGTTTACCTGGGCATCGACAAGGGCATCAAGCGATTCAGCGAGATCAACGCCATAGCCGCAATCATCTTCGCGTTCTATGTTCTTTTTACCGGCCCCACCGAATTTGCGCTCAAGCTGGGAACCAGCAGCTTCGGACTGATGATCCAGGAGTTCGTCCGGATGAACACCTGGACCGACCCGATCCTTTCCACCAACTTTATCGAGGACTGGACGATCTTCTACTGGGCCTGGTGGCTGGCGTATGCGCCCTTTGTGGGTCTGTTCGTTACCCGGATCTCGCGCGGACGCACTCTGCGGGAAGTGATCGGCGGGATGCTGCTGTACGGGACGCTGGGCTGCGCGCTCTTCTTCGTCTGTATGGGCAACACTGCGCAATGGATGGACACCAGCGGAGCGCTGGCCATTCGGGAAACCCTGGCCCTGGACGGGCCGGAAGCCGCCATTGCCGGGTTCCTGGCCGCGCTCAAACCGTTTCCGCTGCCGATGCTGGCTTATGTGGCGCTTACCTTCATATTCATTGCCACTACCTACGATTCCGCCTCCTACGCGATAGCGGCCTCGGCCACGAGGGGGCTTACCGCTGGGCTGAATCCGCACCGCTGGCATCGCGTTTTCTGGGCGCTCGCGATCGTGGTGCTGCCCGTAGGTCTGATATTCGTGGGCGGTCTGTCGGCTGCGAAGTCGGCATCGCTGGTAGTATCCCTGCCTTTGCTGGTCATCGGCGTCGCAATGGCGGTCTCGCTTTTTCGGCTGTTGCGCGAGGATCGGACGGAATCCGGCGGTAACAACGAACTGGATTCGAAACGCTCGCAGGGCAAGGGACGCGGGAGAAAAGTATGACGGATTGGGCTGCGCGAATGCTGAACTTCAAGCGGGGCGAGTTGCACCTGGCCATGCTCGCGGGGCTTTTCAATTTCTGCGTGCTGTGCGGCTATTTTTTCCTGCGGCCGGTGCGCGAAACGATGGGTGTGTCGCGGGGCATGGATGAACTCCGCTGGCTGTTCGTGGTCACTAGCATTTCTTCCCTGATCTTTGTTCTCCTTTTCGCCGGCGTAGTCGCGCGAATGGACCGGCGTCGGTTCATCCCTGCCGGCTACGGGTTCGTCGTGTTGTGCCTCCTGGGATTCTCGGCGTTGCTGTTCGTGAACGTACAGGCAGGCGGCGGTTTGATCGGCAGCGAAACGGAGACGCCGCTCGCGCGAGGCGTCGGATACACGTTCTACGTCTGGCTGAGCACCATCAACCTGTTTATGACCAGCCTTTTCTGGGCGTTCATGGCGGACATTTTCAATTTGTCCCAGGGTAAACGCATGTTCCCCTTTATTGCAGCTGGAGGAACGCTGGGAGCCGCGGTGGGAGGTTGGGTTACCTATTTCGTCAGTAATTCGACCGAATCGGAATACCTGTCGATCGCACAGATGCTGACCGGGGCAGGATTGTTCATACTGGCGATTGCTGTGATGCTGAAGCTGGATCGGACCGCCGTTCAATCCAGCGATTCAAAACTTGGCGAGACCAGCCGGTCGCCTGTGGCGCTGCCGGGTCAGCGTATCGGCGGCGGGTTCCTGGACGGCCTGACAGCGGTGGGAACGTCGCCATACCTGATCGGGATCGCGCTGTTCATCGTGTGTATGGCCGTCTCCAATACGTTGATTTATTTCACCCAGGCCAACATTGTCCTGATTGACAACGATTCCTTCAGTCAGCGCCTGGGTGCGTTTGCGCTCTTTGACGCGCTTGCCCAAACACTGACGCTTTTCACCCAGATCTTCATTGCGACGCGGGTGATCCGGCGACTGGGCGTCGGCTGGACGCTGGCGATTCTGCCGCTGGTAACCCTGGCGGGTTTCGCGGTTCTTGCCATCTGGCCCCTGTACGGCGTGATGGCCATATTTCAGGCAGTGCATCGCGCTACCCGCTACGCTTTGTCGCGCCCCGCCCGCGAGACGCTCTTCATCGTTGTGCCGCCCTCGGAGCGATACAAGGCCAAGCCGTTGATCGACGTTTTCCTATACCGGGGTGGCGACCTGGCGGGCGCCGGCATCCATGCCTTGCTCAGTGGTTTGGGTAGCCTGGGCCTGATGGTTGCAGCGGTTACGCCCTTCGCCGCCGTTTGGAGCGTGCTGTCCGTGGTGCTGGGCCGAGCCCAGAACCGCCGCGACCCGGCGCAAGAGCAATTGAAGTGAGGACACCTGCGCAGGAAGGAAATGCGGCTTTCCCGCCGCCGGCCTCCTTGGCAGTTTCTCTCGACTTAAGGGATTGAGTTTGCTTGGGAATCAGGATGCGCGGGCAGCGCCAGATGTCCCTCGATTCTTGCAACGCGCTCGCGCAGATTCGACAGATCGCGGTCAATACTGTCGAAACGACCGTTCACCTCCGCAAAGCCGTTGCGGAGTTCCGCCCTGACGTCGGCCATGTCGCTTCGAATTTCGGCCCTGACGTCGGCCATGTCGCTTCGCTGCTGAGCTTGTCCCTGAAATAACACGCCGATAAACAGGCCCACGGCAGCCACAGCCGCGGAAATCTTTCCAGCGCTGATCCATGCGTTCCTGCTCATCGAACTACTTTCATGGTGGACAATGCACTTGACAATATCATGGGCGGGCCACAAGGTCGCATAGAAATGCACGCCAATTCGTGGAAATTTGTACGGTTAGCTGCGTTCGGCCGGTGCATTGTCGGCTTGGTGTTGCTTGCGGCGTCTGTCCTGCATACGGCAGGCGCGGCCGATCCGCCCGGGCCGCCGGCGTCGTCGGACTATTCCCTCGCCATGGCAAAGTGGCGCGCTGAGCGGGAGGCGGAGCTGAAGGGTCCGGATGGATGGCTCAACCTGGCCGGCCTCTACTGGCTGGCCGAGGGCAATAACAGCATGGGATCGGCGCCCGGCAACGACATCGTGCTTGCGGACCTGCCGGCCGCTCCAAGACTGGGCGAGTTCCTGGTGGAGGGAGAGGATGTCGTGTTTCGGGCCGAACCCGGCGCGGAGGTTTTCAGCAACGGCGATCCGGTTACGGAGTTGCGGCTGGTCCACGACGAAGCGGGCAGGCCCACAGTCCTGACGCACGGCACGCTTTCCTGGCACGCGATTCACCGTATGGGTCAAATGGGCGTGCGGCTGCGCGACCTGAACCACCCGGCCGTGAGCGCTTTTCCCGGAATCAGGTCCTATCCCACCGACACGGCCTGGCGGGTGGCGGCGCGTTTCCTGGCCTACGACGAGCCGCGGGAGCGCATCCTCAGTACGGTGGTGGAGGGACTTGGCTGGCAGCCTACCGCCCCGGGCACGCTGGAATTCGAGATTGGCGGCGAGCCCCTTTCGCTGGAGGGCTATGCCGCGGGACCGGGTTTTCTCCTGATATTCGCCGACCTCACCACGGGCAAGACCACCTATCCCGCGGGCCGATACCTGTACGCCTTCGGTCCCGGCCCCGATGGGACCGTGACGCTGGACTTCAACAAGGCGATCAACCCGCCCTGCGCCTTTACCGATTTCGCCACCTGCCCGCTGCCCCAGCCGCGAAATCGCCTCAAGATCGCCATCCAGGCCGGAGAGCAATACGGCAAGAGCCGGTGAGTTCTTGAGCCCCGGCGCCGGTCATCCGCCTCCGGGCCGGGCACGGGACACTCGCTATAACATAGCCTCGCGACGGGCTACCGGGTGCTGAAATGGCGAGAACCAACGTACTGCAATCCGAGGAGGAACTGAGACGGCATTTCCCCGTTTCGATGGAGCGGGCCAAACTCAAGGTTCTCGACAGGCTCGACAGGCACTGTGCGGATTTCATCGCCCGTTCTCCGTTCCTGTGTATCGGCACCTCACGGCCGGACGGTTGCGCCGACGTATCCCCGCGCGGCGACCCGCCGGGCTTTGTTCACGTGGCCGACGCACATACCCTGCTAATCCCCGATCGCCCCGGCAACAACCGGCTGGACACGATGAGCAACATCATGCACAACCCCAGGGTGGGCCTGATCTTCTTCATCCCCGGCCTGGGCGAGACCCTGCGGGTGAACGGCGATGCGGCGATCATCGACGACCAGGCGGAACTGGCCCGGTTCGAGTTCCGGCGCCACATACCCAGGGTGGCGATTGCCGTGACCGTCAGGGAAGCCTTCATCCATTGCGCCAAGGCGATCAAGCGGTCCCGCCTGTGGGAGGAGGACGCAAAGATCGATCCCGCCTCGTTCACGCGGATCGGCGACATCCTTTCCGATCACATAAAGGGCGGCAAATCCGGCGACGAGATCGAGGGAATCCTCAAGGAGAACTACCGGACCCAGCTGTACTAGTGTCGTGACACGACACTCGGCTTTGAAGATCCGGTCCTTTCCCGAACGGACCCGCGAAAGGGCGCGGCAGCTTGAGGAGTACGTGCGCTCGAAACTGCTCTCGGCCGACGGTTCCTTCGTCTGCGGCAGTTACGCCCTATGCCGGGCGAGCCGCGCGGGTTTCCCTTTTCACAAGGGCCAGATGAACCATGTGGGCCGGCACTACGACCTGGAAATCGACGGACGCGCGATGCGCATCGTCGTGCTGGGCCAGGAATACGGACAGGCCCGCGAATGCGTGGACCTGGCCGGGCGCTCGGCAATGATTGCCGAGTCGGCAAGGGCGGGTTTTGGCGGGCGCAATCCGCACATGAAGGGTGTTACCTCCACGCTGCGCCTGCTGCTTGGGCGCGAACTCAGCGAAGACGAAGAGGGCGAGCGCCTGTTCGACGGGCATGTGTTCGATGGCTGCGCCCAGGTGAACTACCTGCTCTGCACGGCGCTCGAAAAGCCGCGCAGCCGGGACGCGCATGGCGGCGGCCGCGGACACTCGAGCATCGAGATGCAGCGCAACTGCGCGCCGCACTTCCTGCGCACCATGGAAATCCTTCAGCCGACGGTAATCGTGGTCCACGGCCTGGGGCTGCGGCGCTGGATGGCCAATGCGCTGCCGCTTCCTGCCGACGCAAAGTCCGCCGAAACGGTGGAGATCGCCGGACAGACGGTGGACTTGCTGACATTCACCCACCCTTCGGCCGGCGGACATTCGGGTTGGTGGGGAACGACGCCCCGGACACGTTACCTGCTCGAGACGGTTGCGCCGGCGATCCGGGAATATCTCCGCCGCAGACGGGCTTAGGGCGATGCGCAAGCGCCTTGCCGCAACGTGCTTGCTTTTCTTGCGTCGCCAGGTACTTGAAAGCGCAAGTGTCGTTCGCGTGCAATGAGAGTAAGATCAGTGCATCGTCCATTCAAAGTAGTTTCCTCAAGAGTACGCATGGCACGCAGGACTCGCTGGCGAATATGTCTTCTTTTGATCGGTTTTTTCCCCGTTTCAAACTCCGCCAATGCGCAACAGGCGCCGGATGAAGCCGCGCGGCTGCTGGAGCAAACGGTAGCTGAATTCACGGATCGCAACGGCGATCATGAACGGGCTCTTCCCATTGTTGAACGGGCAGCGAGCGAGGGCAACGGAAAGGCGCAGAATGCGCTGTGCAACGCCTACCGATTCGGCATCGGCGTGCCCGAGGACAAGGCGGCGGCATTCGACTGGTGCCTCAGGGCGGGCGAGCAAGGCGAAATCGAGGCGCAATTCTCGGTAGGCGAGATATGCGGCTCCACCGGAAGGCGGGGAGGCAGGATTATCGCGGCCATCTGGTATCGCAAGGCCGCGGCGCAGGGCCATCCGGACGCGCAATTTGCCCTGGGCCAGTCGTACGAGGACGATTCGGTTGGCCTTCTTCCCACGGCGGACGGAGCGATCAGTAATGCTCTTGACTGGTATCGACTGGCGGCCGAACAGGGGAACGCGCAGGCACAATTCAGGCTGGGCGCGGCGTACGAGGAAGGCAGGAACGGCCTGGCGGCGGACGACCGCCTCGCCATCGAGTGGTTTCGCAAGGGCGCCGGCCAGGGCCTCGCCGAGGCGCAGGTGCGGCTGGGAGACAAGTTTGCGAAAGGCAGCGGAGTGCCGCTGGACTACCAGCAGGCATACAGTTGGTACCTCAAGGCCCTCGATTCGGGGGAAGACCGCGATGCCACGCGGTTGCGGGGCTCCAGTTCCGATGCCTACGACGGTTTGAGGAACCTGGCCGGGCTGGGATTCGCGCCTGCCGCCGAGCGGCTCCGTACGGCGGCGGACCAGGGCATTCCGCAGGCCCGGCGCAGCGTCGCGCAAATGTATGCGAAGGGTCAGGGTGTGGCCCTGGACCTGGCGGTCGCCTATCAGTGGTATCGCCGGTTGGGCGAACGGCACCCGGACGCCGCGATCGTCGGGATTCGCGATTTGGCGGACCAGGGACACGCTCCCGCGCTTGACTGGATTCAAGGGCTGGCGGCGCGGGGACACGCGCGGGCGCAGCTTGAACTCGGGCGTATGCATGCCGAGGGGCAGGGTGCGGTGCTGGACGCGAGCGAGGCAGCGCAATGGTTTTTCCTCGCAGCCGAGCAGGGAAATGAATTGGCGCTGGGGGAGCTGACGGCCCTCGCGCAGGACGGCAACGGTGAAGCGCGCCGCCTACTCGGAGAACTGGCGCAGCAGGGATCGGCAATGGCGCAAATGTCGATCAGCTTTGCTGCTATGGACGAAAACACCGACGTGGCGCAAGCCTGGATGCGCCGCGCGGCACAACGGGACCAGTCCTGGGCACAGGCGGGACTTGGTCTTGCCTACCTGATCGGAATGGGCGGATTCAAGAGGGATGTGGACGCGTCCGCCGAGTGGATGCGCAAGGCTGCCGGGCAGGGCGTTGCCATGGCGCAATTGGTCCTGGGCTTCATGCATTACATGGGCGAAGGCATTTCCAGGGACCTGGTGCAGGCCTACGCCTGGATGCGGGCCGCCGCGGAGCATGCCCAGGAAGGGGAAATCTCGCTGCTGGTGCAATTGATGGACCTGGAAAAGGGGGAAACCGGCGTGATGATTGAGGAATTCAATGATCGCGCCGCCCGGATACTGGGCCCCGAGCGGCTCGCCGAAGCGGAGAAACTCGCCCGCGAGTACCGGCAACAATATGTGTATCCCTCCCAATGCGGCTTGCTGCCCGATGGAGACCAGGATGCGCCGGAAATATTGTTCAGCTTCAGTTTCGAGCGTGCTGGCGACAATCCGCAGGCGCGCACCCGGGAAGACGGCAAGGACGTCATAGAACTCGGCCGTCACGTGGTGACCGGCTCGCGTATCCGGCGGATCGACGTGGAGGAGGCTCGCCCGGTCATCGTCATAACGCGCGAGGACATCGAGATGAGCGGCCGGGAATCGCTGGCCGACGTGCTCAGGAACAACCCGGTCAACAGCATAGGATCGCAGCGCGAGCGTTCGGGCAGCGCCTGGATGGGCCAGGCCACCATTAATCTGCACGGACTCGGTTCCAATCGAACACTGGTGCTGCTGGACGGACGGCGCATGCCTCGATCGCCGGTCACGTCCAACCACGCAGTCGACCTGAACATCATCCCAATGGCTGCTGTCGATCGTGTCGAGATTCTTACCGACAGCGCTTCGGCCATTTACGGCTCGGACGCGATCGGCGGCGTTGTGAACATCATCCTGCGCAAGGATTACGAGGGCATGGAGGTCCATGCTTCGGCCGACCAGCCCACGCGAGAAGGCGCGGACGCGGAATCCGGCGTGCTGACGCTGGGCGGCGCAACCGACCGGGGGCGGTTCCTGTTCAGCGCCGATTTCCGCAACAAGGAACATATCGCTTCCGCCGACCGTTCCTACACACTGGGAACAACGGGCTACGCGGCCGGTGCGGCGGAATATCCCGATGCGCCGTTTGCCGCTGCCTGGACTGCCTGGGAGAACGCCGATAACGTGAGTTCCTGGGGCAATACCATCTGGCCGCAGCAGCTGGCCGTGCCGAATTGCGAGCGGATAGTGGATACCGCCACGGGCCGGCGGCTGCTGGCCGGACCCTACGTATCCGCCAACGGCGAAGAGTATTGCGGTTTCCATTACTCGCCCCACGCCTGGGAAACCACCGATTTGAAGCGGGCGAGTGTCTTCGTGCATGCCGACTACGAGTTAACGTCGGGCCACGCCCTGCGCCTGCAGTCGCTTTTCAGCACACAAGATGTCTACGGGCGCTTCGCGCCGCCGCCGGGCGATGTCCTGCTTACGGAAGCCGCGGCCGCCGGACTGAAGCAGGAATACGGCTTCGATATCCCGTACCCCGAGCTGCTGCCCTATACGCTGCGCCACCGATTTCTGGGCATGGGCAACCGCAATTTCGAAGCCCTGCTTACGCTGCATGAGAACGCGCTCCTCGCGTACGGCAGCGCAGGTATCTTCCAGTACGAACTGGAGGCCCGGCATACCCGCTACGATGGCCGCGAGGACAGTTGCTGCTTCCCCAAGGCGTTTACGACTTCGGAGTATGTCGCGCAGGGCCTGTACAACCCCTTTGATCCCCTGCATCCGGGCAACGCCGGCGCCTTCGCGGCGATCAGCGCGAATTCCACCCGCCACTCCCGCGCCGACTTCCGCTCCTACAGCGGCAACGTTGGCTTCGACCTGTTCCGGGCCCCCGGCGGCCCGCTGGGTTGGGCCTTCGGTTTCGATTACTTCGATGAAAAGTATCGCGACATCTACGATCCGTTGAGCGAGGGCGGCGACCTGCTCGGCCGCCTTGGAGTCAGCGGAGAGGGCGAACGGCTCATCAAGGCGCTGTTCGGCGAGGCGCTGGTCCCGCTGCTGCCCGACCTGGAATTGAGCGCGGCCTTGCGCTGGGACAAATACGACGATGCCGCCGGTAGCGAACTCAGCAGTTATCTTTCCGCGCGCTATCAGCCCACCCGCTGGCTGCTGCTCAGGGCCTCCTGGGGCGAGGGGTTCCGCGCCGGCAGCATGAACAACCTCTACGACGGCACTTCGCTGCACCTGCAGACCGGCTTCGACCTGGTCAAATGCCGCCGCGACGGCATCGCCCCCTCGGATTGCATCGAAGGGGAATTTCCCACCTATACGGGAGGCAATCCCGCTTTGAGGCCGGAACTGTCGGAAAGCTACAACCTCGGCCTGGTACTGTCCATCCGTTCGCTGACGGCCCGGGTGGATTACTGGAATGTTGATCTGGAGAACGGCATTTCGCTGCCTCCGCTTCAGGGTCTGATCGGCCTTGAGTTTGACGGCCAGTGCCGGAACACGGGGCGCATCGAGAGCACCCGGTACACGGGAACTGCGGCTGAGATCACCCTGTGCGGGAGCGGCAGCCTGCTCAAGCGTGATCCGGTGACCGGCGCTCTGCTCGAGGTCGACGTGCCCTGGGACAATACCTACCGGGCACAATTCCGGGGCGCCGATTTTCTACTGGTATATGACTTTCGAACTGCAGGGACAGGCGATTTCCAGTTCCGCTTCCATGCCGGAACGATCCTGCGTCTTCGAAGCCGATCACGCACTTCCACGCAACCGAGTTCAGGTCTTGGCACCGTCTCCGTAGCGGCCGCGGCAGCCGGAGCCCGGCCCTCGGACCGTAGCTCCGGCTCGATCATCTGGCGATACGGCAATCACACCGTTTCCGCGTATGTCCACTACATAGGCGGTTTCGACCTGCCCGAAACCGAGTTTTCGATTTCGCCGCACACGGAGTTCGACCTGTTCTATCAATGGGCCGCGCCGTGGGACGGCCGAATTACGGTGGGCGTGAAGAACCTTACCGACGAAGACCCGGAACTTGGCTCTTTTCGTACGCCGCTACCCCAGGCCTACAACCTCTACAGCATCGACGGCCGCATCCTCTACGCCAGCTACCGCCATACCTTCTGATCAGGTACGCGGACGTCTGTCAATCCGCGCCATGAACTGCGTCCGCGCCGAAGCGTTCCACCGCCTTCAGGGTCTCGTGGACGTCAGTCCACTGCGTGTTGTGGTTGATGATGCACAGGCGAAGCGAAAAGCTGCCCTGAGGCGACGCCGAAGAAATGAACGCGGGGTTGTCCCAGAACATCTGCGCCAGGACCTTCCGGTTGATCTTCTCCAGGGTTTCTTCACTTGCGCGCGTTTCCGCCGGGTTGACGCGGAAACACACCACGCCCAGCGATGCCGGGCTGACCACTTCCAGAATTGAACTGGCCTCGACGTATTCCTGCGCCCGGGCCGCAAGTCGAATTCCCTTTGCGATGGCATCCCGGAACGCGGCCATCCCGAAGGTCTGAACCGACATCCAGACCTTGAGAGCGCGGAACGAGCGGCTAAGCTGCAGCCCGCGGTCGGAGAAGTTCGGATGATTGGCGCCCCAGACGGTGTCCTGCAGCACGTCGTGGTGGACCCCGAATGCCTTCTCAAGCGTATCGGCGTCCTTTACCAGCAGGCAGCCGGCCTCGTACGGCTGAAACAGCCACTTGTGCGCGTCCAGCCCGATGGAATCGGCGCGCTCGATCCCGCGCAGCAGCGTCTTGCCCTCGTCGCACACGACCGCGAAACCACCGTAAGCCGCGTCCACATGCAGCCAGATGCCCTCGGCCTCGCAGTAGTCGGCCATTTCCGGCAGCGGATCGATGGCCCCGGTGCTCGAGGCGCCGGCGTTGGCGCATATGGCCACCGGGGTAAAGCCGGCTGAGCAGTCTTCGGCCACCTTCCGCCTGAGCGCCGTCATGTCGAGGCGGAATCGATCGTCGCTGGGGATGATGCGCACGTTCTCGCGCCGGATGCCGGCGATGATCGCCGCCCGAAAGAACGCCGTATGGCTCTGGTCGCTCATGTAGACGGTGGCGCGGCGTGGATGGCCCGCGGCTTCCCGCGCCGCCACGAAGGCATCCAGGCTGGCGGCCGAACCGCCGCTGGTAAACAGGCCTCCCGCGCTTTCGGGATAACCCAGCCAGCGCCGGAACCACTCGATCACCACCAACTCAAGCTGGCTGGGGCCGCTGGCGACCAGCCAGGTGCAGGCATTGACGTTGTAGCCGGCGGCGATGAAGTCGGCCAGCACGCCGGGCCAGGTCGGGGCCGAGGATATGAAGCCGAAGGAACGGGGATGATCGAGCCTGAGCGTGTAGGGAAGAATCTCGCGGGCCGCGTACTCGATCACTTCGTCGCCCGGGCGTCCCCGTTCGGGCGGGACTTCCAGCAGTGCTTCCTTCAGCCCTTCGCGGAACTCCCCGTCCCATGCGCCCTCGCCCGGCAGCCCCTGAGTCCTGTCTACCAGCAGTTCCGCGGCCTTGCGCGCCAGGTCCAGCATGACTTCCGGCGGCATCTGCAGGCCATTTGCGGCCTTTTCGTCCATTGGCGTACTCTCCTTTTTCAGATCCGGAATCGAAGCAGGAAGGCCGCTATTCCGGCGAGGAAGAGGGGTACAGAGAAGATGAAATAAAGCTCCGCCGAATTCCAGCCGGCGTCGAGCAGCAGCCCGGCGACGGTCGGTGAGGCCACACCGCCCCATCTGCCCAGCCCGATCGCCATGCCCGTGCCGGTAGTCCGCACTTCCGTCGGATAGAGCTGCGGTACGGCGGCATACGCGCCCATGATGCAGCCGGTGCCGAAAAAGCCCACCAGGAAGGCCAGAACGAGGGCCGCGGAGAGGACGCCGGAATAGAGCCCAAAAGCGATCAGCAGCCCCCCGCCCAGCAGGGCGTAGCCCGACTGCAGCCAGTTGAGCCGGATTCGGGAGGACAACAGCCCGAGAACTATGCCGCCGACAATTGCGCCCGCGTTGAGAATGATCCCGCCGGACAGCCCGACTTCTTCGGACAGTCCCGCGTCAATCAGCAGTTTGGGCGTCCAGGACATGAAGAAATAGAACACCAGCAGCGTGCAGAAAAAGCACACCCAGATCAGAAGCGTGTTCCGGGCCCGCCCCTGCCGGAACAGGCTGCCCAGCTTCGCGCGCTGCGGCCGCCTTTGCCCGCCGGCCTCCAGTTCTTTCACCGGTACTTTGCCCATCTGCTTCAGCGCGCGATTCACTTTCTCGAGTGCCCTGGGTGGCCGGCTCGTAATGAGGTAGTCAAGCGATTCCGGCAGGGCAGCCAAGGCCACCGGAATCATCAAACCGGAAAGGACCCCGCCGAAAACGAACGCCCAGCGCCAGCCGTATCCGAGAATGATGGGAACGGCCACCAGGCCCCATATCAAGGCGCCGGCGGGGAAACCGGCCTGCAGCACGATCAGGGAGAAGGTTCGGCGGCGCCTGGAGGAATACTCGGATACGACCACCGTCAGGCTCGCCAGCATGGCGCCGATGCCGATCCCGGTAAGGAAGCGCAGCGCGATCAATTGCGTGTGGTCGGCCGCCAGCGCCGAGGCGAGCATGCCCGCCGTCACGGCGGCAAGTGACCACAGCGTCATCCGGCGCCTTCCGTAAACATCCGCCAGGGGAGCAAGGAACAGTGAACCCAGCGCCATTCCGACCAGACCGGACGAGAGCAGCAGGCCGGTAACCGTGTCGCTGAGCGACCATTCCTCGGCCACGAAGGGCGCCGCGAAAGACATGACCAGCACGTCGTAGCCATCCAGCATGTTGATCGCAAGGCACACGGACACGGCCAGCACCTGGAAGCTGCTCATCGGCGTATTGTCGATCTGTTCCTGAACCGAATTCATTACGGCCGGATTGGTTATCCGCTGCTCTCAGCCAGCCGGATTTCGGCCAGCGCCTCGATGTGGCCCTGCGAAGTGGTCCGGGCGATCACGGTTGCCGCTCCGAGCCCGGGCAGGTCCAGGCGTGCGCCGGCCTGAACGGTCGACCCGCCTTCTATCCGCACGCGCTGCATCCTGCGCTTGGGCGTGCCGCGGTACTCCATGCGGGCGATGATTTCCTGGCCCACGAAACAGCCCTTGGTAAAGCTGACGGCGCCGGACAGGTCGAGGTTGAGCGAATGTGCGAGGAACTTGCCGCTGGTCTTCTCGCCTATCCAGGGCAGTTCCGCTTCGATATCGGCCAGCCGCCATTCCTCAGCCGTCCAGCCCGAACGTGATTTCACCTTGAGATCGGCCGGCGGTTCGCCAAGGAGCAAGGCCCTGTCGCCGGTCCCCGGCAGCCGTACGGCGCAAAACGCCTCGTGCCCCTCACAGGACCAGGCTTCCCCGTCCAAATCCGCAGGTCCGGAACACCCGAAGACCCCTGGGAACGAGGGCGTCCCGCCCTCATCCCCGGCGGCTTGATCCCAGTGTTCGATCCGCACCTTCGCGCGCAGGATGTAGCGCTTGAGGCCGCTGATGCAGGCTTCCGCCATCTCCGCCGGCAGCACCAGGAAGATCGCATCGCGCCAATCCACCGCCACCATCAGGCACAGTACCCGACCCTGGCGGTTGCACCAGGCGGCCGGAGCGGCCTGCGTGGGCGTGACCTTGCCCATGTCCTGGGTGAGCTGACCCTGCAGAAATTCGACCCGGTCCTCCCCACTGACCCGCAAGGCGGCGAAGTCTTGCAAGCGCAGCACCCCGCACCGTGGTTGGATCCGAGAGTCGGGATTCATGGAGTTGCCGGCAACCCTCGCTCCCGGGAAATCCCCACCTTATGCGGGCTACAATTGCACACCTTTGTGACCATACCCTGTTCGATTTCGTAGATGCCTTCCGCCGCCAACCGGCCGCTCTCGCCTCACCTGTCGGTATATCGCTGGCAGTACACCATGGCCCTTTCTATTCTGCACCGCTTTACCGGCGTTGTGCTCTCGGCTGGCGCGATCGCGCTCGTGGGCTGCCTGCTGGCGCTTGCCTCGGGACCGCAATGGGGCGGCAACCTGGAAGGTCTCTTCGGCCTCAGAATCGTGCGCCTCGCGGCGCTGGGCTGGACCTGGTGCCTTTTCTATCACCTGGCGAACGGCGTGCGGCACCTGGTGTGGGACATCGGCCGGGGATTCGAACTGAGGCACGCCCGGTTTTCCGGCTGGTTCGTTTTTCTCTCGTCCCTGGCGGCGACCGCGGCCTACTGGTGGTGGGGGCCGTTCGAGGGCCGGCTGCTGTGAGCCTGCGCACACCCCTGGGGCATGCCGAGGGCCTGGGCTCCGCCGGCCACGGCACGGGGCACTGGTGGGCGCAGCGCATCAGCGCGGTGGCGCTTGTTCCGCTGGCGCCGTGGTTCCTGTGGCGGCTGGCGACCCTGCCCAGCCTGCGCTACGAGGACCTCCTGCATTGTTTTCAGGGCCTGGGCGACGCCACGCTGCTCACCGCGTTCCTGCTGGCGCTTCTGTATCACTCCGAGCTGGGCGTGCGGGTAGTGCTGGAAGACTACGTGGGCGGCGGATTGCGGGTCGCCTGCCTGATCGCGTCCAGACTGGCGCACATCGTCCTTGCGCTTGCCGGCCTGCTGGCCATCGCCCGCATCGTTACCCAGGTCTGAGCAGGGAAGGCGCGCGGAAATGCCAGGCGATTACACCGTAGTCGAGCACACCTTCGACGTTGTGGTCGTGGGCGCCGGCGGCGCCGGCTTGCGGGCCACCTTCGGGCTGGCCGAAGCCGGGCTGGATACGGCCTGCATCACCAAGGTGTTCCCCACCCGCAGCCATACGGTTGCCGCCCAGGGCGGCATCAGCGCGGCGCTGGGCAACATGGGCGAGGATGACTGGCGCTGGCACATGTACGACACCGTTAAGGGCTCGGACTGGCTCGGAGACCAGGACGCCATCGAATACATGTGCAAGGAAGCGGCGCGCGCGGTCATCGAGCTGGAGCACTACGGACTGCCGTTTTCGCGCACCGAGGACGGGCGCATCTACCAGCGCGCCTTCGGCGGCATGACCACGCATTTCGGCGAGGGCCAGGCGGTGCGCACCTGCGCGGCCGCCGACCGCACCGGCCACGCCATGCTGCACACGCTCTACCAGCAGTCCCTGCGCCATGAAGCGCAGTTTTTCATCGAGTACTTTGCGATCGACCTCATCATGGTCGACGGCGTGTGCCGGGGCGTAATGGCCATGGACCTGGAGACCGGCCACCTGCACCGCTTCAACGCCCACCGCGTGATCCTCGCCACCGGTGGGTACGGCCGGGCGTATTACTCCTGCACTTCGGCGCACACCTGCACCGGCGACGGCAACGGCATGGCGCTGCGAGCCGGGCTGCCGCTGATGGACATGGAATTCGTGCAGTTCCACCCCACCGGGATCCTGGGCGCGGGCTGCCTGATTTCCGAGGGCGTGCGCGGCGAGGGCGGCTACCTGACCAACTCCGAGGACGAGCGCTTCATGGAGCGCTACGCGCCGTCGGCCAAAGACCTCGCCTCGCGCGACGTGGTCAGCCGCGCGATCACGATCGAATTGCGCGAGGGCCGGGGACTGGGCCCGCGCAAGGAATACGTGCACCTGAACATCATGCACCTCGATCCCGAGGTGATCGCCGAAAGGCTGCCGGGCATCGCCGAAACCGCCAGGGTGTTCGCCGACGTGGACGTTACAAAGGAGCCCATGCCCGTGGTGCCTACGGTGCATTACAACATGGGCGGCATTCCCACCAACTATCACGGCGAGGCCCTCAGGGACAGGGACAACATCGCGCCGGGACTGCTGGCGGTGGGCGAGGCGGCCTGCGTATCGGTGCACGGCGCCAACCGCCTGGGCTCGAATTCGCTGCTGGACCTTGTGGTGTTCGGCCGCGCCGCCGCGCGTCGCTGCGCCGAGACGCTGCGCGGCGAAGGCCCGCCGCCGCCGCTGCCGGCCGGTGCCGGCGACGAGTCGATCGCCCATGTGGACCGGGTCCGCCACGCCGACGGGTCGCGTCCCACCGCGGAGATCCGCCTGGAAATGCAGCGGCTCATGCAGGACCACGCCGCCGTGTTCCGCACCGGCGAAGTGCTGGCTGAAGGCGTGGCCCGGTTGCGCGATACGCTGCAGAGCTTCTCCGAAGTGAAAATCGCCGACCGCTCGCTGATCTGGAACACCGACCTGGTCGAAACGCTGGAGCTCGAAAACCTGCTGGGCCAGGCCATGGCCACGCTGGCCTCCGCCGCGGCCCGCCAGGAGAGCCGCGGCGCCCACGCCCGCGAGGACTATCCGGACCGCGATGACGAAAACTGGCTCAAGCACACGCTGTCCTGGGTTGACGAGGACGGCCGGGCGCGCCTGGACTACCGCCCGGTCCAACTCGAGACCATGACCGACGAGGTGGAAACCGTAGCGCTGAAACAACGCGTCTACTAGTCGAGGGCGTCCCCCGGGAGCGAGGGCGTTTCGCCCTCAACGGAACGATACCCTTTCTCAAATGAAACTCTTTCCCGACCCTGACGAATTCTCGGCGCGCTTTGAGGCCAACCAAAGCCAGGTCGTGTGGACGACCCTGGTGGCCGACCTTGAAACTCCCGTGTCGGTGATGCTGAAGCTGGCAGAGAGTTCGCCCAACAGCTTCCTGCTGGAATCCGTGGAAGGCGGGGAGGCGCGCGGCCGCTATTCGATCATCGGCATGAAGCCCGATCTGATCTGGCGTTGCCGTGGGAACCGGGCGGAGATCAACCGCCGCGCGCTCACAAGCCCCGAAGATTTCGAGCCCTGCGACGGCGATGCGCTGCACGCATTGCGGCGGCTGATCGACGACTCACGCATGGACTTGCCCGAATCGCTGCCGCCGATGGCCGCGGGACTGGTCGGCTATATGGCCTACGACACGGTGCGCCTGATGGAGCGGCTGCCGGATCCCAACCCGGATTCGCTGGGCCTGCCGGACGGCGTGTTCGTGCGCCCCACGGTGATGGCGATCTTCGATTCCGTGAAGGATGTCGTCACTTTCGTCACGCCCGTGCGCCCTGCCGAAAATGTGCGTGCGGAGAGCGCATACGAGGAAGCCGGGGGCATCCTGTCTCAAGCCGTGTCGGAACTGGAAGAAAGCCGCTATATCGCGCACGCGCGGGGTGAACCTGCGCCGGAAGCACCCAGGCCGGAGTCGAACATGAGCCGTGCCGCGTTCTGCGCCATGGTCGAGCAGGCAAAGGAGTACATTGCCGCCGGCGACATCTTCCAGGTGGTGCTGTCGCAGCGGTTCAGTCTGCCGTTCGAGTTGCCGCCGTTCGCCCTTTACCGTGCGCTGCGCCGGACCAACCCGTCGCCGTTCATGTATTTCCTGAACTTCGACGGCTTTGCAATCGTCGGGTCCAGCCCGGAGATCCTGGTGCGCCTGAGGGACGAAACGGTAACGGTACGGCCGATCGCCGGCACCCGGCGGCGCGGCGCGAACCGGACCGAAGACGAGGCGCTTGCAAGCGAGCTCCTGGAGGATCCCAAGGAGCGCGCCGAGCACCTCATGCTGCTGGACCTCGGGCGCAACGACGTGGGGCGGGTGGCGAAGATCGGCTCCGTGAAGGTGACCGAGCAAATGGTCATCGAGCATTACTCGCACGTGATGCACATCGTCTCCAACGTGCAAGGCGAAATCGACCCGCGCTACGGCGCGATGGACGCGCTGTGCGGGGCCTTTCCGGCCGGTACCGTGAGCGGCGCGCCCAAGGTTCGCGCCATGGAGATCATCGACGAACTGGAGCCGGAGAAGCGCGGCGTTTACGCGGGCGCGATCGGCTACTTCTCGGCCAACGGCAGCATGGACACCTGCATTGCCCTGCGCACCGCGATCGTCAGGGACGCAACCATGTACGTGCAGGCCGGAAGCGGCATCGTGGCCGACAGCGACCCCGCCGCCGAGTACGAGGAAAGTTGCAACAAGGCCAACGCCCTGATTCGCGCCGCCGAGGAGGCAGTGCGTTACGCTGCACTGGACACTTAGGCTTATGACCCGATCACTGCGATACACGGTCGCATGAAGGAAACGCAAGCAAGCCCCGATGACTTCACCATCGCCGATCCGGCGGTGCAGGAATGCCCGTACGATTATTACCGCGCCCTGCATGAACGCGAGCCGGTTCATTACGACCCCCATACCGACTTGTGGATGATTGCCTCGTACGAACTCGCAGTGGAGGCGTTGACGAACTGGAAGGTGTTTTCCTCCGCGATCGACTTGCGCAGGGACGTGGGCGGGCCCGACACGGCGGAAAGCGACGCCCTGTTCGAAAAGGAAGGCTATCTCGTCCACGACGTCCTGACGCAGGTGGATCCACCACGGCACACGGTTTTCCGGAAACTCGTCGATCGCACCTTCACGGGTCCGGTTGTGCGCCGCATGGAGGAATACCTCACGCAACATGCAGGGCAGCTCATCGATGGATTTATCGAAAGGGGGCGCTGCGACTTTTTCAATGAATTCGCCGTGCCCCTGCCGCTGGGGGTCATTGCCGACCAGCTCGGAGTGCCACAGGAGGACATGCCCCGTTTCAAAACGTGGAGCGACGCCTTCATCGAGACCCTGGGAATCATGCTGAGCCCGCAGCGCAAGCTCGAATGCACCCGCCTGATCATCGAGTACCAGCACTACTTCGTCGACCGGATCCAAGAGAAGAAGTCCAACCCCGAAGACGACATCCTCTCCGGGCTGGTGGCGGCGCGGCACGAGGACGGCAGTGAATTGTCGACTGAAGAACTGCTTGCCCTGGTGCAGCAATTGCTGGTGGCCGGCAACGAAACGACGCGCAATCACCTGGCCAAGTCGCTGCTGCTCCTGATCGAGAACCCCGCCCAGCAGGAGCTCTTGCGCGGGGACCTCTCGCTGGTGCCCAATTTCGTCGAGGAATCGCTGCGCCTGGAGAGCCCCGTGCAGGGCCTGTTCCGCGTCACGACCGAGGACACCACGCTGGGCGGCTGTGAAATCCCCAAAGGCGCCAAGATTTACGTCGCTTACGGCGCCGCCAACCGCGACGACAACAAGTTTCCGCGGGCCGAAGCGCTTGATGTCTGCCGTAAGAACGCCATACGGCACCTGGCATTCAGCCACGGAATCCACAGGTGCATCGGCCAGATGCTTGCGCGCAAGGAACTGGAGATCGCCATCCGGGCAATCCTTACGCGAATGACCGACGTCGCCCTGGATGAGGCCTTTCCGCATCCCGCGCATGCGCCGAGTTACATCCTGCGGGGCCTGACCAGCCTGCACATTACTTTCAGCAAGGCCGCATAGGAAGGGCGGAAACGGACGCCCGAGATGCTGGTAATCATCGACAACTACGACAGCTTCACCTATAACCTGGTCCACTACCTGGGTGAGCTGGGTGCGGGCTGCAGGGTGTTCCGTAACGACGCGATTACCGTCGAAGAGGTGATCGCGCTTGAGCCTCAAGGCATCGTCCTGTCGCCGGGGCCGGGCTACCCGGAGAGCGCGGGAATCTGCCTGGACCTCGTGAAGAAGGCCGCCGGCGCCGTTCCCTTACTTGGAGTCTGCCTGGGTCACCAGGCCATAGGGCAGGCCTTCGGCGGTCGGATCGTTCGGGCGCCGAAGCTCATGCACGGCAAGCTCAGCGCGATCCGCCATGACGGAGAGAGCCTCTTCGAGGGCCTGCCGCAAGACTTCGCGGCCACCCGCTACCACTCGCTGGCGGTGGAGCGCGATTCATTGCCGGAAACGCTGGAGGTGAATGCGGAAACGGATCCGGACGTAATCATGGGGCTGGCACACCGCGAATGGCCGATCTTCGGTGTCCAGTTTCACCCGGAAAGCATCGCCTCCGAACACGGCCACGCGTTACTGGCCAACTTCCTCCGCGTCGCGGGGGATTGGCGCTCAGGATTGCCCAACCGCTAGACCGCCAACAGCAATCCGGATCTTTCGAATCGGCGAAAGTCGGCCTCATTGGCGGTGGCGATCTGCGCACCTTCCATTAGCGCCGCCGCGGCAATCATGCAGTCGATCAGCGATCCACGCCGCCTGCCTGATTCGTTATAGAGCCGCGCCACGATTTCGGCATGCCCGGTTGTGAAATCGTGGCGATGTTTGACGATGCCGTCGGCCAGCTCCATTTCCACCGGCGTAAGCGGGCCGCAAAGCAATTCTGCCCAGGCGACGGCGCTCATGCTCAGTAGCTCGCCCTGCTGAATCCAGCGCCGCAATTTCTTGTCTTCAGGTGAGTTGCGGACCAGCGCCCGAATCAGAAAGCTCGTATCCAGATGGATCACTAACCGCCGCTGCTCCTGCGCCGTTCGGACTCAAGGCGCTCCGCCCTGACATCACTTGCCCAGCTCAAGAGATCAATCTTGCGTTCGCGAACCGAAGACTGCAGGCGATCCAGAACCTCAAGCGCCGAATCTTTTTCCTGATAGTCGCCGGATGCGGCGATTCGGACGGCGCGCCGCATTACTTCGGATTTGGAGACCCTCCATTTCCGCGCCAGCGATTCAATTATTCGCACAGACTCGACATCCAGTGAATAGGTGGCTTTGATGCTTGGTATGGCCATACCATTTCATCGACAACTGGAGTTACCGGTCCTGCGGCTTGAAACGCCATTCGCGCCAGCGCTTGCCGTCGCGGTACTCAACCACCACCAGGGACTTGACGGCGCGGGAACCGCCGTCTTCCGTGCGGTAGAAGTCCTCCTCGATCTGCACCAGGGTGTTGTCGGTCAATCCCCACTTGTAGACATTGGCGCCGAGCCAGGTGCCGGAGCCGAACACCCCGCTCAGGGCCTCCCGCACCTGCTCGATGCCGCGCACCCGTTCCTCGGCGCCCTCGTCGGTGATCTCGTACATGGTGAAATCGTCATCCAGGCTGAGAATGGCGCCTTCCACGTTGAGGTTCTCAAAGTTCTCCTCCGAGCGGGCGATAATTTCGGCGTAGGGGTTGTCGTGCTCATAAAACTGGCCGTACAGTTTTTCATAGCCGTCTTCATCGTTGCCCGGACTCTCGGTCGCGAACACCGCCAACAGCGTTGCGCCCAGCAGCACGGCAGCCGTTTCCAGGGTCTTTGTCATCGTTGCTCTCCCTTCTGTTGTTCGGCTTCCTGCCTGGCCTTTTGCTCGGCAAGAAATCTCTCGATCTCCGCCGCCGGGTCCATGATGGTGTCCGAATACATGCCGAAAGCCATGTTCCAGTAATCGCCGCTATCCAGGTTGTCCAGGACAAAGGTGGCGAAGTCCTCGTAGGTGATCACTCGGGCGCCGGGCGTATCGCCGGTGGTGTTGAACTTCATATCGTTGCGGGCCGGTTCCTCCACCATGAAGCCGGGCCGCAGCAGCATGTAGTCGAGACCGCTGGCCGCGATCATTTCCTCCATCTTCCACATGTCGTCGTAGAGATGGCGGGCAAGCCAGCGCCACCGTTCGGTCAGGTCCCCCGGCGGCGGCCGGGGCGCGTTTACGTCCATGCGGTGTTCGACGCCCGTTGAACTGGCCATGATGAGCCGGGTGTTGCCCTTCTCCTTCATGGCGTTGATGAGGTGCTCGCCCATCACCGTGTAGATGTCGACCGGGCCGATCTCGGCGGAGGGATCCTCGGGTGCCGGCACGCCGATCATGGACACCACCACTTCGTGTCCCTCCAGCACCGGATCGATGGTGTCGCGCTCGTAGATGTCGCCCTTGTAGAGCGTCAGGTTCTTATGCTCCACGCCGAGTTTTGAGGGCGTGCGGGCGAATCCCTTGATGGTGTGGCCCCGTTGCAGACCCTGGCGAATGATTTCGCGCCCGGATCGGGCGGTGGCGCCGAACAGGGCAATGACCGGTTTGTCGGCGTGCTGGTCGGCGCGCAGGCGCCAGGGCGCGGTGCTCAACGCGGTCAGCGCCAACGTTCCCTTGACGAATGTTCTCCGTTTCATGTCCTTCCCCCTATGCAAGGCCACCCTATACTAGCCGGATGCGGCTGCTGGAGATACGTTTTTGGGGTCAGGCGATAGAGCGTGGCCGGCTGCCGGTGGCCCATCTCGCGAATTTCCTCGACAGCTGGCGCAAGGTAGTGCAGCGCACCGGCCGGGTCTTGCGCGGCGAGACCAGGAGCGTTCGCCCCGGACAGCCGCCTCAGGACCTCAAGTCGGAGCTCGAGTTCGAACTTGTCACCTTTGACGGTGAAGGTAATTCAGCAAGCCTGGGGTTTGAGCGCCGCCTGCAAAATACGTCGTTCCCGGAAATGGATTTCGGCCTCAAGGTGCTGCAAAGCGCGATCGGCGGTTTGAAGGATGTGGGGAGCAGCGATCTTTCCGCGGCGTTGCCGCAAGGAATGGATCCCGGCGTACTCAGGGCGTGGCGGGATGCCGGCGTGTTGTTGAATCAGGGCGTCGATGCCATGGATTTCACATTGAATGACAACTCGGGAACAGTCCAATCGGCACTGACCCCCGAAGTGCTGGAGAGGATACGCGATCGGCTTACGCGGCCCAGCGTCAATATCCGCAAGATAGAGGGCCGCCTGCTCATGGTCGATTTCACCGGCAAGGAAGCACGGTGCCGGGTCCATCCCGTCGATGGCGAGCCCATTGTGTGCCTGGTGGATGAGGAACGAAAAGGGGCGGTGCTGGCCAACATGCTCGAAGATGTCCTCATCACGGGTGAAGTGCATCAGGATCCCGCAAGCGGCAAGATCACCAGCATCACGATCCAGGACGTGGAACGGTTGCAGATTTCCGAAGATAAACGGCCGGACGGGCCTTCCGATCCCCCGGGATTGCTGGACGATTCCTGATCGGTCGGCTGGTTTTCTTACATTCCCGGCGTCGAGGCGCCCAGGCGTTGCTGCATCGCGGTGCAGGCGCCCACGGATTCATTTTCGGCGTGCTCCGCGCAGATCGCGGCGATGCCGCTGTCCAGCGCAGCCAGTGACAGCCCGGCATGGTGCTGGTCGCGCCAGGACTCCAGCGCGTCGACCAGCCATCCGAACGAGCGCAGGTTGCGGTTTGCCAGCGCGTCCGGCTGCCCGTGCATTTCGGCCAGCACTTCTTCCGATACGCCGAGGATGGTATCGGCATTCTCCGGGGCCCACTCCGTCAGCGCGCGCACGTAGTTCGCGCCGTGCTGAAACCGCGTGGCCGGGCCGCGCGCCTCCCGGAAATAGCGCTCCATCCAGCGCAAACCGCCTTCCTCGTCACCTACGTCAAAACTCAGCGAGGCCAGAGGCGACATGAAGTAGTAGGGCTCCTCGGAAATATCCAGTTCCTTTTCCAGCAGCACCCGCGCGCTCTCAAGCTCTCCGGCGTCGCGCAGCAGGCTGTAGGCGTAGAAGATGAGGCTCTGGCGTTCCTGCTGGCTCTCGGCGGCGGCATCGGCCTGCTCGGCCGCGGCCAGAATGCGCTCAAGCAGGTCCGGCGAGGGCGGGGCGTCCGCGTTATCGATACGCTCCAGTTCAAGCAGCAATCCCAGGGAAAAGATCGGCGCGGACTTGCTTCCGGTGGGATTGGCAAGCACCGCTTCGATCGCCCCGGCCAGGGCGCCACGCAACTCTTCCCGCCGCGCCGGGTCCGGTGCCAGCGCCGCAAAGGCGCCGGAGATCTTGTCGGAGAACATCATGAGATTGTCGAGATCGTGCTCTTCGGCTGCGAGCAGACTCAACATTTCCGCGTAATGGCCGGAACCCGGTTCCGTTGCGGCGGCGCCGATCGCTTCGGACAAGCGCAACGCCTGAACGCGCCGGGTCAGCGCGGGGTCGTCCACGGGCGTTTGGCCTGCGAGCCGGTCGAACAGCGCCAGGTATTTCTCCGGCGTCAGGGTCCGGCGGTCTTCGTACCAGGAGTGGTAGGCGAGACGGCGATACTCGGCGGCTTCAAGCGCCCGCTCGCCGCGCAGCGCAACCTGCACCAGCTCGGTCACCGGGGCCAGGCCGGATGAGGCGTCGTCCAGCGCGGCCATGAAGGACTCCGGCGTCAGCGTGCTGGGCAAGCGGGTCATCTGGCGTCCGGCGGAGTCGAACACGATGAGCGTGGGATAGCCCACCGCATCGTGCTTTTCGCCCCACACCTGGGCGCGCTGCGTGTCGCCGTCCAGGTACACGGCCACGAAGTCACGAGTAGTGGCAATGAATTCCGGCTGCTGGAACAGGGTGCTCTTCATCAGATTGCAGGGCGGGCACCAGACCGCGCCCCAATAAAGAAACAGCGGTTTCGCCGAACGCTCGGCTTCGGCGAAAGCTTCCTCGACAGTTCCGTCATACCAGTCGATGGCCAGGTACGCGTCCGCGTCGGCCTGGATAGCTGTCGCGTCGGAATCCGGTTGGCACGCCGCCAGGACCAGTCCGGATGCTAGCGTGAGTGTTGCAAGAATTCTCAAGTCGGCGCGCATGGGGAACCTCCTCTTGCGGGAAAAGCGGCACTGTTTCGTGCTCGCAGCCAATCAAACCAGTCTAGCATCGTCAGTCAGGGCATCCGACGGTGGATTTTGCTAACATTTCCCGATCCCGGCCCGGCCGGACTTGCTGAATCACAAAGGACCACCGCATGGCGCAATTCCTGCTGCCCAGGAACTCCCGAGTAAGGCGCGGGCGGCGTTACACGCTGCCGGAGGGCTCCCCGGCCAACGGCGCGCGACGTATCCGCCGCTTCAAGGTCTACCGCTACGATCCCGATGCGGGCGAGAACCCGCGCGTCGACACCTATGAAGTGGACATGAACGACTGCGCTCCGATGGTGCTGGATGCGCTGATCCACATCAAGGACGAGCTCGATTCCACGCTGACCTTCCGCCGCTCCTGCCGCGAGGGTATCTGCGGTTCCTGCGCCATGAACATCAATGGGATCAACACTCTGGCTTGCACCCAGGCGATTAGCGATCTCAAGGGCGACGTGGCGGTGTATCCGCTCCCGCACCTGCCGGTGGTCAAGGACCTGGTTCCGGACCTGACCCATTTCTACGCCCAGTACGCGTCGGTGGAGCCGTGGCTCAAGACCAGGACCCCTCCGCCGCCGGACCGCGAGCGGCTGCAATCGCACGAGGACCAGGAGAAAATCAACTCGCCCGCCGCCTGCATTCTGTGCGCCTGCTGTTCCACGAGTTGCCCCAGCTACTGGTGGAACGGCGACCGGTACCTGGGACCCGCCGCATTGCTTGCCGCCTACCGCTGGCTGGAGGACAGCCGTGACGAGGCCGCCGGCGAGCGGCTGGACCAGCTCGAAGACCCTTTCAGGCTGTACCGCTGCCACACGATCATGAATTGCGCCGAGGCCTGCCCCAAGGACCTCAATCCGGCGCGAGCCATCGCGGAAACCAAGAAAAAGCTGTTGGAGCGGCGCGCCTGAACGAGGGCGGGTCGTGAGCCGGGAAGCCAGACTGCGATGGCGCTGCCGCCGCGGCCGGCGGGAACTGGATCTTCTGCTTCAGCGCTACCTGAGCGATCGTTACGAGCATGCCGACGCCGAGGAACGAGCGGGCTTTGAAGCACTGCTTGAACGCAGTGACCCGGAACTGGAGGACCTGCTGACCGGACGCCTTGCGCCAGGGTCGCCGGAGCAGGCGCGCGTGATTGAGCGGATTCGCCGCCACGATTGAGATTCGCTCGGCACGGCCGGCCTGGGCCGTCCCGGTTCTCGCAGCCGGGCTGGTGCTGGCCGTCGTCGCCGTGCTGATCGCGGACCTGCCGATCTGGCTGCGCCTTCCGCTGGCGGCGGGCATTACGCTGGGCGCGGCCTTCGACTTGCGCCGCACCCAGATCGCCGCTATTGCGCCGGGAATCGAAGCGCTGTGGCTTACGCCCTCGGGCGACTGGCGACTGGTGCTGGACACCGGCGAAATCGACAAGGCCGAATTGCTGCACCGGCGTGGCTTTGTTTCCCGGCGTCTGGTCGGGCTTACCCTGCGCCGCGTTGCTGCGGGGCGGCGCTGGAAAGCTCGGGTGCGGGTGTGGCTGACTCCCGCGATGCTCGGCGAACGGGACTGGCGGCTGTTGCAGGTCCGGCTGCGGAATCCCTAGTCGCCGTATTGCGGGGAGGGCGGGACGCCCTCGTTCCCGTGGCGCGGGTAAAATCGCGGGCCTATGGAAATTTGGCTGGTTGGAATAACGGGCCTGGCTCTGGTTTTGTGGACAATAGACCGCTTTGTCCTTACGCCACGCGCCAGGCGCATGGCCGGAGCGGACGGAGAACTGCCGCCGAAGTCGAAGGTCTTCGAATACGCTGCTGCGTTTCTCCCGGTGCTGCTGGTTGTGCTGTGCATTCGCTCGTTCGTCTACGAGCCCTACCGCATCCCATCAGGTTCGATGCAGCCGACGCTGGAAATCGGCGATTTCATTTTCGTCAACAAGTTCGCGTACGGACTTCGGCTGCCCGTCACCAACACCACCGTCGTGGAACTGGGAAGACCAAAACGCGGAGACGTGGTGGTGTTCAAGCTGCCCTCCGACCCGCGGGCCAACTTCATCAAGCGCATGGTCGGGCTGCCGGGCGACGTCATCGAGTATCGGGGCAAGCGGCTTCAAATCAACGGCGAACCCATCGAGGTGAGCGAGCCGGTTCCGCTGAACCCGGCGTCACCGTACTCCGTGCGCAAGGCGGTGGAGGTGCTGGGCGAGGCCAGCCATGACATTCATTTCATGCCCGGCCGGACCAGCAGGGAAGGCACGTTCAGCGTTCCCGCGGGGCATTATTTCGTGATGGGGGACAACCGGGACAACAGCAGGGACAGCCGCTACCCGGGGGTCGGCTTTATTCCGGAGGATCGCCTTGTAGGCCGCGCTGAGCGCATCTGGTTCAATTGGGACATTGGCAGCATGCCCGAATGGGGCCGTATCGGCGACGCGATTAACTGACCGGCGGCCGGCAGCTTTCCCGGTGGGCCGGCCGAACGCCAGTGCCATCTCAAGCTCATATTGCCGCATCAGGGCTTGAGACGGCACTGGGGCATTCCTTTGCCCGTCCTGAACTGCTGAGCCAGGCGCTGACCCATCCCAGCGCGGACGAACGGAACAACCGGCGGCTCGAGTACCTCGGCGACGCCGTGCTGGAACTGGTTGCCTCGGACTACCTCTACAGGAGCCACGAGGAAGCCCTGGAGGGCGGACTGACCCAGCTGCGCCAGCGCCTCGTGCAAAGGGCCACGCTGGCCTCCGTCGCCAGGGAAATGGACCTCGGGCGTTTCCTGCGCTACAAGGGCGCCGATCTGGCGCCGGACGCACCGGCGCATGAAGCCATGCTGGCGGATGCGCTGGAGGCGGTTTTCGCGGCCGTCTGGCTGGACGGCGGAATCGGGCCGGCCACGGCCGCTTTCGAGAAGTTGTTTGCGCAGCGGCTGAAAACGGTCGCGGATTTGCCTCGCGACGCCAAGAGCGTGCTCCAGGAGTACCTCCAGGGGCGAGGGTTCAAGCCGCCGGAGTATCACCTGGCCGGTTCCCGCGACGATCCCCAGGCGCCGTTCTTCCGTACCACGTGCAGGGTGCCGGAGCTGTCCCTGAGCGCGGAAGGCGAAGGACGAACGATACAGGCGTCGGAAGTCGAGGCGGCGGCAGCGGTGCTGGCCGCGGTGGGCGAGTCGCCATGAGTTTCCGTGCCGGGCTGGCGCCCATCCTCGGCCGGCCCAACGTGGGCAAGTCCACATTGCTGAACCGCCTGCTCAAGGAAAAGGTCAGCATTGAAACGCGCAAGCCGCAGACTACCCGGCACGCGATTACCGGCGTGCGGCACACGGATGAGTCCCAGCTCGTGCTGGTGGATACGCCCGGGCTGCACGCGCCTGGCGCCCGTCTGCTTACGCGCAGCATGAACCGCGCCGCGCTGGGTTCGGTGGCCGGCGCCGACGTCGTCCTCTTGATGGTCGAGGCGGGCCGATGGCTGGCCGGCGACAGTCAGGTGCTGGAGGAAGTCAGGAAATCCGGATTGAAATGCATACTGCTCGTCAACAAGATTGATCGCCTCAAGCGCCGCGAGGATCTCTTTCCGTTTCTTGAGGAATGCGCCGCAAAGGGCAATTTTGCCGAAATAGTCCCGATCTCGGCGCTGCGCGGAGACAACCTGGACCGGCTGGGCGAGGTCGTCGCGGAGTATCTTCCCGAGGGGGACCCGCTGTATCCGCCCGAAGCCGTGACCGATCGCGACCTGGGTTTCCGGATTGCCGAGATGCTGCGTGAGAAACTTACGCTGAATACGCATCGCGAGGTGCCGTACGACCTGGATGTAGCCGTGACGTCCCTGGATACGCGGGGCAGGGCGGTGGTGGCGGAACTCGAGGTGCGCGTCAACCGGGCCTCGCAACGCGGTATCGTGATCGGCCGCGGCGGCCTGCGGCTGAAAGCGGCGGGACGGCAGGCGCGAATGGAGCTGCAGCGCATCTTCAAGCGCCCGTTTCACCTGCGCGCCCAGGTGCGGGTGCGCAAGAACTGGTTCAATGACCCGCGGTACTGCCGATGAACACGGTTCGGCGCGTGGAATTGGCCGAAGCGTGGGTTCTGCACAGCCGGCCGTTTAGCGAAACGAGCCTGATCGTGGAGGCTTTCTCAAGAGATTTCGGCCGGATGGGCCTGGTCGCGAGGGGCGGCCGCAGGCCGCGTTCGCGGCTGGCGCTCGCGGCGCTGCCCTTCCGTCTGCTGCTGCTTTCCTGGACCGGCAGAGGGGAACTGGCAACCCTGATCGCCGCGGAAAGCGCACCGCGCAGTTCTCCAATGACCCCTCCCGCCGGCGAGAAGCTTCTCGCCGGCATGTATCTGAATGAATTGTTGCTGCGCCTGACCCGGCGCGAAGATCCTCACCCGGAATTGTTCGACCACTACTCGCTGGCGCTGGGCGACCTGTGCGCGGCCGGTACCCTGGAGCCGGCGCTGCGGCGCTTTGAACTGGATCTTCTGGCCTCGCTGGGCTTCGGGCTGAATCTTGAGAGCGATATCAAGGGCCGGGCCCTGGCCCCGGAGGCGGCCTATTGCTATCGTATGGAACAGGGCGCCGAGGCATTGCCGAACGGCGCGCGGACCGGTGCAGCGATGAATTTTTCCGGCGCCGAACTCCTGGGTATTGCGCGCAGGGACTGGGACAGCCGGGACGTGCGCCGGGCGGCAAGCCGATTGCTGAGAACGGCGATCGATTTCTACCTGGACGGGAAGCCGCTGAACACGCGCAAGGTGTTCGCGGCCATGCGATGACCATTCAACTGCTGCCGGACCACCTGGTCAACCAGATTGCCGCCGGCGAGGTGGTGGAGCGCCCGTCCTCGGTGGTCAAGGAACTGGTCGAGAACAGCCTGGACGCAGGCGCGGGACGGGTTGTGGTGCAGGTGGAGAAGGGCGGCTCGCGGCTGTGCCGCGTGCGCGACGACGGGGTTGGTATCGTGGCGGCGGAACTGGGGGTGGCGCTCACGCGCCACGCCACCAGCAAGATCGCCAGCCTGGAAGAGCTGCGTACCGTCGCGACGCTGGGGTTTCGCGGCGAGGCGCTGCCCAGCATTGCCGCCGTGTCGAGGCTGACACTGACCTCGCGCGTGGCCGGTGAGCGCAGCGCCTGGACGGTGAGCAGTTCCGGCGGCAGCACGTCGGAGCCGCAGCCCGCGGCACATCCGCAGGGCAGCACGGTTGAAGTGCGGGACCTGTTCTACAACACCCCGGCGCGGCGCAGCTTTCTGCGCAAACCGGTCACCGAAACGAGACATATCGACCGGGCGCTGCTGCGAATGGCGCTGAGTCGTCATTCCACGGGTGTGCGTTACGAAAAGGATGGGCGCTTGAGCTACGACCTTCCGCCGGCGCGAAATCGCGAGCTGGAGGAGAAACGAATTGCGAAGCTGCTGGGCCCGCAATTCATCGAACACGCCCTGTACTTCGAGGAACAGCGCCATGGCATACATCTGCGCGGGTGGCTGGCGCGCCCGAAATACTCCCGCAGCCAGGGAGATATGCAGCACCTGTTCCTGAACGGTCGGGCCATTTTCGACCGCACGGTGGCCCACGCCGTGCGTCAGGCTTATGCGGACGTGATGTTTCACGGCCGTCATCCCGCGTGGCTTCTGTACCTGGAAATGGATCCCGCGCTGGTGGATGTCAACGCGCATCCGGCCAAGCTGGAAGTGCGCTTTCGCGAAGGACGGCAGGTTCATGATGTTGTGCGGCGCACCCTGGAGGCCGTGCTGGCGGGCACCCGGCCCGGCAAAGAGGCCGGGGAGGACGCGACGGAGCATGGACAGGGTGGAGCTGTCTTGCGTGGACCGGCGGGGCGCGCCGGCGTCGGACCGGGCAAGGCCGGAACGCTGGCCGCCCTGCTTGGCGCTTCGCCCCTCCCGCTGGGCCCCGGCCACGCCCACGCGCCCGTACGCGAGCCCCGGCCCGGGGAGCCCGAGGGGGAAATTCCGCCCCTGGGCTATGCGCTGGCCCAACTGGCCGGCATCTATATCCTCGCGGAGAACAGCCAGGGCCTGATCATCGTCGACGCGCACGCGGCCCACGAGCGGGTGGTCTACGAGCGGATGAAGGCCCAGCTCGACGACCAGGGTCTGGGGGCGCAGTTGTTGCTGGAGCCGGTCCGTTTGCGGGTGGGCCGCGAGGACCTTGCCGTGGCAGGGCAACAGCGCGAAACCTGGAAGCGGCTGGGTTTCGTGGTGGACCAGGTGGGGCCGGAGACGCTGGCGGTGCGGGAGGTTCCCGCGCTGCTTGCCGGCGGCGACGCCGAGGCCATGCTCCGCGACCTGCTTTCGGGCGCGCAGGCGCGTCAGGAGGCGGAAAGCGAGGATTCGGCCGAGGAACTGACGGGGCGGATTCACCATATCCTCGCGACGATGGCCTGCCACACTTCGGTGCGGGCCAACCGGCGGCTCACGCTTGAGGAAATGAACGCGCTGCTGCGTGACATGGAGAAGACGCCGCGCGCGGACCAATGCAACCACGGCCGGCCGACGTGGCGGGCCTTCCGCATCCAGGAATTGGACCGCATGTTTCTGCGCGGCCAATAGCCGCGGATCCTGCCGGAGCTGCGCAGGTGGAGGCGGTGTTGCTGAAGGGGCCGACCTGTGCGGGCAAGACGCGTCTGGCGGTAGAGCTTGCGACGCGCCTGCCGCTTCGGGTCATCAGCGTGGACTCGGCTTGCGTCTACCGCGGACTGGACATCGGCACGGCCAAGCCGGGGCTGGAGGAGCAGCGCGTCGCTCCCCATTACCTGGTGGACCTGTGCTCGCCGAAAGAGCGCTATTCGGCGGCGCGCTTTGCGAAAGACGCCCGGCGGGAGATTGCGCTGGCGCGGGAACTGGGGCAGGTTCCCGTGCTGGTGGGCGGAACGATGCTGTACTTCCGGGCTCTGGAGGATGGGATTGCCGAATTGCCGGGCGCCGATGCCGCGTTGCGAAAAGAGATTCAGGCGCGTGCCGGGCGTGAGGGCTGGCCGTCCCTGCATGGGCAACTCAAGGAGCTGGATCCGGCGGCGGCTGCCCGGATGTCCCCGAACGACGGCGCCCGCATTGAACGGGCGCTGGAAGTATTGAGGCTGACGGGCCGGCCGATCAGCGAACTGTGGTCTGACGCTCCCGGATTCGCGCCGCGCCCTTACCTCAAGTTCGCGCTGATTCCCGAAGACCGACCCGCCTGGCGCCGGCGGATCGAAGAGCGATTCGAGGACATGATGGCGCGCGGCTGGCTGGAAGAAACACGAAACCTCCATGCCATGGACCTTGATCCCGGCCTGCCGGTCGCTCGAATTGCCGGCTACAGACAGTTGCTTCAGCACCTTGATGGGGAGTGTTCGCTGGACGAGGCGAAAACGCGTGGAGTCAGGGCGACCAAGGCGCTGGGGAAGCGGCAGTTGACCTGGTTGCGGGCCGAGCAGGGGATCACCCGGCTTGCCGCGGAAGACACCGACTGTGCCACGCGGGTGGAAAACGGAATCCGTTCGCATTGGGACATCCGCGACGGTCAGGCCGTCCCCGCGAAGGCTCCAAATGAACGCTGACCAGGCGCCCGTGGCGGGAAATGGAAAAAACTGGTCAAAAAGGGGGCACTTTCGGGCTTGGCGCAGCGTCGGCTCTGTTTCATTCTTGCGCGAACCAGTACAAGAAGCCCACGAAGGCCGCGGAACGCGAGCCGGGGGTTGACAGTCCCGCAAGGAGCCTCCCATGGAAAGCCGCCAAGATCTGCAGAACCGGTTCCTGAACGTACTTCGCCGGCGCCGGGCGCGTGTTTACGTGTTCCTGGTGAACGGTATCAAGCTCAAGGGCGTGATTGGAGGCTTTGATATGTTCGTGATACTGCTGCACAATGGCGTAAGTCAGATCGTGTACAAGCACGCCATATCCGCCATCGTCCCCGTTCGCCAGCAAGACCTGGAAAGCGTTCTGCGCGACGAAACGGCGCAGGGCCTGGGTTCGTTTGATCGAGAACCTGACTGACGAAAGGGCCATCCTGCTGGTGCCCGCCGGCGACGACGCCCGAATGAAGGAATTCGAGTCGCTGGCGGCTTCGGCCGGCGCCGGGGTCGCGGGCACGGTAACCGTTAGTCTGCGCCGGCCCGATCCACGCACCCTGATCCGTAGCGGCAAGCTCGAGGAACTCCGGCTCAGGTGTGCGGAACTCGCGCCTGCGCTGCTGGTCGTGGACTTCGCGCTGAGTCCTTCGCAGGAACGGAACCTTCAGCGCTCGCTGAACTGCCGGGTTGTGGACCGCACCAGCCTGATCCTCGATATCTTCGCCCTGCGGGCGCGCAGCCGGGAAGGCAAGCTGCAGGTGGAGCTGGCCCAGCTCAGGCACCTGTCCACCCGGCTGGTCGGCGGCTGGACCCACCTCGAGAGGCAAAAGGGAGGTATCGGGCTGCGCGGACCCGGCGAAACCCAGCTTGAAACCGACCGCCGCCTGGTGTCCCGGCGAATCCGGCGCCTGGAAACGGAGCTTGAGGGCGTCATGGCGCGCCGCCGCCTGGGCCGCGCCCGCCGCAAGCGCTCCGACACCGCTCTCGTTTCTCTGGCGGGCTACACCAATGTCGGCAAGTCGACGCTGTTCAACCGGCTGGCCGGCGCCGCCGTAACCGCCCATGACCGCCCCTTCGACACCCTGGATCCCACCATACGCCGGATTCCGCTGCCCAACGGCCAGGAGGTCCTGCTCTCCGACACGGTGGGCTTTATCCGCGACCTGCCGCACGAACTCATCGCGGCATTCAACTCGACCCTGGAGGAGATCGCCTCGGCGGACCTGATCCTGCATGTGATCGACGTGTCGGCCCCCGATCAGATGGAGCGCATAGACGAAGTGGAGCGGGTGCTTGACGAAATCGGCGCGGCGGACACGCCGCTGCTCCGCGTCTTCAACAAGGCGGATATAATTGCCGGTGGGCTGCGGGCAGTCGACGACGACTGCGGCGCGGCCTCGATTTCGGCGCTCAGCGGCGCCGGCGTGGAAAAGTTGCTTGCAAGGGTTGCACAGCGTTTGTCGGCTGGGCGGTTGCGCCGCACAGTTCGGCTGGACGCCGGTCAGGGACGCCTCAGGGCAATGCTCTATCGCCGTGGCCGCGTACTCCGCGAACGACTCTTGCCCGGCGGAGGCTGGACATTGGATTTGGAAATGACACACCGGGCTTATGAAAAACTGGCCAGCCGCGAGGACATCGGCGCGGCCTGATTTCACCTGGCCCTTGCTTACGGGCACAACACGGATAATTTGATATGGCTTGGAACGAACCGGGCGGTGGTAACGGTTCATGGAATCGGGGCGGCCGCCAGCAACCTGATCTTGAAGACGTCGTTCGCGACACACTGAAGAAATTCTTCGGCGGAATCGGCGGCGGCGGCGGTAAGCGGTCTTTTCGGCGGACGCTGACCTGGGCGGTCGCAGTCCTGGCGGTGCTTTGGGCCCTTACCGGACTCTATCGCGTCGATGAAGCCGAGCGGGCGGTGGTGCTGCTGTTCGGCGAACATACGAGAACCATGGGGGCCGGACTGCGTTGGCACATGCCCTGGCCCATCGAATCCGTGGAAAAGGTGAACGTATCGTCGGTCAACAATTTCAGCCAGGAGACCCGCATGCTCACCGCCGACGAGAACATCGTGGTCGTGGACCTGGTGGTTCAGTACCAGCGCAGTGACCCCGAAGATTACCTTTTCAATGTGCGCGACCCGGAAGAAACGATCGGCGATGTGAGCGAAAGCGCCATCCGCGAGATCATCGGCAAGAACCAGATGGATTACATCCTGGGCGAAGGGCGTGGCGATATTGCCCAGCGCACCGAGGACCTGATCCAGGCGACGCTGGACGACTACAAGACGGGGATCGGGGTGACCCAGGTGAACCTGCGCGACGCCAACTACCCGCAACAGGTGGAAGCGGCGGTGCAGGACGCCATCAAGGCGCGCGAGGACAAGGAACGGCTGGCTTTCGAAGCCCAGGCCTACGCCAACGACGTGGTTCCCAAGGCGCGCGGTGAAGCGTCCCGGCGGTTGCAGGACGCGGAGGCCTACAAGGCCCGCGTTGTCGCCGATGCGGAGGGCGAGGCGCAGCGCTTCGTGAAGCTGCTGGCGGAATACGCGAAAGCGCCGGAAGTTACCCGTGAGCGTCTCTACATCGAGGCCCTGGAGGCATTCTACGGCGGCGCCAACAAGGTACTGCTGGAGGCCAAGGGCAGCGGCAATCTGCTGTATTTGCCGGTGGATGAGCTCATGAAACGCGGAAGCGGGGGGCAGGCCAGCGGCAATCCGTCCGAACGGGAATCCACGGCAACGGAAATGGAAGACGCACGCGTGCGCAGGGGAGGTTCGGGATCATGAAATTGAAGGTCTTGTTGCCACTGGCGGTGTTGGCCGTCATTCTGCTGAACGCCAGCCTTTTCGTAGTCGACGAGCGCGAATACGCGGTCCGGTTCCGATTCGGTGAGATCGTTCAGACCTATGCCGTCGCGGGCTTGTACTTCAAGCTGCCCGTCGTCAACAATGTCGAGGTCTACCCGGACCGGATCCTCACCATCAACAATCCGCAGGAACCGTTCCTGACCGCGGAAAAGAAGAACCTGCTGGTGGATTTCTTCGTCAAGTGGCGCATCGTGGACATCGGCACCTACTACACCTCCAACGACGGCGGCAACGAGCTTCGCGCCCGGCAGCGCCTGCTGGAGATCATCAAGGACGACATCCGCGCCGAGTTCGCCAAACGCACCGTGCCGGAAGTGGTTTCGGCCGAACGCCGCGAACTGATGTTCGACATGCTGAACAATGCCCGCAACGCCGCCACCACGCTGGGGATTCATGTCGTTGACGTGCGCGTGAAGCGCATCGAGTTCCGCGAGGAAGTCAGCGAATCGGTGTTTCAGCGGATGCGCCAGGAGCGTGCCCGCGTGGCCTCGGAGTTGCGCGCCGAGGGCGCCGAGACGGCTGAGCAGATTCGCGCCGATGCCGACCGGCAACGCACCGTGATCCTGGCCGAGGCCTACCGGGATGCCGAGATCATACGGGGCGAGGGCGACGCGACGGCGGCAGGGACCTACGCCGATGCCTACAACAGGGATCGGGAGTTCTATTCCTTCTACCGCAGCATCAACGCCTACCGCAATTCCTTCGGCAACGGCGGCGACCTGCTGGTGCTGGACAGCGAAAGCGATTTCTTCCGGTACTTGAACGAGTCGGAAAGCACGAGATAGCACTTCCCGCCGATCCTGAAAGGATCGAGAATGTGAATGCGCTTGCTTTCTTCGCGCCTTCGGCACTCACGCGGGCAGCGCTGAATAATGACTGATTTCCGGGACCAGACAGCAGCCCGCGGCATTGTCCTGATCGGCGCCCAATGGGGCGACGAGGGCAAGGGCAAGGTGGTGGACCTGCTGGCCGGGCGCTGTGATGCGGTGGTTCGCTTCCAGGGCGGCCACAATGCCGGGCACACGGTAATCCACGATGGCGAGACGATGGTGCTGCACCTGCTGCCCAGCGGAATACTCAATCCGGGCGTGGAATGCCTGATCGGGAACGGCGTGGCGCTGTACCTGCCCCAGTTCTTCAAGGAACTTGAGTCGATCAGGCGGCGCGGCGTCGATCCTGCCGGCCGGCTGTTCGTGAGCCCGGACTGTCCCCTGATTCTTCCTTCGCACATGGCCCTGGACCAGGCGCGGGAACGCCATGCCGGCCGCGGGCGCATAGGGACAACCGGCCGCGGGATAGGTCCCGCATACGAGGACAAGGCGGCGCGCCGCGCGGTTCGCGCGGGCGAGCTGTTTGCGCCCCGGGCGTTCCGCCGGCGTCTTGCAGCGGCCCTTGACCTGCACAATTTCATGCTGGAGAAGTATTACGGGGCCGAGCCGGTGAATTCGGAACGGGTGGCGGACGAATGGCTGGCGATGGCCGACGAATTGCACCCCCTGGTAGCCGACGTTGCCGCGCGCCTGGAAACGCTGGATACCGAGGGCAGGGCGGTGCTGTTCGAAGGCGCGCAGGGCGTAATGCTGGATATCGACCACGGCACCTATCCCTATGTGACTTCCTCCAGCACCGTGGCGGCCGGGGCCCTGGCCGGCTCAGGCGCCCACCTGGCGCAACTCAGGGAAGTCGTAGGCGTCGTAAAGGCTTACACCACGAGGGTAGGCGAAGGGCCTTTCCCAACGGAACTGCAGGATGAGGTGGGCCGGCGCCTTGCCAGGGAGGGCGCCGAATGGGGCGCGACCACCGGGCGTGCGCGCCGGTGCGGCTGGTTCGACGCCGTGGCCGTGCGCGGGGCCGCCCTGCGGGGCTCGATCGGCAGCCTTTGCATTACCAAGCTGGACGTGCTTGATGGAGTGGACCCGCTGAGGATCTGCACGGGGTACCAGGTGGACGGCGGGATAACCGACGCGCGCCCGGCGCTCATGAACCGCTACGCGGAATGCGTGCCTTGCTACGAGCAGATGGACGGGTGGGGCGGTTCAACCCGCGGCGTCACCCGTTGGGAGGATCTGCCCCAGCGCGCGCGCGCCTACATTGAGAGGCTGGAAGCGCTGGTGGGTCTGGAAGCCTGCATCGTGTCCACCGGACCGGCGCGCGAAGAAACGATCATTCGCCGTCATCCCTTCGATTCCTGAGTGATTGGTTCAGCCCCGGCTGACCCACTCTCCCCCGATTGTCCGGCTGTAACCCCGAAACGATGCGGTCAGGGTCCTTGCGAGTTGGTGCCGAGAAGAGGACTCGAACCTCCACGGGGTTACCCCCACTGGCACCTGAAGCCAGCGCGTCTGCCAATTCCGCCACCTCGGCACGATGTTGCCTTGCGAACCCGGTGCGGCAGTCTGCCGCGGGGGCGCCAAGGCGCTTGGAACAGGGAGAAATTTTGCGTTTTGCAGCCTCATATGTCAATGATTCCATCCGATGCCTTCGCTGATTGAGCAGCGCGTCATCGCCGAGGCCGGACTTCGGGAAACGTGGCCCGGCCGGGTCCGCAGACGCGCGAACGGGATTACTTCGCGTCCGCCAGCCGCGGGCAAACGTAAGGACTTGCGCTCGGTCCCGTTGGTTACGATCGACGGCGCCACCGCCCGGGACTTCGACGATGCCGTGTTTGCAGAGCCGCACGGTGATGGATGGCGGGTCATCGTGGCCATCGCCGACGTTTCGCACTACGTACGGCCCGGCGATCCAATAGACCGGGAAGCCGAGCAGCGCGGTGTTTCGGTGTATTTTCCCGGCAGCGTCCTTCCCATGCTTCCGGAGGTGCTTTCCAACGATCTCTGTTCTCTCAAGCCGGGCGTGGACCGCCTGTGCCTGGCCTGCGAGATGCGTCTCGATTCCCGCGGGAATCTGAAGAAGTGGAAGTTCTTTCGCGCCGTCATGCGGTCGGCGGCCAGGCTGACGTATTCGGGCGTTCACGCCGCGATCGAGTCAGGCAACGCGAAGGCGCGCCGCGAGCTGGGCGCGCTGCTGGAACCGGTGGAGCAGCTTTATGCGGTATGGCGCTTGCTGGCCACGGCCCGCGGCCGCCGCGGGGCGCTGGACGTGGACCTTCCGGAAACCCGGGTGCGCCTGGGACCGAACGGCGAAGCGCAATCGATGGAGCGGACCGAACGTTACAACGCCCACAGGTTGATAGAGGAATTGATGATCACGGCCAACGTCGCCACCGCCCGGTTCCTGGGCCGGGCGCGTATGCCGGCGTTGTACCGCGTGCATTCGCCGCCCGACGCCGACGGTTTCGAGGAGCTGCGCTTTCTGTTCGCAGGTGTGGGGCATTCGCTTTCCGAGGCGGCCAGCCGCAATCCGGATGAGATCAACCAGGCATTGCGGGCCTTTCGGGGGCAGCCCAGTTATGAAACAATCGCCGTCGCCACACTCAGGTGCATGCAGCAGGCCTGTTACCAGCCGGCAAATGTCGGCCACTATGGCCTGGCCCTCAAGTCCTACACCCATTTCACTTCACCGATTCGCCGCTATCCCGACCTGCTTGTGCACCGCGCGATCAAGCACCTGATCGACGGCGGTCGCGGGGAAGCCGCTCCGCTGCGCGGCAATGAGCTCGCGCAAATGGGCCTCGCCTGTTCGGAAAGGGAGCGCCTGGCGGAAAAAGCCATGCGGGCGGCGGTAAAGACCTACAAGATTCGGTATCTGTCCCGCAGCCTTGGCGATACGCTCGACGCCGTCGTGTCGCACGCCACCGGCAAGGGCCTGTTCGTTCAGGTGACCGAGGTCGGCCTGAATGGAATGATCCCGCGCTGGCGCCTGCCGTCAGGGCGAGGTCGTGGGCGCACGCGTGACAGGCAGCGAGGACAACGCCTGTTCGGCTTTACTCCGGGCCAGCCCGTATCGGTGCGCGTTGCCCGGGTCGACGAGGATCGGGGCCACCTCGACCTCGATCTGCTTTCCTGAGGTAGCACACCAGCTCCTGAATTCGGCCGCCTCAGGTCATGCGGGCGGGTCTTATACTCAGCGTATGCCGCGCAGTTCGTGCATAAGCAGAGTCCGCAGTCTGGGAATTCGCACTGCTCCATGCATTGTTGCCGCCGTCATTGCAGGCGCGGCCTATGCTCCACCGCCTCTCAAAATCACACAAATCTCGATCGCAGACAGCCAGATCCTGATCGAATTCAATCGCCCCGTCGTCCCCCTGGGGCGCATGGAACGCAAGGCGGGAGAACTGCCGATCACGATCACGCCGGAAGTGACCTGCCACTGGCGTTGGGTCAGCACGCAGGCGCTGGCCTGCAACCTGGACGCAAAGGAATATCTCAAGCCCGCGCGGGAGTATGTCGTTACCGTGGAACCGGGCATTCAGGCAATGGACGGTGCAACGATAGGCGAGACGGTTATCCGGTCGCGGGTTACGGATTTGCCGCAGGTATCCTCGGCATGGTTAAGGACATGGGCGCAGCCGGGCGTGCCGGTGTTCCGCACTCGGTTCAATCAACCCGTCACGCGAGACTCCGTTGAGTCCAGCCTGTATTTTGAGGTTGCCGGTCTTGCCGATCCGGCGCCCGTTGTCGCCGAACCGGATCCGGACGACCGTCGTCCGCCTGTTTACCCGGAGTCAGTTGACCCAGCGACCGCCACCAGGGGGCAGGAGGCGCGCGATGTCTGGTGGGTGAAGCCCGCCACGGAACTTCCTGCCGGGCGAACCGCGGTCCTGAATGCGCTTGCCGGACTGGCATCGGCGCTCGGTCCCATGCCCGGGCGGGAACGCGGCAACCTGGGCCGCGCGGTCACTTTCGAGGTGTTCCGGTTTGAAGGCGTGAGCTGCGACAACAATTCCGACGAACGCATTCGCTACCTGCCCGATGGCTCGACCGTTCGCGTCCTGGGGAATTCGGGGCAGGACGGTTCATGGCGCGAAAGGCTGGTGCCGGTAACGAAGCAGCAGGCGCTGTGCAATCCGCTGGAGAGCGTGTCGCTCACCTTCTCGACCCCGGTGCTGCCGTCGCAGATCGCGCGTGGCGTGAGTTTCGCGCCCGCCCTGGCCGGCAAGCGCGAAGACTATGACCCGTGGGCACAAGTGCGCGATTACTCCCGCCTTGGATGGCGGGACGGCTCGCGGAAAGCCGATGTCTACCTGCCGGAACGTCTGCAGGCGTTCCAGGAGTACCGCGTAGCCAGTCTGTTGCCGGGAACCGCAGACCCTGATTTGCCGATCCGCATTCGTGACGAGTTCGGCCGCCCGCTTGCCGGCGGCTTCGATGTCACGTTCATGACCGATCACCGCAAACCGGACTACAAGCTGCTGCACGGCGACGCCGTGCTCGAATCGGGCGTGGACAGCGAGGTTCCCCTGTACGTCACCAACCTTGAGGAAGTACGGCTCCGATACCGCCTGCTGAACGGGGACGGGGGGAGGACCGGGCTTGCGCAAGTAATCGAGCCGCCTGAGGCCGAGGACGTCTCCTTCGCCTTGCCTAGCGGTGTCCGGGAGATGATCCGGGCGGACAGCGGAGCCGTACTCGGCCGAATACGCACCCATCCCCGCACAAGAGCCGAGTCACCGGCCTGGGATTACTTCTGGCAGGTGACGCCGTACCAGGTGCATGTCAAGGCCGGTCACTACAACACGCTGGTGTGGGTCACCCGCCTGAGTAACGGCAAACCGGTTCGGGGAGCGCAGGTCTCGATAGTGCGTGGCGCTTTTGCCCGTGTAGTGGGCAGCCCGGCGACGCCGCAAGCGGTCGCCGAGCCGGTGCGGACCACCCGGCACGGCATCGCCAGGCTTGCGGGTATGGATACGCTGGATCCGGCACTCGAAACCTTCGGCTGGTGCCGGAGGGACGATCCTCGCTGCGAACGGCTGTTTGTCCTTGTCGAGGGCCGCGAGGGCATGGCGCTTCTGCCGCTGGATCGGTCTTTTCTGGCCGGCACCGGCGAAGCTTCGCGCTGGCAGGTCTGGTCCCGCCACCAGCGCCGTTACGGCCATGTCCGCGCATGGGGGACCACGGCCCAGGGCATTTACCGCGCCGGCGACACTATGCAATTCAAGTTCTACGTGCGCGACCAGGATGTTCGCACGCTGGTGGCGCCCGAGGCCGCCACCTACAAGCTCAAGATCCAGGACCCCGCCGGGAACACGGTGCACGAGGTCAAGGACATCCGGCTCAACCGCTTCGGCGCCGCGCACGGGGAATATACCGTTCCCGATACAGCCGTCATGGGTTGGTACCAATTCGTTCTAAGCGCCGATTTCACGGATTATGAATGGCGCCCCATGCGGGTGCTGGTTACCGATTTCACGCCCGCTCCGTTTCGGGTCAGCAACGAGTTGAACGGCGACCTTTTCGGTCCCGGGGACACACTCTCGGTGGACACCTACGCCTCGCTGCACTCGGGCGGCGCGTACACGCAGGCGGAAGCGCGGGTGGTGGTCGATCTCCGCCGCAGGGGTTTCCGGTCCTCGCACCCGGAGGCGTCCACGTTCCGCTTCGATACCTCCACCCGGCCTGATCGCCTGCACGTTCACCAGGAGGTGGGCGACCTCGACGACGCGGGCGCCCATGCGTCCCGGGTGCAACTGCGCGCGGAAGGAATTGTTTATGGCCGGCTGCGGGCGGAAAGCGCGGTCCGTGACGACCGCGGCAAGTATGTGACCGCCACAGCCTTTGCGGATTTCTCGGCGGTGGACCGGCTGGTGGGCCTGCGCAAGGACCAGTGGGTTTTCCGGCAGAGAGAACCTGCGGAAGTGAGCTATATCGTGGTGGACGATTCCGGTGAGCCCGTGGCCGATACGGAAGTCCGGCTGCGCATCGAGCGGCAGGTACGCAAGGTCGCGCAGGTCAGGGGTGCGGGGAACGCCTATCTGCCGCGGTTCAGCGAGGAGTGGGTCGAGGCCGGCGAATGCGAAGGAATCCCGGAATACAAGGCGCTGACGTGCACGTTTACGCCGGAGCATGCAGGCTCGTACCGCGTTACGGCGGGCATCGATGACACGCGGGGCCGCCGGCAGCAGACCGATATGCGCATGTGGGTCGTAGGCGAAGGCCGCGTGGTGTGGTGGGAACGGCCCGGCTACGCCATGGAGCTGGTGCCCGAGTCCACCGAATACGAAGTGGGCGACAAGGCCCGTTACCTGGTCAAGAACCCGTTTCCCGGGGCGACCGCGCTGGTTTCCGTGGAGCGTTACGGGGTGATAGATCAGTGGCAGCAGAAACTGAAGGGCAGCACGCCGATCATCGAGTTTCGCATCAAGCCCGACTACGTGCCGGGCGCCTGGCTCTCGGTGGTTGCGGTATCGCCGCGCGTGGAAAGCCCCCCGCCCGAGAGCCACCAGGGCCTCGACTACGTGGACCTCGGCAAGCCGGCGTTTCGCATGGGCTATGCCGAAGTTCCCGTGATCGACCCCTACAAGCAGCTCGAAGTCGAGGTCGAGACCGGCCGCGAACTCTACAAGCCGCGTGAGAAGGTTGACGTGAAACTCAGGGCCCGGCCAAGCTACGGCCGGCGCCGCCCGGTGGAATTCGCCGTGGCCGTGCTCGACGAAGCGGTCTTCGATCTGATCGGCCAGGGGGAGGATTATTTCGATCCCTATAAGGGCTTCTACCGGCTGGATGCCCCGGACGTGGCCAACTACAGCCTGCTGTTGCGCATCCTGGGCCGGCAGAAATTCGAGAAGAAAGGGGCCAATCCCGGCGGGGACGGCGGGGGCGGTCCGGACATGCGGACCCTGTTCAAGTATGTCGCGCACTGGGAACCGTCCTTGCCCGCCAACCGCCGTGGCGAGGCGGAATTCGAGTTCAGCCTGCCGGAGAACCTGACCGGCTGGCGGGTGCTGGCGATGGCCGTCACGGAGGCGGACCGCTTCGGGCTGGGCAGCGCGAGTTTCAAGACCAACCAGCCCACCGAGATTCGCCCGGTCATGCCCAACCAGGTCACCGAGGGTGACGACTTCGCCGCGGGATTTTCGGTGATGAACCGAACCGGAGAGGCGCGCACGATCGACGTGATCATTGAGGCGGAGGGCGACATGGAGACGGAGGCTTCCGCCCGCGTGTCCGAGTCGCTGGAGCTGGGACCGTACCGGCGCGAGACCGTTTACCTGCCGCTGGAAGCCGGCCGGCTCAAGGCCGTGCGTGACCGGCCCCAAGGCGAGATTCGTTTCACCGTGCAGGCGCGGGACGCTTCCGATGGCGACGCGCTGGCCCATCAACTTCCGGTGCTGAAGAATCGAAGTTTCGAAGTTGCGGCGGAATACGGCTCGATTACCGACGCACCTGCTTCCGAAGAGGTGTTGTTCCCGGAAGACATGTACACGGACACCGGCGATGTGTCGGTGGTGCTTTCTCCCACGGTGATCGGCAACCTGGAGGGCGCCTTCCGCTACATGCGCGACTATCCCTACGAGTGCTGGGAGCAGAAGCTCAGCAAGGGCCTGCTCGCGGCGCAGTTCACGGAGCTTGAGGGGCGGATGGAGGCCTCCGTTGACTGGCCCGGGAGCGCGGAGCTGCCGGGGCAGACCCTGCGCCAGGCGGCGGGCTTCCAGGCTCCCAATGGCGGCATGTCGTACTGGATTGCTGCCGATCAGTACGTAAGCCCTTACCTTTCGGCCTACACCGCGCTGGTTTTCGCCTGGCTGCGCGAAGCTGGCCACGAGATTCCCGAACGGGTGGAAAGCCGCCTCCACGATTACCTGCTCAAGCTGTTGCGCCGGGATGTCATGCCGGGCTACTTCTCGCGCGGGATGTCGTCGTCGGTTCGCGCGGTGGCCCTTGCGGCGCTGGCCCGGCGCGGCCGCCTGGCCCGAAGCGACCTGTTGCGCTACGCCGACCAGGTTCAGTACATGAGCCTGTTCGGCAAGGCGCATTTTCTCGACGCGGCATTGCGGTTGGGCTCTTCCGGGACCCTGGCGAGGAGTGTCTTGAGGGAAGTAATGGACGCGTCCGTGGGCAGTGCCGGCAAACGGCTGTTCAACGAGCAGCTGGACCGTGGATACGCGCGCATCCTGAGCAGCTCCCTGCGCGCCAACTGTGCGCTTCTTTCGGCCTTTTCGCGCCTGGAGAATCCGGATGCCTACGGGCTGAGCGAGGAGATGGCGGCCGGCATGGTGCGCGCGCTCACTCAGTCGCGGGGCGCCCGAACGCATTGGGAAAGCACCCAGGAGAACGCTTTCTGCATGAACGCTCTGCTGGACTACGCACGAAAATGGGAAGAGGTTGAACCCGACATGCGAGCCGTTGCCGAACTCGACGACCTGCGAATCGGCGAGACCCGCTTCGGCGACTTCCGCGATGCGGCGGTGACCCTGTCCCTGCCGATCTCGGCCGAACTTTCCGGCAAACGGTCGCGGATCCGTGTCAGCCGGGAAGGGCAGGGGCGGCTCTACTACGCGGCCCGACTTACCTATGCGCCGCGCGGTTCTGCGGCGGACCGGGTCAACGCGGGCATCGGAGTGAGGCGTGAGTACTCGGTGCAGCGGGATGGCGAATGGCAGTTGCTTGCCGAGGGCGATTCCGTTCGGCGCGGTGAGTTGGTGCGGGTCGACCTGTTTGTCGAGCTGCCCGCTGCGCGCAATTTCGTGGTGGTCGACGACCCGGTGCCGGGAGGACTGGAGCCGGTCAACCGGGACCTGGCGACTGCCTCGGGCGTGGATGCGGAGGAGGGGGCGTTTGCTGCCTCCAAAGGCTCCTGGTGGTTCGACCACGACGACTGGGTGTACTTCCGAAGCCAGCGCTGGAGCTTCTACCACCAGGAGATGGGTCACGACGCCGTCCGTTTCTATTCCGACTACCTGCCGCCCGGACGCTATCACCTGGCTTACACCGCGCAGGCGATCGCCGAGGGCGAATTCCAGGTCCGGCCCACGCATGCCGGCGAAATGTATGACCTGGACATTTACGGCAAATCAGCCGCATTGCGGCTCTTGGTCAAGTCCGAGGGGGTACCGCGGTGAAGTCAAGGACGTTGCTGCTCCTGGCGCTGCCGCTGCTGGCCGTTGGGACCGGCGCGGCCGGGCTGGCCTGGAGCACCCGTGCGGCCATGGGACCGCCGCTGGAGCGCCTGGATGACCTTGCCGGGACGGTGCGCCGGATGGAGATCGTGGACCGCAACGGCGTCCCGCTGAATGTCAGCCACGTCAACGACTGGAACCTCCATGCGCGGGCGCAATATCACGAATTTCCCGAATTCCTGGTCACGGCCTTGCTCCGCGCCGAGGACGCTCGCTTCTTCGAGCATTCGGGCCAGGACTGGCGCGCGCGCCTGACCGCGCTTGGGCAGAACATCAAGGCCGGCAGGGCCGTTCGAGGCGCCAGCACGATCACGGAGCAGGTCGTTCGGATGATGCGTCCGCGCCCGAGGACGCTGTGGTCCCGCTGGGTGGAAGGCTGGGAAGCGCAGCGGCTGGAGCGGCGGCATTCGAAGAACCGGATCCTGGAGTTCTACCTTAACCAGGTCCCCTACGCCGCCATGCGCAGGGGCGTAGTTCAGGCAGCGCGCTATTACTTCGACCGTGACCTGAGCGCGTTGAACCGGCATGAAATGCTGGCGCTGGCCGTGCTGGTGCGCGCGCCGTCGCGGCTGGATCTCCGGCGCGGTGACCGTCGGGCGCTGGATCGGGCGATCGGCCGGTTGGCGGTGCGGCTGGAGGACGCGGGCCTCCTGGCTCGGGACCGCGAGCCCTGGGGCGAATTCGATCTCAAGTCACCTGTCGCGCCGGTGGATGCTTCCCACTTTCTCCGGTTCGTCAACCAGCGGCATGACGCCGACAGGAGCTCCGGCCCCGCCACCAGCCTGCGGGTAACGCTGGACGCCGGCCTGCAGGCGCGTTTGCATGGTCTGCTGGAAGGGCGCCTGGCAATGCTTGCCGACAAAGGAGTGAATAACGGCGCTTTGCTGGCTGCGGACCACCAGAGCGGAGAGGTTCTGGCCTGGGTGGTGGCCGCGTCCGGTTACGGCGCGCACGCGCGAATGATCGACGCGGTCCGGACCCCACGGCAGCCGGGATCGGCGCTCAAGCCCTTCCTGTACGCCTTGGCGCTGCAGAAGGGCTGGACTGCCGCGACGCGGATCGACGACGCGCCGCTTGCGGACATGGTGGGCGTGGGGCTGCACGGCTATCGAAATTATTCGGGCATCTTCCACGGACCGATTACGCTGCGTCACGCTCTCGGCAATTCCCTGAACACGCCCGCCGTTCGCACCATTGCCTTTACCGGCGAGGGCGCCTACCTGGACCAATTGCACCGGCTGGGGTTCACCACCCTCACCCGCAAGACCGATCATTACGGGCCCGGGCTGGCCCTGGGTAACGGGGAGGTCACCCTTCTCGAATTGACCCAGGCGTACGCGGCGTTGGCGAACCGCGGGCACTATCGGGAATTTTCGGTGTTGGCCGGCGGCGAGGCAAGGCTGCGCGCGCGGCCCGCGCTCTCTCCGGAAGTCACTTCCCTGATCGCGGACATTCTCTCCGATCCTCTGGCCCGGAGGCTCGAATTTGCCGGCGGCCTGCTGGATTTCCCGTTCCAGACCGCGGTAAAGACCGGCACGTCGAATGACTACCGCGACAGCTGGGCGATCGGGTTCAGCGACCGCTTCGTCGTCGGCGTATGGATGGGCAACCTTGATCAGCAACCGACACAGTCCGTCACCGGCTCGACAGGACCGGCCATGGTTCTGCGGGGAGCATTCGATCTGCTTTCCCACGACGGCGACACCGCGCCCCTGTGGCTGAGCCCGCGGCTGGTGCGGCAGGAAGTCTGCGACGACACCGGCGCGGCCTGGCAAGCGGGCATGAGTTGCCCGCGCCGCGCGGAGTATTTTGTGGCCGGAACGGCCCCGGCGCCGGCCGTCGTTCATGAAGCACGGCAACAGGCCGTGAGGCTGAGTCAGCCGGCCGAGGGCTTGATGTTGGCTTACGATCCCCGCGTGCCGGCGGAATTCCAGGCGTTCGACTTCCTGCTGGAGGGCGTTTATGAGGATGACAAGGTCGACTGGCGGGTCAACGGCGGTGAACCGCTGCGGCGCGAAGGCGCTCGCTACGCCTGGCCTGTGAAAAAGGGAGAGCATCGAGTCGCCGCCGTGGTCTGGCGGGACGGTCGGCGGATTGCCGATATCGCCGACACGCGCTTTACAGTCCGCTGATGGTTGTGGGCGTGCCGGGGGGCACAGCCCACGATGTTTTCGTATAATTCGCGATCCACGCCGCAGGCTGCTGCCTGCGGTCCTCTCCTTAGCCACACCGTGCAGGCGGGTGGCCTTGAGACCATTGAGGAGTTTTCTTGAGACACTACGAAATCATGCTTCTGATCCATCCGGATCAGAGTGAACGGGCCCGCGTAATGATGGATCGTTACGTCGGCATCATCGAAGGCGGCCAGGGCCAGGTTCATCGAAACGAGGACCTGGGGAGACGAATGCTCGCCTACCCCATCGCCAAGGTGCAAAAGGCGCACTACATGCTGATGAACGTGGAGTGCGCACGGGACACCCTGGACGAACTCGTGGGAGCGCTGCATTTCAGCGACGCGGTATTGCGTCACCTTGTCGTTCGCCGCGACGACGCCGTCAGCGAGCAATCCGTTCTGGCCAGAGCGGCCGAGAAGGAGGCGGCGCGCGAGAACCGCGAGTTTCCCTACGACCGGGAAGTCGCCCACGGGCGTCGCGCCAAGCGCGACGAGGGCAGTGAGAAGGATGCCAGGGCGAAAGCGGCCACCGACGATGCGCCGGCTTCCGAAGCCGAGCCAAAGGCTGATGCGGCGGCGGGATCCGAAACCCCCGGAGAAGCCCCAACCCCGCCGGAAAAGCTGCGGCGCCGCCGGAATCCGAATCTGTCGACGAGGCTGATGCGGCGGCGGAATCCGAAGCCACCGAAGAGTCCGATGCGGCGCCTGAGGCCTCGGACGAGTCCGGGGATGCAGCGGAGGAGGCCGATCAGGCAGAAGAAGCCGAGGCTGCAGCGGATGAATCGGAGCAGGCCGCGGAAGAATCCGAAGCTGCAGCGGAGGAAGCAACGGACAGTTCCGCTGATGAACCGCCTGACGAAGCGGAAAGCCAGACCGACGATGAGCCGGGGGAGAGTGACGCGCCGGTCGATGATGCCGCCGCCGGCGAAGATGACGAGTCTAAGGAGGAAAAGGAATGAATCGCTACAACCGCCGCCGCCGCTACTGCAAGTTCACGGCGGAAGGCATCAAGGAGATCGACTACAAGGACATTGGGCTGCTTCGGCAGTTCGTTACCGAGACGGGCAAGATCATTCCGGCCCGCACGACCGGAACCTCGGCAAGGTATCAGAGGCAGCTGGCCCTGGCCGTCAAGCGGGCCCGCTATCTCGCCCTGCTGCCTTACACTGATCAGCAGAAATAGGGTGGCGTGATGCGGATCATTCTCCTGGAAAGTGTCGAGAGCCTCGGCGGAATCGGGGAAATCGTGGACGTGCGCGCCGGGTATGGGCGAAATTACCTGCTGCCTCAGGGCAAGGCGGCGCCCGCCACCGAAGCGCAGATTGCCGCGTTTGAAGAGCGGCGCGCGGAATTGATGGCGATGGAAAGCGAACGCATGGCCGCCACCACGGCCCGCGCCGCGCAGGTGCAGGCGGTGCTGCCGCTCACCATCATCGCCAATGCCGGCCCCGTCGGCAAGCTGTACGGTTCGGTCGGCCCGGCTGAGATTTCCACCGGTTTCGAAGAGGCCGGCGTGGAAGTGTCGCGCTCGGAAGTTCAGATGCCCGACGGTCCGATCAAGGAGCTGGGCGAGCACTCCGTTACGCTGAAGCTGCATGCCGACGTGCAGCAGGATGCCACGATCCGGGTGGTCGGACAGGCCGGTGAGACCGAGGCCCTGCCGGGCGCCGAGCCGCTTCCGGCGGACGAGGACGAGGAAGCGGAAGAGGCGCAGCTTACGGCCGCGGACACGGACGAGGACGTTCAGGAATCGGAGCCGGCGGACGAAGCGGCGGGGGGGGAGGACAGCCAAAACGGAACCGCGGGCGGGGGTGTAGGGGGGGGTTTCCCCCGCGGGTGCTGAGACCGCCGAATCGGACGCCGAGGCTGAGGTTCAGGCGGCGGATTCCGCCGGAGATGGCTGAGAGCGATCTTCTTCCCTCTTCGGTTGACGCCGAGCGTGCCCTGCTTGGCGGCCTCATGCTGGACAACGAAGCCTGGGATGAGGTGGCGGACCTTCTGGCCGGCGGCGATTTTTCGCGCGACGACCACCGCCTGATCTTCGGCGCGATTCGCGACCTGATCAACGACGGCAAGCACTGCGACAATCTGACCGTTTCCGAGCATCTCCGCTCCCGCGAAAAACTCGATGACGCCGGCGGTGCGGGATATGTAGGAAATCTGTTGATCGGCACGCCCAGCGCGGCCAACGTCGAGACCTACGCCCGAATTGTTCGCGACATGTCCATCCTGCGCCAGTTGGCGCGCGCGGGAAGGCGAATCACAGGGCGCGTACTGAAGACCGGCGGCAGGGAAGCCGAGGAACTGCTGGAAGAAGCGGAGCAGGAGATCTTCCGGATCAACGAGCAGAGCTACAAGGGCGATCTCGACGAACTGGGCATGGGCGAAGCTTTCCGCGCCGAACTGGTCAATTGGCTGCGCGAGCGGGAGAGCAGCGGGGAAACCGTGACCGGCGTCGCCACCGGGCTGACCGACTTCGACAACCTGACCGCCGGGCTGCAGAACGGCGATCTGGTGATCCTGGCCGGCCGACCGTCGCTGGGCAAGACATCGCTGGCGCTGACCATCGCGCAATCGGCGGTGCTGAGCCAGAAGCCGGTGTCGGCCCTGCTCTTCAGCCTGGAGATGCCCAAGAAGCAGATTGCGCTCAGGCTGCTTTCCTCGCTGGGTGAAATCGATCACGCGGACCTTCGCATCGGCAAGATCGGGCGTAACTGGAGCAAGGTCAACAGTGCGCTGAACATGCTGAAGGATGCGCCGCTTTTGATCGACGATTCCCAGTTGCTGACTCCCGATCGGATCCGCTCACGCGCCCGGCGGGTATCGAGGGCCGAAGATCGGGCCGGGCGCAGGCTGGGCCTCATCCTGGTGGATTACCTGCAGTTGATCGATGCCTCGCCCTCCGAACGCCGGGACGTGAACCGGGCCATCGAGCTTGGCGCCATCTCGAAGTCGCTCAAGGCCCTGGCGCGCGAGCTGGACGTGCCGGTAGTGGTGCTTTCGCAGCTGAACCGCGAGGTCGAACGCCGCCCGGACCGGCGGGTGCAACTCTCCGACCTGCGCGATTCCGGGGCCATCGAGCAGGACGCCGACGTCGTTGCGTTCGTGACCTTGCCCGATAGTCAGGAAAGACAGGAACTGTTCCACGTCAACAAGCGCGTATTGCACGTGGCAAAGCAGCGCAACGGCCCCACCGGCGAATGCGAGGTGTATTTCGAGAGCGCCTGCATGCGCTTTCGCGACCTTCAGCCCGGCGACGAGCAGGAAGAAATGCCGCCGGTTCCGTCCGTCGAGTACTGAGGTCGGGCGCAAAGGTGTCCCGCCCTCGCCCGCGCGCAGGCAAAGGAGGGCGAAATCAGTAATACCGCCGACCGGGTGCTGGAAGCTCTCGCTTCGGATGGGCCGCTGTCGTTCGCGGTCGACCGCTTCGTAGCGCGCGAAGGTCAGCAGCGGATGGCGCTGGCCGTGGCCGAGACGCTGGCTGACGGCGGCTGCCTGATCGCCGAGGCGGGACCGGGGGCCGGAAAGACCCTCGCCTATCTCGTTCCTGCCTTGCTGGCCGGGCGCCGCTCGGTGATATCCACCCATTCGCGCAACCTTCAGGACCAGTTGTTCCTGCGCGACCTGCCGCAGGTGAGCGAGGCGCTGGGGCGCCCGGTCAAGGTGCGCATGCTGAAAGGCCGCGCCAACTACCTGTGCCGCTACCGTCTCGCGCGTGCCGCCGAAGCCCAGGGGGAACTCGATGAGCGTGAGCGGATTGACCTGGAGAGCGTTCGGTCATGGGCCGATCACACGGTTTCCGGGGACCTGGCCCAGTGCCAGGGGGTGCCCGAGAATGCGCCGATCCTGAGGCGGGTAACCTCTACCCGCGAAAACTGTCTGGGCAAGGATTGTCCGGATTTCGAGTCCTGCCACGTGTTTCGGGCGCGCGATGAGGCTGTGCAGGCGCGGATCGTGGTGGTCAATCACCATGTGCTGATGGCCGACCTGCAACTCAAGGCCGCCGGCGCGGACGGGCTGCTGCCCAGGTTCGATTGCGTGGTCGTGGACGAAGCCCATGCCCTGCCGGAAGTGGCCCGGGAAAGCCTTGCGCTCACCCTGGGCACGGGGCAGATCGTCGATGCCTTGAAAGACATCCAGCGCGAGGCGCTGGCCGCAGGGGTCTGGGCCGAGGTGGAGGACGAGCACGACGCGCTGCGCAATGCCGTTCGCGACCTGCGCCTGGCCTGTCCGCGCGAACCGGGAGAGACCGACTGGACCCCTGCAATGCTCCGTCGCGAGATTGAGATGCTTGATTTCGCGATGGAACAGCTCCTGGAATGTTGCGAGGACGCTGTTGACGATGAGCAGGACGCCCTGATGCTGGCCACCGCCGGATTGCGGGAGATGCGCGACCGTCTGGGGTTCATGTCCGGCGCCCTGGATGAACTGCGCCAGGAACAAGATTTCGAGTACGCGGATTACGCCTATCCGGATGCGGATTTTGACGCCGATCCCGCGGTGGCCGGAAATCCGCGCGCCGGGTGGATTCGAACCACGCGCAGCCACGTCAGCCTGAATCTGACCCCGGTGGACGTTGCGGCGGACTTCCAGCGCCTGGTCGAGGACAGCGAAGCCTCGTGGATCTTTTCCTCGGCGACGCTGAGCATAGACGGTGATTTCACGCATTTTGCACGCCGCCTGGGGTTCGAGGACACGCGCGAATTGCTCGTGGAAAGCCCCTACGATTACCAGCGCAATGCATTGCTTTTTGTGCCGCGGGACCTGCCTGTGCCGGGTCGTACGGCGGAAGGGTTTACCGGGGCGGTGCTGGACGCCGCCTTGCCCGTGGCGGCCGCTGCGCGCGGCCGCGCGTTCTTGCTGTTTACCAGCTACCGCGCTCTCAACGAGGCGAAGGAGATACTGAGCAGCAGTTCCGTTTGGAAGGACCGCTTTGTCGCCCAGGGAGCGGGCCGACCGCGCAGTCTGCTGCTTGAGGAATTCAGGAGCCGCAGAGATTGCATCCTCCTGGGCACCCGGAGTTTCTGGCAGGGCGTGGACGTGCGTGGCGAGGACCTGATTCTCGTGGTCATTGACCGTTTGCCGTTTGAGGCGCCCGGCAACCCCGTATACCGGGCCCGTCAGCAGGCTGTTCGGGCGCGTGGCGGCGATCCCTTCAACGAGATCTCCTTGCCCGAGGCGGTGCTTGCGCTGAAACAGGGTGTAGGGCGGCTGGTTCGCGGCGAAACCGACAAGGGGATCGTGATGATCTGCGATCAGCGCCTGCTCACCAAGGGCTACGGTCGCCGCTTTCTCGCCAGCCTGCCGCCGATGCCGCTGACCCGGGACCCCGACGAAGCGTTGAGCTTCATGACTCGCGTTGCCGCGGCGCCGCGCCAGGGGGCGGCATGAGCGGCTTTCGTTGCCTGGCGCTGGAATCGGGCGTGCGCCCCCCGTCGGTTGCGGCCTGCAACGGAGATCGGCATTTCGAGACGCAGTTGCCGGACGCAGCAAAGGTGGCGGCGGCCCTGTTTGAAGCGATAGATGAGGTCCTGGCCAATGTCGATCTCTCGCTTGAGGATCTCGATTGCATCGCTTTCGGGCGCGGCCCGGGCGCGTTCACCGGACTGCGGGTAGCGGCGGCCGCTGCGCAGGGATTGGGAGCGGGCCTGGGAATCGGATTGTGCGCGGTCTCCAGCCTCGCGGCGTTGGCGCAGGAGGTCGGGGACGACCTCCTTTCCGAGGCTGGTCTGGCGTCTCAGGGGGCATGGATTGCGCCTTGTCTGCCGGCGGGGCGCGACCAGGTCTACCTGGGCTGGTATCGCGTCGGCAAATCGGGCCTGGTATCGACCGAGGCGGAGGACTGGCTTGCGTCGGCGGCGCGCTGCCGCTTGCCGGGGACCGAACGCTTCATCGCTGCGGGCACGGCCTGGTCCGGAAACGAAGCCTTGAATGCTGCAAATGCAAGTCGGATAGAGCAACTGGAGCCGCGCGCTCTTCCGCGCGCCGGCGCTGTACTTCGGCTGGCGCGCAGGGAATATGCCGAAGGACGTGCAGTGGCTCCGGAACAGGCGCAGCCGGTGTACCTGAGAAAAGCCGTATAGCGTCATGGACCGGCGCGAGTTTCTCAAACACGCGGCCTTGGCCGGGCTGGTTGCGCCCGGTCATGCCCTGGCCGCCGCCCGGCCTGCAGGGCCGGTGGTCAATGACGTGTCCACCCTGAACCCGGTAGCAGTCGCTGCCGAGGCCCGTCCCCGAACGACCGAAGAGGTGCGGGCCGTGCTGCGCAACCGGCCGGGAGCGGTCTCGATCGGCGGAGGAAGATTCAGCATGGGAGGGCAGATTGCCGCTCCCGATTCCCTCCACCTGGATATGCGGGCGATGAATCAGGTGGTGGCGTTTGATCCTGAGGAGCGAATGGTTCGCGTACAGGCCGGCATGACCTGGCGCGATCTGCAGGATGTCATCGATCCTCACGATCTGTCGATTCAAATCATGCAGAGCTACGCCAATTTCACCGTGGCCGGGTCGGTCTCGGTCAATTGTCACGGCCGCTACGTGGGCCGGGGCCCGCTGGTGAATTCCGTTCGGGCAGTCCAGATGGTGACAGCCGGGGGCGACGTGCTGGAACTGACGCGTTCCGACGAGTCGGAGTTGTTCGGCGCCATCTTCGGCGGCTACGGAGGCCTGGGCGTGGTGACCGAAATAGAACTTGAACTCGACGCGAACGGCCGACTGGAGCGAGTGGTCGAGGAAGTATCGCTTGAAGAGTACCCGGACTATTTCCGCACGAGGATCGCGGCAAACGACCGCGTGCTGCTGCACAACGCCAATCTGCTTCCGCCGGATTCGAGGAAGCTGCGAGCCATCAGCTGGATTGTGACTGACAAGCCCCTGACCGTAACGGACCGGCTGATTCCGCGGAATCTGGATTACAGCCGCTTTCAGAACGTGATCTGGGCAGTAACCGAACTACCCGGCGGGCACCGTCTGAGGGAGGGCATGGAGCAGAAACTGCTGGAAGCGGAAGCGGTCGTTTGGCGCAACCACGAGGCCAGCCTCGATACGGCGTCGCTGGAACCCCGCACACGGGCTTTCTCAACCTATCTTCTGCAGGAGTATTTCATTCCCGTCGAAGACTGTGTTTCCTACGTCCGCGCCATGACCCGAATTCTCAACAGGCAGGACGTGGAAGCGGTGAACATCTCGGTACGGCATTCGCCGGCGGATGCACGGTCGCTCCTGACCTGGGCGCCGGTCGAAGTGTTTTCGCTTGTGCTGTACTACAAGCAGCGCACTACCCGAAGAGCGAGCCGCAAAGTCGGCATCTGGACGCGCGAACTGATTGACGCCGCGCTCGCACGCGGAGGCCGCTACTACCTGCCGTATCGCCTTCACGCAACGCAGCGGCAGTTTGAGCGGGCCTATCCGGAGCACCCGCGGTTCGCCCGGCTCAAGGCGCGAATCGACCCGGGCGGCCGTTTCCAGAACCTGCTGCTTAGCAAGTACTTGAAATAGCCCCTGGCATGAGCCAAAGCTGTTTTCGGGAATTCAACTGTTCCGGACTGTCTTCAATACTGCCTCATTCGAGCTGCCAGTTGACTTTGCCCGCCAACGAGGAGCGACCAGGCGGCGCTTGCCGTCTTTGGACATTTTGATCTCGCGTTCTTCGAGGTTCTCGCGGTCCCATAATTCGCAGGTGACCTGGCGGTGGCGCTGGTCGAGCGCCTCGCAGTAATTCGTGTACAGGCAGAGCCGCACTTCCTCGCCGAGGCCCGAACGGACCTTCTCGAACCAGTCGGGGTCCGCCAGAGCCTGGCGGGCCAGGCCGGCGATGTCGCCCTCGCCGTCAGCCAGCACCGTCTCGGCCTGGTCGAAGTTGTGCAGGCCGCCCACCGCCACCGTGGGCGTGTCCAGGCCGGCCTTTCGAATTGCGCCGCGCACCTGCCCCGCGGGCTGGAGATTGCGGCCGAACGGCCCCCTGGCATCGGAGTAGTACGAAGGCATGCATTCGTAGCCGCTGGGCCCGGTGTACGGGTAGGCGGCCCAGCCGACCTTGGGCTGTTTGGCGTCCTCGAACTTGCCGCCCCGTGACAGCGATATGAAGTCCATGCCCTGCGCCGCCAGCCGGCTGGCGAAGAAAGCCGCTTCACTGGTTTCCATGCCGCCGCTCAGGCAGTCCTCGGTGAGCATGCGGCAGCCCACGATGTAGTCGTCCCCCACCCGGCGCCGCACGGCCTCGAACACTTCAACGGGCAGGCGCACCCGGCCTTCCAGGCTGCCCCCGTAACCGTCCTCGCGGGTGTTGAGTGAGGACAGAAACGAAGCCATTGTGTAGGCATGCGCATAGTGCAGTTCGACGCCGTCGAAGCCGGCTTGGCGGGCGCGTTCGGCGGCGTCGGAAAACAGGCCGGGGAGCTTTTGCGGGAGTTCGCGGATGTGCGCCAGCTGCGTGTCGGTGACGCGCTCCCGGGCACCGTATTGCAGCGCCTCCCATTCGCGCTCGTCCAGTACCTCGAGCAGTTGCTGATCGGACATTTCGATCAGCGCGGCGCGAATGTCCGACTCCGAGTGGGAACTAGATATATTCAATTTATCAATATGATATTCAGTTATATTAAGAAACTCATTAAGATATCGATCGCGCTTTGGGCGTCTGCGAATGCTGAGGAAGTCGATGATCTGGATGAACAGCCTCGTGTAGCCGCCGCTGGCCTTGCGCACGGTTTCGGTGAGTGCGCGCAGGCCCGGCAGAAAGCGGTCGTGGCCGATTCGCAACAGCGGCCCGGAAGGGATGTCGCGGATGCCGGTGGCCTCGACAACGATGGCCCCGGGGCGCCCTTCGGCGAACCTCCGGTACCAGTCAAGAATGTCGGGCGTCACGATGCCGTCTTCCGTGGCGCGCCAGGGGACCATCGCCGGCACCCAGGTGCGGTCATTCAGCAGGCATTGGCCGTTGCGCCCCAGTGCAAGCGGCTGGAACAGGCGCGATTGCTTCGCTTCCTCGCGGGTCGGCCAGCGTCCGGGTTCAGCCACATACTTGATGCGTTCGGCCGGACGCCACATTGCCACGGGGTCGCTCCTATTCCGGTATCACGGCGGTCGCTTCGATTTCCACCAGCGCTTGCGATTCGACCAGCGCCGAGACTTCGACCAGGCTCATGGCGGGGTAGTGCTTGCCCAAAACCCTCCGATAGGCGGTGCCGATTTCCGACTGCGCATCCAGGTAGGCCTGCCGGTCGGTAACGAACCAGGTAAGCCGAACCAGATGTTCCGGCGCCGCCCCGGCCTCCGCCAGCACCGCGACCACGTTCTCTAGCGCCAGTTCCACCTGCCCGGCCAGCGTGTCCGGGAAATTGCCCTGCCTGTCCCAGCCGACCTGACCGGCCGTGAAAACCAGCCTGCCCCGCGCCGCGATGCCGTTGGCATAGCCTTTCGGTCGCGGCCAGCCGGGAGGTTGAAGTATCTCGCTCATCGGTCCGTACTTTATCAGCGGGCAGTCGGCATTGCCGGTCGCCCCGATTTTAGGAATTCATCTGTGCAGGTGTACGATTCCCCCCGGGAAAGCGGTTCGGGAGAATCAGATGTCGTCAACCGTTATGGTCACCGGCGCCAATCGGGGACTGGGCCTGGAGTTCGCGCGCCAGTATGCGGCCGATGGGTGGCGCGTGCTTGCAACCTACCGCAATCCGGCGGTAGCCGGCGAATTGCTGGAGCTGGCCGGGCAGGACAAAGTGCAGGCATACAGGCTGGACGTGTCGGACTTCGACGCCATTACGGCCCTGGCCGAAGAGTTGCAGGACGAGACGATCGACGTGTTCCTGAGCAATGCCGGACTGTTCGGTCCCAAACCCGGGGCGGAGTCCGATCTCAGGCAGTCGTTCGGGCACATTGACTACGGGATGGTTCGCGAAGTCTTAAGTGTGAATGCGCTGGCGCCGCTGAAATGCGCGGAATCCTTCGTGGAGCACATCGCCCGCAGCAAGCAGCGCAAGTTTGTCGCGCTCTCGTCCATCGAAGGCTCGATCAGCAGGGCGCAGCGCGATCTGTATGCCTATCGCACCAGCAAGGCGGCGCTGAACATGGTCACACGGTTGCTCTCCGGGGACCTGGCCGACCGCGGCATCACCGTGGTAAGCATCTGCCCCGGCTGGGTGAAGACCCGCATGGGCGGCGAGTTCGCCAAGCTGGAACTTGCGCCGGCCATCCGCGATTTTCGCGGGCTGGTGGGCCGCCTGACACTGGAGGAAAGCGGCAGCTTCATCGAATCGCCCGGCAATCCGCTGGCCTACTGACAAACGGCGGGAGGACTTGAGAATGGGCAAGTTCACTAACACGCGGCGTGCTTTCATCACTTCGGCGGTCGCCGCCGGTGTTGCTGCTGCCGCCGAGCCGGCCGCAGGCGCGAACCGGCAGCCGCTTGATCTGGAGGACCCCCGCGACAATCTGAATGCGTACATCAAGGCGCGCTCCGACGTATCAGGCGCCGACGCGCCGTTGTGGAGCACCGGCCAGATCTGGAGTTACATTCCCGGTCAGCGCAGCAAGCTGCTGTTCAGGACCACCGGCCTCGCGATCTCCAGAACGGTGCGGGACGAGAGCGGGTATACCTGGCTGAACCGGGAGTGCCTGTATTTCCAGCACCCCGACACCGGCGAGGTGATCGACCGCTGGACCAACCCCTTCACCGAAAGGGAAGTGCAAGTCTTTCACATCCGCAATATCCACGTGAACAGCCGGTTCGACTACGAAGGCGACAACGGTGCGGTACTCAAGCCGTATATGGAGCACATGGGCGACGTGACCTTTTATTCGGACCTCATGTTTTTCGGCGAATCGCCGCTGAGCATGGAGGAATACCCGGCTTATGTGGGAAGCCCGTATTACCAGGGGGCCTCGGTGTACAACCACCACGTCAAGCGCGGCGATCTCGAGAACCTCGATCTCGGCGCGGCGCCGGCCATCGTGTCCTGGATATCCAACCGCCAATGGGCGCCGTGGATGGAGATGGGCGGCTGGGCCGGCGGAATGGTGATTTCAACGCGCGGGAAGAAGCTTGCGAAAATCACCGACCTGCCCGCGGACGTTCTTGACTACATGGAAGAGAACGACCCCGAATACCTGAGGTCCCCGGAGGAGGTCACCAGGGACACAACGTCCTTCTACGAGGAATTCAGGAAGTATGTTGACGCGAAGCGCGCCGGCCAATGATTGACGAGCCCATTGCAACGGCCGGGGCGCGCGGATTTTCAACCGGGCTCGCTTGGGAGAACAGACGACCATGACAAACCAGATAACACGCCGCAACCTGCTGTCGGGCGGCGCGGGCGCATTGGCGGGGCTTGCCGCGTTGCCCGCGATGGCCGCTTCGGAGTCTTCCGCGGAGAATTCCGCCAACTCGACCGACGGCACCTATCCCACGGTACCGCTGCGCAGCGACACCGTGAACTTCGGCGTCGTGCAGTCCCGCGTTCATCCCGTCGACGCGGCCAATACGAAGCAGACGCTGAAGAAAAACCTCGACCACATGCTTTGGCTGATTGACCGGGCGCAGTACTACGGCGGCCACAAGGACTTTCTTGCCTTTCACGAGTTCCCGCTGACCGGCTGGGACCGGTGGACACGCTCGGAAATACTGAGCTTCGCCCCGGAACTGCCGGGCGAAGAAACCGAAGCCATAGGCGCCAAGGCGCGGGAACACAACTGCTACATCTCCTTCGGCACCTATGCGCAGTACAGGGATTGGCCGCGCCACATCATGAGCGTGGCGGTGGTGATCGGGCCGGACGGGAAGATCGTTTCCGAACAGTGGAAGGCCCGCAACATTCATGGCGTTTTCGTTGGCTTTGAGTTGTTCACCACTTCCGTTTACGAGGTGCTGGAGCGCTACGTCGAAATGTACGGCTGGGACGCCGTGATCCCCGTGGCGCGGACCTCGGTGGGCAACATCTGCATCTCGCCCTGCAAGATGGAGCCGGAACTCTATCGGGCCATGGCGATCAAGGGCGCCGAGATCATCATTCGAACGTCAACGGGCGGATACAACCACCTGGACATGCGCAACGTCTGCCAGTCGAACAAGGTGTACGGCGCGCTGTCCAACAACGCCGTATCGCCGGGCAACAAGAGCTTCTTCGAGACTGCGGGCGGCGGCGGCGGCGTCATCATCGGGCCGGACGGGAAGATCCTCGCCGAGGTGGAGGGCCACCACGAGGAACTGATCAATTACCGGATTCCCATGGCCGACTTCCGCAGCCGGCACCGGATTCCGGATTTCCATGCCGAGCTCTATGCGCACGTGATTGACGGATACAAGTCGCGCTACGCCCCGGGCGCGTTCCTGGATTACTTGCCGGAGGGGCTCGACGACGCCTACGAGCAATTCAAGGACAAGGCCCGCTGGTGATCCGGCCGGATCGCTCGCCGGTTTAACAGGGCGGCCCCTGGAGTTCGGCGATGGTGCGCGCGCAAAAGGTTGTGCTCGCCTACTCCGGCGGGCTCGATACGTCGGTAATCTGCCGGTGGCTGCAGGAGAACTACCGAGCGGAGGTGGTGACCTTCACGGCCGACATCGGCCAGGGCGAGGAGGTGGAGCCGGCCCGCGCCAAGGCCAGGGCCATGGGCGTTGAGGAAATCCACATCGAAGACCTCAAGGAAACCTTCGCCCGCGACTACGTCTTTCCCATGTTCCGCGCGAACGCGCTGTATGAGGGGGAATACCTGCTGGGCACCAGCATCGCCCGCCCGCTCATCGCCCGGCGACTGGTGGAGATCGCGCAGGAGACCGGCGCCGACGCCATCGCGCACGGCGCTACCGGCAAGGGCAACGACCAGGTGCGCTTCGAGCTGGGGGCCTACGCGCTCAATCCCGATATCCGGGTGATCGCGCCCTGGCGGGAGTGGGACCTGCGCTCGCGGGAGAAGCTGCTTGCCTACTGCCGGCAGCACGACATACCCGTCGATTTCGAGCAGGCCGACCAATCGCCGTATTCCATGGACGCCAACCTGCTGCACATATCCTATGAAGGCGGCGACCTGGAGGACCCCTGGAACGAGCCCGAAGAAAGCATGTGGCGCTGGACCGTGGCTCCGGAAGCTGCGCCTGACGAGCCTGGAATCGTCGAGATTGGTTTTTCCGGCGGCGATCCGGTGACGCTGGATGGCGAAGCAATGAGCCCCGCATCGCTGCTGGCGCGCCTGAACGAGCTGGGCGGTGCGCATGGAGTAGGCCGCCAGGACCTGGTCGAGAACCGCTACGTGGGCATGAAGTCGCGCGGCTGCTACGAGACTCCCGGCGGCGCCCTGCTGCTGAAGGCGCACCGGGCCATCGAGTCGCTGACGCTGGATCGCGAAGTGGCGCACCTCAAGGACGAACTGATGCCCCGCTACGCCACGCTCATCTACAACGGCTACTGGTGGTCGCCGGAACGGAAAGCGTTGCAGGCCCTGATCGACGAGTCGCAAAAGCCGGTCAACGGCGCCGTGCGCCTGAAGCTGTACAAGGGGTCCGTAACCGTGCTCGGCCGCCGCTCGCCCGACAGCCTCTTCGACGAAAGCATGGCGACCTTCGAGGACGACCGCGGCGCCTACAACCCCAACGACGCTACGGGTTTCATCCGCCTCAACGCCCTGCGCCTGCGCCTCGCCGCCAGGCTGGGACGCAAACTGTAGCCGCCACGGCTGCTCCCTGGCCTGTACTGCATAGCCACGGGCACGGCAAGCTTCTATGATGGCCCCGCCGGGAGCGGGAGGAAAGAAATGACAACCACGGACCTGGGCGCCGGCGCGCGCATACGAAATATCCAGCTTGCGGCGGGCGTACGGGTCTCGCACTTCTGGACTTACATGTACGCGTCCCTGATCTGCATCGGGATGATGACGAACATGAACTTCTCGCAGCCGTACATCCTTGCCGAGCACCTGGGCATCGCCGACCTGGGCGTGGCCGGAGCGATAACGGGAAGGCTCACCGGGATTACCGAGGCCATTGTCCTGGTCCTGATCTGGCCCTTTGGCATGCTCGCCGACCGAATCGGCCGCCGTCCCGTCCTCATGCTGGGCATCGGGCTGATCGGACTCAGCTATTCCCTGTATCCCTGGGCGACGGAAGTAGCCCACCTGGTGTATTACCGGATCATTTTCGGCGTGGGAGTCGCTGCGACCGCGTCGATGACCGCCACGATCCAGAACGACTATCCCGTCGAATCCTCGCGCGGGCGACTGGTCGGCTTCAGCTCCGCCTTCAATGCCCTGGGCATCGTCTTTGCGACCCGGCTGGTTTCCGCGCTGCCCAAGTGGCTGCAGGACGCCGGCCTGGATCCCGTTGCCGCCGGCCGCTACGCCTACGGGGCCGCGGCCGTCGTTTGTTTCGCCTCGGTCCTTGTTTTCCGCTTCGGGCTGAAGGGTGGAGTGCCGGAATCCTCGCACCAGCGTCCCCCGTGGGCCGAACTGGTCAAGGCCGGGTTCAGGCAGGCGAAGAATCCGCGCGTCCTGCTCGCCTACGTAAGCGCAATGACGTCTCGCGGCGACATGGTTGTGGCCGGGTTGTTCGTATCGCTCTGGGGGACGATGGCGTTCACGGCGGCGGGCGGGGAAGCGGCGGTTGCGCAATACCAGTTGTTTCTTCCCTTCGCGGTCATGCAGGTCTTCGCCGTTCTCTGGTCGTTCGTCTTCGGATCGATTCTCGACCGCATCAACCGGGTTGCAGGCATGGTGCTGTCGCTGGTTCTTTCGGTTGTCGCCTACGGCGCCCTGTACTTCATCGAATCACCCCTCGACCTTCGCATGCTGCCGCTGTTCGCGCTCCTGGGCGCGGCCATGGCCGGCGCCATCATGAGCGGCATGGCCCTGGTTGGCCAGGAAGCGCCGTCGCGCGAGCGCGGCGCCGTAATCGGCCTGATGAGCATGTTCGGCTCCATAGGCATAATCCTGGCGGCCGGCATCGGCGGGGTCTTGTTCAGCGCCGCCACGCCCTGGGCCCCGTTTCTGTTGATGGCCGGCGCGCAGGCGGTGCTCACCGTCTGGGCCGTACTGGTCTGGCTGCTGGCGCCGGGCGGCTCCAAATAATCGTATCAAGTGTGAGTCAAAGTCCTCTGTTCGGCCTGCCGCGCAAGTGCGCTACCCGCGCCAGCACGTCCGTTCCCAGTTGCAGCAGCGCTTCGATTATGTCGATCGGAATCCAGTTCTCGGCGATCAGGCCGTTCTCGATACGATAGAAGTCCATTACGCGCATGGTTACGCGCTTTCCCGTGGCCGCCAGCCCCAGCCAGCCCGGTCCGGCGTGGGTCGCCTGGACGCTCGGCCAGCCGCCGGTGACCGCATAGCTTCCGCAGCCCATGTCAATGTAGTGGCCGGCTCCGCTGCGGTCGGGAAACGCTCGCAGGAAAGGCGCCTGGTGATGCGCTCTGTATCCTTCCATGCCCCGTGCCGTGCCTATGCCGGCCGGGCCGTACCAGAGAAAGTTCCTGGTCCAGTACTTGTGTTGTTGCATGCTGTCCAGGTCCTTTTGGTCGAACCGGAACAGACCCTGGTGCATCGCGTGCACCAGTGCGATGCTGCTTGCGCTGCGTTCCGCATCCTCTTCGCCGAGACGCACACCGTCGGCCGTTGCGGGCGCGGGCCATGCGAGCTCGGCTCCCAGGCTGGGCGCGATCGGCCAGATGCCGGCCTGGTGCAGGAGATCCAGAAGGTCCCATAGCGCATAGGTATGGCTTATCCGGCCGTCGATGAGCTCGTGCACTTCCCCGTATCGCAGGTGCGCCACACCGTGCGTCGCAGGCACGCCAAGCCAGTCAGCCATGAAATTGGACTGATAAACACCGACCGCCGCGGCGTACTGGGTAGAGCCTGATGTGCCCACGAGAAAAATCGAGTCGCGCCGTTCCATATCCGGAAAGGAACGGCGCAGCTGTTGCCAGACGTGCTTGATGGCATCGGTTCCTTCCAGCTCATTGATCGGATGGGAACCGTACCAGCGGGCGTCGGGATGATAGATGCGCTCTATAGTCTCATCGAGCGTATTCCCGTCGGCCGCGGCAAGCGTCCTCAGGGCCTGGTAGATGCCGGCCTTGTTGTCGGCATGCAATGAAGACTCATTCATGAACTGTCGATATCGAGGTGGGCGAGCAGCAGCCTCGGGTTGTAGCCGTTTACGGACGTGCGGTCCTCATAGAGGCGCAGCATTGCCTAATCACGCGGTTCGCTGTTCTGCGGCGGTTCTTCGTCCGCCGGGCGCCAGGTGCGGTCATACGGCATGGCGTTGCCCGGAAAGCCGGGCGAGACCGACTTGCGGTAGAGGTGTTCCATGTAGGTGAGCGCGGACCAGGCCAGTTCGGCGTAGTGAATGAACATCCAGCCTTCAGGCTTCCTGCGGAAAACCGCATTCACCCGGTAGTCGTCGTTGATCGCGGGGCGGGTGCGCACCTTGAGGTCGAGCCGGTTGTCCCAGGTGGCGATGACGATGGAGTCCGACACCTGCCGCACGCGCAGCCGGTAGGGCACGATGTTGACGCTCTCCATCAGGGAAAGCAATGCGCGCGGCGGGTTGAAATAGCTGTGCAGGCCCTCCTTGCCCATGACCCAGCGGTCGCGCTCCTCGCCCAGGTAGTACGGCGCCTCCTCGTCCGGGTCCCAGGTGTCGTGTATCTGAACCCAGTCGCCGCGGTTGAACTTGTCGGCCCATTCAATAACGAGTTCCTCGATGGCGCCGGCCACTTCCGGCGGCGCGGTCGTTTCCTCGTGCAGGATGGACTGAGCGAACAGGCTCGCGGGAATTACCGTCGCCAGGAGAACGAGTAAGAGCGCTTTCATCTCTGCCGCCCTCCGGTAGCCAGAAGGTCGAGGAACTCCTGGCTGACCTGGCTGCGATACAGCCGTTCCATGTACATGATGGCGGACATGGGGGCTTCACCATAGTGAATGAACTTCCAGCCCTCGGCGGTGCTGCGGAACACGGCGTTGGCCTTGAAGTGCTCGCCCTTGGCCGCACCGAACCGGGGCTTGAACTGGAAATCCACGTACCAGATCGCCAGGGCCAGGTCGTTATCGATCAGGCGCACCCGGATGCGATCGGGGGTGTACATCATTTCCGCCAGCTCGCGCTCCGTTCGGAATTCGTAGTGGCTGGCCTCGATCTCGCGCAATCCCGGCGGCGCCTCGTCGGGAATGCTCTTCTCGGGCATTGTGGGCCTCTTGGAGAAATAGCCGTTGAGTTCGTCCCACCCGACCAGCCAGTCCGGCTGATGGCCGAGCAGCACGTACGGTTCGTCGCCGGGATTGAAGAGGTCCTTCACCGTCGTCCATGTGGCCGCCCGCCAGCGGCCGGCAAAGTCCGAAACCAGCGATTCGATGGCCGCAGTCACCTCCGGCGGCGCGGTGCTGCCGATGTCGAACTGCGCATTGAAGGATTGGGCGTTGCCGACGTAATGCGCGCGGTCTTCGCCTTCGTAATGAGCCGTTTGCGCCAGTGCAATTGCGCCAGCCATCAAGCCGGCGCAAACCAGAAGGGAACAAACTCGCGTGCCCATGACCACCTCGCCGGTATTCTCGCCTCCTCCGGCCGCGCATTCAAGCGCTCACGCTTGCAAGCACTAGATAGGGCCGCGCGTGCCGAATTCCGCTTCCAGGAGCATGGATTCAACGAAGTACAGGTAGTCGGGATGAATGTCCCGCGTATCCGTGTCCTCCAATACCAGGGTGCCGATTCTTGCCATTTCCTCGTGGTCCTCGATGTCCTTCAGGAAAGACATGTAGGTCAGGGCGGCATTCACGCCAGGCTCCATTTCAAATCCACGCCGCGCGAATTCCAGCCCGCGTTGGCGCCACTCGTCGTCAGGGCAATCACGGAACTGGCCGGCTGCGCTTACGTAATCCAGGGCGGTCGCCCCATCGCCCTTGGCGGCGAGTTCCCGCTCAAGCCTCTCATGAACGGCCTCCCAGTCCTGCTGGGTCGGTTCAAAAGACACGGCGCCCAGCTTTTGGAGGTATTCCTTGAACAGGTACTCGTTCTGTATCACGTCCAGCTGCACCTGGTACGCCGGGGCCAGGGCGCCGTCCAGTTCGTCGATGTAACGCGCGTAGGACGCGTCGCCCTTGCGTGCCGTCTCGCCAACCGAGGTCTTGATGGATTCCAGCAGCAGGAAAGCGACTCGCGATTCCGGCGCCACGTCCACAAATGCATCGTAATTGCGGGCGACATACTGAATCAGCGGGTCGTGCCATCCAGCTTTGGCCAAGAACCGGGCGAGCAGGGAGAAGTCTTGGGCGTTGATGAGTTCATGTGTCTCGATGCCTTGCAGATACTCTTCATAGGCCCGACCCAATTCGTAGCGGAACAACCACGCCTCTCTTGTTCGCGCACCGATCAGCGGGAGATTTTCCGCCTCGAGTAGATAGCTGCGCACGAATTGCCGATCGCGCTCGCCGGCCTCATATCGTTCACGCAGTGCACCAAATCTGTCTACGACCCCATGAATCGCCGCCTCGCCGAGCCGGATGAAGGCGGCCGGCTCAAAATACCCGGTTCCCTTGTGAACATGCTTGCCCTTGCCGCCGAAAAACAGGTAGGTGGGCAATTCCGTGACCTCATTCGGACCTGTCAATTCAGGTCCGTCAAAGATCTCCGCTTCCTGGTCCCGCTTGATGCATACGAAATGCTTGTTGAAATATTCGCCGACCTGTGGGTCCGTGAAGACGTTCAGGTCCATCAACTTGCACGGACCGCACCAGTCGGTATAGACGTCGATGAAGACGAACTTTTCTTCCGCGGCAGCCTTATGCAGGGCCTCCGAGTACGTTCCCGCAAAAAATTCGATGCCCGATGCGGAGGGAACTTCTGCCGGCTTGCCACATCCTGCAATCAGCGATACTGCGCCAACCGCGATCAGCGAACGTTGCAGACCCCGATGCCGAAGCCAGGCAAGCACTACCGAGCGCTGTTCCCGTTTACCCGGAATAGCCATTATCTAAAACTCCTTTTGCAGCTTGAGGAACACGATCCGGCCGCGCAGATCGACCCGGCGGGTATCGTAGGGACCCGCGAAACTGGGGGCGAACGGGTAATCCTCCTCAAAGAGATTGCGCACGCCCGCGTTCAGTTTCAGTCGGAGCCGTTCGAACTCATAGTGGCCGGTCAAGTCCCAGGTTATGTAACTGTCCACATACGGGGCTTCCGTGTAAAAAGTGGAGAATGCGGAAGCTGCCTCCGTATGCCGATAGCTGTCGGAGTAATTCCCGTAGAGCTGGATGCCGTAGTTGGCTCTGCGCCACTCCAGCGAAAGCGTGGCCGTGAGTTCATTCGGTCCATACGACGTGCCGTTCAAGGGCAGCGGTTCGAGACCTTCGGCGACAAGGTCCGTCATATCCAACGAGTATGTGCCGTCCACGCGAACAAGGAAATCACCCATGTCCGCTCCCCATTCGTACGAGAGAGAAAAGTCTATGCTCTCGACTTCACGGCTTGAGACGTTGATCGGATAAAGAGTGATGCTGATCAGGTTGTTGGTTGCGGGATCCCGATAGGCCAGTCCCGGAAAGATCTGAGGGTTCGCCAGCAGGAAATCCACGCCGAGTTGAACAAATGGATTTGCAGCGATGCGGTCGTCAAACTCGATGTTCGAATAGTTGAGCGATCCCTTCAGGCCATTCAGAAACGGCGCGGTCCAACTGAATCCGAAGTTTACGGTTGTTCCCGTTTCCGGCTGCAGGCTGGGATTGCCGACACTGTCCAGGAAAATGGGTCCTACCGGTGCGCCTTGTATCGGATCGAAGAACGGTAGGGGGCGGGGAAAAGGGAACTGGTCGAGCTTGCCCACGGCCTGCGTCAGGTTGGGAGCCTTGAATGACTCGCCCCAGCTGGCACGCACGACGAAGGACTTGTTTGCTTCCCAACGCACGCCGATACGGGGACTGAATTTCCGGTATGTTCGCCCGTCCACGGGTGGTGCGAGTATGAGTTCAAGTTCCGGACTCACCGGGCGGATGGCGGTATCCAGAAGGGATTGGATAGAGGTGCTGAATTCATATTCTTCCCACCGGCCCTGCACCATCAGCGTGAGCGTGTCCGAAAGGGGAAGGGAATTCTCGAAGTAAAGCGCCGAAATCTGCTGTTTCGGAGCGGTATCCGACAGATCCCGGACAGCCAGTTCGTCGCCGTCCTGCGTCAGGCGCTCCTGGCGAAGTTCCCCGCCCACCACAAATTGCCACTCTCCTCCGGGCAGTTGCATGACGCTTCGGTTTACATGGGCGGAGACGCCGGCCAGGCGGTTTTTCTTGATCCGCGGATCACCCGGACCAAACGCTTCCAGAAACGCGTCGACGTCCTGCGCCGTACCGTTTCCAAAGGGGTTGTATCTTGCGGCAAAGTCCGCATTGCCGAAGACATCGTAGCTGTTGGTCACCGCGTTCGTTTCCGATTCTCCATAGGAAACGGAGGCATGGAGGATCCAGCCGCTGCTTCCGAGCGGAGCAGTGACGCCGGCATTGGCGTTCAGGTTGCTGGATACAACCGATTGACTAACCAGCGGGATCAGACCGGCCTGGGCTTCGGCGCTGTGGTCCGAGGCCACGAACAGCGGGAAACCCGCATTGTTGTACGGATTGTTCGGGGGAACCAGGCCAAACACGAACGGCGGGCCGCTCTCGCTGAACGTGTCATTTTCCGAATAGTGAAGATCGGCAAAGACGGCGGATTGATCACCGATTTCCTGATCCAGCCCCATCATCAGTGAGAGGGTGTCGACCTTGGAGGTCTGGTTGGCGGGGACACGATCGCTTACGGCGGCTGCCTGATTTGCGGGACTGAGATCGGCCAGCGTCCACGACGTTCCGTCATTGTCCAACGGCAGCGCGCCGATCCCGAATACGTTCCCGGGCTGGGAAAAAAAAGCGTTGCGGCCGTCGGGGCCGCCACGGCTCCTGTAATCCAGCGTTGTGAAGCCCGTATCGGCTGTCACTATGGGATCGGAATCCGAATAGCTGATCGTTGCAGTCAGATTGCCCCCATGCCAGCCGAAGCCCGCCAGCTGGCTGATCTCGAACTTGTCACTTTGGGTTGAGCTGTTCTCGAAACTGAGCGAGGTCGTGGCGCCGACATAGTCTTCCCGCAGCACAAAGTTCATTACGCCGCCGATTGCATCCGATCCGTACACTGCCGAGGCGCCGTCGAGAATCACTTCAACACGGTCTATGGCTGCAGCCGGAATACCGGACAAGTTCACCTGCGAGCCGTCAAAAGCGGCGGAGGAAACCGTTCGGCGGCCGTTGACAAGCACCAGGGTGGCGCCCGAACCAAGCGCACGGAGATTTGCCGCGGATTCGCCCTGCGCCACACTGCCCACCGGAAGGCCGTTGCTCCCAACGGGCTGCGTGACACTGCGCGCCGAGTTCATGGTCGAGAAATTTTGTGGAAGACTTCTTACGACATCCTCGGCCGTGGAGAAGCCGCGGGCGTCGATTGCCTCGCGCGTTATCACCACTACCGGCGAAGTCTGGTTGGGAACCTGGAGGCGGGTTCCGGTTACTACGATGGTATCGAGCAGCTGTGGTTCTTCCATTCCCGGGTCTTGCTCGCCTGTCGCCGAATCGTCCGCTTCACCGGGCTCCTGCTGGTTGGACCGGGTCACAAGAAACGTGTCCCCGTCGGTCACCGAATAGCCGAGTCCGCTGTCCGCCAGGATCAATGCAAGAGCGGCTTCCGGCTCATAGATGCCTTCAACGGCTTGAGCCTGCTTGCCTTCGACCAGGTCAGTGGAGAAAAGGATTTCGCGGTCGCATTGGCGCGCAAAGGCATATAGCGCAATGGCGAGAGGCTGTTCCTCAATGGTGAAATCGACCTCATCGGCAGTCGTGGCCGCAGCTGCGAAAACCAGAAGGAACGCCGATAGAAGGGCCTGGAAACAGTACGGCCCGCTTTTGTTCTTTTGAGTCAACCGATCAGACATATTTCCTCCCAACAACAATTCGCAATTACGGTCAGATTAGAGTCCGCGCAACCAGTTAGACGCAGATTCGCCGCAAACCCGCCTGCCGGCGGACAGTGGCGGGCCGGGATGCGTGCTGATTCCCATGGTTCACCGAGCCGATTGGCCGACGAAGGAAGCGTCAGTTGGATTGAAGAACGATCAGATCGGGGTTCCTGCGTACGGCTCTGACGGGGAAATAGGCCTCCAGCGCGATTGCGAAATTCGTCTGCCGCCCGCTCTGAAACACTCCGTTGACCCGGATGTCCTCAAGCGAGGTGTCGTCCAGCGCAATCTTGAGCGTGCTGTATCGATTCATCTCCGCTACCGCTTCGCTCAACGGCGTGTCCTCGAAATAAACACGGCCCTCCCGCCAAAGCGCTGCCTGTTCCAGGTCCACAAAAATGATGTCCGGCGGGTCCATCCTTGCCGAGTCGGCTGTCAACCGTTGGCCGGCCAGCAGGCGCAGAGGTTTTCCGCCGTTCCACAAATTCTCGCCGACGGGAGAAACCTCCACGGTTCCCTCGACCAGGGTGACGCTGATGCCGGCTCCCTCGAATTGCACTTCAAACACCGTGCCCAGCGCTACGACCCGATGATCGCCCGCAGTCACCACAAACGGGCTCTCGGTATCCTCCGATACATCGAACAGGGCCTGACCCTGATGCAGGACGATTCGGCGCTCATCAGCCGAGAAGTCCAGCGTTACTTGCGTATTGGTGTTCAGAACGATCGTGGTGCCGTCCTCCAGGCTGAAGGTGGCGCGGTCCCCGATCGCCGTGCTCAGCACGTCGGCGCTCAAATTGCGTGGCTGGAGCGGGTTCCCGGGGCCTGAAATGACGAGCCAGGAGACTGCGCCGAGGAAAGCAACCAGGGCGGTACCGGCGGCCCATGCCATATACCTGCGGTTAAGACGGAACAAGTGCCCGGGAATGTCGTGGTCCGTTGCCCACTCGCGGAATGAACGAATCTCCGGGTCGTGTCTGGACTCACGCAAGTCACTTAACACGCTCTGCAGGTGGTCGTATTCCCGCTGGTTTTGGGCGGATGCATGCCGCCATGTCCTGAAGGCCCTGCGCTCTTCATCGCTGCAATCTGAGGAACGAAGCCTTGCATCCCAGGCGGCTGCGTCGGTGGGCATGTTTCTGTGCGAAGTTGTTCTCATTTTTCACGCCCAAGCCGCTTCAACAGATGGCGGTTCGCTCGCGCCATGTGCTTTTCCAGTGTGCTCAACGGCATCCGGAGCCGAGCCGCTATGTCCTTTTGCTTCATTTGTTCAAGATGGTATAGAACGAAGATCTGACGAGTGCGGTCCGGCAGTTCGCCCAACGCGTCAATCAATTGGTCGAGTGCCTGCCTTCCTGATAAGACGCGCTCCGGCGTGAAACCCGCCTGCCCGTGCCGCGAGTCGTTGTAGGGAACGATCTGAACCGGAACGCTGGCCTGCTTCCTGAAGTGGTCGGCCACTACGCTCGCGGCCACTCGAAACAGATAGTTCTCGACCCGTTCGATGGTCTCCAGGTCGGCTCGCCGGGCAAGGCGGATGAATACCTCCTGTACCAGATCCTCTGCCTGCTCGGGTGGTGACACCCGTCTCTTGAAATAACGGAGCAGCGCATCCTTATGCTTGCGCGCCCAGGTCTCCAGCAACCGGGAATCGGCCGGGAGTTTGCCGCTCGCTGCTTTCATCAGGCTTCCGGGTTTGCTAATGTCAACCTGCTTCTCGCCAGGAGTTGCGTTCGCCATCATCAAGCATGTTCATGGCACGACTTGCTATTCTCGGCTCCTCCGTAGATTCAATGATATAAAGGGCACGTTTACTTTAGAGGAAATCTGGAGCGGAATGTCGGACACCAAGTCTCCAGGAGGGAATCGGACGATCCGGCAGCGGTATTACCGCCCGCCCTTTATCGGCGTCATTGCGTTTTTCGCCGTTCTTCTTGCCTTGCCCGTGGCGCATTCCTTTGTCATCGTGGTGCGGGACCTCATCGGCTACGAGAACGCCGGCGGCCTGTTTCTCGGCACCGGTGCAGTAGCCGCGGCCCTCCTGCTGATCGGCGTCAAGCGCAACGACGAAGTCAGCGGAACCCTGCTGGGGTTTGCCGCCGGGATGCTGATCTGGATCGGTTGGGCCTCCTATTCCTTCAAGTTCAACGAGGTTTCGCTGCAACTGCCCATGCCGGAAGTGGGTCCAGGCGTGAAGTGGCCCGCGCATCTGCTCTACATCCAGGGGTCCTTCGGCATTTGCGTGGCGACACTGCTGTTCTTCGTGTTCAACAAGAACAGCCGCTGCAATGCGTTTCACTGGATTCAGAAGACCGGCCGCCTCAACCTGGGCGAACGGGAGCCGGGGAAAGCGCGGAATTTCTGCCGCATTACTTTTCTGGAAACCCTTTATGTGACCTGGTTCTTCTATGGCGCCTCGCTGTTTCTCGGCGACGCGCGCTTCCTCGGTTATGGCCATCCCGTGACCTACGGCATAGCCGCCGCCCTGGCGGTCTGGGGATGTTGGCTGCTGTGGCGGCTGATGAAATTCACGCGGGTGATGGCGGCCGTTCGCTACGCGATTCCCACCAAGGCCATCTTCTGGATCCCTTTCGGTGAACTGGCGCCGCGCTACGGGTTTTACGACGAGGTCTGGCTCAAGCCGCTGGAGTACTCGACGGCCATGTGGACCGTTCTGATCGTCTTCGTCGTCGTTTTCCTGGCGACCGGCTTTCTGCCGCAACGCCGGCAGCACTGATGACGGGAATCGCGCCGGTTCTGCGCCACATCCTGAGCGGCCTGCGTAACGAGAAGCGGCCGCCGTACGCGCGCGCTACTTTCTGGGCCGACCTGCGGGCCGGCGTCACGCTGTCCGCATCCTATGTTCCGAACGCCATGGCGCTCGGGATCGTCTCCGGCATGGGTCCCCTGGCAGGACTTTGGTGTGGCGTATTCGTGGGGATAATCGCCGCGCTGTTCGGAGGCACACGAGCGCTCATCAGCGGTCCCAGCGCCGTGCTTGCGGTCATCACCGTGACACTTCTGGTGGGTGACCAGTTTTCTCTGCCGCAGCTGGGGTTGATCATCGTGATGGCCGGGGCCATCCAGATCGCCCTCGGACTTGCCGGCGTCGGCCGCTTTGTGTCCTACATCCCGCACATCGTGCTGGCGGGGTTCATGTCGGGCATCGGTGTGTTGATCCTCTGGTCGCAGATTACCAGGCTGATAGAACTCGGCACGAGTGATCTCCTGGTGGCCGGATGTTGCCTGGCGTTGATTCTTGCCTGGCCGTCCCGTGTGGCCCGGTACCTGCCGGCGGTCCTGGCGGTTGTCGGCATCGGCTGGCTCATGTCGCAGTTCCTCCCCGGCGTTGAACCGCTTGGACCCGTCCCGGTGGGACTGCCGGTCCCCTTGCTGGAGATGCCATCACTCGAATTTCTGCCGAAAGCCGTCGGGCCGGCAGTGCTTATCGCGCTTATCAGCTCCATCTATACCCTGATGTGGGCGCTCATTGCCGACAGCTTTACCGGTTCCCAGCATAATCCCAATCGCGAGCTTTTCGGTCTGGGGCTGGGCAACCTCACGGCGGGAATCGTCGGCATCATGCCCGGTAGCGGGACTATAGCCACGATGACGTCGCGCAGCTTCGGCGGGAAGACCGTAGTGGCGGGCGTGATCTGCCTGGTCATAATCGCGGTTCTCATTCTTGGACTCGGTCCCTATGCGGCGCCACTCCCGCTGGCGGCGCTTTCCGCAATCGTCATGGCCGTCGGCTGGAAGCTGATCGATTTCTCGTTCCTGCTCAAGGTGCCTCGAATGGGTGCCCGGCACTCCACGGTCATGCTCCTGATCATGGGCGTGACCATTTTTGTCGATCCACTCTTTGCCATCGTGTTCGGCGTCATCGCCGCGAACATGGTCAACGCCACGCAACTGCAATCGCTGGAGCTGGACAGCGTAATCTCGACACCGCTTCTGGATTCCACATTCAGCGCCGAGGCCCCCGAGGACTTCGAAGCGCGAATAGGGCTCCTGGCCTTTCGCGGTTCATTCACGGTATCGTCCTCGCGCAAGCTGATCCGCCTGCTCGGCGCGGATATCCGCGATCACGAGGTCGTGATTATCGACCTGTCGGGCGCCACTCATTTCGACGACAGCGCCGCACACCTGCTGGCGCTGCTGATCGACCAGGCGAAGCGCACCGATACGAAAATCGTCGTCTTCGGCTTGCGGGACCCCATTCGCAGGACGCTCTACGCCTTCGATGTCCTCGACCGGATCCCCAGGGATCGAATTGCAGAAACGGAGCAGGAAGCCAGGGATCTGGCCTGGTCGCTGCTGTAACGTCTTGCTCCGCATCGTAAGCGCGGCCATTGTCCTTGGGGTGCTGTCCGGGAGTGTGCCGGCGCTCCCCCAGGATGACGTTCTTGAGGAAATCGTGGTCCGGGGCGAACTCCGCAGCCAGCCCGGCGAGGCGGTGGATTCGGTGTTCGGCTTCGGCAAGTCGCTGCTCGAGACGCCACGTGCGGTTTCCAGCGTCAGCGGGGAGATGATCCGGCGTTTTGACATGCGCGACATCGATGAGCTCGTTGCGCTTGCTCCCGGCACCTTCACGCAGTCGTTCTTCGGCGTGGCAGGCACTCTCGACATCCGCGGCACGCCGGGCGAGAGCTATTTCCGCGGGATGCGCCGGCTCGCCAATCGAGGCAATTACCCCACGCCCATCGGCGCTTCGAGCCGCATCGACATCGTGCGCGGACCCCCATCGCCGATCTTCGGTCCCGCCAAGATTGGCGGCTACATGAATTTCACTCCGATTTCGGGGGATGCCGAGGAAACGGATACGCCCATCTCGGGGACCACGGGCGGCGTCGAACTCGGCGCAGGAAGCTGGAACAAGCGCACGCTCAGCGCGAAAGTCGGCGGACCGGGCCGCCTGACGGACCGGGAGTTCCACTACTACCTGTACGTTGAGCTGGAGGATTCCGGCAGTTACTACCGGGACAGCGCAGGCCTCGATCAGAAACTCGTACAAGTCTCTTTCGATGCCGAGGCGACCGACAGGGTGCACCTGGAGTTCGGCGGCATGTTTCACCGGGTCGGCGTCACCGAGGTGGCGGGCTGGAACCGCCTCACCCAGGATCTGATCGACCACGGCATCTACATCACCGGAAGCCCGCCGCCGCTGGACGCCAATGGGGACGGGCGCATCTCGCATCAGGAATTCGACGTGGACGGGGACGGCTTCAGCGATCTCAATCCCTTCGCTGCGCTCCTGGCCCCAGGCACTCAGGCTCCGCTTGTCCGTCCGTCCAGCGGCAGCGATACCTGCACGATCGGGGACACGCGGGTCTTTGACTGTCATCCGGGCCTGCTCGGGCTGGTGAACCCCAGTCTGGCCATGCTCGACGGCAGCCAGGTGCTGGTCAGCCCGGACGATGTCATCCACACGGACATCGTTACGCTGTACTTCGATGTGCTGGTCGAGCCGCGGAACAGCCCCTGGGAGTGGAAGAACCAACTGTTCTTCGAGGCCTATGACAACCTGAACCAGGCAACCTACGGCTTCTCCCAATTTCACGATACCTGGGTAATTGAGGACAGACTGGTGGCCCATGCCACGTTCCAGCCGGCAGGGGCGACGGTGGATCTGCAATGGTCGCCATCTTTGCGCTTCACGAGATTCCATCACGGCAGTGACTACTCCAACGAATACTTCGATCGCCGGGACCTGACCAGGCCTCAGAGTGCGCTCGACACGCGCTGGCTCGCGACCGAAATTGATGGCGACTACACGGAGTACTACATCGGCGACTACCTGAACCTGGGTTTCGCTGCGCTCGCGGACATCACCTGGGCCAATGGCCTGGGTGTGCTGGCGGGGCTCCGCTACGACATCATCGATATGGAGAGTCGTGCGCCGCTCGACAAGTTGCTGCTGCCGAGTTCCAATCACATGTGTCTGCCGTCTGCGCCGGACTGCGTAGTCACCGAAGCGTCGGACCGGGTCAGCGGCCTGTCGTGGAACCTGAGCGTGAGCTGGTTGAGCGAAAACGGCCTGGCGCCGTACCTGACCGCCTCACGCCAGTCCACGATTATCGCCGGACAGGGATCCGAACTCACCACGGCGAACGTGCTGAGCGGCGGCGCCTTCGACCACTCGGAACTGCTCGAAGCAGGCCTCAAGGGAAGCCTGATTGCCAACGCTCTGTATTTCGCGGTGGCGCGCTTCCGCCAGGAGCGCACCGACTACAACGCCCAGTCCATCGTCAACAACCAGGCCACACGCACTGACGGCGTCGAGTTCGAGTTGCGCTGGATTCCTGGGCCGAGATGGCTGTTTACCGTGAGCCACACCAATCTGGAGGCGATAAACCTCAACACGCTCGCCAACGCAGGCCGCTACAGCTACATCGGCGCCGGCGACATACCCGGCATTGCGCCGGAAGCCTTCTACGGAGGAGCCCTCGGCGGCATCGTGGTGCGCGAAGGCAGGGACGCTGCCCGACGTGCCGGCATGCCGCGCAATGTGCTGGCGCTCACCGGCACCTACAATTTCGGCGGCGGAGTCGCGATCAGCGCGAGCGCAGTCGATGTCGATGCCGTGGCTTCCGGCCTGTCCGGTTCGGTCATGCTGCCGGCCTACACCCTGCTGAACCTGGGCCTGGTCGTCGATCGCGGCCCATGGACCTTTAACATCACAGCTCGAAACGTGACCGGCGAACGCTACTTTCGAGCGAACTTTCCGAACCTTTACGGCAGCGTCATCGCTCTTCCGGAGTTACCGCGGCACTACCGGGCGTACGTGGAGTACCGGTGGTAGAGGAAAAGGTCTCCCTGCCGGACTACTTCCGGGCGCAGACCATCAGGTTTCCGTAAGCCGTATTCTCCGTTATGGAGTCGTCCCGGAACCGGGGAATCCCTTCACCCAGCTGGACCTTGTCCCTGTCGAACCCCGCCTGTTCGCAGATCCCGACCATGTCCTCGTCCTGCAGCGCACCCATATAGGGTTCGTTGTTAAACCTTGCCATCCAGTCGCAATAGTATTTCTCATAAGGCTTGTCCGGCACGATGTTGTCCATGTGGATCATGAGCCCGCCGGGCGCCAGCAAGCGATGGCACTCCTTGTGGATGGCCCGGATCGCCGGGCGCGAGGTCTCGTGCAACAGGGCGTGAGACACGATGAGATCGAAACTCCCGTCGTCGAAGTTGGTGCGCTCCGCGTTCTGCTGGGAGAAATGGACTTCCTTGCCCATTGCGACGGCGCGGGCATGGCCGTAGCGAAGGCAAGTGGCGGCCACGTCGATGGCGTGGATTTCCGCATCGGGGAAGTGATCGCAGTAGGGCAGGGTGGAGTGGCCCACCGTGCAGCCCATATCCAGGATCCGGCGCGGACCTGCGTCGCTGAATTGATCCTTCATCCAGGCGATCAGCGTCTGGCCCATGCCGTCCAGATTGGGGCCCAGGCGGCCCATGGAATAGAGTCGGTAGGTGCGGTCGAATTCAGCCCCGGCGAAGACATCGTCTTCGCTCAATTCCTGCTGATAACTTCCCGGTTTGCAGTGGACGTCCACGGCCGCGAGGTAAGGCGGCATTTCGACGCTGTCATCGAGGGTCAGCGATCCCAGCGTGCCTCTGAAGGTCCTGGCCCTGTCTATGAGCCCCGGAAGCTGCCGTTCGATGCTGGGGCCTACCGTGTCATACAGAACTTCCTGCGTGGTTCGCATCATGGAACTCCACCACTTGTTGTGCGGCTCGTCCTCCAGGGCTGCGCGCAATTCCTTGCGCGATGGACAGGGCCTGTCCCGGCGCGGGGACAGGAGCTTGTCGGCAATGATCGCGTTGTTGCCGGCATGAAAATTGCGGGTGGCGAACACTCTCAGGGTTCTGATGAAACTCTGTGCCGACTGCTCGTCGTGGGTGGCTTCCGGAAACATGGCGTGGTCCGAATTGTTGCGCATAAATGCCCTCCGAAACGTGTCCTTGGCCCCCTCAGGGCCATGGACCTATACTACCCCTCGAAAAATTCAGGAAACAACCCGGTCAATCGGGCGGGGGGACGTACGCTGGCGGACGGGAACGGAAAACAGAGGCAACGGGTAGCCAGGGGGCGCAGGCCCTTCTTCCTGGACTCGCCGGACTCCGACAAGCTGTTGGCCATGATCGTGGCCCTGGTCGGCGAGTTGTCTGTCGTCAAGGAACGGCTCGACACCCATGAACGGCTTGCGGCCCAGGGGAAAGTCGCCACGCCGGAAGAAATCGAAGACTACGCGCCGGACGAAGACGTGGAAGACGAACGGGAAGCCTGGCGCGCGGGCATGCTCGATCGGGTCTTCCGCATCATTTCCGCCACCCGGGACAAGGATGAATCTCCTTCAGCATGAGAGCGCTGCAACCGTTCGAGCGGGGCGATGTGTTCATCGGTGCGACGCTGCTGAACGATCCCGATGACGATCATGCCGGCCGCGGCCGTATCCTGCAGTTCGATGCCGACCTCAACCTCAAGGGTGTCCTCTGGATAGAGGACACCTCCCACCTGGTCGGCGGTCTCAGCTTCGCGCCCGACAATACGCTCTGGGCGTTCGACAGCTTTGCCTGGCTGGTGGTGCGGGTGAAGCCCGACGGCACGCTGTTGCCGACGAAGAGATTTGCCGACCGTCCCTTCGGCTCGGTGCAGTTTCTCGACAACGGGCATTTTGTCCTGATCGAGTATCTAAAGGGCAGCGCCCAGCCGGAACGGCTCACCACCCGTTATCCCTATCTGCCTGACGATCCGGACAGTGTCGGACATGGGGAAATCCACGAATACGACGCCGGGGAGAACCTGATCCGCAGGCTTGTGCCCGAGGTGCACGGTGGTGTCAGCGGCAGTATGGGCGCCACCCACACCACGCTCGCTTCCGACGGCCGCACCCTGGTCTATACCTCCGAGACCGGCCCAAGGCTGATGCGTTTCGACCTGCGAGCGGGCGCCCAGCTGGCCGATCTGATGACCTTGCCCGAAGCGCCTCCCGGCGCACCGCCCGCCATGATGTTCGACGTGGAGCACCTGAAGGACGACCGGTTTGTCCTGCCCCTCGGCACCCGGGTCGCCGTGCTGAGGGAGTCCGGCGAGGAGGTTGCCAGTTTTCCCCTGGAGGGATTCGGCTGGGCGCTCATTGCACCGGGCCTCCGCGGAGAGACGGCCTATGCCGCCAACTGGTTCACCGGCGAGGTGGTCAGGCTGTCGCTGGAGGATGGAGACATCCTCGCCCGCGTGACCATCGCCCCCAAATGCCTCGCCGGGATTGTCCAGCTTCACGGAGGACATTGAGTTCGAAAATGGAGCCGATGGAGTTGCAACAGTCGGCAAGCTCCTGTTTTACCGGGATATTTTAGATCCTCACAATTCCTTGCCCACGCGTTTTCCCACCTCTTCGGCGGGAGTATTCAATTGAAAATCTAGTGTGTTCAAATCGGGCGATGAGACTATGTGCGAATCAATCCCAGCGTAGCAGACAAATTCCGAAAAACGCGGCAAACAACAACATTCACTTCCTCCTTGGACCATTCCCAAAAGAAAGCCGCATGACCCGTTCCATCGTGTTTGAGTGACCTGCTGTCTGGCGCAATGTCAGTGAGGGACTCCCCTTCCGTAACGGCTCGGATCGCGGGGTAACGGTCAAAACTTGCCCGACCAAAAGGACCCGATCACATTTTATCGGACAGACGGGGGAGGTCCGTACGACATCCACCTGACAGTCTGCGGTCGGAAGTGGAATCAATACGCCTATCAATTCGCCCATGAATACTGTCACGTCCAATCGGGCTACGAGCTCCTGTGCGACAACTCGAACAACTTGCTTCATGAGTCAATTTGCGAACTCACAGCCGAAGCGAACATCAGCGGTAAGCTCGACCGGCCGACTTTCCTAGCGAGGCGTTCCCACGTCATTCTTTGTCTATTGCCGTCCTCGCTATTGACGACTCCCTGCCAATTGCGCAAGACGGAATTGGCACCCGGTGCCCAGCCTCGCTAGAATCCGTGGGCCAGGAAAACTTAATAGGTGGAAAAAAGGAACGGGCTTGGCATGATCTCCAAGCAACCAGAAACAACCAATTGGCGCGACTCATGAAATCAGAATCTCTTTCCGGACTAACCCAAGCCATCAAAGGTGGCGCAGACTATTGGAAATCTAAGAAACTAGGGCGCCCGTACTTGGAGGAAGTAGTTCTCGAAAAGCTTCAACAGGCAATTCTCGACATAGTCCCCGACATCAAGGAGCGACATAAGGTACCGGCAGACCCCAATAAGAAAGGCAGAGCTGCCAGCGTCCACTACACGACAATTGGCGTCCTTATGCAATTGCTGCAGGACCAAGATCGTGCAGCCTCGAGCGAAAAACAGATAACTCTAGGAAAACTACGACTCTATGACTCGATGCACCTAAACGATCCCGACGAAGGCAACTACCTGCCTAGAAGAATCGCAGCTGAACCAAATTACGCGTGGCTGGCAGAGCGGCGCGACAACCTAGAGCAAGATGAGATAGAAGGCCCCCTAAACCAGATTGCGTACATGACCTCTTTCGTAGCGGGAAAAAAAGCAACGGACAATCTCGTTTTCTGGCGCACATACGGGTGCGAAGGCACGGGGTGTTCAATAGAATGTTCAGTAGAAATCAAGTACCTGCAGCAGGTTCTCTATGGCGACGCTGTCATACGCACAATTGAAATACTCCAACCTATCCTCGATTCTCTTACACCGATTGTCGAAGCGACCGACGATTCAGTCCGCGGCTTGCTGGCGGCGACAGTGTGGTCGTCACTGCGAAATGTACTACATTTGTACAAGAGCAGTGCCTACGACTACGAGAACGAACGGCGGTATGTATTGCTGAGCTCAGAAGTAAAGGATGCAGATATATGCTACGAGTACCAAGACAAGCCATTTGGTTTGCCACGCATACGGCACTATCTAGAGCGGCCGGAATTGGACTTTAACGACCTCTTGCCCTCCGGTTCTGTTATAACAATTGGTCCGTGCGTACCTCAGCCGAACCATGTTCGGAGGCGGCTTTCAATCCTAGCCAATCGCGCATTGCAGGGTCGTCCTGAAATCAGAACATCCGGAATCCCTTACCGACAGGTCTGAGTACGCGTGCCATTGCTTGCAACCCTCGGCGCCAAAGAGATGGGTTCGGCATGTCCTCAAGGTAGTGAGGGCTTTCTGAATCGCCGCGTGCCCGTCGATTAGGGAAGGGACAGCCCTCTCGACAAGCCTCATTTTTGTGCCTTGTTTCGCACGTGACGAACTGGTAATCCTGTTGATTGACTAACGGCCACCAATCTCGCGCAACTAGGTACCGCAATAGCATGGTCACTTCCATTGCGGCTACAGCCATACCAAACGGGAAAACGTTTTGATTCGACGGTTGCTCGCCCGGCGGCAAGTTGTTGACATAACTCGGATCATCTAAAGATCCATCAAGCTCCATCACGACCATACTCGTGTCGTATTGTCCATTGCAGCGCAGACACTGGTGGAATGGAGACACGATATGGCTTCGCCAGTGTGCAGCAAATATGCGATCTTCTGCGATATCCGACTGCACTGCGACTCCGCCATCAATTACCGGGATCAAATGTGCGTTGGCCACGAAATTTAGGACATCTCGAGCAACCGGACGGTCGACACAACTAAAGATTACGTCGCAATCCAACACCTTCCGGTACGCCAATCGATTATGAATCGACAGCGGTACGGCGTCGGCACTCATACGATGGGCCGACGCGCTACGCAGCACCGCACGCCGGGCCAGGTCTACCTTCCTTCTTCCTATATCACCCTTGGTCGCGAACAACAGACGGTCGAGGTTGTGTTCCTCTACACGGTCCGGGTCAATCAGCGTCAAGTTCCGTATACCAATCCGTGCCATTGATTCCGCAACGACAGACCCCACACTGCCCAATCCAACAATTGCGACATGCAACCTTTCTATATTGCTTTGTGTGTGTTGCCCCCAAGTCTCATAGGTGCGTTTCAAACTCCTCTTGCGTTTTGGCGGAGGCAACAAGGCATCGTTGAAATAGAGGCGTAATTTACTTGGGCCAATTACCCGGACTTTTGCGCACCATTCCCGCGCAAATGTTCTACCCGATTTCTTCCAGAACCTTGCACTCCAATAGCCGTCTGAACCGGCGGTCATGCCCAACAGAGGAAGTCCCGTCGCCATGGCTGGAAAGGCGATTACGTCTCGTTCCGCTTCAACGTCCTCTGAACTCATTCCTTGCCAACCTTTGCTAGGGTGACTGTGAATAAAGGCCAGACCACATTGCTTAAGGCATGCAGTCCAAGCTGCTCTTCCCAGATAGTGCGGACTAAAGCTCGCATTGCCGTGTAGCAGCCGCTCGTCTTCCTGTGGAAGCAGTACGTCATCAACTAACGCACTGAAGCGGTTCTTGCCCGTGGAAGGACGCCACAAAGCAAAACAGAGATCTTCCTGGCGTGCACCCCTCTTGTAGTGTCGCAGGACATGTTGGCACAGCCTCGTCTCAGCTTCAGCCGTAATAGCGACTTCGTACCTCAAAGATCAATCCAGAATCGACGAAGATGATCAGATATGTAGCCGCTAATGTGCTTTGTCAGCAGCTGGTCCCAAAGCGGCCCAGGCGGGCGGCTCAGCACTGACCAACTCGCACCCTGCTTGTCGGTGTACTGCTCTACAACGCCGCCTCTGCCATCGTCGATCGGTGGACTTATATGCACCCAATGGGGTGGATACTCCGGGTACGCCTCTGCGCCTTGCATGCTCAACCCAACTCTTACAGCTGAACCTTGATACGAGCCAACATCAACGTCGTAATCGAATGAGACTACTTTCCCCTTCGGACTCTCCGTTACGACTGTAGAAAACCCCAAGGACTCCAACTCGCTTCTGATTCGCGAAACGTTTCCTGTCATTGGCTGTTAACGTTGATAAGCAACCTGGGTGGGCGTGCTCGGCACTGTAATGAAGAGATTATCTTCCGCGAGATCGACGACGTCATCGCCATCATAGTCCTTCTTTGTCCCCTTGAGAATGTACCCATCCGGCTTTCCCGGAATCGCTCCCTTTTCCCGCGCGAACTCAAGAATCTCGGTAGCAGTCAGCGTCTCTTCTTCGGAAACAAGCTGCACACCATTGACCTTGTACTCATACTCTTTAGCCAATCTACACCTCCATTCTTGGTAGGTTGCTAACGATGGTTGCCGACATAGAGTTGTGACCGGCCACAACTGCTACTCCAAATCGCTTCTTTCGACACCGGCTATCGTAACGCAACGAGTGCCTGTTCATCATTCAGAATGATTCGATTTTCGGCAGTCGTCGTTGGTCCGCATCTTATGCCGGTCCTCTACAAGCACCGCCGAGGATCGCCCCATCTATTTCCTAACATCTACGCCATACCGAATTGCCTTTTTCCTCTACGATTGGAGCAAGGCAGCCGTTCACGACGATCTGCTAACAAGGGAATCTAACTCGCTAAGTTGTCATCCAACTATAATTCACGCGCGAGTTGCAAAGCTACGCCAATTCGGCGAAACCCGGTAATGTGCGGAAGACCAGCCCCAACCAAGAATACGGTAATTGCGCGCGCATTTTTTCTTAATTTTGAGGAATCTAGGCATGGAAACCTGTTTTGTAATTCAGCCGTTTGATGATGACAGATTCGACCAACGGTTCGAAGACACCTTTAGGCCTGCCCTGGTGGCTGCCCATCTCAATGCCTATCGCGTTGATAGGGACGCCAGTGTCGACGTTACGATTCAAGCGATCGAAACCGGTATCAGCAACGCAGCCATTTGCCTCGCCGATATCACAACCAACAATCCAAATGTATGGTTTGAACTTGGCTATGCATATGCTAAGAATCAACCTGTAATCTTGATTTGCTCTGACGAAAGGGAAGGGAGTTTTCCCTTTGACATACAGCATAGGGCAATCCTTCGCTATAAGACCAAGTCGCTAAGCGATTTCGCTCGTTTGGGCGAGGAAATTACGCGACGAGCAAAAGCTAAATTGACGAGCGCGCTTTCGATTAAACAAGTGGCAGCGGCCGAGAGCACAGCCCCGATGGAGGGTCTTAGCCAAATCGAGATAATGGTTTTGGCAGCAGTCGCCGGAAACACAGCTGTGCCGGGGAGCACATGTTATTTGTATGAACTAGAGCAGCAAATACACCGTGCTGGGTTGACTAGCATTGCATTTGGCTTGGCGCTGCGACGGCTCCAGAACAAGTCATTTGTTGAACTTAAGACCATTATCGGCGACTCCTTTGACGAATCCAATGAACCAAATGGTGTCCAAATCACGCGTGAGGGATGGGACTGGATTGAAGCGAACGAGTCTTACTTTCAATTGAGGACAACATCAGACACGGAAATCGAGGATTTGGATGATGAAGTTCCATTCTGAGAGGCGCGGCAGCACCGCAGCGGAACGCCATGGAGGGCGGTGCTACGACAGGATGCCGCAGGTGAGGCGTTCGCTGGTCGGGCGCAGGGGGAGGGTCTACCCATCCGAAGCGTCTCGGATTGCGGGAGGAAGATCAGCCTCTCAATTCTCTTGGCTCACCAGCAGCGGCGGTGCAACCTTAGTCCTCCAACTCCTTCAATGCGTCCGGCTCCAACTCGATTGCGAAATCCGGCCTAAACAGCCCGCTTTCCGGCTGCTCGCCTGGATAGCCCGTAGGGTTACCGATCACCAGCGTATTGCCTATCACGGCCCGGTAGGGGTCGTGGACGTGGCCGCTGATCCATATCTGGGCGCCGATGTCCTCCACCAGGTCCTCGCGGTCGTTCACGAAATAGCCGTTCATCCCGTCGCCCTTGAACCGCGGCGCAATGGCGTCGCGCGTCGGCGGCCAGTGCGTGACGACCACATCAACGAGATCGGCCTCCTCTCGCAGTAGTTGCGTCTGGCGCGCGTGTTCTTCCAGATGCCGGTGCACCGTCCAGCGCCCGAAGTCGTCGAATTTCCGGTCGAAATCATTGAGGCTCTCCGCGATCATTCTTAGATGGCCGGGGTCCCGCCGGCCGAACAGATCCGAATACCACGGCGCGCCCCAGAAGCGCACGCCGTTAATCGTCACGCCTTCGGCAACCAGGTAATGCAGGTCCGGGTACTGCTTCGCCTTGATCTTCCAGGCGTCGTCGGTGTGCTCTCGGGTCTGCCAGGTGTAGTACTCGTGGTTGCCTGGCACATAAATCACGGGCGAGCGGCGGAGTTCCTGCTCGACAAACGACCAGGCGTTCACGTACGTGCCGATGTCGCCGGCAAGCACCAGCACTTCGCGGTCTTCGACCGGGTAGAAATCGTGGATTTCGGGTTCGTTGTACCTGCGCATCTCCAGGTGGAGATCGGAGGCGATCTGAATCTTCATGACTGCGGCTTCTCTCGGGGGCGCGCGATTCTACAGATCCGCGAGGGCGATTGCACCCGGGAGGGTGTAAGCGGGCACAATTCGACGAAGGGCGCGTAATCAGGCCATTTGCGCGTTAATCCCGCCAGTTGCACCACGCCGGATCATTGCGCGCGGGGTCGGCGCCGTTCAGTTCCACATAGCGTTCGCGCAGCAACTCGAGCCGTTCGGTTTTCCACGCCTCCTCGTCAGCAGGAAACACCGTCACGGGGTTCTCCTGGTCCGCCGGCAGCGGCCAGGGCCACTGCGTCCAGCGCCCGGAATACAGGCGATGGACAGCGCGTCCGCCGAAGCGCCCTGCGTGCGGATTGCGGGCAAACGCGCACAGCAAATCGACGGCATCGCGGCTCAGCCCGATCTCGCGGGCGGGCGCCAGCAGCAGCAGCGGACCGGGGCGCATGCTGATGACCTCCACGGAACGGTCGATGTCTTCTTTCCGGTCGTAGGGCCAGCGTTGCGGCACCAGCTCATCGTCCACGAACGCAACCGGCTGATCCGGCTGAACCCATTGCAATACGGCATCGAGCTTTCCCCACGGCAGTTCCCCCCGGCCCGTCAGGTCCGTCTCGTCGGACGGATCGGAAGACGGCAGGTAGGGCCACCTGGCCGCGAATGGCATGCCGGCGCCGGTGGCAAACGTCGCGCAGTTTCTTCGCCAGGACGAAACCCAGGCCACATGCGTGAACGCGTGCGCCAACTCCGCCAGCCACTTCGGCAGCGCCGGGTGCATGTGTACCGCCGGGTGGGAGGGCAGCGCCACGAATCCGGGATGGGGCGCGCGCGAATGAAACCGGAGATTCTGACTGTGCGGCGCGCATACGCCGTCAATGTCAAGACACAGGACGGTGCCTTCGGGGAGTGGTTTCTTCGGGGGAACCGGTGATTGGCGCTTACGACCGAGCAACGTTCCTATTCCAATGGTCCAAGAAGGCCGGCGTGCCGGTCCCGCATGGACCCGTGGTTCGTTTGAGGCGTTTGGATTCGGTCAAACGTCCCGCTCGAAAGCCCCAGTCCCGTTACGACTTGACAATTCGCAACTCAATTCCGTTTCCTCATCGCCGCTGCGATCCGAGGCAAGGATGATGGCCGTGCCGTCGGGTGGACCGACCACCGCGGACGGCCCAAGGCACAGCCGTTCTTGCGGCGTATTGGCCAGCGCTACGCGGGCCAGGCATTCGTCTCGCGGCGAAAGTCTGGAAAGTTCCCGCTGCTTGGTCATCGCGGTATTGTAAGAACCAAACTGATTTGGAACCTGGACAGCGTCTCACGGCCGCAAAATTCCTTTTGTGACAAAGATTCCGTTTGTAGCAAGGCGTCTCTTACCTGCCTGCTGTGGCACATAGGCCTTGGGTTATGCAGCCCCGGTGATCGGGGCAAGCTCCCCTGGACCGCTGCGGGGGAAAGATCGAAATCACGAAGGATTAGAAGGTAACCCCGAGCTGCCTCCAAGGATTACGTTCGTGCGCAACCAGACCTTCCGGCCGTGCCGAGAACGAAGCCCCTCGCTCTATTGCTTACTTAGCATAGAGTCGAAGAAGCCATCAATGACCTCGAATGCCGTAGGCGGTTGGTCCTCCTTTTTGATATAGCGCCGCGGCGTGTATCCACGGTTGCGATATTCCTCGGCGGCTTCGTCAAGCTCTTCGCCCATCGGACCCTGGTAATCCGGCGGGTCGCTTCGGTAACGAAAGCCTACTTCGCGCAGAAAATGCTCCACGTAGTAATACGCGATTGGCGCATTCAATTCAGCGGAGGCTTTTTCCGCAACACGAAGCCTGTCCAACACGTCACTCATGGACCTGACAAACGATTCAATCTTGACGGGCATGTTCTCCAGCCCCGCGCCATCATAGTGGCGCGTAATCGCCTCGGCCTTTAGCCGGAGATCGTACAGTGCGTAGTAGATGGCGGAACTCAATGCTGTGCGCGCTACGGTTCTCAAGGATTCCAATTTCTCGTTTCGTTCTTCGATATCCTTGTTATCGTTCTTGATAAAAGAATCGACACGCAGGACCTCCTGCACAATCTGACTCTTGTATTCCCCCACTTTATCCGCCGATTCCCGGAGTAGAGCCCACTTTGCATCTTCCCGGTCTGCCTTTTTCTGCCTACTCTGCTGCAGCATAAAAGCTACTGCGGCGCTAATGATGGATAGGGCGGTTGCCACATCCAAGCTCCATTGCAAGGCGTTGCCCATGGTGTTATCTCCTCTGCTGTTTCAAAAACGGTTTCTGACTTCCAGACCACAAGCGGCTGCATTGCAGCCCCCCGGTCTTGCCAATTCGTCCCTCGGCCCGAATTCCTCCAAGGCCTTGAGGATCGAAGCTCTGCCTAAGTGCTGAGATTGCATGGCGCAAGGCTTATCGAATTTCGGCTCTACGCCAACTCAACCACAATCCGCTCTCGCGCACGCCGGCCACCGGCCAGGTGCGCCCGTCGACATCAAGCGATCCGCTCAACCCCGACTGCCAAGCGGCCTGAATCGCAAACTCATGCGGGCCTGCGCGCTTCACAACCGATGCGCCCAACCGCGACTCCGCCAATTCCGCCGACTCCCACAAGGAGCGGCCACGGGTGGCGACGGTCCGCCAGTGATCGGCCTGGACATGCAAGGAGAAGCCATACGGCAGCGCTTTGGCATAGGCAGCGGTAATTGCTGCGGAGAGCGTTGACGGAGCGCGGAACGCCCGCGAGCCGGTCAGCGAACCGACTCCTTCGGGTTGCGTTGCCATGCCACCTCGAAGGGTCAGATTGCCCACCCGCCAATTTGCCGCGATCCCGACCGCGTCACCCGCACTCCCGCGCGGGGCCGCCGCAGCCGTCAGATCAACGCGCAAGGCGCCGTTCTGCCACAACGGGCCGTTAACCGAGCCGAAGCCATACCGGTAGGCGTGCGCGCCTGAAAGCACCGCTATGGAGCGTAGATTTGCGGTGGCGGCCAGCGCAAGGTTCTCGCGCGACACCGGACGGGCGAACCCGTAACCGAAGTCGCGGCCCGTGTAATCCACGCCGGTGACCGTCGCACCCGTTACAGGCCCGGCCATCGGTCCGATGATCGAGCCTGAGATGGCATTTCCCGTCACGGGGTTCTGCAGCCCGCCATTCGGCGTGAACAGGCAGGTGAGGCTCAGGATGCCGTGGCCCCAGCTGGAATTCGTGGTGGACGTGAACGAGCGGCCATTGGAGTAGCTGTAGCTGCGCTCTGTGGTCGTGTCGCCTTCGCGTGCATCCATGTTCTCCGCGCAATCGAACGCAAGGTTGCGCAAGTCGAGGATATCCATGTCCGGCCACACCGACCATACGGTGTCCAGGGCAGCGGCGACCTGGGGGGTCGCGTGGGATGTGCCTGCGCCGCCCGGCCCTTGCCAGGGACCGAACAGGCACAGCGGCGCCGCATCGCTGCAAATTGAGGTTCCCTGCGGACCGATTACCCCAGTTTCGGGATGAGCACCTGCCAGCCGGCGCGAATCGGAATCCCCAGCATGTCCGCCTACGATGATTAGCAGGGCCGTTTCGTGGCGGTCCAGATACGCTTGGAAGTGTGGGCTCTGCAAATGCCCGGTCCGCTTGCCGACGCCGTTGCCAGCACCGCTAATGTTCAGGATCCGCTGCCCATCCTCGCGCTCTCCGTTGTACATGGGCAGGCTCTCAATCCAGCCGGGATCCGGCTCGGGAAGCTCGATATCCATATAGGGAGGAGACGACGACCGCGAAACGATGAGATCACGCCCGTCCTCAAGCGCTTTGTCATGGACAGTCGATACGGTGTAGATTAAAACCCCGTCCTCGTCATACCGATCTTCGGCCTGCGCATACTGATCTTCGGTCGATCGGACCGCACATTCGCTAAACGTTTCCCATACTCCGGCACCGTGCCTGTCTTCTGTTAACGCACCCTGGTCTCCTATCCATACCCGCGACTTGGTCAGCTCCCGGCCGTCGTTCTTCAGCCAACCACCCAGCGCCTCGAATCCCGGCGTGCGAGCACGGCAGGGGTTTGGGTCGTGCGCCGCCAGGTCTTCCAGACGTTCCTCGAAGGTTGGCTCAGGCGGAGGCGGAGGTGGCGCCATCGGCGTGGGCGGTGTGGGTGGATTGTCGGTTCCGCCCGACGACCCGCAGCCCGCCACCAAGGCAGCCATAGCCACAAAAACCACAAATTTCTTACGCGATAACACGATCGATTTCCTCACTTGTTCGATGGGGAGGAATCTCGATGCAGCAGTGCCTTGGCCCCGGATGTTCCGGGGCGCAATTGTTTGACGACTACCGAAGTCGACACGCGCGACGCAATGCGCAAGTGAAATGGTCCTAACCTCGTTCTCCCTGCCCTGTTGCCCGGCAAAGGTGCCGGGCGCCTGACAGACGCACGCCCAAACGAGAGTGAGACTCCTGCTTATTCGCCGGACCTTGGGAGCTACCCAGTGCCCTAAACGGCTCTTTTATTCAGCAAGTGGCCCGACCAAGGACCGCTTGGGTTTGCGTCTGTCGGTGACTACCTTATCACGTAGAGGGCGTGAACGAGGTGGCTCGGAAACCAGGGAATGGTCGGATCGACCCGCCGAAAGAAATAACCGCAGCTAAGCCACTGCTAATCTTGGTTACAGTTCCCGTCTTAGTCCTCGAATCGGCATTACTTCCGGGCAAAAGAGTCCGTTGACATGCAAAAAATTGTTTGATCCCGAAATCCAAGATCCATTTATCCAATATCCCACGGCCGAGCAGCAGCGAAGGCCGCCTATCCCGAGAACCGGTATCCCGAGGCCGAGCAACAGCGAAGGCCGACTATCCGGGTGCTCCCCCTGGCGGGCATGAGGTTCACACGCGCGCGAAGCGGCGCCAGCCGCCCGTTTCGAGGCGCGCCGCGCCGATAGCCGCTTCTATCCATAGGTAAGTCGATCCCCTGAATCCCAAAGTGCCCATCCAATTCCACAGCGAATGCGACCTGCCTGTCCCAATCCATAATCCGTGTGCCTAGGGTTGGCACGATTCCTTCTGGTTTCACAAACGAAGGACGCAGCCTTTGCCGCTTTCCTGTGCCGGAACTGGATCCACAGTAAGAAGGAGAGCGGCCCCTGCGAATACAGGGTTACAAGGTAGCTCGACGATCAGGATGTTTCTTGCAGCCGAAGGCGCCTCCGGGTGAGCGCATGACGTGTGGGCTCCCTATAATTCCCGAGCTTTGACATCAGGAAATCGCAATATGCGCAGGCCTCACAACAGGACATTCAAGCGCGCGGCCGACGAATTGCGAACGGCGGCCGATGTGTTGCGTCGGGCGCAGGCCGGGGCTTCCGATCGGTACGATCCAGCATTGCGGGCCTCTAGAGCCCGTTATGCGCGGGTACGCGCCAAGATCGTGATGGCGTCGTCGAAGGCTCGTGCGGAAGATTGGCAGCTGCGTATCAGGATCGCTTCGGTCGTTCTCATTTGCGCCGTCGCGCTGGCCTTGGTCATCGTCGTTGACACGCTGCCCGTCCCCTTTGTGTGGCTGGCACACGCCGAATTCATTGCGGCAATGGCCGGGCTGGCGTTGGCCGGCGCTGTCTGGTTAATCCTTTATGAATCGCCTGGTAAGACCCGCGATGCAGTGTTGTCGTGGGGATTGCAGGGTATTTCTTGGATGGTGGACGGGTGCGGGTTGTTTCGTAAACAGGTCATATCGCGTAAGTCTGGATCTGAGCGTTGGTAGTGCTAGACCGCTTGGTTGTGCTCCTCCTGGCCGGAACCCGGCGCCTTTTCCAAATGTGCACATGACCGCATGGCCAGTATGAACGCGTCGTGAACGTACGCATCCCGCTGATCCGGTTTCGCTCGTCAGTTGTGGCGGACACGGTGCGAGCCTGTGCTCGGGTCCGCGGGGTTTTCGACCGGATCGTATATGACACGGTGGCCGTGGTCGGCAATACGCTGGTGATCGGCAACCCTACGGGCTATAGAAGAAGACACAATTCCACCGCGTTGGGCACGAGTATGGAAACTGCATGGTTCCTTGAATTGGTACCACGACACCTATCGGGGAGTTCATTTGATTTCGGGACTAGGGGAGCGACCCCGCCACCATAGAGTGCATGGGGCGCTCGTTGTGTTCGTTCAAAGTTAAATGACGCGCTGGCGAGGCGGCCGTTGCACGAAATGAGGACAAATTGGCTTGCGTCTCGATCTCAGTGTCTCCATCAGCCCATCCTTGCCTTAGTCGTCCGATAGCACTTCATTTGGTCTGAGGACCAGACAAGCCGCCGCTGGATCGTAAGCGTACCGCGTAATGGTGCCGTCACGGATCATCTTGACTGCCTCGTTGATTGCATCGAGCGGTGCCATGAACCACTCGTGCGGCACGACGGGATTGCCGAAGCGGTCTCGGATTTCGATTTCGAGGCGCGCGGGAGCGAAGACCCGGTGGATCAGATTTTCGAGCTTGACGCAATTGATGTTGTAGAGCCTGTAGGTGGCGACGATTTCGACCTCCGCCATCAGGAATGTCGGATCCAATCGCGCGCGGGCAATGCGCGTTTCGACTCTGCCACTTGTGACACCTATCTTGTGGATGAGGTTTCGATTCTCGGTGACGAAGGTTATGTCCGCGTTGCTCCTCAGCACATAGATCGTGCCGCTGTCTGTGTCGCCACCGGAGATGTCGCGGGCAAACAATGGTCCCATCGAAGCATCGACAATCCTCCGGCCGGTCTCATCCTTTTGCAGCGCGCGCTCGAGCGAGCGCATCAGCATGTTGCTCTCGGTGCCGTTGTCGAAGATCACCCGCAATCGGGCATCGATTCGACCTTGAGCATTCCTGAACGCCTTGTCTTTTGTCGCAACATAAGCCTTTTGGCCGCTGAGGATGAAGAACTGGCCGGACTCGATGGTGGCTTCATCGCGGAATGGTTTGGTTTCACGGGTTCCGGCATCAAGTGCTTCCTGAACCTGCTCAAAGAGCGGTCGAAACGTTTCGAAATCCTTGCATGTGCGTCGGGCGGCGATTTCGTCGGCCGTGCGTTTCTGGACGCTAGGTCGCACGTGTCGAAGCCTGGCAATGTCCGGAACATCTGCCTCTACGCCGAGTTCAGCTAGCAGCGCATCGTCGTCCATATCGTCGGAAACTGCCCGTGCGGCCTCGGGAGGGTCCACCAAGAGTTCCTGATGGTCCAAAGGGGCCAGTAGCGAGCGGCACTCTTCCTGTTTGCGGATGCGGTCCAAACGCACGGCGTAAAGCCGCTCAAAGATGTCACATCCTTCGCTTTGACGCGGCACGCGACCGTTCGCCTCCACGAAGCGCTGGATCTCCTCAAAGCCCGCAACGACCCGTTCTTCCCGCGGTGTACGCTTAGCCGGCTTCTTCTGTTGGACTTCCACACCCAGTTCGGCGAGTAGCGCATCGTCTTCTTGGGTGAACTTACCCACTGGCAGCCTCCGCCTTCATGCGGGCGAGGAATGCGACGCCCTCGGCCATGCGCTTTTCCCAGGCATCGGTCGACGTGAGAGATGGCAAGCGACCGCGTTCCTGCTTGAACCTCAAAGCGCGCCACGCGAGTTCTCGTGCCTCCTCGGGCGTAAGCTGAATCCTTTTCGCGGCAATGACTGCGGCAACCTGCTTCAAGCTGTCCTCGCTCATCGCCTTGGCCAGTATGGCGTAGGCCTCCCGGAAAGGATTGATCCGGTCGATCAGGTCGATGTCGAGGTCGCGCACGTCCATCGTGAATTTCCGGATGCCGTCGAGCAGGGCCGTGCCGCCGCGACTGTCCGGGTCGGTCGTGTCGAGTGCCGTCTCCTTTACCTGCTGGACCAGGTTCATGGCGGCGATGGCATGCTGGCGCACGGCTTCGCGGTCGCCCTCGCCGAGTTCGGGATACCGGTCCCTGACGACCTTGCCCATCCGCAACTGCGTCAGTTCCTCGGCCACCATCTCTTCGTCGAACAGTCCGCGCTCGACGGTGGATCTGTCCTGCACGAATGCGGTAATCACCTCGTTCAGGTCCTCCCGGCAGATGCGTGTGGCTTCCTTACTTGTCGGTGTGGCGAGCCCCTTGATCTCGATGTGGTACTGCCCGGTCTCCTCGTTGACGCCGACATTGCATTCTTGCGGGTTGTTTGGGGGGGGGCGGCGATATGGTGCGACGGTTATGAGGCAGTGAGCTGTGTCTTGGTTGTGTGTGTGTTGTGGGGTGGTGTGCTGTGGGTGCTGCATAGTCGACGCCTTCGACCGGACCGCTGTCCTGCGTCTTCGGCGTGAAGTTGAACCGCGGCGCCAGCACCTGCTCCATCAGCAGGCTCGCCGCGATGGCCTTCAGCGTGTCGTTCACAGCCTCGGCGACCGCCTCTTCGGAGGCATCCGGTTCGGCGATCAGGTTGGTGAAACGGGCGCGCGCCTTGCCCGGCGCGTCGCGCGTGGCGCGACCGATGATTTGAACGATCTCGGTCAGGCTCGAACGGTAACCGACCGTCAGCGCGTGATCGCACCAGATCCAATCGAAGCCTTCCTTGGCCATGCCGAGCGCGATGATGATGTCGACATGGGCGCTGTTGTGCTTCTGCGTCGGGTCCCGAAGCGCGGCGGCAACGCGATCCCGTTTGGTCGGGGTGTCGTCGACAAGATCGGCGATTCGCAGGACACGGCCGCTGGACGTCTTGACCAACTGGAAGCCGGTTTCCGCATCGGTGCCCTGCCAGTCGCCCAGTTCCTCGATGATGTGCTCGACCTCTCGGACCTTGTCCTTCGTGCTCTCGCGCGAATTGACGTTCGGGATGTGGACGATGGTCTTTTCGTCCGGGTCGAGCACTCGCAGGATATCGTCGGCGTAGTTTCCCGTGTAGAAGTAGTACCCGATGTCGAGCCGCTTCAGGTGCTCGTAGCCGTTGAGCTGCTCGTAGTAGGTGTAGGTAACGGTCTCGAACCGGGCTTCGTCGTCCGGCATGAGCACGGGCTCGGCATCTCCGCGGAAATAGGAACCCGTCATGGCCACTATGTGCGTGCGGTCGCGCGTCATGATTTGTCCGACATGCTCGCCGAGCCGGTTGTCGGGATTGGCCGATAAGTGGTGGAACTCGTCGACGGCGACCAGCCGGTCGTCAAAGGCTTCCGGGCCGAATCGATCCATGGCGAAGCGGAAGGTGGCGTGCGTGCAGACAAGCACCCGGTCCTCGCCGCCGAGAAATGCCTTGACGGAATTGACCTTTCCGCCTTCCGTGCCCGGCGCATTGCAAAGGTTCCATTTCGGTAGCACGGTCCAATCTGTCCAGAAGCCGAACTCGCTGAGCCGCGTGTCGCCGAAGCTCGCGCCGATGGTGCGTTCCGGGACAACGACAATCGCTTGGCGCAGGCCCTGGTTGTGCAGTTTGTCGAGCGCGACGAACATCAGCGCCCGGCTCTTGCCGGAGGCGGGCGGGGACTTGATGAGGAGGTATTGCTCGCCACGCTTCTCCCAGGCCCGCTCTTGCATAGGGCGCATGCCGAGTTCATTCGATTTCGTCGATTTGCCGTTACCAGAGTAGGTGACCGACACGGAGGGAATGGTCTGGCTCATTTTGTGGAGCTAAACCTCTGATCGTATCGGCGAAGGAAAAGGCGCGCGGTCACAAGCGAAATCTGAAGCCTGAAGGTCGCGTCTTCTTCTTCGGAAAGGCCCGGGTGTCCCCCGTGTGGGTGCATTCGGCTCATCAGCCCTTGAACGTATTGCGGCTTTTGATTGCTGTTATTCCACTCGTTGTAGTCGGCAAGCAGGAACGGCGGTTGAAGCCCACCGAGATAGTCCCGCTTATGCTTGCCGCCACCGCTACCCGAGTAGCCCAGCGCGGATGATATTTCGTTGAGATAGCTCTCATAGAAATTTCGCAACTCTCCGTTGGCAGAAGACCACTCCCCTCGACTGAACGCTGAAACTGCTTGGGTCAAATGCCCCTTGGAAACGGTGAAACCGTGTCGATCCAATAGAAGCGTGACTTCGCTTTCAGCCTCCCGGAAGTCGAGGCCGGGAACGTCTGACGGCAACATGCGTACGAGTTCTGCGGTCGGATCGGCTCGCGCGCTTCGCCAAAGACCATCTGGGTCTACATCCGCTTGCGTTGTGCGGACTTCGAATCCGTCAAATCGCAAGCCTGCGATGAGCTTCTTCCAGGACGGGGAACTTCGCGCGTGCTCTGGTGCCGTAATCGCGATTTCGACCAAAGCTCGGCTCAGACGCACCCGTCCAGCCTCCGTCAGGACCTCGATGTCCTCCTCACTGGCGATACGCGCCAGATCCGCGACGCGTGCGGATTTACTTGACGATCTGCATCGGCCCGCTATCCCCCACTGGACTTCCAGAACCTCCATGTCGCTGTGGGAGTGGAATTCCGATATGACCTCGGCGGCCGCGACGACGGTCATGCGATTGAATTCGCTCATGCCGCGCCCTTGCCGCCATTCATCTGAACGTAGAGCTCGAACAGCTTCTCCAGCCGCTCCGTGTCGTTCTTGAAGCGGCGACCGATGTAGATTCGCTCAAGCACCTCGTCGTTCCGGTCGTGCGCCGCGCGGATGTTGTCGGGCATCTTCTTCGAGTCGTAGAGTTCGGCGATGGTAGCGGGGAAATGCGCCTCGCGCGCAAGCAGGATATTTTCCGCACAGGCTGTGAGGTCGGCCTTGTTCTTTTTCGTGAGCGTTAGCAGGGGAAAGGTATTCCAGCCGAGGGTATTGGAGTAGGAAAACCTCATTTCCAAGCGAACGCAGACCGTCGCGATCCATACGCAGTGCAGCCGCGATGCGATCAGGGCCATGTTCCACAGGGGGGCGTCGTAGAGGGCAAAGTTTCGGTCTCCAATGATCGTGCTGGCAGCCGCCAATCCGACGGGAAGGTACTCGCGGTTCTCCGAACTGACCCGTGGAACGACTATTGCCGTCTCCCCCCCTAACTGCCGGACCTCGCCAAACCGAAAAGGAACCTCGGCCAACGCATTTGTCATCGGTCTCTTGGACTTAAGCCTGTGCTTGCGAACACCGTCGAATCGGGAGCGCAGCCAATCTGACTTCCGAGAAGCTTCATGCTCTCCATCCCCAACCCATATGCACCGTCGTTCCATGCCGCGAATGAACTCTTGCGAGCCGATGTACGTTCGAATGAATCGGGAGTCTACATTGTGGTTCTTGATCGCGTCGTCCGCTTCCCGGCTGTCCATGAGCAAATGTCCACCATCGTTCGGCATGTTGCCAAATTGCATCTGCTTTACGTTGGCGGAGGGCGAGGGCCTTGCCTTAACGAAGACATTTGGTGCTGGCACGAGGTAGGGATTGATATTGTCCGCCGCCCTGGCGATTGCGATTCCATCTCCGTCGACCGAGAAGATATGCCGTTTCCGTTGGTCCATTCGGCTGGAGATTCCGACAATAACAACGGTCACCCCGGCATTGTGAGCAGCGAGATTGGCCCACTTGAACGAGGTGTGGGCGAACGAAATTTTATGACCGGTCGCGAAAATCAAAGGCCATAGCGTACTGACCTGGCGGCCTTGACAGATCGAGTTCGTCGCGACGAGCGCGGCTGCCGCATTGGTCCTGGTACCGTAATCGGCCGCCTTCATCATCCATCCGGAGACGTAGTCCAACGACTTCCAGGTCGTCGTCCGACCTTCGAATATCGTTTTGAGATCCGCTTTCTGGGCATCCGTCTGCCACTGGCTGCCGCGATACGGCGGATTGCTGCAGATGTAAGTCTCGCCACCCTCGTTCTCGAAATCGATCTCCGGTTGATCGAGCGGCGATTCGAAAAGGTCGTCGGCAGTCAATTTGACGCCTGTTCCCGTGGTGGGGCATACGTCAAGCCAATCCAGTTTCAAGGCGTTTCCGCAGATGATCCAGTTCATGGCATCCAGCGGCAGGAATTCCGCCAGCGCCTCCCTTTGGCCACGGTAGAGCACATCGCACTGGTACTCGGCGATGATGAGGGCGAGCCGAGCGACCTCGGCCGGAAAGTCGCGAAGCTCGATCCCCCTGAAGTTGGTCAACGGGATGTCGGAGCACCGCCCTTTCTCATGCCGCCGCTCGTTGATCTCGGCCTCGACTCGCCGCATTTCCTTGTACGCGATGACTAGGAAATTGCCGGAACCACAAGCGGGGTCAAAGACGCGTATGCGCGAGATACGGCTGCGCAAGTTCAGCAGCTTGCGGGAATTGGTTCCGGCCTCGTCCAGTTTCTCGCGAAGATCGTCGAGAAACAGGGGATTGAGCACCTTCAGGATGTTCGGCACGCTGGTGTAGTGCATGCCGAGCGCCCCGCGCTCCTCGTCGTCGGCGACCGCCTGAATCATCGAGCCGAAAATGTCCGGATTGACCTTCTTCCAGTCGAGGTTTCCGATGTGAAGGAGATACGAGCGCGCGATGCGGCTGAATCGGGGCACGTCGGTGGAATCGGAGAACAGTCCACCGTTCACATACGGGAAAGAATCGGCCCAGCGGGGAATATTGGCGGCCTTCCGAGTTTCCGCCTTGGCCTCGGTGTTCATGGCGCGAAACATCTCGCCGATGACGGTGTGGGTGTTCGAGCTGTCGCTAGCGCTCATCCGTTCGATGGTGTCGGTGAAGAGCCCCTGGCCGTTGAAGATATCGGTGTCTTCGGCGAAGAAACAGAAGATGAGCCGCGCCATGAAGTGGTTCATCTCGTGCCGCCGGTCGACGCTGCCCCAGTCGGGATTCTCCTTGAGCAGTTCTACATACAGCCGGTTCAGGCGCCCGGTCGCCTTGATGTCGAACGCGCTCTCCCGAATCTGCTTGACGGTGGTGATGCCGGCGAGCGGCAGGAACAAGCCGAAGTGCTCGGGAAAGTCGGGATAGTCGCAGACGACGACATCGCCGCTGTTCAGATCCTCGGCATGAAACTCTTGGCCATCAGTGGCGAGAGCGAACTTTGCCTTTGCGCGGAAGGTGGCTGGACTCGCCTTGAGGGCCGTCAAGGTCGCGGCGGCCTCTCCCTCTGGACAGACCTTGATGTGGATATTGTTGCGCTGGAGGACCCCGCCGAGATCGGAGTTGTTGGTAGCGCCTGAGCGGAGGCGCTTGATCGTCGTGGGCTTGTTGCCGAAAGCCTCCAGGAAGGCGAACGGAAACTCGTCAGCCTCGAAGCGGCGTTCGGCAAGTCTGGATATCGCTTCTTCGATCTCAACGGCGTTCATCGATTACTCTGAGGCTCTGTAGACGGCACCCGAGCGAGCACCGCAATGTTACTCCCCTGGGTGTCGTTGCGAGTCTGGAAGGCAGCGACGGCGCACGATCGCGTTTGGCACCGTGGTCATGCTTTTGCAGACTTGCCGCCGATAGGCTATTGCACGAAATACGGCGTAATCAGCACTATTTTGATAGTGAACCTGCGGAACTACGATCCCAATTGCAGGCAAAACGGCTGGCAGTAGCCGAGAAAATGAATTTTGAACTTGTCTTGTCGGAAGGCATGGAATTTTCTCGTGAAATTGTCGACACTTTGACGCATAACAAATGCCTAAGCAGGGTGCTATACGGCATGGGTTTCGTCATTCTGGAAGCAGGCAGCAAATTGCCTGTCGCAGTCTTGGTTAACGAATAGCACCAGAAGGGAACGTCTAACTTGCCCATATAGGGAGGAACTACAGTGGGAGGAACCACAGTTGACTTATTGGAGCAATCTGGTCTAGATTGGACTAGATTATTAGGGCCATCATGTCACCGAAGGCTGACAACATTCAACGAGTTTGGACCGTCGCCGAAGCAAAGGCGCGGCTGTCTGAAGTCTTGCGTCGCTCAGAAACGGAAGGTCCACAGCGTATAGGTACTCGCAAGGCATTCATTGTGGTTCCCGCGGAAACTCTGCAAGCGCTGACTACGCCACGGCAACCTATGGGTGAATGGCTGGTCGACAATTTGCCGCGCGGAACGGATCTTGTTATCCCGAATCGTTTTGAACCGGGGCGCGAAATGCCGTTCAGCGAACCCTCAGACGAATGAACGGCTGGTTGCTGGATACAAACGTAGTTTCTGAACTGACGAAGTCAACTCCGGATAGCGGGGTAGTTTCGTTTCTGTCTGGGCGGGAGAACTTGTGGCTTTCTACAGTGGTTCTCCACGAGTTGGAGTTCGGGGTGCGGTGTCTTCCATTGGGTAAACGGCGCACTCGACTGCATGGGGCAATTTCGAATCTTTCAGATTCGTTTGAAGACCGCATCCTTGCGGTAGAGAAGAAGGAAGCGGCGTGGGCCGCTCGCCTCAGAGCGACCGTGCATCGATCAGGCCGGGTGCTTCATCTAGGCGATGCATTGATCGCCGGCACCGCGCGAGCGCATGAACTGGCGGTCGTGACTCGGAATGTTAGCGATTTCGAGGGACTGGGAGTGGAAATCGCTAACCCTTGGCGCCAACTCTAGGTTTGCAAGCGGGCAAATTGTTTTCTTGCTCAATTTGCGGTATCAAGCGCGAGTCCTCGCGTGGGGCCATACTTTGATAGCAGCCTTACTGAGGCGCTGGGCGCGCTCCAAGATGCCTTGCTCGTTCCAATCCCATTTCGTTTGATTTAGGAGATCCTTATTCAGAAACAGAACACTATGTTCTCCCAAATCCCCCTTCTCTTTCTCTAGTTCCTTCTCGTGATTCGCCACTAGCTTTGCGAGATCCTCGACGGAACCCGAAAGTAGTCAATACAATTCGGCAGGCAATATGGAGTCTATCGAATGATCAATTACACCTTGAGGGTGCGCTTTTGCCGGCGACGCTGCCCCGATCATCGTCCTTGAAGGCGACAAGCCCCTCGGCCAGCTGATCGAGCTTGGCCTCGCCGTTCGCACCCGCACCCTCAAGGTGTGGACCGTCGATCCGGACACTTTCACCGTCTTGAAAGGGGACACATAACCGTGGTCGCTGCGCTTGCACCGGAGGTGCGTTACTCGGGGTCGATGGACTCCGCGCAGTGGCGCGGTCACGCTGTCGTGGATGAGGATCGGTTCAAGTCCTACATGGAAAGCCGCGTCAAGGCGCGGGTAGAAGACGAGGAAGCCCGTGGCCAATTTGAGGCCGAGCTGCGGGGCATGGCCACGACGGGTATGGCCACCGAGTTCGTGGAGAATCTCCTTCGCGCGGTTCCCGAGGAAAAGTCGTGGGCTGTAGGAGAGGCCCTGGCAGAGTGTGTCCTTGCCGACGACGAGACGCGTGAAATATGCTGGCCTTGGAATCTCGTACGTGACCGCCGCACGCCAAGGGCCAGTCTGCCGGGGGCAGACCTGGTTGGCTTCTGCAAGGAGGGCGATGCGGTCCTCTTGCTCTTTGGGGAGGTGAAGACGTCCTCCGATGCAAACACCCCTCCCAACGTGATGTACGGAAGCACGGGAATGGCATGGCAGCTCAGGGACGAAGCGACTCGCCTCGACCTCCAGCACGCATTGCTGAAGTGGCTTCGCGCGCGATGCGAATCTGACGAACACCGGGCTCTCTATCAGGCGGCGGTTCATCGCTATGTCAAGTCGCTTGGGAAGGAGATCCTTCTTGTAGGGATCCTTCTTCGCGACACGGAGCCCAATGAACTGGACGTGACCGCCCGGGCCAACGACCTAGCCCAGAGTCTTGGAAGCCCGACATGCATCGAAATCACCGCCTGGTACCTGCCTGTCCCTATCGAGGACTGGCCGGCTATGCTGCATATGGGTGCGGCATGACAGCAGCAACCTGGCTTCGAACGGCAGTTGGCGCGGAACGCCTTCGCCAGACTTCTACAGAGGTAAGTCGCCGCAGGCTCACCAATGCTCTTGGTTCACCTTCTCAGGCAACAGACGATCAGGAACTCCAGTTCGTTACGAACGCGCTTGAGTTGCAGCTATTCGATGCTCTGGATGACGAGGAACGTGTGGACGAGCTGCGCGCTGTTGCTGCGAAGACGTTTCAGATCGCCAGAACCTTGGCATGGCCGGAGGAGCCGATCGCCGCAGCTGAATGGCTCGTACGGTTGGGGTGCATCGCTGTGCTCGGTGATCGTTCGGTCGATTTCCGTCGCATTCTCATGGAGTGCGAGCTTCCGGCGCTTTCGTCAGATTCGGCTGACTGGGGAGTCCGAGTCTGGACATCAATCTTGTACGTATGGTTGCGTCTGCTGCGAAAAAAGGGATGGGGCGATCTCGATGCTGTCCAGGAACGAATCGTCGCCATTCGCGAGGCACAGCGAACAATCGAACCAGCATTTCTGGAAGAAGCCGAGGCTCGCCAGGATGTGCGGCCGGCCTGGGAACTTATGGCGCAATACCATCTCGCACGGGCCGCTGAGATTCTGGGCGCCTACATGGGCCAAGGCTCAGTCGATGGCCACTATGACATTCGACAGCAGCTCGAAGCGCAATTCGACCGAGCAATTGGCGCGTCGGCTCGCGGGCAACTGGTCGAACTAGAGACGCAATCGCGGCTCCTTGCTCGGACCGCACGCTTGATGGTGGATAACAGCATCTGGTCGGTGACGCGCGCGGTGAACAGCAGGGTCACCCATTTCGTGGAATCGCTGACAGCTCGTGATCGAAGACGCCCGATCTTCGAGATGCTACCGCCCCAGAGACGAACCCTTAGGGAAGAAGGCCTGCTTGGGTCTGGTCATCGCTCCGTCGTAGTTAGCTTGCCAACTTCAAGCGGAAAGACATTCATCGCCGAGTTCCGGATTCTCCAGGCGCTGAACCAGTTCGATCATGAGAACGGGTGGATTGCCTATCTGGCCCCCACGCGCGCACTTGTGAATCAGCTCACCACGCGCCTTCGCCGCGACTTCTCCCACCTTGGGACTGTCGTTGAAAAGGTGAGTCCGGCCCTTGAGGTGGACGGCCTTGAAGCAGGGATGCTGACCGAGGCCGACCGGGCTCAACAGTTTCGAATCCTCGTGACCACCCCTGAGAAGCTGGACCTAATGTTGCGCGGGGGATGGGAGGGCAAGATTGCCCGACCTCTCACCCTGGTTGTCGTGGACGAGGCGCACGGGCTGGCCTCCAAGAACCGTGGCCTCAAGCTTGAACTGCTTCTGGCGACCATCAACCGCGAGTGCCGCTATGCGCAGTTCCTCTTGTTGACGCCTTTTATTCGTAACGGCGCGGAGATCGCTGCCTGGCTTTCGCCTGACAGCAACAAGAGTATCGACCTAGGTGTCGATTGGACCCCGAATGACCGCGTGGTGGCGATCGCCCGGGCGAACCGCGGCGATCGCAAAGGCGAGTTCAGCCTGTCCTTACACACGCGGCACACGACGCACAATACCCTCGACATCCCGGAACAAATTGGCATCGGCGAGCTGCGCCCTCTCGGCCTAGCCTGGAGTGCAGTGAAAAACTCGCCGGGCAAGATCGCAGCAACCACCGCACAAGTTCTTCAGAAGCGTGGCACCGTCATCGTGCTCGCTGACACTCCGTCGGCAACATGGAGGATCGCCGACGCATTCAAAACTGTAGAGAACGAGCGAACGATAGACGGCGACGACCTTGGACACGTGCAACGGTTCCTCGTCGACGAGATGGGAGGGGACTTTCCGCTGGCCCGCTTGCTCGAATATGGAGTCGGTGTTCACCACGCTGGAATGTCCGAAGACACGCGCTCGCTCGTGGAGTGGCTGACCGAGAATGATCGCCTGGGGGTTTTGGTCGCAACGACTACTATTGCTCAAGGCGTGAATTTTCCCGTGTCCGGTGTCGTGTTTGCCAGCCACCAGTACCGGCTCAGTAAGCCGCCATGGCGAATGGACATGCCTCCTGAGGACTTCTGGAACATCGCCGGGCGAGCGGGTCGGGTGGATCAAGGAGACCTCGGGGTTGTCGCTCTTGCGGCCAAGGATCAAGCGAGGCAACAAGTGCTGGAGGAGTTTATTGATACTTCAGTGGGCGCGCTCAACTCGACTCTCATCGAGATGGTGCAGACAGCGGCGAATGCTGGCTTGCCGCTGCGGTTGGAAGCTCTCTCGTATCAGCCTGGTTGGTCCGCATTTGTCCAATACTTGGCTCACACCTACCGTCAGATCGGGAATCACGAGCAGTTTGCGGCGCAGGTCGAGCAGGTGCTACGGGGTACTCTTGGCTTCCAATCCCTGCGCAAGAGCCACAAGGGTTGGGCAGACAGTTTGGTGCGGAGCGTGTACGCCTATGCCGAGAGTATCAAGGGTAAGCCGCTAAGCCTCGTAGATGCAACGGGGTTTTCCTGGGAGTCGGTCAACGCCACGCTGCGCAGGCTCGGCGAGGAGAAGTTGCCGGACGACGTATGGTCGCACGAGTTGTTCGCTGGACGCAGAGACGACCTTCGCCGGATGATGGGACTCCTCCTACAGGTGCCCGAGTTGCGAGATCCGCTAAGAGAAATCACTGGCGGAACAAGCCCAGATGGAGACAAACTCGCCCGAATAATCTGTGACTGGGTTCAGGGCCGTACGCTCATAGAGATGGCCACAGACTACTTCAGCCCAACCGCCGAGGAGGTGAGTGATGGAGCCGCAACGGATTCCGTCAAAGCGATGACCAAGTGCTGCCAAAGCGTGTTTGGGAGGTTGACGCAAACTGCATCTTGGGGCCTCTCCGCACTTCAGTCACTCACGCTTGGAAACGCTTTCGATAAGTTGTCTCCCGACAAGCAGCGAACCCTTCGCAACCTTCCGGCGCGCGTGTACTACGGTGTCAATAGCGACGAGGCCGTTGCCCTCAGGCTACTGGGAGTGCCCCGGACGGCAGCGCCGCCGCTTGCGATGCGTCTTGCAGTCAAAGCAGAGGATCCGCTTCACCAGGTTCGCGGTCGGCTCCGAGCAGCCGACGTGAGCGAGTGGACGAAGGCGATGGGCGAGCGCGGGGCGAGCTACCATCGAGTTTGGTCAATCATGGAGGGCGAATCTTAAGACCCGGGAGCCAGACCACTCTCGCCCAACGCCGCCCGTAGGATAGTGGTCCCCCCGGGGCGCCGGGCCGTCGTCCTTCGCACCGAGCCTCTTTCGGAGTCTGGGCCCCTTAGGGCTTCCATCCCGGTCGCGGAGGCTCGTTCTTCCGGGCCGGCAGTTCCGTCTCTGCGCCTTCACTCCGTCCCCGGAGCACCATCGCCCCCTTCTAAATCGAGGTCGAATCTCGCCTCAATATACCTGATGAGTGCGAGCGGTACGTCTTCCCGCAAACTCGCATAGCTCAATACGGCCCTCGTAACGGGCTTCCACTTAACAAGGTAGGCGTATTCGTAGTCCCCTTGCCGGACTGTTGTCGACTTAATCCCACCGTGCCGAGACATCTCCTCCAGTACGTCACTGAGCTTCATACACCCTCAATCCTCCAACGCCGGACTGGTCAACAACCATGCGGATGTCCCGTATCAAGCTGTCGCTGATTCCACCTATACCGGCTGCGCTCCTAAACGCATCCACATACACTTCTGGCGTCGGTGTCTCCTTGGACGTGTATCCAATGTCCATTTCAGCTCGGTAGGATCGCAGCAGCGACTCCACCGCGCCGCGTATGGAACTTCCATAGCCAACCATGTAACGACTGATGCCTATCGCCACGAATGTGTTGGCGATCTCGCTTTCCACCACCAGCACGTCGAGAGGCTTGACACGCTTCACATCGCCCAACTCGGTCAGTCTGTTCTCACCCGGGTCTTGGGGCGAGAGGTAGTTTGTCGCCGGATGCGTGAGGTAAATCAGGCGAGGCATCACTACAAAAGTCCAGTACAGGAACCTCGTAATGACGTTCTGACCGATTCCAACGTATCCTGGCAACCGGGCGCCTTCGGTCCCCGTCACACTGATTCTCCCCGCACCTTTTTCGCGAACATAAAGGAGCGTTCCTCTATTCAGAATGAACACAGCGTCCACAATCGGTCGATCAATCTCCCGACAATCTGAGTTCAGTTTGGTCAAGCACTCCCAGATTGTTTCATCCCTGAGCTTTGACTCGAACGCGAACACGAAGTACGGACGCCTGCTGAGAAAACGCGATTCATCACCGCCCATGGTCTGACCAAGAGAGGATGACGCGTATCCCAACAGCGACTTAAATGATCGGGCGTTCTCAAAGCAATCCTCTACCGTCCGCCTGCTTGTCAGCGCGGACTTGACCTCTCCGGCGCACTCCACGCACTCGATCATGAACTTCTGTGGCTCCTCCCAATTGTGGTCGGGCGGCTGCGGAAAATGATACTGGTTGGCGATCACCACATCGGTCTGCCTAGACTGGCGACCGTCGAGATCGAACACCTCACCGTGACCTACGCGGAGGTCGGTCGGAATGCATAGTCTGAGGAGATCGCGAAGCACCCGCTCCACCTTGGTGCCCTTTATTCCGGCATGCTCATAATTCGCGCGGATATTGGCTAGCTCCGTCGACAGCCGCTTCTCCTCCTGTGCGAGGATCGTGTTCATAACGTCGAATCCGCTTGCCATGTCTCGTGTACCTCCCTATCAGGCCGGTCGCGCCTCTAGCCCCATGCTTCATGCCGCAGGTCTTCCGAAGTCATGCCGATCAGGGCGGCGTCACAGCCCGACTCAAGATAGGGTCAGGCGGCCCAATTCGCCATCGTTACGCCGTTGCGCCCAAACTTCCGTGACCGCGCGTGCGTTTCGCACCTCACATTCGTCCGCAAACAACACAACAGCCAAAGCCGCCATCCCTTCCACCGGCATGCTGCCCATTTCAGCCAAAGTTACCAGCGGAACAACCGGTATCTTTGGATGAAATAGGCACAGGATCCGAAAATCTCCCATTCCGGGCGAAATTCTCGATGCTCTGCCCGGTCAACCGGTATTTTCGTTCGCGCAATGTGCCGGTTCTGTCTGGGACTTCCAAAATGACACGTCGCCTGCACCATGCCTTTCGGTGTCACGGTTCGCGAGATACCAGCAGACTCATCCATAGTATTCAGGCTAAGCGGCCTGCAAAAGCTGCTCGAGAGTCTTTCCTCTCTCGTCTCTTGCATTCTGATTCGTCTTTCTCTTCCTAGTCATACTTCGTGTTTCTCAGCAAGCTCAACATACCTTGATCCCAACAACGCTGATGGTAGAAGCTTCCGGGCTATAAAATTGTTATCGAATGACAACATACTTCAGGTTGATCGCGTGTTACAGGCTGCCGCGGGAAGAGGTTGGCAAAGACAAGTCGGCCATCCGACAAGGTGATCTGATGTCAATATTCCTTTTCGGCGGGCGTGCCAAAATTCGGTCCGCATTGAAGAACGCCGAGATAACTGACGATTGAGTTCCGGGCTTTAGGGTCCTGGTAAACGCTAGCAGCGTATGGAGAAAAAAAAGGTGATGGTGGAGAAGATACTCCCGTGGGCCAACGTCGCCTACATCGTTGTCGTGGCATTAGGATCCTACGGAATCTATCAGTTGAATGCGCTAGTCAATGCGAACAAGGACCGGGAGCTGGCTAGGTACCAAGCCGGCGCCGGGGTTCAGATCGAACAAGCGAAAAGCAAAGCGCTCGAAGCGGAGGTGCGGGCAGCGGAGGCCAATGAACGGGCCGAGCAAGCGCAGTTGGAACTAGCCAAGCTGAAACAGCCGAGGATTATTTCCGACCGCCAACGGGAATTTATCGTCCGGCATTTGAGCAAGTTCGCTGGCCAACACTTTGGATTCTCGGCGTACCCCGATCCCGAGGCGCACGAGCTTATCATACAATTGGACGCAGTGTTGAAGTCGGCTGGATGGGTTCGGGTTCCATCCCAACTTGGTGCAATTGAGCATGACGTGGCAGGCGACACAGTTGGTACCTCAGCTGGTAGCGGGCTTGCTGCGTTCATTGGGACTGACAACGAGGAAGCCGAGCCAGCAGTAAAGTCGTTGAGTGGCACGTTTAGATTAGCGGGTATCCAATGCACGTACAACAAAACCGAACAGTTGGTCGGCAAGGAACCGAAAGCCGTCATCATCCATGTCGGCAAGAAGCCAGTAGACTAAGCACCCCCTAAGCACTCTCTCACCGCGCTGTCTAACGCGTTGCTATATTCGCGTCAAGCGCCCCCGTTCCGGGTAGCATCCTTGCGATGCGTTGGAGGGTTAGACGCTTGCTCAAGCCGTGTACCAGTGGAATGAGATTGCAAAGACCGCGACGCGTTTGCAGTGGACGAGTATAGGCGCCGGAGGATGCGGTCGATCGGGATCAGGACGCACGATGCGATCGTGCCGCCGCATGGCGATAGACCGGACGGGTGGTACCCCACCAAGCTCGTCACGGTGATCGTGATCTCTCTCAACCTTCCTGATTCCTTATATCCCTAGCCATTCAGAGAAAACCGGCATAACGAAGACGAAGTCCGGTAGCATGTTGCGTCACTGTTGCGACGAGGAAACGTCCGGCAACGCCAACACCATACGCACCAATGCGGCCTGCCCCGGGATGCCGAGTTTTCGGTAAATCTCCTTCGTGTGCCAGCGGATGGTGAATTCGCTGAGGTTCATTAGCGCCGCGATATCGCGAATTGTGTGACCCTGTGCCAGCATTGCCGCTACATGGCCTTGCGTTTCAGAGAGTCCGAACACGAGGGCCACTTGGGCCGGATCGATGCGTGCCTGCCTCGTCGGGTCAATCACCAGCACGAACGAGGCGATCCGGCTGTGGCGGGCGTCCCACTGTTCGCCGCTTACCGGGTGAACATGCAGCAGGAGTCTGGACGGGTGGTTTGCACGTCTCAGGTTCCATGAGCCGCTCTCGCCCTGAACGCCGAACCGTGGCAGCGCTCGGGTCAGTAGCTTCTGAAGGGCTTCGTTGTCTTCACGATGCGTGGCGCACAGGAGCCCGTTCTTGTCCTGCAACCCGTCGCCTTCGCGCAGCAGTGTCCGAGCGATCTCGTTCGTCGCGACGATGCGACCGCCCGGATCGAGCTGCAGGATCGCGCATCGGGTGTTCTCCAACAGCATGACACTCGTCGAGCCCAGGGCGTGCACGTCCGCCAGCGTCTGCCGGATTCGTCCGTACTGACGCAGGTGCGGCAGGGTACGCTTGAAGTTGCTAACGCGCTCGCTCGACCAGCCGCGATCGTCGACGGGGTCGGCGAGCGCCCACACAATGCGTGAGCCGTGCGGTCCGTCCAGTCGGACGTTGAGACTGTTCGCTGACGTGGTGGCCGGCCGGCCCTCGTTGTAAGCCACGGAGATCTTCTTCTCTTCCTCCGTGTAGAGCTCGTGGACGTGTGTGACCTTCGCGTCAGGCAAGTGCCGGATGCGCGGCATGCTCTCGTCGATCGGATGGTAGGTTTGGAGGAAGTCCTGCTCGACTTGCTCGCGGCGCTGGCCACGAAAGCAGACGCGCGCGAAGAAGATCCTGAGATCGTCCGCTGAAGTGCCGTCGCCGGTGGCCAAGAAATTGCCTTTTGACCCGCACGCCATGTCGATCAGCCCTGAGGCCGCAGGCCACAGAGCGTCGTCAAGCGCGGCTTCCTGTAAGGCCGCCACGATGCGTTCGAACAGGTTTCTTTCCGCCATTTGCACTCCTTCGCCAGCCACAAGCTGCCAAGCAGGCTTGAGACTTTCGCGCAGTATCAGTCGCTCACAGGATTCTACACATCCGAACGCCAGATCCTTTCTTGTGCCGACCATTGTCTCCCAATTCGGAGGCGACCTTTACCAACAGATCGTGACGCCCCTTGGTCCGAACGCCACGACAGGGTTCCGTCCATATGGTCGGTGACAGAAACCGCTTGAACCGATAGCCTTTCTCCCCGTTCGCACAGCCAATTTGGCTGGGTGACGCTGGATTGTTGATTGACTTGGCAACCCCAAGCCAGACCGAACCGACCAAGAGTGTTCGCTTATGACCGACCGCAACGCCGAAAGCCGTTCGAGAAAGACCCGCATGAACCGCCCCGCCGCACGAATGAGGGCCGCCGGGCTGCTGTTTGGGATCGGCTTGTTCGGCGCGGCGGGCACGGTGCACGCGCAAACCACAGTTTCGCTGGTGAAAAATACCGGGCAATCCCAAATTGCCACAGCATTTGCACTCCATAATTCCGATGTTGCCACGGCGTTCACCACCGGCAGCAACAGCAGCCACGGCTACATGCTAAAGGAGGTCGATCTCGTTCTGCCCACGGTGGCCGCCACGGGCAGGCCGACCTTCAACGTGGCCATCTGGGGCAGCACCAGCGGGGGCCTGCCGGACAGCGGCAACGTCCGGGGCACACTCCAGCATCCGACGCTTGCCGCGGGAGGCAACCGTTTCACGTCATCCGCAGGCATTCGCCTCAACGATTCCACCACCTACTTCGTTGTCGTGGACGTGACTGCCCCAGGCACCAATAGCAATAGCATAACGATATCCTCCACGCCTTCGGACGATGAGGATGCGGGCGCGGCCGCCGGCTGGAGCATCGCCGACGACCGCCGCCAAAGGCTCGGGGCGGCGAATTGGACCACCAACGTGTCGTCCCTGCGGATGGACATCAGGGGCTATGCCAACAGCGCCCCCGTCTGCGCGGCGCCAGACTTCGGCACCCGGCGGCATTTCTGGACGGGGGAGGTGACGGTGGGGAAGTCGAATGAATCCGTCATTACTCCTGGAGCTTTCAACTACGGATTCAATGCCACTGGGAGCAATGATCATGGGGCCCTGAGTCCCACCGCGTTCACTATCGGTTCGCAAGCGCATTCCATTGAACGTTTGCGTGTTCTGACGGGAGGCCCCAACAATGGGCTCCTTACGTTACAAACCGAAGAAACGCTGACCTATACACAAGCGGTCGCGCTTGAGCTGCATGCCTGTAACGTGGCAATCGACCTGCTAGCCCCGACGAACATGCCTGATCCTGACGGATACGACATTTTTATTCCGTCCACCACCCTCGACTGGTCCACCGTCGCCACCCGCACGCTCTACATGAGCCTGCCCGCCAACAACGCCGCCACCGGCGCGCCGGAAATCACCGGCACGGCGCAAGTCGGCGAGACGCTGACCGCGGGCGTGGGCGACATCGCCGACGCCGACGGCCTGCCGACCACCACCTTCCCCGCCGGCTACGAATTCCAGTGGGTGCGCGTCGACGGCGTGAACATGACGGACATTTCAGGGGCGACCTCGCAGACCTACACCCTGGTCGACGACGACGCCGGCAAGACCGTCAAGGTCAAGGTGAGCTTCAAGGACCAGCGCTACGTCGCCTCTTACACCCGGAACAACGTCATGGTCACCGACGCGCCCCTGGAGACCCGCGAGAGCGCCGCGTCCGGCACCGTGACGGACAAGCCCGGCGTCCCGCAGAGCTTCACCGCGACCGCGGGCGACGCCCAGGTCACGCTGGCCTGGACGGCTCCCGCCGACGACGGCGGCTCGGCCATCACCAAGTACCAGTACCGCTATGAAGCGGGGTCCACCGTGGCGGATACCGTGGCATGGAACGATGTCCCGGACGGCACGGACTCCGACACCGACGCCGGCAACGAGACCGGCGTCGTCGTCACGTCGCTCGTCAACGGCACCGGCTACGCCTTCGAGGTGCGCGCGGTGAACGTGGTCGGCGAAGGCGAAAAGGCCGGCCCCCGCACCGCCACGCCGAGTGCGTCCGACACCACCGCGCCGCGCATCGCCTCCATCGTGCGCCAGGACCCGTCGTCGTCGCCGACCAATGCGAACACCCTGAAGTGGCGGGTGACCTTCAACGAGAACGTGAAGAACGTGGGCGCGGCGGATTTTTCCGTATCCGGCACCACGGCCACGGTCACGGCCGTCACCGAGGTAACGGCGTCGACGGTGTACGACGTGACGGCGTCGGGCGGCAACCTGCCGGGCCTGGACGCCACGGTGACGCTCTCGATCGCGAGCGGCCATGACATCAAGGACATTGCGGACAACGCGCTGACCAACACCACGCCGACGGGGACCGACGACGACAACTACGTGGTGGACAACACCGCCCCGACCGTAACCATCAGCGACGCGCCCGCGACCAGCAGCGTCGCGTTCCAGGCGAAGATCACCTTCTCCGAGCCCGTATCCGGCTTCGACCAGGCGGACCTCGTCGTCGGCAACGGATTTATCTTGCAATTCGGCAAGGACCCCTTTGCGGACGGCACGCCCGACGATTACAAGGTTTTCTTCGCGCTGATCATTGCCCCCGATGACGGACTGCTAACCCTGGACGTCAATGCGAATGTGGCCACCGACGCGGCGGGCAACGGCAATACCGCGGCGGCTCAGGCCTCGACCGTGTTCACGCTCCTCACCTCCAACCACGCGCCGGTCTTCGCCGATACCACTCTCGTCCGAAACGTCGCCGAGAACGCGGCTGCGAACACCGACGTCGGCGCGGTTATCCCCGCTGCCACGGACGACGATGGCGATATTCTGGTCTACACCATGGAAGGGACGGACGCAGCCTCGTTCTCTTTCGACGCCGCGACGCGGCAGATCAAGACCAAAACCGGCGTGACCTACGATTTCGAGGCCAAGTCCTCGTACTCGGTCACGATCAAGGCCGACGACGGCAAGGGCGGCACGGGCACGGTGGCGGTCACCATCGCCCTCACCGACGTCGACGAGCCGACGTCCGGACCGGCGGACGTGTCGGTGGCCGATGCGCGGGTGCGCGAGGGCCCGGACGCGCAGCTCAATTTCGTCGTCACACTGAGCCACGGCGGCAACGCCGTGGTGGTGTCGTACAAGACGCTCAGCGGCACGGCGAGGAAGGGCGTGGATTCGAGGACGGGGAACGATTTCAGGGCCGTGCGGGGGGAGCTGTCCTTCCCGCGGGGCGTGACGAGCAAGACCATATCGGTGACGGTGTTCAACGATTCCCACAACGAGGGCCAGGAGACGATGGGGCTGCAGCTCACCGGCGTGAGCGCCGGGGGACGCATCGTCGACGGCAATGCGACGGGTTTCATCGAGGACAACCCCAATCCCGACGGAGACGGCAACACCGACCCGGTGTTTGCGGACACGACGCTGAGCCGAAGCATCGCCGAGAACACGGCGGCGAACGTCAATGTCGGCGCGGCCATCCCGGCGGCCACGGACGACGACGGCGACAGCCTGACCTACACCATGGAGGGCAGGGACGCGGCCTCGTTCGATTTCGACGCCAACGCGCGCCAGATCAAGACCAAGACCAACGTGAGGTACGACTTCGAGAAGAAGTCATCGTATTCGGTGACCATCAAGGTAGTAGACCTCAGGGGCGGTTCGGACACGGTGGCGGTCACCGTCACCCTCACCGATGTCCACGAGCCGCCGCCCGGTCCCGCGAGAGTATCGGTGGCCGACGCGCGGGTGCGCGAGGGCCCGGGCGCGACGCTCGAGTTCGTCGTGACCCTGAGCCACGGTGACGACGCCCTGGTGGTGTGGTACGAGACGGCCAACGGCACGGCGACTGCGGGCCAGGACTACACGGCCGCGAGCGGGGAGCTGTTCTTCCCGCCGGGCGTGACGAGCAAGACCCTTTCGGTGACGGTGCTCGACGATTCCCACAACGAGGGCGCGGAGACGATGAGGCTGCGGCTCACCGACGTGACCGACGAGGGGCGCATCGTCAACGGCACGGCGCTGGGCATTATTGAGAACACCGATCCGCTGCCCGCGGCGTGGATCGGACGCCTGGGCCGGGCGGCCGCCGACAATGTCATCGAGTCGGTCGGTCGGCGCTGGGAACGCGCGGGGCAGGGGCCGTCGGAAACGCACCTCACACTCGGCGGCCGCCGGCTGGATACGCTCTTCGGCCGGGAGGCGGAGGCCGAGGCCGGTCCTCAGGGTGGCGTATCGCCGCCGCACACCGGAATCGGCCTGGCGCCCGCCAACGGCGGCGTTTTCTCCGCCGGGCAGCCGGTTGCAGGGCAGCCGGGTTCAGGACACATCGCAGCGGGGCAACCCGGTTCGGGGCAACCGGGCGCGGGAACCATCGCAACCGGCACGGGGCAGCCTGGCGCGGGCCTCGCCGGCGGCGCGGCAGGCGGTCCCAGCGCCATCACGGGTCCCATGGGCGCGGGCCAGCCCGGCGGGCAGCCTGGAGGCGGTATTGCGGGCGGCGGTGTTCCGGGCGGTCTTCCGGGCGGTCTTCCGGGCGGCGTTCTTACGGGCGGCAACCCCGCGGGCGGCGGTTTCGGCGGCAGTCCCGGCGCCGGCAGTTACGGCATGAGCGGTTCGGGCTTCGTCGAGTTCCTCGGCACGCTCGCCTACGCCGGCGGCGACGCGCGATGGGCGCAATGGCTGAGGCAGGCCAACGGGGTCGCCTACGGCCCGCGCATCCGGCTGCGCGACGCGCTGATGAACAGTTCCTTCCATTACTCGCCGCACGCAGCGGCGGACTCCTCGTGGCTCGGCGACTGGGCGGCATGGGGCGAGACGGCCTCCACGCACTTCAGCGGCGCCGAAGACGCCCTGTCGCTTACCGGCGACGTCGGCACCGCCGTGGTCGGCTTCGACAGCCGCCGGGGCCGCTGGCTGACGGGCGTGGCGCTGTCGTACACCGATGCGCTGGGTTCCTTCAGCCACCCGACGCTGGCGGGCGGGGCGCTTGAGGGCACGCTCACGACGCTCAGTCCCTATGCGCACTTCGCACTCAGCGACCGCTCGCAGCTATGGGGCGTGGCCGGTTACGGGACCGGCGATCTCACGCTGACGCTCGCGAACGTCGAAACGCCGATCGAGACGGGCCTGGCCAACACCTTCGTGGCGGTGGGCGGGCGCACGGCCTTGAGCGTGGTGGTGCGCGAGGCGGGCCAGCTCGAGCTCGCGGTGCGCACCGACGCGCGCTTTACGCAGACCACCTCCGGGGCGGCCGTCAACCTGATGGGCGCGGCGCAGGAGACCTCGCGCGTGCGCGCGGTGCTCGAGGGCCGCGGCGCGTTCCCGCTCCCCGTAGGCGGGTCGCTCATGCCCACGCTGGAGGCGGGGCTGCGCTACGACGGCGGCGACGCCGAAACCGGCGCCGGAGTCGAAATGGCCGTGGGACTCGGTTACGCCGTCGGCCGCCTGACCGTGCAGGTCAACGCCCGGGGGCTGCTGGCTCATCAGGACGCGGCGTATGAGGAGTGGGGCTACAGCGCCATGGTGGGTTACCGGCCGGGCGAGGACGGTCTCGGCCTGTCAATGAACATCGGCGCCGTGCGCGGCGTCGCGCAAAGCAGCGTCCAGACCCTATGGACCGCCGCCGATGCGGCGGGCCTCGCCCGCGGTGCCGGGGGCGTGGGCGCGGCGCTGCCCACCGCGCAGTACCTGCGCACCGAACTCGGCTACGGATTCGAAGGACGCAACGGCAGCCGGCAGTGGCTGCCCTACGTAGGCATCGACTCCGGCCACGGCCAGCGAGCGATCCGCCTCGGCCTCCGCCTCACCTCCGGCCCGAAACTGCAGGCCGCGCTCGAACTCAACCAGACCGCCAGCGCCTTCGCCGGCGGCCTCGGCCTCGGCCTCGGCGCCGGCCTCCCGGGCGAAGGCCAGCGCCAAGCCGACCTGGGCGCCACCCTCACCCTACTGATGCTCTGGTAACGGATGAGCGGCGGGCTGACGGATCCGGATACGCCTGGCGGCGGGGCACAGCGCGCCTTCTACGACCGCGGGATTGGGACGTACGGAAACTGGTTTCGGGAAGTTGAAAACGCAATCCTTGCGAGTCTTGACGAAGGAGACCGGGTAGTGGTTTTCGGTTTTCGCCGGGGCAGCACGCTGGCCCGTAAATTCGCGCCCCAAATCTTGGATGACAACGAAGATGAGAGTCGCAAGATTGCGTTTCCAGGCGTGGTTGATACGGCCGAACGAATCGACCTTGATCCTGAGTATCGCCCGGTGCGAGGTTTGTAAATTGGATTGAGCGCATGTCAAGTCCGATCGTGTGGAAGCAGCAATGACAACGCGAATGATCCCCAGGAGACTGGGGCATTGGACGCATGCCTATGGGCTATGGGGCCAGCATACTCCTGGCGTACACAAACCCCCGCGGTTTTGCAGCCATGCGCTGGCCAGGGGCTAGCCCCTAAGACCCCACGGTGACCCGATGGCTCGTCCCCCGAAACCCGCAGCCGAGCGCCTGGATGCCCGGTTGCACTTGCGGCTGTCCAGCGAGATGCTGGCCCGTTGGCGGGACGCTGCGCGTGCGGCCGACCTCTCGCTCGCCGAGTGGCTGCGCGCGGAGACCGGCTCGGGAGTTCCGGCACGGCGGCGCCGCCCGCCGCCGGTGGCCGACCCAAAGCTCTTGGCGGCGATCGCTCGCGTGGGCAACAATGTGAATCAACTGGCCAGGTCCGCCAACCGCAACCAATGGCCGCACCCGATCGCGCTGCTGCCGCGCTTGATTGCCATTGAGCGCGCGTTAAAGAACCTTTTGCCGGCGAGTGGTGGTCCTGCAAGTGATGATTAAGTTTCACCCGCGTGGGACCTCCGGCCGCTCTGCCGCGGCGTACCTTGAGGATGAGCGAGACCACAAGGGCCGCGAGCGCCCGCACGTTTCGGTGCTGCGCGGCGATCCGCAGCTGGTGGGGCAGGTCGCCGATTCGCTGAAATTCAAACATCGGTACTCGTCCGCGGTCCTCGCCTGGGCGCCGGAAGATCAGCCGACGCCGCAGCAGATCTGCGAGGTCCTGGATTCATTTGAGGACTTGGCTTGGGCGGGACTCGCGCCGGATCGTTACGCGTGGTCGGCGGTCCGACACGACGAACCCGGTGGCGGCGTGCACGTGCACATCCTGACGGCCCGCGTGGATCTGCAGACGGGAAAATCGCTCAATATCGCGCCGCCTGGGTGGCAGCGAGATTTCGGGCCGTGGCGGGATTTTCACAATCTGAAAAACGGCTGGGCGCGGCCGGACGACCCGGCCCGGGCGCGGGTCTTGCAGCCCGGCCACAATGCGCTGATCGAGGCGGATCGCCGCAAGGGACCTGCGGAGCCGGCCGAGCGGAACACGCCAGAGGGAAACACTGGCCCTGCGGCGGACCCGGTAGAAAGCATCACCGGCTCCCTTTCGGCTCAAAAGAAGGCGATCACGGAATTCCTGACTACGCAGATCGAACTCGAGCTGATTACCGACCGCGAGGGCATCCTGGCCAGCCTGCAGGAATTCGGGGAGGTGACCCGCACCGGCAAGAACTACGTCAGCGTCAAGCTCAAGGGAGCGGACCGAGCTCTCCGCTTAAGAGGAGCCATTTATGAAAAAACTTTCCACGCAGAATCTCTCCGAACAGCTGAGAGCGAAACAGATCGAACATCGACAGGCGGTCGAGCGGATCACGAAGGAGCAGTTCGACCAGCTGCAGACAAACCTGGAGACGCTGTGCGCCACGCTCAAGAAGAACTTGAAGACCGAGTGCAGCGACGTAAACGAACTAATCACAGAAAATACGGCCGATCTCAAACGCGGGCTGGGGAGGTTGCAAGTGAGGTTCTGGGTGATCCCGTTCATCGGCTGCCTGCTGCTGGTCCCCGCCCTGATTCTGGGCACCCTGTGGACCAACAACTACCTGGAAGAAACCATTCTGGAGAAGGCCGCCACGCTAAGGGACCATCAACAGGCCCTCGACGCCCTGACCGCGGCGGGGATCACGCATCAGAAGCAGGGCGCAATCTTGTATCTGATAACCGCGAACGACAGGGAGCCGAAGGTTTATCAGGTCCCCAATTATCCCGACCGATGGATCGTCAAAATCGAGGAGTGACTCATGACCGAACTCGAGACGCGGCTTCTGGAGGAGGTCAAGAAGATCCGCAGGGAGCAACTGAATTTGGCCGAACTCTTACGGCAGCATACCGAGCAACAGAACGATTTGGCCCAGTGCTTGCAAGAGCTTACGACGCAACAGGACGAGTTGGCCGAGCACTTGAACGGGCTCGCGACGCAACAGGGCGACTTGGCCGAGTCGCTAAAGCAGTTGCAGAGTTTGTTCGATCCGCAATAAGGGGTTTCCGTGAGCCAACTCCGACCGCGGAAGGCCGCTTTGAGGGCGGGGCGGACCCGGCCGAACTGGATCCGGCCATGAAGCACGAGTAATTTTTCAGCCCTGGCGGGCAGCCAACGATCCGCCGCCTTCTGTCGCGCAGCAACCGCTGTGCGGCGATCCGTGTCTTCTCTCGGGATGACACAAGGAAGGATAAGTGATCCTAAGAAATACTTGCAAGTAAGGAATCGGTTTTGCCCGGAATTGGGAGAAATTTGACGATCAGAAACAACATCCGTGATTTGTTGGCGCGCAAGCGGGGCGCCGGACATCCGTTTCTGGCGGCGTATCAGACCCCGCGCCGAGGGTACCTGCCAGGATAGAAATCAACGTGCGAAGGGGATCTCAGGTAAACCGTGAATGGGCCCAGGCGCTACGGCGCGTGACGAGCCCGGAGCCGCTTCCCACCCGAGACTAAAATACCGTTGTTGTTTCGCCGTTCCCCTCAGTCCCCACTCCCCTCAGAGAATCCGCTCCCCGAAGGCACCGTCTTGTGCCTCGACATAGACGGGGTGTGTGCGCCGTACGGGAAGAACTTTCGATATCACAGCCGCGCGCCGCAGCCGGGATTCGTATCGCTGCCGACCCACGAGGCCGTGCATTTTCATCCGGCGTTGCCGCTGTGGCTGGCGGAGCTGGTGGAAGCGTTTACTCATGTGGCCTGGATCTCCTCCTGGAGAAGAAACTGCGCCGTTTTCGCCACCGGCGCCGGCGTCGAGTTTGCCGCCCAGTGGCCGTACCTGCCATCGTCTGATCCCTCGGACGAGACCGACCTGACGGGCCGCGGCGATCTGCCCTGGGGCAAACTCGACGCCGTGTTGCAGTGGATCGCTCCCGATCAGCCGGTGGCCTTTGTGGACGATGAGCTGGTGCCGCAGCGATGGCCGTATGACCGGAAGGAGGACATCGAGCATTCCATTGAGGTGATGGCTATGCGAGAAGGGCCGATTCTGTTTCTGGCGCCGGCCCGCGAGATCGGGCTGACCCGGGACGCGGTGGACCTGTTGTGCGTATTCGCACGCAATCCCCATGCGGGCCGCTTCGGCGACCGCTCCGTGCATCATTTGCATTCCGGCCGCTGGAATCAGTGGCCCTGGCCGCTGCCTCCGGATCAGGAGAACCCCGTAACGGTGTTACCCGGTGACGAGGAGGCTTGGGAAACAAAACGCAGCGAATTGCTATGGGATCGCTACCTGGAGCTCAATGGCGCTCCGCCGGCACGCAAAGGCGAGGCCTGGTGCAACTGGAGGGAATAGGGCGCGGGCGCAAGTACCGGATGATCAGGCCGCCAAATGTGGCTGTTCGCGGATCATTTCGGCGTTACGCGCCCATCAAGGTGTCAATAAGATCTTTGATCCTTCTATCCTCAATCCTCTTATCCCAAATCCTTTTATCCCCGATCCTTCCATCCCCATTGTCCCGGCCATGAAAATCCAGATTGCTTCCGACCTGCACCTGGAGATGTGCAGGCACCACGAGCCGGAGATTTACGATTTCTATCCGGTCCAGGACCGCGATGTGCTGGTGCTCGCTAGCGACATCGGCACGCACATGCGCGCCTGGTCGTTTTTCGAGCAGGAACTCCGCCGCTCACCCGTCATTTACGTGCCCGGCAACCACGAGTACTACTCTTGGCAGACGCGCGAACACACGGACGATGCCTGGAAGCACTAGGCAAAGGAGAACACGGATCTTCATTACCTGGTGGCCGAAGGCGTGACGATTGATGGCGTGCGCTTCTGGGGCGCGCCGTGGTATTCGGACCTGTTCGGCCGGCGCGATGCGGGGCATCTCAGGTTTGTCGAAGGCGCGACCACCGACTTCAGCCCGAAGATCGATGACTTCGGGCGCTGGACCATCGCACGGCATCAGGAAGAACACGCACGGCAGACGATGCTACTGCGCGAGGAGGCCGACCTCGTGGACGTGGTCATCACGCACTGGCCGCCCACGCACGACGCTTTCGCGCCGAGGTTCAAGGGCGGCGGGCTGAACGGTTATTTCGTGAACGACCGTGAGGACCTGGTCGTGGACATCGGCGCCCAGATATGGATCAGCGGCCACGTCCACGAGGCCTATCGGGCCGTGGTCGGCAATGCGCTGGTGATCGGCAATCCGGCGGGTTATCCGCGCGAGGCCGCGGAAAGCTGGCAGTTCCGGCCGGATTTTGCAATCGAGATGGAGACTGCAGGCCTGGGAAGTAGGGGGCTCTCAAAACAAGGAAATCCCTCAACAAAGGGTGCTCGGATTATGGAGGAACAGTCAATGTGGAACTGTCACTACGGTTCAATTGCTGCTGTCCGCCAGGTTTTCCCAATCGTTGGGTGGACCTGCACGAAGCAGCTTGAACAAGGACCTCCGAGCGAGCCTGAAGCCTGTGACGAACGCCGCTTCCAATCTGAACGGCGCCGTTGCGCCCGACCCACTGTGAACGATTTCGGAACGGACTTTATAGAATGCACGGGTACGCTCCTTGATGTGCTCCCGATCATCCGCGTTGGTTGCGAGAAAGTCGGAAACCCTATTTTCCAAAATGCTTGATTTCCTTCGTTTGGGCAGTTCGTACATACCTTCGAGCGCAATCGCCACGTCTAGGACCTTGTCGCGCATTGCAAATCGGCCATCCCGCCCAAGCGCCTCAGCCAAGCGCGCCACGAAGGGCGCAAGCCTCGGGTAATGTGCGCTCTGGCGTTTCCTGAAAACCTCCCGTGCCTCGTTAAACGCCGTCGACTTGATTATCGGGCAGTTGGACCAATCGAAGCCATCCGCCGCCCACTTCTGATATGTAACGGGACTAGGTCCCGCTATGCCCAGAAGACGGGCGGCAGAGTGGTCAATGCAATCGCCTATAGTGGCAAGCGCCAGAACCGGTGCCTCATGGCTTATGGCAATCAGGTCGAGGAATGTTCTCGCCTGCCGGAAAAATGGTCCCGGCGGATGTTTCATCGGTTCGTTCATGCTGCCCTTCTGCCGGAAAGCAGGCCGCCAACGGAACGGTTTGACGACTGCCCCCACCGAACGTGACCTACTGCCGTAGGCGGCTGCCGGCGCGAGTTCTTGCAGCAGATCCTGCCCGACGAACCGCTGCACCTCCCCGAACGGCAGGATCGTCATGCCTTCTTCGACATTAAACACTTCACTCAAGTTCAACCCGTAGAACAGTAGCGCATCGCAACCTTCGTCGAGACTGCCGAGCAATCCAGACGCCTCACCGTTCCCGACCGACAGTAGGAAAGCGTGAAGCTCGCGTGCTGCCGCCCGAAATCCGTCGCTGGACACTTCCGTTGACCTTGCCATAAGTCCTGCAATGAGGTCTCCGGCAGAGATCGACGTGCCGGAATTTAGAATCTGCAACCAGAAGTTGTTCTCGCCGATAATTCGGCCTGCTACCGCCACCCGCTCAAGTTCGGGGTGGGAAAGCAAGGCGTGGCGAACGGTAGCCAGCTGCTGGCAAAGTGGCGCGTATAGAGTCTCCTCGCGGAGTGTCCGACTGTGCAGGGCTTGAGCATAGACCATGCGCAGGTCATCCAGCGGAAACGGCGTCGCGTCCCTGCCGTCGACGAATACAAATTTGCGCGGGTTATGCTGCCAATAAGCGTGTAGGTAGGGTTCCTGTGCTTTCGCCAAGACGCCGAGACCTGCTGCTAGCCCATCGACCCAGGCTCCGACGTCGAATGTTTTGGAAACCATTGGCGCGTGCCGGTGATACTCAGTTCGGTGGCATCAATAATCAATGTTAGTCTTCTTTCCCCACGTTTAGCCATTGCGCACAGCGACAGATAGAATCTACGTGCGACGGAGAATTTCGCTTTGACAACGGAGTAGCGTTCGGCGGGCTGCCGACACTGGAACGGGTCTAGGCGCTGGAGCGCACCTAAAGTGACTCGCTGGGGCCAGGGGAAGTCATGTTCTCGGTATCGCTAGGCGTTTGGCGATAATGCGATATTGCCTGCCGATCTCAGGGACGTGGTCATCACGCACTGGCGGGCGGTAAACTACGAATCGCCGCCGGCCAGCCTATCAAACACATCGAGTTCAGCGTTCGGGTTTCCTTCTGCCAGAGGAGCGTACGCCTGATGAGCAACAAGCCAATGCTGCACTGCTACACCGCATCCTACATGGTCAAGTTCCTGGAGAAGCGGAACCACGCCGAGCAATTCCTCAGCGGTGCAATGCTCGCGAGACGACTCAACTATTTCAAGGATCTGGAGGATGATCCGGCGCGATGGGATCGCAACGATGGGCTGCGGACATATCGGCATATCTCCAGCAAGCCGGCTCCAGCGAGCCCCCACCTAACACACGTAGGGACCGTGTCGCCAGGAGATGGAGCACCCCGTATACGCGCTATGGAGATCTCCTACACCACAGACGAAGCCCCTTACGTAATCTGTCTCTCACGATTCGTCTCTAAAAACCGGGATCCGGCCACATGCCTGAATCAACTTGCCCAGCAGGTGCGTGAGGCAGGGAAGATGGGGCGGAAGTTCGGTGCGTACGCAGTTGTCATCGACAACAAACAGGAACGCACATTCCTCGACATGCTGCGCCAAGCAGCCAGGGATCGAGGCTACGAGGTCTCCTCAGATGCGGTCACCTACCGTACCGGCAAAATGGGGCTAGAACCACTTGACGCGTTCTGCAAATCTGCACACTTCGCACCCGAGAACGAGTTCCGGATCGCTCTGTTTGCCGGTGAAGATGTCGGTACGCACTTGCACTTGGGTATTGGCGATCTGAGCGGCATCGCCGAAATCCACCAAACGAAGAGTCTTGAAAATTCCCGGTTTCTTCCGCTATGAACTTGAAACGAATTACGCGGTTAATCCGCAAGAGTCGGTGCCTGCGAACTGCGACAGCCTCGGCCGAGACACGGAGTCCTTGGTCAGTTGTGCCCTCGTCTCGTCGCCTTCGCTCCCGCTGCGCGGCTGGCGCGCCGTCCGTTCGGCTCCTAGCAATGTTGTTTGGCTGACTGAGTTATCAATCTCTTTCGTCCCATTCATGGTTGAAGCGCGCCGATTCCACCGATGGCTTGGCGTCATGGATTGCTTGCACCAAGTGCTCAGGGAGATCGTGCGTTGCATAGACTCTTCGACCAAGCTCCAACAATCGGTGGTACTCCCGCAGAGTGATCATTACGAGCGGATCGTCTGATTCCGCGTCAATAAGTACTGGTTCGTGTTCGGCCTCCTGCGCAAAGTGCTGGAAATTTACCGCGAGTTCAGCAGATGTGTTGGTTTTCTTCATTTCCTAGCGCAGCGTAGTCATGGATAGATTCGGGATTGTAGTGTTGACCTGTTTCTTGATGAGCATTGGCCCCTTTGATCTGCTTCCTGATTCTTGGGATAGGGGTTCATTTGATGGATCAGCAAGATCTGCCGACCGCGTCCAGGCGAATAGGAACGAGTCGCCTCAATAGTGGAAGCCTGCCCAAGGTTACTATTTTCTAAATTCAGACGACGGGAATTGTGGGAAAGATCAGACAAATCCAATCTAGCGCGGATTTCGCGGAGATAGTCAAAGTACTTTCGCTTAGCTTTGGCTAAAGGCCTTGGTGCTTTTCGCCGATGTTGGTTTGCTTCATTGCATCGTCTCTTGGGTCGAGACTGTGGTCATCGGCGCACCAAGCGGCAGAACCAGTACCATATCCTGAGCCACCAAGGCATGAGGCGGCGATTGGCCGCAATTTCTCGATTCTTCGCGTTCTGGTCACGCGCACGGCCCGCGGAGATCTGCTGAGCGGTCCAAGTCTCCCGCCAGTGGGTGGTGCTGTTATGAATCACATAGTGGCTCTTGCAAGGAAGCCTCCAGTTGCCGACTGACGGGTGAAGAGATATGCCAGCCTCTTCACCTTCGATGCGCCATTCGCTTGGCCCGAGAGGGAGGCTGACTTCGGTGCCGCATCCGCAGGCGCAGAGGTGTTCGGTGAGGCGGTGTTGCATGGAGATATAGAAGGTGTGAGGTTGGATAATGGAAGGCATGTCTTCCACCCACGCTATCTCCCAGTGCTTCGTTTTCATCCAGAGCAGTTGCCTCTTTGTTGGTGGAGAATACGACCAGTCGTAGCGGAGAAAAGAGTGCTATCGAACCTCGAGCGTTCGCTTCGGTATATTCCCACCTTTGCCTTCCATTCCACGATGGCGAGAGCCGCGCCAAGCATATTCAGTTCTGCAGTTTGCACTTTGCCGTATACCTGTGGTTCGGCGTGACTAGGATGGGCATCTTCTTCACGCCGGGATGAGCTTACAAAGGCCGTTTCCACCTTGATCATGCCGCCGAGCTGGTTGTTATCTTCGCCTTCAACTTCAACTGCCAAGCCAACACTGATGTGGAAAATACAAAGTTCATTGCATAGTGCCTGAATTCTTCTACGACATTGGAGGTCGTCCACGGCAATGAATACGGTTGTGAAAGCGGCGAGCAATTCGCGGGAATCGCCCATGACCTTGGTTTCGTGATCGAAGATGCCCTGATCGCGAATAGCCGCATATCGCTTCTTATGCCAGGCGACTTTGGTGCTGCTGCCGCCAACTTCTTTGATATGGGCGGCGCCGGCGAGTCTGAAGGCGGTGTGTTGTTCTAGGACATCGTCGTCGAAGAGGTGGAGTTCCTTGATGTTGGTCTTAGCCAGAATGTCGACTAGGTAGGAACCGGTTCCACCGACGCCGATAACGGCGACGACTTCGTCTTCTATCGGGCGCTCCACTCCCTTGAGGCCATAACGGTAGGTACTCGTATTGAGGTATTTGAATCTGGTGTTGGAGATAGTCACCGGATCTTCACCTGCCCGCGCAGCTTCGAGTGCGCCTGGGTGCAGGGCGTCTGCGTAAGTGGCGATTTCGTTAACATATGTCTGGATCTTCTCGTGATAGTCGGTGTAGGGCCGCATCGTGCCGTCTTCAAGCGGTTTGAGGGACCATTGCATATACACAATGATGTTTTCGCCGAGGTCGCGGCCTGTGTCCCATTTGCCGCACGAGATGTCGGCTTCCATGCTCGTTCCATCCGGGTAGTACGGGACGTTGCCCGTCCACCAAACTGTATGGTCGCTGGGTGGCCTTGTCGTGTTCTCTGGCGTTAGATCTAGACTGGTTACCAGGTCTGCAGTGCCGAGGTTGCCGTCCGGCGAACTCAAATACGGTATGTTCTTAACGAGAAGGTACGCTCCGCGTAACTCAACGCTGTAACCGCGGCTAACGAGCGCCTTTAGGTCGGAACTAAGATCGATCGGTGAACTTGACATCAAACCTCATACCGTCGATCACCCTGACAGACTCGCCCTCCTTGAGGGTCCCTTCCTCTTCTTCCTTCGGACCGTCCTTCCAGCTAACGTCGTACTCATAGAGGGGTCCGTGTTTACCGTTCGGATATCCGAGGTTCACGACCTCTCGATAACGGATTTTCTCTTTAGGGTAGAGGTGCTTGCGTCCGCGGACGTAAATTTGAACTTCTTTTATGTCATTCATTGAACTACCTATGGTCTTGGCGTGTTGGCCACGCGGGGTTGTAATTAACAGAGCTGATGGTCTTTCCGCCCAACAAGGCTCGAATCCTGCAGAACGCTCAGGACTGGCTCCGGAATTGCTGGGCGCGTTCCATTATTTTTCCTTTCTTACACCCTTGAACGGGGACTTATCAGACGTTTTCACATCCATGAATCGCCCGGTATTGGTGTTGCGCTTGACCCAGTTTCCAGCGGGAGTTTGGGTCTGTGAGCGCTGCCTTACGGCGCCTTTTCGGTGTCCATCGCCAGTGGGGGGGTTGGTAGCCATCGCTGAACTCCTGTGCAAATTGAGAGAGCAAGCAGAGACCATCTCCGCTTCATAATGAGATGCTAACATCATCGTAAGGAGGAAAGCAAGTAATCATTATGAGCGCATTAAGACAAACGAGTAATTCAATGCCTCATTCTGGGGCAAAATACTTGGCTATGCGGGCGTGGGGAGGAAATTGATGGATCGTTTGTCAGAAACAAGTCAAAAACAAAGGGAGCGGTTATCCCATATAGATTTTCGGGCACAGTTCCTGGGAGAAATAGGTCGGAATGATATTTGCGCCAGGTTTGGTATTGGAGGGGCGGCGGCAACAAGAGATATCACGCTATACAGAAAGCTGGCGCCCAACAATCTGGAGTACAACCCAGAAGTCAGGTCTTATGTGAAATCCGACGCATTTGAGCCTCTGTTTGATTGCTCGCCTACCCAGGCGCTGGCGGCGCTTTCGCAAGGATTTGGTAGTGGGTCAATCGGTAGCCACAAGGCGATGATTCGCTGTGAAACGCCGGAGTTGTTGAATACCCCTTCGCTTTCTGTCCTCGCAGCTCTCACACGGGCTATTCATCAAGGGCGAGTCGTTCGAATTCAGTATCGCTCCATCCAATCGGGCCTTAGCAGTAGAAAAATCGTGCCCTTTGCTCTGGTCGACAACGGCCTGCGTTGGCACGTGAGGGCTTACGACAGGAAGCGCCATAGATTTGCTGACTTCGTCATTACGCGCATTACATCTCCAAAAGTCGTTGAGGGTGAGCCAAAGGAGCAGGAAACACGCGAAGCGGACATCCAATGGAATCGCGTTGTTGAAATGGAGTTGGTGGCACATCCGAAGTTGTTGCATCCTGAGACTATCGAGCGGGATTACGCGATGCGAGACGGCCTATTGAGAGTGAACGTGCGAGCCGCCGTAGCAGGCTACGTGCTTAGGCTATGGAATGTGGATTGCACTGAGGATCATAGCTTGGAAGGTGCTGAACATCATCTTTGGCTTCGAAACAGTCAGGCGCTATATGGAGTTCAGAATTTGGTGTTAGCGCCGGGCTATTCTGGCTGACGTAATCCGAGCCGTCTTGAATTTTCCACATCCAAGGTGGCTTGGGTCCAGAGGTATGGTCAGGGCGGCGCACTCGGTCACTGCCCGGAATCGGATCCCCTGCGCTAGTAACTAGTAGCGAATCGGGGGACCTGGATGTGAGGCTGACGAAAGCGAGTAGGTGATATGTTCGACTACATGAAACTGAAGGATGCCAGGCTAAAGTACAAGTACAAGTCACAGGGCGCAGACTACCTTTATGACCTAGCGCCGTGTTTCGGTGGCTTTGAGGGTCACACGACGAACACTGACCGTCCCTACGTTCTTGTTCGCGACTCTAGGCTGATGATTCGGGAGGGTTACGAGTGGAACGGTGCCAATCACTTTCCGGATTTCCCATGGGTGCTGCGCGCGAGTTTCGTTCACGATGCGCTGTGCCAGTTGCTTGACGAAGGGCGTTGGAGAAGCAGAGTTGAAGGAAAGGACGAAGGCGACTATCGGAAGTGCGCGGATCGGGAGTTCTACTGCATCGTAAGGTCCGACAAGGGTTTGCGCTGGGCTTCGATCACTTATTCGGCGATCAGAGGTCACGTGCAAGTTCCGTTTGTTGGCGGGATCATCGGTGGCGCCATTGGGCTGGTACGCGGCGAGCGACATTTCGAGTGCGGACAGGCGGTAGAGGCCGAAGACGCAGCAACTGGCTGACTATTGCCTTGAGGCATCCGCGAGAGCGCAAAGATGCGCGTATTGGATTGCGTTGGCGATTGCGATACGGAGGATTGGGACGGCCTCCTTGGACCACATCGTCCGGAGCGTCTCGAAGTCGTTATCAGCGGTCTTTCGGCGGCAAACGTGCAGGCCGGCGGCCGTAGCTAGGGCATACCGTGATGCGCTATCCGGATGCTGGGCGAGTGTGCGACGCAGGGAGTGCCAATCACCATCTCGGATTGCCGGTTGCTGATTAGCAAGGCCACGAAGTGCGAGATGCTGCGCGTTCGCTTCTTGGGCGGCCGCGGCAAAGATGAGCAGGCCGTCTGATACGGTGGGTGGGAGGTCGACGTGCTGGGCGATACGCGAGATAGAGCGCCAATTGGTAAGTCCACCGGACCAGATCATCATCTCGCCACGCCAACTGGTTGCTGACGGGTCCACTCCCAGCGACGGGTCCGTACGACTTGCCATGACGGAAACATGGTCATGGGCTTCTTCGCGGGTTAGGTACGGCGAAAGGTGGGCCACTCCGTCGAGAACGGGCTCGTACCGGGAGAATCGGTGGAAATTGGCGCGGGTCCATTCCAAGAGGAGTTGGCGCTGTGCGTTAGAAAGGTGCACTGCGTTTCTCGCAAGGATGCGGAACGCGAGGAACAATGAATAGTCCGGATCGTTGAAGGGTTCTGTCAACGTGTCGATCAGGAACTGTAGCGTAACCGGCGGTAGCGGGGTGGTTGCGGCGATCTCGGTGAGCCATTCTCCGATAGCTGGCGTACCGCCAAGTCCCCGGCTGTCTGTTCGCAGAATTGACGAGACCGAGTCAACGGTTTCATAGTCGAGGAAAGTATGGCGGGCAAGAATCGAGAGCAATGCGAGCCCGGTCTGGGCGTCAGGGTTGAGTAAATCTCCATGGATTTCAGGGTCGTACGTGTTGACCAACTGCAAGAGAAAGGTCTCTCCAGATCGCGAGACGTGTTCTTCCATGCTGAGAACGGCAATGAAGTTCTCTGCAACGGAGCACCAAGATCCATGCCCAATCACGTCGGGAATGTATGACCGATATCGGGATGATTGCGCCCAGTCCGCAAGCCGGGAGAACTCCGCGTCGGTTACGTGATCGGGACCTTCCCTGACCATTCGTCTCTCTCGGTCGACGACTTGATGGCGGTAGGCGACGATCCGCAGTGCCTTTTGTAGGGCTGTCTTGTGATCTTCTGGACTCACCGGAAGAGTAAGCCGCCAGTCGATTTCGATGTTGAGCCGGTGCGAAGGTGGACTCAAGACGGTGAAATCCAGACGATTCTGGACTGATTCCGAACAGCGGAGGCTAACGTCAGGTAGGTCGTAGTCGAAGGCTTCTGCGGCGAGAAGCGGATCCAGTTGAGGGTCGAGCGCTAGCAATGTGTTGAGTGCGTCGAAAGGAGGGGCATGTCTGATTGGATCGAGTTTCTCCGCGTTGTCCTCAAGGCGGCCATTGACAAGTATCGATAGCCGCTGTCGAGGTTCGATCGCCAACGCAGGTGCAAGGACGGACGGCCAAGAATGGGACTTCCAAAGGCGGTATGCGACGATTTGGCCGTTCCGCAGCGCAGTGATGCGCTCGGTTTGACCAGCATTGGAGACAAGGTCACCCCGAGTGAATCCCGTCTGGTACACGCCTGCAGGCAGGGTGCGGCGTAACGGATTGAACAGGGGCAGGCCGGAACGGACTACGATGTGGCCGTCAGCGTCGATTGCTAGATGTTGAAAGGTCAAGTCGGTGAACGCGACGGATCCAGCGATTAGCAGACAGGCGCGGACGAGCCAACGGCGAAACCCCGCGACTACGGCGTCGTAGGTGGATATCGGGTCCCCGAGGGTTCTGGCAGAGGCGGTTGGGAGTAGGATTTGGGCCGTAGTCAGCCCGCCTCGAATGGGTTCTTGAGGCGCACGGTCCTTGAGTGCGAACGCGCGCTTCGGAACATCCTCGCTGACAAGAGCGAACAGAGCGTCAATGGCGACATTGCCGACCGAATCGGCAACCGGTGAGGACCTGGCGAGTCCACGGAGGATAGCGCTCGAAAAGAGGCCATGCTCTAGGGTTGCCTCTTCCCAGGCACGTTGCTCCGATCGAGCGGAACACAGAAAAAGGCGTGCGCGGCTTCCGTACAGCCCGCCAAAGAAGGCAGTTCCGCTTACGACGGCTTCGGCATGGCAACAGTCGAGGAATAAGATGGAAACGTCGGCGCCGACGAGATTAAAGGCCTGGTCGATGACGGCCGCTGTGACCGCGGTGTTTTCATCTTGCGTATCAGTCAGGCAGAAGGCGGCGGCAGAGTTGCCAGTCTGAATGGCGTGTCCCGCGAGATAGGCGATAAACAAATCAGGCTTCGCGTTGGCAATCCGGGAAATGGAGGATGACCACCGTGGCATTGTGGCAGCGCGGTCCGTCCAGCACTCCACAAGATTCTCGTCGGTATTCGTTGGCCAAGCCGCACGCATATACCTTGCGAAAGAACCGGCATCGTTGGCGGCAAAGGAGAGTTTGTGGGTGTCGGCGTTTAGCGTGTCGTCGGTATACTCGGAGACTCCGAATATGGCTGCGGCAATGCGCACGTAGACGTTACCAGGAAAGAAAGTCAATCAACCGGGCGCGATCGGTTGACCGTGCTCCTGGTTGCACCATCGAGGCACTGAGCTTTTGCAGGATAAGGGGTGCTGAGAGTCCCACGTGAAGGGCGATAAGGGCTTCGGCTTGTTGACCGAAGTAGACAACCGCAAGGAGGCCGCCTGCTCCAGCCATCAACAGCGTTACACCCCAATAGAATGGTGATCTGGCGTATTGGGGAAAGTGTGTGGATCTTCGCCGCAGATTCCACCAATGCATGAGTTCCAGTAGGAACCCTCCGAACGTCCCGGCGATGAAAACGTCAATTGCGCTAGTTAGTGGCATGAACAAAGTTCCTCCTGCGGGTTGGATGGCACTGGTCAATGGGAGTGGCGCTTCACAGCTTGATAGCTTAACGCGATGGCGTGGTCGTGCGGAACTGAGGGTGGCGTTAGGAACTCGGGAAACGGATGTTTCCCGGGTTGATCTTCTCCCCGTATACCGGTCCATGCGGGCTAAGGATTTTCCCACTATTCTGAACCGAGGGAGGTCCAAAACAGAAGCGCAAGCGCCTTGATCTAGAATTTCTGTGAGCCGAGGGGAAACGGAAGCTGCAGGCATGCTGTCACTTCGTTGGTAAAAACGTTGGTATCATGATTTGAACAATAATAAAAATAATAAGAATAACAATGAGTTACATGGATTGTTCGAGGCAGGCCCCGGGAAACACGTAAACTGGGCCGCCGAATCTTTTTCCGCCCAACTTCCTTGCCGCTACCCTCGGCGCATTCGTCTCGCCCGGCAGAATCGGGAACTCGATGCATGATTGCAAGGAAAAAGCGCGATTGGAACCGAAGCGCAAGTTGGCTTATTTGCATAGGTGAATTTTTTGCCTGGCGGAACGGGACGCGCGCCAATTGGGTTTGTGACCGTTTAGTTGAATCGGTGCCACCCTTGATTTGCTTGGATCCGCAAGTTGTGCACATTGATTCGGTGGTCGCAGTACATGCGCGGTTAACTGTCTTTGCGCCGGATGGCTCGGCGCTCCTATCCCTTTTCCCGATATCCCTAAGTACAGTTGCGTCTGGCACAACGTAGTACTGCGCATCGCACAAGCGTTAGTGACAGGGCACGAAGCGGCGCCAGCCGCCCGCATCGAGGAGCGAAGCGCCGATAGCCGTTCGTACCCCTGGACACGCTGATCCCTGCATTCCAAAGTCCCGATCCACAAACATAAGCAAGAGCGAACTCGGAATCTCCGTCCATAAATCGCTCGCCTGGGTCTGGCAAGCTCACTTCTGCTTTCACAAGCGCGAGGCGAAGCGCGACTAGCGCTGAATCCAGTTGCAATTGAGCAAGTTCATCATTTAGAAAACCCTTAACCCGAATGGACGGGATTCTGAGGGAAAGATCAGTCAACCCCTCAATCGCAGCATAACCAAGCTGCGATGTGGATTGGATTGGTCGGGAACGGTCCAGTCACACCACCGATTTCTTTCCTGTTACAACGATATAGTCTGCCCATTCCTGCATCAGTTCACGTCGAGCCTCGAACAAGTCGGACCGAAAATAGGCACCCTCTACACCCGAAACAACGTGTGCGAGGGCGGCGTTCGCTAAAGACCGCGATTTGCCGTGTTCGGCACAATAGTCACGGAAGCTGGAGCGAAAACCGTGCACGGTCGTTTTATCTGCCAAGCCCGTGTCCCGCAAGGCCTTTAGGAGCGCCATGTTGGATAGAGGGCTCCCGGGTTTACGGGGCGAGCCAAAAACCAGTCCCGCCCTTGACTTCCTTTTCAAGCGTCCGGCCTCTCTAAGGACGGCTAATGCTCCCGTGCTCAGGGGCACGCGGTGCTCGCGTCGCGCCTTCATGCGGGTCGCAGGGATACACCACTGCCGCTTGGTCAAATCGACCTCTTTCCAGCGCGCTTCCCGCGCTTCGGCGCCGCGCACCGCAGTTAGGACCACGAAACGCAAGCACAGCTTGACGATCTGCGTAACCCGGGAGGAATCGACTATCTGAAGCGCTTGGCCCACTTCGGCGTATGGCATTGCCAGGTAATGTCGCTGACTTTTCTGCATGCGGGGCAGGGCCGCATTGATGCAGTCTCCGGCGGGGTTCTCCGTTACATAGTCATATGCCTCGCACCAATCGAGGATGGTGCGGATACGCTGGCGCACCCTTCTTGCCGTTTCCGGCCGCGTGGTCCAGATTGGTTCCAGGACGGCCAAGACATCCGGGCGCGTGATTTCGTCGACGCGCTTTGGCGCAAGGGTGGGGAATGCATGGCGCTGTAGCGTCTGTATCCAGCCTCGCGCATGCGCTTCGTTGGTCCAACTGGGCCGAAACAGCTCATGCACGCGACTCGCGGCTTCTTCAAACGTCGGCACGCTGCGAGCGCGCTTCTTTTCTGCGACGATATCGCGCCCGTTGCGAACGGCGACCCGATTGGCGATGGCGCGTTCACGCGCTTCAGCCACGCAGACCTTGGGAAATGGTCCCAGACCGAGATCGTGTCGGCGTCCACGGAATCCGATGCGCTGAATCCAGGACTTGGATCCACGGGGCGCCACCATCAAGTACAGCGTGTTGCCGTCGCCGTACCGCCCCGGGCGGGTCAGCGCGTGCACATCCAAATCGGTCAATCTGCCCATGCGGCAAATCGTGCCTGTTGCAGAGGTTCGAAACGGTCCCCAATGGCCTCAAAAAAGCCCAGTTCGAACTTCCGTTTTTCCCACGGCTTAACCCACATAGTGGGGTAAAAACTAGCACGATTCCAGAAAATTGCAACGAGAGGATATAGTGCGAAAACCTTTTTGCATCAATATCTTACAGAAATTTTGCCCGTCAGCCGACGGCACGGTATTGAGTTCGAATGGAGCCGATGGGATTCGAACCCACGACCTTCGCATTGCGAACGCGACGCTCTCCCAACTGAGCTACGGCCCCATGGATGTGGCGGTCTTGAGCGACCGACCCCGACAACACCAATTTTAGCCCGCCCTTCGCTCGATCATGCGGTCAGGACAGGTATTCCCTCCTTTGCCGCGGCTCGATGCAGTGACGCGTCCAATGTCGCGAGGTCCGCGGAGCTGCGCAACGCGAGCTCGAGGTAGAGCGCATCGTAGAAGGACGTGCCATGGGTTCGAGCCAGAGCCATTGTCCTAAGCAAGCTGGGTCCGCTATCGGTTTGAATCGGCAAGATGGCGAGCGCATCCAGCATCTCGTCCGCCATTCGTCGGGAAAGACGCTTGCGCCGCTCGGCCACAAGCAGTGCATTTCGCATTTCCAGGTGCCAGACGTCCGGCACGAGGGCGTTGTCCGTGGCAAGCCGCGCTCGTGCCGCTTCGGCAATCGGCGACTCTTCATCATCCAACAGCCACGCCAGCGAAATCGAGGCGTCCAGCACCAGGCTGCTCAAAACCGATGATCCTCGTGCCGCCAGGCAAGGACGTCCTCGATGCTTGCCTTGGTGGGATTCCAGCGCCGGCGGCGACGCCCGAAGCGTTCCAGTGCTTCCTGCCTGGCGCTTTCGGCCGCGGACCTCGCGGGAACCAGGTGCGCGATCGCTTTCCCGTGGCGAGTGATGGCGATGGTTTCGCCATTTTCCACGGTCCGAAGCAGGTCGGCCAGACGCGCCTTTGCTTCGGTGGCCGTATACTCGTTCATGCTCTGTAATAACCGGTTGTAATAACCGGTCAGATTATAGATCACGGCTACGGCAGGGTGAGCGCGACGAGTTGGGCGGGAAGGCCGGCGCCGCCTATCGGGATGACGACATAGGGCTTGCCGTCGAGCTCGTATGCCATGAGCGCGCCCGTGGCGTTGCCGGGCAGCGGCACTTCACCGATAAGTTCGCCGGTATCGAGATCGAAGGCCCGTAGCGCAGGCATCTGAGGATTAGCCTGGTAGCGGGCCGCGTTGCGTTCGGGGGACGTGCCCGTTACGAGATTGACGCCTTCCTGCGCGGCGAGGAGCAGCCTGGAAGTCGCCATGACGAAGGTACGGCTGGGTGTGCCCATGGGCGGCACTGCACGGCCCTCGAACTGTGGGAGTTTCTCGTAGCCGCGGCCCACCGGAGTCATCCACGCGTGCTCGCCGGTCTGCATGTCGATCGCCGTGATTCGGCCGTACGGCGGCTTGAACATCGGCATGCCGTTGGACAGCAGCGGCGCCGGCGTAGGCAGGGTCCCGAGCCAGGTCTTGCGCACGCGCCCGATCGGCATGACCCTCGCGATCATTCCCAGCGTTATGGAGGGCACGTAAAGGTAGCCGCGTCCGGGCTCGTAGGCCGCGCCGGACCAGGAGGCGGCAACGCCCGGCAGCATCAGCCGCCCACGGGCGGTGGGCGGCGAATACATCGGCCCGCTGTCCAGTGACTCGAAGATCTCTCTGGCTTCCGCGAGGAGTTCGGGCGTGAGGTCGTTCAGATCGCCCTCGGATACGCCCTGGCGGTCGAAGGGATCGGGCCGGGTCGGAATGGGCTGCGTTGCTGCGGCCTTCTCGCCGGGCACGTCCGAAGGCGGAACCGGCGTGTCGTTGATCGGCCATACCGGTTCGCCGGTCAGCCGGTCGAATACGAACAGCAGGGCCTGCTTGGTGACCTGCGCCGCCAGCTTGCGGCCTTCCGGCGTGTCGAGGAGAACGGGCGCCGCAGGCAGGTCGTAGTCCCACAGGCCGTGGCGCGTGGTCTGAAAATGCCAGCGGCGCTCGCCGGTGTTCATGTCCACGGCCACCAGCGACTCGCCGAAAAGGTTGTCGCCGGGCCGGTCGCCGCCCCAGAAATCGTTCACGGGCGTGCCGAAAGGCAGGTAGACCAGTCCCGCTTCCTCGTCGCAACTCATGTAGGTCCAGACGTTGGCGGCGCCGTTGCGGTCGTTGGATCCGTCTTCCCAGGTGTCCGCGCCGAATTCCCCGTCCTTCGGAATGCTGTGGAAGTGCCACATCAACTCTCCGGTGCGCGCGTTGAAGGCCCGCACGTCGCCGGGCGGCGTGTCGGGCCGCGGGGGAAACTCGAGGATGGAAGAACCGACTGCGACGGCCTCTCCGCATACGAGGGGAGGAGAGGAGACGCCGTACAAGTCGTTTGACACGTCCTGGCCCAGGCCCTCGAGCAGGTTGACTTCACCGCCACGGCCCCAGTCCTCGATCGCCTGACCGTTTCCGGCGTTGAGAGCGATGAGGCGGCTGTCGCCGGTTGCGAGAAAGATCCGCCGCGTGGAACCGCTGGACCAGAGCGCCAGGCCGCGATTGATGAAGCCGAAATTCGGCGGCGTGCCGGCCCGGTAGCTCTCGGGGTCGTGGACCCAGAGCAGTTCCCCGGTGGCGGCGTCCAGCGCGTAGGCCTGGCTGAAGGAGGTGCTGTTGTAGAGCACGCCATCGGCCATGATGGGCGTGGATTCGTGCTTGCCGGCCCACAGTTCGTCGCTGCCGGCCCCGGGGATGCCTTCGTCGGGCGAGGAGAAGAGCCAGGCGGATACAAGCGATGAGAAGTTCTCCCGGGTGAGGGCGGGCAGGGGAGCGTAGCGTTGCGTGCCCTGGTCGCCGGCGTAGTGGCGCCAGTCGGTGGAGGCCTGGGCTTCGGACGCGTGGGTCTGTCGGGCTGGCGCGAAGGTTGCGGCCGCCAGGAAGAACGCCAGAGCGGCGAGCGTCGCTGCCACCGGGTTAGCGGTCAAGGCCGCCTACGCAGAGGTACTTGATGTCCATGTAGTCGTCCATGCCGTAGCGCGAGCCTTCGCGGCCCCAGCCGCTGGCCTTGACGCCGCCGAAGGGCGCCATTTCGCTGGAAATGATGCCCTCGTTCATGCCCACCATCCCGAACTCCAGGGCTTCCGCCACCCGCCATACGCGGCCGATGTCGCGGCTGTAAACGTAGGCGCACAAGCCGGCCTCCGTGTCGTTGGCCAGCCGGACCGCCTCGGCTTCGTCGGCGAACGGCGTCAGAGCCGCGACGGGACCGAAGACCTCCTGGCGAAATACGGACATTTCCGGCGTGACATTGCGCAGGACAGTGTGGGGATAGAAGCAGCCGCCGAGGTCCGAGGCCTTGCCGCCCATCAGGCATTCCGCGCCTGCTTCGATGGACTCTGCGACCAGCCCGGACACTTTCCCGATCGCCTCATCGTTGATGAGCGGGCCTTGCGTAACGCCTTCGTCGGCGCCATCTCCAAGAACCAGCTCGCTGGAGGCAGCCACCAGGCGGTCGCAGAACTCGTCGTAGATGCTGTCCTGGACCAGGAAGCGGTTGGCGCATACGCAGGTCTGGCCGCTGTTGCGGTATTTCGAGAGCAGGGCGCCGGCTATGGCATCGTCCAGGTCGGCGTCGTCGAACACGATGAACGGCGCGTTGCCGCCCAGTTCCATGGTCGTGCGCTTGAGCGTGGGGGCGCATTGCTTCTCCAGCAGCTTGCCTACCTCGGTGCTGCCGGTGAAACTGAGCTTGCGCACCAGGGGGCTGCCGGTCAGCTCCGCTCCGATTTCCACCGGATTGCCCACCACTACGTTGAAGCAGCCTGCCGGGAAGCCCGCCCGCTCGGCCAGTTCCGCCATCGCCAGCGCGGACAGCGGTGTGTCCTCGGCAGGTTTGACCACTACAGTGCAGCCGGCCGCCAGCGCCGGCGCCACCTTGCGCGCGATCATCGCGTTGGGGAAGTTCCACGGCGTGATGGCCGCGACCACGCCGACCGGCTGGCGTATGCAGATGGCGCGCGTATGGGGAGTTGCGCCCGAGAACACGTCGCCGTCGGCGCGCTTGGCCTGTTCGGCGAACCACTCGATGAATGACGCGCCGTACTGGATCTCGCCGCGCGACTCCTGCAGCGGCTTGCCCTGCTCGGCGGTCATCAGCACCGCCAGGTCCTCGGCCGCTTCGACAGTCAATTCGTACCAACGCCTGAGAACGCCAGCGCGTTCCTTGACCGTGGTTTGGCGCCATTTCCCGAAAGCGCGGTACGCGGCTTCGATGGCGCGCCGCGTGTCGGCCGCAGTTGCCGTACGGACCTCCGCGATGGTCGCGCCTGTGGCGGGATTGCGAACGCTCAGAACCTTGCGCGCATCGCCTGCCTCCCAGGCGCCGTCAACGTAGGACGTGGTCCTTAGCAGGAGCTGATCTTCAAGTGCAGGGACCTGCTGCATGCTTGCCATAATGAATCTGCCTTCGCGATCGAAGCCCCTTGCTCCATTCAAGCGGCGGGGGCGACCGTATTTTAGTGCCGTGTCACGGCACTAAAATACGAACCCACCATGGACTTCATACAGCGCCGAAGGTTTCTGAAAGGGGCAGGGATGGCCGCCGCCGCCGCGATGGCGGGCAACGCTCTGCCGTTTGATCGCTGGTCGCGGTCCGGCTTTATTTCCGCCGCCGCTGCGCAAACGCTGCCATTGGAGGGCAAGGAAGGGCTCAAGGTGCTGAACGACCGGCCCCTGAACGCGGAGACCCCCGCGCACCTGCTCGATGACGAAGTCACGCCGGTCGCGCGTCATTTCATCCGCAACAACGGCATTGTGCCCACGGACATGAACCCGGACACCTGGACGCTGCAGGTTGACGGGCTGGTCGAGCGCCCCATGACGCTCAGCATCGAAGATTTGCGCCGTCGGTTCGAGGTGGTGACTCATCGGCTCGTAATCGAGTGCGGCGGCAACGGCCGGGCAGGGTTCGAACCGCCCGCCCGGGGCAACCAGTGGACCCATGGCGCGGTCGGTTGCTCCGAATGGACCGGCGTGCGCCTGGCCGATGTCCTGAAGGCCGCGGGCTATATGGAGACGGCAATCTACACGGCCCACGAGGGCGCCGACCTGCATCTTTCCGGCACGCCCGGCAAACTGCCGATTTCGCGCGGCGTCCCGCTGAAAAAGGCAATGGAACCCTACAACCTGATCGCGTTTGAAATGAACGGCGGTCCGCTGCATCCGATGAACGGGGCGCCCTTGCGCCTGGTGATTCCCGGCTGGCCGGGCTCCTGCTCGCAAAAGTGGCTGACGCGCATCCGGCTGCGCGACGTGGTCCATGACGGGCCCAAGATGACGGGTTCCTCCTACCGCGTTCCGCCCTATCCGGTCGCGCCGGGCGAGTCGGTCGCGGAAGAGGACATGCAGATCATCCACGCGATGCCGGTCAAGTCGCTGATCACCAGGCCGCAAACCGGTCTGGCAATCGATACGCGCGAATTGCAGGTGGCGGGGCACGCCTGGGCTGGCGACGTCGAGGTGGCGCGAGTGGACGTTTCCAGCGATTACGGCGCCACCTGGCAGGCGGCCGAACTCGCGCCGCCGCACAATCCGCACGCCTGGCAGCGCTTCTCCGCAAGCATTCGGTTTCCCGGCGCCGGCTATTACCAGGTCTGGGCGCGCGCAACCGACAGCAACGGCGTGAGCCAGCCGTTTACGCCGGCCTGGAACCCCAAGGGCTACCTGAACAACGCATTGCACCAGATCTCGGTGCGCGTGGCGTAATCGCAATGACGGCGCCTTGTGTTCGGCGGGCAGTCCTGCCGGCTGCTCTTTTTGCCACATTCCTGGCCCTGAATGCATGGGCGGAAGGCGAACCGGAGACTGACCCGGAAAGCGACCAGGAGCAGGCCCTGTTCCGCGGCATGCCGGATGATGTCGGGCGGCTGGAGGTGTTCGGTTTCTGCGGGTCCTGCCATTCCATCGACCTGGTGCTGCAGCAGGGCCTGTCGCGCGCCGTATGGGAAGACGTGCTCGTGGAAATGGTGCGCGACCAGGAAATGGCGCCGCTGCAGCCTGATATCCGGGTGAAGGTGCTCGATTACCTCGAGGAGTACTATGGGCCCGACCGCAAGGCTCTCTCTCCCAAGGCTAAATGAGATCCCGCAGGGCGCTCTTGATTACCTTGCCCATTGCGTTCCGGGGCAGGCCATCCATGACCTTGAGGCGCCTCGGCGCCTTGTAGGAGGACATCCTGCCGGCGCACCATTGCCTGAGGCCGGGCAGGTCGAGGCTTGCGCCTTCCTTCAGCGTTACGGCGGCGGCCACGATCTCTCCCCAGGTGTCGTCAGACACGCCGATGACCGCGGCTTCCGCTATGGCCTCGTGGCCGAGGAGCACGGCTTCGATTTCCAGCGCCGACAGCTTGTAGCCGCCGGACTTGATGATGTCGACCGACGAGCGACCGAGAATGCGGTAGTAGCCATCTTCAACGACGGCGATATCGCCGGTGCGGAACCAGCCGCCCTTGAAGCTGGCCCGGGTGGCGGGTTCGTCGTTCCAATAGCCTTGAAAGACGCTCTCGCCCCGGATACGGACTTCTCCCGGCACGGTTTCCTTTTGGACAGGCTGATCCTCTTCATCAAAAAGCTGCGCCGTAACGCCCGGCAATACCTGGCCCACGAATCCGGCGCGCCGTTCCCCGTGGTACGGATTGGAAATCGCCATGCCGGTCTCCGTGGCGCCGTAACGTTCCAGCAGCGCCTGCCCGGTCAGTGCCTTCCATCGCTCAAAAACCTGCACCGGGCATGCAGCCGAGCCCGACACGTTGAGACGCATCCGCCGAAATCCGTCGCACACCGCCTTGCGCTGCGCGGCGGCGAGCGACTCGATGTGCTCAATCAACTTCACATAGACGGTCGGCACCGCCATGAAAAGGGAGTAAGCGCCGCCGGCCGCCTGTTCGCACAACCGGGCCACATCCAGCTTTGGTATGGCGTGCACGGCAGCGCCGCACCACAGCGCGCAACTCAGGACGTTGATGATGCCGTGCAGGTGATGCAGCGGCAGAAACAGCGGGATGCTGTCATTGCGCGTCCAACGCCAGGCCTTGATCAGCGTGGTGACCTGCACACCAATCGCCTTGTGCGTAATCACGGCCCCTTTCGGTTTGCTTGTGGTGCCGCTGGTGAAAACGATCATCGCGGGCCGTGAGCGCTCAACGGCCGGCAACGGTCGCTGTCGTCGGCATGCGGCCAGCACATCGTCCACTTCCCTGGCCTCAATCCCCAGCCTCTTGCAGACCGGATCGAGAGCAATCGGATGCTTCCGGCTCGTCATCACGCGAGTTACCCCAGCCTGCGCCAGGCAATACTCGAGCTCCGGCGCCGCCGCCGCGACGTTAAGCGGCACCGCAATGCCTCCGGCCTGCCACACGCCGTGCAGCGCCGTCACATAGTCCCGCCCGGCCGGCATCAGAACCGCAAACCGCTCGCCTGCCGAATGATCCTCTTCGCCGAGAAGGCCGCGCGCAAACGCCTCGATGCGCGATTCAAGCGCCGCATACGAATGCCTCGCATCTCCCTCGATCAGGGCGACCCGCGGGTTCCCCCCGCGCAGCGCGGGGAAAGCGGGCCTACTCATCTTTCCTGCCAGGATTGACCATTCTGGAGAGGCTCCCCTAATTCGGCCCAATACACGGGTATATTCTCCAGTATGAGGGTTTCCGTTTCGCTATCATTTGCCCCATGGCTACCGCCGCTTTCGATACGCTGCAAGCCGCCCGGAAACTCCAGGATGCCGGGTTTGATCAGCCAAAGGCCGAAGCCCTGGCCGAGCTGATGCGTCAGCGCGACATCGACTACGCCACCAGAGGGGACATCGCCCGCGTGGAGGCGGACATCGCCCGCCTGGAAGCGCACATCGCCAGCCTGGAAGCCTCCATCAACCAGTTGCGCAACTGGTTCGTGAGCGGACTGGTTACCATCCTGGTGGCAATCCTGGCAACAGCCTTCCTCCCGGGCCTGTGAGCGCTGATCCGGCGTAACGAACGGCAGCAAGACTGGCCTACAATGTGCGGCTGGTGCTGCTCACGTGTAGGAGAAAACCATGAAGCGCATGATGATCGGTGTTCTGATGCTGTTCGCGGGCGGTCTTGCCGCTGGCACGGCATATGCCGACGACGAGAACCTGACCGGCGTTGCCAAGGAACGCCATGATCTGATGGAGGGATTGGCCGGGGCGATCGAGCCGATGGCCGCCATGGTGCGCGGCATTCAGCCGTACGACGCGGACAGGATGCGTGAACTGGCTGCAGCGATCGCCGCCTCGGGAGGCGATGCGCTGACTTCCCTCTTCCCGGAGGGCAGCCATGATCCCGCCGGCGAAGCCTTGCCGGCGATCTGGGAGGACTGGGACCGCTTTGCGACGCTGGCCGCCAACCTCGTGGACGCGGCCAACGCGGTGGCGGAAGCCGCCGACAATCCTCCGGGACCGCCGAGCGCCGGGCCGCCTGATCCTGCGGCCGGCGGCGGCGAGCCTCAGGCCATGGACGCCGGGATGGCGGTAATACAGCTCGGCATGAGCTGCGGCGCCTGCCACGACGATTTCCGCGCGGAGGACGATAGCTGAGCGCACCGCCGCGTTTTTTCCCGAAATGGCGCCTGGCGCTGGGCGCCCTGGCCGTTCTCGCGGTCGGCATTGCCGGTGCGCAGGAGTCAGGCGAAGCCATTGCGCGTGACTATTCCGGACTGACCGGCGATTCAAATCGCGGCTTCTACGTCGCACGGGTGGCCGGCTGCATCACCTGTCACCGGGCAGCCGACGAGGGAGAGTCGCTGTTCTCCGGAGGGCTGCCGATCGAATCGCGCGCGGGCACCTACTTTGTTCCCAACATCACGCCGCACCCCGAGGACGGCATTGGGGACTGGACCTTCGAGGATTTTGCGCGCTCCCTGACCGACGGCCTGGATCCGGAAGGCAAGCATTACTTTCCGGTCTATCCCTACCCGTTCTACACGCATCTGACGAGCCAGGACATCGTGGACTTGTGGGAAGCGGTGAAATCCGTTCCGCCCGTGGCCGGCCGCGCCCCCAAGCACAAGCTCAGGCTGTTCTATCGAATGCGCGGCGCTGTCGGTGGCTGGAAGAGCCGCTTCCTCCACCCCGGCGAGCTGACTCCGGATGAAAACAGGTCCGAGCAGTGGAACCGTGGCCGTTACCTGGCGGAAGGTCCGGCGCACTGCGGCGCCTGCCACACGCCTCGGGGAGCCATGGGCGGGAGGGACCTGTCGCGGCGCTACCAGGGCGGCGTGGAGAAGGTGGGCTCGAACGGGCCGGACATTACGACCGACACGCTCGAAGCCAACGGCTGGACCGAAGGCGACCTTAGCTGGTCGCTGCGCAGCGGGATCATGCCCGACGGCGACACCTACGGCAGTTCCATGGCGGAGGTGGTTCACCATGGCACGCGGTTCCTGAGCAACGCCGACCTTGCTGCGATCGCGAACTACTTTTTCGACCAGCCGCCGAACGAATAGTCTGATTTCCTGACGGGGGCGGGATGCTGTGGAGGCAATGCCCCCACTCCCGGGCGGGTCAGTCGAATGCGCCGATACTGCGGGCGAAAAGCGTGTAGGGGCGCGGTTCGTCGCGCATGGCCGCGTGCCGTTCGCGTTGAACGTCGCGGATTGCCGGGTTGGACTCAACCCCGCATCCCTCGACGATGCGGTTCATGAAATTGAAGATCGCGCATACCGAAATCGCGTGATAGAGCGCTTCCTCGCTCCAGCCGGCGTCCAGGACCCGTTGCGCGTCCGCATCGGTCAGCCGCGAAGGGGCCTCCGTCAGTTTGCGGACGTAATCCAGTACCGGCAGCATCTTCGGCTCCACCCCGGCCCCGGAAGGGTCGTTCATTACGTTCTCGAGCAGCTCAGCGTCGATGCCGTGCATCTCAGCGATGATGCTGTGGGCGCCGTGGCAGTAGTTGCAGGCGTTGATGCCGGACACGTAGGCGGCGATGAACTCGCGCTCTCCCACGGTGAACGGCGAGGGGCCGCGCAGGAGGTCGTCCGTGTACTCGCAAAGCGCCTTGACGCCCATCGGGAAGCGGCGGAACACATCGGCGAGATCCGCCTGTTCGGGGAGGGAGGGCAGGCGGGCCACGATTCCTACTCCTTGTCCGTTTCTGTCGGAGCGCTTACCGCCCCTTCGGTCAGCAATTTAAGGTCGCGCAGGATATCGTGCGTAAAGCGCTCGCGCCGCATCTTGAGGACCGCCACCCGCTCCGCGTCCGGGCGGTAGCCATCGAGGGCGGCGGCGGTCACGACGCCCTGGCGTGCGAGCAGGTCCTCCAGCGCATACATGCGGTCCATGCTCATCCAGAGCTGGGCGCTCAGCTCCAGGATCATGTTCATCATCGCATCCTGCACCGGGTCCTTGAAATAGACCGGATAGTCGCCGGCCAGGGGCGCGCCGCCTTCCGGCGTCTGCCCGGACGGGCCGTGCTCCGTCACTGGGGTAGGGTCGCGTACCAGACCTGCGTCGTGCCCAGGTGCTTGCCGGGCGCCGCCGGGACGAAACCGTATTCCTCGAGCAGTCCGTCGAAATCCGTGTAGCAGAAATCGTCGCCGTACGCTTCCCCGTTGTGACGCGAATCGAAATGGCGGTGGTAGAGCTGGGCCGGCGTCATGCCGCTGGCCATCATGAAGTCATAGACCGCAAACATTCCGCCCGGACGCAGGACGCGGCGCACTTCCGCCAGGGTCTCGCGAATGATCCGCATCGGAATTTCGTGGAAAAGGATGAAGGAGAAAACGATATCGAAGCTGTTGTCCCCGTAGCCGGTGTTTTCAACCAACCGCTGAGAAAAGCACACGTCGATGCCCAGCTCCACGGCGCGATGGTGGGCGCAGCGCAGCATCGGCTCGGAATGATCGATGCCGGTCACATCCGCTTGCGGAAACCTTTCCTTCAGTGCCGTTGTGCTTTGGCCGACCGAGCAGGCAAGGTCGAGGATCCGCTCGACGCGGCCGTCGGCAGGCAAGGGCAGATGGTTTTGGACCAGCGAGGCGTGAAGCTGGTCCTTGTCGTTATCGCCCACGAAGAAGATCTTGGTCCCGTAGTGGTAGCGGAAGCCGGCCAGCGGGTCCTTGTGGTAGCCGTTCGGCTGCAGATGAAAGTGCACATTGGCGTATTCCGGCTGCTCGAATCCAGGATCCAGTTCAAGCCGGGCCGGGCCGCGCGTTTCGGCTGCCTCGAGCTTCCCGAGATGAATGTCCCGGCGTGCGTCCAGCGAACTGCAGATACGCCGCCACTTCATTTCCTGCTGCGAGCGCATGAGGCGGTCGCGCACCCGGGCAATCGGCATGTCTTCAGCGATCTCGCGCACTTTCTCGAGGCGTTCGGCCGGCAGTTCCGAGGTGTCCTCCAGGTGCCCGGTGCGGGTCGCGAGTTGCTGTTCGAATTGCATGCCATCCAGCACGAACGAGCGCAGGCTTTCCACGAAATCGAGGTAACTCTCGTCTTCCCGGCTGGCAAGCTCCGGCAGGATTGTTGCATTGTTGCGCTTGAGCGCCTTGCTTGTGTCGACTTCCATCAAAGGCATGGTTCTACTCCCTACTGCGCCGCCATTCCCCCGTCTATGGACAGCTCGGCCCCGGTAATGTGGCGGGAATCGTCGCTGGAAAGGTAGCAGACCAGATCGCCAACATCACGCGGATGCCCGATCTTGTGCATTGGCACGGTGGCTTCCATCTTGGCCCGTAACTCCTCCGCGCGGCCTTGCAGCACGCGCTCCACGCTTTCGGTCCAGACGAGACCCGGGTGCACCGAGTTTACCCGTATCCCCGTGCCCAGGGCGGCGGCCTCGGCCGCGACCACCTTGGTCAGGGCGGTCAGCGCCCCCTTGGCCGACGTGTAGGCCGTACCGTGCGGGAAACCGCGCAATCCCGCCCGCGACGACATGACGATAATACTTCCCCCCGGGGCCATCAGCGGCAGGCCGTCACGCAGTCCGAGGAACTGGCCTTCCACGTTGACCTTGTAGAGGAAATCCAGGTCTTCGGGCTTAACGCTTTCCAGGGGCCCCAGCCTGGCGTCGCCGGCATTGCTGAGCAGCACGTCCATCGCGCCCCAGACTTCGCGTACGCGGTCGTAGAGCCGCGTCCAGTCCGCTTCTACCGTAACGTCCTGGCGGATGAACTCGATCTCGGTGTCCGGGGCGACTTCGCTGACCATGCGCAAGGTCTCGGCCGCCCCCTCTTCGTTGCGGCCGGTAAAGATCAGCCGCGCGCCCTCCTCGGCCATGTGCATGGCGCAACCCCGGCCGATGCCGGAGGTGGCGCCGGTGATGAGGACGCGCTTGCCGGCCAGCCGGCCTGGCTCGCCGTGACCGGCCGTATCGTTCAGGAAATCCATGAGCCCCCGTCCAGGGTGACGCATGAGCCGTGCGTATATGTTGCGCCGTCGCCCGCCAGTTGCACCACCAGGGCTGCTACTTCGCCGGCGCTCACCTTGCCGTTGAGGAGGGGGCTTCCACCGTCCGGCAGCGCCGGCGCGCCTTCGTAGTGTCCCGTCAGAACCGCGTGTATGTGAATGCCGTCGCCGGCCTCCGCGCAGGCCAGCGCTACGGACTTGCTGAGCGACCGTATGCCGCCGGCGCTGGCGGCATACGCGGCGGTGCCGGCCAGGGCGCGGTCCGCGAAGACCGAACTCATGTTGATGACCGCGCCCTTGCGCCCGGCGGCGCGCAAGCGCACCACGGCCGTCTGCGTTCCGAAAAAGGCCGCTGTCAGGTTACTTTGCAGCGCCTGGCTGAACTGCTCAAGAGAGGTCTCGGCCAGGGTGCCGGCATGGTGCGCGTAACAACCGTTCAGCAGCACGTCGGGCAGCAGCGAATCCGCTTGCAGACGGTCGTACAACTCCGGCCAGGCGCCCGGTTCGGCGCGATTGTGCGCAACCAGGCGCGCTCCGGTTCCGGCGAGAGCCGATTCGGCGGCGTCCCTGGAGCCGGGGTCGTGGGCAATCAGAACAGCCTCGGCGCCGCAATCCAGCGCACGGCGAGCTACGGCGGCAGAGACCGCCGGACCCGCGCCGCTGACAAGCATGACCTTATTGGCGAGACGCTCCGACATTGCGGGTCGATTCTACAGGACGCCCGGCTTGAAATCCCGGCGTCAAATCCCTATTTCCAGTGCAGAAGAGGCACCCGCATGGGCGGGAGCGAACAAGCAAAACACACAAAGGAGAAGAGCAATGAGAAACCTTGTTGTCAGGACCCGTCCGCGAACTTTCCTGACTCCGTGGGCCCTCGATTCCATGCACCGGCAACTGGAGAATTGGATGGACCGTGCATTCCGCGTTTCGAACGGCGACAGCTCGGAACACAGCCTCACGCTGACTCCGAGAATGGACATCGCCGAAACTGGCAAGGGCTATGAGTTGACCGCAGACCTGCCCGGTATGCAGGACAAGGACGTGGACGTTTCCGTGTCCGGTGATGTCCTGACCATTACCGGCGAGCGGAGTTATGAGCGGGAAAGCGACAGGCGTAACGTCCACCTGAACGAACGTGGCTTCGGTACGTTCAAGCGTTCCTTCAGCCTGCCGGACGACGTGGACCAGGACCACATCCAGGCCCTCCTGAAGAATGGCGTGCTGGAGATCCACTTGCCGAAAGCCGAAGAAGTGGCCCCGGCTTCACGCCAGATCAAGGTAAAGGCAAGTTGAAGTCACACCTCACGGAATCGAAATAACCCCCTAAACCCTGCCGGCCCGCCTGACCCCCTCCCCAATAGGCGGCCGGCAGGTTCTCATGCCACAATGACCGCGCCATGCGCGCGATGATTCTCAGCCGTCCGCGCGGCGGCCTGCATTCCGAAACTCTGAATCTGCCGCCGCCTGCCGCGGGGCAGGTGCGGGGCCGGGTATTGGCCTGCGGCGTCTGCCGCACCGACCTGCACCTGGTGGACGGCGAGTTGCCCGGCCCGAATCTGCCGATCGTCCCGGGACACGAAGCGGTAGCGGTTGCCGAAGAGGTGGGAGAGCGCGTCGAGCACATCCGGCCCGGGCAGCGTTTCGGCGTGCCCTGGCTGGGCTGGACCTGCGGCGAATGCCGCTACTGTAGCGAAGGGCGGGAGAACCTCTGCGACAGTGCGCAGTTCACCGGCTTTCACCGCCACGGCGGATACGCGGAGGGCATTCTGGCCGATGCGCGCTACTGCGTGCCGATTCCCGACAGCTACGCCGACGCACACGCCGCTCCGCTGCTGTGCGCCGGGCTGATCGGCTATCGCAGCTGGAAGCTGGCCGGGCCGGCCGAGCGTCTCGGGATCTACGGATTCGGCGCCGCGGCCCACATCGTCGCCCAGGTCGCGCTGGCGCAAAACCAGGAGGTATATGCCTTTGTCCGTCCCGGGGACACACAGGGCGAGACCTTTGCCCGGGACCTCGGCGCGGTCTGGGCAGGACCGTCAGACGGGCGGCCGCCACGGGAACTGGACGCGGCGCTGATTTTCGCGCCGGTGGGCGACCTGATCCCTGCGGCCCTGGCGGCGGTGCGCAAGGGCGGAACCGTAGTGTGCGGCGGCATTCATATGAGCGAGATTCCCGCGTTTCCGTATGAGCTGCTATGGGGCGAGCGCGTGCTGCGCTCGGTCGCCAACCTGACCCGCGCCGACGCCGAGGAATTCATGTCGCTGGCCGAGGCCACGCCGATCAGCATGCACGTAAGGAACTATCCTCTCGCCGAAGCCAACGCGGCGCTGACGGATTTGCGCGACGGCCGCCTCAACGGCGCCGCCGTTCTCATTCCATAGCGCAGCAGTGCGGCGCCGCGGTTCCGGCAGCGCTTAGCCGGGAGCGGGGTGGCCGGCCCGCCAGGCCTCGGCGATCTGCCAGCGAGTGGCGATCCATACGCCCGGCCGGGTCAGGGCGCGCGCCAGGAAGGATTCGAAGGCCGCGGCGCGCCCGGGCCGCCCGGCAATGCGGGCATGGATTCCCACCGACATCATCCTCGGTGCGGTGCGGCTCTCCTTGAGCAGCCGGTCCAGGCTGTCGTTCAGGTAGTCGAGCCAGGCCCGCGCCGTGTAAGAGGGCGCATTCCACATCTTCATGTCGTTGGTATCCAGCGCATAAGGCAATACCAGCATCGGCTTTGATCCGGCAACGTCCCACCAGGGCAGGTCGCCGCTGAAATCGTCCATGTGATAGCCGTATCCCTCTTCCGAGAGCAGCCGCCGCGTGTTCTCCGTAAACAGGTAACGCGACAGCCAGCCCTGCGGACGCCGGCCGACGGAGGCCTCGATGCTGTCCGCGGCCTTGCGAATGAATTCGCGTTCCTCGTCCTCATCCATCCGGTGCTGAAAGGACCAGCGGAACCCGTGCGCGCAGACTTCATGATGGCTTTGCGCCAGCCGCTCGGCGAGTTGCGGCGCGCGTTCCAGCGCCAGCGCCGCCGCCGTAACGGTACATGGGGCGCCGTAGCCGTCGATGATGTCGAGCAGGCGGGGCGCTCCCGCGCGCACGCCGTACTGGTAGTTGCTCTCGTTGGGCAGGTTGGGTCCCGGGCCGCGCAGCGCAATCCCGAGCTCATCCACGGGATCGGGGCGCGAATCGCCGTCCGCGGGCTTGGCCTCGGCGCCTTCCTCAAGGTTGAGCACCACCGAAAGCGCCAGGCCGGCGCCGCCCGGCCAGCGAAATTCCGTACTCATGACCTGCGTGACTCCCTTATGACTTCTTCGCGGAAAAACTCCGGCGCACGGCCTCCCAGTGCGCGGGATCCGTCCAGGCGTTGGCCATGTGCTGTTCCTCGGCCTCGGACAGCGCGTCGTGCATTCGCCTGCGCATGATGATCGCCAACGCTTTCTGTCCACGAAGCACGGCGCGGCTGCGCTCCATCATGGCAGCGCTCCAGGCCAGCGCCAGGTCGTCCACCGTCTGGCGCTCTTCGCACACTTCGTCTATGAGGCCTGCTTCAAGCGCCTCAACCGCGCTCATCCGCTTCGCCCCGAGCAGCAGCCCCATGCCTCTCGCGCTGCCGCAACGTGCAATGACGTCCGCCGCCCCGCCCCACGCGGTCATGAGGTTGAGCCGCGCCTGCAGGAAGCCCAGCCGCGCATGCCCGGCCGCCAGGGAGTAGTCGCAGGCCAGCGCCAGTTCGGCGCCTCCGCCCAATGCGTCGCCGTTCAGCGCCGCGGCCACCGGAACCGGGAAATAGCGCACCTGATCCAGCGCCCGGCGTCCGATGCGCGAGATCTCGCGGGCGTCGTCAAGCGATCGCATCGAGTCGAGTTCGTGCAGGTCGCCCCCGGCGCAAAATGACTTGTCGCCGGCGCCGGTAATGATTACGCACTTCAGCGCCGCGTCCTGAGCGTGGTTCTCAAGCGTTCCCCGCAGTTCATCCAGCAGCGCAAAGTTCAGCGCATTGTGCTGCCGCGGGCGATGGAGCGTAAGGTGCAGCAGGCCGCCTTCGCGCTCATCCACTTGCAGCATTTCGGTTGACACCAGAGTCTAGCGGCTCGCACGCATCAGCGGGCGAAGATAGCGCAAGCGTTCCAGCGGATCCTCAAGCTCCAGGCAATGCTGTTTGTGCTCCAGGCCGATCGGCAGAATCTCGGCCAGCCGCAGGCTCACCCAACTGGCGTCGTCGAAGCGCGTTTCAATGCCCTGGTAAAGGCGGTCCAGCTTTTGAATCAGGTGCTGCAATGCGGAGCTCATGGAAACGAATTCCGGCGGCAGGGGAACCTGGGGTTCGGGCGGCAGCTCCTCGATGTCGCCGACCCGCAGTCCGTCCGGCTGCAGGGCCGTGGCATGGAGCTGGAACCTGAGGGAACCGATGGCCAGTATGCCCAGCAGACCGCCGTCGCTCTGGAACCAGTCGGCAATGATCGCAAGGGTTCCGGTCCTGCACAATCTCTCTTCGGAAGACGACTCGCCGTTGTCCTCGATGCGGACCACGCCGAAGGGTTCGTCATCGCGCATGCACCTGCCGACCATGTCCACGTAGCGGGGCTCGAACACCCTCAGGGGCAGCGGTCCCTCCGGAAAAAGGACCGTCGGCAGGGGAAAAAGCGGGGTCCCGGTGCGCATGCGCCAATAATAAGCGGACAGCCGCCGAAAACTCCCGCCGCGCCGCTTATGAGTCCTGCCGCGGCGTTTATCGGGAACGGCCTGCGTGATAAACTTCCCGCCTTCCGTGGAAGCTTTCGGCGGCCAGTTCAAATTGCCTTGCATCAGTGCGGCCGGCCCGTTCTGATGCGCGGGTAGAGACGAGACACGATACTAGGAGCACACCATGCTGATGGGTCCGCCTCCCTGTGATTTCGGTGCGCCGGCGCCGCCTTTCAACCTGCCGGATCCGTCCGGGCGCGAGTTCAGTCTTCAGGACTGCACCGGCGAGAACGGCACGCTGGTGATGTTCATCTGCAACCATTGCCCGTATGTGCAGGCCATCCTCGGCAAGCTTTCGCGCGACACCGCCGAATTGCAGGAGCACGGAATCGGCAGCGTTGCGATCATGCCCAATGACGTGATCCGCTACCCGGCGGATTCTCCGCCGCGAATGGCGTCCCTGGCCGAGCAGGCTGGCTTCGGTTTTCCGTACTTGCATGACGAATCGCAGGAGGTGGCGCGCAGCTATGGCGCGGTCTGCACGCCGGATTTCTTCGGCTACAACGCCGATCTTGAGCTGCAGTACCGTGGCCGGCTCGATTCCAGCGGTTCGCGCGCCGCGCCCCCGGACGCGCAGCGCGAACTGTTCGACGCAATGGTCCGGATCGCAAGGACGGGACAAGGCCCGCGCAGCCAGAACTCCAGCCAGGGATGTTCAATCAAATGGCGAAGCTAGCAACGCCTGACGCGCGCCGGGAGCGCGCTAACGCCCTTCGCGCGCTGGCCATGGATGCCGTACAGCGCGCCAACTCCGGCCATCCCGGCATGCCCATGGGGATGGCGGACATCGCGGAGTTGCTTTATTCGGATTATCTCAAGGTGGCGCCGCGGCAGCCTCACTGGGTGGATCGCGACCGGCTGGTGCTGTCCAACGGACATGGATCCATGCTCCTGTACGGCGCCGCGCACCTGGCCGGCTACGCCCTGGACCTCGACCAGCTGAAAGCGTTCCGCCAGCTTGGCTCGCACACGGCCGGCCACCCGGAACTGAACGTCGGGATCGGTATCGAGACTACCACCGGGCCCCTTGGACAGGGCCTGGCCAACGCGGTGGGCATGGCGCTGGGGGAGCGGCTGCTGGCGGCCGAGTTCAACCGTGCGGAGCATGAAATCGTAGACCACAGGACCTGGGTGTTTCTGGGTGACGGCTGCCTGATGGAAGGTATCTCGCACGAAGCCTGCTCGCTGGCCGGCGTGCTGGGCCTCGGCAAGCTGATCTGCATTTACGACGACAACGGCATCTCGATCGACGGGGAAGTCGGAGGGTGGTTCCGCGACGATACGCCCGCAAGGTTCAAGGCTTACGGCTGGCACGTGGTGCGCGATGTGGACGGCCATGATCCCGAAGCCCTGCGCCGGGCGCTGGATGAGGCCTGCGCCGACGAGGACCGCCCCAGCCTGGTGTGCGCCCGGACCGTGATCGGTTTCGGTGCGCCGAACAAGCAGGGCACCGCGGATACGCACGGCGCGCCGCTGGGCGAAGCGGAGATCGAGGCCGCGCGCAGGGAGCTGAACTGGCCGCATGGGCCGTTCGAGGTGCCGGAGGAAATCCGCCGCGGTTGGGACATTCGCGATCGCGGGGATCGGCAAGTCGAGAAGTGGGATGAACGTTTCGCCGCGTATGGCGATGCGTATCCGGAGCGGGCTGCGGAGTTCCGGAGGCGCATGGACGGCAGCCTGCCGGACGACTGGGAAGCGTCGGCGACGCGGGCGATAGAGAAAATCGCAGCCGAGCACAAGACCCAGGCCACGCGCAAGGCCTCGCTGGGCGCGCTGGAGGCTTTCGCTCCGATGCTTCCGGAAATGGTGGGCGGTTCGGCGGACCTGACCGGTTCCAACTGCACGCGCCATTCCGGGTCCGTCGGCATAACGGCCAAAGGCGGCGGCAACTACGTGTATTTCGGCGTTCGCGAGTTCGCCATGGGCGCCATGCTCAACGGTCTGGCGCTGCACGGGGGCTTCATTGCCTACGGCGGCACCTTCCTTACTTTCTCCGATTACCAGCGCAACGCGCTGCGCATGGCCGCACTCATGCGCCAGCCCTGCATATTCGTGTTTACGCACGATTCGATCGGGCTGGGCGAAGACGGTCCCACTCACCAGCCGATCGAACACCTGGAATCGCTGCGCATCATTCCCAACATGCGTGTCTGGCGGCCGTGCGACTCGGTGGAAACGGCGGTGGCGTGGCGGGAGGCGATCGAGCGCCGGGACGGTCCTACCAGCCTGGTACTCACGCGGCAGGGTCTGCCGGCGCAGGCGCGCACCCCGGGGCAGCTGGCCGACGTAGCCCGCGGCGGCTATGTGCTGAAGCAGGAAGCGGCTGAGACGCCCGACGTGTTGCTGATAGCGACCGGCTCGGAGGTGCAACTGGCGATGGCCGCGGCAGCACGGCTTCAGGGCGAGGGCATTGCCGCGCGGGTGATCTCGATGCCCTGCGTTTACATGTTCATGCAGCAGGATTCCGGTTACCGCGAGTCGGTGCTGCCAGCGGGTGTGCGGGCGCGGGTCGCGGTGGAAGCGGGCGTTCCCAGGGGATGGCCAGGAATCACCGGCCCCCATGGGCGCGTGCTGGGGATAAGCCGGTACGGCGCATCGGCGCCCGGCGGCGAGTTGTTCGAACATTTTGGATTTACGGCGGAGGCGGTGGCGGCTTTGGCCCGCGAGACCGTCGCCGAAGTGCGTGGCCTGAAGTCAGACTGAGGAAATAGAGTGACGGCAAGAATTGCAATTAACGGGTACGGCCGAATCGGGCGCTGCATCCTGCGCGCCCTTTACGAAGAAGGGAAGCGCGGCGCGCTGCAGATCGTCGCGATCAATGACCTGGGCGACACCAATACCAACGTGCACCTGACGCGCTACGACACCGCACACGGGCGTTTCGGCGCCGAGGTGGCGATGGAGGGCGACGACATGCTGGTGGACGGAGACCGCGTGCGCGTGCTGGCCGAGCGCGATCCGGGGCAGTTGCCGTGGGCGGAGCTGGGCGTGGACGCGGTGCTGGAATGCACCGGCCTGTTTCGCACGCGTGAAAGCGCCGGGGCGCACCTGAGCGCCGGGGCCGGGCGGGTCGTGATCTCCGCTCCTGCGGGCAAGGAGGTCGACGCCACGGTGGTTTACGGCGTCAATCACGACATTCTGCGATCGAACCACTCGATCATTTCCAACGCTTCCTGCACCACCAACTGCCTGGCGCCGCTGGCCAAGGTGCTGCACGAGGCGGTGGGCATAGAGCAGGGCATCATGAACACCGTCCACAGCTACACCAACGACCAGGTGCTGACCGACGTGTACCACAAGGACCTGCGGCGCGCGAGATCGGCAACCCAGTCGATGATTCCGACCAAGACCGGGGCGGCCGCCGCGGTGGGGCTGGTGCTGCCCGAACTGGACGGCCGCCTGGACGGCTTCTCGGTGCGCGTGCCCACGATCAACGTATCGCTGGTCGACCTGACTTTCCGCGCCTCGCGCACGACTACGGTGGAGGAAATCGATTCCGCCATGCGCGCTGCGGCCGAAGGCAAATTGAACGGTGTGCTGGCCTTCAATGACGAGCCCCTGGTTTCCACCGATTTCAATCATTGCCCTTATTCGTCGGTCTATGACGCCGGCATGACCAAGGTCCTGGGCGGCGACCTGGTCAAGGTGTGCTCCTGGTACGACAACGAGTGGGGATTCGCCAACCGCATGCTGGACACCACGCTGGCCCTGCTCGAAGCACCCTGATGACGGTTCCCGCGCTGAGCTCCGCCGTCGTCACCGGACGGCGGGTCATGATTCGCGCGGATCTGAACGTCCCGATCGAGGGAGGACGGGTTGCCAACGACCAGCGCATCCATGCGGCGCTGCCGGCGATTCGCCATTGCCTGGACCGCGGTGCGGCGGTGATTCTGCTCTCGCACCTGGGGCGCCCGACCGAAGGTTCGTTTGACGCCCGGTTTTCTTTGGCCCCGGTAGCCAAGGTGCTCGGCCGCGCCCTGGGCATCCCCGTGCCGCTGAAGCGGGATTGGCTGGATGGCGTGGACGTTTCGGTCGGCCAGGTGGTCCTGTGCGAGAACGTGCGCTTCAACGCGGGGGAAAAGGACAACTCCCCGGAACTCGGCAAGCGCATGGCGGCGCTGTGCGACCTGTTCGTGATGGATGCCTTCGGCAGCGCCCACCGGGGCCACGCCAGTGTCCACGCTGTTGCCCGGGCAGCGCCGGAAGCCTGTGCGGGGCCGCTGCTGCTGGCCGAAATCAGGGCCTTGCGGTCCGCGTTTTCCGATCCGCCGCGGCCGCTGACGGCGATAGCCGGCGGCGCCAAGATTTCCGGCAAGCTGGGCGTGCTGAGCTCTCTTGCCTCGCGGGCGGACGTGCTTATCCCGGGCGGCGGCATTGCCAATACGCTGCTGGGCGCCACCGGCGTGGAGCTGGGGGCGTCGCTCGCCGAGCCGGATATGTATCCCGAGGCGCGTAAAGTGCTGTCCGGCAGCGCCGACGTGCTGTTGCCGGTGGACGCCGTGCTGGCGCCTTCGCCCCACGCGCCGCAACGCGCACGAGTCGCGCCGATTGAAGATGTGAATCCCGATGAAATGATCCTCGACATCGGGCCGCGCACGGCGGAGATTTACGCGCAGGCGATTGCCGGCGCCGGCGCCGTGGTCTGGAACGGTCCGCTGGGCCTGTTCGAGGTCCGGGCGTTTGCCGGCGGCACCCGCAAAGTAGCGGAAGCGGTCGCGGCCAGTTCGGCTTTCCGCCTGGCGGGGGGAGGCGACACCTTGCGCGCGCTGGACGAGTTCGGATTGGCCTCGGAACTGGATCACTTGTGCACCGGCGGGGGTGCAATGCTCGCCTGGCTTCAGGGCAGCGATCTGCCTGGCCTGTCCGCTCTCAATGCCGCGTAATAGCTGGTTTTTTTCTTTGAATTCGGAGATCGCATGGTCATGTCCGGCGTGTATGATTCAGCGCTGATGCGGCGCACCAAAATTATTGCGACCCTGGGACCTGCGACCGACCGGCCGGAAGTCCTTCGCGGCGTTCTGGAGAATGGCGCCGACGCCCTGCGCCTCAATTTTTCGCACGGCGACTGGGACGTCCGCTATCGGCGCATTGCCGAGGCGCGCGCGGCTGCCGCGGAAGTGGGCCGTTGCGTGGCTCTTCTGGGCGACCTTCAGGGTCCGAAGATCCGTATCGCCCGTTTCGCGGACGGTCCGGTGCGGCTGGAAGACGGCGCCGAGTTCTTTTTCGATCCGGAGCTGGATCCCGACGCGGGCGACGTGCACGGCGTCGGGCTGAATTTCACCACCCTCAGCGAGGATGTGGCGCCCGGTGACACAATGTTGATGGATGACGGCAACGTGGAACTCAAGGTGGAGCAGACCCGTGGGTCCAGAGTGCACTGCAGCGTGGTCCACGGCGGCGTCGTTTCCGATCACAAGGGCGTGAACAAGCGGGGCGGGGGGCTGCTTGCGGTGCCTGCGCTCACCGATGAGGACCGCCGGGACCTCAGGCTAGCAGCCGAAGCGGAACTGGACTGGATCGCAGTGTCCTTCGTGCGCGACCGCGCCGATATCGAGACGGCGCGCAGGCTTATACGGGAAGCCGGGGGAACCGCGCACATTGTCGCCAAGATCGAGCGGTCGGAGGCGCTGGATAATCTCGACGAAATCCTGGATGCCGCCGACGCGGTGATGGTGGCGCGCGGAGACCTGGGAATAGAGACCGGTTACGAGGGCCTTATCGGGCAGCAGAAGTTGATTATTCGTCGCGCGCGGCACCGGCACCGGGTCGTCATAACCGCTACGCAGATGATGGAATCGATGATCGACCGGCCGATGCCGACCCGAGCGGAGGTTTCGGACGTTTCCAATGCGGTCATGGATGGAACCGATGCGGTGATGCTGTCGGCGGAAAGCGCGGTGGGGGAGTATGCCGCCGAAGCCGTTGCCGCCATGGCGTCCATCTGCCGGGGCGCCGAAGCCTGGATGCCGGCCCGCATGGAAACCAGCCCGGTCACCGAAGGCGCATTCGAAAGAGCGGACGAAGGCATTGCCAAGGCGGCCATGTACGCCGCCAACCACATGGACGTGCGGGCGATCGCGGCGCTGACCGAGTCGGGCGCCACGGCGCTGTGGATGTCGCGCATCCGCTCGGATATTCCCATATTCGCGCTGACGCGCCATGCCGGCACCCAGCGCCGGGTCACGCTCTACCGGGGGGTCGTGCCGGTGGGTTTCGACGTCACCGAAACCCGGCCGGACAAGCTCTTTCGCGCCGTTTTCGAGCGCCTGCGGGACGAGGGCGGCCTTGAGGCCGGTGACCTGGTAATCATTACCAAGGGCGCCATTACCGGTGTTTCCGGCCACACCGACTCCATGACCTTGCTTCCCATAGAAGACTGAAGCGATGGTCGAGCACGCGCGCGACTCCTCCCAGCGCGAAGCCTTGCGCGCCCTGCTGGCGGCGGACACCGAGCCGCGCCTGCGCCGTCTCGTACACGCGCTAAGCCCGCGCGAAGCCGCAATACTCATTGAGTCGCTGCCTCCCGGGCGGCGCGAACTCGCCTGGGAACTGGTCGATGAGGAGGACGAGGGCGAGATTCTTGTCGAACTCAACGACGAGGTGCGCGCCCAGATCATGCAAGGGATGGAATCCGCCGCGCTGGTGGATGCCGCCGAGGGCCTGCCCCTGGACGACCTCGCCGACCTGGTCGCCGACCTTTCCGACGACATCACCGAGCGCATCATCCGGTCGCTTGACGAAGACGAGCGGGAGCTGCTTCGTTCGGTCCTTGATTTTCCTCCGGACTCGGCCGGCGGCCTCATGGCTCCGGAAGTCGTTTCCGTGCGCCCGGACATGACCCTGGAAGGCGTGCTCGGCTACCTGCGTTCGCATTCGGAACTACCCGAGGACCTGTATTGCGTGTATGTGGTCGACCGGCGGCAACGCTACCTGGGCGTATTGCAGGTGCGCGACCTTCTCGGCGGGGCAGTGGACGCCAGAGTCGACCAATTCATGGATACCGAGGCGCGTCCTATCCACTGCAATACCTTCGCATCCGACGTGATTCACCAGTTCCAGAACATCGACAGCTCGGTGGCGGCGGTGGTGGACGACGAGGGCAGGCTGGTGGGACAGATCACCGCCGACGATGTCGTGGACGCCTTGCGCGAGCAGACGGATCACGAAATTCTGGGCTCCGTCGGCCTGGACGATGACGATGACATGTTCGCGCCGGTGGCGGTCAGTACCGGCCGCCGCACGCTCTGGCTGGGGCTGAACCTCGTGACCGCCCTGGTCGCGGCCGGAGTAGTGGCCTGGTTCAAGCCGGCCGTGGAACGGGTCGCGCTGCTCGCCGTCCTGTTGCCGGTCGTTGCCAGCATGGGCGGCATCGCCGGAAGCCAGACGCTCACGCTCATGGTGCGCGGCCTGTCGCAGGGACGGGTTCAGAACTCCAATGTCCGCTGGCTGCTGTGGAAGGAGATTGCGGTGGGACTGCTGAACGGTCTGGGATGGGCGGTGGTGGTAGCAGTGGTTACGCTGGGGGTATTCAGCAACATGGAGGTGGCGCTGATCGCTGGCGCGGCCATCGCCATCAATCTGCTGGCCGCCGCAGTCGCCGGCGTGCTGGTGCCGCTCATTCTGCGGCGGATCAACATCGACCCGGCGCTGGCAGGCGGGGTCGTGCTGACAACGATTACCGACGTGGTTGGTTTCGCCGCCTTCCTCGGCCTCGCCAGCATGCTCCTGCTCTGACGCCGGCGATAGCGGACTCGGTCAGCCGAGGCCGTGGTGCGGCGCTTCCCGGGCGTGATGGTCGTTGAGTTTTTCCTTGTGGCGCCGAACCTGGCGGTCCAGCTTGTCCACCAGTTCGTCCAGGGCCGCCCTGAGGTCGTGCCGTACCGCTTCGGCGTAAAGGCGCCCCTGGCTCAGATGAACGGTAGCCTCGGCCTTGTAATGCGATTTCTCCGCGGACAATATGCAGTGAATTTGCGTTACCCGGCTGAAATGCCGCTTGATGCGTTTGAACTTGTTGCTGGCGTATTCTCTGGTGTGCGGTGTGATCTCAAGATGGTGGCCACTCAAGTTAAGCTGCATGCCGTTTCTCCGAGTCCTCAAGGCAAGATGTTCTCCTTCCATTATGCACGCGCCGGAGCCGGTTGAGTAATGCGCAGAATCGTGGTGGCCGCGGGCGTCATTCGGCGGGGCGACGGTCGTGTGCTGGTTGCGCGCCGTCCGCGGGGCAAGCACATGGCCGGCGCCTGGGAGTTCCCCGGGGGCAAGGTGCGGCCGGGAGAAACACCTCGCCGGACGCTGAATCGTGAACTCCATGAAGAACTCGGAATAATCGTTCGCCGGTCGGCCGAGCTCATGAACTACGAACAGGAATACCCGGACCGCCTGGTCGAACTTCATTTCTTTGCGGTGGAGGACTACCGCGGCAAGCCCGACGGGCGGGAAGGACAGGAACTCGCCTGGGAGTTTCCGGGAAACCTCGGCGGTATGGGATTTCTGCCGGCGGATCGTCCGCTGGTCGAGCTGCTGATTCAGCAGACCGCGAGCATAAAGGGAAAATCGGCCAGGTAGGGCTCCGAACCCTCCTTGCCGGTCGGCGTCTTGAAGAACCTTACGTGAATCTTGCTGCTGTCGGACGCGCCGCTGACTTGCGGGAAGCAGGGGACATCGGCCGGTAACGCAACTCTGACCATCCACAGTTCATGGCCGAGGGTGATGGAAGCCGTGAACTTTCCCTGGCTGGCAGAGCAATCGCGGTATTCGCCCCGCTGGCGAAGCAGCGCAAGAAACCTGCGGTTTGCGTCCATCAGCGGCTGGAAAGTCTCGGTCCATCGCTTGATGTCTTCGCGGCATCTCTCCTCGCCGGCGTGCAGCCACCATTGGTACATCGGCAGGTCCACGGCCATTGCCGCATCTGTCACGGAGTCGCGTTGCCGTAGCGCGCTGATCAGCGGGTCGAAGCGCAGCGTTCTCACCTCGCTGGCCTTGAGCCGCGTCAACTGCTCGCGGAACTCCTCCAGCTCCGTAAGAATGGCCTTAAGTCCATCCTGGCGGATGTCCTCGCGCGCACGCAGGATTTCGTAGTTGCGCTGCAGGTAGTAGATCTGCTGCAGCAGGTGGGCGCGCAGGTCCTCGCGAAATACCAGGTCCAGCGCGCTTAATACGGCATGCGCCGCAACCCGGTACCGCTCCCGGCCGCGGTAACTGCTTGCGTGTTTCAATTCCCCGTCGAGCACCTCCAGGCGCAGAAAAAGCCGGGTGGCGTCGCGCAGGGGAAACTCGTATGGGATGCCCGTGGAGGAGCGCGGGCCGAAGGAGTCGTTCATTCCGGATTCAGCAGCCCCATTGCCGGCAATGTTATCCCCCAATTGCCTTTCAATGTCCGCTCAAGGCTTCCGACTTGCCCAGGTAGAGGCGGTGGAGTTTATCCACCCTCCGCTGCAGTTGAAAACGCGATCCGTCATTGAGGATTACGTCGTCCGCCAGGGACCGCCGCTGCCGCCTGCCTGCCTGCGACGCGAGAATGGCCAGGGACTGGCGGCGGGTGGAGCCGTCCCGATCCTTCAGCCGCCGCAATTGCAACTCCCTGGGTGCGTCGACGACGAGCACCCTGTCGATTCCGTCGGTGAAACCGGTCTCCACAAGCAGCGGAACGACCATGACGAGATAGCTTCCCGCGGTCTTGCCGGCGCATTCCCAGGCGGCTTCCCGAATGCGTGGATGCAGGATGGCTTCGAGACGTTTGCGCGCGCCGGGGTCGGCGAAAACCTGCTCGCGAAGCCGGGCGCGATCCAGCGTGCCGTCGCCGCGGATCAGGTCGGCGCCGAATCGGCGGGCGATTTCCGCCAGTGCGGGCATTCCCGCCGCGGTCTGTTGGCGGGAAATGACGTCGGTATCGATCACCGCAGCACCCAGCGCGGCCAGTCGTTCCGCTACCAGGCTCTTGCCGCTGGCGATTCCGCCCGTGAGCCCCACGGTGAATCGCCTGTTCATGGTCCGGGCCAGCCCGGCGCGCCGGGCACTCCCGGCATCAGGCCCAGGCCGGGCCCCAGGAAGAGCGCAAACACACTGCCCGCCGCCAGGAAGGGACCGAAGGGAATCTCCTGTGACAACGATCCCCGGCCCAGGGCAATAATGACCAGGCCCGTCAAGGCGCCGGCGACGGCAGCCGGCGCAAGCACCAGCGGCAGCCCGTTCATTCCAAGCCATGCGCCCATTGCGGCAAGCAGTTTACAGTCGCCCATACCCAGGCCGTCCCGCTTGCGGAGTATTCGCCAGAGGCGGTTGAATAGCCACAGGAAGGCGTATCCGGCTATGGCGCCCGCGATCGCCTGGCCGGGCGCGGGAAAGGGCAGCAAGATCGGCATTCCGGCGACGGATGATTTCGGCACCAGGCTGTACGCGAGTCCGGCCCACAGCAGGCCCAGCGTCAGGCGGTCGGGCAGCAGTCCGTGCTCCAGGTCGATCAGCGCCAGCGCCACCAGCGCCGCGCAGACCAGAATTGCAGCCATGGCCTCCAGCGAGGCGCCGAACACCACCCATGCGGCAAGAGCGAGCAGTGCGCATAGCAGCTCGCCGAGCGGATACCGCCAGTGTATACGTGCATCGCAATGCGTGCAGCGCCCCCTCTGAAGCAGGAAGCTGACCAGCGGAATGTTGCTCCGCCAGCCGATCGGAGTCCGGCACTCAGGACAGAACGAACCCGGTTTGTCCAGGGCCAGGCCGCGCGGCAGCCGGTAGATCAGCATGCCGGCGAAACTTCCCAAAGACAATCCAATGAGGACCGCAATCAGTGCCGTCCACGCGGGGGCCGGTTGCCCGAACTGAAAATCCCAGTACAAAGTTCCGACCTGATCGTGCCCCGCTAAGCAGACTGATTGCCTTGAGGTTTGCGTTGCATTATCGCCTGACCCTCAGATCACCGATCCCATCCGGAAGATCGGCAGGTACATCGCCAGCACCAGGCCGCCGATCAGAACGCCGAGGATTGCCATGAGCAGGGGTTCCAGCAACGCACCCAGGCGCTCGGCTGAAGTTTTGAGTTCCTCCTCGTAGCGGTCGGCAAGGTGCCGGCACATTTCGCTCAAGCGGCCCGTTTCCTCGCCTACGCCCAGCATCCGTACAAGCTCGGGCGGCAGAGTGTGCAGGTATGCCAGCGAGCGCCTCAGGCTCTGGCCGGTCGCCACTTCGTCCCGGGCGTGCCCGATGGCGGCCTGGTAAACGCGGTTCCCGCAGGCTCCTGCGGCGCCGTCCAGTGCCTCGATCGCCGGCAGGCCCGCATCCAGCAAGGTCGCCAGGGTGCGGATGAATCGTGCCAGGGCCGCGCGCGCGAACAGGCCGCCCAGGATGGGCAGGCGCAGCTTGAGCCGGTCCTCGTGCATGCGCAGCCCGGGCAGGCGCGTTCGCAGCCAGGCCGCGAACAGGGCCGCCGAGCCCGTAATGGCCAGCCAGAGCAGGGCGTCTTCGCGCAATCTTTCGGACAGGCTGACCACGAAACGGGTCAGGGGCGGGAGTCCGGCCCCGTATCCGGCGAACATGCGCTCGAATTCCGGTACAACGTAGATCAGCATCAGTCCGACCACGACGGCGGCAATACCAAGCACGGCCGCCGGATAACTCAGCGCCGAAGAGATTCTCTTGCGAATCTGCTCTCGCCTTTCCAGCCAGGTGGCCAGGTTGGCCAGCAATTCCGGGAGTCGTCCCGAGCGTTCGCCCGCCACCACCAGGCTGACGTGGAGTGCGCCGAAATACTTCGGGTGGCGCCCCAGCGCCTCACTGAGCGAGTTGCCCGCGGCGACATCCTGCGAGAGCGTATCCAGCAGGTCCTGCATTCGGAACTGTTGCTGGCTTTCGGCGGTGATTTCCAGGGCCTGCACAATCGGCAGGCCGGCTTTCAGCACGGTGGCGAGTTCCCGCACCATGCCTGCAGTGTCCACCGGCCTGATCCTGCGGCGTTGACTGCGCTTCGGACGCGCGGCGCGCACCCTCAGCGGCGTAACGCCTCCGCGCTGCAGTTCGGCGCGAACATTCGCGGAGCTGATGTCCCGGCGAAGACCCTTGAGCAGCCGACCGTCGCTGGCCCGCCCCTCCCAGGCGTAGGTGCTCCTGGTCATGTCAAGTGCTTGCAACGGAGGCGGTCACGCGGTTGACTTCCTCAAGGCTTGTTACACCGTCGCGTACCTTTTTCAATCCGGACTTGCGCAGCCCGGAAATGTTCTCTCTTTCTGCCTGCGCCTCGATGGCGGCTACAGGCGCTCCGTCCACGATAAGCTGCCGCAGCGCGGAAGAAACCGGCATGGCCTGAAATATCCCCACGCGGCCGCGGTAGCCATCGTCGCAATGACGGCAGGCGCCGGGCGCACCGGGGCGGTAAAGCTGCGTTCCGGCGGGCAGGACATCGGCGATCACGCCCTGCCCGGACAGCGCCCCCTCGTCCGGCGAGTAGCGCTGTCTGCATTCGGAACAAAGGCGCCGCGCGAGCCGCTGCGCCACTATCAGGTGGACCGATGCCGCGGCGTAGGGCGGAACCTCGAGGTCGCGCAGACGGGCAAGCGAGGCGGGCGCATCCTCCGTATGCAGCGTGGAAAGCACGAGGTGTCCGGTCTGGGCGGCGCGCACGGCAATTGCGGCGGTCTCCGCGTCGCGTATCTCACCGACCATGATCACGTCCGGGTCCTGCCGCAGGAAGGCGCGCAGCGCGCTGGCGAAAGTCAGCCCGGCACTGCGGTTGACATTGACCTGATTGATGCCGGCAAGCTGGATTTCGCAGGGGTCTTCGACGGCGCTGACATTGCGTTCCAGCACATTGAGGCGCGCCAGGGCGGAGTACAGCGTCACTGTCTTGCCGCTTCCGGTGGGTCCGGTGACCAGGATCATGCCCTGGGGCCGGTCCAGTGCCGCAAGGAAGTGGCCTTTCTGGCTAGGGGACATGCCCAGCTCATCCAGCGGCGGCAGCGCCGCACCCGAATCCAGGATCCGCACCACGACTTTTTCGCCGTAGAGGGTCGGCAGCGTGTTCATCCGCAAGTCCACCTTGCGGCGGTTCGGAAGTCGCAGCCGCATTCTTCCGTCCTGCGGCGCGCGTCTTTCCGCGATGTCCAGGCGCGCAAGCACCTTGAGCCGTGCGCACACCTTCGCCGCCAGCCCGGCCGGCGGCTGCGCCGCGATCCTGAGCAGGCCGTCAATGCGCACCCGCACCCGGTATTCGTCCTCGTACGGCTCAAAGTGGATATCCGACGCGCCCTGCCGTATGGCGTTGAGCAGGATGCCGTTGACGAAGCGCACCACCGGGGCTTCCTCGACGGAGGTTACGATCGCCGGATCTTCCTCCTGAGGCGCTTCGGCCTCGAACTCGACGGGCGGCAGTTCTTCCGTCGACAGTGGGTCGGGCGCACGTCCCGCGTCCGCTGCCTGCAGGCGCGCCGCCAGTTTCCGATGCTCCACAAGAACGGCACAGGGGTTCAGGCCGGTGCGCTGCCGTACCTCATCCAGCACGGTGATCTGCGCCGGGTCCGAGAGTGCCAGGACCAGTCTTTTCCGATCGGCCGCAAGTGCGGCCAGGCCCTGGGAGGCGAGGAATTCGGAATCGACTCCGGTTGCCGGCGCCGCCGCCGCGTCCAGCCGGTCAAGGTCGAGCAGGGGCAATCCGAATTCTCGCGCCACCGCTCCGGCCAGCCCTGCCGGGTCGATCTCCTCGCGTTCCGCCAGCCAGGCAATGAAGCCCGCGCCCAGGGAACCCAATTCCTGTTCCGCGGCAGCGATTGTTTCGCGGGTGGCGACGCCCAGCGACACCAGGCGCTTGCTCAGCGGGCTGGCGTGCGCGCCGTGCATGGGGGCCTCGCGTGACGGGTCAGGAGCGGCAGGTTTGCGGGAGGTAGGAGTTCTCCAGGTCGGTCGCCGCTGCCTCGGCCCCCAGCGCTTCGCCTTCCGGCGCCGCGGCATTGCCGCACTTCCATACCAGCGTGACGCCGTCACCCGCCACGTACGGAGTCATGTAGAGCATCTTGTCCCTGATGATGCGATTGGCTTCATTGCCGAAAGTGATGACGACTTCGCTGTCGACGATGTCCACCGAGGTGACGTAGCGCCCTTGGGTATCCGCCGCGTTTGCGCTCAAACCCGCCTGCTCCCGGCTCTCCGGTCCGCTGCCGCTGGACATATAGGCCTCCGTGACCGCGTTGCGCGTCTGCACGGACAGCGCCAGTCCCTCCTGAACCTGCGCGCGAATGGTGTAGTCCTGGTAGGCGGGAATCGCCAGGGCGGCCAGAATGCCGATGATGGCGATGACGATCATCAACTCCACCAGGGTAAATCCTTGTGACCTCTGTTGCATGGCATCCAGTCCTTGTGCGCGAAGGATCGCCAGAATAAGGCAGGCCCTATGCGCGCGCAAGCGCAAATTCGCGCGCGTTTGAGCGCAAATAAACGCACCGGCGGCATGCGCAGCGGCTCCGGGAGCCTGTCCCGCCCCTTCGTCGGCGCGGCATTGAGCCGGGGCAGGATTGCCGACGCGGCACTCCCCGTGCAAAAGGCTTGCGTGCCTTTGCGCTATTGCTTCAGAATGCCGGCGTGAACCTGCACGAATACCAGGCGAAGGAACTGCTGGGCCGCTACGGCGTGCCGGTCGCCGCCGGGCGGGCGGCGTCATCGGGCGAAGCCGCGGCTGCCGCGGCGGCTGAACTCGGCGGCGGGAGATGGGCTGTCAAGGCGCAAGTGCATGCCGGGGGGCGGGGCAAGGGCGGCGGAGTAAAGCTATGCGATTCGCCCGGAGCCGTTCGGGAAGCTGCCGAAAGACTGCTGGGCTCGCAACTGGTTACGCCGCAGACAGGCCCGGAGGGTCTTCCGGTGGAGAAGGTCTACGTCGAGCAGGCCAGTTCGATCGCGCGCGAACTCTATTTGAGCCTCTTGATTGATCGCGAGGATGAATGCGTTTGCTTCGTAGGCTCCGCCGCCGGCGGCATGGACATCGAGGAGGTCGCCCGCGTGGCGCCGGAAAAGATTGCTCGGGTCAGGGTGCGGCCGGCCACGGGGATCATGCCCTACGCGGGCCGGCGCCTGTCCAGGATATTCGGGCTTGAGGATGCGCCGGCCCGGGAAATGCACGACCTGGCCGGCGCGCTGTATCGGCTGTTCGAGGAATGCGACGCAAGCCTCATTGAGATCAATCCGCTGGTGGTGACCGGGGAGGGAGGCCTGCTGGCGCTGGATGCCAAGATCGCGGTGGAGGACAACGCGCTGTTTCGGCAGCCGGACCTGGCCGGGCTGCGGGACCCCGGACAGGAAGATGAACTGGAGCGGAGCGCGCAGGAAGTGGGGTTGAGCTACGTTTCCCTGGACGGCTCGATTGCCTGCATGGTCAACGGCGCCGGACTGGCAATGGCTACCATGGACCTGATCAAGCTTCAGGGCGGAGCGCCGGCCAATTTCCTGGACGTCGGAGGCGCCGCCGATTCCGCCCGGGTCGCCGCCGGCTTTCGGCTGATTCTCTCCAATCCCAGGGTCCGCGCCATTCTGGTCAACATATTCGGCGGCATCGTGCGTTGCGACGTCATTGCAGAGGGCATTCTTCAGGCCGTTCGCGAGGCCAGCGTCGAGGTTCCGGTTATCGCCCGCCTGGAGGGCACCAACGCCGGGCAGGCCCGCTCCATGCTCGACGAGAGCGAACTGACGGTAACGGCGGCCTCCGATCTGGCCGCGGCGGCCCGTATCGCCGTGGAGATGGCGGCATGAGCATCCTGGTGGATGCATCCACAAGGGCGATCTGCCAGGGATTGACCGGCCGCCAGGGCCGCTTTCATGCCGAGCAATGCCTGGAGTACGGCACGCAGATTCTTGCCGGTGTAACGCCGGGGCGGGGCGGCCAGGAGTGCCTGGGGCTGCCTGTCTTCAACACCGCGGAGGAGGCCGTGCAGGCGACCGGCGCCGACACCAGCCTGGTGTTCGTTCCCGCACCCGCCGCCGCCGATGCGATTATGGCCGCCGCCGACGCCGGCATCCGCCTGATCATCTGCATTACGGAAGGGGTTCCGGTTCTAGACATGGTGCGTATCAAGGCGGCCCTGAAGTCCTTTGACTGCCGTCTGATCGGGCCCAATTGTCCGGGCGTGATCACGCCCGGACAGTGCAAGCTGGGGATCATGCCCGGATTTATCCACGAACCGGGCCGCATCGGCATCATTTCACGCTCGGGCACGCTTACCTACGAAGTAGTGCACCAGACCACGGCGCACGGCCTGGGCCAGACGAGTTGCGTCGGCATCGGCGGCGACCCCGTTCGCGGCCTGAATTTCATCGACTGCCTGGAGATGTTTGAACGCGACCCGGAGACGGAAGGCATCGTCATGGTGGGCGAGATCGGCGGCACCGACGAGGAGAAGGCCGCAGATTACATTTCCAGCGAGGTGTCCAAGCCGGTGGTTGCCTATATCGCCGGCGTGACCGCGCCTCCCGGAAAACGCATGGGCCATGCGGGCGCGATCGTTGCCGGCGGGCAGGGCACCGCGGAAGCCAAGTATGACGCTCTGCAGGCCGCCGGTGTCGCCGTGACGCGTTCGCCCGCGGAGATCGGCGCCAGCATGGCCAGGGCGCTCGCCTAGTATCGTGTCTCGCCATGAAGATCGCACTGGCGCAACTCAACCTCCTGGTGGGAGACGTGCCCGGCAACGTCGACCGGATTCTGGGCGCGATCGATGAGGCCCGGGCGGCGGATGCCGGACTCGTTGCATTTTCGGAACTGGCCCTGTGCGGTTATCCGCCGGAAGACCTGCTGTTTCACGCCGGCCTGCGCCAGGACCTGACCGGCGGTATCCGGCAGGTGCGCGAAGCCTCGCGCGGCATAGCCACCGTAATCGGCTACCCACACTGGGAGGACGGCCGGTGGTTCAACGCCGCCGCTCTCTTCGCCGGGGGCCGCCTGCTTCACCTGCACCGCAAGAACGTGCTGCCCAACTACCGGGTATTCGACGAGCGCCGCTACTTTGCCCCGGGCACGGCGGCGGAATGCGTCGATCTGGAGGGGCTGAGACTGGGCCTGGCGGTCTGCGAAGACGTCTGGGAACCCGAGGTGCCCCGACGCCTGGCGGATGACGGCGCCGAGCTGATTGTCGTGACCAACGGGTCGCCGTATGAGCTGGGCAAGCAGGCTCGCCGCGAGGAACTGCTGGCGCAGCGTGCGCGCGAAACCGGCCTGCCTTTCGCCTATGTCAACCAGTTTGGCGGACAGGACGAACTCGTTTTCGACGGGGCTTCCTGCGTGATTGACGGTTCAGGCCGGCCCTGCGTTCGCGCCGACGCCTTCGCGGAAGGCTTGTGGTACTGCCGGTTGGACACGACCGGTGGCGGCCCGGCCCGGCCCGAGCGGGGACAAATGGCGGAATTCATGCCGGAAGACGAGGAGGTCTACCGCGCGCTCGTTACGGGGATTCGTGATTACGTGCGCAAGAGCGGCTTTGAGAGCGTCGTGCTGGGACTTTCCGGCGGGATCGACTCGGCCCTCACGCTTGCGCTGGCGGTGGATGCGCTCGGCGCGGACCGTGTCCTGGCGGTGATGATGCCGTATCGCTACACGCTGCCGCTCAGCCTTGAAGAAGCCGAGAGTCAGGCCACGGCCCTGGGAGCGCAATACGAAGTGCTGCCGATTACAGGCATGGTCGAAGCCATGCATGACACGCTGGCGGAACTTTTTGCGGGTCTGCCCGAGGATGTGACCGAGGAGAACATCCAGTCGCGCTGCCGCGGCATGCTGCTGATGGCGATTTCGAACAAGCAGGGGCGCCTGGTGCTGGCCACCGGGAACAAGAGCGAGTACGCGGTGGGTTACGCGACGCTCTACGGCGACATGGCCGGCGGTTTCGCCCCGCTGAAGGACTGCACCAAGACCCGAGTCTACCGCCTGGCGCGCTACCGCAACACGCTTTCTCCGGCCATTCCCGAGCGGGTCATCGAGCGTCCGCCGACGGCCGAACTGCGACCGGGACAGCTCGACAGCGACTCGTTGCCACCCTACGAGGTGCTGGACGAGGTGCTGGATGCGCTGATGCTGGAAGACCTCTCGGTGAAGCACATCGCCGAGCGGGGATTCGAGCCCGCGGTTGTGCACCAGGTGCTCGACCGGGTGCGGTTAAGCGAATACAAGCGCCGGCAGGCCCCTCCGGGGGTGCGCGTCACCCAGCGCGCCTTTGGGCGCGACTGGCGCTACCCTATCGTCTCCGGCTACCGTCCCTCCCGCTCCCCGGATTGAAGCTGCCTGTCGCGCCAACGCCGCGGATTCTTCAGGAGGCTTCGAGGGGCAGGACCGAAGCGAGCCAGATCAGCGGCAGACCGACGATGGCGGTGGGATCCGCCGTCTCCAGCGCTTCGAGCAGCAGCGGCCCTGCGCCCTCGGCGCGAAACGCCGCCGTGCAGTCGTACGGCGCATCCAGGGCCAGGTAGCGTTCCACCAGCGACGGATCTAGCGTCCGGAACCGCGCTACCGTAAGGTCCGTATGGGACTGCGCCTCGCCCTCCGGATCGAGCACGCAGACGGCGGTATGGAAATTGAGCGCTCGCCCGGACAGCGACAACAGCATCGAACGCGCCTGGGCGATCGTAGGCTGTTTGCCCACCGCGCGGCCGTCCAGCTCGGCCAGCTGGTCCGCCCCGATTACCCATGCGCCGGCGTGGCGAGGCGCCATCTCCCGGGCTTTCGCCTCCGCCAGCCGCGCAGCCTGATCGCGGGGATTTTCACCGGCAAGGGGACTTTCGTCGACGCCGGACGGATCGGTTGCCAAATCGCTGACCAGCCGTGAAAGCAACTGACGCTTGTACGGTGATTGCGACGCCAGAACGATCTTATGGGACAGCACACTGGCCATTCAAATAACCCGCTGAATTGACAGCGTAAAGACAGCTTCCTATGATAGCGGCCCGCGCTTCGTTCGTCATTTCCAGAAGTTCCGGGCCAAGGGTAAGAATGTGATTCAGGGTAGCGCCGTTGCAATTCGAAAGTTGCACGAGTGGGCTGGGCGGCGACATAGTATTGAGACCACTTTCGCCGTCGGTGACTCTGCGCGGCTGGCCGACTTGTGCCAGGGTAGCGGGCTGGCCCGGCGGCTGCATGCGAATTGGTCGTTCGAATCCGGACTGGAGGGTTTCCCCCTGGTGCGCGTTCGTGCCAGCGGCGCCCTGCAAGTCAAGTGCCAGCGCTGCCTGGCGCCGGTGCAACTGCCCGTCGAGGTAGACTCGAGGCTGACCGTGGTGGCCAGCGAAACGGAGATTCGCGAGGTTGCGTCGCCCTACGACACCGTGGTCGCTGGCCCGGGAGGGCTGGTGCTGGGTACAATACTGGAAGATGAAATATTGACCAGCCTGCCCATGGCGACCGTCCACGATGAGTGTACGGTCTCGGGGGAAGCGGAAACCCACTCATCGCCGGATGCAAGCCGGCCTCTGGCCGGTTTGGGGGCGCTGCTTCGGCAAGAGTAGGTTTCAGGGTGCTTTGGGCCTGTTCCAAGGGGTACGAAAATGGCAGTCCAACAAAATCGCAAATCGCGCTCGCGCCGGAACATGCGCCGGTCGCATCACGCCCTCGGGCGTCCCGCACTTTCCATGGATCCCGAGACCGGCGAGTTGCACCGCCGCCATCATGTTGCGCCGGACGGCTACTACCGGGGGCGCGAGATCATTCCACCGCCGCCGGAGGCGGATGAGGAGGACCTGGAAGGCTGAGCCTGCGCCTGCGCGCAAGGCAATGGCCCTAATGCTCCCGGACTACGCGGCCGCTCGATCCGCGCCGGGCGCGCGTCTGCCATGAGCAAGCTTCTGACCATCGCAGTGGACGCCATGAGCGGCGACCTGGGTCCTGCCGTCGCGGTCGGGGCCAGCCTCGAAATGCTGCGCAACCGCGAGGAGTTGCGCCTGATCCTGGTGGGCGATGCGGATACCGTGCGGCGCAACCTGGGCCGGATGGGAAAGGAGTCCAGGCGTGTGGAGATACACCACGCCGAGCAGGTGGTATCGATGGACGACACTCCTTCGGAGGCCCTGCGGCGCAAGAAGCGCTCCTCAATGCGCGTGGCGCTGGAACTTGCCCGGTCCGGCGAAGCGCAGGCTTGCGTGAGCGCCGGCAATACCGGGGCCCTCATGGCGATAGGGCGGCTGGTCCTGAGAATGCTGCCCGGAATCGACCGCCCGGCCATCCTCGTCGCGCTGCCGACGATCAAGGGCGCCTGCTACATGCTCGACCTTGGCGCCAATCCTGTGTGCACGCCTACCCACCTGCTGCAGTTTGCCGTGATGGGGTCGGTGATCGCCTCAATCAATAATGTCGAGAGCCCGGCGATCCGATTGCTGAACAACGGCGAAGAAGACATCAAGGGCATCGAGACGGTACAGGCGGCCGGCGCCCTGCTGAGCGAGAGCCATCTGAACTATCACGGCTTCGTGGAACCGAACGACGTCTTCAAGCACCGCGCGGACGTGGTGGTATGCGACGGCTTTACCGGAAACATAGCGCTCAAGACCATGGAAGGTTCGGCGGAGTTCGTGTACGCACAGATGAAATCGTATTTCCAGACCGGATGGATCAGCCGCGCCTATTGGCTGGCGTGCTGGCCTTTCCTTTACACGATAAAGAAACGGCTGGACCCCAACCGCCACAACGGTGCGGCATTGGTGGGATTGAACGGGATCGTGATCAAGAGCCACGGCTCCAGCAACGAAATCGGCTGGCAGCAGGCGATCCACCTGGCCATGCGCGAGGTGGAAAAAGGATTGAACGAGCGGATTCAGGGCGTATGGAGCAATCTCGCGGCGTAGCCGGCCCGGTTGCGGGCTTGAGACATTCCCGTATTGCGGGCACCGGGAGGTTTCTTCCGGAGCGGGTGCTGACCAACCAGGACCTTGAGCGGATCGTCGATACCAGCGACGAATGGATTCGTACCCGCACCGGAATGGAGCGGCGGCACATGGCTGAAGATGAGCAGGCCGCCTCCGATCTCGCCATTCCGGCGGCGCGGGCCGCTCTTGAGGCGGCCGGTTGTTCGCCGGCCGATATCGACCTGGTGGTGGTGGGCACGACCACGCCGGACCTCGTTTTTCCCAACGTCGGCTGCCTGGTTCAGAGGGCCCTGGAAATCCCGCCCTGCGCCGCCTTCAGCTGCGAGGCGGCCTGCACCGGCTGGCTCTACGCGATGAGCGTGGCCGACGGAATGATCCGCCTGGGCCGGGCGAACAGGGCACTGGTCGTGGGCGTGGAAGTGCTTTCTCGCATCACCGACTGGAGCGACCGATCGACCTGCGTGCTGTTCGGGGACGGAGCGGGCGCCGTCGTGCTGGAACCGGCCGAAGAACCCGGGCTGATGAGCTTTATCCTGGGGGCCGACGGCAAGTATGTGGACATCCTCCGCAGCCGAGCGGGGGTTTCCCGCAATCCGGCCGAACTGGGCGACGGGGGCCTTGCGGTGCGGATGAAGGGCAACGAGGTGTTCAAGATTGCCGTGCGCACCATGGGCAAGACCGTGGACGCGCTGCTTGAGCGGCATGGCCTGGGCCGCGATGGAATCGACTGGCTGATCCCGCACCAGGCCAACCTGCGCATCATTCAGGCCATAGGCAAGCGCCTCGCGCTGCCGGATGAGCGTGTGGTGCTGACCGTTCAGGACCACGGCAATACCGGCGCCGCCTCCATTCCGCTGGCGCTGGACGTGGCGGTCAGGGATGGACGAATCAGGCGCGGGCAGCGCATAATGATGGTGTCGTTCGGTGGAGGATTGACCTGGGCAGCAGGCCTGATGCAGTTCTGATGCGAAGCGCGTTTTACGGGCTCCTGGTTTTCGGGACCTTCGCCGTCCTTCCGGTAAAGGCGGAGAACTTCCTGCTGCCGTCGCCGACTGCGACCGTGGTTGGAGAATCGCACTGGATCAGCGCTGATCGCCGCGAATCCCTGCTGGACGTGGCGCGTCGCAACGGCCTGGGGTTCTTCGACATGAAGCAGGCCAACCCCGATGTCGACATGTGGGTTCCCGGGGACGGGGCAGAGGTCCTGCTGCCGACTTCCTTCGTGCTGCCGAACGCCCGGCGCCGCGGCGTGGTCGTGAATATCGCCGAGTACCGCCTGTATTTCTATTTCGAACAGGAAGGCCAGGACATGGTCGCGACCTTCCCGATCAGCATCGGCCGCATGGACTGGCAGACGCCGCTGGGCGACTGGAGAGTAACGCGCAAGCGCACCCGGCCGACCTGGCGTCCGCCCAAGTCCATCATCGCGGAGTACGCGGCCGACGGCGAAGTATTGCCGCGGGTGGTTCCGCCCGGGCCCGACAATCCCCTGGGCGATTACGCGATAAACCTCTCCGCGCCGGGTTATCTGATCCATGGCACCAACAAGCCGCGCGGAGTGGGCATGCAGGTGACCCACGGCTGCCTGCGGATGCTGCCGGAGGACATCGAGTGGCTGTTTCCGCAGGTGCCCACCGGACTGCCCGTGACCATCGTCAATCAGCCGGTCAAGGTGGGCCTGCGTAACGGCAGGCTGTACCTGGAGGCGCATCCGGCGCTGGAGGATCGGGGGCCGGAAGAAATCGACCGGCTGATGGAACGGATCAGGGACTCGGCGCAGGCGGCGCGGGTCCTGCTGGACGTGCAGGCGATGCGCCGCGTATTGATCGAAAGGCGGGGCGTTCCTACGCCGATTTCTCCGTCCCGGGAGTCCGTTCAGACGGTTGCCGGCGGACGCTGAAGGCTATTCGCCGGAGCGTTTCCGGATCGGGGAAAAGGAGCCCCCAAAATACCCTGATCTCTTGCAATTTTCGGCGGGCTGGGCGAATATACGCTCCGTGCGCCGAATTCAGGTGCGCTTAACAGGCCTAAAACCCAGAGGACCTTCATGAAAAAGACCAGACTTGTTGTTGCTCTGCTCGGAGCACCGGCGGTCGCGGTGGCCATGTCCGGCTGCTGCACCGCGGGGATGGACGAAATGGCCGCCAAGATCGATGCGAGTGCTGCGGCAATGGGCAGCCGACTGTCCGCCATTGAGGGCAGGATCGGCGATCTGGAGGCGGCTCAGCGTCAGACTGCCTCCGAAGTGGAGCGGGCGAGCGTAACCGCCGAGCGTGCGGCTGAGGCGGCCGCAGAGGCGAAAGCCTCGGCGGACGAGACCAGCGAACGCATGGATCGCATGTTCGAGCAGAACCAGCAGAAATAGTCTCCCCGAAGTAAGGCGGCCGTGACAATCGCGGCCGCTTTACCTGTTCCAGCACCGGTTCAACAGCCAGGCCGGGCCTTCCGGAACCTCCAGCTACTCCGCGCATTTCGCTAGGCGCGGTGCAAGACACTTTTCCCTCCATTACACGCCCCTGGGGAGTGTGGGCAGTGCTGTGCGGGCAGTGGTGCGGGCATGCCCGCACTCCTCCCTATTGGCCGACAAGGCGGTTCATTTCGAAGATCGGCATCAGGATCGACAGCACGATCAGCAGGACGAATCCGCCAACCAGCAGGATCAGTACCGGTTGCAGCAGGGAGTTCAGCGTATTGATGCGCGCCGACAGGTCCCGTTCCTGGGTTTCTGCCGCGCGGCCCAGCAGTCGATGCAGTTCTCCACTGGCTTCTCCGCTGGCGATAAGCTGTATGCAAAGAGGCGGAAATAATCCGCTGCGGTCCAGCGCCTCGGCCGCAGGTTTGCCCTCGCTGACCTCCTCGGCCGCGTCCATCGCAGCTTCGCGCATGGGCAGATTGGTCAGCATGCGCGCGGCTACCCGCAGAGACTCCCACACGGAAACGCCGGCTTCGGTGAGCGTGGCGAGCGATTGCATCAGGCGGGCGGAATTCAGTTCGCGGGAAAGCGCACCGAACAGCGGCGTGCGGAGGATCAGCTTGTGTAGCCGGGAGCGCGCTGCCGGAAGGCGCAACGCGCGCGCCAGGAGGGCGCTGCCCGCGGCCGCAAGCAGCAGCGCCAGCCAGCCGTACGCGAGGGCGAAGTCGCTTACCGTCATCAGCATGCGCGTCAGCAGCGGCAGTTCAACCCCGCTGTCCACGAATACCGGAGTGACCTGCGGTACGACATAAACAAGCATCAGGCTCACGATCGCCAGGCTGAAGACAGTCAGCACCATCGGGTAGGCCAGCGCCGCGCGCACCTGCTGGCGCAGCGCCTGCCGTTTCTCGAAGTGTTCCGCCAGCCGTTCCAGCACTTCCTCAAGGCGGCCGATGCGCTCGCCGGCTCCTACAGTCGCGACAAGCAATTCCGGAAACGTCCGTCGCGACGCGCTCAGGGCCTCGGCGAAGCTGTAGCCTTCCTGTACGCGTGCGCGTACTCCCATCAATACTTCGCTGTACCGCGCGCGCTGTGCAACGAGTGCGTTGAGGGCCGCGTCCAGCGGCAGGCCGCCGCGCAGCAGCGTGGCCAGCTGACGGGTAAGCCGGGCCAGGGCCTCACTGCCGAGCCCGCGCCTCCGGCCGGGCCGGAAACGGCTTGCGAGACCCGCCGACGCAGGACGCACGTCCAGCGGGCGCAAGCCCTGCTCGCGTAGCAGCCGGCGCACATGACGCGGGTTGTCGCCTTCGATATTGCCGCGCCTGCGTCGGCCGCCCTCGTTCAGAGCAAGGAAACTCCACTGGGCCACGGCGACCCGCCTTATTCCTCGCTGGTAACGCGCAATACCTCTTCGAGTGACGTGAGGCCCTGGCGCACCTTGTCCAGTCCATTTGATTGCAGCGGCGGCGTATCTTTGCGGGCTTCGGATTCCAGATGCCGTTCCGGTGCGCCGTCATGTATGAGTTTGCGCAGGCGGTCGCCCACGCGGATCAATTCATAAATGCCGGTGCGGCCCCGGTAGCCGCCCCCATCGGCCGCGGCTACGGCGCCCGGCCGAAAAAGCGTGGGCGCCTCATCGGCGCTGATTCCCATCAGGGCGCACTCGTATTCGCCGGGCGAGTAGGCCTCGCGGGATTCTTCGTCGAGCTTGCGAACCAGCCGCTGCGCCAGGATTCCCTGCAGACTGGACGAAATCAGAAAGGGCTCCAGCCCCATGTCGCGCAATCGGGTTACGGCGCCTACCGCGGTGTTGGTGTGCAGGGTGGTAAAGACCAGGTGTCCGGTAAGGCTGGCGCGCACCGCGATTTCCGCGGTTTCCAGGTCGCGGATCTCGCCCACCATGACCACGTCCGGGTCCTGGCGCAGGATGGCGCGCAGCCCGCGGGCGAAGGTCAGGCCAACGCGTGTATTGACTTGCGTCTGGCCTACTCCGTCGAGGTAGTACTCAACCGGGTCTTCCACCGTCATTATGTTGCGCGTGCTGTCGTTTATTCGTTCCAGCGCAGCGTACAAGGTGGTGGTCTTGCCCGAACCCGTGGGGCCGGTGACCAGCACGATTCCGTGCGGGCGCTCAATGAGCTTTTCCATCCGCCCAAGCGTCCGCGCATCCATCCCCAGCGATTCGAGATCCAGCCTTCCGGACTGCTTGTCCAAAAGCCTCAGGACCACGCGCTCGCCGTGGATTCCCGGCAGCGTGGAAACCCGCACATCGACCGCCCGTCCCGCGATTCGCAGTGAAATGCGGCCGTCCTGGGGCAGGCGTTTCTCGGCGATGTCGAGGTCCGCCATGACCTTGGCGCGGGAGATCACCAGGGGGCTCAGGCCCCGGCGGAGTTTCAGCGTCTCGCGAAGGACGCCGTCGACGCGGAAGCGCACGTTCAGGTTGAATTCGCCCGGCTCCAGGTGAACGTCGGAAGCGCCGGTTCGGATCGCGGACGCCAGCACCGCATTGAGCAGGCGGATGATCGGAGCGTCGTTGTCGCTGTCGAGCAGATCGGAAGGGGCCGGCAGTTCCCGCGCCAGGGCGCCGAGCTCGGTGTCCTCGTCGAGGTCTTCGGCAATCGACAGCGCGCTGTCCGCGCCACTTTCGTAGCGGGCCCTGAGGCGCCGGTCGAATTCTTCCGCTTCGATCAGTTTCGGACGAAGGGGCCGGCCGGCGACGCGGCCGGCCTCGGCCAGCCCCGCCAGTCCGCCGCCGGCCCGCACCAGGGCGATCAGCTCGCCTTCCGGTCCCGGCGTCAGCAGCACGCCGTGGCGCCGCGCGAAACTGAAGGGCAGGGCGTTCAATCCGAATCGGAGCTCGCGCCTTCTTCGGACCCCTGGCTGTCCTCGTCTTCAGAGCCGGCCGATTCGTCGCCGAAATCGAAGGCATCCTCGAGCTCGGGCAGCTGGGTGCTTCCGCCCGTGATCGATTGCACGATTTGCCTGCGGCGCAGGTAGTCGTACTTGATGTTGGTGGCGGCGTCGGCCTGGGCGGAGTCGCGCAGGATGGTGGGACGGATGAACAGCATCAGGTTGGTTTTCTCGCGGGTCTGGCCGCTGGCGCGGAACAGTGCGCCGATCAGAGGCAGGCTTCCGAGCACGGGCACCGACTGGCGGCTCTCGCGGACCTTGTCCTGGATCAGTCCTCCCAGCACCAGCGTGCCTCTGTCTTCCACGATCACTGCGGTTTGCAGTTCGCGGGTATTGGTTACCAGATCGACGGCGCCCGCCACCGACGGCGCCAGTTCGGACAAGGACTGGTCGATCTCCAGCCGCACGGCGTCGCCCTGGTTGATCCGCGGCGTGATCTTGAGCTTAAGGCCGATGTCGTTGCGGCCCACGGTGGTAAAGGGCCGGATTTGACCATCGGCGCTGCTGGGGTTGATGCCCGAACTGGCGTAGCTTCCCGTGACAAAGGGCACGTTCTGACCCACCGTTATTGTGGCTTCCTGGTTATCCAGCGTGACCACCATGGGAGTGCCCAGGATATTCGATCCGGCGGTGTTCTCCACTGCGCTGATCAGTGCCGCAAAGCTCAATCCATCGTCGCGTACCCGCCCGAGCGCGAATCCGGCGCCGGGACCCAGCGCCTCGGCCGCAACCGCCCGGCCCTGATCCGTGCCCGAGAGCGATCCGGCCACCAGTTCGCGCAGGCTGGTCCCGGACGCCGGGAAATCGGTGCTGCCGAGCACGCGTTGCGGGTCGTAGGCCGCCCAGTTAACGCCAAGCTGGTTGGCCCGTTCCGCGCTGACCTCGGCGATCAGGACCTCGACCAGCACCTGCGCGCGGCGGATATCGAGCTGGTCCACCACCGCCAGCATCTGCCGCATTACGGCTGGAGGAGCGTCCATGATCAGTGCGTTGGTCGCAACGTCGGCAGTCACCAACACCCGCTTTTCCGCGTTGCCTTCATCCTGGAACTGGGCCGATAGTTGCCCCGCAAGGTTTTCCGAATCAGCGTAGTTCAGGTAGCGCACCCGAGTGTCGCCGCCTTCAACCAGGGGCGTATCGAGGTGCGCGACCAGGGCGCGGAGCTCAAGGCGCCGGTCCTGCTCGCCGCCGAGCAGGATGCTGTTCGTGCGGTCGTCGGCCACCGCCAGGTTGAACGAGGCGTCCGAGCTCACCGCCACTTCGTTCAGAACGCGCACGACGTCGCGGGCGCTGGCGTGTTCCAGCGGGATGACCTCGACCGGCTGGTCGTTTTTCCGGTCGATGCGTTGTACTACGCGCGCTACCTTGTTCACGTTGGATCCGCGACCGGAGAGGATCAGCACGTTGGTAGGCGGATGGGCCGCCACGTGTGCGCCGGGCGACATCATCGGGCGAACGATGGGCACCAGGCCCTGGGCGTCCACGTTGGCCACCGACAGAACGAGGGTCTGTAGCTCATCGTTCGCCGATGAATCCGGCCCCGCGCCGGCAAATATCCGCATGGTCCGGTCCGGAGATAGCCGGATAACGGGACCCGAGGGCACGGCGACGATACCGTGCGCGCTCAGCATCGAAAGGAACGCTTCGTAGTACGCCTCTGGAGACAAGGGCTGCGATCCGAACAGATTCACCTTCCTGTCCGCTCCCACCTGGGGATCGATCACGAAATTCCTTCCCGTGGCCTCGGCAACGGCCTCCACCACCTCCTGAAGGTCGGTGTCGCGATAGTTGAGCCTGACCGTGTCCTGCTGAGCGAATGCCAGGCCCGCGAGCAGCAGCAGAGCCGGCGCCGGCCACCCCGGGAAATGCTTGATTCGGATAGGACTCATCTGCAAACCCTCACATGGCCAGCAACCCGAAGTTGCCGCTGCCTACGCTTATTTCCAACTGTTCGCCGTCACGCCGTATAGTGAGCATCATATCGTTACCGCCGCTCATTTCCCTTCTGGCCTGCGCCATGTTGGCCGGATCGAAGGGAACGCCGTTGACGGCGACCAGCAGGTCGCCGGACACGAGGCCCAGGCTGTCAAACCAGGCCCTGCGCGCGCGCGGACTCAGCCGGTAGCCTTCCATTCTGCCGTCGCCATCCATGACCGGCTCCATGTTGACAAGTTGCGAGAGCGACTCCCGCGGCAGCGCCAGCAGTTCAGCGTCGATGCCGCCCTCGGCCGCGCTTCGGCTCGGTGAGGCCGTCGAGCGCCCGGGGAGGCCCAGGTCGCTGAGCGGAAGACGGAGAACCTCGCCGCCGCGCCGAAGCAGCACTTCGTTCGGCCTTACTTCCTGCAGACTGATGCCGGAAGCCACTGTTTCTCCAATGAAATAGGTGTCGGATGCCCCGCCGGTCTCGATGATGGCATGCGCCAGCTTCCGGTTTGAGCTGGCTACGACGCCCGTGAGACGAAGGTTCCCGTTGCGCAAGACGGCCGGCGCGCCTCCCGCGCTGCCGCGCTGAGCCGGCGTGCCGAACAGGCCGCTTCCCGGTGCACCCTTGCTCTTGTCCGGAGCTGAGGCCGCCGGCCTGACGCTGGTCGCTGCCGGCGGTTCGAACCGAGCCAGCTCCCATGCCGTCAATGCAATTTCCGCCAGCAGCCAGGCCGCCACGCCCAGCAGGGCAAGCGACGGCAAGCGTCGGAGCAGTCCGCCGCTATTCCCGAAATTCATGCGAAACGTCGACACTGGATTGTGATAACTTTCATGCCGAATAATGAACAAGCCAACCGACAAGGATCGACAGCACACTTTTGGCAGCACCCCGGAAACCGAGGTTGCGCCGCCGGAGGTTGACCGCCCATCACTGTACCGCGTCGTGCTGCTCAACGACGACTATACGCCCATGGAGTTTGTCGTGCAGATGTTACAGAACCTATTCGGTTACGGGCGCGAGAAGGCGACCCGGATCATGCTGGAAGTGCATATGAAGGGGCGTGGCGTATGCGGGGTGTTTTCTTTCGAGATCGCCGAGACCCGCGCCTCCCAGGTGCTGGATTACGCGCGCCGCCATGAACACCCGCTTGCCTGCGTGGTCGAGAAGGCTTAGTGTTCGCCCCACGCCACGTTGTACGAAGATGCTGAGCCGAGAACTTGAGATTTGCCTTTCCAACGCGCTGGTGCGCGCCCGGGAAAGCCGCCATGAATTCCTGACGGCGGAGCACCTGCTGCTGGCGCTGACCAGCAGTCCGGTCGTGGCGGAGATCCTGGGGGCCTGCGAAGCGGACGTGGATGATCTGGCCCGCGCGCTGGAGGAGCACCTCGAGGAAACCATGCCGACTCTGGGCGTGGAGGCGGACCGGCAGACGCGGCCCACGCGCGCCTTCGACCGGATACTCAAGCGGGCCATGGCGCATGTTCAAAACAGCGGTGTGAAGGAAGTCAGTTCGGCCAATGTGCTGGTGGCGCTGTTCGCCGAGAACCAGACCTTCGCCGTGAGCGAACTGAACCGGCAGGGCGTCACCCGCCTGGATGTCGTGAACTACATTTCCCACGGTATTTCGCGGGCCAGGCCCTCGCCGGACGGGGACGCGGACGAGGACTCCCCTGAAGCGCGCCCCAGGAGGGCCCTGGAGGTCTACGCCGCCAACCTCAACGAACGGGCCCGAAACGGTCGCATCGACCCCCTGGTAGGGCGTCTGAACGAAATCGAGCGCGCCATGCAGGTGCTCAGCCGGCGGCGCAAGAACAACCCGCTGTTCGTGGGCGACGCCGGCGTCGGCAAGACCGCCCTGGCTGAGGGGCTGGCACTGATGATGGTGAGCGAGGACGTGCCCCAGGCGCTGGAGGGATGCACCCTTTACGCGCTGGACATGGGTGCGCTGCTGGCCGGCACGCGCTACCGCGGAGATTTCGAGAAACGCCTCAAGTCGCTGGTCAACGAGTTGGCCGAGGAGGAAGGCGCAATCCTGTTTATCGACGAGATTCACACGGTGATCGGCGCCGGCGCTGCTTCCGGCGGGATGCTGGATGCCTCCAACATCATCAAGCCGGTGCTGGCCAACGGCGACCTGCGCTGCATAGGCTCGACCACCTACAAGGAGTATCGCGGAGTTTTCGAGCGCGACCGGGCCCTGGCCAGGCGCTTCCAGAAGATCGACGTGCCCGAACCCAGCGTGGATGAGACCTACGAGATCCTGTGCGGACTCAGGAGTCGTTTTGAGGACCACCACAAGGCCACGTACGACGACGACGCCCTGCGCGCCGCCGCCGAGCTTGCAGCCCGCCATATCGGCGACCGCTGCCTGCCGGACAAGGCCATCGACGTGGTTGACGAAGCGGGAGCGCGGCTCAAGCTCCACGCGGCGGCCGAGGAAGAACTGACCGTGGACGTGGCGCAGATCGAGAGCGTGGTGGCGCAAATGGCCGGCATACCGCCGCGCAGCGTTTCGGCCTCGGATCGCGAACTGCTGGAGCAACTGGAAAGCAACCTGAAGCGCGTGATTTTCGGCCAGGACCCGGCCATCGAGGCGCTGTCCTCGGCTATCCGCATGGCCCGCTCCGGTCTGCGCGAAGCCGAAAAACCGGTGGGGAGTCTCCTGTTTGCCGGCCCAACCGGAGTAGGCAAGACTGAGGTAACGCGCCAGCTTGCCTATTGCCTGGGCCTGGAGCTGCTGCGTTTCGACATGTCCGAGTACATGGAGCGCCACACGGCCTCGCGGCTGATCGGAGCGCCGCCGGGGTACGTGGGCTTCGACCAGGGCGGACAGCTCACCGAAGCGGTTACCCGCCATCCGCACTGCGTTTTGCTGCTGGACGAAATCGAGAAGGCCCATCCGGACGTATTCAACCTGCTGCTGCAGGTCATGGATCACGGCACGCTCACCGACAACAATGGGCGCAAGGCGGACTTCAGCCACGTAATCGTGGTCATGACCACCAACGCCGGCGCCCGCGAGGCGGCCCGCGGGTCCATGGGTTTCACGCCGCAGGATCATTCGAGCGACTCCCTGTCCGCGATCGAAAAGATCTTCTCGCCGGAATTCCGCAATCGCCTTGACGGCGTGATTCAGTTTGCGGCGCTGGAGCATGACTCGGTGCTGCGGGTCGTGGAGAAACTGGTGCTGGAGCTTGAGGCTCAGTTGCAGGGCAAGAACGTGACCCTGGTGCTTGAGGACGAGGCCCGCGAGTGGATTGCCAGACGCGGGTATGACCGTAAAATGGGCGCCCGACCCATGGCACGAGTAATCCAGGAGCACATCAAGAAGCCGCTGGCCGAGCGGATGCTGTTCGGCGACCTGCAGGAAGGCGGGCGCCTGCTGGTGCAGCTCGATGACTCAGGCGAGGGACTGGCCCTTGAAATTGATGAGCGCGAGATGGTCGAGGAAAAGCAATGACATTTAGCTCCGCGCAAAGGTAGTCGTTCTGTGGCGAAGCAGGAACCCATCCAGTTTCAGGGGATAGTCACCGAGACGCTGCCCAACACGACTTTCCGGGTCACCCTGGACAATGGGCACGTCGTAATGGCGCATATTTCCGGCAAGATGCGCAAGCACTACATCCGCATCCTTACCGGAGACCGGGTAACGGTGGAATTGACGCCCTATGATCTGAGCAAGGGCCGCATCGTATATAGAGAAAGGTAGCGGCGCGAAGACGAGCTACGGGCGGGAGCGGGTGCGTCCCGCGCTCGACGCATCAGAAGGAGTGAGCGCATGCGAACGGAATACGGTCCGATATGCATTCTGGCGGTCCTGCTGACGGCGGGCGCAATCCCGGCCGGTGCCCAGCAGGCGACGGCAGAAGGGCAGATGGACGAATTGTTTGCCGACGAATGGGCGACCCGGCTGCGCGAGAATCCCCTGCTGGCCACCTCGATGGGCGTCAGCGACTACAACGGCAGTTTGCCTGGAGTTTCGATTGACGATATCGAGCGCCGCAAGCGGCAATCGGCCGCATTCCTGGATCGGCTGAACCGGATTGATGCCGATGCGCTTCCTTCGGAACGCCGAATGGACCGCGAACTCTTCGAGTGGATGCTGCGAAGCCGCATCGAATCCGCTGCGTTCTTTCCGGAGCGGATTCCCTTCATAGCCGACAGCGGCTTTCATTCCGGGTTGTTGCGTGCGGCTGACGGTGTGAGTTTTCGCAGTCTCGACGACTACGAGGATTACCTGCGGCGCCTGCGGGGAATCCCCCGGTACGTGGGCCAGCACATCGAGAACATGCGGTCCGGCATTAACGACGGTTTTGTGGCGCCCCGGGTGGTGCTGGAAAGCCTGGTGCCTACTGTTGCCGCGCCTGCCCGGCAAGAAGTCGAGGAAAGCGCCTTCTTTGCGCCCTTCACGGGTCTGCCGGATGCGATAGGGGAGGAGGACCGCGCGCGGCTCAAGGCCGAAGCGCGCGAGGTCATCGGTCAGCAGGTGCTGTCGGCGCTGGGACGGCTGGCGGAATTCCTGGACACGGAGTACCGGCTGCACGCCCGCGACAGCATCGGAGCTTCGGAGCTCCCCGAAGGGGGCGACTACTATCGGCAGCGGATTCGGGCCATGACCACTCTGGACCTCTCCCCGGATGAGATCCATGAAATCGGCCTGTCCGAGGTGGCTCGCATACGCTCGGAAATGCTTGCCGTCGTGGAGGAACTTCAATTCGAGGGCGGCATCGAGGCGTTCGTTGCGTTCTTGCGCACCGACCCGCGCTTTTACGCCGAGACCGTGGAACAGTTGCTCGGCCATGCCTCGCTGATCGCCAAGAAAGTCGACGGCCTGCTGCCCGGCTGGTTCAACCTCTTGCCGCGCACGCCGTACGGCATCATGCCCATGCCCTCGGAAATGGCGCCTACCGGAACCACTGCCCGCTACCGGGCCGCGCCTCGCGGCGGCAATCGCGGCGGCTATTACTGGCTGAACACCTATGCGCTCGACCAGCGGCCGCTCTACGAACTGCCCGCGCTGACCGTTCACGAAGCAGTGCCGGGGCACCATTTGCAGATCGCCCTGGCGCGCGAACTGGAGGGCGTGCCGGAATTTCGCCGCACGCTGGGATTCACCGCCTTTGTGGAGGGCTGGGCCCTTTATACCGAATGGCTCGGTATCGAGATGGGCATATACACGACGCCGTACGAAGACTTCGGCCGCTTGAGCTACGAAATGTGGCGGGCCTGCCGGCTGGTGATCGATACCGGCATCCACTCCCGGGGATGGACGCGCGATCAGGCGGTCGCCTACCTGGCGAACAACACCTCGCTCAGTCTGACCAACGTCGAGAACGAGATCAATCGCTATATCGCCTGGCCGGGACAGGCATTGGGCTACAAGCTTGGGGAACTCAAGATCAAGGAATTGCGCCGCCGCGCCCAAGATGCGCTGGGGACCGGTTTTGACGTGCGGGCCTTCCATGATGCCGTGCTGGCCAACGGCGCCCTGCCGCTGCCGATCCTGGAACGCGAGGTGGACCGCTTTATCGAGCGTGCCGCAAATGGGACAGCACACTAAGGCTACGCCCCTTCTGGAACAGCACCGCGCCTGCGGGGGGCGTATGGTGGAATTCGCCGGTTGGGAGTTGCCGCTGCACTACGGCTCGCAGGTATCCGAGCATCACGCGGTGCGCGGCGCCGCCGGCGTATTCGATGTTTCGCACCTGGCGCTGACCGCAGTGTCGGGACGCGGCGCCAAGGTCTTTCTTCGCCGCCTGCTCGCCAACGACATCGATCGCCTGGGCGGGCGTGTGGCCGGACTCTATACCTGCCTGCTCGACGATTCCGGCTGCGTGCTTGACGACCTGATCGCATACCGGCTTGCCGATGACCGCTACCGCGTTGTGAGCAACGCGGCCACCGTCGATAGCGTGCGCGAGCAGTTGCGCAAAGTGGCGCGGGCCTTTCCCGTGAGAATCGCGCCGGAGGACGGGCGGGTAACGCTGGCGGTTCAGGGTCCCGAGGCGATGGAACGCGGCGCCGCGGTTGCCGGCTCGGTGATTTCCCGCGATTTTGCCGCCGCCCTGGCCGCCCTTAAGCCCTTCAACGCCATGGACGAGGCGGGCATCCTGGCGGCGCGCACCGGATATACGGGCGAAGACGGCTTTGAAATCTATCTCAACCAGGCCTCCGGGCCGGCGTTCTGGCGGGCATTGCTTGAGGCGGGCGTCGTCCCCTGCGGGCTGGGCGCGCGCGATACGTTGCGGCTGGAGGCCGGCCTGTGCCTGTACGGCCAGGACATGGACGCGTCGCTTACGCCGCTGCACTGCGGGCTGAAATGGACAGTGGCGATGGATCCGCCGGAACGGAACTTCATCGGGCGGCGGGCACTGGAAGGGTTGATCGAGAATTCGGATCTGCCCGTTTTCAAGGGCCTGGTCATGCAGAAAAGGGGTATGCTTCGCGCCGGCCAGCCGGTACGCACTTCGGTGGGTCCGGGCGTGGTGACCAGCGGCGGTTACTCGCCTACCATGGGCATCTCAATCGGCCTGGCGCGCATGCCGCGAGGCGCGCATGCCGAATGCGAGGTTGAGATTCGTGGCGCCGGCGTGCCGTGTGCCGTTGTAAAGCCGCCGTTTGTGCGCCGCGGCCGCGTACGGGTAAACGCCGGCGGCAAGGAAAACTGAAGAGGAACAGACAGTGTCGGAAGTACCCACAGATCTGAAATACACCAGTGACCACGAATGGGTGCGCATGGAGGACCGGGGAACGATGGTCGTCGGCCTGACCGATTACGCCCAGGAGCAGTTGGGCGACCTGGTCTACGTGGATACCCCGGAGGTGGGCGCGACCTTCGTTGCCGGCGACGTGTGCGCGGTGGTGGAATCGGTCAAGGCGGCCAGCGACGTGTATTCACCGGCGGGTGGCGAGGTAACGGCCGTGAACGAAAACCTTGGTGAGGACCCGGAGCTGATTTCGAATGATCCCTACGGCAACGGCTGGCTGTTCGAGCTGGCGCCGGAGGATCCGGCCGCATGGGACGATTTGCTGGACCCGGAACAGTACGTGGAATTGCTGGAGGCAGGCGTTTAGTCTGTCCAGGGGCCTGTTGACACATGCCATTTGTTCCGCATACCGGCGAGCAATCGGATCAAATGCTGAGCCGGATGGGCGTGAGCCGTTTCCGGGATCTGTACGACGAGATTCCGGACAGCCTGCTCAGGGACGAACCGCCGCATATTTTTCCGGGCCTGGATGAGGCGGGCGTCACCCGAATTGCGCGGCAGCGGGCCCGGCGCAATGAAGCGCTGCTGTGCTTTGCCGGTGGCGGCGCGTACGAGCACCACATACCGGCGGCGATCTGGGACATTGCTTCGCGCGGCGAGTTCTACAGCAACTACACGCCCTACCAGCCCGAAGCGGCCCAGGGTTCGCTGCAGTTGACGTACGAATACCAGACCATGATTGCCGGGCTGACGGGCATGGACGTTGCCAACGCTTCGCTCTACGACGGCGCCACGGCGTTCGCGGAAGCCTGCCTGATGGCCGTGCGCTGCAACAAGCAGTCGGGATCGAAGCGGATCCTGGTGGCGCGTTCAGTACATCCCGCATGGCGGAGGGTGGCCCACACCCTGTTGCGCGGGCAGGGGATCGAACTGGTCGAAGTGCCGATGGATGCGTCCGGCCGAGCCGATTTCGCCCCGGTGGACCGGGAGGCCGGGGGTGGATTCGCCGCCCTGGCCGTGGCCGTCCCGAATTACCTGGGCGGAGTTCCGAATATCAAGGCCTGGCGGGCGCGGGCCGACCGCGCGCGAGCCCTGCTGGTCGTGGGCGTCAATCCCGTATCGCTGGGACTGCTGCGGCCTCCGGGCGAGTGGGGCGCGGACATCGTATGCGGCGAGGGCCAGCCTCTGGGCATTCCCATGTCCGGCGGCGGACCGTACCTTGGCCTGCTGGCCTGCAAGTCGCGGTACTTGCGGCAAATGCCCGGACGGCTGGCCGGCCGGACGGTCGACAAGGCCGGCAAACAAGCCTATGTGCTGACGCTTCAGGCTCGCGAGCAGCACATTCGCCGCAGTCGGGCCACCTCCAACATCTGCACCAACCAGGGCCTGATGGTGACCGCGGCCACCATATACATGTCCCTGTTGGGCGGCGAAGGGCTTCGCCGCGTGGCGGCCGCCTGTCATGCGCGGGCCTCCGAACTGATCGCGGCGCTAACGGCCATTCCCGGCGTGCGGAGGGTTTTCGATGCGCCCTTTTTCCACGAGGACGTGCTGCGCCTGGACCGTCCGGTGGCGCCGGTCCTTGCCGCCCTGGCCGAAGAGGGCATCCTGGGAGGCATAGACGTATCCGGGGATTACCCTGAACTCGGCCACGCCCTCCTGGTATGCGCCACCGAAATGCGTACGAGCGAGGACATCGGGCGCTATGCCTCGACCCTGCGCGCGCTGATGGGCCGCAACCTGCAGTCGCAAACGACCGGGCATGCCGCGTAGGCTTATTTTCGATGTGTCGCGGCCCGGCCGGCGCGCACGTGCGCAAATGCCGGCGGGCAAGGTCTCCGGGCCTTCCGGCCTGCCGGCGGAGCTGATCCGGGATCGCGTCGCGCCCTTGCCGGAAGTCTCGGAGCTGGATGTGGTGCGCCATTACACGCGCCTGTCGCAGCTCAATTTCTCCATCGACACCAACAGCTATCCGCTGGGTTCCTGCACCATGAAATATAACCCGCGGGCCTGCCATCGGCTGGCCTCGCTTCCGGGTTTTCTGGACGTGCACCCCGGGGCGCCGGAAGCCTCCTCCCAGGGCCTGCTGGAGTGCCTTTACGAGTTGCAGGACATGCTGGCCGCCGTAACCGGCATGGAGGCCATCACGCTGGCGCCGATGGCCGGAGCGCAGGGCGAATTTGCCGGAGTGGCGATGTTCAAGGCCTACCATCATGCCCGTGAAGACTACGGCCGCGACGAGATCATCGTTCCGGACGCCGCGCACGGGACCAACCCGGCAACGGCGGCCATGTGCGGCTTGAAAGTGCGGGAGATCGCCACCGGGAGGGACGGCGATATCGAACTCGACGCGCTGGATCAGGCGCTGGGCCCTCGCACTGCCGGCATCATGCTCACCAACCCTTCCACTTTAGGCGTGTTCGAGCGCCGCATCCTTGAGATATCGAAACGGGTTCACGCTGCCGGCGGCCTGCTGTACTACGACGGTGCCAACCTCAACGCCCTGCTGGGGCGCGTGCTGCCCGGCGACATGGGCTTTGACGCGGTGCATCTGAACCTGCACAAGACCTTTTCCACGCCGCATGGCGGAGGCGGTCCCGGCGCCGGAGCGGTGGGCGTGGCGAGCGGGCTCAAGCCTTTTCTCCCCGTGCCGTATGTGGAAAAGTCCGAAGGCGCCTACCGCTGGCAAGCCGACAGCCCGGACAGCATCGGGCGGCTGGCGGCCAACGGCGGCAACATCGGCGTTCTGCTGCGTGCCTGGGTGTACCTGAGGATGCTGGGACGCGAGGGCCTGCAGCGGGTGGCCGACCACGCGGTACTCAACGCCAACTACCTGGCGCTCCGTCTCGCTGAAGAGGGCTTTGACCTCGCCTATCCCGAGCGCCGCGCCGGCCACGAGTTCGTGATCAGCCTCAAGGGGCTGCGGGACGAGACTGGCGTAACCGCCGCCGATTTTGCCAAGGCCATGCTGGACGAGGGCTTTCATGCGCCCACCGTGTACTTCCCGCTGCTGGTTCCGGAGTGCCTGCTCATCGAACCCACTGAAACCGAGTCGCCCGAAGCGCTGGATGCCTTGATTGACGCCATGGTGCGTATCCGCGACGCGGCTCTGAGCGATCCCGAGGCGGTGCGTTCCGCTCCTCACCGAATGCCCATCCGGCGGCCGGACGAGGTGCTCGCCGCCCGCAAGCCGGACCTTGCCTACGCGCCGGCGCTGCGGCGGGATTGACCGCGGCGGGCGGGGTGTTATGAAACGTGCCTACGCAGCGACTCGAAGGGGCCAGATTCACCTGCGGTATCTCCAGGCGCGCCGTAAGCCTGCCGACGTCCCCCTGGTCTGCCTTCATCCGTTTCCGTATAGCGGCGCGTTCTTCGAGACGATTGCGCCGCTTTTGAGCGGACGGCGCATGGTGTGCGCGCCGGATTGTCCGGGGTTCGGGGGATCCGACGCCCCGGAGAAGATGCTCTCGATGGAGGAGCTTGCGGAAACCGTTCTGGAGGCCCTTGGGGCTGCGGAGCTTCCGTCGGGGCCCGTGGACCTGCTGGGCTTTCACAGCGGCTGCCTGCTGGCGGTGGAGATGGCGCGGCTCGGCCCGGACCGCGTGCGGAAACTGGCTATCATCGACGTGCCCTACTTCACTCCGGAAGAGCAGTCCGGCCGGTATCCGAAGTCGACCGCGCCGGTTCGCTACGACGGCGACCTGACCAGCCTCGCCGATGCCTGGGAATTCAGCGTTGCCAGGCGCCTGGACGGGATGCCGTTCAACCGGGCCTTCGGCAACTTCGTGGAATTGTTGCGTGCCGGAGAGCGGGCCAACTGGGGTTACCACGCCACGCTCACCTACGATTGCGCGACGCGCTTTCGCCTCCTTCGGCACGAAACACTCGTAGTCGCAAGCCAGTACATGCTCAAGAAGCACACGCGCAGGGCGGCCGCGGATATTCCCGGCACCCGCTTCGTTGAACGCAAGGACGTGACCCGAGCCGTAATGGAAGAGGGCGCCGGCGCGATCGCCGAGGAAGTACTGGCCTTTCTGGGCTGACCCTGACTTCGCTCAGGGCAGGAACCTACGCCGCTAGAGTACCGAGAAACGGGCGCCGTGCGGTCGCGCGCCATTTGCGAGCCAACGGCACAGGTAGTCGGAAAAGCTCCGGCGAACGATGATCGTGCAGGTTGATGGGTCGCCGCCGGCGGCCAGCAGGACAGCCGCCCTGCCCAGACCTGTTTGCGCGCATTGCCCCGGGGCGAATTCCCGCGGATGCAGATCCAGGGAGCAGCCCTTCGCCAGTACCGTTCGCGCGTCCGCACCGCCGACAAGCAGCTCGACGTTGCCGCCGCTTACGTCATTGACTGCAGCGTGGAACTTGGCAAGTGCCTCAACGAGTCGGCTGCCGAGATCGGAAACGCGCTCCCCGCCGGTAGCGATCAGCCACTCGTCCGGCCCCAGCCAATAGACCCTGTGCCTGCCGGCCGTGAACGTATTTGCGGCCAGCGGCATGGGTTGGCCCAGGATCCGCTCGGCGGCCTCGCGGTCCTTCATGCTGTGCGGATTCAGCCTGAGATTGAGGAACCCGCGGCCGGTCCGGACGCTGATGGCCACGCGCGCGTCCGGCGCGGATTCCACCGTGGCGAAAAAGGGTTCCAGTCCGTGGCGGACCTCAGACATGCTGACGCTGTCCCTTGGGGTCGTAAAACATCGGCGACACGATCTGCACCGGCACGGCATCGCGACCCGGCCGCGCGGCAAATATCGTTTCGCCCCGGCGCCCCCGCCCGCCGGCCACCAGGGCCAGCGCGATCGGGTGGCCCATGCAGGTGCTGAAGTAGCTGGACGTGACATGGCCGCACATCGCTGCGGTTTCGCCGGTTTCGCCGACCAGTTGCGTGCCTTCCCCAAGCACCGTCTGTCCGTCGAGCGACAGCAAGCCAACCCATTGCTTGCGGTCCTCTCGCAGGCAGTCCGGGCGCTTCAGGGAACGCTTGCCGAGAAAGTCCTTCTCCATTGAGAGCAGCCAGTTCATGCCCAGATCCACGGGCGTCACCGATCCGTCCGTGTCCTGCCCCGCGATGATGAATCCCTTCTCGGCGCGCAGCACATGCATCGTTTCCGTGCCGTATGGGGCGATGTTGAATTCCCTGCCGGCCTCCATGACCCGTTGCCACATCGTCAGCGCGTGATTGCTGTCGACGTTAATTTCGAACGCCAGCTCGCCGGAAAAGCTCACCCGGAACAGCGTCACATCCATGCCTGCCAGCACCGCCGGCCTCACGGTCATGAACGGAAAATTCTCTCTGTCCAGAGCGATGTCGCAGCCGAGCTTTTCCAGCAACCTGCGGCTGTTGGGTCCGGCCGCCGCAATGGTCGAATAGTGCTCGGTGAGCGAAGTGAGGTAAACCTCAAGCTCCGGCCACTCGGTCTGCAGCCACTTTTCCATCCAGCTCAGCACGCCGCCGGCCCCGCCGGTGGTCGTGGTCAGGTAAAAGCGGCGCTCGCCGGTCCGCGCCATCACGCCGTCGTCCATGAGCATGCCGTCCTCGCCCAGCATGATCCCGTAGGCACAGCGTCCGATCTTCATCCTGCCGACATTGTGCGTGTAGATGCGCTCCAGGAATTCGACGACGTCGGGGCCGCGGGCGTCGATCTTGCCCAGCGTGGAGGCGTCCATGACGCCGAGCGATTTGCGCACCGCCAGGCATTCGCGCGCCACGGCCGCATCGAGGTCTTCGCCGTCTCGCGGAAAGTACCGGGGCCGGTGCCACTGGCCGACCACCTCCATGGGCGCGCCGGCAGCCTGGTGCCATTCGTGGATTGCGGTGCTCCTCACAGGATCGTAGAGGCCGCTCACGCTCTCGCCGGCGCAGACGCCGAAACTCACCGGCGTATAGGCGGGCCGGAACGTGGTGGTCCCGACCTCGGGAATCTCCTTGCCGAGGACGTCCGCAAGCACCGCCATGCCGTTGATGTTGCCAAGCTTGCCCTGATCGGTGCCGAAACCCAGCGCCGTGTATCGCTTGACGTGCTCCACGTTGCGATAGCCCTCGCGCGCGGCGAGGCGGATGTCGGCGACGGTGGTGTCGTTCTGGAAGTCGATAAACTGCCTGGGACAGCGGTCCGCGTCTTTGGCCGATGGCGTCCGCCACAAGGGTTCGATCGGGTTGTCGTCGGCATCGCTTGCCGTGCCCGGCGCCCTGATGGCCGCTGTCTCCAGCCCCAGCCTCGACACGGCTTCGGCGCCCGCGCGCAGCCCGTCGGCCAGGCAATCGCGCAGCGAGCATTTGCCGTTGCCGGCGCCGGCCGAAACATTGGCCTGGCGCGTCTCCGCGGGCAGGAAGCAAAGCCGCGAATCGTCCCAGGCCAGCCTCCCGCCCGCCTGGGAATGCAGATGAACCGCAGGACTCCAGCCGCCGGACACGGCCAGGAGGTCGCAGTCGATGCGGATCGTGTTGCCCGCCTTCTCCCAACTGTCTCCGTTCCACCGAGCGATGCTGGCGCCTGCGACCCGGCCCCGGCCGGCCACGTCGGTCACAACGTGTCCCGCCAGTACCGGAATTCCCAGCGCCTGCGTCCGCAGGCCCAGTTCCCCGGCGCCCCCGGGGCGGCTGTCGACGATGGCGGCGACCTCGGCTCCGGCCCCGGCCAGGCCGATCGCCGCCCGGTAGGCGGAATCGTTGTTGGTGAAGATCACCGCGCGGCGCCCCGGCAGGACCGCGTACCGTTCGATGTAAGTCGACACGGCCGAGGCAAGCATTACGCCCGGGCGGTCGTTGTTGCAGAAGACCAGCGGCCGCTCCAGACTGCCCTGCGCCAGCACCACCTGCCTGGCCCGGACCCGCCAGAGCCGCTCCCGTAGGCCTCCGCCGCCCGAACCGTCCGGGGATCCGGCGCAACGCTCCGCAATCGTCAGGAAGTTGTGATCGTAGTAACCGAAAACCGTGCCTGAAGGCAGCAGGACGCAGTCTTCCCGGTCGCGCAGTTCCGCAACCGCCGCCGCGGCCCATTCCGCGGCCGGGGCCCCGTCGATGCTGGCGGCACAAGAGAGCAAACTGCCGCCGAATTCATCCTGTTCGTCGGCGAGAATTACCCGGGCGCCGGACCTCGCCGCCGCCAGCGCCGCCATGAGGCCGGCGGGGCCGCCCCCCGCCCCCAGCACCACCCAGCGCGCGCTCCTGTGCTCGCCGCGGGCGGGGGCGGGGCCTCGCGCGGCCCGGCCGCGGGCCACAAGCACGTCACGGTGCGCGTTCATGTGCTCGTAGCGGTCGGGATCGGGTCCTGCCGGCGCCTGGCCGAAGCCTGCCGACTTGCGGATCGCGTGCTCGTAGTGCACCCACCACGAGCGCGGGTACATGAACGTCTTGTAGTAGAAGCCCGCGGCCAGCACTCTTCCGCATACGTCATTGATCGCGCCGACATCGAACCGCACGCCGGGCCAGCCCCTGGTCGTGCGCGCGACCAGGCCGTCATGGAGAACGACCTGCGTCGCCGGCAGGTTGGGCAGCGCCGCGGCGCCTTCGCCGATCTGCATGATCGCGTTCGGCTCCTCCGCGCCGCTGCCGACGATTCCGCGCGGCCGCCGCAACTTGAAGCTGCGTCCAACCAGCGATACGCCGTTGGCGATCAGCGCGGAGGCGAGCGTGTCGCCGGCAAAGCCCTCGCAAGCCTTCCCGTCAAAAGAGAAAGCCAGCGGCCGGGAACGGTTTATCCGGCCGCCGCGCGGCAAACGATTCGGCTGGGCGTGGGCCATGGTCAGCGGCTTTCCTCTCCGCCGTTCAAGCGGTAGCTCTTCTCGATGCGATAGCTGATCGTGTCGCGCTCGACGCCGAACCATCGCCGGCAGCCCTGGTCGTGGTTCCACAACTCCCGGTGCGCGCCCTTCGGGTTGCTGCGGTAGAACAGGTAGTCGGCCCATTCCGCATCGCTCAATGCGTTCGGGTCAGCGGGCCGCGCAATGCCGGCTTCGCCGCCGTAGCTGAACTCGGTCTCGGCCCGGGGCCCGCACCATGGACATTTGATCAGGAGCATTTTCCGGGCTGTTAGTGCGCCACTGCGGCGGCGCCGTGTTCGTCGATCAGCGCGCCCGAGGCGAAGCGGTCCAGGCTGAAGGGCGCGTTGAGTTCGTGGGGCCGGTCGTGGGCAAGCGTATGTGCGAACGCCCACCCGGAGCCCGGCGTCGCCTTGAATCCGCCGGTGCCCCAGCCGCAGTTGAAGTACAGCCCCTCAACCGGTGTCTTTGAGAGGATCGGACAGGCGTCCGGACAGATATCCACGATGCCGCCCCATAGCCTGAGCATGCGTACGCGGCTGAACGCCGGGAACAATTCAATGATCGCCTGCATCGCATGCTCGATGATCGGGAAGCTGCCGCGCTGACCGTAGCCGTTGTACGCGTCGATCCCGGCGCCGACCACCAGTTCGCCCTTGTCGGACTGGCTGATGTATCCATGAACCGCGCCGGACATGACCACGGTGTCCAGCACCGGCCGGATGGGCTCGGACACGAACGCCTGCAGAGGATGGCTCTCGATCGGCAGGCGCAGGCCGGCCATTTTCGCCAGCACGCCGGCGTTGCCGGCAACCACCACGCCGATTCGATCGGCCGCGATCGTCCCGCGCGTGGTCGCGACGCCTGAGGCCTTGCCGGACCGCACGTCGATGCCGGTGACCTCGCACTGCTCGATGATGTCCACGCCCAGTGCGTCGGCCGCCCGGGCGAAGCCCCAGGCAACGGCGTCGTGGCGCGCCACGCCGCCGCGGCGCTGCAGCGACGCGCCGAGTATCGGATAACGCGCACTCGGAGAGGTGTTGATGCATGGAATCGCCTTCTTGACCTCGGCCGCGCCGAGCACCTCGGCGTCGATCCCGTTGAGCCGGTTGGCGTTGACGCGCCGCTCGATGTCCCGCATGTCCTGCAGCGAGTGGCCGAGGTTGTAAACGCCGCGCTGGCTGAACATCACGTTGTAGTTCAGGTCCCGGCTCAGCCCTTCCCAGAGCCTGAGCGATTTCTCGTAAAGCAGCGACGCCTCGGTCCACAGGTAGTTGGAGCGGACGATGGACGTGTTGCGCCCGGTGTTGCCTCCGCCTATCCAGCCTTTTTCAAGCACGGCGACGTTCCTGAGGCCGTGGTCCCTGGCCAGGTAGTACGCGGTCGCCAATCCGTGACCGCCGCCTCCGACAATGATCGCCTCATAACCTTTCTTCGGCTCGGGACTGCGCCAGGCGGCCGGCCAGTTCCTGTTGTAGTCGAGCGCGTTGCGCAGCAGGCTCAACGCCGAATATCGCTTCATATCCGCTGTTATCCGTTGGCGCCGTTGGCCGCATTGACGTCGCGCAGCCGTTCGTTGGCCGGATCGAACGGGCTGTCCGCAATCACCGTTGCCGGGAGCGTTCTGTCAAGGACCTCGATCTCGACCCCGGCGCCTGGAACCGCCAGTTCGGGGGGCAGCATGCCCAGCGCCAGCGATTTGCCCACGCGGAAACCGTAATTTCCGCTGGTGGCGCGGCCGACGGTTTCTCCGCCGCTCAGAAGCGCGTTGTTGCCCAGCGCGTCGGCGTCTTCGACATCGTGAACCTCGAGCGTAACGAGCACTTGCTTGAGACCCGCCTCCCTTGCCGCCAGCAGCCGGTCGCGTCCGAGGAAGTCGCCCTTGTCGGTCTTGACGAAGCGATCCAGCGCCGACTCGAAAGCCGAGTACTCGATGGACAGTTCCGTACCCACCAGCCGGTAGGATTTCTCCATCCGCATGGCGTCCATGGCGCGAATGCCGAACGGCGCCAGCCCCAGGTCTTCACCGGCCTCGAACAGCGCATCGAAGATGTGATTCTGATACTCCATCGGGTGGTGCAGTTCCCAGCCGAGTTCGCCGACGAAGTTCACGCGCATGGCGTTGACCGGCGCCGAACCGACCACGATAGTGCGGGCGGTCAGCCAGCGGAAGGCCTCGTTGGACAGGTCGGCGCGCGTCACGCGCGACAGCAACTCCCTCGCCTTGGGACCCGCCACCACCAGCACGCCGTTGGCATTTGTAAGGGGCGTGAACTGCACCGAACCGTCCCGCGGCATGTACCCGCGCAGGTAGTCATGATCCAGGCGCTGAAAGGCCCCGGCCGACACCAGGTAGAAGGAATTGCCCGACTCGCGCCGGATCGTGAACTCCGAATGCACGCCGCCGTTGCGGTTCAGGGCGTGCGCCAGGCACAGCCCGCCGACCTGCTTCGGCGCGCTGTTGGCGACGAGCCAGTTGAGAAAGTCCTCCGCGCCCGGACCTGACAGGCGGCACTTGGCGAACGCCGTCATGTCGAGCAGGCCGACGTTGCGGGTCACGTTGTCGACTTCCCTGCGCACTGCCTCGAACCATCTCGACCGGCGAAAAGACCAGTCGTCTTCCCGGGGCATGCCGTCGGTGGCAAAGAAATTGGGCCGCTCCCAGCCGAACTTCTGGCCGAACACGGCGCCGCGCGCCTTCATGCGCCCGTAGCAGGGCGCGGTGCGCAGCGGTCGCGCGGCCGGCCGCTCCTCGTCCGGATAGTGGATGACGAAGACGTGCGCGTACGCTTCCTCGGTTTTCTCGACCAGGTAGTCTTTGGTCGCGTATTCGCCGAAACGGCGCGGCTCCACTCCCAGCATGTCGATGGTCGGCTCGCCCTCGACAATCCACTCGGCGAGTTGCCAGCCGGCGCCCCCGGCCGCCGTGATTCCGAAGCTGTGTCCCTCGGACAGCCAGAAATTGTCGACGCCCCACGCCGGCCCGATGATGGGATTGCCGTCCGGCGTGTAGGCGATGGCGCCGTTGTAGACCTTCTTGATCCCGACCTCGGCGAACGCCGGCACCCGCGCCATGGCGGCCTCGATGTGCGGCATCAGGCGGTCGATGTCTTCCTGGAACAACTCGTACTCGGCTTGAGGGTCCGGCCCGTCGACGTAACAGCACGGCGCGTCTTTCTCGTAGGGGCCCAGGATGAAGCCGCTGCTTTCCTCGCGCAGGTACCAGGAACCGTCCGATTCGCGCAGCACGCCGAGTTCCGGCAGGCGCCGCTGCCTGCGCTTCTCAAGCTCGGGATGCGGCTCGGTAACGATGTACTGGTGCTCCACCGGCATCACCGGGATGTCCAGTCCCACCATCTCGCCGGTCTGGCGGGCGTAATTTCCGGTCGCCGAAACCACGTGATCGCAGGTGATGTCGCCCTTGTCCGTGTGCACGACCCAGCCGCCGGAGGTCGCCTGGGTGATTCCGACCACCGCGGTCTTGCGGTAGATCGCGGCGCCGCGCGCGCGGGCGCCCCTGGCCAGGGCCTGGGTCAGGTCGGCAGGCTGAATGTAGCCGTCCTCCGGGTGAAAGATCCCGCCGACCAGTCCGTCGGTGTTGCACAGCGGCCACAGCGCCTTGATCTCCGCCGGCGTCAGGAAGCGCACCTCGACCCCGATGGTCCTGGCCGTCGCCGCATACTGAAAGTACTCGTCCATGCGATCGTCGTTCATGGCCAGCCGCAGGTTTCCGACCTGGCTGAATCCCACCCGCTGGCCGGTCTCTTCCTCGAGCTGCCGGTAGAGCTTGACCGAGTACTTGTGTATCTGGCCTACCGAATAGCTCATGTTGAACAGCGGCAGCAGACCCGCGGCGTGCCAGGTCGAGCCGGACGTCAGCTCGCCCTTCTCGACCAGCACCACGTCGTCGCCCCAGCCCTTCCTGGCCAGGTGATACAGCGTGGCGCATCCGACAATCCCGCCGCCGATGACGACAACTCTTGCTCGGGATTTCACGGCTTAAGAATCCCGTCTCGGAGGAACTTCCGCGGCGGATTCCGCCTGCCGGCGGCGACGCCGGCGGGAGCCGCCGCTACCCGGCCCCGGGGCCGGCCTGTCAACCACCGAAAACAGCCTCGGAAAGGCGTCTCGCTTGTTCGGGACCGCCATTGCGTCCACGAAGTATTCCTGGAACTTCGGTTCCACCGCCGTCTCGATCTTCTCGATCCCCCGCACTGCGGCCTCGATCTCGGCGCGGGCAGGCACGTGAAGCAACGCGATCAGCGCCCCCATGCCAGCGGCGTTGCCGGCCGACTCGACCCGCTTGAGGTCGCAGTCGGGAATCAGCCCCAGGACCATGGCGTATTTCGGATCGATGTGGGAACCGAAGGCTCCGGCCAGCCGGATGCGGTCGATCCCGTCGAAGTCGGCGCGGTCCTGCAGCAACTTGACGCCTGCGTACAGCGCCGCCTTGGCGAGTTGTACCTGGCGGACGTCATTCTGGGTGACGAGGATTGACCGCGGTCCGTCGTGCAGCAGGTAGGAGAAGGTGCGCCCGTGTGCGACGATGCGGTCGCTGCGGGCAGCCAGCGAACCGTCGACGACGCCATCCTCGTTGATGATCCCCGCCAGGTACATCTCGGCGACGACTTCGATGATGCCGGATCCGCAAATGCCCGTAACTCCGGTCGAACCCGCGGCTTCCTCGAACCCCGGATCGTCTGACCAAGGCTCCGAACCGATGACGCTGAAACGCGGCTCAAGGTTCTCCGCGTCGATGCGCACGCGCTCGATGGCGCCGGGCGTGGCGCGCTGGCCGGCGGAAATCTGCGCGCCCTCGAAGGCGGGGCCGGTGGGACTGGAGCAGGCGAGTAGCCGGTCGCGGTTTCCGAGAACGATCTCCGCGTTGGTGCCCACGTCCACCACCAGCGACACCTCCTCCAGCAGGTGCGGCTCCTCGGCCAGCACCATGCCGGCCGCGTCGGCGCCTACGTGCCCGGCGATGCACGGCAGCACGTAGACATTGGCGCCGGGATGGATCCCGAGGCCGATGTCGCGGGCCTTTATGTCGAGTGCGGTATCGACAGCCAGCGCAAAGGGCGCGCCGCCGAGTTCGCGGGGATCGAGCCCCAGGAACAGGTGGTGCATGATCGGATTGCCGACGATCGTCAGCTCGACGATGTCCGCCGCGTCCATGCCGCCCCGGCTGCAAACATCGCCGATGAGGTCGTTCACACCCTGACGAACGGCCTGGGTCAGTTCGGCGGCGCCTTCCGGATGCATCAACACGTAGGAAACCCGGCTCATCAGGTCCTCGCCGAAGCGGATTTGCGGATTCATGATGCCCTCGGTAGCCAGCACGTCGCCGGTTGTCAGGTTCACGAGGTGAGCGGCAATCGTCGTCGAACCGATGTCGAGCGCGACGCCATGGACGCTGGACTTGAAGCCGGGCCAGACGGCGACGACAGTGGATTGACGGTGCACTGCCACGGTGACCCGCCATTCACCGTCGCGCAATGCCGCCTGCAGCCCCGGGAGGATGACGGGGTCGCAGTCAAGATCGGCCAGCTGCCATTCCCAGGCCAGGGCGTCGCAGAGGCGCTGCAGGTCGCCGGTGGCTTCAAGCAGATCGGCAGGCTGCACCTCGACGTGGTAGGGGCGCGTGGCCGGATCGAGCTTTATTTCACGGTGCACGGCATCCTTGCGCACCACCTGGCGATGCATCTGGCTCTCCGGAGGCACATCGATGACGAGATCGCCCCGGATCACCGCCTGGCAACTGAGGCGGTGATTGTGGGCCAGTTCCTGGCGGCGCTCGCTGTACCTCTTTTCGATTTCGTTGATCGCCGAAAGGTGCGTCGGGCGGGAATTGATCGCGTGCTTGGCGAAATCGCCGTTCATGCAGACGATGCGGCAGCGGCCGCACAGGCCGCGGCCGCCGCACACCGAGTCCACGTCGACGCCCATGCTGCGGGCGGCATCCAGCAGGCGCGTGCCCCGCGGAAACGTTCCGCGGCGCCCGGAGGGCGTGAACACGATCCTGGCGTCCTTGCCGGCCACGTCAGATTGCCCGCCTGGTCGGCGCGTTCGGCGCCGCGGGCTGACCTTCATCCCAGGCGGCGTTCTTCCAGTCCAGGGCGGGCCGCCACGGGCGGCGGCCGTCCAGCACGCCGGACCGTTCGACGATTTCCGCGACCCGGTGCTCCTGGCGGTAGGCCATGATGTGAATACCGTGCACGCCCTCGATTTCCCTGATCCGGTGAATCATTTCGATGCAGATATTCACGCCTTCCCGCTGCTGGTTCGCCGCGCCCCTCAACCGCCGGACGACCGTATCCGGAATATGGATACCCGGCACGTTGCGGCGAATCCACTCGGCCGAACGGGCCGAAGCCAGCGGGCCCACACCGGCCAGGATGAAGACCTTCTCGTGGGTTCCGGCATCGCGCACCGCCGCCATGTAGTGTCTGAATGCTTCGATGTCGAAACAGTACTGGGTCTGCACGAACTGCGCGCCGGCCGCGACCTTTTTGGCCAGCCGGAGCGGGCGGTAGTCCCGCGGCGGTGCGAACGGGTTCGCGGCGGCGCCGAGGAACACCCGCGGCGGCTCGGTCAGGATGCGTCCGCTCAGGAACCGCGACTCGTCGCGCATGCGGCGGATCATGCTCAGCATCGACATGCAGTCCAGGTCGAATACGGGCTTGGCCTGCGGATGATCGCCCACATCCACGCCATCGCCGGTCAGGCACAGGATGCTGGCCACGCCCATGGCCGACCCGCCGAGCACGTCGCCCTGGATGGCGATTCTGTTGCGGTCCCGGGCCGATACCTGCATCACCATGCCGTAGCCGCGCCGGCACAGCAGCGAACACATGCCGACGCTGGACATGTGGCAGTTGGCGCCCGAGCCGTCGGTGGCGTTCATCGCATCCACGTAGCCGTCGAACAGCGCCGCGCGCTCGTAGACTTCGGCCGGATTGGCCGAATCGGGTGGCGCGATCTCTGCCGTTACCGCGAACCCGCCGGCCCGCAGCACGCGCTCCAGCCGGCCGAACGAGGAATGCCCCGGCCTGATCGGCAGCCGTTCACCGGGTACCAGCGGTTCGTCTTCAAACTGCATGTTTGGAGCTCTCGACCCTGATGCGCACCTCGCGCAGCCACGCCGACCGGCCGATCAAGCGGTGGTCGACGGGCGGCTGCACAAACTGGAGCGGAATTTCCTCTTCGCGCAACCGCTGGTTGCCTTCCCAGGCGAGCACCCAGACGCAGGGCATCCCGGGATCGACCTCGCAGTTGCCGTCCGCACGTACGCCGCCGCAGGGGCCGTTGCGCATCTTCTTCGGACAGTTCATCGGGCACGACAGCCCGGTGAAGCCGACGATGCACTGGCCGCAGTTCTGCGAATCGAGCAGAAAACCCTTGGTGACCGACTCGATCTTCATGAACGGCTTGTCCAGCCTCGCGTAGCCGATGCGCCGCAACAGCGGGTGGCAGAGGACCAGGATACGCTCGATGGCGGCGTAGAGTCTCTTGAGACCGCGCGCGTTGCGCACCGACCATCGCCGCCTTCGGTACATGACGCCCGTCAGTAGTCCCGATCCTCGAACTCGGACTTGCGCCGGCGCATGAACTCCACCAGCGCCTCGTCGATCGCCGGATCGAGCGGCGGCGCCTCGTACTCCTTCAGCATCCGCTTCCAGATCGCGTTGGCGCGCTGCGCGGCGTCGAGCGAGCCATCCTGCTGCCATTGCTCGAAGCTGTTGCTGTCCGCAACGGCGGAACGGTAAAACGCGGTCTTGAAGTTTGCCTGGGTATGCGCGGCGCCCAGGAAATGCGAGCCGGGTCCGACCTCGCGCAGCGCATCCATGGCCTGGCCGTTCTCCGACATGTCCACGCCCTTCAAGAGCACCGCGATCATGTTGGCCTGGTCGGCGTCGAGGATGAATTTCTCGTAGCCCATCGCGAGACCGCCCTCAAGCCAGCCGGCGGTGTGCAGCATGAAGTTCACGCCCGCCAGCGCTGCCGTCTGCAGCGTGTTGGCGGACTCGTAAGCCGCCTGGGCGTCGGGAATCTTCGACGCGCACAGGCCGCCGCCGCTGCGGAAGGGCACACCCAGGCGCCGCGCCAGCTGCCCCGCCCCGTAAAGGACCAGGCTGGGTTCCGGGGTGCCGAAGGTCGGCGCTCCGGACTGCATGGACACGGCCGACGCGAACGAGCCGAACACCACGGGAGCCCCGGGGCGCACCAGCTGAATGTAGGCCATACCGGCCAGCGCCTCGGCCAGGATCTGGGTCAGCGTGCCGGCCACGGTCACCGGCGACATCGCTCCGGCGAGCAGGAACGGCGAAATGACCGTCGCCTGGTTGTTTTCGGCGTAAACCGTCGCCGCCCCCAGCATGGTCGCATCGAAGGCAAGCGGCGAATTCGCGTTGATCAGGCTCGTCAACACCGTCTTGCGCGGCACGAAGTCCTCGCCGAACAGGAGTCTTGCCATGGCCAGGGTGTCTTCGGCACGCTCAGGGTGCGTGACGGAACCCATGAACGGCTTGTCGGTGTACTTGATGTGGCTGTAGACCATGTCGAAGTGACGCTTGTTGACCGGCAGGTCGACAGGCTCGCAGATCGTGCCTCCGGAGTGGTGCAATCCCGGGCTCATGTAGGCCAGCTTCACGAAGTTGCGAAAATCCTCGATGGTCGCGTAGCGGCGCCCCTGGTCAAGATCCTGCACGAACGGCGATCCGTAGGCGGGAACCAGCACGGTGCGCGCTCCGCCGATGATTGTGGAGCGCCTCGGGTTGCGGGCATGCTGCGTGTACTCGCGCGGCGCCGTGGCCTGGACCAGCGACCGGCACAAGCCGCGCGGGAACCGCACGCGCTCGCCGTCCACGTCGGCGCCCGCCTCCCTCCACAGTTTCAGTGCCCGCGGGAAATCGCGGAATTCGATGCCGATCTCCTCGAGCACGGTGTCGGCGTTGTACTCGATCAACTCCAGCGCTTCGGTATCGAGAACCTCGAAACAGGGAATCCTGCGATCGATCCAGGTCGCGAACTCCTCCACGGTGCCGCGCCGGCGCGCGGCCAGCTTCGCGGCGCGGCCGGCGCGCCGCTTTCGGCTACGGTTGAGCCTATCTTTCGGGTGGCTGCTCATGCACGGCGAGCCGCCGAACGGGGTTAGTCAAGCCTCTTGGCGCTCTGGCTATGATCGGATACCAGGGAGTTGAGATGGAGCCACTGAATGGCAGGCAGCATAACAGTTTTTGATGCAGCCGGGTTGTCCCGTCAACCGCCAATCCACTAACATGCCTAAGTGTGCTTGCGAGACGGCACACTGGTGGAAGCGGGCCAACAACGGCGCGGGTTCGCGACGGCTGCGGGACTTCCTCCACGGGCTGCTGAAGCAGGACAATCGACTCGAGTCGGCGGGAGCGGGCGTATGAGCGACAAGGGCAAGGTACGAAGCGACATCGAGATAGCGCGCGCGGCGCGCACCCTTCCGATCGGCGAGATCGCGGCGAAGATCGAAATTCCGGGCGAGCACCTGTCCCCGTACGGCCACGACCAGGCCAAGATCGGGCTCGACTGCCTCGATCTGCTCGCCGACCGCGCGGACGGCAAACTCATCCTCGTGACCGGGATCACCCCGACCCCGGCAGGAGAGGGCAAGACCACGACCGCGGTAGGGCTTGGCGACGGCCTGAACCGCATCGGCAAGCGAGCCGCCATCTGTCTGAGGGAACCGAGCCTTGGCCCATGCTTCGGGATGAAGGGCGGCGCGGCGGGGGGCGGCTACGCCCAGGTCGTGCCCATGGAGAGCATCAACCTCCATTTCACCGGCGACTTCCACGCCATCGGCGCCGCCCACAACCTGCTTTCGGCGCTGGTGGACAACCACATCCACTGGGGGAATGCGCTCGGCATCGACACGCGGCGCGCCACCTGGGGGCGAGTGGTGGACATGAACGACCGTGCGCTACGGAACGTATCGATCGCGCTCGGCGGGGTCGGCAACGGCTACCCGCGCGAGTCCGGTTTCGACATCACCGTCGCGTCCGAGGTCATGGCGATCTTCTGCCTGGCGGAAGGCCTGGCGGACCTGGAGCGCCGGCTCGGCAACATCGTGGTCGGGGAAACCCGCGAGCGGGAGCCACGCTATGCGCGCGAGCTTGAGGCGGATGGCGCGATGACCGTGCTCTTAAAGGACGCGCTCATGCCGAATCTTGTCCAGACTCTGGAGAACAACCCCGCGTTCATCCACGGCGGGCCGTTCGCGAACATCGCCCACGGCTGCAACTCGGTTATGGCGACCCGCCTGGGACTCAAGCTCGCCGACTACACGGTGACCGAGGCAGGATTCGGGGCGGATCTCGGGGCGGAAAAGTTCTTCGACATCAAGTGTCGGAAGGCGGGTCTCAAGCCGGACGCGGCGGTGGTGGTCGCGACCATCCGCGCCCTCAAGATGCACGGCGGGGTCGCAATCGGCGACCTCGGTTGGGGGAACGTCGATGCGGTCCGCGCCGGTCTCGCCAACCTCGGCCGGCATCTCGACAACATCGCCCGCTTCGGCGTGCCCGCAGTGGTCGGCATCAACCGCTTCAGCGCGGACACCGACGCCGAACTTGACGCGGTTCGCGAGTACTGCGAGACGCGGGGCGCGGTGGCCATCGAGTGCACCCACTGGGCGAATGGAGGCGCCGGCGCCGAGGAGCTGGCGCGAAAGGTAGTGGAAGTGGCGGACAGCGGCGCCGCCGACTTCCGCCCCCTCTATCCGGATGACATGGGGCTGTGGGAGAAGATCGGGACCATTGCCCGGAACATCTACGGCGCGGAGGAAGTGACCGCGCCCCCCAACGTCCGAACCCAGATCGACAGGTTCGAGGCGGACGGCTTCGGCCATTACCCGGTCTGCATGGCGAAAACACAGTACAGCTTCTCGACCGACCCCGCCGAGAAGGGCGCCCCCTCCGGCCACTCGATCCACGTCCGCGAGGTGCGCCTTTCCTGCGGCGCCGAGTTCCTCGTCGCCATCTGCGGCAACATGATGACGATGCCCGGCCTTCCCCGGGTCCCCTCCGCCAACAGCATCCGCCTCAACCGGGCGGGCGAAATCGAGGGCCTCTTCTGACGGCGGGATGTTAGCCTTCAACAGAATGGTCCACCATGTATCACCCCGGAGCCACTGCTGAGCACGAAGAGCGCAGATAGCGGCACGGCTGTGCATGAAGCGCTGGTTTCCCGGATCGCCGGGCGTCATGTTGCCCGCCCCGGAGGATTGCTGCCGGCCCTGCATGCCATTCAGGACGAACTCGGCCATATACCTCCGGAGGCAGTCCCGACCGTGGCCGGGGTGTTCAACATCTCGCGCGCCGAAGTGCATGGCGTCATCAGCTTCTACCACCTGTTCAGGACCACCCCGCCGGGGCGCAGGACGCTGTACCTGTGCCGGGCCGAGGCCTGTCAGGCCATGGGCGCCCGGGCGCTGGAAGAGCACACGAAGCAGCGGCTCGGCATCGGCTTCCACGAAACCACCGCCGATCGGCGGATCAGCCTGGAGCCGATCTATTGCCTCGGCAACTGCGCCTGTTCGCCGGCGGTCATGATCGATGATTTCGTCTACGGACGGGTGACGCCCCAACGCCTCGACGCGTTGCTGGAAGAGGGCTGAGGGATGGCGGCGGAGGCACACAGGGTCTTCGTTCCCCGTGATACCACGGCGTGTTCCATGGGCGCCGACGGCGTGGCGGCCGCGATTGCCGCGGAGGCCGCCGGGCGCGGCGAAACCGTCACCGTGGTGCGCAACGGTTCCCGCGGCTTGTACTGGCTGGAACCCATGATCGAGGTCGAGTGCGACGGCGTCCGCCACGCATACGGGCCGGTGCAGTCCACCGACGTTTCGGCACTGTTCGACGCGGGCTTCCTCGCCGCGGGCGAGCATGCTCTCGGGCTGGGGCCTACCGAGGAGATTCCTTATCTGGCCCGGCAGTCGCGTCTTACTTTCGCCCGGGTCGGCATCACGGACCCGCTGTCGCTGGACGACTACCGCGCTCATGGCGGCTACGAGGGCCTTGCCAGGGCCGTGGAACTGTCGCGGGACGAGATCATCGGAATCGTTACCGAATCCGGCCTTCGGGGCCGCGGCGGCGCCGCGTTTCCCACCGGCATCAAGTGGCGCACGGTGCTGAATGCCGAAGGGACGCAGAAGTATGTCACCTGCAATGCCGACGAGGGCGATTCCGGCACTTACGCCGACCGCATGGTCATGGAAAGCGATCCCTTTGTGGTGATCGAGGGCATGACCATTGCCGGTCTGGCGGTGGGCGCGACCATGGGCTACATCTACCTGCGCGCCGAGTATCCGCTGGCGATCCGCGTGATGAACGACGCCATTCGGACCGCCGAAGCCGCCGGGCTGCTGGGGCACGACGTCATGGACAGCGGCCGGGCCTTCCATCTGGAAGTCCGCGAAGCCGCCGGCGCCTATATCTGCGGCGAGGAAACCTCCATGCTGGAGAGCCTGGAAGGCAAGCGCGGCGTGATCCGCTACCGCCCCCCGCTGCCGGCGATAAAGGGCCTGTTCGGGGCGCCCACCATCGTCAACAACGTCATCACCCTGGCGTGTGTGCCGATCATCCTGGCCGAGGGCGCGGAGCACTACCGGGACTACGGAACGGGCCGTTCCAGGGGGACACTGACCGTGCAGCTGGCCGGCAACGTCAAAAGGGGCGGGTTGGTGGAGATCGGTTTCGGCCGTCCGCTGCGTGAATTGCTGGAGGACTTCGGCGGCGGTACGGCCACCGGCCGGCCGATCCGGGCCGTGCAGGCGGGCGGTCCGCTGGGCGCCTACGTTCATCCCTCACAGTTCGATGCCCCGCTTGACTACGAAGCGTTCGCGGAGTTCGGCGGGATGATCGGCCATGGCGGACTGGTGGTTTTCGACGACACCGTGGACATGGGCGAGCAGGCCCGTTTCGCCATGGAGTTCTGCGCCATCGAGTCGTGCGGCAAATGCACGCCCTGCCGGATCGGCGCGGTGCGGGGCGTGGAAGTCATCGACCGGATCCTGAGCGGTGACGATGAGTCCGGCAACCTGCTATTGTTAAGGGACCTCTGCGATACGATGGTTGCAGGTTCGCTGTGCGCGCTGGGCGGGATGGCCCCCTTCCCCGTAATCAGCGTTCTGGATCACTTTCCCGAGGATCTGCGGGCGCGATGATCGCCGGTGGAATGGATGGAGAAGAGTCATGAGTCAAGTGCCGTCTGACACTGCACTGGCCTACGAGGCCTACCGACGCCCGGAAGACCTGGGTGCGCCGGCCAGCAAGTCGGAGACGATGGTAGGGCTCACCATCGACGGCAGGACGGTGACGGTGCCCGAGGGGACCACGGTGATCCGTGCGGCCGCACTCGCGGGCATCAATATTCCCAAACTGTGCGCCAGCGACATGCTTGAGCCTTTCGGCTCCTGCCGGCTGTGCCTGGTGGAAATCGAGGGCGCCAAGGGTCTTCCTGCGTCGTGTACCACCGAAGTGGCCGATGGCATGGAGGTGACCACGCAGAACCCGCGGCTGGCCGACGTGCGCCGCAACGTCATGGAACTGTACATCTCCGATCATCCGCTGGATTGTTTGACCTGCCCCACCAACGGCGACTGCGAACTGCAGGATATGGCCGGCGCCGTGGGTCTGCGGGAAGTCCGTTACGGCTATGCAGGCGAGAACCATCTGGATGCGGAAAAAGACGAGAGCAACCCGTACTTCACCTTCGACCCCAGCAAGTGCATCGTCTGTTCGCGCTGCGTGCGCGCCTGCGAGGAGGTACAGGGCACGTACGCGCTCACCATAGACGGCCGGGGATTCGAGTCCAAGGTGGCGGCGAGCCAGGACCAGCCGTTTCTCGATTCGGAATGCGTGTCCTGCGGCGCCTGCGTGCAGGCCTGCCCCACCGCGACGCTGACCGAAACCTCGCTGATCGAAATGGGCCAGCCGGAGCACTCCGTGATTACGACCTGCGCCTACTGCGGCGTCGGCTGTTCGTTCCGCGCGGAGATGAAGGGCGAGGAAGTGGTCAAGATGATCCCCAACAAGGACGGTCACGCCAATCACGGGCACTCCTGCGTCAAGGGGCGCTTCGCCTTCGGCTATGCCACCCACAAGGACCGCATCACCGCGCCGCTGATTCGCGAATCGATCGACGACCCGTGGCGGGAAGTGTCCTGGGAGGAAGCCATTGGCTTCGCGGCCGACAAGCTCAACAGGATTCGGGAGAAATACGGCTCCAATTCTATCGGCGGCATCACCTCGTCCCGTTGTACCAACGAGGAGACCTACCTGGTGCAGAAGATGGTCCGCTCCGCATTCGGCAACAACAACGTGGATACATGCGCCCGGGTCTGCCACTCGCCTACGGGATACGGACTGAAGACCACCCTGGGCGCATCGGCCGGTACTCAGGCATTCGACTCGGTCCTGAAGGCCGACGTCATCATGATCATCGGCGCCAACCCGACCGTCGCACACCCCGTGTTCGCTTCGCAGATGAAGCGCCGGCTGCGGGAAGGGGCCAGGCTGATCGTCATCGACCCCTTGCAGATAGACCTGGTGCGCTCCGCCCACGTAAAGGCGGACCGCCATCTGCAACTGCGCCCGGGCACCAACGTGGCCATCATCAATGCGCTGGCCCATGCGGTGCTCTCCGAGGGGTTGGAGGACAGGCCCTATATCGAGGACCGCTGCGAGCCGGACGCCTTCGAGGACTGGCGCCGATTCATCCTCGAGGAGCGCAATTCCCCGGAGGTCCTGGCCGAGGTTACCGGGGTGTCGGCGGAAGATGTCCGGGCCGCGGCACGGCTCTACGCCGCCGGCCCCAACAGCGCCATCTACTACGGGCTGGGTGTTTCCGAGCATGCCCAGGGTTCCACCATGGTCATGGGCATTGCCAACCTTGCCATGGCGACCGGCAACCTGGGCCGAGAGGGGGTTGGCGTCAGCCCCCTGCGGGGCCAGAACAACGTGCAGGGCGCCTGCGACATGGGTTCCTTTCCCCACGAACTGCCGGGTTACCGGCATATTTCCGACGCCGAAACCCGCGCGTTGTTCGAGCGGGAGTGGGGAGTGGAACTGTTGCCGACGCCGGGTTTCCGGATTCCGAACATGTTCGATGCGGCGGTAGCCGGACACTTCAAGGGCCTCTACGTGCAGGGTGAAGACATGGCTCAGTCCGATCCCGATATCACGCATGTCTCAGACGCGCTGTCCTCGCTGGAGTGCCTGATCGTGCAGGACCTGTTCCTGACCGAGACCGCGAAATTCGCCCACGTGTTCCTGCCCGGTTCATCCTTCCTGGAGAAGAACGGCACCTACACCAATGCGGAACGGCGGATCTCGCCGGTGCGCAAGGTGATGAAGCCGCTGGCCGGCTACGAGGACTGGGAAGTGACCCAGTTGCTGGCCAACGCCATGGGTTACCCGATGAGCTACGGCCATCCCAGCGAGATCATGGACGAAGTCGCGCGGCTCACACCCACCTTTCACGGCGTGAGCTACGAGAAGCTCGACCGCCTCGGCTCCATTCAGTGGCCGTGCAACGAGAAGGCCGAGCACGGCACGCCGACCATGCATGTGGACACCTTCACGCGCGGCAGGGGGCTGTTCCGGCTGACGCCCTTTGTGGCGACGCAGGAGCGCTCGACCGCCAGGTACCCGCTGTTGCTCACCACGGGACGCGTTCTCAGCCAGTACAACGTGGGCGCGCAGACGCGGCGCACCAAAAACGATCAGTGGCACGGTGAAGACATCCTCGAGATTCACCCCCACGACGCCGAGCAGCGCGGTATCGAACAGGATGACTGGGTGGGCCTGAAGAGCCGGGCCGGCGATACGGTATTGCGCGCGGACATCACCGAGCGGGTCCAACCCGGAGTGGTTTATACGACCTTCCATCATCCGGAATCCGGCGCCAACGTCGTGACCACGGACAATTCCGACTGGGCGACCAACTGTCCGGAGTACAAGGTCACGGCCGTGCAGGCGTACAAAGTGACCCGGCTTTCGGATTGGCAGCTTGAGTTCGGGGAATTCACCGAAACGCAGCTGGAGCTCCTGCGCAAGGCGAGGGCCCCCGTGTCCGCCTGAACTGTCCGCTGTTCAGGGTCAGGCAGGAGGCGATGCAGCCAATGAATACGGCCAAGCTGGTGCGCATGGCCAACGATATCGCGGCGAACTTCGACTGCGGACTTGATCGTGCCAGGGAGGTGGCCGGTGTAGTGGACCACATAGGCCGATTCTGGAGCCCCTACATGCTCGACGCGATGGCCCGGCACATGCAGTCGGGCGATACCGGACTGTCCGGCCTGGCCGAGCAGGCGCTCAGGGAGCTGATCGAAGAACGGTCGCAATCCGCCGAGACAACCCATGACCCGTGACACGGCACTGGCGGCGCTGACGAGCGTCAAGCGTGTGCGGATTCAGCGTTTTGGCGCCGATGGGGGTAACCGCGACGATGTGGTGGCGACGGAAGAACCCCTGGAGATTCGCCTGTCCTTTACGCACCCCGATGGCCGGCGCGCGCAGAAGAGCATTTCGATCACCATGCGCACGCCGGGCAGCGACGAGGAACTGGCGGCCGGTTTCCTGTTGACCGAGGGCATTATCGCGGGCCCCGCGGAACTCGAAGCCATCGGGCCGTGCGGGCCGCCGGCGGCCAACGGGCTGATCAACGTGGTGCGAGTGGACCTGGCGCCCGGCGTGAAGGTTGACCTCGCGCGCCTGGAGCGCCACTTCTACACGTCCTCCAGTTGCGGCGTCTGCGGCAAGGCATCGCTGGAGGCCGTCGCGGTTCAGGGGCGTTACGACCTCCGCGGCAACGCATTGCAAATCAGCGCGGGCAATCTCGGCGCGCTGCCTGAGCGGTTGCGGGGTATGCAGAGCGTTTTCGACCGGACCGGAGGTCTGCACGCATCCGGGCTGTTCGACGCCGCCGGGCAGCTGCGTGCCAGCCGCGAGGACGTGGGCCGGCACAATGCACTCGACAAACTCATCGGCCAGGCGCTCCTCAAGGACGAATTGCCCTTGAGCGACTGCGGAGTCGTGGTCAGCGGCCGGGCAAGCTTTGAGTTGATGCAAAAGGCCATGATGGCCGGCATCCCGATCCTGGCCGCCGTGGGCGCGCCCTCATCCCTGGCGGTGGAATTCGCCGAGGAGTTCGGCATGACGCTGGTAGGCTTTCTGCAGGCTAACCGGTTCAACGCTTATTCGCGTCGCGATCGGATCGTGTGATTGCAAGACTCCGTGCCGGCCTCGCCGCGCCCGCGCCCTTCACTTCATCGTAGGCATCGAGAATTCGGGCTCGGCGGACGGGACCGCGGGCCAGCGGGCCGTGACCGACTTCATTCGCGTGTAGAACCGGACTCCGTCCGGTCCATGCATGTGCAGCGGGCCGAACAGGGACCGTTTCCAGCCACCGAAGCTGTGAAATGCCATCGGCACCGGGATCGGCACGTTGACGCCGACCATTCCGACTTCTATCTCCTCGCAGAAACGGCGTGCGCTGTCGCCGTCACGCGTGAATATGGCGGTGCCGTTGCCGTATTCATGCTCATTGATCAGGCGGACCGCCTCATCGCGGCTGTCCACGCGCACGACGCTGAGCACCGGACCGAAGATCTCCTCGTCGTAGATGCGCATCCCGCGTTTCACGTGATCGAACAGCGTCGCGCCAACGAAGAAACCGCGATTCCCCCCGGAATACTCGAAATCCCGGCCGTCGCGCCGAAGCGTGGCGCCTTCCTCGACGCCGCTGTCGATGTATGCGCGTACCCTGGCTGCATGCTCTGCTGAAATCAGCGGTCCCATGTTGGCTTCCTGCTCCAGGCCGTAGCCCGGGCCCACCCGCAGCGAGTCGATTTCCTGCTCCAGCCGCCCGACGAGCCGGTCGGCCACGTCATTCCCGACGCAGACCGCCACGGAAATCGCCATGCAGCGTTCGCCGGCCGAGCCATAGGCTGCGCCGATCAGCGAACGGACGACCTGGTCGGGGTCGGCGTCGGGCATGATGAGCATGTGGTTCTTTGCGCCGCCCAGCGCCTGCACGCGTTTCCCGCTTGCGCCCGCCGTTGAATACACGTACTTCGCGACCGGGGTTGACCCCACGAAGCTGACGGCCTGTACGCGTTCATCCGTCAGCAGCACGTCAACGGCGACCTTGTCTCCGTTGACGATGTTGAAGACCCCATCCGGAAGACCCGCCTCGGTGAGAAGTTCGGCCAGCCGCAGGGTCACCGAGGGGTCCTTCTCCGACGGTTTCATCACGAAGGTGTTGCCGCAGGCGATGGCGACGGGAAACATCCACATGGGAACCATCGCCGGAAAATTGAACGGGCTGATCCCGGCGCAAACGCCAAGCGGCTGCATCAGGCTGTAGCCGTCCACCCCGCGCCCCACGTTCAGGCTGTGCTCGCCCTTGAGCAGATGCGGTATCCCTGTCGCGAACTCCACAACCTCGAGTCCGCGCGCCAGTTCATTGCGAGCGTCGGACAGCACCTTGCCGTGTTCCATCGTAATGAGTTCGGCCAGCTCATCCCGATGTTGGTCGATCAGCGCCTTGAAGGCGAACATTACGCGGGCCCGGTTCAGGGGCGTGACCGCTTTCCAGGACGCAAAGGCCTGCTGTGCGGCTGCGATTGCGGCCCGCGTCTCGTCGCCGCTCGAAAGCGCGACGTTGAGACGCTGGTCCCCGGTCGCCGGGTTGTAAACGGGTGCGACCCGCCCGGACGTGCCGGCGGCCCGTTTCCCGTCAATATAGTTTCCAATCTTCTCCATGATCGTGCAGTCAGCAGCGAATACGTCTGTTCCTGGGATCGTACATCGGGATTGAAGATACCTCCGCCGGTATTCGCTCGCCGGCCACTTCGATGCGGAAGCCCCCCTCAGCCGGGGCTGGGGCCCCCGCCCGCTCGACCGAACCCAACCGGACCCCCCCCCCAGCCGGGGCTGGCCCCCTGGCCGTATCGACGTAGCCAAGCCCGATCGCGCCGCCGAGCGTGTGGCCGTAGGCGCCGGAGGTGACGTGACCGACCAGGGCGTCATCGCGCCAGATGGGTTCGTTGTGATACAGCAGCGGCCGGGGGTCCAGCAGCCGGAACTGCAGCAATTTCCTCGCCGGCCCCTCGGCCTTTTCCTTCAGCAGCGCCTCCCGCCCGATGAACCCGCCCGGTTTGTCGAACTTCACGGCAAAGCTCAAGCCCGCTTCCAGCGGCGTGTCCTCGTCGGTGATGTCGTGGCCCCAATGGCGGTAGGCCTTTTCGATGCGCAGCGAATCCAGCGCGTGGTAGCCGGCGTGGGTCAGGCCGAACGGCGCGCCCGCGGCGACGATGGTGTCGTAGACGCCGGCCACAAACTCGGTCGGGATGTAGAGTTCCCAGCCGAGTTCGCCGACGTAGGTAATCCGGGAGGCTCGCACCCGGGCGTAGCCCAGTTCGATTTCCCGGCTGTGGGCGAACGGAAAGGCCTCGTGCGACAGATCGTCCGGAGTCAGGGATTGCAGCAGTGCCCGGGCCTTCGGGCCCATGATCGAAATCACCCCCATGGCTGAAGTCACATTGGTCAGCACGCAGCGGGCTTCGGCCGGAATGTGCCGCTTGAGCCAGTCGAAGTCCCGCACTTCGGTGGCCGCGGCGGTCACGATGAGGAAGCAGTCTTCGGCCAGCCGGGTCACGGTGAGGTCCGCTTCGATGCCGCCCCGTTCGTTCAGCCACTGGGTGTAGACGATGCGGCCGGGGCGCACGTCGATATCGTTTGCGCAGACGAAATTCAGCACCCGGGCGGCATCGCGGCCCTGAAGCCTGAACTTGGCGAAGGAGGACTGGTCGAAGAGCCCCGCCTGCTCGCGCACGGCGCGGTGCTCCATCGCGGAATGCTCGAACCAGTTCTGCCGCCCGTAGCTGTACTCGTAGCGGGCGAGGGCCGGATCCGGCGCGTACCAGTTGGGCCGCTCCCAGCCCGCAAGCTCGCCATGGCAGGCCCCGATGGCCTTCAGGCGATCGTAGAGCGGCGATTTGCGGACCCCCCGGGCGGTGTCGTACTGGCGATAGGGGTAGTGCGTGGCGTACAACAGGCCGAGGCTCTCGGACACGCGTTCGCGCAGGTACTTGCGATTGCGCTGGAAGGGCTGGTTGCGGCGCACGTCCACTTCCCAGAGGTCCTTCGGCGGGTGGCCGAGGCGGATCCACTCGGAGATCACCCTGCCGATGCCGCCGGCGGACTGCAGACCGATGGAATTCAAACCCGCCGCCACATAGCAATTGTCGAGTTCGGGCGCCTGGCCGATGTGGTAGCGCACGTCCGGCGTAAAACTCTCCGGGCCGCAGAAGAAGGTTTCCAGCCCGGCGGATTCCAGTGCCGGCACGCGCACCATGGCCTGTTCGAAAATAGGCTCGAAGTGCTCCAGGCTGCCGGCGATTTCGTCGAAGCAGAAATCCTCGGGAATGCCCTCGGCGGCCCAGGGGCGGGCATGCGGCTCGAAAGCGCCGAGGAGCAGCTTGCCGGCGTCGTACTTGTAGTACGCGCAGGCGTCATAGTCGCGCACCACCGGAAAGCTCGAATCCAGCCCCGCCACCGATTCAAACAGCGCGTAGTAGTGCTCGCAGGCATGCAGGGGCACGTTCACGCCGACCGTTGCCGCCAGTTCCCGGGTCCACATGCCGGCGCACAGCACCACGAATTCGGCGGCGATATCGCCCTGATCGGTGGCCACTCCGGTCACGCCTCCGGGCCCGGTGCGGATGGCGGTGACGGGCACGTTCTGAAAGATACGTGCGCCGGCCGCGCGGGCCCCCCTGGCCAGCGCATTGGTGATGTCCACGGCGTTGGCGTAGCCGTCCGAGGGAATGTGGATCCCGCCGAGAAGGTCCCCGGTGTGCAGCAGCGGAACCCGCGCCTTGATCGCCGCAGGCGTCACTACTTCCACGTCAAGCCCGAAGACCTTCGCCATCGACGCGCTCCGCTTGAGTTCCTCGAACCGTTCCTCGTTGGTGGCGAGCGAAAGGGAACCGCAGCGGCGGTAGCCGGTGGCCTGACCGGTTTCCTCCTCCAGGCGCAGGTAGAGCTCGCTGGTATAGCGCGCCAGTTCCGTCATGTTGATTGACGTGCGCAATTGGCCCACCAGTCCTGCTGCGTGCCAGGTGGTGCCCGAAGTGAGCTGCCTGCGCTCCAGCAGCGTCACGCCGGAGACCCCGTCCCGCGCCAGGTGATACGCAACCGAGCAGCCGATCACGCCGCCGCCGATCACGATCACGCTGGCGCTGCGCGGCAGCTCGGCAGCTCGGTCGGGCGGGACGGACACGACGGGAACCCTCAGGCGCGCAATCGGACGTTGGCCGGGTCGTGCACGGGCTCATCAAGCACCGTCACCCGCCGCCTTTGCCCGAGCACTTCGACCGTCAGGGCCGAGGCGGGGCCGGCCAGTGACGGCGGCACGTAGCCGAAGCCGAGGCTCTGACGGACAGAGTGGCCATAGCCGCCGGAGGTGGTCACCCCCACGCACCGCTCGCCGGCGAAGATCGGCTCGCCGCCCTGCACATCCGCGTCGCCCTCGTCGAGGGCGAAGTAGATCAGTTGCAGCGTGCGGTCCCGCTGCCCGAGGGTCGCCTCCCGGCCGACGAAGTCGCCCTTGTCGAACTTGATGAAGCGCTCCATGGCCGCATCGATCATGGTGACTTCGTTGGTCAGTTCCACGCCCCAGCTGCGATAGGCTTTTTCCAGCCGCAGGCTGTTGACCGCGTAGAGGCCGAAATTGCGGATGCCGAATTCCGCCCCGGCCGCCATCAGCGCGTCATACAGCGCCTCCAGGTGCTCCATGGCGGGATGCAGTTCCCAGCCGAGTTCGCCCACGTAGTTCACCCGCAAGGCCCGCACCGGCATCCCGGCGATGTCGATTTCCCTGGCCGTCAGCCAGCGAAAAGCGCCGCTGTCCAGGGGCGAATCCGTCACCCTGGCCAGCACTTCCCGGGCGCTCGGTCCGGCCAGCACCAGGACCCCCCGCCGGTCGGTGACATTGGCGATGCGCACCTGCTCCGCGGCTCGCCGGCCCTGTTGCAGGTGGTCCAGATCGCGCAGTTCGGCGCCGGCGGCCGAAAGCAGGTAGAAGGTCTCGTCGCCGAGGTGCGTGATGGTCATTTCCGCGCCGATGCGCCCGCCCTCAGACAGCAGGTGGGTGAGCGCGATACGGCCATCCTTCGGCACCCGGTTGGCGCAAAGCCGATTCAGCATCGTGCGGGCATCGGGGCCCGTAACGTCGTACTTGGCGAATCCGGAGAGGTCCAGGATGCCGACCCGCTCGCGCACGGCAAGGCATTCTTCGCGCACCAGATCGAACACATTATTATGACGAAAGCTGTACTGCTCCTCCCGGCCGTCGGGCGAGAACCACTTGGGCCGCTCCCAGCCAAAGGTCTCGGTATACACGCAGCCCTGGGCCCTGAGCTTGTCGTACAGGGGGCTGGTCCGGCATCGGCGGGCCGCCGGCAGTTCTTCTCCCGGAGGCGGCGTGGCGTAGGTCCTGGCGTAGTCCTGGCGCCCCCTGGCGCCCATGTAGCCTTTGTCGGCGAACACCCCGAAACGCCGCGGATCGAAACCGGTCATGTTGATTTCGGAGTCGCCATGCAACATCCACTGAGCCAGGTACTTGCCGCAGCCGGCGCCCTGGGCAATGCCGAAGGACGAGCCGCAGCAGAGCCAGAAATTGCTTAAGCCCGCCACCGGGCCGAGCAGCGGCAGACCGTCGGGGCTGTGGGAGATGGCGCCGTTGACGATCTGCTTGATGCCAGCCGGTTCGAAGATCGGCATGCGCTCCATGGCCCGCTCCAGCCACGGCATCAGCCGCTCGAGGTCATCCTGGAACAGCTCGCTGTCGGACTCCCAGGGCGGCAGTCCGCCCGGCTGCCAGGCTTCCGCGAGCCCTTCGGATTCGTAGATCCCGATCAGTCCGGACTCCTGTTCCTGGCGCAGATACACGGAAGCATAGGGGTCGCGGGTTACGGGGAGTTCTTCACTCCGGCCGGCCAGTTCCGGTATCGCGCCGGTAACAAGATAGTGGTGCTGAATGTTGTGGATGGGAAGGTCCGCACCCACCATACCCGATACTTGCCGGGCGAAGCAGCCGGCGGCGTTGACCACGGTTTCGGCGATAACCGGCCCCTGCTGCGTCATCACTTTCCATTCGCCGCCCGGCAGGGCGTCAATGCCGGTCACCCGATTGTGCCGAACAATCCCGGCGCCCATCTCGCGCGCCCCCCGGGCCATCGCCTGGGTAAGCCCGAAGGGATCGGCATGGCCGTCGTTGCGGGTCCAGGCGCCGGCCAGCACGCCTTCGGTCGAGACAAAGGGGTTCAGCTGGCGGATCTTTGCAACGTCGATGATTTCCATGTGGTAGCCGACGTTTTGAGCGATACCCCGAAGGTAGCGGAACCAGTCGAGGTCCTGCTCGTTGAGGGCGAAACGGACGCTGCCGCAACCGTGCCAGGTAACCGACTGTCCGGTCAGTTGCTCCAGTTTCCTGTACAGGGAAATGCTGGATTCGTGGATCTTGGCGAGGTTGTAGTTACCGACCAGGTTGGGGCATTGACCGGCCGCGTGCCAGGTGGAGCCTGACGTCAATTCGCCTTTCTCGATCAGCAGGACGTCGTCGCATCCTTCGGCCGCCAGGTGGTAAAGCAGGCCGACGCCCATGATGCCGCCGCCGACTATGACAATTCGAGCCTGTTTTTCCAAGGCGTTCTCCGGGCTTGGATGGCCGCCGTCTCGATTCTCATTGAAGTTGGGGTTAACTTGCAAGAAATTGGGTTGTTTCCATTGCGGATTTCAATTCATGACTGCTAATATGCCGATCAAGGCCGCTGGATCGGCCGTGAGATGGAGCAGCCGGGCAGGAACGCGCGCCGGGCCGCTTCGGCCGGTGGCACAACCGTTCACCAAAAGCCCTTGCCTGCCCCATACTCGCGACCCGAACGGATTCCCGTCCTGGAGCTGCTGAGCCTTTGTTGGGCAGCAGTTTTGGTGGTTGGAGGCAGATGGCATGAACGACGACGTGGGCGGCAAGGAAAAGGCGGCGGAAGAGCCGGAAGATCTCGTGCTCTCCGAGCTCGACAACGACGAGCTGGTCGAGCAGATGCACGACGATCTCTACGACGGTCTCAGGGATGAAATCGTTGAAGGTACGGAGATTCTGCTCAAGCGGGGCTGGTCGGCGGACAAGGTGCTGAGCGATGCCCTGGTGGAGGGCATGCGGATCGTAGGGATCGACTTTCGCGACGGCATCCTGTTCGTGCCGGAGGTACTGCTGGCGGCCAACGCCATGAAGGGCGGCATGGCCGTGCTGCGGCCGCTGCTGGCGGAGACGGGCGCGAAGCCGGTCGGCAAGATGGTGATCGGCACGGTCAAGGGCGACATTCACGACATCGGCAAGAACCTGGTGGGAATGATGATGGAGGGCGCCGGTTACGAGGTGATCGATATCGGCATCAACAACAGCGTCGAAAGCTACATGGAGGCGCTGCGCGAACACCGCCCGGACATTCTCGGCATGTCGGCCCTGCTGACCACCACCATGCCGTACATGAAGGTGGTCATTGACGAGCTCGTGGCCCAGTCCATTCGCGAGGACTACATTGTGCTGGTCGGCGGCGCTCCGCTTAACGAGGAATTCGGCAAGGCGGTGGGCGCGGACGCCTATTGCCGCGATGCCGCCACGGCGGTGGACACCGCCGCCCTGCTGATGCAGAAGAGGCATAACGACTGATGACTCGGGATCCCGTGCTGGTAATCGCCTGCGGCGCTCTCGCCCGGGAGTTGCACGCGATTCGGCTCGCCAACGGCTGGGACCACCTTCATATCCGTTGCCTGGATCCGCAATTGCACCTTCGCCCGGAGCGGATCGCGCCCCGGCTGCGCGAGGAAATCAGGCTCGCGAACGGGCAGTACCACCGTATTTTCGTCGGCTATGCGGATTGCGGCAGCTATGGGGAGATCGACCGGGTGCTGGACGACCATCCCGGCGTGGAGCGCCTTCCGGGGCTGCACTGCTATGAGTTGTTCGCCGGCGCCGAGGACTTCCGGCGCCTGGCCGATGAAGAGCCGGGCACCTTTTATCTCACCGACTTCCTGGTGCGCTTCTTTGACCGGCTCGTCGTTCAGACGCTGCAACTGGACCGCCACCCTGAACTGTCCCAGGCCTTCTTCGGCAACTACCGGCGCCTGGTCTATCTGTCCCAGACCCGGGACACGGAACTGCTTGCCGCAGCTCAAGCCGCCGCGGGCCGCCTTGGCCTTGAGTTTTCCCACCTGCACACCGGCTACCGTGGCTTGCAGGAGCGCATTGCCCGGGTGGCCGCAGGCTAGCAGCCCGTGGACGTAATCCTGCTGAAGTGGCGTGATATTCCCTCACAGGTTATCGTCAGGCAGGGCAGAAGGCGCGCAAGAGCGCGCTTGAGCGCGCGCTTTCAGAACGCCATCGATCGCGCCGCCATGCGGGCGAAGAAGAGCAGCGCCGATGCCTACCTCAGTGAATGGGCGCGGGAATCCGTCAAACCCGGGGCGGAAGACGGGGCAGGCGATTTGCAGGCGGTTGCCGAGCGGCTTGCGGCCCGGATCGAAACGCGCTATTCGGACGAACGCCTTCTGGCGCTCATTCGCAACCACGGTCTGGCGGAGGATTAGGGCCGAGAGGCCCTAAAGCCGAGAGGCCCTATTCCAACAGGCCCTATAAGGATGTACGGAATGCGTCAGCCTGGAGCCGAAACATGACGGACACGGTAATCGCTTCCGATCGCCGGGAAGTGGCGATCGGTTTCGATCGGCCCTTCGTGATCATAGGCGAGCGCATCAACCCCACCGGGCGCAAGATCCTCGCGGAAGAAATGAAGGCGGGCAACTATGACCGGGTGGTCGCCGACGCCCTCGCCCAGGTGGAGGCCGGCGCCCACATGCTGGACGTGAACGCCGGGATCCCGCTGGCGGACGAACCCGCCATGCTGGCCGAGTCCATCAAGCTGGTGCAGTCGGTAACCGACGTGCCGCTGTCCATCGATTCTTCCATCGTCGCTGCGCTGGCATCCGGTCTGGCGGTCTATCGCGGCAAGGCGCTGGTCAACTCCGTGACGGGCGAAGAGGACAGGCTGGAAACGGTGCTGCCGCTGGTAGCCCGGCACGGCGCCGCTGTTGTGGCCATTTCCAACGACGAGACCGGCATCTCCGAGGATCCGGACGTGCGTTTCGAAGTGGCCAGGAAGATCGTGGAAAGAGCGCAGGACCATGGCATTTCCCCGAGCGACGTGGTGGTCGATCCGCTGGTCATGCCGATCGGCGCAATCAACTCCGCAGGCAGGCAGGTCATGCGCCTGGTCAGCCGCTTGCGCGGGGAACTGAAGGTCAATACCACCTGCGGTGCGTCCAACGTGAGTTTCGGTCTGCCGAATCGAAACGGCATCAACAGCGCTTTTCTCACCATGGCGATCGGAGCCGGCATGACTTCCGCGATCACCAACCCGCTGCATGCCGAGGTCGTCCAGGCGGTCCTTGGGGCCGATGTCATGATGGGCAAGGATCCCGATTGCGCGCGCTGGATTGCCAGGTACCGCGAACCTGGTGCGCCGGCCGGGGCCCGGGGGGGGCGACGCGGCCGCCGCCGCCGCGGCTAGAGCTATGCTTTGGGCGTCCTTAAACTCGCATGCCGCGGAGAGCAGCCATGCCTAGACGATCAGGCGGTAGAAGGGCCAGAATGGCCGAGCGCGCCGCGCCGCTTGCCGAAGCGATCAAGCCGGTTCAGCCGGGGCATACCGGAGGACAATACCGGCCCCTGTCCGCTGCCGGCGTTGCGGCCATCGCGGACAACGCCTTGAAGATTCTCGAGCAGGTGGGATTCGCCGACCCCACCCCTCACTGCGTTGAAACCTGCACGGCGGCCGGCGCGGTGCTCGGCGAGGATGGGCGTTTGCGCATGCCGGCGAGTCTGGTCGAGCGCACCCTGCAGCAGGCCCGGAGGAACCTCGTACTGCACGCTCAGGACCCGGCGAAAGACCTGGACCTGAGCGGCGCCCGGGTGCACTTCTCCACCGCCGGCGCCGCGGTGATGATCGCCGACACGGAAGCCGACCTCTACAGGCATTCCCTGGCGCAGGACCTGTACGACATGGCGCGCATCGTCGATACCTGCGAGCACATTCACATGTTCCAGCGCACCTGCGTACCCCGGGACATTCCCGACAACTATGAGATGGACATCAATACCCTCTACTGCGCGGTGACGGGCACCAGCAAGCACGTCGGTTCGAGCTGGACGCTGCCCGGGCACGTGGAGAAGAGCCTTGAGATGCTGCATCTCGTCGCCGGCGGCGAGGCTGAGGGGCGGGCGCGGCCCTTCGTCAGTCAGTCCAACTGCTTTGTTGTCCCGCCGCTGAAGTTCGCCACCGATGCCCTCGAGTGCCTGCGGGTGGCGGTGGAGGGCGGCATGCCGGTGCTGCTGCTGTCGGCGGGGCCGGGCGGGCGCGACGCCCCCGGCCTACCTGGCCGGGGCGGTTTCCCAGGCCTGGGCGGAGTGCCTCGGCGGGCTGGTCTACGTCAACGCGATCAAGCCGGGCGCTCCGGCGATTCTCGGCGCCTGGCCGTTTGTTTCCGATCTGCGTACCGGGGCGATGAGCGGCGGCTCCCCGGAGCAGGGTCTGCTGTCCGCCGCCTGCGCCCAGCTCGGCATTCATTTTGACCTTCCCTTCGGCACTGCCTGCGGCATGACTGACGCCAAGTTTCCGGACTTTCAGGCCGGCGCGGAACGTGCGGCAACGGTACTGTCCGCCGCCTTGTCCGGGGCGAACATCGTTTATGAATCCGCCGGCATGTACGCCAGTCTGCTGGGCGCCTGCCCGGAGAGCCTGTTGCTGGACAACGACGTCCTGGGCGCCATCGGGCGCGTAACCCGGGGGATCGAAGTCAACTCCGATACGCTGAGCTTCACCGAGATCGAGCAGATCTGCACCAGCGGCGAAGGGCATTACCTGGGTTCGGGGAGCACCCTGCAGGTGATGCAAAGCGAGTACATATATCCCGACTTCAGCGACCGCAACAGCCCGAACGTCTGGGAAGAACAGGGCAAGCCGGTGCTGCTGCATCGCGCGCTCGAAAAAACGCGGAAAATCCTCGCAAATCACGCGCCGCGCCACGTCAGCGACGAGATCGACGCGCGCCTGCGGTCCGAGTTCCCGATTCGCCTCTCCCGGGCAGCCATGGGGCGATAGAACGCCCTGGCAGGGCGACCCTCCTGCTGCCGGAAATCGGGCCGTGAAATTATATGGTTATGATATGTTCAATGGTTCAGGCTCGAGCCGCCGGGAGAATGGGGACTATGGCGTCTAACGTACCAACGCAAAACACGATTTTATCCGCCGCCGTCGCGGCGGCGCTGGTCGGCGCGCCGGTAGCGGCGCAGGAGGATGCCGGCGGACGGGTGCTCGATGAGATTGTGGTTACCGCCAGGCGCGTTCAGGAGTCGCTGCAGGATGTTCCTCTGGCCGTGACCGCCCTGGGCTCCCGCGAGATCACAGAACTCGGCATCACCAATTTCGCGGACTACGTGCTGCAATTGCCCAGCGTGACTGCCGGCGGCAGCGGACCGGGCCAGAACACCATCTATATCCGCGGAGTCGCATCGACCACGCCGAACCTGACGGTAGCCGGCGTGGCCGGCCTCGCACCCAACGTCGCGTTCTACCTGGATGAGCAGCCATTGGCGCACCCGGGCCGCAACCTCGACGTGTACGCGGCGGACCTTGCGCGCATCGAAGTGCTTTCCGGTCCCCAGGGTACCTTGTACGGAGCCAGTTCGCAGGCCGGCAATGTCCGCCTGATCACGAACAAGCCGGATCTGACCGGGATGTACGGCTCGGTGCAGCTCGGCGCGAACACGATCAGCGGCGGCGATGGCGGTGGAAGCTTCGAGGCGATGGTGAATATGCCCCTTGCAGATAATCTGGGCCTGCGCGGCGTTGTGTATTCCGACAGCAAGGGCGGGTGGATAGACAATGTCCCCGGTACGATTGACGCAAGCCACAGCGCACGCTGGAGGCCCGAAGGCACGGTTCGCTTGAACGGCGAGCCCGTCGCCAGTTTCCGCGCCGGATTCCGCGCGGGAGCCGATCTCTCCGGCATAGAGTTCATTGAGGCCGACAACAGCAACATCGCGGACGAAAATATCAACAGTGTGAAGTACGCGGGAGCGCGGTTCTCGGGCTATTGGGACATCAGCGATAACTGGTCGCTGCTCGTCTCCCACACGACGCAGGAAACCGAGGCGGACGGCGTGTTCTTCGCCGATCCCGAGGTCGGCGACCTGGAAATCACCCGCTTCGTGGACGAAGGGATCTTCGACACGTTCGACAACACGGCGTGGACGCTCCGCGCCATGTTCGATCAGCTTGAGGTCATCTATACCGGTGCGTTCACGGACCGGGAGTCGGACCAGATCGTCGACTACACCGACTACCTGTTCGTGGGCCAGTACCTGCCGTATTACATCTGCGACTACTACAACGTCTATTACGCGAGCACAACAGTCCCCGGATCCGGCAGGTGCAATACGCCCCTGATGTACGTGGACAGCCTCAACAAACTCGAGGTCCGGACCCACGAAATCCGGTTCGCCACCGACCAGTCGAGGCGCTGGCGCCTGCAGGGTGGTATATTCACCAGTGAACTGGAACTCATCGAGGTCAACGACTTCACCTATCCGGGTTCCCTCTATGCCGTCGGGTGGACAGGGCATGCGGGATTCACGCCGAACTACCCGTTGACCAACTCGCAGGCGGCCCCGGGCAACCCCGCAGGATCTGCCTTCGGCGCCGGCCCCGGTTATTACACCTACCCGGGACCGTTTCCAGCGGACGTTATCTTCCGCAACGACATCCGGCGCACGGACGATCAGTTCGGTGTCTTCGCCGAGGTCGATTTCGATCTGAACGAGCAATTCACGCTCACATTCGGCGCCCGCAACTACGAAATCGAGGTCGATCTCGAGGGCAGCGCCAATTCATCGTTCGGCAATGCCGCCGGCCCGGGGAGAACGGACGCGCAGCGATTCGGCACCAACATTTCGCAGAAATTCGGGCCGGACAACCCGAATGACGCACCCGACAAGGCCGTGGCCGACGGCACGATTTTCAAGGCCACGCTGGGCTGGACGCCGGTCGCGGGGCGGCTCTTCTACGTCACGTTTTCCGAAGGCTTCCGCCCCGGCCTGCTGAATCGGCCGGGAGGGGCCGCAAGCGCGGACGGCAGTGGTTTTGTCGTGCCCAACGTGCTCCAGACCGACGAAGTGGTCAATTTCGAGGCGGGCATGAAGGCCGATTTCGGCAACACCTTCCGGTTGAACGCGTCGCTGTTCCGAATCGACATCGAGAACCTGCAAACCACGATCTTTGACCCCAGTATCACCAACCTGTTCTTCTCGGATAATGCGGCCGACGCCGAGGTGACCGGCCTGGAAGCGGACTTCACATGGCTGCCGCCAGGGATCGACGGGCTCATGATCGCCGGCGCCGTGTCGTTTCTGAACACGGAGATCACGCGCAAGATCACCCCGACCAACGATGTGCGTGTCGGGGACGAACTTGCGTTCGCTCCTGGTTCCCAGGGCAACCTGCGGGCGCGCTATGAGTGGACACTGCAGGCGAACGGGTGGACGGCGCACATCATGCCCATGATTACCTGGTCCGCGGATTCGTACAGCGACATCATCACCATCAACCGCGACCTCGTCGACAGCTGGACAATGCTGGGCCTGACGGCGGGCGTGGCCAGCGATCGCTGGTCGGTGACGTTTTACGGCACCAACCTGACGGATGAACGCGCCGAGGTGTCGCGCTCTTTCGTGTTCGACAGGACGAGCGTCACCTACGCGCAACCCAGGACATTCGGCGTACGCGCGAGCGTGAACTTCTGACCGACCCGGGGCCGGCAGCAGGGACCGACACGGCATCCTCTCCGGAGGATGCCGTTCATGGAGCAGGACGTTCCGAACGGCCCAAGCGTGTTGAGCGTCCCGAGCAGCCGGCCTCTCGCGGCCAACCCCGTGTAAAGGGCGGCCACAAGGCGGCGCAGGACCGCGCGCCGCAAAAGCCCGCGCTGGCTGCGATTCAGAGCCGGATCGTAGCCGGACAATACAAGCAGGCGCTGGCGAACCTCGACGCCATCCTCCACGATGAACCGAACCACACCGACGCGCTGTACATGAGCGCGGTCTGCCGCCGCTACCGGCGGGAGTTCGAAGCGGCTTTGTCATTGCTTGCCAGGCTGAAAACCCTCGCTCCCGAGAACGGTCGGACGCACCAGGAGGAGGGTCATGCGTACCGTGACATGGGTCTGCCCGACCGCGCGCTGCAAGCGTATTCTCAGGCCTGCCGGTTCAATCCGGCGCTGGTGGCGAGCTGGCGGGGGCAACAGGATATCCTGACGCGCCGCGGACGCCTTCGGGAGGCAGCGCAAGCCGGGGCGCAACTGGACTACCTGAAGCGGCTGCCCCAGCCTCTCGTCGTCGTTCTCGACCTTTTGAGCCAGGGCAAGTTGCTGAAGGCGGAGGACCTGTGCCGAAAATTTCTGCAAAAGGTGCCCCACCACGTGGAAGCAATACGGCTGCTGGCCGACATCGGTATCCGCTTTGGCGTGCTGGCGGACGCCGAGTTTCTGCTTGAGTCCGCACACCGCCTGGATCCCGGGAATGTGCGGGTGCATGTCGACTACATCCAGGCACTCAGGAAACGTCAGAAATTCGGCCAGTCCCTCGAGCAGGCCAAAAGGCTGCTGGAGACCTCACCCGACAATCCGCAGTTCCAGTCCATCTACGCGATCGAATGCATGCAGACCGGCGACTACGAGGAGGCGCTGATCCGTTTCGACCGGGTGCTGGAGCGAATCCCGGGAGACCCGGTCACACTCACATCGAAGGGCCATGCGTTCAAGACCCACGGGCAGTACGATGACGCTGTGGCCTCCTACCAGGCGGCGCTCGACAGTCAGCCGCGGCACGGTGAAGCCTGGTATGCGCTGTCCAACCTGAAGGTCTATTCGTTCAGCGACACCGAGCTTGAACGGATGCATGCGCAGGAGCGCAACGAGGAACTGGCCCATGCCGACCGCGTGCATCTGAGCTTTGCCCTGGGCAAGGCCTACGAAGACCGCAACGACTTCGAGTCTTCGTTCCTTTACTACGAGCAGGGCAACCGCTCCAAGAAGACCATAAGCACCTACGATGCGCACAAGATGACGGAAGAATTGCGCGCCCAGCAGCGGGTATGCACCGCCGAAATGCTTGAGCGCGGCGCCAGGGCAGGGCATCCTGCCGGCGATCCGATTTTCGTCGTCGGGCTGCCTCGTGCCGGTTCAACGCTGCTGGAACAGATCCTCTCGTCCCATTCCAGGGTGGACGGCACCCTTGAGCTGCCGAACATGGTGTCGCTGGCGCAGCAGTTACGGCGCCGCGGACGCAGCGGGAAGGAGCCCGACTACCCCGAGATCCTGGTGACGCTTTCCGACGAGGAGCTGCGCGAGTTCGGACAGCAGTACATCGACGACACGCGGATTCACCGCCAGGACGCTCCGTATTTTGTCGACAAGATGCCGAACAACTTTCGTCACATCGGACTGATTCACCTGGTACTGCCCAACGCGAAGATCATCGACGCCAGGCGCCACCCGATGGCCTGCGGTTTCAGCGGCTACAAGCAGCTGTTCGCCGAAGGCCAGCAATTCACCTACGACCTGGCGGACGTCGGGCAGTACTATCGCGATTACGTCGAGCTCATGGATCACTGGGACGCGGTGCTGCCCGGCAAGGTGCTGTGCGTCCAGTACGAGGACGTGGTGGGGGACCTGGAAACCCAGGTGCGTCGAATCCTCGATCACTGCGGACTCGAATTCGAGCCGGCCTGCCTGAGCTTTCACCGCACGGAGCGGGCAGTGCGCACGCCCAGTTCCGAACAGGTCCGCCAGCCGATATTCAAGTCGGGGCTCGACTACTGGCGCAACTACGAGGCCTGGCTCCATCCTCTGAAGGACGCGCTGGGCGAGGAAGTCCGGCGCCGCTGCGGCATCTGACCCGCGCATTTGCGGCCAGCAACGGATTGTCGGCCATTGTCATTGAATGGGTATGAACGCGACCGGCAGAAAACGCAACGAAACAGCTGTGACCAGGCCTGCGGCTGCGGATATCGGACACGAAATCGGCGAGCAGAATATCCGGTTCCTGGGTCTCGACATCCACAATCCGGTCTTCATCGTTTCCGGGCTGCTGGTGATCATGCTCGTGATCGGCACCTTGCTGTTTCCGAAGCAGGCCACGGTCGTGTTCGCCGATTTGCGAATCTGGACCACCGTGACCTTCGATTGGTTTTTTCTCGCCGCGGCGAACATCTTTGTCCTGTTCAGCTTCGCGATTGCCCTGTCGCCACTCGGACGCATTCGCCTGGGCGGGAAGGACGCCACGCCCGAATACGGCTATCTCGCGTGGCTGGCGATGCTGTTTGCCGCCGGCGTGGGCATTGGCCTGATGTTCTTCGGCGTGCTTGAGCCCGTGACCCACACCCTGGCGCCCCCGCTGGGCATCGACCCCGCCGACACCGCCGCGGCCCGCGCCGTGGGCATGTCTGCCGCGATCATGCACTGGGGCCTGCACGCATGGGCGATCTACGCGGTGGCCGGGCTCGCGCTGGCCTTCTTCTGCTTCAATCGCGGCATGCCTCTCACGCTGCGGTCAGCGTTCTACCCGCTGATCGGCAAGTCGGTGTGGGGCCCCTTTGGCCACGCGGTGGACATTGTCGCGGTGCTGGCCACCCTCTTCGGGATCGCGGTATCGCTGGGCTTCGGCGCCGAACAGATTGCCGGCGGACTGCAGTATCTGTTCGGAATCCCCGCCGTCACCACGACCAGGATCATCCTGATCATCGTCATCATCGGCATCGCGCTGGCGTCCGTAGTCGCCGGGCTGGACAAGGGGATCAAGCGCCTGAGCTGGATCAACATGGTGCTCGCGGGCATGCTGTGGCTGTTCGTGCTGATTGCGGGGCCGACGCTGGCCATCCTGGGGCAGATCGCCAAAGCGCCCGTCGATTACATCTACTACCTGCCGGCGTTAAGTAACTGGATCGGCCGCGCGGACCTGGTCTTTCTGCATGACTGGACGACTTTCTACTGGGCATGGTGGATTGCCTGGGCGCCCTTCGTGGGCATGTTCATAGCCCGTGTGAGCTACGGCCGTAGCGTGCGCGAGTTCATTACCTGGGTGCTGATCATCCCGACGATCATCGGTATTCTGTGGATGGCGACTTTCGGCGGCGCCGCGGTGGATCAGTACTTTTCCACCGGCTATACGGGCGTGGCGGAGTCGGTGCCCGAACTGGCCCTGTTCAAGATGCTCGAGCAATTACCGTTAACGGAAATGGTCTCCGCCGTCAGCGTGCTCCTGATCACGATCTTTTTCGTCACATCGGCGGACTCCGGTTCCCTGGTGATGGACACGATTACGGCCGGCGGCAAGATGGACGCGCCGGTGCAGCAGCGCGCCTTCTGGTGCGTGCTCGTGGGCATGGTCGCGATGGCGCTGATGCTTGGCGGCGGCATGGCGTCGCTGCAGGCGCTGACCCTTTCGGTGGGCCTGCCCTTTACCCTGGTGCTCCTGTGCATGTGCGTCGGCCTCATCAAGGGGCTGCGCGAGGAAATCGCCTAGAAAGGGGTGTCGCCGGAGACGGAAGCGCGCTGCATCTTGCGGTGCTGCGGCCAGTAGTCGGCCAGCGCGTAATGAGACGTGCAGCGGTTGTCCCAGATCGCCAGGGTGCCGGGGCGCCAGCGCAGCCGCACGCAGAATTCGGGCGTTTCGATGTGCTTGTAGAGGAACCGAAGCAGGTTTTCGCTTTCCTGGGGAGTAAAACCGTTGATGAAGTTGGTGAAGAAGCGGTTGACGAACAGCGACTTGCGGCCGGTTCGCGGGTGGGTCCTCACCAGCGGATGGGACACGGGCGGGAAAATTTCCTCGAATTCCTTCAGCTTTTCCTCGCTGTCCTCCCAGTTTCTTACGATCGGCTCGTAGTACCCGAGTATCGTGTGGGTGCAGGTCAGGCTGCCGAGTATCCGCTTCATTGCGTCCGACAGCGTCTCGTAGGCGCTGTAGTTGCAGGCCCACATCGTGTCGCCGCCGCCGTCGGGCACGACCAGCGCGTGCAGCATGTGCAGCGCCGGGGGTTGCGCCAGGCCGGTCATGTCCTGGTGAAAGGTGTTGAGCGTGGGCGGCTTGCTCTTGTCGTTCTCCAGGAACAGCAGCTCCCGGTACTTGTGCGCCAGCGCCGGTTGGACAAAACTCTCGCCAAAGCGCCGGGAGAAATCGACGAGTTCCTCCCCGTTCAAGTCCTGATTCCGGAAAAACAGAACTCTGTGTTCCAATAGTCCTTGTTCTATCTCGTCGATCACATCCTGCGGAAGGTCCGGCGCAATGTCGATTCCCGACACCTCCGCACCCAGCTTTGCGACTCGCTCAAATTCCATAGTTCATTAGTCCAGAAATTCGCGGGAAACTGCCGAAAGACGGCCCACGCCTACGTCGAAAACGCCGTGGGTGAGATCGGGCATCTCGATCACCGTGGCGTCGGGAACCAACCGGGCGGCGGCCCGGGAGGCTTCCTTAAGGTTGCCGTGCGTATTGGGCACCAGGACCGGCTGGCGAACCAGCGGCAGGCGCTCTTCGGCCGGATAGCTGAAGACGCTGTGGTAGGCCCACCAGGAGTAGGGCCCCGATTGCAGGTGATCGGCGAAGTGCGACGCGCCGCGTTGCAGCGAGACCTCCGGATGGCGGTCGTTGACCCAGAATTTCCATATTTCCATCGCTTTCGATCCATCTTCCGTGAGCGGCGTGGGTTTGGCGTACTGCTCGTACAGTTCGCGGCGCTCCTCGCCGACCCGGTAGGGTATTCCCGGCAGCACCAGCCGGCGCACCAGGTCCGGGCGCCGTACCGCCAGTTCCGCGGCGATGAAGGTGCCGGTGTGATAGCCGATCACGTCCACGGCGCCCCCGCCATCCGCACCGTAGCCCAGTACATCGAGCACGTCGGCCGCCGTTCCCGCCAGCTCCTCCATCGGCTGCGGTTCGGGTGGGGGGTCCGAGCGGCCATAGCCTGGCGTATCAATGGCCATGACCATCCGGTCCTTGCTCATCTCCAGCATGAAGTCATGGAAGAAATCACCCGAGAGCGCGGTGGGATGGAAGCACATCAGCGGAGTCTTCGAGCCCGTATCGTTCAGCGCGGCCGCGATGTAAACGTGGACCTGGCCGAAGCGTCCGTCCACGTAGCGCCGGCGGATCCGCCGGCCGGCGCCTGCCGATGACGGATCGGAAGCCGGACGCGGCTGCCCCGCGCCCGACCGCGCCCAGACAAATGCAAGCGGCGCGGCCAGCGCCGCCTGAAGCAGCCGCCTGCGATGAACTTGAATCTTCTTGCCCTGCACCGTATCCCCCAAACGTCTTTATCCGGAATCCTCCGGGCGCAACCGGGCGAATTTTATCAGGCAGCCGGACCCCCGGGGAATTACGCAAGAAGGAGAACGGCGCCGCTTTCAGGAAAACTGCGAAGTCCTGAAAGTGATTTCCCGTGCGGCGATATAGCGGGTATGGTAGTGATCGTGAAACAGGCCATTGGTCACATGGGGAGAACCGCCGGGGTTCTCTTCGCGCAGGCGGCGCTCGCGTTTGCCTGCCTTGCGCAGGAGCCGGCGGCGCCGGAGGAAAACACCGGCATCACGGTTTTCCCGTCGGCTTTCTACGCCGATGGCGAACCGGTCAGCGCCATGGACGTGATCAACCGGACCCCCGGTTTCATTTTTGAGCGCGGAAACAACAACATGCGCGGCCTGGAGAGCGCGGCGGGCAACGTGCTTATCGATGGTCGCTGGCCCACCATCAAGGCAAACACCCTCCAGGAGGTGCTCACCAGCATTCCTTTTGCCGTCATCGATCGGGTGGAAGTCATACGCGCGGACGCCGCGGACTTCGACACGATGGGACGCCAGGTGGTCGTCAACGTCGTGCGCAAGGAAGGCGGAAAATCGACCCTGGTAACGGAAGCGGCCTTGAAGAAATACCCGGACAATGACCGGGACCTGGGCGGTACCGCGCGTGCGGAGTATGCAAGGAGTTCCGGGCGCTTCAATTTCGACGCAAGCTTTGTCTACAAGTACGAACAATTCCAGTGGGGTACGGGCGAGGGACCGTACACCCTTGCGGCTGAAGATCCGGAATCCTCACTCAATGGCCGGTTTGACAATGACGACTGGAACAAGAGCGTGCACGCTACAGCCACCGGCAACTACGCATGGGACCGTTTCGACCTGGGGCTGAACCTTACGGCCAAGAAATCGACCCTGATTCTCGACCGGCTGGGCAACTACGCGACTGCGGCCGGTGAGCCGTACGATCAGATCGTCGACATCGAGCGGGGGAACGACGTGTTCGAGGTTGGTTCGGACATTTCGCTTAATCTGGCCGAGAATCGGCGACTGAACGCCAAGATGCTCCACCGGCTGGAGTCATCGGGCAGCGACTCGTACCTGCAACTTGGCGCCCTGGAAACCCTGGCGGACGACGATTTTGACTGGTCCGAGACCGCGGCTCGCGCAATTTACCGGTGGGACCTGTCGACGCCCCTCAGCCTTGAATTCGGAGCCGAGGCCGCGTTCAACGAACTGGACAGTTTCGTGGAGGTCAGCGTGGGTGATAGCCCCCTTGAGCTGCCGAATGACAAAATCTCGGTAGCGGAGGACCGCTATCAGGCGTTCGCCAAGGCCATAGTCAGGGTCCGGCCCAGCTTTTCATTCGAAGCCGGCCTGGAGTTCGAAAGATCAAGCCTGGAGCAAAGCGGCGACGCGAATCTGAACAAGGAGTTCGATTACCTCAAGCCGCGCCTGACGGCGACCTGGTCGATAAACGGTGTGACCGATGTCCGGCTGCGCGTGGAGAAAATCGTGGGGCAACTCGATTTCTACACGTTCGCGGCTTCGCCTTCGCTGGAGACGGGCATTTCCTCGGCCGGAAACGCCGGCCTGGAACCGGAAGAGGCAACCGAATACGAATTGCAGTTCGAGCGCCGGTTCTGGGGACAGGGGTCGGCCATATTGACATACACGCGTTACCGGCTGGAAAACGCGCTGGACTACATTCCCGTTGGACCGGACTACGACGCGCTGGGCAATGCGGGCCGGGCGAGCCGCGGCAAATGGATACTGGTGACGAACTTTCCCCTGGATCCGCTGGGTTGGACAGGAGCCACGTGGCGGTCGAGGACCGTGCATTTCGATTCCCGGATCACCGATCCCTTCACCGGCGAAACACGGCGTCGAACCGGCCGTGATTCGTTCGTGGGATTCATCGGCCTGACCTGGGAATTGCCGCAATGGAATTCCGTGGTGGGGCTTGACGGATTCATCGGCTATCAGGAGCGCTCCTACCGCATTTCCGAGGAGCGGCTCGAGCGTGAAGCCCCATTGCCGATGAATCTCTGGTTGGACCGGACCTTCGGCGAGGATCTCTCCGTGCGCTTCGAGATCATGAACGTGACGCCCGCGCGCCGCACGCGTACCCGGGAACTCTACGGAGCCGGCCGTGCGGGCGGTGAGATGTCCGCGGTAGAGGTCCGCGAAACCGAGCAGGCGATGCACTTCATGCTGCGCATACGCAAGCGCTTCTAGATCGCTTCGGACAGCTCCAGCAGTTCCTCGTTGGCGCCGAGCAGGAGCGCTACACGCTGCTCGCCAACCCGGGATGGTCCGCGCAGGAGCGTGGCGCCGGCCTCGCAGGCCTTCTCCAGTGTGGCGTCCAGCTCGCCCACCGTGTAGCTGAACAAATTCACGCCCAGCTTCCCGGGACGCATGCGACCGGTCAGCCGCTTGCTCGGGACGCCGGCGAAATGCACGAACAGGAGCTTGCCGCTGGGCTCACCCGGGGCGGAAAGCACCAGGAAATGCATGCCCGTTGCGGTAGCGACTCCGGTGAGCCGCCGGGCAAGGTGCAGGTTTTCTTCCGGCACCCACGCGTCGGTGCCGGGTTCCATTCCCAGTACATCGCAGTACAGGCGGCGAGCGGCATCCGGGTCAGCGCACACCACGGACGTCGTGGCGATCTCCGAGAAGCGAACTCCCGCAGGCAGTTCGCGCATCGATTCGGGCGGATGACGGTGGCCGATCATCAACAGGGCGGGCACGCCATCGGGTCCGGAGAAAAGGCATTCCTCACTCTCGATATCGCCCAGCTCGTAGCGTATGGGTTCCGAACGGAAGGTATATCCGGCTGCCGTTATGGCTTCGACGGCGGCGCTCATGGGAGGCGGCACGTAGAAATCGATCGCCTTGGGGCCGATGTCGGTGGAGGAATCCACCGCGCCGGGGCCATGGTCCAGCCGCACGGCCTCGGTTGGAGCAGGCGAGTATTGGGCCAGGCGCAAATGCCCGGCGGGGTAATCCCGGCAGGACAGTTCGACCAGGCGCGCCGTTTCCTCCTGCGGCAGGCCCCACGCATCCAGAAGCGCGCGCGGCGCCTCGCCGTCGCTGTCCACCTGCAGTCCCATCACGTCGCGGAACAGACCCAGCGACTCATCCATGTCGCTGACGCCCACCGTCACCGAAGTCATGCCGTAAACGCTCATCGCGGATCCTCCATCAATACCTGCAGCGCCCCGCTGCCGGGATTGCGCACCAGCATCGCGGAAACGCCGCCCGAGCCCGGCCATGGCGTGCTCTGCGGCTTGCTCAGGATCTCCACCTTCAAGGCGCTGCACCTGCCGGCTGCTTCCTCCAGGTCGCTGACCGTGAAGGCCTGGGCCAGGTAGCCGATGTTCGGAGGCTTGGCCCGCTTGATCAATGACTCGCACTCGTAATTGAGGGGCTGGCTCAGCACCACCTTGCCGAACATGTGATTGCCCTGCATGAATACGACACGGGTCTTTGCGTCTTCGGGCAGGTTCAGCAGGCGGTTGGATTCGGGCGTACCCAGCACTTCGTCGATCAGGGGCTTCATGTTCAGCACCTGTTCGTACCAGGCCATGGCGCGCTCGCTCGAATCCACGCCATGCGAACTGGTCACGATGGGGGTGAAGCCGGCGCTCGTGTAACCCCGCTCTTCGACGTAGGCGCGCATCTGGCCCACCCGCGTTGCCGGATCGCGCGTTGCGAGCTCCACCAGGTTGATCGGCACGCGGTCGGGGCCTTCGAAAATTCCTTCTATGGGATCGCCCACATCGTCCCCGAAAAAGTGCTGCACCGGGTCGGACCAGAGTACGAAGCCGTCCTTCTTCAACCCCTCAAAGTCGCGGTGAATGTCGGCCGTGTAGAAGTTCAGATTGAAGCAGCCGTAGGCCCTCACGATGCTTCGGTCGCGGATTTCCACCGGTTTGGCGCTGCCTTCGGGCAGATGAAAATCCAGCAGAAGCACCTGGCCCACTCCTTCGTCGCCTTGCCCCAGCAAGATGGCGCGCGCCGAGGCTCCGCCGTTCAGGTGCCAGAAGTCGCGGAAGGCCGCGCCGCTCAGCAATTCGTCGGCGAGAACCGACAGACCGATGCGGTCCCTGTAGAAGGCCAGTGACTTGTCGATGTCGCGGCAACCGATAACGGCCGCGCGCATCGGCGAACCGTCCGGCGCAATGATTTCCTCAGCCACAAATACCTCTGCCCGTTTGTTTCCCGTGTCAGGAGGCGGCTAGTCTAAACCCAATTGACGACAGATTCCGCGCCGTGGCGTTGCAACGCAATGCGGGTTGCGTATTATGATTCCGGGGAGCGGAGGATTGCTTTCATGACTGATTACGTACGCCACGGCCTTCGGATTGAGCCTACCCGGGACGAACTCTCGCGACAGAGATTTGTCAGCGATATGCGCCGCCACATACTCGGCGATCTGGCAGCTGAAATGCGCTCGGCATACGCTAAACGTGTGGAGCCGGCGCTGGTTCGTGAAAAGGGCCGGGAGCCCGAAGACGGCGTGGAAGTCCATAGGGCGATGCGCGGCGAGCGTTCCTATCGCTTCTATTCGGCCATGCGCATGAACTGCCAGAAACTCGTCTGGCGCTCGGTCATCCCCACCATCGAACGCAACCTTCAGGACCTGAATCGCAAGGTTGCCGGCGTGGCCGCCAATGGAAGCGGGTGCGGCGGTTCGGTTACGCTCAATCCGGACGTGGAAACGCCGCCGTATGTCGCCAACCACGACGTGCACCTGATGCCCGGCTGTTACCATACGGAATACGGTGCCGACGACGTGGCTGCGGGCGCCCTGTACGACAACGGTTCCGCCGTGTTCAGCATGGGGCTGTTCGGTAACGGCCGCGACGACATCGGCAACAGCATCGCGCGCTTCATATCACTGAAATTCCCGGAACTTCGCCCCAGCCGCATCCTTGACATGGGCTGTTCCATCGGCTCGAACACCGTGCCCTGGGCGCGCACCTTTCCCCAGGCAGAGGTACATGCGGTGGACGTGGCGCCGCCGCTGCTGCGATATGCCCACGCCCGCGCCGAATCGATGGGTGCGCGCGTTCATTACCGGCAGATGGATGCCTCGCAATGCGATTTCGACGGCGAGCCGGGTTTCGACATTGTGTGGTCGTCGATGTTCCTGCACGAACTGCCGCCGAAGAAGGTGCATGCAGTATTCAGGGAAGCGCACCGCCTTCTTCGTCCCGGCGGGCTGATGCTGCACATGGAGCTGCCGCCCAACTGCCGCACCACGCCCTTCGAAAGCTTCTACTTCGACTGGGACAGCTACTACAACCAGGAGCCGTACTACAAGGCTTACCGCGACATGCGCCCGGTCGACTGCTGCACGGCGGCCGGCTTCGACGAGTCAAACTTCGTGGAGTTCATCGTGCCGAGTCTGGCCCGCAACGGCGAAGAGGAACTTCAGGCGTACGTGTCGCGGGACGGTATAACGGTGGACGAGAACACCGGACGCCTGACCCCATCGATTCGCTGGTATTGCTTCGGCGCCTGGAAATAGGGTCGGGGTCTTGTCCAGGGAATCCTCCAAGACACGGCTGAGAGACCTGACGCGCGGCAAGCAGCCGCGCTTCTTTGACGTACAGGGAGTGGATGAACTGGTGTCCATTACGATGGGCCTGGCCCAGGAGCTGTGGGCGGTAAGGGAGCGCCTCGCCGCGGTCGAAGCGCTCGGCAAGGCGGGGATCAGCACTGACGCCGTGGAGGCCTACGAATTCAGCGAGGAAGAGCGCGCCGCGCTCGACCGGGAGCGCAGGGAATTTATTGATCGGATCTACTTCGTTCTGCGGGAGGGCGATGAAAAATAGCGCGGCCCGGTAGCGCAGGCGGGCCGTTTTGCGTAATATTCCCGCGAATTTCTTTGGAGAACAGTCGATGAAGTATCGAATGGGATGGCTTGCGGCCGTTACCGTGCTTCTTGCCTCAGGCGCCTTTGCGCAACAGGACATGGGCGAGATTGAGGAAGTGGTCGTTACGGCGCGCAAACAGGAGGAACGGATCCAGGACGTGCCGCTCACCATAACGGCGTTCACCACGGCCGAATTGACTGAGCGGGGCCTGGCTGACGTTATGGACATCAGCCAGTTCACGCCCGGCTTCTCATTCGAGAAGCTGAACCGTTACGGCGTGCAGGGCGGCGGCAGCCGGCCGGTTATTCGTGGACAGTCGCAGATTCTGGGCGGCGCCAACGCATCCATCTTTGTCGATGGCGTGCAATATAACGATTCGATTTTGTCGTTCCCGTTCGACATCGTAGAGCGGGTCGAAGTGATCAAGGGTCCGCAGGCGGCGTTGTTCGGTCGCGCCACGTTTGCGGGCGCCATCAACCTGATTACCAAAAGGGGCAGCAACGAACCCGAGAACAAGGTGTCGATGCGCCTGGCGGAACACGAAGAGGGGGAGATCAACTTTCTTTCGCGCGGCCCGCTTTCCGATGGCACCGCCTTCTACATGGCCCACGCGCGCTACTACAGCTATGGCGGTTTCTATCGCAATACGCTGGACAACCAGCTGGTCGGCGATGAGAAATCCATCAACCTGAACCTGTCGCTGGAGTTCCGTCCCTCCGATACATTCATGGCCCGCATCAACGCGGGTTACGGCAAGGACGACGACGGTGCGGCCGCGGTGACGCTGCAGGACCGCACCTACAACAACTGTTTCCTGGAAGTCGCGCGGCAGTACTACTGCGGCGAGGTCGCGGAACTGGACAGCACCGAGCAGAACCTCGATCTGTTCGGCGACAGGATCGGGCTGGACAAGAAGGCTTTCCGGGCGTCCGTTCAGCTGGAATGGGACCTCGGCGATTACACGGTACGATCCAACACCGGCTATTTCGGAGCTGACGCCAATTACGGCTACGACGTGGATCTCACGTCGAATTCCACCTTTGCCGGCGGAACCTTCAATCGCGTGGCGGTCAGCGACCGCGCGGAATGGTCGACCGAACTACTGGTCACCACGAGTCTGGATTCGGCGACTCGGCTGCTGGGCGGCGTATACCTCTACCAGAGCCGCCGTGATTTTCGTGAAGACCGGTTGAACGGCAGCACAGTTGATCAGGGCGAAGCGCGCACCGACAACTGGGCGGTTTTCGGCTCGGTGGCCCGGGATTTCTCCGACACCGTGACCGGAACGCTGGAGCTGCGCTATGCATCAGACAAGATCGGCAACGACAATCCGGGCGCCCGCGCGACGCTGCCGTTGATCGAGAACACCTTCAAGAGCTGGTCGCCCCGTGCCACTTTGGATTGGAAATACTCCGAAAATACAATGTTCTACGGGACTGTCGCCATGGGCAACAAGCCGGGCCACATCAACGCCAATCCACTGTTGGATCCGTCGCTGTTGTTTGCCGACGAGGAAGATTCCGTGAACTTCGAAGTGGGGGCCAAAAACACGCTGAATGACGGGCGCACAACATTCAACGTGGCGCTGTACTTCATCGACTGGACCAATCAGCAGCTCACCATGGGCGCGACGCTTAGCGACGGGCGTCCGATAACGGTGGTGGTCAACGCCGGTGAGACCGAGGCGAAGGGACTGGAAATTGAAGTCGCGCATATCTTCACCGAGCAATTGACCGGGGGCTTCGGCTACGCGCTGAACGACGCCACGTTCGTGGAATTCGATGATTCCGAGCAGCGGCTGTTTACGGGCGGAGATCCTTCGGTTGCGGGCAACCAGACCCCTAACGCCTCGAAGCACCAGGCGAGTGCATTTGCCCGCTACGAATGGCAGCTGGGGGCCAATACGGCGTATATCCGCGCTGACTATTCCTACGCCAGCCGCAAATATGCGCAGATTTTCAATCATTCGCACAGCGGCGATCAGAACCTTGTCAATCTCAAGCTGGGGCTGGACGTGGGGCAATGGCAGCTGGGGCTGTTTGTGCGGAACCTCACCGACGACCGCACGCCTTCCACCGTGATCCGCTTTGTGGACTTCAAGAACTTCCTGCCGCGGGGCAACAGTGCACGGACATCATCCTTCGTACGCGCATTCCAGTACCCGCTGGCCGACCCGCGGCAGATCGGCGTTACCGCAAACTACGTGTTCTGACCCCGGGAGGGAGGGCGTCCCGCCCTCAATTCCGAGGATGCTGCGGGGGAGGGCGGGAACGCCCTCCCTCCGGTGTCAGATGGGGAGCGTCATCCCCAGCCAGCGGCCGACCGCGAGCGCCGGGGTGAGCATCATCCCGGGGGCGAAGGTGGAACCCAGCGTGGTGCCGGCCCCCAGAATTTCGCCTGCTGCATACAGGCCCGGTACCGGCTCCTGGTTCCCGCGCACAACCTGGTGATTCCGGTCCACGACCACGCCGGCTGAAGAAGTGGCCGAACTCCCCAGGTGCGTGACCGCGTAGAAGGGCGGCTGGGCGATGGGCGCGGGTAGATGCTCCCGCCCCAGTGGGTCCTCGCCGCTCGCGACAGCCTTGTTGTAATCACGGACTGTTTGCGCGAGACCCTCGGCGTCCACTTCTGCGGCCGTTGCCAGCTCAACCAGCCTGCCGGCTCGGGCGAACATGGGATGATTCTCGCAGTGCGCAAGAAACTCTTCCCGGCTGAACTGCGGCAGCCCGGGCGGCGCGCTGCTGAAGATGTTCTCGTCGAAGACGATGACGTAACGCAGGTTCGGCAGGCCAAGCACGGCGCGGGCGCGCGGACGCACCAGCGGTTCGTCCTCGCGAATGAATCTTTCGCCGGAATCGTTGACCCAGATTTCCCAGGGCAGGCGCTCCTGAGGGACCGTCGCGAAGCGCGCATAGACCTTGGCGGGGAATTCCGCCGAGGTGAGGACGGATCCGGTGCCGGCGCGATGGAGGTGCTGGCCCCGGAGCCAGCCGCCCACGGAAACCGCCAATTCGAGGCCGTCACCCTGAGAATGCGGCCAGGAACCGGCCGCATAGGCCGGGTAGCCCGTAAGCAGTTCGAACATGTCGGGGTTCATGGCGTAGCCGCCGCTGGTGAGCAGCACGTGGCGGCCGCGGAAGGTCCATTCCTGATCGCCGCTCTCGGCTCGAACGCCTTCCACCGCGCCCGAATCGGACATCAACAGCCCGGTCACGCGGGTTTCCGTGCGAATGGCGATGTTGCCCTGCGGCATTTCGCGGTCAAGCTCCTCGAGCACCACCTTGAGGATCGCCTTGCCGGCCGCCTCGCCCCAGAAATAGCGCGGCACGCTGTAACCGGGACGTCCCGGCGCCGCGCCCGTCACCGGATGACCGGGAAGCGGAGCGAGGCCCTTGTCGAGTATCCAGTTCAGCGTGTCCGGCGCGTTGTCCACCGTGCGCCTGATAATGTCCGGGTCCGCCTCGCCGTAGGTAATCTCCATGATGTCGTCGTAATGGCGGTCCGGCGAATCTACGATGCCCTGGTCCTCCTGCAGCCTTGTGCCGGCTGCGCTGACCTGTCCGGAGGCCATGGTGAGCGTGCCGCCCAGCGTGTCCGCCGCTTCCAGCATCAATACTTTCGCGCCGCGCCTCGACGCGTGGATGGCGGCCGGCAGGCCGGCTGTGCCGGCGCCCACGATGATGAAGTCCCACCGCGACTCCAGCAGTGTCCCGGCCCGCACCGGCGGGATCATCATGGTCAAGGTGGCGCCTGCCCCCTTGAGCAGTTCTCTACGTTTCACAGGCGGGGAGTTTACATGCGACCTGCTGTTACTGTCTTCCCGGCCGCCAGCGCGCCTGCGCGGCGAGCAGTTCCCGGGTGTATTCGTGCCGGGGAGCGGTCATAACCGTTGATGCCGAACCCTGTTCGACGATCCGGCCGCGCCGCAGCACGATCACGCGGTCGCCGGCCTCCGCGGCCAGGGTCAGATCGTGCGTGATAAGAAGCAGCGCCAGCTTGCGCTCTTCGCGGATATCCCTGAGCAGTGCCAGGATGCGGGCCTGGGTGCGGATGTCCAGCGCGGAGAGCGCCTCATCGGCAAGCAGCAGGCGTGGATTCATGGCCAGCGCGCGCGCCAGGGCGATTCGCTGGCGCTGGCCCCCGGAAAAAGCTGCCGGCCTCCGGTCCATCTGCCCCGGGTCCAGACCGACGCGGCTCAGCAGCGCGGCCACGCGGTCCTTCTGTTCCTCGCGGGCGCAGAGCCGGTGCGTACGGATGGGCTCGGCGACGATGCGTTCCACCGGCCACCGGGGATTGAGGCTGGAATAGGGGTCCTGGAACACCATTTGCAAATGGCGCGCACGGGCCGCCGCGCCCGGATCCTCCTCGTTGAGAGCCGGGAATCGGAGTTGCCCCGGGGGTACCCTGATGACGCCCGCGAGCGCGCGGGCAATCGTGGTCTTGCCCGAACCGGACTCCCCCACCAGGCAGACTGTTTCGTTGGCGTGAATCGAGAAATCCACTTCCTCCACCGCCGCCTGCCTGGCGCCCCGGTAGCGGACCGTAAGGCCGCGCAGGGCGGCCAGGGCCTCTGGTGTTTTCCGGCGCCGGCTGTGTGTCGTGACGGGCGCACGCCTTCCCGGCCGCGCGTCCAGAAGAGAGCGGGGAGAGTCGGGGCGGGTTTTCGAAAACAGGTCGCGGGCCGGGCCGTGTTCCACCACCCGCCCGCCGTGCATGACGTACAAGCGGTCGCAGAATCGTGCCGCCATCGCCAGGTCGTGGGTGATCATCAGCAGC